>Ga0181599_1000016_pt1 | contig 132700 bp, 89 predicted proteins | sample 041ome_3_FD_148658 | JGI IMG/M metagenome (GOLD analysis project Ga0181599, IMG submission 148658) | Coastal salt marsh microbial communities from the Groves Creek Marsh, Skidaway Island, Georgia - 041405US metaG (spades assembly) | ecosystem: Environmental > Aquatic > Marine > Intertidal zone...
CCCAAAAAAAAAAAAAAAAAAAAAAAAAAAATCATCAAAACCAAACACAAGAACACGCGAGAGAGAGAGAAGTCAAATCATGAAGTAACGACCTACCTACCCGTGTGCCGCCCTGCCGCTGCCTTTTACGACGATAAAAAACGACTTGAAGAGAGAAGATGATAAAAAAGCGTTTAGGTTTATTCTGTTGTTCCGCTCTGTTCTTTTCTTCCTCTCGGCGCTGTTGTTCTCGTTCGTGTTCTTCTTCGTCGTCGTCGTCGTCGTGCCATCTTCAAGGACGACAACAACAACAACAACCGCGACGACGGCGCGAAGAAATTTTTAGAAAAAGCCAAAGTTTACTCTTTTCGTCTTCCTCGGCGAGTACTTTTTCGATGTTCGATGCCGTGAAAGGATTCTTCACCGGCGGCGGTAAAAAAGAAATGGAACTTCCACCGGAGACGTTCACTCTGAAAGAGCTCGTGGAGATGTTCGCGAAAGCGGAGGAGGAAGGCACGGACGCCGGAGTCGTAAACTCTGGTTTCGGTAAAATTGGTCTCGACGCGAAACAGTTGAAAAAAATATGTTCGTTCATGACGGAGGAAGAGTTGATCGATCCGACGTCGGTCGGGAAGCGAACGACGAGACTGAACGAGGTTGCGAAATTGTGCGAGGACGATGAGATTACGAGCGATAAGGTGAAACGAGTGATATTAGCGCACGCGACGACCAAGTTGATGTTCGGTAAGATTCGGAAAGCGGTGTTAAACGGCGCGAGCTTGCCGAAATCAGTCGCCGACTTTGAAAACATCGTGAGAGATTTACAAAAGAGCGGAGACATGAAACAAGAGGCGAGGAATTTGAAAGGCGCGTATTCGAACAATTCGCCGTGTCCGTGTAACAGTGGGAAACGATTTAAACGATGTTGCGGATCTTGATTTTGTGTTCACAATTCGCGTTTCAATTCGCGAAGAGCAAAAACTCGGGCCGGTTTTGCGTGCGTCGTAGTAGTACACGTGCTCGTTATGTATGTATTGTTTCCTATTAATGCTACATAATACTAACTAACTACAACAATAACATTTTACTACGAATGAAACGTTAATACGTCCACTGTCCGTCTAAAAACTTCTTCTCGAACGCGCTATCTTTAACCACGCAAAACAAAGTCGGGTGACCGCTGACGACGTAGTCTTTCTCTTTCAAGACGTCCGCGAGCGTCCAGTTTTCGCTTTTCAACTGAACGAATTTTCTATCTCTCGGATCCGTTCTGTGCGCTTCCAAGTTTAACTCTAATTCGCTTTGCATCATAGTTTCTTTCACGTCGCCGCCGGCGTATTCGGCAATTTTCATCGCCAGCGCTTTCTCTTCGTACGGCTTCACCGCGTTCGTTTCGTAATACAACCTGACTGAATTTCTATCGTACTCGTTCTTTTCGTCCCACGGTAACGGAGGTCCGTTCGGATCGAACAACACGTCCAAGTGCGCTTTAAAGCTATCGTGCTCTCGGAACTGCTGAATGACGTCGGTTTGATCAAACTCCGGATACACGATCAACGTGAAAAATGCAAACTCTTTCGCCTGCTCGTCGTACTCTGGTAACCTTTGCCCGGTGTGTAATCTCGGCGGCCCCCACTTGATTTTCTTCGTCTGCGTCAACGTTTTCGCCAACACCTCCGAACCTCGATTGATCTCTAATCTCCTCTCGTTTTCTGCTTTTTCCGCCTCGTATCGTTTTTTAGCTACTTTCTTCAACGTTTTCAACTCTGGAGCGTCTTTTTCCACCTCTAAGCCTCTCTTGCAAAACTTCAAACACCGCTCGTAATCGAACAAGTTTTTACACGCCGTCGCCGCTCTAAAATACGCCTTGATGTTCGTCTCGTCGAGCTCTAAACATTTCTCCGCGTCTTCGACGCAGCGCTTGTTGTTTCCTATGTTCAGCGCCGCGAACGCTCTGTTGTTATACAGTTGCGAGAGAAGCGTTCGAATCTCTCTTCGCTCTATCTCCTCTTTTTTTTCGTCGCTCGTCGTCGTCGTCGTCGTCGCTTCATCTTTTTCTTTTTCACCCTCTTCTGCCCCGCTGCTGTTCTTCTCGCAACGCAAAGCGTCTTCGCACAGAGCGATTCCCAGCGTGTATTCCTCCACCGCTTTCCGAATGTACATCTTCTGCATCTTATACTTCAACTGTCCGTTCCCTTTCTGCTTTTGCATCTCCGCTTTCTCTTTCGTCGTCAAATCGCCGTCGTCGAGTAACAGCGCTTTCAGCGCTTGAAACTCGTCCGAGTTTTCGTCGAACCAATCTTCCATGTTCCCGTTTTCGCCCTTCGTCCAAAACGCCGGATGGTTTTGCCAACTGTTATCGTTTTCGTCGTCTCCTTCTTCTTCTTCATCCTTCTTCTTCTCTCTCATCTCTTGGATGGCTTCGGCTAACTCGTCAAAGTTAAAGTTGGAACCACCATCGTTATTACTACTACCTTCTCTTTTTTGTTGTCGTCGTTGTCGTTGTCGTTGGCTCTCGCCGTCGCCGTCGTCGCCGGTCGTCATGTTTTATGTGTTATATATTTGTGCGTGTTGTTATATGCGCGCGCGCGTCTGCGTTTGATTTTTGTGACAACAAAAAGTGGCGGCCCCAACCAAGTGAATAAAATATCACATATAATGCGCGTGTGAGTGAGTGCGCTTCTTTCGATTTTTCCCCTCTCTCTCTGCTCTCTCTCTCCCTTTGCTCACCAAGTTAAAGAAAAACACGCGAAGAAGATGGTTTTGAGTTGAGAATGGTTTTGAGTTGTGAAAAGTTCACGTTTTCGGTTTTCGATGGTCGTCCAACCCCCGTCAAAAAAAAAAATAAACAACAGCTCTCTGCTGCGCGTCGTCGTCCTCCTCTCGTCGCACGCGCACCCACCCGTTTTATGTAAAAGAGAGCGGCGCGAGGGGACCTTTTTTTGTGTGCGTGGACGACGACGAGTAAAAAGCGCGTTAAAGCACGTGAAGGCAAAAGAGCGGCTCTTTTCAAAAACGAATTTTGTGTAAGTGTGTGCGTGCTTCTTCATCACCCCAAAGCGGTCACATTCACTCGGAACGGAAAATAGGGGAGAAGAGAAGAAGAAGAAGAAAAAGAGGGCGCGTTTTCTTTAAAAGTGTGAATGCAGACGACGAGAAGTAGTGCGAGCAACAACTTTTCCAGTTCGGTTTTATTCGTCTCGCGGCGTGGCAAGAGGAGCAGTGATAAGACTTTAACGAGAAGAGGAGGGCGTCGGGCGGGTGGAAATTTCGCTTCTTCTTCGCTCTTCGTCTTCGACGTGCGGGAAAGGAAAGGAAGTGAAAAAAGTAGGAGTAAATTTAGTAGCAGCGGTACTTTTATTAGGAAAAAGAACGACGAGGACGACGCTCGCGCGAACGCGTTGGTAGGAAGAGCAAACGACAAAAGAAGAAGAGAAGATAATTTAGAAGGAGAAGGAGAAGAAGAGGGAGGAGATCGCATTCCTTTATACGACGAAATCTTGTATCAATTTGGAGAGGATCAAGACAGTTTCGATAGCTCCCAAGACGAAGACGACGAAGAGGAAGAACGACTGCAAAATACAATATCGAGAACATCGAAGACGACGTCGACGGAGATTAAAAGAGTAACAAAGGTTGAAGTCATGGGGGCTGGAGACTCGAAACCAACGATGATTTCTTCGGAGCAACAAATGTTACAACAACAACAACAACAACAACAGAAAGAAAACAGACCGATTGATGTCGCGGAAGCGATGCGCGTCGGCGATAAATCAAAAGACGCGGGAGGTTTACATCCCAGAGGACACGGCGCAATGGGCAAACAACCTCTGAATAGTAACACTCTGAGCAGCGGCAAAGAGGCGACAAATTCTTCTACGAGCCCGAAGATGATTGGGTCTGGGCAGAAGTCGCCGAGACCAAACGCAGGGGCATCATCGCTCGTCACCCACAACGGCAGAAAAGAAAAAGAAATAGACTTTCCACCTTTGACGTTGAGACAAATCGTAAAATTTGCTGTTCCCGCGCTCGGTGCCGTATTATGCGATCCAGTTATGACTTTAGTGGATACTGCGTGCGTCGGTCGCATATCAGCGTCATATTTAGCGGCTTTGGGACCGAACACGTCCATTTTCGGTTTCGTGGCGATGATATTTCAGTTTCTGACGATTGCCACGACTGGCATGGTGAGTAGAAATATGGACGCGAAAGACGCGAAAGGATTAGCGATGGTCATCTCCGACGCACTCACTATTGCGATTGTTATGGGATTGTTGGCGGCGTTTAGTATGATTGTCTTCGCGGTGCCGCTTTTAGATCTCATGCAAACACAACCTCACGTCATGCAACCGGCGGTGACGTATTTAAGAACGAGAGCTTTTACGATGCCATGTTTTTTGATAACACTCGTCGGTACGGCGACGTGTCTCGGACAAAGAGATTCACAATCGCCGATGAAAATTTTCGCATTCGCCGGTGGATTGAATTTAGTCTTGGATTTGTATTTAGTAATTGGTCCACCGAAAATGGGCATCGCGGGCGCAGCCGTAGCTACTGCGATTTCGCAGACGTGCGGGGCTTTGATATTTCTGCGAAAGCTTTCGAGGAATCACAATTTGATGTTTCGGATGCCTACGAGAGCGCGTTCGAAACCTTTCATCACCGCCGGTGGTGTTTTATCCGTAAGATCGGTGTGTATTATGTTATTCTATAGTTACGCGGCTGCTTTGGCGTCGACAATCAACGTCGTTACAATTGCCGCGCACCAAGTCGTGGCGGGTATCGTTTCCGTGGCGCAGTTTTGTCCAGAACCGCTGTCGGCGTGCGCGCAATCCGTGCTCGCTACGGCTGGACCTAGGAATGCGAATGGATTCGCGACGAATAAGGAATCGCTTTACGTGAGAAGAGCTGGGAGATTACTTTTATTAGCTGGGTTGGGATTAGGAGCGGGAGTTGGAGCACTCTGCGCCTCTATTTTAGCATATCAACCGGAGATGTTTACGAAGAACTTGGCGGTAATGTCTGAGGTTGGATCCGTGGCACCGATGGTATTTTTTTCGATTTTGACGTATTGCTGCGTTTGCGTCACGGATGGGTTAGTTTTTGCCACCGGGAGAATAGAGTTTGCTGCTCTCACGCAAGTCATCAACTTGCCTCTCTCGGCGTACGCGTTGTGGTTTTGCGTATCGAAACAAGAGCTCGGGTTATTCGGCATTTGGCTCGTCGTCCTCGGACTCTTCATTTTGCGAGTCTCGGAGAATATTTGTATTTTAGCCAGGGACTTGGGACCGCAAAAGTGGAGAAAGATAGTCAGTCCAGCTGAACGCATGTCCATGGAGGAGGAAGACTTCAACGACGTAGAGAGCCAAAAGCAAAACTAGATTCTTACGTGAACGCGCCAAAAACGACACGACTGGCGCGAGAGCAGAGAAAAAATATATAAATCGCAATCTTAAACAACGGTAAATTATCATTATTATTAATATCACATGTTAAAATTAAACCGTAGTCAACTCTTTCTCCTTCGCTTTCACCGCATCGTCCGTCTTTTTCACGTACGAAGTCGTCAAATCTTCAATTTTCTTCTCGAACGACGCGAATTCGTCCTCCCCCAAAGTCTTGTCTGTCTTCATTTTTTTAATCTTTGTCATCGCGTCTCTTCTCACGTTTCTCAAAGCCACCTTCCCTTCTTCGCCCAATTTGCTGACTTGTTTTGTCAACTCTTTTCTTCTCTCTGCCGTCAACGGCGGCACGACTAATCGAATCACGGACCCATCGTTTGACGGAGTGATACCCAAATCCGATCTCACGATGGCTTTCTCGATTTCCTTCAAGGCGCCTTTATCAAACGGCTGAATAACGAGCGTTTGCGCGTCCAAGTTATTCGTGTTCGATATGGATTTCAACGGTGTCATCGCCCCGTAATAATCAACTTCTATTCTGTCCAACATGTTTGGGTTCGCTCGTCCAGTTCTCACCGTGGCAAAGTTATCCGACATCACTTCCATCGCTTTCTCCATTCGCTCCATGGCGTCCAACTCCACCTCCTCGGCTTCTTCCATGGACGCTCTGGTGAGCGATCTTAACCCTAACGTCGACGGTCGTCTGTTCCCGCCAACGAGCTTATTGCTAGAATTAGATACTAAAGCTGTGCCGTTGTAGCCTCGTTTGGCCGATAATATCTGTCGTCATTATGAACGAGAGGAAGAAAAAACGCGCGCGTTTTCTTTCTCGTTAGTTTCTTTTTTTTTGCTGACGTAAAAACACGTGCTCGAAATCGATAAGATCGATGCACGAGAGAGACGCTCTCATCATTCCCTTTTTTTTGTCAACTGCTATACGAGAAAGAGAGAGAGAGAGAGAACGAGCAACGAGAGGAGAAGAGCGCGTGAAAAGTGGGTTTTTTTACCTGTGCGTTTGCGAATGCGACGTGCATGATTGTTATATAGTAATATTATTATGATGCGTGTTTATAAAAAGAATGAGGTTTCCAAAAGTAACGATCTCTCTCTCTCTCTCTCTTCTGTTCGTTTTGTTTTTTTTTGCTTTTTTTGCCTTTTTTTGCTTTTTTCCTCTCTGTCATCTATCTGTCAGTTGCACTCGTGTGTCAACTTTTTGCACTTTTGGAGAGAGATATCCAACATTTCAATCATAATAACGCGCGCTGTGCTTATAGTATAATAATAACAACAGAAGGAAAGAAATGGTGACCAGCTGCTCAGCGGCGAGTGCGACGATGAACGCGACGACGAGTGCGACGAGTGGAGCATCCGTCCTTCGCGGACGACGTGCCGCTGCCGCTCGCGGTACTTTATCGTTACCGGCGGCGAGAAGAAACGCGATGAGAAGAAAAACAGGAGGAGGAGGAGGAGGCGCGAAAAGTAAAACTACCGTCATCACGAACGGAATGGAAGAAGACGCGATCAACGCGTACAACAACGCCACCCCGATGCCACCGAACGTCGCTCCGGAGGAGTTTGAACGATTTTATCAGCTGATTTCGTGCGAAACCACGGAGGAAGTCATCGCCAAAGCCGAGGAGTTTGGACAACAAGGTTTACTCACCGAAGGCGTGGTCGCCGCGTCGCACGCGATGTTGGAAGAATCGAAGAAAAGGAACGACGACGAACGAGTCATCGCGAGTTTGCAAGGCGTGTTGAGTTTTCTCGTGCAATTGTATCAAAAGTACAACGCGCCGCCGACGTTAGGAGTGATTGATAACATCATAAGAGAGTGGCAAATCATGGCGGAAAAAGGCGAAACGACGGATGAAAAGATGAAGGAAATCGTGCGAAGAGTTGCAAAGGAAGGAAACGTGGAATTGGCGGAATTAGCCGGCGCCGTGGACGGGTTTAAGGCGAGCATGGACGAACAAGACGTGCAGTTTGAGCAACAAGAGGCGGAGTTGAGAAGTCGACCGGAAGGTGTCACGCCGGAAGTGGACGAAGAGTTGACGCAGATGCGAACGATGCGTTTAGCGGCGAAGGAACAAATGGTATTAGTCGGGAAGATAGTCAAAGAGATCATGTGAAGATGATGTAAAGTTTCGGTTCGGAGAATAGTGTTTTTTTTAGTATCCATAGAATCCATCATTGAGCGCGTTGTTATTGATTTATGAACGTTAATAAGAAGAAGTCTCCACAAGAGAAAATGAAATTTTATACTCGTACACACGCATCGCATCGGAGATGCGATACAAAAAAAAATACACGCGCGCGCGCGATGATGACGACAACAACATCAACGCTAATGTCCACGAAGAAAACGAGACTGAATAAAAATCCTCGACTGACCGAGGACGTCGTCGCGAACACGCGGATTCAGTTTCAGCACGACGACGAATTGTTACACACGGTGCGCGTTAAAACTCCTCTCTCTTCTTTTACGTACGTAGACTATTATTTTTAACGAGGTTTTCACACGCGCACGACTTCTCCTTCGCGCAGGTGTACGCGGTTGAAATACTTCGCGACGTGGCGCACACGCTGAAAAGGAACGGAGAGATTTACCTGCGTCATCAGCGGTTGGCATCCGCAAAGTCTCAGACATTCGCGAACGAATTACAATCGATATCCAACCGAGCAAACAGCAGCGGTATCAATATCTCAGATATCGAAAAGAACAAGAAAAATTACGACTTGTTGAACGACGTGTTGCACGTCAACGGGTTCTTGAACGCAGTGTCGTACTCCTTGAACGAAACGAGCCAAGAGTACGGAGACTTTCTCGATAGTTTCGAACACACGCTCACAGACGTAGTGGCGAAGATGGAATTGAGCTTCGCGAGGAAATTAAAAGGTGCATTTGACGAACACGAAAAGGTTTTCAATCAACTCACGCCGTGTCGAGAAAAGCTGGCGAAACTTCGTCAACTTCCCGAGGAGAAGCAAGAGTCGCCCGGGAAAGCGAAAGAAATCGATAGATACGAGATTTTGGAGAATAAAAGAGAATCGCAATTGAAGGGGACGACATCGATGTTATTAGAAAGGTGCAAGTGTTTTCTCAGAGAAAACGAGCCCCGAGTGCGCATGGCAATCTTTTCGTACAAAGTTGCTGAGTACGATGCGTACGTCAAAATGGCAGATTCGATTAAGAAAATCGCGAGCGAGCGAGAAGATGGCATCGAAGAGCTGAAAAAGATGGTCGAAGAGTACGAAGATACCTCGAAACACGCAGTACCGAGGCTTTTGCCGCCAAAAAAAGACGAGCCTCCCTCGATTGAAGAGCCAAAGACGCCCGAACCCAAAACGCCGGGTATCGAGGACAGAAAAACATCGACGTCGAGAGTTGGCGGTGTGCACATTCAAGAAGAAGAAGAAGAGGAAGAAGAAGGAGAAGGAGAAGAAGAAACCGTTTCAAGCACGACGCCAGCTTAGTAGATAATACTACTCGAAATTTTGTTGTCATCATTGCTATTACAAACACAACCGCTTTTGCTACGTTTCTAAAAATTCTTTCTTTTCTAGCTTTTCTACATTCTCTCCCTCGCGTGCGCGCGCACGCGAGATATACAAAAATAAAATATTCATTGATCAGCTTCCTCCAATAAAGGTGGAAATACCATCCGCGCCTCCCCCGGTAACTTTTGCAGCGATCCAACTCAACCCTTCGTTCAACCCCATCCCGCTCAACGCGCAGCACGCTTGGACGTGCCAATCTCTGTTCGCAATCGTATCCAAGCCGAGCGTCTCGGTTAACTCCACCACCGTCATGGCGTCCGGCAAGTCTTGCTTATTCGCAAACACTAACACGCAACACTGTGGATTATTCTTCACCTCATCCGCGTCGAGCATTTTAAACAGTTCTTGCTTCGATAAATTCATCCTCCCTCGATCGGTGCTGTCTACCATCAACACCATCGCGTCCGAACTTTTATAATAACTCTGCCACGCGTTTCGTAAACTCGATTGGCCGCCTAAATCCCAAACTTCAAACGAAACGTTATCGTGCACCACCGCTTCGACGTTCGATCCAATCGTCGGTTGCGTTTGCACGACTTCCCCTAAGTGCAGTTTATACAAAGTCGTCGTCTTCCCGGCGTTGTCTAAACCGACGATGACTATTTTGTACTCTTTTTCTTGATTCGCCGAGAAGTACGACATCAGCGCGCTGAAAATTTGACCCATGTTTGTTGTTGTTGTTGTTGTTGTTGTTGTTGTTGTTGTTGTTGTTGTTTAGCTACTTATTATTGTTGTTGTTGTTGTTGTGATTATTATTGTTTATCGTCTCTCTCTCTCTCTTTGTGTTTATGCGTTTATGTGTAACGAAGAAGTAGAGGTTTGAGTTACGGGCTAAAATAAGAGGCTAAAGAACAATATAGTAGTATTACAGAATATATAAGGACTAACGATGATGGTACACGAAAAATCTCTCTCTCTCTCTCTCTCTCCCTACTCGATGTATATTTTTACTGAGTGTACCCTCCGCCTGGATTCTCCAACAGCGGCACCGCGCGATACCCGCTCGACTTTTGCGTGTAGTTCTGGGATGCGTCTCTCCTTCCTGGGAAAAAATCAGTCGGAGAGATCTTGCCGATTTCATTCCCGAGAAGTTCGTCCCACTCTTTCCCGGCCGTGTTTTCGGTCGGCGATAAAGCGACGACCGTTTTCACCTTGTCGCGACCGTGCAAGACCGGTTGGAACGCTCTACGACTGTCGCGAGGGTAATATCGCGTGTTGAACACGCGATCGGGTTCCGAGTTTGGTACTTTCACGTTTTCCGAAGGAAACGAGGCTGGGCTTCTGAAGCGATAGTCCTCGGCGGAGACCGGGACGTTCTGCCATTCGGGGTCGGAAGCTGGGCCCGTGATTTTCCACGGCGCGACTTTCTTCAGCGTTTGTTGGATGATGTTCCCCGCCTCCGACGCAGACGCGGGTTTCGAGATGGTTTGCGCCAGTTTCTTCGACGCCATTTTTCTCTTTATTTATATTTTTATTCCCGCCGTGTTTGGGGTGCTTTCGTGTGAGGAAGAAGAAATTTTTTTTCTTTACTTTGAGTACGCGCGAGTGTTTTGAGTGCCCCGCCGCCCGACTCGTGCTGCTCTCTTCACTTTCAACCACAAAGAAAGATAAACACATCATCACGCAAAAGAAGATATTGGATTATTGGTGCGAGGAACAAACACACACACACGCACCTGTCGAATTTGAGAAATCCGTTATTATTATCGTTATTGTTTAACACGCGCACCGTATTGTTTTATACGTCGTTGTCGTTAGTACACGAGCGGAGAAGGAAGAGTTGCGATGACTACGACGATGATGACGACGGCGAAGACGCCAACGACGACGACGACGAGGGCATCGCATCGCCCCGTTTGTCTCGGGAAAAACGTCACGACGAAGAGAAGAATTGGAGCAATAATCTCTTCGTCATCGTCGTCTCCGAATCGAAGGAACGCGAGCGCGAACGCCGCGTCTTCGTCGTCATCGTCAAAATCTGGCATGCCTTCATCTTCTTCACCGTCGTCGAATGGCAGAAGCAACGATTTCGACGATCGCGTTGAAGAAGCATCGATGGCGGTCCAACGCGCAGAGGCACTAGCAGCAGCAGCGGAAGCCAAGTTGCAAGCTTTAGATATGAAGTTGTCCTCTTCGAACAGCGGTGACGAGGACGAAGAAGAAGAAGAAGAAGAAAGAGGGAAAGGAGACAAAACGTCCTCGCGAGTGCAAGAGTTGAAGAAATCGTTGGAGGAGATGAAACAAGCGAACTTGGAGTTGAGGAAGAAGAAGAGCAAAGCGGCATCTTCTTCGTCGTCGTCGTCTTCGTCCCCAACGCCATCAGCGTCATCATCAGCGTCATCTACACCGGTATCGCGATTAGCGGCGATGGAACGAGAGGAAGAAGAAGAAAAGATAAAAGGAATAGCCAACAATGCAGATGTGGACACTGCAAACAATTTCGGCGGCGGTTCGCAACGACGCTTGTACGATCAAATGTTAACGTTGAGAACTCGATTGAATGAACGCGTCGCGTCTTCAAATGCATTCGCAAAGTATCTCGAGAAAACCCTTTTGACTCGCGATGACGATTTGAAGAGAGCGAACGAGTTGTTATACGGTGCGGCGAAAGAGTCAGGAGAGCTGTTACGTCTCATTCGAGACGCGCAGAATGATATTGCCAAAAGCGGCGACGACCCAACGCGAAGAGCGAGGGGCGAGCAAAAGCTCGAAAAGTTTGTCAATCGTTTACAACTGATAGAGTCGACGTTAACAAAGAATGCAAAAGAAATCGACTCAACGGTTGTTCGCACTGTGCCTCTCGAATATCACGGCATCGCATCGGATGTAATCATGATGGGTGATTTCGATGGATGGACCAGAGGAATCCAATTATACCCGAGTTTTGTGGAAGGTGGGAGTAGCACGTTTACAGGCGAAGCGAGATTGCCGCCGGGAACGTATTTAGTTAAATTCAAAGTCGACGGCGAATGGCGATTAGCTCGCGAGTGGCCGTCGAGTGGCGAAGGATTCGACGCGAACAACGTTTTGACGGTCATGTAATAAAATGTTTTTGTACCGGTACCAGACCAAAATAAAAATCACTACAATGCGCGAAGTGTGCTTTCATTTTATTTAAACATTGCTATCGCTATCAGACGCGTGAAGAAACTCGTATTCTCTAATCCTTTCGCTGCAATTATGTTCATTGCTTTTTCTATGCTGACATCGTCCTCGTCCTCGTCCTTGTCGTCGTTTTCTCTCATATCGCTAGAACTTCTTTCATCGTTGTCGAGCTCTTCGCGATGGAAATATCTAAGCGCTTGATGGTAAAACGTTCCGCTTCTTTCCGTCATATCCGGAGAATGATCCACGTCTTCCACAATCAACTCCCCAGAGTCTACGTTGACGAAACATCGTAACATGGCGACACCAGAAATGCCAGTAAGGTTTAAAATTCGTTCTATTCTAGCTTTCACGACGCTCTCAATTTTCTTTTCGTCAAAAAACAACTTTTTCGTTTTTCCATCCGTAACGCAATCTAGATACGCGTATTCGACGGTGGTTTTTCCTTTATTTTCAGAAGACTTTTCAACAAGACATGTGGGATCTAAGGCTTTCATTTTACCTTCGGGCCCGATACCGCCGGCGTATATTTTGAGCCAACGCGATTCGGACAGTGACATTTTTCCTGACTTTTGCTCATCTCTTTGAACGAACTGAAAATGCAATTCTTTACTACTCGAAAGCACCACTTTGCCAGTCTCCACGAACGGTTCGAGAATGAAATTATTCTGGATGTTGCTGTTTGACGAAAATCGTTGGTTTTTGTTGTATCTGCATTCGTACGCAAACGTCTCCAGATCCTTTGCACTTTGAATCCGAGTTACACTTGAATTTTCCGAGTTCTTTTCAAAAAATTGACTCTTTATGCACAATTCTGCGCAGTTCAACTCTTTCGTAGCCTCGGCGTAGGTTCGGACGGCGCGTTGAATGTTTGAGACTGATTTTGAAAACTCGTTTTTCTCGACGTATTCTTCGGCCATTACTGCGAGTGCGGATCGTAAGATGACTTTCTTGGGTATTCCCATGACGCCTGGAATTTTAACTTTCGAATTATTCAACGCACTCGAAAGGAACACTCTATCGGCAGCTCTCGTGGCAAACGCGGCGGACGTTCCAGTGAACGTAATTCCAGCAGATTGAAAGAGCTTTCGTAAAGTACAGTCGCTTTTGTGGTTGTTGTTTTTCTCTGACATGTTCGGAGCTATAAACACAACGGATGACTTCGCGACCCCCTGTGCAAACGCGGCGACGGTGATTATTGAAGGCTTTAATTTAACTTCTTCTTTTTCTTTCGGAAACTCGAGCAGCAGATCTTTACGAAATCTCTCCGGCCAGGTATTTTTGTTGTTCTTCTTGCCAAACACGAGCGTTTCCGCTTCTCTCCAATTGTCTGAATATACGCACTGGTAAAAATCGTTTATATGGTATTTCTTATCGAATATCCACACAAAAGTAGAACGCTCGATGTTTTCTTCTTTTGAATCACCATACACTAGAGCTACTGGTATTACATGACCATGATGTTGTGTAAAAGAATTTTTACTCAAGGACTCGTACGCTTGTAACGCGTTCCATTTGGACGTTTGTGAGTTCAAGTTGAAGAAAATATAATAAAAGTTATTATTTTCAGTTTTATGAACTCTTTTCAAACATAATCGCATATACTCCTCCTTGATCTTTCGTCGTGCATTTAAAGCGCCACTTCTCTTTTTGAAAGCGCCAATTGATGCCGCGAATAAATGGTGCGCCAGAAAATCGTGCGGCGGATAAGACGTGGTCGCTAAAACGTTTTTGTTTTGCAAAACGTTGACAGTTATTAATTTTAATAACGAGTGGATCTTTCCAGATTTTCTACTTATTGTATCTTCGATGTCGTCAGAATAACCATCATCACTTGAATCACCAACACCACCAGGTGGCAGAAGAGAAACAAGTTTTCCTTTTTTACCCACTAACGTAGTATCATCAACTGCGACGAATCTTACCATGTCACCATCATCTTCATCGTTTCCTGATGTTGCGTTTGATGGCTTTTTACGAAAGTCTAATACTACAGTTTTGACACTGCCACCATCTGAATCAAATGTATTGTTGTTACTATTATTATTGTATATATATACTTTGTGGATGATTTCATCATTTGCCGCCGCCATGCGATAAAAAGATGAGACGAGAAAGCGTTTTGCAATTCTTTCGTCGTCATCATCGTTTTCGTCATCAAATGCCAGCGCCACGTTGAACTTTTTCAGTATCAATGAATTTTGTTGTTCCTCTTCTTCTCCTTCTTCCTCTTCGTCTTCTTCGCGTTCTTCATCATCATACGAAGTGCTACGAGCAGTAGTAATAGTAGTGCGAGAAATAGTCGTACTAGTTCTAATACGAGTCGTAATACTACGTCTCCTTTTCAGCAAAGAAGAAGACGGCTGTTGGTGAAGTACTCGTGCTGCTTTTTGCATCAACATTCTCATGTGTTCACTGCTGCTACTCGATAACAAACGCAGTCACGGAACGACAACGACGACGTTAGAATAATAGCGACGAGTTTAATATCATCATCAACATAGCATCATCGTCGCCGTCGTCGTCATCGTAAAGTCGTCATTTTAAAAAACCACCCACCAGCAATAAAATGTGTAACAAGAATTATATTATGCGGTGGTACGACACAAGAAAGCTCTTTTTTCTCCCGCACTTTTCGTTCAAACACGCGGCCTGTGTATTTTTGCGCATAAGAGAGGAAAGAACCGACGATCGTTTTTGATTTTTTGAAGGTCGGTTTTAGAAGTAAATAGAAAAATTTGTTGAAGCCTTTGAAGTGAGACTACAGTTGCTGTGTAGGTAGTAAAAGGCGACATACACGTTTCCAACTATAGCCTCGGGCTTGAGATCTACCACCTCGTGGGGTTTTCAATATATTTTCTTTTTGTATTTGTTTCTAAAAAGTATTCATTTCTCCGAAATTATGAAAAATATGAATACTTTCCTAACAGAGATCATGCGAACCTTTATATATTTCACCAGACTTTTACAATCGTCACTTACCTGACCAGCCGGCTGCCGTGAACAACAAAACGGCCCGGGATCGATGAGTCCACGTCCTTGCAAATTGACGTGGAGACTCGGTTGTCTGACAATGTTAGACATGGTGTAATTTCTTCAAGGGGAGCGAAGGTACGCCATCGCTCCCACTTCCTCTCGCGAGATTTATACACGCGGTCTGTGTGTTATTAGAGACAAGAGAGGAGAAGAAGCGTTTGTATTGCCAAACGCTTACAAAAATTCACCAGTGTATTGCTACCCTGGTAGTTCGGACTTAGTTTGTTTTCAAAAAGCAATTTAGATACATCCCTAATGGTCACGTGTGATCTAATTACCCCAAGCGCAAAGATGCAGTCACGTTGGAGTCGATTTTTATTAATATAACTGGTGAATGTTATTCAAAAAGTATTATCAAAGCAACTAAAAAAGAATTTGTGATAAGTTTTTGTAAAAAAGAAATTTTTTGTTTATATTCAGGTCCGAAGACTTCACATCTTCACTTTTCCAAGGCAATTAAGCTTTGATCAAGTGTAGTATCTGTTCTATTACCGGCAAAACGGTAATTTCGATGTTCGCATCGAAATAAGTTTTTCCACTATTTTTCGAGAGGGCTGAGGAAAACGAGCTTGCTCGACCACAGCGAGCGTGGCCTGGCGATTGCATTGCCCGCAGGACGCGCACCTCTTTTTCTTTCTGTGAGTGGTTCTTACACAGGCCGTGTGTATAATATCCAGTTCCTAATTTTTTGAAAGAAAAAACAAAACTCCTCGTACACGCAATCCACAAAGCTTTCTCTTTTCTTTTTCTGCTGCTGCTGCTGCAAAACTTCTTCCGCCGCGCATCAGCAACAACAAGTTGTGGACATGGGAAATGCAAACCAAGGCGACGATTTAGAAATCACCGACCACGACCTAATATTCGAAGAAAATATACTCCAAAACCCGTACGTTGAGGACGTTTGGGATAAATACATTCAGTTTTTATCGTCAAATTCTTCGTCCTTCTCGAAGCTTCTGACAATTCACGAGCGAGCCGTCAAAGCGAATCCAAAATCGAGAAACTTGTGGTTGAAATATTTACGATGGAGATTGAACGAATTAAAGGAATCAAACAATCAATCGATAGAATTAAATTCAAATGAGTTCAACAAAATGAACTTGGTCTTTGAGAGATGCATAGCAAACATCTCGAACGACTTTGAAATTTGGGAGTTGTACATAAAAACGTTGTGGCAAGATCAGTATTTGATTACGAAAACGAGACGCGTTTGCGATCGAGCGTTGCAATCGTTAGACATCACGGAACATTCCAAATTTTGGTCCTCCCTCTATTTACCGTTCATAAGAAGTTCAGATAAGATCCCAATCGAAACGGCGTGCAGAGTCTATCGGCGGTATGTACAATTTGAACCTCAACACGTCGAGGAGTACATAGCTTTTCTCAAGAATCGAGGACGCTTCGCAGAAAGCAGTCAAAGACTGGTTGAAATCTTAAACGACGAGAACTTTGTCTCGTTGTTGAATAAATCCAAACACCAGATGTGGCTCGAGCTTTGCGATTTGATTACCACGAAGATTGATGAATCAAAAGAAAATAATATATTGTCACATTCTTCTTCCTCGTTGAACGTCTCTGCCATTCTCAGAAGCGCCATGAAAAAGTTTCCGAAAGACGAAGTCGGGAAGCTCTGGGCATCGTTGGCGGATTATTACATCAGGCGAGGTTTGTTCGAAAAAGCGAGAGACATCTACGAAGAAGGATTAGAGACTGTGATGACGGTGAGAGATTTTTCGCTCATTTTCGACGCCTACGCCGCCTTTGAAGAAAGTGTGTTGAGCTCAAAAATGGAAGAAGAAAATGAAAATGACGAAAACGATGATGAAATTGAGTTGCGTTTGGCGCGTTTGGAACACTTGATGGAACGCAGACCGATTCTTTTGTCGAGCGTGATGTTACGACAAAACCCGCACAACGTCCACGAGTGGTTAAAACGTATCTCGCTTTTATCTTCTTCGAATGAATCCTCTTCAACGGCAAACTCGAAAGAAATCGTGTCCACCTATTCCTTAGCATTACAAACTGTGGACGCGAAAGCATCTATCGGATCGATTTCGCAAGTGTGGACAGACTTTGCAAAGTTTTACGAAGTACACGGCGACTTGGACAACGCAAGAGTTATTTTTGAAAAGGCTACGAATTCGCCTAACTTCAAAAGCGTTGATGAACTCGCGACGATTTGGTGTGAATACGCCGAGTTCGAGTTGCGCAATAAGAATTTTAAGCAAGCGTTGGCGCTCATGAAAAGAGTTCTTCTCGGAAATCGCAACAAAGAGGAAAGAAGAAATATTAATGCATCAAATACCACAAAAGGCGAGTACGACGCTCTGCTCGTTCAAGAAAAGGTGCACAAATCGATCAAATTATGGATGTTTTATTGCGACTTGGAAGAATCGGTTTCTCCAGAAAATGCGAGAATTGTGTACGAAAAGATACTTGATTTACGCATAGCTACGCCGCAAATTATTCTCAACTACGCGGCTATGCTCCAAGAATCGAAATTCTTCGAGGATTCCTTTCACGTGTATGAGCGCGGGGTGAACTTGTTTAATTTTCCGCATTCTATCGATATTTGGCGCGCTTATTTGACGCAGTTTGTCGATCGATTCCAAGGTAAAAAAGTCGAGCGCGCGAGAGATTTATTCGAGCAGTGCTGCGAGCAAGCGCCGCCAAAGGATTGCAAAGAGTTCTTTTTAGAATACGCAAAGTTAGAGGAGCAGTTTGGTCTCTCCAAACGGGCGATGGATATTTACGACCAGGCTTTGACAAAAATCAAATCTATGAGTGATAAGTTAGAAGTGTTGGATATTTACGTCAAGCGCGCGATGGACTTCTTTGGCGTCGGCAAAGTTCGATCGATCTATGAGAAAATCATCGACGATGATGGCGACGACGATGATAATACCTACGATGCGAAGAAGAAGAAGAAGAATAGATTGGACGATAACTCTACCAAGATCGTGTGCGTTAAGTACGCTGAATTAGAGGTTTCTCTCGGTGAAATCGACCGAGCGAGAGCGTTATACACTCACGCAAGTCAATTTTCAAATCCTGCGCAAGACGGTACCTTTTGGGGTCAATGGAATGACTTTGAAGTCAAGAATGGAAACGAAGATACGTTTCGCGATATGTTGCGAGTGAAGAGATCCGTCGCCGCTTCGTTTTCGCAAATGCACTTCAATATGTCTGTCGTTGAAGTACCAGCCGACGCTTTGGAACCACAAGCCGGAGGAGGAGGAGAAGAAGGCGATGGTGAAGAAGACTTGATGAAACAGCTCGAGAGAGAAGAGCTGGAGAATAGAAACGCGGCTCCGATCGCAGGATTCGTGAAGTCACACGTAGTTGGCGGCGATCGGGACGACGTTCCAAAGAATCCTGAAGAGATCGATTTAGGATTTGATGACGATGATGATGATGATGATGAACCAAAAACCTCCGTACCCTCCGGCGTGTTCGGCAGTCTTCTTTCTGCTGGTGATGGTAGTGGTGGAAAGAAGAGAGAGCGAGAGGAATAAGACGGAGAGTGAGTTAATTAGCAAGAGCGCGTATCAATGATAGCAGTGAGTAGAGATTTTTAGCAGATTTTTACCATGTGTAATAATAGTAGCACGTATATATGTACAGTGTATATAGCTTAACCAAAAAATGGCTTCCCGGAGATCAATTCAATCAAGCAAAGCAATGTGAACGCAGTCATCGCAATCCGCCCGTGCGTCATTTCCACCGAAGGCGTAAAATTACACTTTTCAACAACGAGCATCCCAGGCGTATCTCTAATCCCTTCTAAACTTTCTGGATTCGCGTTGTATCCATTTTGAGGATTGAATTCGAACGGTTTCGTAGACGCATATATTATGGCTCCCCCGAGTAGGGCCAACTGGACTAAGCTATGCGGGACTTGCTCGAGCAAGGACAAGTGCTGGGTCACTTCGACCGAAGCGCCAATCGAGAGCCCAACCATACACACCCGTCCGTTCACTACTTCAGGCAACCACACGGGGAAACCCCCTTCTTGAGCGAACTTAGAGAAGGCCTCTTTCGCACCATCGCTACTAGTACCTAATCCTTGCGCTTCCAAAAACTCGACCGAAGAAGAAGAAGAAGAAGAAGAAGAGGAGGAGGATGACGACGACGATTCGGCTCTCGGAGTAATCCACTTCTTCTTCGAGACGACGCTTCCGCTCTTGTTGGAGACTTTTTGCTGCAGACGTTTCGACGACGACGACGACGACGCGAACGAAGAGTAGGAGGAGGAGGAGAAGGAAGACGCTGAACGGAACGTAGCCGTTGCAATTGTTGACATCGTAACTTTTTGGAGTTCTTTTTTTCCCTTTATTAAAGAAGAGTGAAGCAAAGGGTCATCAGCCACATCCGACGGCAAAAGAGAGAAGCAAACACGAAAATATAAAAAATACGCACAAAACGCGCTCGCGAGAGGAAAAAAAACAACCATATCGGATGTGGGGCCCACCTTCGTCGTCTTCCTCTGGTCCCGCGCGAGAGAGAGGCAAGAGGGAGAGTCGACTTCCGCCAAGGCGGCAACCGTCGTCGTCGTCGTCGTCCTCATCGTCATCATCATCATCGACGGCTTTGTTTTCATCAAAAAGTCGTCCTCTTCTTCCTCCTCCTCCTCCTTCTCCTCTTCCTCCTCCTCGGTCAAAAACGAGTCTCCACGGCGCGTTGCAGGAAAACCAAACGCGCTCGAGGGAACGCGCGATGCGCGCGCTGATATCAACGAATAGCACGAAAACGACGACGACGACGACGACGACAATCTCGTCGAAATCGCGCGTCCTCGCGGGGCACAAGTCTCAGCCTCCGCAACGCGCGCAATCGACGATAGGAGTGCCTCCTCGACAGAGGAAAAACAACGACCTCGTCTCGTCTCGTTTTGGTGCGACGAGACCGCCGCTACCATCGCAACCACCACCGTCTCAAAAGCGAGAAGTAACGAAGCAAAGGAATACAAATGGTAGACAAACAGCGCCACCAATCGCTCCGAGGCTCAAGCCGAGAGAACCGCCCGTTTTGGCGAAGCAGCCTCCGACCGCGGCGGCGGCGGTACGGAAACGCGCCGACCAACACGTGCTCGTTCGAGGAGGACCGGCGAGGGCAAAAGCACCTTCTTCTTCTTCTTCTCTGGCAAGTTCAACTTCAGTCTCTGCTGGTGGGAAAAAGACGACATTGATGACGACATCGACAGTCTTTGGTCGGCAAAACGGCACAGAAAAAGAACGAAAGGAAACGATAGCTACGAGCGAGCACGAGTTGGAAAAACAGCTCAGGAAGAAAATTGAGGAAACGACGGCTTCGCCGAGACGGAAACGAACACTGTGCAAAGAGGCACTCGACGACTTGGTTCGAAAATCGAACCTCTTTCGAGGGCGTCTGGAACTCATACGCGACGTAATGTGTAATGATGATAATATTGATAGTAATAGCGAGGATGAAAATGAAGACGAAAAGAAAATACTGAAGTGCCTCGTCTGTGCGGAGAATACGGAGAAGATACGAAGTCTCGAAGACTCTTTACGAATAGAAAAGCTAGAGAGATCAAACGGAAAGAGAGAGAACGCGAAGGCGATGAAAACAATTGCAGAATTACGAGACGACGTCACGCAACTCGGTAAGATAATTTCTCGCGTATTCTGCGGTGAAATCAAACCGAGGGAGTTGAAAGAAATAGCGGCGAGATTTTGCGAAGCTACTGCTGCTCCGTCCTCGTCCGAAGATAAAAACAGAAGCGAAGACGAAGACGAAGAAGAGGACGAAGATGAAGAAAACCAATGGACGCCGTTACCAAAAACCTCTCAATTTTACGGGCTTCCGGTCGAAGAAATCAGTTGGGGACGAACTCTAACGCCCAGAGTGATGTCACCAGGGTATCCGGTTCCAAAGCTCGATTTCTCGCTCGTCAAGAATAGCCTCGAAGACGACAACGACGACGGGTACTATCGAGGTAATGCGAGCAATAGCAGTGCGATAAGCGATGATAGTTTTTACGACGATCAAGAGGAAGAAGAGGAAGAAGACAGCGAGGATGAAGACGCCGAAGTCGATCGATGGTTGAACAGTTGAGACGGCGGATATTTCCCGCGCCCGTGTTTTTTTATTGCACTGCTGCTTTTTGTCCACTTTCTTTCGCTTTGAGTGCGTGTATTTTTGTGACAGTTTGTATTTTTTGATGTTCTCGACGCTCGAGGGGACGACGATCGCAAAAAAATCTTTTTCCCCACAGCCATATCTTCATCAAAAGCATACGCTTGTCTTCTCTTCTCCCGCGCGATAGCATCAATTATTTGACGCGTTGAAAATAGGAAGAAAGAGCGTTACTTCTTGTCACACATCTCGAACACGTAATCGCTTGAAAGAATGGCCGCAATGACATGCTCCTTCCTGTCTTCGTCGGCGTCGTCCGCGACGACTTCAACGAAGACGAGAAACATTTCTTCCCGACGACAACGGGGATTGACAGCCTCCTCGTCCTCGAGAGCGACGGCGACGAAGACGACGAAGACATTACAAAGACACCTACACAAACAAAAGCGATTCGCCACAACCGTTCATGCTGCAGCGTCCAGCGAAGCCATAGAGAAAGCCAAAGAATCTGGGTTAGTTTTAGCCGAATTCGACAAAGACGAAGTGATTAAAGTGAGAGAACAGTTGAGAGCAAATCACGAGGAGGAAATCTCACAAGTCGAGAACGATATCGTCGACTGGTTTATTCGAGACCGAAAGTTGGACGGCGAAGCGGCGCTGAAGAAAATAGTGAAATATCAAACCTGGAGAGAGGAAAACTTTTCCAAGGAGAGTTTAAACGCGCCATCGGTGATTGAGGAAGCAAGAACAGGGAAGGCGGTGTTGATGAAAGAGAGAGACGTGTTGGGGCGACCGGTGGTGTTGGTGACGCTGATAAAGCACGAAGTCGCGACGAGAGTGTTGGAAGATACGCAGAAGTTATGCGTAAAATTGTTGGATGAAGGATTAGAGGAGCTGAAAAAAGAAGGTTTCGAGCAAGAAACGGTGATGTGCGTGTATGATTTGAGAGGATTTTCCATGAAGAATGCCGACATCGACTTTACGAAGTTTTTCATCTCGTGCATATTCGATTACTATCCGAAACGTATTTCGCAAGTGTTGTTGGTGGAAGCGCCGTTCGTTTTCAAACCGGTATGGGGTATCATCAAGCCTTTGATGGGTAAATATTCTTCCCTCGTGAAATTTGTCAAAGCGAAGGAGGCAAACGAGTTCTTCGAATCCGAACCGTTTTGATTAGTGTAATAAATATAACGATGTGATGATGAGGTTTACAACTGAGCACTTAATTTATAATATTATTTGTCTTCTCTCTTTCTCTCTCTCTCTCTCTCTCTCATTAGAGTTTCTTTAACTGAGCCGCGACTCCTGCTGCGTTTGCGGTTTCTTTCAATGCGTTCGCGGTGACGACGTATGCTTTCTTCGCCTCGTTTGCATCGCCCGACGCGCACGCTTTTTTCAACGCTCCCACCGCCGAGGTCAACGCTTCCGTGCCAAACTCAGACTTGCCCAACTCTTTCTCCCAATTTCCAGACTCCAACTCTGCTCCAGCGCCATAAATCGAATCTTGATCGATTAAACTGCCCGCCTTTGAAATTTTAAAGACCGCGAGTTGCAACGCCGCGACGTCGCCAGTCGATCGACCAAGTTTCTCGCCCGCATATTTCGCCTGCTTGCTTCTCTCATCCTGTAATTTCGCGTTTCTGTTCGCTTTCGCCTTGGCCAGGAACACTTCGTCTTCTTCGTCGTTCCCTTGCAAAATAGCCATCGCCGGCATGGCAGAAAACAACGCCGGTGCGAGCGCTGCGAATTTCATCACCTCTCTTCTCGTTTTCTGTTGTTGTTGTTGTTTCTCTTCAACGTTGTTGACAGCGTGCGTGGTTATTTTATCCGATCGATGGGACGACGAGGCAGCGCAAATCACGTTGCTTCTTCTCTTCACGACAGAAGAGGCAGAGGACGTGGAAACGGAGACGACAGATGCCGAGGCGTGTAACGCGTTTGTAAACATTTTTTTTCTCTCTCCTTCTCTTCTCGCTTTGTATGTATTATATGTAAGAGCTCGTGCGGTGTGTGTTATATTGTCACAGAGCGCAAACTTATTTATTATTTTCCCGAGGGAGTGTTCTTTCTGGTGACGCGATTTTGGTCAATTTTTTTTTGTGACCTAAAAAAATCCCTTCGACTGTTCGACCTCCCTCCCTTCTCCCTTTTTTTCCGAAAACGCCTCTCCCAGATCACGAAACACAAAAGAGGAAAGAAAAAAAAACGCTCGCTCTTGGCTTTATTAAAAAAAAAAAAGGAAATCAGTCAAAAAACACGAACGCAAGTCATCATGGACATCATGGGTAATCCCGGGGAGGGCGGTGGCAGAGGAGGCATGGGAGACGACCAAGACGCGTTCGCGCAGCAGTTCAAGCAGTTTTGCATGCAACCGAAAACAAAGAGAAAGTTCAGGAACACCAGAGGAAAGAAATAAGGAGAGCGGAAAGAGTCGGACATCGCATCGAGGCGTGTGGGTTTCGAGATAAAGTGTTGGAATCAGATTACGAGGCACAACAAAACATAGCGCCGTTCATGGAACACAAGTTTTTGAGGAGAATCATTCAGACGTTTTGTAACGACGAGCAAGGTGATTTCGGAAAGTGGGCGAAAAATCCTCGCGTGATTGAAATGCTTCAACATGCGAAAGATCTCGTCGATAACGGATACGTCCAAGAGGAGGAGTTGGAACATCGCATGGTCGAGTACTTGAAAAACCCGAACGCAGAAGGGCACGAACAGTTTGATAAGAGAGTGAATCGAAAGATCAACGTCGAATCGAAGGATTTAGTCAGCGCTTTGAACGAACAGTGCACTTTACGACACGAGGGTAACTTGCTCTACGTCAAGAAAAATTTTGAAGAGGCAAAGGAAAAGTACGAACAAGCTTTGTCGATTATGAATCTCATTAAAGCCACGGACAGGCAAATGGGTCAATTCGAAATCGAGCAAAACAAGTCTTTTTGTTTGATGAACATCGCATCGGTGTGCATCGGGATGAAGGATTACGGAGAAGCGATCGAGCATTTAAACAAAGCAGAGGAGGTTTGGCCGGAACCGACGGGAAATTTCAAGCTGTACACGAGAAGAGCTCGAGCGCACATCTACAGAGCGAATTTCGCCGAAGCAAAGAAAGATTTACAAACAGCGAAATCGATCGACCCAAAACACGAAGAAATCGAGGAAGTCGAGTGGATGATTGACGCGTTCAAAAGCAAATACGCCACGGAAGAGAAAGAACGCGCCAGAACTATGTTCAAGTTTCCAAAAGTTTTAATGTCCGACCAAAAGAGGAAGAAGAGGTCCTCGAACAGATGGCCGCACTCGTACGGATGGTGATTTCCTTCGATGCAGACTTACACTACTAATACGAAAAACAAGAAGAAGAGAAAGAAGAAAGAGAGCACATGTTGCGAAAAAGTTAAACGCTCACCACGCACCCCCTCGGAGTATTTTTTTGTTTTGTTTTGTTTTTGATGGATACGACTCGTAAAAAAAACTTTTCCCGCCAACTTCCCACACACATAAAAAATAATGGCGTATCGAGCAGTCGCGAATCAAAGGACAAACGCCTTGTTGCGCAGATTCATCGGTAGAAGTAGTACAAACAACAACAGAAAAGCGATGTTATCGACATCTTCTTCTTTATCATCTTCGTCGTCGTCGTCGTCGTTTTCTTCTCCTTCTTCTTTTCTCGGCAGAGGGACACCGCTCGCGTTCGCGAGCGTCAACAGAATTCGAATTCAACACGCCACCACCATCGCGCGAAATAAAAATATTTCGACATCGACAACCATCCGCGCGATAGGGGGATCCTCCTCGTCTGCAAAGACGAAACAGCGATACTTATGTCAAGATTGCGGCGAAGATTACTCGCAGTGGTACGGCCAGTGCCCCGGGTGTAAAGCGTGGGACTCCATGAAAGTTTTTCGAGAACCGATTTCAAACGCGACCGCGTCGAATAAAGGAAAATCTGGAGGCGGAGCTGGAGCGGCGGCGGCGCAACGCGCGCAATCAAACAACAACGATGCGGAACTGAAGTCGTCCTCGTCTTTGATTTTCAAACGAAGCAATAAGAGGGCAAGCACGGTTAATAATGGTGGTTGGGTTTCGGACTCGAACGCGCCGCGCGCGTTGAAGGAAGTGTTGAAACCAGAATCGAAAAACTCGAAGAATATGCGTCGGGTACCTTTACCGGGTGCGTTGGGCTCAGAAATTGAGCGCGTTTTAGGTGGTGGCGTCGTGCCGGGTGGATTAGTACTAGTTGGCGGTGATCCGGGCGTTGGGAAGAGTACCGTTTTATTGCAGTTGGCAGGACTTCTCGGGAAACAAGCGACCGAGACGGCGAAAAAAGCAAAGAAAGCGACGACTGACGAGGAATCCGATGCGGGAGAAGAGGGAGTAGAAGAAGCTCTCTTCTCTGGAGGTGGCGTCTTGTACGCGAGCGGCGAAGAATCTGTCGAGCAAGTCGCGTCTAGAGCTGAACGCATGGAGATTAACCAGGACGGCGTGTATTTATATTCCGCGACGCGTTTAGAAAATATCTTAGATGCCGTGAACCGATTAGAACCGTCAGCGTTAGTTGTTGATTCGATTCAAACTGTATTTTTAGAAGATGCTACCGGATCTCCTGGATCGGTGAGCCAAGTTAGAGAGTGCGCGACGGCGTTGCTGCACGCTGCAAAAACCTCTGGCATGCCGGTGTTCATAGTTGGTCACGTGACCAAATCCGGAGATATTGCCGGTCCTAGAGTTCTCGAACACATAGTAGATGTAGTTCTCTACTTAGAAGGTGACGCCGACAGAGCCGTTCGTATTTTGCGCGGCCATAAGAATAGGTATGGCAGTACAGATGAAGTTGGTGTCTTCCAAATGGCCGATCAAGGCTTGGTCCCGGTGCCGTCACCGTCCGCTCTTTTCTTAGGCGAACGCATAATTTCTGACGATGTTAGCGCTGCGCCAACCGTTACTTTACAAGGATCTCGACCATTCATGCTTGAAGTTCAGGCGTTATGTAACGATAGATCTTCGACTTACGACGACGGAGAGGGCAATAATTCGGGTGGTGCTGTGGTTGCCCCAGCCGTACGTACCGCAGTCGGCTTGAAATTTGAGCGTATGCAGCTTCTTCTGGCTGTGTTAGCAAAATTTGTTTTAGGAAGGAGAGTTCAACGCAACGATATTTTTGTAAATGTCGTGGGTGGTTTGAAACTGGACGATCCCTCGACCGATGTTGCGGTAGCCATGGCGATTGCTTCTTCCTTTTTAGAAAGGCCCTTACCAGCCGATATGTGTTTCTTTGGCGAAGTTGGTTTGGGAGGAGAATTACGGCCAGTTATGCAAGCAGAAAGACGCATCGCGGAAGCTGCGACGATGGGTTTCAAACGAGTCCTCATGCCCTTCACTGGAGCAAGCGAAGAAGCTGGGAAAAAGCAAGGCATGGAGATCATCAAGTGCAACACTCTCGCCGAGGCGGTAAAAGTTGCGCTAGGCGCAGATCCCGTCGGTAGAAAGAAACAAATTCCATGGAAAAGAAGTAAATAGGCAACGACGACGATTGTGATGATGTGGTTAAAAGAAATGATTGTACAATAGTAGATGATTTTAAAAATGCTGATTGGTGTGTTGATGTATTTTCTGGCACACGAGATTACTTTCGTGTTCGGGCAGATTTTCTAGTCGCTTTCGCGGGAGTCGCAGCGCTCTTCTTTACCGTCGCTGCTTTTGGCTTTTTTGCTACTTTTGTTGTTTTTGTTGTTATCGTCGTTGCCGTTTTCTTTGCTGCTGCTGCTGCTTTTGGCTTTTTTGTTGTCGTCGTTTTCTTGACTGGAACCGCTTTCGCCACCGCTTTCGCTTTGGGTTTGCGACCGCGCTTCTTCGGCTCCGGGGCGTCTTCGTCTTTTGCTTTCGCGTCGACTTCTTTCTTTGGCGACGGTTCCGATGTTGCCAAAGCAACTGCTACTGCCTTTGCGGCTGCTACGTTCGAGTCGTCGTTCCCCCAGACACGCGATTTACGTCTTTTCGTAGTAGCCACAGAAGGAGGAGGCGTTTTCTTGAAAGCAGAAGTCGGAATCGGAAGTTCCATCGACGCGCGACGTTTGAGCGAAGCGACGTCGTCTTTCTCTTTCTGAGCTTCGGAGAGAGGAGGAGCGTTGGTATCTTCTAATCTCTTCATCGCTCGGCTCAGCTGCGACTTGTTCTCTTCAAATTTCTTCGTGAGTTTCTGCTTCACGGCGCTGGAACTTTTCGGAGTCTTTGCCACTTTTGCGGCGGAGGATTTTTTTACTGCACTTTTATCCTTCGAAGCGGCTGATTTCGGAACGGCGGCGGCTTCCGTTGGTGAAAGCTCTTCAAGTGAACCTCCAACTATTGGTTTCAAAAAAGAGTACGTCGTTTGCGCGGCGGCAACGAACGAGCTGCTCGTGGCTTTCTTAACACTTTGTAAAAAGCCGGCTCCCATGATGGCGGAGGTGTTGTTCTCCACCTTGGCTTTTGTGGCCTCTACTACATCGACATCGCTTTTGCTCCTAGGTGATTTCTTCAACGTCGTTTGGCGAGCAGCTGAAGCTAGTAAAGTAATCGCTGGCGTCGTTGTTTCCTTTTTGGTAGTTGTTGGAGTCGCTTTCCTCGAAGGCGATAAAAGAGATGAAAAAAATGTTGGCGAAATCGGGCCGGTGCTCTTTCGCAAGTTTGCTTTTTCCTTTGCGAGCTCTTTCTCTTTTGTACTCAACGCGCGCTTTTCGACCTCGACGGCTTCCATTGCTTCTTTATGTTGTGCCGCTAATTTTTCTGCCGTTTTCTTCTCTTTTTCTATAATTTCTCGCTCTTTTTGCGCGGCAGCTTGCGATCTTTCTTTCTCTTGGGCTGCTAACTTGCGAGTGTGCTCCTTCTCTCTCGCCGCCATCTCTCGCGAGAGTTCTCTCTCCCTGGCGTTAAGGTCTGACTCCTTCTCCGCCGCTTCCTGCAATCGTTGATCTGCTTCGTACTCCAAACGTTGTTCTAACTCTGCCTGTCTCTTTGCAAACTCTTTTTCTTTTTGCGCCAGCTCTTTCGCGATGTTTTTCTCTTTCGTCTCAATCTCTTTTTCTTTCACTAAAAACTTCGACTCGAGTTCTTTTACTTTTGCTACTAATGTCTTTTCGAGCTCTTTCTCCTTCGCTAAGAACTTTGACTCGAGCTCTTTTTCTCGAACGGATAAACTTTTCGTCATTTCCTCTCTCTCTTTCTCTAAAGTTTTCGCCGTGTTTGAAGTCTCTTTCTCTTTCTTTCCGATTTTCTCGTGAATAGATTTCTCAAACTCGGCGTTTTTCTTCAGTAGCTCCTTTTCCATATTTTTCTCCTTCGTCTCGAGCTCTTTTTCTCTCGCCGCGAGCGTCTTCGCCGCATTTTGTCTCTCGCTCTCCAACGCCTTTGTTATTTGCGCGATTTCTTTCTCTTTCTTGGCGATGTCATCCTTGATTGATTTCTCCAATTCAGCTTTCTTCTTCTCGAGCTCTTTCGCCATTGTCTTCTCCTTGGCTTCGAGCTCCTTCTCTCGCGCCAATATCTTCTTCGTAGCCTCACTAATTTCTTTTTCGCGTTCTTTCGAAGTTTGTGAACTTTCTTTATCTTTTTTTGCGACTACTTCTTTTAGCGCCTTTTCTTTCGCGATGAATTCGCGTTCTTTCGCTGCGAAGTCGCTGAGTACTTTCTTGTGTTTTTCCTCCATTTCGTCCACACGCACTTGGAGCTTCTCAGCCAGTTTCTCTCTTTTTTCCACCTCAGCCTCGCGAAGATTCAACTCTTTCTCGAATTCAGTTCCAGCTTGCTTCAGCTTTTTTACTTTATCTGCCTCGAGCTTTTGGATTTGCGCGTCCTGCTTATGAATTTCGTTTTGTTTTGCCAGGATGTCTTTTTGCACGCCGTTCAACAGGCTCGTTTGCTCCTTGCGCAAAAACGCCTCTTGCTTTAGCTCTTTGCTTTTATCTTCCAGCTGCGTTTCCAATTTCGCGATTCTCTCTTCTTTGTACTCGAGCTCTTTCGCGATATCGCTCATCTTACGTTTTGCAGCTTCCAAAGCTGGTCGTTGCTCTTCGTTCAAATTTTTCAGCTTTTTCTTCTCCGCCTCGAGAGATTCCACCGCCGCCATCTTCTCCTCCAAAGCTTCTTCCAAATCAGATATTTCGTTCTCCAACTTCTTCATCTCTTTCTTTGCTTTGGCATTCTCACTCTCCAACATTTCAACTTGATGCGAAACCTGTTCGAGATTCTTCTCCAACTGTGCGTTTCTTCGCGACGTTTTTGTGACTTCGTAATCGTTTGACTCCAACAAACGCATCTCATCTTCCAGCTCTTGCCTCCGCCTCCTCTCCTGTTCGTAACTCTGCCTCGTTCTTTCCAGCTCCTCTCTCGTCTTGAGCCACTCTTTTCTCTTCTCTTTGTACTCCTCGTCCGCTCTCGTCAGCTCTCGATCGATTTTATCTTCCACTTCTTCCCAGTCTTTCTTCTCTTCCAACAACTCCTCGACGTCTAAACGAAGTTCCTCGTTTTCCATCTCCAGCTGCAAACACTTGCGGTTCAATTGCTCGGCTTCACCTCTGCTGAGATGGTTCAAGTCCATAGAAGGCGTGTTTCGGAACGCTTGCATGATCGCGCTGTTGTTTTTGCTTCTCCCGTTTGGCGTCGTTGTCATCATTTTTTTATTCGTAAACGCGTTTTAAACGCCGCACAGAAGAGGGAAGGGGACAGACGACGACGACGACGACGACGAACGAAGACGACGGCGACTTGTCTTTTGAATTTTTTTTCTCAGACTACTACGGGGAGAAAACAAACGCGCGCTCCTTCTTCAAGGAAACGACCTCTTTCTCTCTCTTTATCAGGACGCGCGACCGGACACACGAAAGCGCGCTCCTCGTTCGTTTAGTTCTGTTCGATGCTTTTTCTTCTTTTCTACCAAGCTCGCGCGCGCGCGTGTGTTTTAAAAAAAAAAGTGAAGTGATACACGAGAGAGATGTGATTGCAAATAGGGGAAACTTAAATTTTCGGTCTTTGTCTTGTGGTGTGCGCGCGAAAATTTTTTCAAGCACGCGTCGCTACTAATAAAAGCTCTCTACATTGCACATCTACTGCTACGATAAAAAACTAACGTTATATTCTGCTAACAGTCCGTTTTAAGCGTACCGAAGATTCGGTCCGGCCATTGGAACGGGAAGGCATAGTTGACGTTGAAATGTTTATGATGCAAGTCGTGGAACCTCGCTTCGTAGGAGAAGAGAAACCAAGGCAAACGAAAATCCACGCCCGAATGATCGAGAACACCAAACACTCCTACTATCGCCATGTACAACAAGAAAGACTCTTTCGGTAAGTCTTTCAACGCAAACGCGGGCGAATATAAAATGCAATAATATCCGAAAGCCTCTAAAGGGTGGATGAACAAGTCGCAATACACCACCGGGCTTTTGTATTCGTGATGATATTTGTGCATCCTCTTATAGAAAAACTTGTGGTGCATCAGCCGGTGCCAGGGATACTCCAACGCGGACTGTAATAGAAGCGCGTAAAATAACCCGATACCTATTGCGAATGCGCTCGTCTCAAACATCGCGGCTTCGTTTATGCTCGATTTCCTTCGCACGGTGAGCTCCGTAACAATCAACGCAAAGAGGCTGGAAACGACTAAATTCAAACTCGCAAACGTCCTGTGTTTCGGGTGCCTCTTTGTAGTTGATGATGATGATGATGCGCTCGTGGCATTATTCTCATCGGGCCTACTCGAGGTGAAGAAATCCAACAAAGGAACAGAAAGCGCAAAGGAACTAAAGGTATTCTTTCTATTCTGTTTTCTTCTAATCCCGGGCCACTTCTTCCATCCGTTTGGTTGTATCTTCCACGAGATTTCCTTCTCGCTTCGTAATTTGTAGAAGTAAACTTCAATCAAAGCGCTCAAAAGGAAGTACCCGAAGAATTGCGCGAAGAACGCGCAGTAACTCCAAGCGTGTAAAGTGGGAGTGTAGTGTTCTTCTCTCATTTTGTTCTCGTGCCGTGAAAAATTCTTCGTTTAACTAACGAAGACGCGTCTGATGATTATTATGCCTTCTTCGAGCGCGTTCATCTCATGTTTTCGCTTCTACTCATCATTCACGAAAGAGAGAGAGAGAGAGAGAGACGTGTCGTGAAGCGCTGCACGTCCTCGTCGTCCTCCTCCTCCTCCTTCTGAGAGCGGTGAAGTGTTCGTAAAACGGAAAGAGAGACTCTGCTATATCTATATCTGATTGTGAGAAGTGACGAACGACGTTTCGGGTCGTTATTAAAAAAAAAACAAACCACCTTTCTGTGTCTCGCTTTCCACACGCAAGGAACAAAACGCGCGATGTTGTTCGAGGTGAAGGTTTCCGAGCCCGTCGCAAAGTCGGTGAACAACAAAATCGTTCAGTTCTACCCGGTCGAGGCTGTAATCGTCCGGTGCGATGATGATGATATTGGAGGAGGAGAGTACGATAAAAAAAAAACGTCGACGACGTTCACTTCGGTGCGAAGATTCTCTCAATTCCGAGAGTTGTACGCGTTCTCTTCGACAAAAGGTGCGCGATTACCTCCGTTTCCTCCGAAAGTGTTGATTGTTTCTCCGCAACACTTAGAGGAGAGGAGAGCAGCTTTTGAACAGATTTTAAACATAATGATGAACGATAGAACGTTGAACGTTTTGCCAGAAGTCGCGTCGTTTATTGGTTGCAAAGAGCTTTTCCTCGATGGTGCCTTGCGGATATTGGAAAACGCCGGAGATAACTGGACGATACCAAAGGGTAATAAGAACAGAAAAAATGGTAGCTCTAATAATAGTAATGACAACATCAATGGAAAATCGAGTGGAAACAACGAGACGACGCCTCAGCGACACGAACGAAGAAAGAGCAACGGCTTTGACGGCTACGATTCGTGGGAGGAAGAAACGCCAATGATGTGCAGCTCGCGTTCAAAACAAAAGTCGTTGGAAGAGTTTCACCTTTCTAGCGCAGCGCTTCACAAGACAATAGCCGCATCTCCGAGTCCACTAAAGTTTACTCCATCAAGCGAAGATAAAAATGGGAGCATTTCAACGGGATTGACATCAATGATGAAATCACCAGCAACGATGACAGCGACAACAACATCCAGAGAGAATCCAGTCACATTGGAATCTCAACAACAACAACAACAACAACAACAACAACAACAACCACAGCGCGCTTTTAATGGAGTCGAGGCACGCGAAGCGATCAAACTTGGCGATGCTGCGTCTTTAGAAACTATTTTGAGTAGCGGCCAAGTCGATCCGAATTATCGCGACGGACACGGATTCACCCTTTTAATGTTGGCTGCAATGTTCAATAAGAAAGAGTGCTGCTTAAAATTACTCGCCTCAGGCGCTAGAAAAGAGTTAGTCAATAAGGATAACGAAACTGCAATAGATTTAGCACCAGTTTCGCTCGCAAATATCATTAGGCAATATAAATAGCAAAACGCAGTTTAGATTCTCTAGTTTACTACACAATTCGCAAATCTAATAAACAACGCCTACGAGACTGGGTAGGCAAAAAAACTCAATACACAATCTTCATCTTTTTCCTTAAGCAAGTCCTAATAACTTCAAAGTCGCAGCTGAATTTTTCTTAGTGTCGGAACCGTCGGAGATGGCATTCATATATTCTGTTTCAAAAGCTTCTTTCACGACATTGACGAGCGTGTCGTCTTCGGAAAGAACAAGTGCAAGTCTGTGATTGTTCACCGGATACATCTTCGTCTTTATCTTTTTCTTTCTTTTCGTGGCCGATTGCTCCGCTTGTTTTTCTGAAGAATGAACGACGATTGCAGCTTGGTCGACGTCGTGCGTCCAACTTCCGGTGTGAATAGTAATGTCTGCTTCGCTCCTCAGCGCTCCTTGAAGTAAGAGCGTCTTATAGAGTCGCATCCAATTTGCACTTCTCGATGGTCGAATGCTCGCCGCGAATAAATCTACTTGCGGGCAAAACGCTAAAACTCTCGTCGCATGCTCGGCGAACACTAAAGATGCAGACGCTCCCATCGAGTCACCGAGATATAAGACTCTCGAATACTTGGAGCAGATATCTTGCAACCGGTTGTTCCATTTACTCACTTCTTCTTCAACGTTTCCAGTCATTTTGTTTCCAGCGTACCAACTTCTTTCCACGTCGCAGACATACAAGACATCGTAGCTCTTTCCATCGTTCTCCCCAACTTTTTTCCGCAGTTTCTTCAATAGTCCGCCCCAGTTAGGCACTCCCGGCGCGCTACCAAAAGAGACGATCAAGACGGGAGCTCTTTTGGAATCATCTAAAGCTGATTTGTTGCCATCCCATTTCACGAGTTTAAAATACCCGGCGTTATCGCTCCGATTCGGAACTTCTGCAACAGAAACAGCGCTCATATTTTCAAACCCACCGCCTATTTTTCGAGCTTGCTCTGTATCTATTCCTAAAGTTTTCAGCATTTTTGCATCTTTCATGTTTTGAATAAACGCTTCGAGTTCACTTTTATCTAAATTTCCGTTGTTTTCAATCCACAACTGTCGCAGGGATTGGGATTTTTGAAGTTCCTTTGGAAGCGAACGTAAATCGTTCGAATACAACCAAACGGACGTGAGAACTGGTAAATTCCTCAACTCTTCTGGTACGTGTTGAATTCTGTTCTCCGCGAGGTTCAAGCTCCGCAATCGCTTTAGATTCCCCAACGAACCAGGAATACTTTTCAATTGGTTTCCTTGTAAACTGAAAGTCTCCAACGCTTTCAAAAACTGAAAATCGTTTCCATTGGCGGACAAATCTTCAATGCAATTCCCGTGTAAATCGATATCGGAAAGGTTAAACATTTTTCCTAGGTTTGGTAATTCAACCAGTTGATTACCAGGTACGCTGAGCTCTTCCAAAGCGACGAGCTGGGATAGATTTTCTGGTAACTTTTGTATTCGGTTCCCGGCGACGGAGAGGTTTCGCAAAGATTGGCAGCTACATATGGACTCCGGTAAACTCTTCAGTAAGTTTCCATGAGCCCATAGTCCTTGCAATCTCTTCAGTTTCCCTATAGATTCTGGTAGTTTCGTTAATCTATTCCCGGCTAATCCTAATCGTTCGAGCAGTTGCAAATCCCCTATTTCGTCTGGTATGCGATATATCCTGTTGTTTGATATTTGCAAGTCCGTCAGCGGTGCGTCGTCGTTCGTAATATCGAATATTTCCATCGGAAACTCCGTCAAGTTCAATCCAGTCAAGTCTAATCGCCCGGTCGATCGGGATTTCTTGATTCGCTTGGAAACCAGCTCGTCCAATTGTTCGTTCTCTTCTTCTTTATCCACGTCGTCTAAAATGCTCACTCGCATCTCTTCTCCTTGCCGTCGTCGTCGTCGTCGTTCGCTAGCGGTGGTTCCGCGACGAAGATACGATGGTACCGCATACCGCCGTTTGATGTTTGCCTTCGTCGTCGTCGATGTTGCCCTCATTTTCTGGCTATTACTGCTACTAGCACCGCATATCATCGTTTTAGAAATATATGTATGGATATGTGTGCGCACTTCTTTCCAGGGAAAAAAGTGTGGGTGCTACATAGCCACCGCGAGGCAGGCATCACTCAGACCTGAATTTTCAAAAAATTTCGCCTCCCTGCTCTTGGTGAGCTCTCTTCCCCTCTTCCTCCATCAAAAGCTTCAAAAAAGATGTCGGCTCTTGCTAGGAAGGACTCAGGTGGGACGGCAACTACGACCCGAGGAGAAGGAGGAACAGGGAGAGAAAGAGGAGAAGTGAAAACAAAATCGTCGTCGACGACGCACTCGGAATGCTCCACCCCTTTGGAGTTGAACAAGTTTCTCTCCTCCTCCTCCTCCTCGCAGTCTTCGTATTACTTGGCGGAGTCTATACAAGCCGTGGAGCGATGTTTGAAAGAAAACAGAGAAAACTTGAGAGAGTTTTTCTCGACGTGTTATCAGACTCTTCTGTGGCAGATATTCAATTTTGACGAGAGCGGGAGCGGATGGTTACAGAGCGTGTACAACATGCGATTGCAGGCGTTGAATTATTCCGCGACGAATGGTTCGGGGACGACGCAAACCGGAACAAACAGAGAAATTGGCTTGAACGCATCTTCTTCTTCTTCCTCGACTCTGTTGAAGAAAAAGAAGGAAAACGAAGCAACGGTGCATCTTTTGTTGAAGTTTTTGAGTCCCGAAGGACCTCTGATGAAGGCAATATTCTCGGCAGATTCGAATAATTTGGTCCAATTCGCGTTTCCATTGGAGAGATTGCCGTCCAAAACGCAGAGGATGTTGCAAACGCAGCAAGGGGCGATGGAATTAAATCGCAATCCGTTGTATAGGGGGAAAATAAAACAGGACCAAAACGGACGGTTTCAAGTGCATTTGGGATTGTACCACTACTTTCTCTTTTGGAACGCGTATTTTGTCCAAAGAGTAGGAAACATAACGAGCAGATCGGGAGGTTCCTCTTCATCCTTACATCGGTCGTCGTCGCTTTCACACCACCAACAATACATGCAGCAACACCAACGACCAACACTCGCTCAAACGCACGACTTACCAACTTCTGTATCCTCTTTGCGAGGGTGGCCGAACTCGACGTTATCGTCGATAAAGAATTCTGCTCTCCACCACACGATGAGGTCTAGTAGTGGGAGTGGTGTAAACGGTAGCGGTGGCAGTGGTGGTGGTCTAACCGGCTTGAACGCTAGCAGAGAAGGAGCATCGGCCACAAAGAACCATCACCCGTATCAAGACTTGCTGATTTCGCACCTCGAATATTTTTTCAAGCCTCGACAAACGGACGATGCGAACGAGAAGTTAGGGAGCAATATTGTTACGGAAGGTGAGATGATTGTGAATGTTCTCACTGAGTTTTGGTTGAGCGAAAGTGACATTTCTAGCGGGTCGAGGTATTTGTACAATCCTCCAGACGACAACTTAGTAAACGCGGTCACGCTTTTGGTTTCTTATTTGGGAGAAAAAGAATACAGTTCTCCTGCATTTTTGCGCACGCGAGAAGGATTGAAGCGTCCCTTGTATAGATTTTTACGCGAAGCTTTCATGTTGTGGCCGATTGAGTCGACGAAATCCCTCGAACCTATCACGAATTTATGGGCCACATACATCATGCCGTGGTGCAAAGAAAATGTTCGTTTCTCGCATGCGCCGCAGGATTCAAAGTCCATGTCTCACCTTCTTGGGAACGTTCCGTTTTACCATTACTTGATGAAACACTTCCTAGAACTGTGTTGCAAGCTTGTACCGAGCGATCCCGAAGGCACGGCGATCATTTTGACCCGAGTATTTGAAAATCTCGAACAGTCTCCCGACTTGGTTCTCGTTCTCAAAGTTCTCGAGGAAGGCTTTAATAAATATATGGAAGATCCGTTGAAAGCGACGGCGAATCGCATCAACAATCAAGAAACGTTGACTCCGTACGATCACATGTTTCCAATCATTCAAAATCAGCTCGAAGATTGGGATCCCCCGGCTTTGAAGCCGGAAAACGACCTCGGCGGTTCCAGAACCCCCATGGGAGCACAACACACTCCCCTTAGAAATAGAAGTAGCCGATTAGGCGGCAACGCTGGATTATTCAATTCGCCGCTTTCAAGGAAGAAACTCGGCGGCGTTATGGGTACTCCGGGAGGTAGAACACCCATGAGAGGACAAAATAACCAACAAGATGAGTATCAAGTGCAAAAATTGATCATGTTTGACTTAGGGCCGGAAGGTTTACCCCAAGTGGCGATTGCTCTTTTGGTACGTCTCAGTCGCGACGTCCAAGAATCGTCCTCAAATAGTATTCTCAGGAAACTCGTGCCGCAGTTTCGAAAATCAGCATTTGCTGTGCTTCCTTTGGAAAAGTTAGAAGACGTCTCGCTCCTCAAAAACTCTGCCTCGCAAGCTTCGGCAGCAGCTAAGAATGTCACAAAAAATGCTGGCGCTTCGTCGTTCGAATGGAATAAGAAATCGAAAATCAAAAGCGCGCGCGACTTATACGTTGGCGATTGGATGCATCGACCTATTGGCGAGACAGAGTTTGGTCCGTTGGTGAGAATTCTTGTGTATCTTTCTCAATTTCTGAACACCATTTTAAACTTTGACGGTGTGCAAAAAGAAGTTGTGGACCAGGAAGATGTCTTTGCTCTCATCACAAAGACTTGGAACGAATGCCCAAACAAAAAAGACTATTGGTGCGTGATGAAAACTCTCTGTGCGATTGGAAAAATCGGAGTTCTTGGTGCGATAGACATCGTTCTCGGTATTTTACGTCGAAGAGGCTTCCGAATCAACTTAAGATTTATCGCCGAGTATTCGATGATGGTTCTTTTATTCATCGGGTATTACATTCTCAAGTTCGTGCTTCGAGTGTTATTCTTTTAAAGCAGTGACTCTTTGATTAATTGTTCTATCATACATAACTATTGCACACATACATTTCTAAATTATCTAGTGTTACTACAATTACGCCACGGTGTGATTCGTGGTTTCTCGCCTGCTCCATGGACTACTACTTGCCTATCTCATCGTCCTTTTTCCAAAACTCCACTTTCTTTTTTAGTTTCTTTGCCCACTCCGGCAATTTTCGCGGTGGCGGCGGTGGAGGTGGCGTCCAGCGATTTGCCACCTCGCGATGGAACACGTATATTAGCTGTCGAAATCCAAGAGTGAAAAAGAAACTCAACATGACGGCAATCATAAGCAACAGAATAGTTGCTGACCGCTCGGTGACTGTTCCAACATCCCAAACACGTTCGAATGCCGTACCGGTGACCAAACCCTGTGCAGCACCTCCAAGCGATGCAGGATCAGCACCGACCGGGGGAAGTAAGATAGTCGCTAAGCTCGGCACGAGAAGGGCGAATAACCCAATAATCAATCCGACGACGCTCGATGCAATTGCAGATAAGTAAAAGAATGTCTTGAGAAGTAAAATTTTCCGACCCAGCATGAGTTCAGTGCTCCGTTTCAAATTCTCTCCACCTTGTTTGCCTTCAAATATCCGAACGGGGACGCAAAGCGCCAAATCTAAACACCTCATTATCCCTAAATATGGAATAGGAATGGTAATTATACCGTTCCACGCGATCGAAAGCGTTCGGCGCAAGTCTATTACGAGAATCGACTTGTACAGCGCCAATCCTTGCTTCAAAACGCGGTATGCGTACTTTGGTTTAATTTTCCCGTACTTGTCGTCCATATTATCATTTTCTTTTTCTATCGTTCCATCTTGTTCCTTATCTCCGATGTATGCATTCTTAAACGTCGCGATACGAACGAGAAACTGACACAAAAACTTCCACGCCTGCACGGCGACCACAAACGTCGCCGCGACAACTTCCACCTCGTGCACCTGTATCAAAGCTAAGAAGAACGTCCCTCCAAGATTTAACGCTTGCGCGAAAAATCCAGCGACAAAGACAAGGGTCACAGTCGGTAAAAAGTCTCTCCAAGACATTCTCAAAACTTCCCCAATGATTGCTTTTGCCGTCAACTCTTTCATGCTGTTTATTTGTTCTCCTTCTGTTGCAACTTTTATGGGAATTCGTGGCTTCGCTAACGGATACACCTGTATTGTTCCTGAAGACAGCTCTCCTTTCTCTCCCGTCTGCGCTATTTCTGTAAATGTCGGCGGCGGCGGTGTTTTCATCGTGAAACTCTCTTTCTTCGCGCCATCGTCTTCCGCTCCTGTCAAAGCCGCCGCGAGAACGAAGACTCTGTTTTTTCGGAAATCCAAGCCAACTGCATTCCTGTAACTTCTTCTTCTTCTGGTGGTGATATCACAAGATCTCGTTCGATGACTGCGACGAAGACATTGGAAAGAGATCGAGGGAGAGGAGGACGAGGAGGAGGAGATTATCATCGTCGTCGTCGTCGTCGTCTTCACAAGAAGAGGAGGAAACAGTAGAGAAAACAAATCTGAAAATCGATACGAGATAAATCGTGTGTTGTGTTAGTTGAGCGTGAGAGCATCAAAGTTGGTGTTGAGTCTCTGGTGAGTCATCATATTTTTTTCCACACAGAGTGAGTTGCCTTCTTCCCCTTTCGTCTCATTAACTTTTCCTCCGCGAGCGGGTGTTTTATTTAAAGAGACATAAAAGAAAAAGGAGAACTGGGACGATCAAACGAGCCTAGAAACACACAGACACAAACACACGCACAAGTACTCGCGCACGAGAAAGAGCGCGTCGTTTCGCAGCGTACACTTCTTTTCCCCCCATACAAAAAATCATGAACGAGGTTCAAAGAATAATCAACGAGAATAATAACAATAACAGCAACATCTTCTCCTCGCTCTTAGGAGGAGGAGAGAATCATGTCAGCAACAAGAATAAAAGCAATAGTAGCCGAGCGAGAGGCGTGTTAGGAAACATCACGAACAACAACAATAGCGGGAGTAATAATAGTAATAATTTTGCAACAACGGCAGGGAAAAAGAAAACGACGAATAAAAATTTTGATAGTAACAGTATTCAATGTCTACAGAGAGACGTGGAACGATTGGCTCAACAGGAATGCCACGAATTTGAGGCCATAGGGAGGAATAGCACTACTAATAGTAACAACAACAACGAGGATCGAATCATCTTAAGTAAGATAATGGAAGAACTCATCGTGGAATATTCCGAGAGAGAGCTACCGCACTCGTACTACTACAAAACGCTGAGCGAAGCTTCAAACCGCGCTGGTAACGAACGCGATGACCTCTGCAGATTCAGCTTTTAAAATTTGTTATACTATACAGCGAGTATTGCTACGATTCTTATTAATTATGTTATGGCTATTTCCTACTTTGAACCCGCTTCTCTGCGGCGTCTGCTAACTGAGTCACTTCGGTCAATAGTTTGTTGAGCACTGCTTTCTCTTGTTCGGCGTACACGAGCTTTGCCGTCGATTCTTCTTCCGCTATTTTGGCTATTTTATTATTATTCGATTTCGTTGGTGATCTTGCCGGTGACTTTTTCGTGGTGATCTTCTCACCATTCATCGAAGGCGGTGCTGTCGACGTTCCCGTCTCCGATATCCTCTTCAAAGCATCGTACGCCACCTGGTCGTGCGCTCGCTTTCTCGCAACTTCTGCCGCGCTGAGCAAAGCTTCTCCTAATTGATCTACCGCGTTTGGCTTTATCAAGCCGTGCAGAATAGGTTTCTTTGTCTTCAAAAAGTGAGGACTCGCACCTCCTTTCGCGGCAAAACCCATTGGAGATTTCTGCGGTAAATACGCCTCTTGTTTCATCATGCCTCCGTTTATTTTATCACCGTCCATCTGTAACCCAGGCGCGACGAGCAAACTCGCGTCCGATCCTGCCGGCATGAACTCTTGCTGACTCGCGATCGCTTTGTGCGCGTCCGACCCTTCGAAGTTTTTGCAGTCCAAGCATCTGCACATGTCTGAACAGAAAATAGACGCTTGAAAACACTCGCAATACTTCTTTAAGCAGCCAGATTTTTTACAGTGGCAACCTTTATTGTGCTTCTCGTCGCCTTCTCCGCCGTTCAATGTCGGTAATACTTTCGGTCTGAACGCGTTCGGGTTCCTCTCTAAAGTCGCCTCCACGGCTTCTTGTCTTTGCACCGAGTTTTCCACGTTATTTTTACATTCTATGCAGTTGCAGTTTTGCAAACAGTATTGCCCTGAGGCGAAGCACTCGCAGTACAATTTCAGACACCGAGAGTTTCTACAGTTGCACGTCTTCCGATCGCTTTGGATGTTGGCGTTATTCAAGGACAAAGTACCCTGCTGAATCATTTTTTCTCCTCTCCCCTCTTCTATTTTCGCGCGGCTTTATTATATCCTCGTGAACCAAACTGTTCTTATTCTCTCCTCTTTCTCTTCCTTTCTCAAAAGAGAGACCAAGGTTTTTCGAATTTTGAATTATTTTTCTCTCTTTCTTCTCTTTCTTCTTCTTCTTCTTCTTCTTCTCCCGTTACGCTTTGGATCGATGATCGAGTAAAGACGGAGAACGCGCGCTTCCACCACTTCCACTCTCTTCTTATTCCTCTCTTCTCTCTCTCTTTTCCGCCGCGCGCGCGCGTGAGTTTCTTGTTTGAAGAATAATTTTTCTCCCACCGCGAGCCGACGAAAAGAAAATTTTCTAATTCCCTCGTGCGATGGACAAACGTGGGAGAAAACCGGACCCTTTTTGTGAGACGAGACCCTTTTGGAGAAACGTGTGAGAGTCTTGCATTCGTGATATTTTTCCTTTCTCCTCTGGTTTTTTGCAACTAAAACTGCTATTTTCTACAGACACACACACGCTACCACTACCACTATCACTACCTCTCTCTCTCTCTCTCTCTCTTTCTTCCAACTGCATGTTTAAAAACCCATCTCTTCTTTCGCCTCTGCTATCCCACGTCTTTTCTTTGGATCTCTGATTAACAGCGAAGACAAGACCGCCGCGAACTGCTCGTTTTCACGAAACGTCTCGGAGAAAGACAACAATTTCTCGTCTTCCTCTTCGCGTAATATTCGCTGATACGTGTCGTACGAACTCCCAGTCTTGTAATGATAACCTCCCGTACTCATAGCGTGAAAAGACATACCAACGCTCCAACAGTCTGCTTTGAAGCCATCGTACGGTTTGCCTTCGCAGCATTCAGGCGCGGTGAAGGCGGGTGTACCGGGCGTTTTCAACACCGTGCGGTTCTCTTTAGATAGGATAACCGAAGTACCAAAATCGCCAAGTTTTATCGTTCCGTTCGAGTGAACGAACATATTTTGCGGCTTTATATCTAAGTGAGCGACGCTCAAGACCTCGTGTATATATGCGACTCCGGAAAACACGTCTTGAGCATATCGAACGCAGGTATCCACGTCAAAGGCGTCGAACGTCTCTCGTTCTTCGTCTAGTATAGGCCCGAGTGCGCAATATTCCAACACAAAGTACAGTTTAGGACTCTCTTCGTCCCAGAGAAACTCGATGAGTTTCGTGACGTTTTCGTGTTCGAGTTGGACTAATATCCTTGCTTCGTTGAACGCGTCGTCGAGAGCGGTGCGTTCGTTGTTCGTTGAGCGTATTCTTTGCAATCGCTTCTTGCTGTAAATTTTGATGGCGCAATCGATTTCGTTCTCACCACCACTACCCCCGAAACGATAATGCATGACTTTCCCAAACGACCCCTCGCCTAATCGCTTCACTCTTCTGTATTTCTTATTTATTACTTTCACATCTTTGGATTCTTTGATCAAGGATACCTTCCGAGTTACCTTCTTCGGATACGCGAGGAAAAAGTCGTTAAAACGCACGGTTGATGATGTAGTAGTAGTAGCGTCTCTCTCCATACTTCTTCTCGACGATGACTCAACATTGTCAAAGACATTCTCGGGGTCCTGTTTTAAAATTCCCTCATCTTCTCTCTTCAGAAGCGTCGATTTGGAACATCCCATTCTCCTTTTAAGCACAGGAAGTGGCGCTCAAACGTGTTTCAGAGAAACAAGTTACTGAGTACATTTGTGGCAAGGTGACAAACTGAGTGGTACAAAAACAGAGCATATGGAGAATATATTGATATCCCAAACGTATGATAATTTCTATATAATTATAACATTCTATCTCAGAAAATTATTACACTTATTTCGAAGCTTTGTGCTCTAAATTAAATTTATTTATTATTTTATTTCCCAAAAGTAAAATATTCAATACTCAATCCTCTTTTTTAGATCATATATCCCAATTTTCAATTATATAAAGAAGATGTAATAATTGTTTTTCGTAATTAGTAATTATACATGGTAACAATAGTACAATTCCGAAAATAATCCCATTCATGAGAATACTTTTATTATTTTTGGCTAAAATATTTAATAAATTTAATAAAGATGATGGTTCATAATAACATTTTTCAGCATAAAAAATTATTAAATCAAATGATAAATGATATTGAAATCATTGTATGTAATTATTTTGCCATAAAAAGTGTTTGGGATCTAAAATAATTGATTGTTATTTTTTTTATTTAATTAAAAACTGAGCTTCCCATGACTGAGCGGTCGAAAAGAAAAAGAAAATTCCTCAGTTCTCGTTTTCCTTCTCTACCAGCAAAATTCTCTCACCTTCCTTCTTTTATTTTTAGGAAGGGAGGAAAAGAGAAGGAAAGATGCAGAGAGCTGTGGATATCCTCGCGGATAAGCAGAAATCTACAGAGCACGTCCGAAACATATGCGTTTTAGCGCATGTGGATCACGGCAAGACCACACTGACGGACTGTCTGATTTCTCACAATGGCTTCATCAACCAGAAACAAGCCGGAAGTTTACGGATGATGGATTTTCTCGAAGAAGAACAGAGACGGGGAATCACCATGAAATCCGCCTCGATTGCGTTACAATATACCTCGCAACCTTCTTCTTCTTCTTCTTCTTCTTCTCCGCAATCTACTTTAATAAACGTAATTGATTCTCCTGGTCACGTGGACTTTTGTTCCGAAGTGAGCACGGCGGCGAGACTTTCGGACGGTGCGTTAGTTCTCGTGGACGTCTGCGAGGGGGTCTGCGTCCAAACTCACGCGGTTTTAAGACAGGCGTGGGAAGAAAAGTTGAAACCGTGTTTAATTTTTAACAAAATGGATCGGCTCATCGAGGAGTTGAAGTATTCTCCGTTGGAGACGTATGAAAGATTGCGAATGCTCTTGCACGAGGTGAACTCTCTAATGAGTGTGTTTGAGTCAGAAAAGTTTATCAATCAAGCGGATACGTTTCTCAGCGCGGAAGATAAAAGGAATAATAATAACAGTAGCGATGATAGCAATGAGATAGTAGAAGATTTAGCGGAATATTTAGATGATCAACTAGACATGACAGATGCCGAGGATGTCTTCTCGATTGAACGAGGGAATGTGGCATTCGCCTCAGCCATGGATGGTTGGGCATTTCGACCGGAACAGTTTGCGAGATTATACGCGGAAAAGTTGGGATGTTCGGAAAAAGCGTTGAAGAAGGGATTGTGGGGCGATTGGTTTTACCATCCGAAATCAAAACGAATAGTTGGGAAGAAACTAAACCCGAACGGCAAGTTGAAACCATTATTCGTGCAGTGCATCCTCGATCCGATTTGGAAACTATACGACGCCGCAGATGAATATTACACAGGCGATAGAGATTTACCAACGCTCGCGAAATCCCTCAAATTGACGAATATATCCGAGAAAGACTTGATGCAATCCAATAAACGAATGACACTATTAGCAATCATGCGAAACTGGCTCCCATTGAGCTCGGCGATACTCGAAATGGTCGTCCATTCGCTTCCAAACCCGGTTGAAGCAATGCCATTTCGAATAGAAAGGCTTCTCTCCCCGTCAGATAGTAAAATGGCCGCATACGACGATATTTTGAAGTGCAAGAAGAGTAGTGATGCGACAACTGTTGTATTCATTTCAAAGATGGTAGCCGTTCCTTTGAGTTCAATTCACGGAGGTGTGTGTGAAGGTTCCGAGACACATGGCGACAGCAAGTTTGTCGGTTTTGGACGCGTTTTCGCGGGTATCGTAAGAAAAGGAGATAGTATGTATGTATTAGGTGGCGATGAACCTACGGAAATTATAATTTCTGAGTTGTATTTGATGATGGGTCAAGGGATGTTCCCTGTGGATGAAGTGCCGAGTGGAAATCTCCTTGCCATTGGCGGTTTAGATAAAGTCGTCTTGAAATCGTCGACTCTTTCATCATCGTTAGAGTGTCCCTTATTCGGATCCATGATGTTTCAAGCGAGCGCTATCGTTAAAGTTGCCGTAGAACCAGAAAATGTGCAAGATATGCCGCTACTTTTAGAAGGTTTGCGTTTGTTAAATCGAGCAGATGCGTTTGTGGAGATGGAAGTTATGGATTCTGGAGAGCACGTTTTGAGCGCAGCTGGTGAAGTGCACTTGGAACGATGCATCAACGATTTGAGAGAAAGGTTCGCCAGAGTTCCTATTCGGGTGTCTAAACCTTTGGTAAATTTCAGAGAAGGCATCACGACCTCTGGTTTTTCAGATTACAAAATAGGCAGTAAAAAAGTGTTGCGAGCTTCGGTAGAAAGACTTATCGTTGGTGACGAAGAAGACGAAGAAAAAGAAGCGGAAGAACAAGACGGAGAAGAGACGACGACCGTGAACAAGACGAAAAACAAAAACAACAACAACGCATTGATTATAAAACGTAGCGGTAGTAATAGCAGCAGCAGTAGTGGTGGTGATGGCGACACTTTCGTGGATGATTTTGAAGAATCCATTCGGCTTGGATTCCAACTTGCTTGCAAAAGAGGGCCGATATGTGACGAGCCTCTGGACAACGTTAAAGTGACCGTTGAGTTCTTGGATGCGCCTATAGAAGACGATGACGAAGCGGATAATAACAATGACGATCAGCTGAACTCCGGACAAGTAATCACGTTCACTCGCGACGTGATTCGACAGGCCGTGTTCCAATCGAACCCAAGGTTGATTGAGGCTATGTATTTAGCAGTCATAACAACCACCTCGGAAGCGTTGAATGGAACCTACGCCGTTTTAGGAAGACGACGATCTGATATTATTTCAGAATCCATACGCGAAGGTACTGGTGTGTTCATTATCCACGCTTACTTACCCGTAGCAACTTCATTTGGTTTTGCTGATGAGCTTCGCAAACTTACTTCAGGTGCTTCCAGTGCACAACTGGTCTTTTCACACTGGAAAGAACTGGATATCGATCCATATCAAAAGCTCGGCGAAGATGGGGAAGAGTTAACCGACAACGTCGCCAGAGATTTGATGGACATGGTTCGTAAACGTAAAGGTTTGAAAGTTGACGAGAAAGTTGTCAAAGTTGCCACCAAGCAAAGAACGCTGAGTCGAAAGACTTGATTAAACAAATAGAACACTAGAATAACACGAAAACGCTCCGTGAAAAAACACAAAAACGCTTGTTTTCAAAAAGCGAAAAAAAAATTACTACGCATACACAAAAACTTCCCACACGCTCACACAAAGGAGCACGAACACGAACAGCTTCCTCATAAAATGGTGCAACTCCCTTCCGATGAAAACAACAATAAATCTTTGCCGATCACCGTCAGTTTGAGCGAAAGTGAAGATAAAGCTCGAGCTCGAGACTTGACTTTGCTCGAATGTCAGCAATTGGCTTTGGAGTATAACTTCGTCAAAGAGAACGCACCTTCGCATGGAACCGTTCAGCAAAGAGCAGACGTCGTCGGTTTCTTCAAACAGTACGGCGCGAATGGTTTATCGCAGTTTAAAAAGAAGTTTGGATCGATGAAGTTATATCCGCCCGGAGAAAAAGAGGTTGAGTTCTATTCCTCTTCTGGTTCTTGCGAAGACGATGATCTCATGGGATCGAACGGAGATTCCTTCTTGAAGAAGCCAATCAGTAAGGAAGACATCGAAGAAGCGATACCGATTTACGAGGAGAATAAAGAGTCGTTCAAAAAATTAAACTGGAAGTACATCAAACGTCCCGGAGGTCAAGCAATTCGTCCGCCCGATTGGTACAAGTTGGAGGGTGCCGTCTCCCAAGTCGAGAAGGGCGACAACGATACAGAGTGCCCGATGTGGACGTCGAATGGCTCTGTAGATTATGGCGGGAAGGAACAGTGGGAGTGGTGGTCAAAATATAAGGGCAAATCCGCCGATGAGTCCAAAGTCTTCTTTGTTCGAGTCCTTGAAATGGCAAATAGGAACAAGAAGGAGAACTTCTATTAATTTTGAAGTGAGCTATAAAATTCTTCATCGTTTATTTATTCAACAACAGCAAACAAACAAAAGTTTGCAAAAGCAACTACTGTTCCACACGTTACGTGAAGTTTAAAGTTATGGTCATCATGGTTCTAGTCTTTACTCTTCTTTTTCTTCTTTTTCTTTTCGCCGTCGGCCTCAGCTTTAGAAGACTTCTTTTTCTTCTTCTCACCGTCTCCGTCCTTTTCTTTCGTTTTTTCCTTCTTCTCCTTCTTTTCTTTCTTTTCTTTCTTCTCGCCACCACTCGGTAACGCGACTGAGCTATCTTTATCTTTTTTCGAGGTCTTCTTCTTCTTCTTTTTCTTTTTACCATCGCCAACTGAAAACGGATTGAACGCGTCGTCTCTCTCGTATGGATCAAATCTCGGATAGGCTTCAATAGTCGGCATTTCGCCTTCTCCACGGCCTCCTGGTTTCAGCGGATCATAAGCAACTAGGTTCGAATGCAGCTTCGAAGCAGCATTCGTTGGTTGGTACCCCCCAATCTTAAGAGCCGGTGCATCCCCAAAGTCCTCATCCTCGTCTGAGCTATCGTCTTCGCCCTTGATGGATGGTCTAGCAACCGGGCCACCCAAGCTATGCGCTGCCATGTGAGCTTGCATCGCTTGCATGGCCGCAGAGTCAGTCGCGGTGAGCGCAGCGGCAGCCTTGCCGGCCTTTTTAGACTTGCGACCACCCGTGCCGGTTTCTTCTTCTTGAGCCAAGTAATAGTTGCCCATCTTCTTCTTGTGGTTGGCCAACATTTTTCGTGCCTCCTTCTCTTCCTTCGCAATTTGTTCCTTTGATTTTTTGACCGTAAACAGATCGGTGACACTTTTTGGTCCTTTCGACTTCTTCTTACCTTTCTTGCCTTTCCTACCCGAGTATTCGTCATCAGATTCCGAGTCACTTGATTCGAGCAAGTGATCCCACTCGGTAGACAACGGTGCATTGACGTTGAGATCCTCTGGTGCCGTAAGTTTGCGCTGGGCTTTCGTCGAGACTGGCTGAACTTCCTCCGCAAAGACATTCGCGAATTCTTCTATGAGGGCCATACCAGATCCGGCTTCTTCGTCTTCGGCGTCTTGTACCGCGTCGAGGATAGTTTTCAGTTGGCAACTTCGTTCTCGCACTTCAAGATTTAACGAAACCATAAAAGGTGTCAAACGTTTGCCACTGATGATGTCGCGAATATCCGCGAGATCCTCGTTCTCTGGAACCAAAATCGATGCATCCGCACCTCGTGTGGCTTGCAAATGCGCACTGACTGCACTCGAGTAGATTTTGAGCGCGCTGTGAATGTACACACTTTGGACAGGACCAGGTAACTGTGTGACTTGTTGTTGCGTCAATGCATGCGCAATCTCGGCGTGGTCCGTAAGATAATGCGCATACTCTCCAACAACCCATGCGATAGCTTTAAGCGCTTCTGGAACCGTTTTATTAACGCTCGACATTTCTAAAAGAGTTGGGTCGATCAAAATCGGAGCCAAGATACCGACAGCAGATTCTCGAATGACTTCCACCCGTAAGCACACGTCGACGATTTGATCGCCAACAAGTTTTCCGTGCGACGATGATGGGACGCGAATCAAATCAGCCAGGACGGATAAGTACCAAACAAAGTCAGTGACTAAAGCGTACCTATCGCTCATGCAAATATGAATCACAGACCATACCAATTCATCTCGGAATTTCTTATCGGCTCTTCCCATGGCGCCCATCAAATGAGCGGTGGTATCCATCAACGTCTTCTTCGTCACCAAACCTCGGACGATTTTCAATGCACAGTATTGAATGTTCGCATCTTCGTGATCAAGGCACGCGAAAATGTTTCCTTTGTGTTCGGCGACTATTCTCGGATGCGAATCGAGCAAAAAGGTCAATGCGTGCAACGCGAGAAACTTAATGTTCGGATCGGTATCTTCGAGCATGTCTTTCAATTTATCCACCGCTTGTCGAACAATCTTCTCTTGAGAAGTCATGCCTTGGACAACCGTGCGAATACACTCGTACATGAGGGATTTTGCGCCCGTGGTTTCCAAAATTTCCGAAAGCGGACCGACGAGTTTCTTACCCAAGCGCGGTTCCAAAGGCGTCAAAGCACCAAATACTTTAACCAATTTAATTGTCATCCAGTTCGAGGACGAGGTCGTCAATAATTTGTAAAATTTTGGTGCGAGCGGCAAGTATGTTTTGGGATTGTGCATGGCAAGCTCCGACAATACCGTCACCGCAGCTTGGACTACAGTTTGATCGTCATCTTCTAAACATTCCGTCAGTCTCGCGAAGGACGGTCTCAATGCTTCCGGGTATCGCAAGAAGCACTTGTAAAGACACAAGCACGCCCGGCGTCGTAAATCCGGTTTGTGATTGTTCAATAACGAATAGACGTCCGCGACCAACGTTTGCGACAATTCTGGCGTGACAATATTCGCTAAGCACGAAATTGCCAGCGCCGCTTCCGCTGGATTTGGACTCGCGAGATCCTTCTTCAGCAAGTTGGGAATTAACAACACCACATCGGTATCGTCCCCGAACGATTGGCAGGCGGCTAAATACCCGACCCTTTTATACTTCACGTTCGCCGTGGACATCAACTCAACGACGTGGAAGGACGCCCAGTTCATGTTAAATCCTAAAGAATGAAGATACGTCGCCTTTTCAATAGCAATTGATTTCGTTCGAATGTCCGACGAGACCACCTCGGCGCGAATGTCTTGCAAAGATTTGTTCACGAAATCCTTTTGATTGTCTTTGTGACTTCGAATACCTGTTTGAAAAGAATACGCGATCGAGAGAAAGAGAAAGAAAATGGTCAATGCGTTGTTCTCTCGCCATTTATTTGGAGAGAGCGTAAAGAAGATAGGCCGATGACGATCAAAAAAGAAACGAGAAAGGGATCGCCGTTTGGTGCAGCGCGCAATTCAATAGAAGAAGACGCGGGCTCTCTCTCTGAATTTTTCCGACACCGAACTCGAGAAGAAGAAACGTACCCGTGATTAAGTCTCTCAAAGATTTCTGAAACAACCTCGTGACCGTCGCGGACGAAGCCGTCTTCGAGCGATCTTTGTTGCTGTGCGACCCCATGGAGGACATGGAGGTCATCTTGTTCGAGACAAGAGCAAGAGCGCGCTATTATGACGCGATGTGGATGGAGAGCCTTGAAGAATTATTTTATTTTTTTCCTTCTCACCCAAAACGCGTCCGCGCGGGGGAAAAAAATCAAATTTCCGAAACCTCCACCTCTTCACAGTCTCTTTTAACTCTGGGCGTCCCAGGGGATACGTAAGCTTTTGAGTAGAGCAGTGTATGGAGTCCATAGAGAGCTCGCAGACAAAAAAGAAAAAGAAGAAAGTTCACACATATCCACTCGTGATAAATAATACCACGTATTCAAGAAGAAGAAGAAGAAGAAGAAAAGGAATCGAACAGATGGCGACGACTTCTTCTCGCTCTTTTCTCGCGACGATGAGGGCGACGACTCGCGCGCCGCGTTCTTCCTCTTTGAAGCACAACGCGGCACCACCACCACAGCGCAACAGCACGCGCGACGAAAGCCAGAAGAATATCTCAAAAATCAATCGAAGAAGAAGAAGAAGCACGAGGACAGTAGTTATGGCAACGTCTTCTTCATCCTCCACAGAGACCGCGGGAGGAGAAGGAGATGGATTAATTTTGCAGCGTGGTAATGGAGAATCGAACGCGTTCGATTCCATCGCCATCGGTTCACCCATCGTGAAATATTTCCAAAGCGATGACGACACCGAACGATGGGTCATGTGGTACACCGGGAGACGAGAAGTACGCACGAGCAGTGGGAATAGCAGCGAGGAAAATGTAGGAGACAAAATAACAGCGGCAACGTTTGACCACGACAAATCGTTAACGTCAGGTGAGATTGGTATCGCTGTTTCCGAAGATGGTATCGTTTGGAGACGAGGCGGGTCGCCGACCGAAACATACAGAACCGGCGGAGACAAAGAAGCTTTTGAAAGTCTCACCGTGGACGTGGGCGCCGTGTTGTATCCGAACAACGAAGATTGGTGGGTTTTTGACACCTCTCACGTTTCCGTTGGAGACGTACACATGATCTCCTCCGGTAGTGTCTCTGGTGGTGCCGGTGGTGGTATTTATTGGATGTATTACCAAGGCGGCGATAAGGAGGAAGTCGACGGCGTGGAAGGCGTGCGCACGAGACCAGGCTTGTGTCTCTCGCAAGACGGGAGAAACTGGGCAAGAATAGAGGGTGAACACCATACCCACGCGGTCTTAGATGTCGGAAGTGAAGGTGAATGGGACGAGCTGTGCATCCGAGACCCGAAGCTTTTATTAGCGGGCCCAAAAGATATGCGACTGTTTTATCACTCCATCGACAAAACGACAAACGTTTCCAGGATTGGCGTCGCCAATTCCAAAGACGGCTTTCAGTGGCAAAAGAATCCCAGCGGGTTCATCTTAGACGCCGGACCTGAAGGTTCCATCGACGATTTAGGCGTCAAATCGCCGTGCGTGGCTAGAATTGGAAGAAACGAATACGTTATGTTTTACGAAGCGTTGAGTTCAACACATCCTGGGAAATCCACCATTTGCGTTGCGAAATCGCAAGATGGCATCAGATGGGAACGTGCCTCAACCCCTGCGCTCAGTTTCGGAGAGGACGGTGCCTGGGACGAAGGTGGAGTTGGACGACCATACGTCGTTCCCATGGCGGAGAACAAGTTGCGATTATACTACGAAGGTCGAAGCGACGCGAACGGTCTCGGCGTTGGTATCGGCTTAGCCGTGAGCGTCGGCGACGATATGTTTAGTTTCGTTCGTCGAAAATCCGTCGTGACGGCTGCTTAGATATGTGTGAATGTATATGTAATGAACATCTGCTTTTCTTTTGACGAGTTTTAGCGCTATTAACGATGATAATTTCACGTAACAGTCGTAACAACAATGCATCGTATGCGACCAACGCCTTTAGACGAGCAGTCGAGCACTCTCGTATCTTTTTTTTTCCCATATATATTCGTTACCCTCTTCACTTCAAAACACAAACACATACGAGTATATAATAATAAAATAGATACTTGGAACGCTACTTTGTTTGATAGCGCGAGAAAATGGACGCGCCAATGCACGTCGAAGACGCGTAAGAAAAGGAGAGAAGAGGGGGAGCAAACGAGAGAAGAAGAAAAGACAAGAAAAAGATGTTGCCAACGATGGCGCCAACGTCTCCGAAATATCATCACCGTTCTCATCAGCACGGAGGAGGAGGAGGAGGCCGCTCCTCTTCCAGCGGCGTGCATCCGAAAACGCTTCTCACGTACGCGTTTCTATTTTTCGGCTATTACTTCATCCTAGGCGCGAAAGATTCTCGAAGACGCTTGTTCCGCGCGTTGGGGGTCCTTTCCGACGAAGACTTGAAAACGTTGAGCAAAGAAGAGTTGCAAAAGCGAGACTCCTCTTCTGTATGGGACAAACACTTCAATCGAGACGAAGTGCCGAAAGAACAATTCGCGGTTGGTTTATTTCTAGAGTATTTGGAAGATCGACGATTGAACTTAAATCGAGGACGGGCCAGAGCTTTATCGCCATTCTTCGATTTGAACAACGACGGTGTTGTGACGAGGAACGAGTATGGCGAGTTTATTCGTAAGTTTTCTCACACAAATTCCGAAGGCGGAGGCGACGATAAGAAACTGTTAAAAGCGGCGTTATCGGAAGCGACGAGAACGATTCAGTCGAGAAAGAGTGGCAATAACGCAGGCGAAGGCGGGAGGACCGGATCGTCCAACAGAGGGTGCGCTTTACATTTGGACAGAAAGAAACGAGAATATTTAGAAATTTTAGAGTCGGGTGATTTGCAATTTGGTGGTACAGCACCGTTCACGATTGAGTTGTGGGTGAAGCCAAAACGAGCGTCAGAGAAGGCCGTCTTAGTCTCCAAGTACGATCGAGGGAAGTGGGGTCAATATTTCGTGCAATTGCAACGAATAGGCGAAAGCGACGAGATGGAGGTTTTTTTCCATCGAGAGGTTGCGCCGTGGGGACAAAAAGCTGGTACAATTCCTTTACACGTGTTTACGCACATAGCATGTTCCTACGGAAACGGCGTGTCCTCTATTTATATCAACGGAACTTTAGCGTCTTCTCAAAAAGAAGCCGGGCAAGATCAGAACCCGGAAACTCCGGTTTTAATCGGAGCGATGTTGGAAAAGGGAGAACCGATTGATTTTTACGATGGTATTTTGGACGATGTGCGGATATGGCGCGTCAGTCGTAGCCAGATGGACATTCGAGAATCCATGTTGCTTTCTTTATCTGGTATGGAAACCGGGTTAGAGGCATATTGGGAATTTAACGAGTGTTTAGGTAAACACGCTAAGGAGAAAACGGGAGAGAGTAAACACGACGCCAAGCTCCACGGCGGCACGTGGACGACTTCTGCGATTAAGTTCAAGAGTTACCAGGAAAGCTTCGGGTGTAAAGATACGCACTGTTAATAATAAATAATGTATAGAATCGATTGGCTAGATGATTATAGATGAAGAAGTAGTATTATTTTGTTTTGATTCCAATTCAATAATGGTAGATGGAAGTTAGAAACGATGAAACGTGGGTAACGTTTGGCCTTTCCTCTTCTCTGTGGAAAAGAAAAAAGATTACTGTTCTTCAAAAGAAAGACGTTCCCTCAAGCGTGCGCAGGACACACTTATTTATCGTTAAAATGCCGCTAGCCACGACGATGAGAATTGCTTCGTCGCAGAAAACCTCTTCTTCTTCGTCATCTTCTTCTAATTTGCTAAAGACGTCGAGGACCAATAGAAAGATATCGTCGTCGTCGTCGTCGTCGTCATCTTCGCGACGAAGAAGTTCAAGAAGAAACGCGTTGTTCGCATCGGCATCATCGAGCGACAAGCCAGCAGTGGTCATTCTCCCCGGTTTAGGGAACGCCACCGAAGATTACGAAGAGTTCAAGGAAGAGTTATCCTCTCGAGGCTTTATGGCCACGTCTATTGCTCGTGTCGCGCGTCCAGATTGGTTGCGAAATGCTGCAGGCATCGTAAAACCATCATACTGGCAAGGAACGCTCGAACCTCGGCCAACTGTCGATTGGTATTTAGAAAGAATTAACAACGCCATCGAAGAGGCGAGGAACGCAAGCAACAATAACGGTGAGGTGGTTTTGCTCGCGCATTCAGCCGGTGGGTGGTTATCCCGAGTATATCTAGAGTCGAAAGACGACTACGCGAACGCAAAGCTCGTATCAAAGGTAGTTTCGCTTGGAAGTCCACTGAACGCAGTACCATTAGACGTGCCCGGTGTAGTCGATCAAACCAGAGGTATATTAACCTACGTCGAAGCAAACTGTTTATCGCCGAAAGCCTTAGGCATAGAATGGATTTGTTTAGCTGGAACGTATAAAACAGGCGTGAAAGAGTTCTCTCGCGAGCGGTTTTCCGATTTTATCGTTGGCCAAGGCTACAAACAAGTCTGCGGCGCTGCGGATGCGAGCGGAGACGGAATCACCCCGGTAGAATCAGCGCAGCTACAATTAGAAGGTGTTGAAAATATTGTGTTGGAGGGTGTCTTCCACACGCCAGTAGGGTCGAACAACGAAGATAGACCGTGGTACGGCACGAAGAAAATTCTGGATTTGTGGGTCGAGAGAATAGGCTGATTGTATAGATTTCTAGCATATTATTATTATTATTATCATTACTATGGTTACAACGAGAGAAAGACACGGGGAAAATGCGCGCGTCGCGTTCGCTGGCTGCACGTTTCCGACCGACTTTCTTCCTTCTCTTCTAAATATATTTTTGCTACACAACTCGTTTCAATTTTTTCTTTTCTTTTCTCACATGTTTTCTGTTTTGTGACGATGAACGCATCGCTCTCCCTCCTTCCTTTTTTGCTTTGTTCGCCGGGAGAGAACGTGGAGAGAGAAAGAGAGAGATTAATCTCTCTCTCTCTCTTGCACAACAAACGTAAAACTTTTTTTTCTTAAAGCCTCTTCTTCTCTCCGTTGACGATGGTATACACCGGAGCGAACGAATGTCTGGGCGTTTTAGGATCTTGGCTGGTATCCACGTCTTCTTCGGTGGGCCGTCTGCGTTTTTCTCCAGCCTGTTATAAGAGCAGAAGTTTAGTAATTTTATAGAGCAGTTGGGAGGGGGGGTGGCGGTGTCCCCGCGCCGGTCTCTCGCGTGGTCTTGTCTTGTCGGCGGGAAAACCGAGGGCAAAAAAAAAGAAGAGAAGAAAAAAATTACGGGAAGAGTTTGCGAATGCCCTTCCCGGTTGTCTCGCTTCCTCCGAAGAACGAACGAAAACTACCGGGAAGGGCAAAACAGAGAGACAGAGTTTCATATCGCGTACCTTGCGCCAATCGTCGCTTAAAATCAACTTCCCATCGATGGGTTTACCTCCGACGAAAATCGAAGCCGTCATTTTGAATTCAAACGTATCAAAGTCCGAGAGGAAGAGGTAATTCTCTTCTCTTATTTCAGTATTTCTTTCAAACAGAAGAAAACTCTCTTTGAATCGCTGCGACCGAAAAACTGACGACGGTGGCAAACGAATGCACACCGGTTAGGCCGCTTGGGGGGTGATTTCCTCCTTCAGTTCTTTTGTGAGTAAGAACGAACGTTCGAGAGAAGAATGACGTTTTTAGTCAAAAGAAGCACCTTCTGAAAAAGAAGAGGAAGGAACGCGTTTTTCTTTTTGGTCTTGAAAAATTAGGGTATAGGAATTCGAACGGTCCCTCCCCTCTTTCTCCCTCTTTAATACACGTGAACACGTGAATTTGTAGTAAAGTTACTGTATATTATTACATACAAACAATCAAAAACATTCTTCTTCTTCTTCTTCTTCTCCTTCTTCTTCTTCAGCTACTTAATTCTTTGTCTCTCTCTCGCGTTTCATCTCTTCACGCTGGTCATTCTTTGGAAAAAATACTGCTTGTAGTCGTCGAAGATGTCCTTGTCGTTTTGCGAGTACAAACGTAAACTGTGCACGCGCTCCATCATATGCTGGCGAAGTTTCGTCGCCGTCTCGGCGCGACTGGCGTTATACGCCGCGTGTCTCGGGTTTGTCGCGCAAGAAGAACGTATCCATTCAATCATATGGGCTACCTCTTTCTTACATCTCTGTTTCAAGATGATTTCAGGCGCTACAGTTAACTTTCGCTCCGCCTTTTGTTGCCGCTTGCGGAGACGTTTTTCAACCGCTAAGGCTTTCGCTAAAGCCCGTTCGCGTTCTCGCTTATGCGAACGCTTCTCCTCCGGCGGATGCCAGATATCTACCCGTCTCGGATTCGCTCGCGTGGTCTGCCAGACGTTGTAGTAATATGAAATGATTTGGGACATGCTTTTGTTCGGTAACAAAGGTTTCATCGGACGCAAATTGTCGCAATTTTTCGTCACGTGTTGCGCAAAGATGTCCCGCTCTTCTTGGCTCCAAGAGTTGGCGACGACGATGCCCATGTCGTGTAAACCGAACGAGTTTTGAACGTGTAAAGAATCTCCAACTTCGCGTTTGAATTTCGCGCGCGCTTCGGCGATGTCCTCAGGAGGAACGCGGACGATTCGGATAACCTCTTCTTGTCCCTGAGCGTTGATGAAGGCAACCAAGTCTGGGTCTTTGACTTCTTCTCCTTGAGTTTCTGTTTTTACCGTTACTGCTCCTGCCGCCAGGGCGTTGTTAGTATCTAATTCAGCTTTCGCTGTTGTTGTTGCTACCGGTGCTGATCCTTCTAATGCTCCTCCTTCTATCTTCTGTGCTTGCTCGACGTTGCTATTATTATTTTCGCTCGGCGCCAATCGCTTAGCCGCATTTTCCTCCTCCTCCGCCGCAGGTTCGCGACTCTTCGAACGCTTTCGCGTGCTTTTCCTCGTCGGCGAGTTCGAACTATTGTTTTTCTTGCTATTACTATTGTTATTATTATCATCATTCGGCGGCCAAAACCGAACGCCGAGCATCTGCGTCTCCTTTTCAGTAAAATGTTCCAAGTTGTCTACGATGGCCTTTTTCACCTCTTCGTCGAATTCCGGCACCTCTGCTTGGTACTCGTTTCCAACCCGTATAATTGCCGGTTTCGCTGGTTGCCACACCCTCGTCATTGGCGACGAAAACATCTTATCCGACTCTTCCACTAACGTAAAATCGTGCAAACCAGCCGCTCGAAACGCCTTCTCCTTCCCCCTCGCGCCTCTTCGCGGTCGGTGCGCTTCGCCCTCCGCGGTGACCAACTTGAATCGCAAACACATCGCCCGATTCCTCCGTTCCAGTTCTTCCTCTTGCACTTTCACCTGATCATCGATAATTGCGTCTCGATTAACGAGCATCCTCCCGGGCTTCGTGGCTACTCTCGTGAGCCACTCGTAAAGTTGTTCGCACTGTTTTTTTCTCATCTGTTTTTTTTCCTCCTCCTCTTTTGCTTTTGCATTATCGTCTTTGTCGTCGTCGTCGTCGTCGTTCGAAGGCGAAGGCGTTCTCGGCTCATCCTCCGCCGAAGGTTGCGCCGGCGAGGACGGTGATTTTTGTTCCTGTTGTTGCGTCATCTCTTCCTCCGTCGTCCTCTCTTCGCCGCCGCCGCCGCCACCGCCGCCCATGTTTTAACTCGTTATTGTTATATTTTCAAACGCGTTTGTTCTTCTGGGGCCCACACTACTCGTACTCTCAAGAAAAGCGATAACTTTTTTTTTTCCTCGAAATACAGAAGAAACAGACAAAAAACCAACAACCAACCGATGGATTTTAAACCTTATTCGACCGCAAGATCTGCCGCAGAAACGGTCGCAAACTGCAAAACCACGCGTCCTTTCGACGTCGGAACGCTTTTTTTTTCCTCCGGTAAAAGTTTTAAAGCGCGACCCTCGCGTGTCTGTCCTCTCGCGCGAATTTAAATATGAAGAGTTAAAAAAGACGCAAATTGGAAAAAAAGAAGAAAAAAAAAAAGAGCTCTCTCTCTGTCTTCTCGCCTTCTCCTTTCACGAAAAAAACACCACACTCACACGTCTTTGTAATGCAACAAATTACACACTAACACACTTACACACGCTTATACTACTATTTTGCGCACAAAATATATATCTGATATATACACGCACACAAAACAGAGACACGAAGAGAGAGAGAGAGAGAGAGATAGAAACGCTCGAAATATCTAAAAACAGAAGAAGAGAACGGATTATTCAGTCGCGCGCGCGCTCGTAACACGGACAGAGAGTAAAAATACACGCAAAAGATGATGATGTTAGCAACGAGGACCGTATCTCCTACGACGTCGATGATGGCGAAAGTAAACAATACGATGAAAGTGAGCAACGTTAGAAAGGCCGCGATTAAGTGCAACGGGATGGCTGCGTTTACATCTTCTCGTAGTTCTTTTGGTGGGAGCATCGCGAGAAGCAGTGCTCATTTGCAAACGAAGACGACGACGAAGACGACGACGCTGATGATGATAAAGAAAAACCAAAGCAACAACATTCACAAAACGAGGAGAGAGCAACAAAGAAGAAACGCGACTATTACGAAAGCGAACGAGGATGATGACTCGTTGTCGTCATCATCATCATCACCATCCGATGCATCAAATGATGACCCATTCGAATTTGGTTCCAAATCGAAGAAGAGAAGGCGACGAGACGGGAAATCTACGAGACGGGCGACGGTAGCGGTGGACTCGCCCGCCATCGCGGCGGCAAAAGGTGAGGCGGAGAGAACAGTCGTCGAGGAGTCCGAGGAGGCTTTCTTGAAATTTCTCGGGTTGTACATAGCAATTATTTTTGCTTTTGGTGTCGTTCTCGCGTTATCGGCGTTTAAAATCTGGCCAGACAGCGTCGATGCATTCATCACGGACACGCTCTATCCGGCGTACACGCCATTCGTCGGCGGCTTTTTGGTGTTTTCGTCAATTTACGGTTTGATTAAAACGCGAAGCGATCCGAACTCAAAGTCCGGTTAAAAAGAGAAAGAATCATCATGTAGGAAATGAATACACGCACGTGTTTTTAATTATATTTATTACTCGCTAATTTCTGCTATATTAAAAAATACAGTTTTACTATATACTTGATTCTGAAAAGCTCCTCGGCGCAACTAACCAACCTCGCGACGGCGGACTTCTTTGTCTCTATCTCTCTCCGCGATCTAAATGTGGTACAAATTTGAATTCGCGGCGTCCCGTAAAACTTGCGCCGCAATCTTTCTCCCCGAATCTGTCATCATCGTGTGCACTACCTCTTCCACTAATCGATACGTAGTTATTATGAACACGACGGAAAAGAACACCACTTTCCACCCTCGAATTTTCTTCTCTCGATCTAACACGTTGAATATCTCCGTCACGTCAACGTAAATCTCCTTCTTGCTATATAACTTCAACGAGTACAACAAAACTGGTAAGTGCATCAAACACAATCCAAATCGTCTCATCGCGGACGTGATCAACACCACCACCAAGTGGAATAAAACTTCCGGTTTCACCAATTTGTTTATTCGATTGGCCGTATCGTGAGGGTTCATAAAGTCATTCTGTAAATCTGTCAGGCACACTAATATGTACATGTTCATTCCTAACCCGGCGCCGAGAAAGAAGAACAAGGAGAGCCATCCCAGGATGAATACGATCATCTTTTTTTTTCTCTGGATGCTATTATTCCTCTTTTTTTTGGGTGAGCGCGCGCGCGCGCAGGTGTGTGTAAGTGTGTAAGTGTGTGCGTTTCGTTTGTGAAACAACTCAACTCACACTCTCTCTTCCCCTCCTCCTAAAATCTTATGGGGGGCTTGGAAAAAGCAAAAATATCAGAGCCCTTCGATGGGAACTTTTCGCCCTTTTTCGCACGCCGGAAATTCGCAGATATTTCTTTCTTTTTCGGTGCCGTTCACCACTTTGCACCTCGCACGTGTGTATGTGAGAAACAGAGAGGAAAGAAAATTACCACACAAAACAAACTTGACGACAACGCGCCGCGAAACGAACGCGTCCTTTTTCTCCTTCTCCCGATCTCCTACTCTTTTGTGACCGCCAGCCGTCCAGTGTTTTCGAACTGATAGTAGCATAAAAAGTTCCTCTTCTTCTTCTTCTTCTTCTTCTTCTTCTTCTTCTTCTAGAGAGAGAGAATCCAAGACCCGAGCAGAAAAGCGGGAAAAAAAAACAAGAAAAAAAAATGAGTGGAACTGAAAATCGAGGAGGAGAAGCTGCCCATAACGACAACAACAACGACGAGTACAACCCGGGAAATTTTCCGCGGGCGATCGTTCCCATTCAAGATGTTTCCGAGATACTCTCCAAGTACGATTTCAAGGAAAAGATTGGAACTGGAGGTCCGTCTTTGATTGTACAATTCTGGTTTGCGTTTTTTGCGATATTATTTTTTTGAATACGCCTTTTGGACTCATCATACTGCAACTAAAAATTTTTTCTCCTCTCTACTCTTTCACGCAACACAGGTTTCGCAACCGTCATGCGAGCGATCGAGAAGGATACCGGAGTAGAAGTCGCGATCAAAATCGTGGACCGGCAAAAGTACGCCCCGACGGATAAGAGTTACGAGAGAGAGTTTCAAGTGTTGTCTACGCTCTATCACGAAAATATCATAAACTTACGGTGCACGTACGTGACGGAAAAGAACGTCTTTATGGTGACTGAAGTTGTTCACGGAGGGGAATTGCTAGAACGAATAACCGAGGAAGGGAGTTATTCCGAGGCGGACGCGAGACGGATAATCGTTCAGATTTTAAGAGCGGTGGAGTATTTGCACTCAAAGAAAGTCGTGCACCGTGACATCAAGTTAGAAAATATTTTGATGTCCGATCGATCTCCGAAAGCGACGGTGAAGTTGATTGATTTTGGATTATCTAGATTACCTCAAGATGGAAGCGAGATGAGAACAATTTGTGGGTCGCCTTTATACGTTGCGCCTGAAATACTAGACATGAACTTATCTGACACCGCGTATACACCGGCGGTAGACATGTGGTCCGTCGGCGTCATTTTGTTTATTTTATTGAGTGGCTATTCACCGTTCGATCACGACGACGAAGAGCAGTTGTTTAAAAATATTAAAGAAGGCGTGTATTGTATGGACGATCGAATTTGGAGATACATCTCGGAAGGTGCAAAGGATTGCGTCCGACAGTTGCTTACGGTGGATGTGATGAATAGAATGACTGCCACGCAAGCTTTGCAGCACCCTTGGATTCGACAAAAACACCATCATCATCATTATCATCAGAATAATAATAACCAGGATGGTCAAAATTATCATAATAACAATAATAATGATATTAGTTCAAATATGACGAGCGAGACGAATTCGACTGGCTTTACAGATGGTGGCTCGTTGACCTCGAGCATGAACATGCAACCTACCGAGCAAATGCCGAAGGAAATTTTAGAAGAAAAACAAAACCGCTTAAAACAACGATTAGAAAGCATACGCATGATTCGAGAAGAAGAAGCGTTAGCGATGGATATAGCTATGCAGCAAGATAGCGATAACTCCAATCCTTCAATTTGAACAAGAGAGAAGGAAAATACGAAAAGTTTTTTTAATAAGATACAATACAGCCGCTAGACTACTACTAATATCTACGCATCTAAAAAATACACTATTCCTACTGCTCTATGATCAATAATCCGGTAACTCCTTATTCATGAACTTCTTCTTCGCGAACGCCATCCAAAACTTGTTCATTTTCGTGCCTTCATCCACGTACAAGTGGTCAATCAGTCGCAGACCGATTTCTTCGCGACACTGCGCAAGATACGACTTCAACGTCTCGCCTTCTTGAAACGTTTTCGGGCCGTTAATGATTCCTCCTAGCCCAGTCGTGACGTCAAAGTGGTCGTGCGCTAACGCGAAGAGAAGTTTCGCCCCTTCCGTCATCATATTTTTCTTACTGCCATTGTTATTGTTTTGCGAAGAAGCAGAAGAAGACGGCGCTTTTTGACTTTGGTGAAGTCGTTTCAAGCACTGCGAGATGTAGAGAGTCAAATAAATCAACAACTTGTCCGCGTCGGATTGGATGGCGTATTTCCGAAACAAAACGTTCGGACGGAAATACTGAATAGCCTCATCGACGATGTCAAAATCGGTCGTTTTTGGCGCCGGACCTCTCGTTTGCGTTCGCAAAGGAAGCAAAGGGACACCGCAGGACGACTGAATGGAATCGGGCAATTCCGTAAACGCGGAGTGGTACACCATTTTTTTATATGTTAATTAACTCTTGTGTGCACACAATCAAGGTTTAAAACTCTCCTTCTCTCTCTTTCTTTCTCTCTCTTTGTACTGTGGTTTGTGTGTGTGTGTGTGTGTGTTCTTCTTTCTTCTCTTCGGGACGAAAGAAAATCTTTATTTACTGTTGATGTGTGAAGGTAGTGGAACACACACTTACCAATAAATAAGGGGGTGTGTGTATAGAAAAAAGGAAAAAATGTATATATTTAATCTTAAACCCTAAGCGATGTTCGAAATGGAAAAAGAGTCTCTTCTCTTCTTCCCTCAAATATACAGTGGCTCTTCACGAGCTGTTGGCACTTTCACAAAATTTCGCCTCTCTCAAATTGAGAGAGTTTAGAAACGCGAAGGCCACGGGATCGAGACCCGTATGGGGCATCTATGCAAAGCCCTTTTAGCTCAGCTTGGTTAGAGCGTCGTGCTTATAAACAACACTTTTTTTTTGGTCGTCGGATTTCTATGATATTACAACACGCCTATTTGTTATGTCAATTTTGTCTTCTGTTCGCTAGTAATTGTTGTTGTTACCTCGTTGGTATTGCTTGCGTTGTGTCGATTTGGACGACGACGATGATTTCAGTTCGAAAAGCAACTCTTTCAGATCATCTCCGATGTCCTCACCAATCTCCTCTTTGTCGTACAACACGGTGCAATAATACGGTCCAGGCTGACCAGCTCTGGCAGTTCTACCCGTTCTGTGTATGTGCATAGCCGCAGACTCGGCCAAAGAGTAATGCACCACGTGATGGAGCTCCGGGAAGTCGATGCCTCGAGCGGCTAAATCCGTACAGACGCACACTTGTAACTCTCCAGAGATGAAATCGTCCAATACCACGCCTCTCTCCTTTGCTTTCCCGTGAAATGCCATGGAATACATTCCATCGCCACTGTTGTTGGTGTTGTTAGTGTTCAAGTATTCGACGATTTCGTCCGCTTCTTCCGGCGAGTTTGCAAAGACCAAGGACTTGTACTCTTCACGTTTTTGCAACGCTTCCATCAACGCTTTGTTCTTTCTCACTCGTATACTTTTTTCTCTTCTTCTCTTTTGCTGCTGAATCTTCTCAATATCATCATCATCATCATCTATTTCTTCTCCTTCTTCCCCTTCTTCTTCTTTCTTTTCTATCATCACAACTTCTTGTTCCAGCTGTGGGTGCAACTTTCCGAAATACCCGGTGGAAATCCAAGATAGGTCACCTTGAAACGATTGGAAAATCGGTTCGGAATCTTTCAAAGTTGCCGCTGCAAACACGTACTGTACTTTTGCGCCAAATTTATTGATGCCATCCGCGTTTTCTCCGTACGTTAAATCGATTAAATGTTTAACATCGTCCGCGAATCCTCGTGAGAGCATCTCGTCGCACTCGTCCACGACGAAATGTTTGAGACGACCAAACAACACCCATTCGTCTTTCGCCAACGCTAATAAGCGAGCTGGCGTGCAAATCAAAACGTCAGCCCGTCGAAATTCTGGTATGGCTTCTTCTAAGTCCCCAATAATTTTGTTCCCTTTCTTTCCAGCTTTCGTTGGCGTCGAAGATTTACTCGCAACGTATTTTCGATTTCGATTGTTTGTGTTTTTTCTTTGTTTCAAACTCGTTGGTTTCAACAATTTTTTCTCCTTGCCGAAAATGGAAAACACGGCCGGCGCCGGTAGCTCTAAGTCCGTTCGTTGGCACCAAATTGAACATAACTCGGCCATTTTCGAGACTTGGCGCGCCAACTCGACGTTCGGGACGAGAATAACCATCGCAGGACAACATCGCCCGCTGACTTTCGTGCCTCCTCGTCCCGGCGCTGCCACCTGGGACATGAGCGGTAAAGTATACGCGAACGTCTTCCCAGAACCAGTTTCAGCTAATATCACCGCAGAGTTACCTTCAATAAGTTCTGGAGTAGCTAATTTTTGAATCTCTGTCGGTCTTTTCAAACCAGCTTTGTTTAAATTTTCCGCTGTGATGGCTTCTAAACCGGCGTTGACAAAGGCGTTGTCCGATATCGGTTTGTTATTGTAACCTTCATCATCATCATCATCATAATTGTTGCTCTCGTTGTGATGATAACCTCTTCTCTGTGATTCTTGCCGCTGCTGCTCGGCTTTCTTCTTCTTCTCTCTTTCCATTCTTTGCGTTTCCCACGGCCGTAAACCTCCCCTTTTGTACTTGGATTGAACCTTGACTTGTCGCTGTGACGACGACGACGATATAACTTTTTTGACCCTGCCAGTGCTAGAAGAAGAGGATACATCTTCCGTAATCCCGCTCTCGTCAGCAAACCGAGACCATCCAGCTAAATCATCCACGTCGGCTACGTCATCCTCGTATTCGTACTCCTCAAAGTCATCGGCGTATTTTCTTCCTCCTAGCATTTTTTGTCTCTCCAAAGCGATTTGCTTCCTCTCCAATTCGTCCAAAGGTATCGCTCTTTCTCGTTGCTGTTGTTGTTGTCTCCCTCTGTGACTCGAGTTTTCGTCGTATTCATTCTCTTCTCTTCTCTTCGCCGTTCCAAATTTAGCGTACGCTTTATCCGCGGTGTCCCATCCTCGTCGTCTGTTATTTTTTCCTCCGCCGCCTCTTTCTCTTTCTCCTCCTCGTTCGTTATTGTTTTTGTTATCGTGATTATCGCGCGAGGAAGAAGAAGACAGCCTGGAAGAATACCGTCTGTCTTCGGCGGCAGAAAACGTGCGCAAACTATGCGCTCTCTCTTTTCTCCTTTGCTCGCGTTTTTTTCCCGCTGCCGCTTGTCTCAACGACGCCGCGCTGCCGTTGCGATTGCCGATGGCAGCTGCGGGAGAGGCGCAGCGCATCTCTCTCTCTCTCTTTTTTTGTCTTTCTTCTTCTTCTTCTTCTTCCTCCTCTTTTTTGTGCGGGCGAGGCGAGGCTTTTTTTTGGTCTTCTTTGAGGAGGCCGGCCAAATAAATACGTAAGAAGGAAAAGCGGAAAAAGGAGGAGATGACGACACGCGACGTGCTCTTTTGATGAAAACCTGTTTTTTTTTTCCGCCCGAAAAGAAAAAGAACCCCCAGCCCAAGCCAAAAACACAAAAAAACGTCAGATAGGATAAAATCTATCGTCACTTCTTTGACCTGTTGCGACCTACGCGTCTCATTGAAAAGAATTCATTTAGATTGTAAACTTCATTGTTCATTCAATTCGAAGTGAAAAGAGCACATATAAGAACATCTCTCAGTATGTCTTCTCAAACGTTATCTATGATGGCGAACATGCGCATTTCGTCGGCGACAACCTCAAAATCGACGACGGGAAAAAGTTCGCGCGCCGCGAGTTTATCCGCGAAGCACGCCAACGGAAACTCGAAGGTTTTTTCCACGAACAGTTTGTCTTTGAACAAATCTAGAGACTCAGTCGCGACGTTTAGCATTTCCGCCAGCGGTAGCGGGACGAAGAAAGGTTTATATCAATTCGTCGAGAGGGTGAACTCGCCGCAGATGAAGGATGACTTGATTCCTTTTCGAGTAGGAATGACGGTGAAGGTTGGCGTGACGGTTACGGAAGGGAACAAGAGCAGAGTGCAGCCGTACGAAGGTTTGATTATTGGCATTCACAGAGCGGGCGTTGCGAGTACGATTACGGTCCGAAAATCGTTGCAAGGGTTCGGGGTTGAGAGAATTTTCCCGATTCACTCGCCGTTGTGCTCGTTCGAAGAGGTCAGAGGCGCGGGTAAGCCAATCGCAAGACGCTCCAAGTTGTACTACTTGAGAGACCGTGTTGGTAAGAACGCTAAATTAAAGAGTAGATTTGTTGCAAAAAAGGAAGGATTGAGCAGATGGCAAGTGAAGCAAAACGCGTTGATTGCGGAGAAGGAAGCGGCTGCGGCCGAAGCGGCGAGAGTCCAAGCAGAAATCGAGGCGAAGGCGGCTGCCGAAGCTAAGGCTGCGGAGGAAGCTGCCGCCGCTGAAGCTGCCGCCGCGGAGGCCAAGGCTGCGGAGGAGGCTGCCGCTGCTGAAGCCGCTGCGCCAGCCGCGGAAGAAGCGGCTCCGGAAACCGAAGAAGGTTCGGCGTAAAAAAGGAAAAAAAGATGAGGTTCTTATCGTTGTCTCTTTCGAGAAGCTTTTGGTTAAAGGAACGAGAGTGAGAGAGAGAGAGAGAGAGAGAGTGAGAGAGAGAACAGCATCAACAGTAACATTTGTCTAACCTATATACTATAGCCTTTATATATATACATATTTGCGTTTTAATTGAAATTGAACTAAAATAACAAACGAGTATTTTATTTTCTTCTCCTTTATCAAATCGGCTTCGTTTTTGACTTCTGTTTATAACTGACAGAGACCAAAGTTCCTTCGCGTCTATTCATTGTCCTTCATTTGTACACACACAAATACACACACACGCACATCAATAATCACAAAAAATGCCGAGACCAACGAACGATAAGATCATCCTCATCTCCGCTCAGCCGGAACAAGAGAGATTTGAAGTTTCCACGGACGTCGCCAAGTGCGTTTTATTCGTTATTGTACATCAAAACGTGGGAAGAGGAGAAAAATTTTTCTTTCGAAAAAAAAACGCGCAGATCGCTGCATCTCTCTAGGAACCATCTCTCGCTCTCTTTAATTGTATCGCGAAAAAACGGGTTCGATCGTCTCGTAAAGCACGCGCCCATCTTTTCGCGAGATACTGACCGATTCTCGTTCTTCTTTTACGCCCAAACAGCATGTCGCAAACCGTGAAAACCGCCATCAGTGGTACGCAAAAATGTCTCAAAAAAACTCTCTCTTCTTTGATTTTTCTCCTCTTTTCTCTCCTGTTTTTTTTCGAAAGTCGCGTCATTTTGGCGGGACTTTCTCACAAGCGTTTTGACTCTTTGTGGGGTGACCCGCGAGTGGAAAAGTAAACTTTAAACGACGACTTACCTTTTTTTCCTTTCACGCGTGGTTTAAATAACGCTCCAATTGTCACAAACAGACGGCGAGAAGGAAATCCCGTTACCGAACGTGGCCAAGACGATTTTGCAAAGAGTGATCACGTATTGCGAATACCACGCCAACCCGAAGGGCGAGGACGGCAAAGACAAAACGGAGGACGATAAAAAGAACTTCGATTTGGATTACGTGAAGGTCGATCAAGCGACGTTGTTTGAGCTCATCTTGGCGGCGAACTACTTGGACATCAAGGATTTGCTCGATTTGTGCTGCCAAACCGTCGCGAACATGATCAAAGGGAAGACGCCGGCGGAAATTCGCAAGACTTTCAACATCAAGAACGACTTCACGCCAGAGGAAGAGGAAGAAGTTCGCAAGGAGAACCAGTGGGCGTTTGAATAAATACTCATTGGTTGAAACGATTGGGCGCGCAAAAGATGAGAGATGAGGACAAGATGGGTGTCTATTATTTTTGTGGTAGTAAAAAGAAAGAGAGAAGACGTGAGCAATTGTGAATGATTGATGGTCCGGGTTGGAGGCGTTTGAAAAGTTTAGTAAACATAGGAGCGAAAAAAGAAAAAAGTTCAGAAGCGGGGAAGAAGACGTTGCGCTGTACCAATGTAGAACAAAAAAACAGCAACGATTTGAAGTCTGAACAACAGACAAGAAAGATAGAGAAAAAGAAAGAAAAGAGAGATAGAGAGACTCATTGCAATAGAGATGTATACATACTCTGCATTTATAAATACAACACTTTTTTATGACTTGTTCAAAATTTTCACGCTATATCGAGCTTGCCAACGTTTTCGCTAATTTTGTCCGCCGCCGTCTTCTCATCATTGTTGGTTCCATCCATAGCCTCAAGAAAAGCTTTCACCTCTGTTGGTTCTCCTTTCATCGCGTATGAAGTCATCTGAATACCAATCTTATCTTCACCTGGGTTAGATAGAAATGCCGCTATGGCACTCAAAGCTACCTCAAACATTTGGAGTTCTATGAGTTGTGGACGGTTCATGGTAAGTGTGCCGTCCTCTTCGAAATTTACCTTCGTAAAGACTGGAAACAATTCTCTCTCCGTGTCTTCCCCAGCGGTTGCAGCGCAAGGCCAATCGTACTTTTCCCTTGCGTCGATATCCTCAAACGGAGTGAACTCTTCTCCCAAAAACATACAGTTCTGCATCGATTTTCCAGTCATATCCACTTCTTCTTTTTCATCTTTTTTAAACTCTGCGATGATGTCTTTTGCCTCATCCTCATTTCTATACAGTGTTAAAGCGCAGTTTGTCTGATCAATACTCACGCAGCAGCTAAGTGTGGCTTTATTATCTTTGTCCAGCTGCAACCCGTAATGAATCTTGAAAAATTTTATCTTCTCGAGCTTCTCTGCGTGTTGCGTGACGTTGCTCAAGTACTGAATCGCAGCCGCGAACAAGCTCAAACCAAACTTAGGCGTAAATCCATCGATGGATTCCATCAGTCCAGGTAAGAGCGCTGTTGTCCATTCCTCGGCCGGAGGATTCATATTCGGTTCGATCTGCTCGCGAATAATGGTCTGGATTATCTCCTTTGGCACGGTTGCAAATCCGGTCTGTATATCTAATTTCTTCAACAAATCCCGCGTTCCATGAACGTACGAGCACAAATCTTCGCCGTTCCCATCCGTGTTTGTGGCTGTTGTCGTGCACGCGAATACAATTTTCGCCGGTTTCTCAATCGTCTTTCCTTTTTCTTTTCCTTCTTCTTTTTCTTCTTCGCCATCTCTCTCGTTCAACACTTTCGGACTCTTGAGAATCTTCTCAATGTAATCGACGATGTACTCGTTCGAGGGCGGCTCAGGCCCACGCACGATGTTCACATCCTCCCCTTTCCCATTTTCGTCCTCTTTTGTCGTCAAAAACTTCCCCGTAGACGTGTCCACGACGAGTATCAAATACGGTCTCGCGGGAATGAATTCCGCATCGCCGTCGCCGTTTTGCAACTCTTCCAAGGACACCGAAATTGGCGGCGCCCAGGCGCGGAGTTTGTGGACGTAAACTTGCCACACGATTGGTTTAGAAGAAGACGATGCTGCCATTATTCTCGATGTGTGTGTGTGTATATAGATATGTATTTATGTGTGTTTGATATTCTTCTTCTTTTTTCCGCTAAATCTTATACTTGTTTTCTTTACTAATGTGGATAATGCTTACGATTTTTGTTCACAGTCTCGTGCGAGTGAAAAAGCGCCACAAACTGACAAAAGCGCCGCCCCGTTAGAAAAAAAAAGAGACCAAAACAAAAAACTTCTCTCTCTCTCTCTCTCTCTCTCTCCGCGTCTCTTATATGATAACGGCGACGAGGAGTACGCGTTTCTTCGGCGCGATGTCGTTTAAAACCACTCCTCGTGCTATGGTTTCGAACGCGCGCTGCCGATGTCACCCGTCGTCGTCTTCATCTCTTTTCCTGCTTAGGAAGACGACGAAGGCAACGACGGCGACGACGAGGAGGTTGACGAATTGGTCGAGGAGCTCCGTGCCGCCAAAAAGAATGACGACGACAACGACGACGACGTCGTCGCAAAAATCATCAGAAGAAAGTGAAGCAGAAGAAGAAAATACGCAAGAAGTCATAACGCAAAGAAATGACTTCACGAACCCGGACCATTGGCGGCATAAGTCATACATAAACTCATTGGAGAATACAGATTCTCTGCAAAGTTTGGAATATCGCGAAAGAACCGGGAGAAACCACGTCTATCGAGGCATCGTCTCGTACGATGGGACGAATTATTTCGGATTTCAAAAGCAGGGTGAGGGTACGATAACGATTCAATCGGAATTGGAGAGGTGCTTGATGCAAATAACGAGTCTGGATAGGGAGTTGTTATGTTTAGGCGCGGCGGGGAGAACGGACGCAGGCGTTCATGCGAGGAAACAAGTGTTTCATTTCTACACGAAGGAACCTTTGAAAGATGAATTAAATTGTATGCGAGCGTGCAACAGGTTGTTAAACGAGGACGTGAGAGTGTTAGAAATAGCCAAACCGCACCAGATGTTTCACTCCAGATTTCACGCCATTGAGAAAACGTACAGATACACGATTGATTTTGGAGTGCCGCACAGTCCCTTTCATCGGACGACGGCGTTATCGGTCGGATATCGAAAATACGACATGAAATTATTAGAGGAGGCGTGTAAGGTATTTGTCGGGACGCACGACTTTGCGGCGTTCATGAATCGGTCGAGAGATGGTAAAAACTTGGAGAGAAATTCGGAACGAACGATTTACTCCTTTGACGTCGTTCGCGGTGGCGGAGTGAGTGGAGGAGAAGGTTACGAAGATCCTTCGTCTTCACTGGTGCACTTATACGTCACCGGCAACGGGTTTTTATATAGACAAGTTCGGAATATGGTTGGTGCCATTCTATCCGTCGCTGGGGGAAGATACACCATAGATGATTTGAAAATGTTCATGGAGAAGAAGGATAGAAAACTCATACCAATGGCGGCTCCGGCGAAAGGTTTGTGTTTGTACGACGTGAAGTATCCAGATGAAATGTATTTTTCTCCTCCTCCTTCCTCTTCCTCTTCTAAAGACGACGACGACAACGATGATTAGTAGTTTAATATAGTAGTAGTAGTTATTTGTAGCAAGTAGTAGTAAGAGCGCACGCATAGAGAAGATAGAGCAGCAAGTGTATTTGGAGAAAGGTAGCCTAAGTTAATATAAATCTACAAGTACAGCTATGTATAATTCACTCGTGTAATTTTAACGAGCGGCGGCGGCGAAGTTCTTCGGAGCTACGCGTTGACTGCCGTGTATAGCTTGGAACGCCATGAGCGTCGTCTTTCCTAAGCATTTCCCAAAAAGTGTTCCGGTAGAGCAACCAGTCACTTGAACGGCGATGTAATCGCCCGCTTTCAACGCGTGTTTGGCGTCTCCTTCGTCCTCGTCGCCGCCGTTGTATTCGCCGTATTTTTTCGTATTGTCGAAAACGACCCATTTAGATGAATCTGTTTTCCCGGTCCACTCATCGTCGTTCTTTTTCGATGGTCCTTCGATTAACACGCAGTGCACGGAACCAATCTCTTCCTCTTGTTTCTTTTGCGCTTGCGTTCGGAAGGCTTCAATAACTTCTGCTAATCTGTTTTGCTTGACGTCTTCCGGGACGTCATCCTCCAAGTGCCTCGCTGCTGCCGTGCCTTCTCGTTCGGAATAAGCAAACATAAACGCTTGTTCATAGCCAACAATGTTCATGAGCGAAACCGTATCTTTGTGATCGTTCTCGGTTTCTCCACAAAAACCAGATATGATGTCAGTCGTTATCGCGCAGTCTGGAATCACTTCTTTCACGTGCTTGACTAAATCCAAATACGCCTCGCGCGAGTAGCCTCTCCGCATGCGCTCGAGCGTTGCCGTGGAGCCACTTTGTGCGGGCATGTGTAAGCACTTGCACACGTTCGGTCGATCGCGAATGACGTTCAACACATCGTCGGGGAAATCTTTCGGGTGCGGAGAGGTGAACCGAATACGCATTTCGGGATCGATTTGTGCGACGCGATCGAGCAGTTCCGCGAATTGAACCTTCCCTTCTCTCTTACGACCAGCGTCGTATCGAGACTGAAACCCAGCTGCGTATCCATTAAACTTAGTCGGGTCTTCACCCGCCAGTCCAGCCGCGTTCTTCATGTTCAATTCCTCTCTCGCGTTGTTAATGTTCAAAATCGCCTCGATTGAATTGTTCCCGACAATGTTCCCTTCCTTCAAAGAACTCAAGAAGTCCTCCGATTTATTCGTATCGACGTAATACGAGTTTACGTTTTGCCCGAGCAAAGTCACCTCTTTCACACCTTGCTCGCTCAAAACGCGCACTTCGTATAAAATACTCGCCAAATCTCTCGACCGTTCTTGGCCTCTCGTGTACGGGACGATACAAAACGTGCAGCAGTTATCGCACCCCCGCATAATCGTCACAAACGCCGAGTGCGTACCGTCCGGTCTCACAGGAATGACGTCCGCATACGTTTCTTCTACTGATAATTGAACGTTCATCGATTTACTTCCGGTATTTTGCACCGTATCGATTAAATTCGGCAAATCTCTGTACGCGTCCGGACCGGCGACGATATCCGCCAACTGGTCCGCCTCCAACAACTGTGTCTTCAATCGTTCCGCCATGCAGCCCAACACTCCAACTACAGGTCGTTCCGCTTTCTTCTTTGGTTTTCCAAGACTTCTGAAATACGCCAATCGCTGCCAAATCTTCGCCTCGGCCTTATCTCGTATTGCGCACGTGTTGATTAAAATAACGTTTGCGTCGTGTATGTCCTTCGTTTCCGTGAACCCGTTATCGTTCAACACCGACATCATGACCTCGCTATCGTTCGCGTTCATTTGACACCCGTACGTTTCCACGTACACGTTTCGATTTTTTGTTTTCGAGGCGACGTAGTCTTCTAAATCTTCCAAAATCCCCGTGTTGCCTTTAATCGGCGTCTTCGTTTGGCCTTTCAACAATTCCTCTTTGGAGGTGAGGTGGTGACCACCTCCGGTTCCCGTCGCCGTAGCGGTCGCGTCGTTCCCGTTGTGCGCTCTCGTGATGATCGCATTCTTATTCCGTTTTGCAACGTTGTAATCGCATTTACGAAGCACCGCGCTTCCTCGTCCACCTCGTCTCGAGAACGAAGAAGAGTAAGACGTCGTCGTCGTCGTCGTCGTCAAACTCGTCGGTTTTGCGCCGGCGCAAAAAGCGAGCTTTGGGACGGTGGAATCCTTGCTCCGCGATAAAGCGGCCGAACGACGACGCGCGCTGGCGCTCAAACTGCTCGCGCGACAACAACACGACGACGCAGAAGACATGTTTTTTTCAAACGACGTCGTGCCGACGCTCGGTGTGTCTCAATACTACCACTACTACTAATAATAACCGCGTTTCTTAAACGCGTGAGCTTTCAGGATAAACTGACACGCACTCTCCTTTTTTTAGGGGGGACTGGGGGAGAAGCTCACCGAAACTTTGTGCAGAGACGCTTTGAGAGCCTGAGAGAAGACGCGAGAGAAGACGCGAGGAAAAAAAATTGGAACGCAGGAACCACTCACTCCGTCCACACAAAAACGAAGCACGCTACTCTACGTCGCCGCGCGACGTCGCACAACGCACGCGCGACAAACAGATAGAGAGAAAAATGGACGGGAGATACGACGAGTTTTAATATTATAAGACACACACTTACACACACGCAGAGAGAGAGAGAGAGAGAGAGATGGTGAAAACAACGACGATACCCGCTACTACTAACAACACGAAAGAAGAAGAAGAAGAGGTGTGCACGTTTTGCACGTTTCCGTTATTACTCGTAAAAGAAGAAGAGACGACGAAGGTGATTCGGTTAAAGAAATGCGCGCACTCGTTCCACCGCGAGTGCTTCAAACGATGGCACATTTGGCGACGAAAAGAGTGGGAGAAAGAGATGGAAGAACTGAATTGGCCGAGAGGGTCGGAGGAAGAGAAGAGAGCGAGAGCGAAACCGACGCACGAGTGCCCGCTGTGTCGAGTTGTTTTGGAGGAGAGATTTGATTTTCGAGAGGAGCGAGACGACGAGGAGGAGAAGAAGAAAAAAGAAGATGTCGAGGACGAGGAGGACGAGGACGCGCTGACGATGTTGAGCGAGGAGATGCTGAATAAACTGCGAAAACAAAGGGAAATGTTTAGAAGAAAACTGCTTAAAGCGAGAGATATTGGCGCTTTGGTGGCGAAAGATCCATCAAAGACAAACGCAAACAGACCGCTCGTTCCTCGCGCGAGGGACGCGACGACGACGCGACAAACAAACGGAGGAGAAGGTACTACAGAGGGAAGAAGTAGCGATAGCGTAGCAACAGCAGCAGTAGGAGCGACAACAGTAACATCAAATAGAAGCAGAGGTAGAGGATCGGGTTTTCTCGCGCGCGCACTCGCCCGTGCAAGAATAGAAGACGACGACAACTCCTAAGAGAGGGAAATTTTTTTTCGCAGACACCAAAAATAGCACACGTGCAAGAAAAGAAAAGAAAAGAAAGAACGAAAATGGTTCTGACGCCACCGTACGCGATTGAAATCGATGATGATCGAGACCAACAACGACAGCGATCGCGCGTGTTGATGCCTGGACCGGATTTTCGCGAGATGAACAAGAGGAACATCGGATGCCCAAAGGAGGCGAAAATTTTCGTTGCTCTGCGAGAAGGACAGGAGTTTTTAGAAAAGCGAAAAGAGGAGAAAGAACGCAGGAGATTGGTTGACACATCGAAAATTCACGGTAAGACGACGGAAAAAGGCGTCGATATTGCAAAAATTGTCGAGCACGCGTTCGTAACGACGCGAGCGGAAAAAAAAGAGGTTGGATGTTCGAAGAGACCTCTGCTGTTCGAGGGAGGCCGTAAAACGGGAGGAAGGATAGAAACGCGAGCGTCTATAGGTCACGCGTCTTCTGCTCAAAGAAGGAGAGCCTTAATGGCTTCAGATGACGCCACCACGGATCGCCACACATTCAAGTTGAAAAAGTTCCTAAAAGTGCCTTCGAAGATTATGACGACGTGGTGATGACGAACGAGCATTAGTGGCGCTATTACAAATACAATTTTTTATTAAAAAGGCAATAAATAAAATCAGTGCTCCATCTCGTGATAGTCTACTAATAGCACTCTCTTCTTCCTCATTCTTCTGTTTGAAAAACACGAAAAACACGAGGGTAAACACTTTCTCACTTCGAAACCGGATAGATCCTGTTCTTGTCTCGTTTCCGTCTCGAACGCTTCCAATTTTTTCCACCGTGACTCTAAAATATGCAAATCGGTTAAATCCGAGTTTACGCTCATGAATTCGAAATCGTCGTTGAGCGTCGATAACTCGTTCGAAAACGTTTCATCTTGGAACTCCTTCTTTAAATCCGCGCTGATTCTGTTGATTCTCGCGGAATTATCGCTCGACGGACTCCCTGGAGCTTGCTGCTGCGAAGTGTCTATGGTGTTCATCTGAATCAACTGTGCGGCGTCTCTCTCCGCCAAAGCTTCCGATTTCATCATCTCTTGCTGGGCTAAAGAAGAGCTCCTCAAAGATACCTCCATCTGCCTCTCTCTTCTCGCTTGGACGTACTTCTCCACCAACGGTCGAAAACCTTCGTACATCAATCGTACCTCCTTCGCTATGATTGACTCTACTAACTTTCCAATACCCGTTAACTTCACCTCGATGGTCAAATCCACGTACATTCTACACGCTTTCACGCCGACCGATTTACACCGAATGATGCCTTCCACTTTCGACGCGTTCGTTATGTTATTCGTGTTGACTAATTCCGCCTCGAATAATTTCGGCGCCGTTTCGCTCTTCTTGTTAAATTTCAGCTCGTCGTACAGTTCTAAACTTTGCCCTTTTTTCAGACCGAGCGCTCTTTTCACGATGGTCGGAATGTACGTGTTTGGTTGCGTTCGAATAATGCATCTCACTTCGTTCTTCGCTTCGTCGACTTCGTACAGCGGTAAATCGCACTTGCGGTTGTTGAAATGCTCCGCTTGCTGCGTGAGGAAAGCTCTGGTGTTTTTCGCGAACCAGAAATCCGCGGCGTCGATCGGGAGCTCCTCCGTTTCCAACTGAAGGCGCATGGTGTATGTAGTGTGAAAACGCTTTCGTCAAAACAAAAAGTTGACTCTTTTTACTTTTCTTCAATCGCCGGCGTAATTAATCATACACATACGATTTTCTTCTTCTTCTTCTTCGTACTACTATTATCTCACTGCGACTCGTTTTTCACTCTCTCTCTCTCTCTCTAGCGAGCATGAGCGTGTGCGTCTCTCTCTCTCTCTCTGTATGTGTGTGTGTGTATCAGCGACGAGACTTGAGACCATATCTCGCGGTAATGGCGCCCTTGGAAGGAAAAAAGAGAGAACCTTTTTTTTTTGTTCCTTTTTCGCTGTCAAAATTGTTCCATGAACGACAGAACGAGTAACGCTTTATTCATGGAAGAACCAACCTGTGAGAGCGGTCGGTGGTCTCGCTTCGCTGAACTGCGCTGAACTCTCCTAATGGTGTTGCTACTATTATTACTACTACTACTACTTAACTATTACAAAAATAATCAAAAGATTTACGATGAGGACGCGCCGAGCGAACTCTTCCCGAACGAAGACTGAATCTTTTCTCCTCCTTCGTCTTCGTTCGACGAAGAAAACTCAAATTTCGGCAACCGTCGCAACAGAGCGTACGGCGCCGGGAAAAAGTTGGAGAACCACAGCTCGACGAGGAACTTTACGATCGCCGCGAGCACGCCTTTGCAAAGAACGAGGTTTCCCCAGAGGAAAAGACCGTTCCATGGACCGAGAGATATTGCCATAAATCGAGGTGGGAGAGAGTATTCTTGTTGCTTTTTCTGCGCGTGTTTTCTTCCCCTCTTTATTCTCGTGGCAACGTATTCGGCTTCCCAATGCGCAAAAGAGGCTAAGAACTGTCCCGGCGGTTTCATCGCGCAGTCACCAACCGCATATATATTTTCAAATCCAATAACTTGCAAAGTTTTCGGATCTCGTTCGATGTATCCGAGCTTACTGAGCGGTATTTCCAGAATTCGTTCGTTATTCTTCTTAGCCTCGGCGACGGAAAGTAAAGCGCTTGGATTTTCAAACGAAAGAAAATTGGTGGAGGGTTTCGAGCCGACGGCAAAAACCGTTTCGTTCGCTTCAATCTTGACCGTTTTGTTTTTTGAACCAACGTAAGAAGAAGTTGGAGAAGATTCGTCACCGTTTATTCTCTCGAATCTTTGGCCGAGCTCGACGCGAACATTCTTCCTCTCGAACCACTTTTCCACGTACTCCGAGGCGGATTTCGGCAACGTGTCCAAAAGTCTATTTTTATCGTGCGCTAAAACAACACTCGTTGTCGTTCGCTTTCCTTTTGCACGAACGCACGCTATATCCGCCGCTAATTCTACGCCGACTACTCCACCACCAACGATTAAAGTCGTCTTTTCCCTTTCATCATCGTTACCAATGCTATTGTTGTTATTGTTGTTGATATTCTTGCGAGAAGAAGGCGTAGCTACGCGTTCCGCATCTCGTTGAAACGTCTTTTGTCTAGCGTAACCAGTCTTTGCACCTTCTCCTGGCGTCCCACCCATCGGCTTAATACCCGGAGCGCCACCACCGTAGTTACTTCCCGTCGCTATGATCAAATAATCGTACGCTAGCTTTTTATTCTCCTCATCTTCTTCTCTGCCCGCCATTCGCACGGAAACGTACTCCTCGCACACGCACTTAACGCCGTCGTCCGCAACATGCGCAAAGCTCGCTCCTACTCGCGCGCACATCTTCTCGTACGATCTGTGTAACTTTCCAATCCTCTCTCCTGAATGTCCACTCCCTTTATACCTCCGCATTGGCCCACCTCCAAGCATCGCGGAGAGTGCGCCAGGCGTGTACTCGAAATACGCCTTCGTATCCACCAAAGTTACATCGCACGTTTTGGCTAAATCAAATACGGCTTGCATCCCGGCAAACCCGCCGCCGATCACCACGACTTTCTTTCTTTTGTCGCTCATTTCGCCGTTCGTTTTAAATACGCGTTTTATCATCGCTGTGGTTGCGATTACGATGGCGCTCAGCGCTGCGATTACGAACAAAGCTTCTGGAGCGAAGAGCGTTTGTTGTTGGAAACCACCACCCCCAAAACGTAACAAACTGTTCGTTCGTATCGCCGCCGTTCTCCTCGATCTCGAGCGCGAGAAGTTCTTCTTCCGAAGAGATAGTTGTCGTCGTTCTACTTCTTCCTTTTGCCGTCGTTCTCGAGCTCTGTTGTTCTCGCCGGTAGCAGTCGCGCTCGTTCTGCCGATGCTCAAGCGAAGAGAAGAGGAGGAGGAGAACGCGTTCAACTTTGGGAAGAAGAGAGACCTCGACGACGAAGACGACGAGGGAACGAAGCGACGAGTCTTCACGCTGCTGCTGCTGCTGCTCTGACGACAACGACGTGCTGTTGCTGATGTTGATGTTGGTGCTCCTCCTAAACGACAACCGGTCCTGGGTATGGTGTACATGTATGGGGAGAAGAAGGGCGACAAAAAAAGTGAAGATTTCTGCAACACTCACAATGTATTTAATGCTCTCAGTATATATGCTGTATTAAAAGCGCGTTATGTATTTACATCACTCGATTCACTATTCCCTCTCATTCTCTCTCTCTCTCTCTCTTTTTCTCTCCTCTATTGTTTTTTATTATTTAGATGGTGGTGCCGTCCGGAATGGTCGCGCCTTGCATGACAATAACGACTCCGTCTCGGATGAAGTAGTTCGGGTGCTTTGTTTCGTCGTCATCGAAGTCAATGTTGCTGGCGTTGGTGATCGTGCAGTTCTTACCGACTCTCGCGTTCTTGTCGATGATGGCGTTCTTGATTACGGTACCTTCTCCGATACCGATCGGGATTTCCCCGGCGGCCAACAACGCGGCGCGTTGCTCGTCCGACTCGTAGAGGTCAGCACCGATGACCATGGCGTGGTCGATGACCGCACCCTTACCGATGTTGGATCGGATACCAATGATGGCATCGTTCACCTTGCAATCGGACAAAGAGCAACCGTGGGAGATGATGGCGTTCTTAACCTCGCAGTTTTGAATCTTGGCCGGCGGCAAATATCGCGGCGAAGTGTAGATTGGAGAATCCGCGTCGTAGAATTCAAAGTCCGGCTCATCCGCAGCCAAGTTCAAGTTCGCTTCGAAGAAGGACTTGATGGTTCCAATGTCCTCCCAGTAATCGTTGAAGAGGTAGGCTTGGACGTTGTAGCCGTCTCTGGCGGCAAACGGGATGATTTCCCCGCCAAAATCGTGGTTCTCCACGTACTTTTTGTTCAAGAATTCGTCCAACGAAGACTTCTTGAAGACATAGATACCCATGGAGGCGATGTACGGCTTTTGTTTCGCTTCGGCAGCAGAGAGACCGAGCAAAGTCGTGTCGACTTGCATGGCTTTCAACGCGTCCCCTTTCGGCTTTTCGGAGAATTCAAAGATTCTCAAGTTTTCGTCGCACTTCATCAAACCAAAGTCCGACGCTCTCTTGTCGTCCAACGGCAACACCGCGATGGTGATGTCCGCGTTCGTTTTTCTGTGGTGATTAACAAAGTCCATGTAGTTCATGCGGTACAGGTGGTCACCAGACAAGATGACAATATCCTCGACGTCTTTGTTCTTCACGTCCGTGTACAACCACGAGTACTGTCTGACGGCGTCCGCGGTGCCTTGAAACCAGTCCGTAGACGTCGGCGTTTGCGTAGCCGCCAAAACTTCCACAAACCCAGACCCGCCGTTGACGATCCCGTTACCAAAGTTGTACGTCTTCGCCAAGTGTCTGTTCAAACTCGCGCTGTTAAATTGCGTCAAAATGTACACTTTGTTGATGCCAGAGTTGATGCAGTTGGACATGGGCACATCGATGAGTCGATACGCCCCGCCAATCGGCACGGCTGGCTTCGATCGAGTCTTCGTCAACGGGTACAAGCGCGAACCGGCGCCACCACCCAAGATGATGGCCGCGACAGACTTCGTGTTTGACATCGCCGACGCGCTGGTCTCCTTTTGCGCGACCGCCTCGGAGCGAATGACTCGTTGGATTCTTCTGTTTGTGTGTTTTGCCCATCAATATTTCATCAGTTGTGTTTTAGATACAAAAATATCCAAATTTTTTTTTTTTTATGGAGAAGGATGGAGAGAGTTTTTTGTGTCAGCGCTTGCGTTTTAACCAAGAAAAAAAAGAGAGAAGAGAAAAACTCGAAATCGCTCTCGGGTACGAATGAATACACGCGCGCGCGAAGAACGCAAGAAAGAGGAGGAGGCGTAACGCGAAGAGCACACACGCATCATCAGTATCATCGTCATCCTCGCGAGCGCGATGATGCGATACGTGTGCGATGCAATAGTCACACCACGAGGGAGGAAAGAGAGAGAGAGAAGCGCAAAATCCAAAAACGAAATGATTATTGGATATGGACGCACGATCTTTCCACACGAAATAAAAAAACAAATTTCTCAACCGACAATATTTCCATACAAAAACAACGGGAAAAGGTTAACCTCGCACCTGTTGTTGCTGTTGTTGTTATTGTTCGTCTTCTTCTGGGAGGAGAGGACTCTCGCACCCGCGGCGAACGCGCTCGTTTTCGCGTGCGTGGCAAAGGCAGACATATTTTAACTATTCTCTTTTGCGTATGTAACGAGAGAGGAGAGCTAGAAAAGTAACGAGAGATTGTGTGCCTCTAGAATATTTTTTTCCTTTTTTTATCACCAACTCGTTGCAAAAATGAGCAGTGAAATCAAGTGGCGAGGAACGTCTCTCTCTTGTGAACGACGAACGACGATAAGTCCGTGTGGCCGAGAGAAATTTTTTGATCTCTCTCCGCGCTTTGTTTGCTGACTCACACGTTCCACTTCTCTCCACTCCACTTTCTCTTCTGCCGCAGAAAAAAGAACAAATAATAGAATGGAAGCGGCGACGACAATAAAAAATGAGAAAAGACAACGACGAAAAAGAAAGGTTCTGTTCATCTCGTACGAATACACGTTCGAGACGTTCTCTGGGAACGGCGTGTTAGCCTCGAGTACGGTGAGAGGATTGAGGTTTGACGGCGCGGAGGTGATGGTGGTGTGCGCGAGACCGAAAAAAGAAGAAGAAATGAGTGGAGAGCGCGATAAAAATAACGGTGAAGAAGAAGAGAACGAAGACGGTGGTGTTCTTCTCTCTGTTCCGGTGCCGAAATCAAAGTGGGGACGGTTAGATAAAACCTGCGCGCACGAAGAGTTCGCGATGAACTTATCCGAGAAGCAGTTGGTGGACATCGTGAAGTTTCGATGCGATGTAGTCTTGGGAGTCGATTGGTCGTCACACCAAGTGTACGCGCGAGTTAAGAAAAAATACGAGGAAGCAAAAGAAGACGGATTTCCTCCTTCTCCTCCTTTGACGTATCTGAATTACCGCGTGTTTACGTTACACGACGAGTCTCACTACGAATTAGAGCAACGCATGGTTGCCGCGTCGACGCACGTTATTTGTTTGTGCATAAACGACGCCAAATTTTTGAGAGACGCTTTCGTTGGCGGCGTCGACGGCAGAGAGGCTGTCGTCGCAGTGGTGCTTCACCCACCTTTGCGCGAGGACGTTTTGAGAGACGCAACGAGCGCTCTCGCTCGAGAGCAACCATCGCTGAAGAAGACACGAAACGCTTTGCTGTGCGTCGTTCGCGTGAGTAAAGAGAAAGAGCCGGAACGGTTTATCGAGCTCGTCGAGGAGCTCGCCAAGCGCGATGCTTTTGGCGATGAGTTGAAACCAATACTCGTCGCTCCTGCGACGTCAGAGTTTGCCGAAGGGTTAAAAAAACGGTTTCGAGAAGCAACGAAGCATATACCGAATGCCTCTGAGTTGTGCATTGAGTCCTTCTTGAATGCGGCACAGCTCGGTGAGATTTATTCGAGAACGAAATTGAACGTGCACCCGTGTCGCAAAGACGCGTACGGCATGACTGTTATCGAGGCGGCGGCGTTTGGAGCGCCAAGCTTGGTGTGTTCTGGAGGCAAAGTAGGATCCAGTGAACTTCTCATAGAAAGTCAAGGCGTCTTTTCGTTCGACTACGAGAAGGAATCCGTCGAAGCGCTCGCGGATTTCATCACGAATATCGACGAAAATAGATTAGAAGAAGTAGCAAAATTAGGAAGAGAGAGAGCTTTGGCGTACAACGAAGTGAAATACGCGCGTCTCATGTCGGAAAAGATGATTATACCGAAAGAACGAGGCATATCGAGTATTTATGATTTGGCGGAAGCATACGCCAACGCGCTCATCGCCTTCTCGTTGGATTATAAAAGCCAAGAAACAGTGGTGATTATGACAAGAAGCAGAGGTAAAGACGAGGAGGGTGATGATGATGAAGAAATAGAACGTGAGAGTACACAGGTAGTAGATTTACCCGTAGAAGGCTGGATAATCACGGCCGATAATCCCCACTCGATGAACATGGGTGTTGGAGCAAACGCAATCGCAAAGAAAGCGCTCGAACACGAGCTCGTCGATGCATTCCCGCACGTTCAGCTCGGTCGCTCGCTGACTTCAGAATACGACTCAGATGTCACCGATTTTGACAACATGAACTGGGTCGAGTGCGGGTACTTTGTGCCTTTTATTGGGTACAAGACTGAGAGTCGGATTAGCGTTGAACAGCGCGTGCTCCAAATAGGCCGGAATTTTGGCCAGAATGCGGTGTATTTTATAAGTAGAGCGAGCGGTGAAAAAGCGTTTAAAGTGACGGTTGTCCCTTGCAGCGCGAACATGGACGCGTTACGATCGACGGTCGAAATGGTTCCGCGTGAGATTTCCGCGATTAGACGACTCGTAGTACTAGATTAAAAATCAATCTTAAAAAAAATGCGTGCGTATGCCTTCTATAATCCCTCTCGCCTCGAATGCCTTTGTCACAATCACTCGCTTCTTTAAACTTCCTTCTCCTCCTTTTTCTACTTCTTCTCCTTCTAAAAGCGCTTTTTCTGCCCACCTCACTAAATCATCCTGCGCGTTACCTACGACTATCGCTAAATTCTTCCCCGAGAGCATCAACTCGTCGTTCCCGCTATCTCCGCATGCTACCGTTCGCTCCACCTCGAAGCCTAACTTCTTTCTCACAAACTCTAAGCTTTCCAGCTTCCCTGCTTGATTCGAGACGCAATCTACGTACTTCCATCCACCCGTACCGGAGCTAATTATTTTCGCCGTCACTTTCTTTTCTTTCAAATATTTCTCCAACGTTTCCACAAAGTCGCCTAACTTTTCATCCTTCAACCCGCACGTTATTTTATGCGCGTTCTGTTCCTCCTCCGGTCGAAAATGTGCCGACTCTTCCCCGCATAATTCGATGGCTTTCGCGCACCCGGCTCGGACGATAGACTCATCCCACCCCACGTCTAGCGTTCTCGTCCACTCTTCGTCTTCGACCCATTTTTCTTCCTCAGTTTTCGAGTACACTTTAGTGCCGACAGCGCATATCAGCATCTCTGGTTCAACCATCACCTCTCGCTTCTCGCTCAACAAAACTCGAAACGACTCCAACGAACGACCGGTGCTGTACACGAGTTTGCTCCTTCCGTCGCGAATCTCTCCTTCCCAAAACGTCCGAAACGCTGAAGTCGATCGGTCGTCGCCAACCATCGTTCCGTCTAAATCCGACACGACCAGGATTGGTCTTCGTTCGTGCGTTTCGTCGCCTTCTCTTTCCGCGGTTGAAGAAGAAGAAACAACAACTGTCGTCGAGCGACGAGAAGAAGAAGAAGAAGAAGAAGAAGAAGATTTTCTTCTCCTACTCGTTGTAGTTAAAATTGATGAAGACGAGGACGCGAACTGGTAGGAGCGCGCGCGCAGACGCGAAGAACTGTTGATGCCGAGATACGTGCGGTTAGTCGTGGCGGCCATGTTTTTCGTTTCTACCGCGTGGTGATGCGCTTTTCTTGTGTCGGAGTGGAAAACGTGATTAGTTGTTGAAAAAAATGGTGAATTTGAGTCTATTTGTGTGTGTATATATTTACAACGATGATGATGATGATGATGATGATGATGATGATAATTCCGTCGGAACCTTTTACTTCCCAGCAGCCGCAGCCGCGGCAGCTTCTTTCGCTTTCGCTTGCTTCTCCTTCACGTCCTTCACCGCGGCTTTAATCGCGTCTTCGGCCAACATGGAACAGTGCAACTTCACCGGAGGCAAGTTCAAGTGATTCGCGATTTCGCTGTTTTTAATCTGCGTCGCTTCGTCGATGTGTTGTCCTTTCACCCACTCCGTGGCGACCGAGGAAGACGCGATCGCGCTCCCACACCCGAACGTCTTGAAGCACGAATCTGTGATGTTACCGTCGTCGTCTACTCGAATTTGGAGTTTCATCACGTCGCCGCACGCCGGCGCGCCCACTAAACCCGTCCCCACGTTTGCATCCTTCTTATCGAAAGCACCGACGTTTCTCGGTTTTTCGTAATGGTCGACGACGTTTTTGTGATAGTATTTTTTCTCGTTGTTGGTGTTGATGCTGTTACTAGACGTGGACAAGACTCCGGAAGTTCGAGCGAACGCGCAAAGTTCGGCGTTTTTGATGCCGTTCGCGTTTCTCAGGAGCACTCTTAAAGCGCTCATTGGTTTTTATATGTGTTGAGTGAGAGAGGGGTCTTCTTCGTTTTTCTTTCTCTGTTATTTTTATGCAACAGACGAACGAGAGTGACGATCGATTGCGGGGTATCGACGCGAAAACAGTGAGCGCGCGCGGGCTGCGATCGTTTTTTAGCGTGTTGCGGGCGAAGACGAACACGAACAGCGCGGGGCGCAACGAAAAGATGAGCGTGTTGTTGTCGGGAATTATTTATTTTTTGTAGAAGAAGAGAGAGTGTGACACGTCGTTTTTGACTTTTTGCTTCCTCTCTCAAAAAAAAGGTCAGCACTGTGAACTACGTGCTTGCTTTACTATTTTCAAAAAGACTAATGGTGATATAATTTAATCGTTACCGTCGTCGTCGTCGTCGTCGACGAGGTGATCTAAATCGCTGGCGACGTGCTCTTTGCTGACAGATTTCGGCAAACCCATTCTCGCGACGAGTTTCGTTCTTTGCTCTTGGTGGTCTTCGTTCTCTTCTCGCGCGGCGCCGACTTCTTCGCCGAACGAAGCGGCTAAACCGCTCAATACGGCAGCCACGGTGTCCGGGAAATGATCTATGAAAAAAGAAGGTCCGACTAAAAAGCCGCGGTCCATGAGGTCTTTCGCTTCTATTTTCCAAATCTCGTAGTTAAAATGTCGGATAGTTTTGGTCGCCCTTCGTCGGTTGCCCGAATGCGAAGATGAGGACGAGGACGGCGACGCGTCGTCGGTTGGATAGTATTTGACTTTTCGGAGGTACAACAACTCGCCCGGCGGGTACAACGGCGCCGCCATGTTTGGATCCGAAGAGATTTGCCGTTCCGAGAAAGCGTTGAAACTCTGACGCAAACTCGTCGCTTCAGAAGGTAAGGCGTCATCGGTATCATCGTCATTGAATACGTCCGATTCAACGAGCGCAGTTCGCGACATTGTCAGTTTTCTAATGAGTTGAACCTTGCTCAGTTTACACCTGACTAACGCGTTGATGACTTCCGAACGAAGCTTTAACAAGGTTGGACCAGACAAACGCGTGATAGCATCGAGTCCGTGGATGGAAGATGTGCAAAACTGTTCCGTTTCTTTCGCGAGTTCAGCACCGAGTAATCCTCCCGGAGGTTCGATGGCGACGACTTTTAGAGTAGGGAACTTCTCGCGCAAAAAGAGCGCCACGATTGACGCCGTCGCGCCGCCGAGCGAGTGTCCCGTGAGCACTAATCGCCATCCGCGACATTCGGAGAGAACATCTTCCGGAATCGAATCGCCTTCTGCCGTGCCTTCTTCGCCGAGAATGACTTGGTCCAAAATGCGATGTCTGTTCAAATCGTTAAAAACAAACTCCGAGACTTCGGCGATGCCTTTGTGGCAGTGTAACTGAGAGCCACTGAACTTTTTCTTCGCGATATCTTTACCGAGCAAGTTTATATCCAACTCCGTCGGTTTATACATGGCGTCTGTGACGCAATCGGCAATCGAAAGCGTTCCGCGAATGGATAAAACGACCGAGCGTTTCTTCACGTCTCGAGCGATGAAGTACGGCACTTTACCTACGCCTTCCTCCTTCGATATATAGAAGATGTCTCGCGAAGAGATTCCAGCGCAGGCTTTCAACGCGGCACGATCAAGCGTCACGTCTTGCCTGGAGTTATACAAGCGCTCTTTCTCTTCTTCCTCGTCTTCTTCCATATCCTCCGTGACTTCCACGACAACTTCGCCGCTACTGTTATTACTACTATTACTATTACTACCGCGACCATTGGCGATATTTTTCTTCCTCTTCTGTCTCCTATAATACCACCCGCAGCACAATCGACTCATGCCTTTAAAAGAAAACGCCATCTTGAACCCTTTAGATGGGTGCGCCCAAGCGTATAACGTCCAACCGTACGCGGCTAACGACCATCTCGCGTAATGCGCCATGTCTTCGAGCGTCTTCGAGAGCAACTCTCCGGAAGATTTAATCGGCACGTCGTAAGACGACGACGACGACGTCTCTCGTTCATCAGAAAACAGAGAAGACGAAGCGGCACTTCGTGGTGACTCGCTGGTTGTCAACAGTGTTGCTTCAATATCGCCGCGCTCGACGTCTTTTCCTTCATTCACCGCGAGCGACGCAGCGGCGATTGGCGCCGCCGGGCTCGATGGTTTCAACAAAATTCCTTTCGGAGGATCTTTGAGCATTCGTCTATCTTGTATGGCTAAGAGCGCGAGACCTGCGCTTATATCGCTCGGCACTAAATCTGCACCTTGGAATATTTCGCCGAAGCAATCCGCGATGGCGCTCATACCACCTCCTCTTCCCACCGTCACCCCTCCTCGTTCTCTCGTTTTTTTATCAATGTTTTCTAAATCCTCAACCGCCGTGCTCTCTCTCCGAATCCCATTACTCGAGGACGAAGAGCTCCCACCTCTCCCCACGCACATCAAACACCCGAGGATGGAAAATATCCTCTGCCACCTCTCTTCGGGATCTAAATGCGCGAACGCGGAAAACATGGAAAATACGCCAAACGCCGTCAACCCGACGACGACGAAGTTTCCGACGATGACCGACAACACCGCGTTCTTCACCCCTTCCGTCTCGTAACACTCTTTCCCGCCTTCTTCGTTCATTAAAACGACTCCGTACCCCATCGCGCAAACTATCGCGACTAAAATAATCGAGTGCACGATCAGAAGTGGTCTCGCTCTCCTCCGTTTGTTCGGTTCCAATATCTTCCCTTTCGAGCTCTCGAAACCAATCAAAAACTCAACGCTCGCCGCGAGAAAGAACAGAGACGAGGAGACGAACACCCACTCCATCGCTTTCTCTCCGACTTTCCCGCACGTCTCTCGTTGCAACTCTTTCCCTCTCGCTTTCGCGTACACGCTCAGCAACACGCACAGCCACACGACGTGTAACACGCAAAGGAGAAACGCCGGGATGACTAAATCGTCCAACGCGACGAGCCAACTCCGTCCGCACAGACGCAACGCTGGCATCGTGTGGTATTTTATGTGTACGTGTGCGTATATATCTGCGATAAATTTAGTCAATCTCGAGACGAGGATGAGGTTTCATTCTCCTTTTCTCTCTCTCTCTCTCTCTCTCTTCTGCGCGCGCGCGCTCTGACGAAAAGGTTATTGAATTTATGTTCTCCTCTGAGTGAACGCGCGCCCCCTTTGTTTTCGCGCAGCAGAGAGAGAGCGGAAAAAATTTATTCAATTAAAATTTTTTTGATTTTTTTTTCAAACTCTACACACGACAAACACACCCGTGTGTCGTGAATATTTCAATTTCACCACTCGTCGAGAGCAGAGAGAATAAAAACAAACGAACGCGAAAGAGACGCGCGGGTGGTGCGTCCGTTCTCTCGTTTCTTCGGCTCTTCTTCCTCTTCGATTCCGTTTCTTTTTTGTAGCGTCGTTTTCAAAGTCTCGCGTCCCGAAGATCCCTTCTCCCTCCGTTATTATTTTTTTCCCTCCATTTTTTTAAAAAATGTATCTCTCCTCTCCTTTCCCGAAACACACGAAACGAAACAGTGGCGGCATGGCGACGACTCAGGCGGTCCGTTTAGGATGTGGTGACAAGAATGGGCGGTCGATCTTTCCTCCTTTTTCTTCTTACGCGTCGTCTCGATCGTTTCGAAGGAGAAGTAGGTACGGTGATATCGGCGGAGAGAGTGCTCGTGTTCGGAAAAGGAAGATTTTCAGAGTTGAGGCAGCCGGAGCAGCCTCTTCTTCTTCAAAAAATATCGACGAAACAACGAGAACCAACAAGAGTAATAACGATAAACAAGTGCGGACGTTTTATACGTTTAAACCCGGAGAAACGGTGGAAATGCTCTCGGAGTACGTCGGGGTAGACGTCGAGGCACTGAAAGCGCTCAATCCAGGCGTGGATTTGGATTTCGTGTTTCCGGGAGATCGAGTGGTGGTGCACGTGGAACGACAACGAGAACAAGAACGAAAGGAAGTGAAAGATGAAGAGGTTCGTAAGAAAGTTGCCACGATGGTAGATGCGCGAATAGAGCAGCGACAGCAGCAGCAGCAGCAACAACAACAACAACAACGAGGACGACGAATCAAAGAAGAAGAGAAGCAGAAGCGAGCGGCTCGGATGGAAGAGGAGAGAAACAATCAACGACGTCGGGAGAAAGAAGCACAGTTACTCAAGAAGGCCGAAAAAGAACAACAGCAAAGCAAGACGAAAAAGCAAGTTCAAGTCCAGGCGATGAAAAAGCCCGCTCCGGTTTTCAACGCTGGCGCCGCTATGTTTGTTGCCTCTGTGCCAGCGCTTGCCATTTCGACCCGTCTTGGATACTTCAACCCTGTTCTGGATGCATTTGGCAAGGTAAAAGCGATGCTCGCGTCATCTTCCGCTGCACTGGAACAATCACCGCCAGCAAGTGGCGAAGCAACAGCAACGACAGAAGCAGAACCGTGGCGATTGAGAACTCCGGAAGTATATGCCGCGATGACCCAACCGCTCGGTGCTTTGAATTCAAGCGTCGCGGCTAAGAATGCTCAGCCTTCGTCTCCAATTTCCTCTTCTTCTACGCTGCAAAACTCGGTATCTCAGCAAGAAATCACCGAGTTAAAGAAGGAATTAAACGGCGTGAAAGCGAAGCTCGCTGTTTCCGATTCTGAAGCGAGAAACATAAAGTCTCAGCTCGAGGATGCGAAAGCGGAAAGAGAGAAACTCATGGACGAAGCGAAACGAAGAAAAGATGAAGGAAACGAAGTAAAAGCTCAGTTAGAACACGCACGAAGTGAACAAAAGAAACTCGCGAACGAAATGAAACGAAAGGAAGCAGAAATGACCGAATCACTGAGGAGAAACGAACAAGCTGCCGCGAAGAGTGCGGCTTCAGCGGAGTTGGACATGAAGCGCGCAGTCGAAGAGTCGGTGGAGAAAAATGCAAAGTTGCAAAAAGATTTAGAGCTCGCGCGCGATTCTTTGCGACAAGCGCAAGCATCGCGAGAATCTGAGTTGAATTCCATGAAGTTCGTCATTACGCAGATGGAAAAGGAATTGCAGGACGAGAGAGCAGCTTTGAAAGATTTGAAAGAAGAAAACGCCCTACAGGTGGAGACTGAAATTTCTGATCTCGAGAGGCGTTTAAGTGAAAAGATGAGAAGCGAAGAGTTTTTGCAGTCAGAGATTGAAAGGCTTAAAACCGAGTTGACTGCGAATGCGTCCGAACTTGAAGAAGCGATAAGCATGAAAGAAGATGCCGAAGATGCGTTGAAAACGATTGAATCCAAATCTCGTGAGGAAATCGACGCGTTGTCCACGGAAGGACAGAAAATGAGACTCGAAATTATTGCTTTCAATCAACGAGTTGCAAAACTCGAAAGCGAAGCCGAGATTGCCACGACTCGCGCCGCCGATGCAACCGAGGCGTTGGAACGTCTTCAAGAGTCTGCTCAAATCGCAGGTTCGACCCAAGAAGAAAGGCTGAATGCAGCACTTTTGGCTCAAGCTGAGACTGAATCGAAATTGACAGAAGTTGAAAGTCGCTACACAAAGGCGAGCGAAGATTTTGCCAAGCAAGAATTGGAATTCAAAAAGAAAATAAAGGAATTGGTTGAAAAAGTGCAGTCTATAGAAACCAAGTTGTCGCAAGAGACTCGAAGTTTGGAGGAGAAAAATTTAGAATATGCATCAAAGCTTTCGGAAGCTTCCGAAATTGCCATTAAAGAGAAAAAGGTGATTGAGGATGAACTCGCCGAAGTCACTGCTTTGAAAGATTCCGTGGAACTACAATTCGAAGAGCTGAAGGAGAAAACATCGAAAGAAAAAGAAGAACTTGGCATCGGAAAACGCGCTATGGCATTAGAAATCAGAAACTTAACGGAGCAGCTTGAATCAAAGCGTTCGCTTGAATTGGAAGCTGAAAAGTTCCAGGAGGAGAGAGAAACGCTGCTCATTGAAATCGAAAACGTGAAGTCCTCGAGGAAAAATCTCGAAATTGAGTTTGATACTTTTCAGAGAAAAGCAGAGGCTGATTTAGAACGAGAGATAGAGCTGCGGGAAGCGAGTTCGAAACAAATAAGAGATGAAGTTCTACAGTTTGAAGAGATGAATAAATCGTTGACCGAAGAAATTGCAGATTTGAAGCAGAAGCTTGAATTTGCGAATATTGCGATATCGAAAAGTGAAACGCAACGATCGGAATATGTCGACGGGAAAATAAAGGACCTCGAAAAAGCGCTTGAAAATGCCGAGAAGGAGAAAGAGACTCTAAAATCCGAGTTTGATGAGCGATTGAATCGACAAAATACCGAATATGCAGCTTTTGGACGGGACTTAGAGCTGCAAATTAAGGAAGCGGAAGATGCTCTCGAATTGTCTAGACAATCTTTCGACAAAGAGTTGAAAGCCGCACTGGCCTCAAAAGAAGAAGCAGAGTTGAACGAAAAAGCGTGGCGAGAGAAAATTGAAGATCTCGAGAACCAATTGGCTGAGTACGGCGATGTTGAGAGAGATCTTGACGTTTTCCGAGAAAGGGTCTCGTTCATGGAAAGCAAACTCACAGAAACATCAGAACGGATGAAGCAATTAGAAACGGAAGAAATCGAAGCAAAAGCGACTCAAATGTCAGCACGGGAGAAGATCGCCGAGCTCGAATCGGCGTTGGCCAACCAAGGGGCTCTCGAGGAAGAACTCACTGCTTTGCGCGATCAAATTGCATCTAAGGAAAACGAACTGCAAGAAGCGTTGGATAAAGTTGAGAACTTTGCGACGTTAGAGGCGAATCTTGCCGAAGCTATCGAAGATCTCGAAATGTTTAAATTAGAGTCCAAAGCTGAACTCGATGATGCGTGGCGAGAAAGAGACGAAGCGACGGCGGACGTTTATCGTGAACGTGCAGAACAGTTGGAGCGCGCAAATAAACTTGAACGGGAGTTGAATGGCAAGATTGAAGATTTGCAAAAGGAGCTTGAAAGTGCCGAGGAGAGTAAAAAGTTAGCCGAAGAGAACTTCGAAAACGTTCAAAAAGCTAAAAGTATTATTGAGGCAGATAAAATAGCTATGGAGCTCGTTCTCGATAAGTTTCGAGAAGAGCACGATAAGTTTATTGAACTGAATGAAGAATTAGAGCTGGCCGCAAAGGCACAAGAACAGGCCGAAAAGATTTTGACTGAGACGAAGGAAAATTTCAACGCTGTTCTGGAGGTCACTTTCAGCGAGCATAAACAAGAAATCCAAGCATTGGGCAAACAGTACGACTCAAAAGTCTACGCGCTAGAAGCAAAGTTAAAAGTTATGAGGGATCAAAACTACGAAGAGAGTAAAAGGGTAGAGTCTGCCAACGCGCGAGTTGTTGAGCTTGAGTCCGAGCTGGAAGAAGTTCGTTCGAAGATGGAGGAAGAGATGGGTTCTTCCATTGCTGCAGCAGCGATAGCAGGTGAAGCAGAAATCGCGAAGAGGCAGCTAGAAGAGGTCAGAGCTGAGTTGGATTCTTCTCATGAGAAGTTTGAGAGTGAATTGAGGGCAGCTGTGGAGGCCAGGAGAATTGCCGAGTCAAATTTGCATGCCGCGACTGAGAAAATATCAACCTTCGAGAACGAGATTTCGTCGTTATCCGACGTTCGTAACTCAGAGATGATAGAACTTCGAGAGCAACTGGAAGATGTGAAAGCTTCCTCGGCTCTCGAGCAAGAGCAGTTGAGAGCGGATCTCGAAAAGTCTCGCACAGAGCTTGAATCTGCTCGAACGAACTTCGAAGCCGACCTGTATGCCGCGTACGAAGCGCAGAAAAGCGCAGAGTCGAACGTAGAGGAATTGAACGAGCAGATCAAATCGTTTGAATCTGAAATTTCACTCGTTTCCAATGCTAAGTTGATATTAGAGTCTGACCTCGAGGAAGCTAGAGGCAAGTTAGTTGAATATGAGTCATCTTTGGGTGAAAGAGAACAATTGCAACAGAAGTTGGATTCAGCTCGGTTCGAGTCAGAGAACTCTGAATCTAAAGTTGCCGCGGCTGAAGAGAAGCTCCGCGAAACGGAAGCTGAGCTCTACGACGTGCTCTCGAAGAATGAGGAGCTCGAGTCCTCACTCACTAGTAACTCGGAGTCTCTTCGATTGGAATTGGAAGAATCTCGCGCTGAGTTGGAATCCACTCGAGCAAACTTTGAAACTGAGTTGAACGCCGCATACGAAGCACAGAGAAGCGCTGAGTCCAACGTCGAAGAGATGAACGAGCAAATCAAATCGTTCGAATTTGAGCTCGAGGAAGCAAAGGTCAAGTTAACCGAGTATGAATCGTCTTCTAATGAAGAAACAGAAGAATTTCAGCGAAAATTGGAAGCATCTCGTATTGAATTGGAGAACTCTGAATCTAAAGTTGCCGCGGCTGAAGAGAAGCTCCGCGAAACGGAAGCTGAGCTCTACGACGTGCTCTCGAAGAATGAGGAGCTCGAGTCCTCACTCACTAGTAACTCGGAGTCTCTTCGATTGGAATTGGAAGAATCTCGCGCTGAGTTGGAATCCACTCGAGCAAACTTTGAAACTGAGTTGAACGCCGCATACGAAGCACAGAGAAGCGCTGAGTCCAACGTCGAAGAGATGAACGAGCAAATCAAATCCTATGAGTCAGAACTCTTGGCAATTGGGAGTTTAGAGCTTCAACTCGACGAGGCGCAAGCAAAGCTAACTGCGTACGAATCATCTTCCAATGATTTACGCAAGGAACTCGAATCCGCTCAATCAGAGTTGGATAGTAAATCGTCCATTGTCGCCGCGGCAGAGGAGAAACTTAGCGCATCCGAATTAGAACTCAGCGAATTGCGCTCGAAGCTCGAGGAGAAGGAATCCTACATCAGCGGTAGAAACTCTACGGTGCAAACCTTGGAACAACGTTTGTTTGAAATGGAAAAATTGAGCGAACAAGCGAAAGCAGATTTGGAAATTGCGAGATCTGCGTTTGAAGCTGAATTATCTGAGGCGCACGAAGAACAAAGAGTTGCTGAAAAGAGCGTGGAAGTTGCAAACGAAAGGGTCAAAGCGACGGAGTCTGAATTGGTGGATCTCCGAGCCAGGGTTGAAAATTTTGAGGCGCAAAGTCAAGAGAAGGAAAATATTCTCCAAGAAGAGGCGAGAGCTTTGCGAGTGAAAATTGAGGAGTTTGAAAACGCAGAGCGCGCCTTAGAGCGGCAGGTATCAGAGGCGAAAGAAAATTTAGTCGTTGCGGAGACGCGAGCAAAGTCCTCGGAAGTCCAACTGGCACGCCTTCAAAACGAAGTCGACGCCTTGAAAAATACTGTTGCAACGTCGACGAATATACTCCGTCAGAAAGAAATGGAAAGCGAAGCGCAAATGTTAGCGTTACAAAACGAAAAGCTTCGAGCGGAAATCCAGATGGCGACGATGGTCACGGAACAGCAGCGCATACAGCTCGAAGATACATCGGCGCAACTTCCATTTTCAGTCGAGGCAAAATTTATCGTCAACCTTGATCTACCTCCACATCAGTTCTTGTCTCTCACCGGGTCATGGTGCGACTGGAGCGTTAGTGCGAGCGAAGAAATGACGTGCGCGAACAAAACAACGTGGACTAAAGAAGTCCCTTTAGGATTGGACGTAGCCCACGAGTACAAGTATTTGATTTGCGAGCGAGACTCCAATGGCCAGCCAAAACAAATAGAGTGGCAAAATGGCGCCAACAGCATGTTTGGCGCATCCAGCGGCGCTTTACAAAACATGCGAGGCGACGTAGAAATTCACGACACGTGGATCCCAAACCCACCAAAGAATGCCGTCTTTCTATTTTCAAAATCCGGAGGTAAATTCGAGACCGACAGACATCGAATGCTCCAAGACTGTCTGGATGCGCAAACCTACGGCGTAAGCCAGAATTTTACCTCGCACATCGTCGACGACATGTACTCAGCCTTGGGCGGTGATTCAACCTACGGGCCTAACGAAAAAATCAGCGCGCAAGCGGGAGGCGGAGAAAGACGACAAGCTCTAGGAGAAGGCGAGGACTTTTTTGAAGTCGTCGACGACGGTTTCGGTGAAAACGCGAGAACGAGTTACGAATACGTACACGGCGACGACGACGACGACGAAGAAATCATCATTGACATCGTTTAGAATGGATGGTGCACCTTTTGCACGCGTGTATATATGTATATATTTTAAAGATGATACTAGGTATATGATATAACAATAAGAAAACGTTGTAATAATAGAATTGAATACGAGCAGCGCGCGAAGCAGCAGCAAAATAGCAAAAGGGAAAGAAAAGAAGTACCATAGAACGTTGTCATTTAATTAGGTATTTGCCCATTCGCGAATTATGGAATAAAATTAGGTGATTTGAATATTTTTGAAGCGCAACTCTTCGCGTCATTTTTTTTTTGCAAAAATGCAGCACGAGGACGACGGCGAACAACTGATCGTCTTCGACGATGATCGTCCAGACTCGGACGACGATCCGGGCAGATTCGCCGACGACGCGATGCCGGAAGATTTCTTCGACCAATTCGTCAAGCATAAAATCCCTGCTTTGAAGAGTGGTGATGCTCGCGCAATCGATGCCATAGGGGAAGAAGAATCAGTCAACGAGTTGGTTGGGATCATGGGAAACGAAATTCATCTTCCCGAACGCGCGACGAATGACCGACTTCAAGCGCGTGGAAATAAAAACGACATCATCGGCAACAGCGACAGAGGAGACAAACTTCAAATCGAGCGATTGAAAACAGAATTAGTCGAAGCGACCGAAACGATTCGCGCGGTGGAAGAAGCTTTGAGAGACGCTTTAGATTGGCCTTCCCGAGGAGGAGAAGGAGATTCAAAAAAGTGTTGTTCTCGAGAGGAGTTGATTGGCTTAGTGCAACATTTGAAATCGGACGCGCTGGAAAGTCGAGAGAACGCGATGCGAGCGCGAGAACAAATGATGACGATGAAAGCTACCACCACTGCCACCGCGTATTCTTCCTTCAACGGCGGCGGCGGTGGTATTCCGTCGAAGGAGAGCATAAACAACTTTGCTGTTCATCTCGAGCGCGTGAATAGGGAAAAAGACGCGCTCGAACGAGAGAAGAAACGCGTAGAGTTTGAAAATAGGAAATATCGACAAGCAATGGAACAAACGAGAGAAACAAAGAGAGACTGCGAGATTGCCTTGCGAAAAACGCTGGCGAGGTTACAAAAGTACGAGCGCGCATTTGACACAGCGGATATGAAAAATAGAGAGTTGCGCGATCGAATACAAGTAATATCACGAAGATTAGTCGAGAGTGAATCGAAAGTCGCGGATGCGAAGATGCAAGTGGACGTGGCAGAGAAAAGGACGCAAAGAGCGATTCAAGAGATGGAACGAGCGAAAAGCGTTGCAACGGCGAGGACTGAGCGGGCGCAAAGCGCTGAATTACGCGCGAAGCAAGCAGTAGAGGATGCGAAGGAAAAGAAGAAGGAGAGAGACGAGTTGTTTCGAGAGACGAGGGCATTGGAGAAGAGGTGCTTGGATTTAGCGACGAATAGTAATTATAGCGGAAAGAACAACAGCGGAGGAAATCATGTTATGAATGAGCACTCGAGAACCATCGCGGAACTTTCTGCCCTGTCTCAAGAATTAGCGAGAGAAGAGATGATGACGAGAAAGCGGTGTGAAGACGTGGAGAAGGAAAGAGACACTTTGCGATTGGAGTTGGTATCGGTGCAAGCCGAATTGAAAGCGATGAAAGAGGAGATTAGCAGAGCACACGAGAGAGATATTAATTACGTGATGAGCTCGAGCGGTGGTAACGTTCCCAAAGGGTTGACCTATCATCATCAGCAGTATCCACAACCGCCGCCGTCGACGATGCAGCAACCACAGCAGCAGCAGCAGCAGCAGCAGCAGCAAACAGATATAAAAGGGTATGATGGCGTGGAAGCCACGCCTGGTTTTGGATTTTTCCAAACGTCGACTCAGCCAGCCACTGGACGCGTGCTTCAATTCGAAAAAGAAGACGTATCTGTACCTCAAGCGAACGAAAGCGCAGCACTACCGGTAACGACTACACCGCCGGAAACGACGACGACGTCGTCGGTGACGCCGCGTGCGGAGAAGCAGAAGAATCTTGCGCTTCTCAAAGAGCTGGCCGAAACGAGGCGCATGATCAAAGAAGAGCGCGCGCTGCGTGCCCATGCGGAGCAAAAGTTAGCAACCTAGATTTAGCACACGCTTAGAACACTTTGTACACCACGAGTATGTAATATGATGACATTTATTATTATTATTATTATTATTATTGTTTATTTTGTAAGTACTTTCTTTTCATTCGCTGCTTTCTTCTCCTCTTCGCAAGTGCGTCCAACGTTCTCGTGTAAATTTTTGAAGCGTAAACGTAATCATGCCGTTTTGTTGCAACTTCACAGAAGAGCTTTCAGGAACAATCTCACGAGCAATTTCCGATATTGCGAACAGAGCATATTCGCTGGATGATTCGCTCGATGATAAGTCTATCACGCAATCGAAGCTAAACTTTCGAAACTCGACGTCGAAACGTTTCTTCATGAACTCCTCTCGCTTGTCTCTGTCAACGAGTGCCAGCTCTTCAAGCAACTTCACGTTATCGACGATGTCTAATTTCACATACACGACTAAATACGTCTCAAAATCTGCCCAACTGTACTCAGTCAACGTCTTTTGCTTAAAGTAACCGCCACGTTCTTCTTCTTTCGCTTTCATGCGCTCTTTGATTCGGTTTTCGCTGTTGTTCCCACCGAAATTTTCCCAATTAATTTGCTTTCTACTCAGTGGATCCCACTTTTGTTGCTGCTTTGTTTCCCACATCCACTTTCGATAGGCTTCGTGTTGGTCGATGTTTTCTTGCCTCAACCGTTCGTCCTCTTCTTCGCTGTCGACGTCTTCGACGAACTTATCCCATTTGGCGTAGGTTTCCTCGATGGACATCATATATTCTTTTCTTTCTTTTTTTTCACGCAGAAATAAAATTGAGCGTTTTCTTCTTGACGCAGGCGCGAAAATCACAAACGCGGATATTAATTAGTGTTGTTGTTGGTATGATACTGTGAGATGTTACAAAATGTGTGTAGTTCTTAAAATGTGTTATTATTCTTCACGCCTTTTGCGCCTCTGGCACGGTACTCTTCGGCGACGAATCTTCATCCCCACCCGTCGTAGTCGCCGCTTTTGTCGTCGCAGAAGGCATCTCCTTCTCGCTATCGGCAACCGCCTTGGAGACAATCGCGTTCGCTTTCTGCGACAGGAAGCTGAACGCGTTTGAAACCGCCGTCGTCGCTTTTTTCACCGTCTCGTTCTCGTTAATTTTCGACACGACGCCGCTGCTCGTGTTCTTTACCACCTCTCCAGCCGCACCAGCGGTTGCGGAGACTTTGAACTTCTCGTCTAACTTTTGCGACTCCTCCGAAATCTTCACCTTCATCGTCGCCGTCGTCTCCGTCAGGTGCAACTTCTCGTCCACGTTTTTATACGCGCTATTAGTTTTTGAAACTACCGTCTCGGAAATTTTATGCTGCTCGTCGAATTGTTTAATCGCTTGACCGGCTTGCTTCCCAAGCGTGATCGTTTTTGCCAAAATGCCGCTCGCTATCGTCTCTCCCTTCGATAATTCCACCCCGGCGCCGCCTTCCGCGCGTCGCTTCAACTGTTCCAAATCTTCCATCTCCTCGGCTGGAAATTTAATCTCCTCGATGCACAAGGCGTGGTTCAACAATAAACATCCGTTCAAGAGCAACGCCGCGGATACCGCTTCTTTCTCCTTAAAATCAATCGTCGCTCTCTTCGTGTTGTTCAAGCCGTCCTTGACGACTAATTTGGAAATATCCCCAGCCGTGGAGAAGAAGTCAGTCAAGTCTGACTCTTGCGCGGACGGGGAAACGTTCGTCACCTTTATTATTTTTTCATCAGAAGCAGAGTCGAACGTGTGAAAAAATGGAAACGAGAAAAGAATGCGTCTGCGCGTCAGTGTTCCGCTTTTCTTCGAGTACATGATGGTGGTAAAAAAGAAACGACGACGAGAAGAAGAAAGAGACAACAGAGAGCGAAAGGAAAGAGGCGCGCACCTGGACGGACGACATCTTCTTCCGCTAATTAATAATAACAATGTGCGTTTTTAGTTCTGGGGAAATGGAAGAGAGAGAGTGTTACGACGAAAGCGCGGCTTTTTTTTGTTTTGGAAAGACTTGAGAGGGGTGCCCTTCCAAAACAGAACGAACTTTGCGAATTTTTTTGCTCTTCGGTTTCGCTTCGATGGTGACGATGAAGGAGTCAAAATCCCTCCTCTTCTTCTCTCTCTGTTTTTTTGTTTTCTTGTTTGTGCGCAGTGGCCGAAGAAGATGGATGCTTTTGGATAGTTTTTGCGAGTTGACTTGACTTGACTTGACTGACTCTCTCTCTCTCTCTCGAAAAAAAAAAACTCCACTTTGCTAATAGATACACATCGCGAGAATAAAACTTTTGATCCTCTCTCTCTCTCTCTCTTCTCGGAGCTCTTCTTTACCAGTCTTCTTCTTCGGAAAGATCTCTCTCTGTCTCTCTCTCTCTCTCTCTTTGAAAAGCGAGAGAGAGGGAAAGCGAGAGAGAAGGAATAAGGAAAAAAAGGACGATTTTTTAGCGTGATCTTTTAAGTTCTCCTCCGCGTGAGATAACTACTTTTTTTATCACGACGACGACGAAGACGAAAGAAAGAAAGAAAGATGACGAGGAGTAGTACTCGTGGTGGTGGTTTTGCGCGTCGTCTTCTGACGAGTTCGATCGCTTTGCTCCTGCTCTTCTCCTTTGCGAGCAGCGGTGCGAACGCGGCGACGATCATACAGCAGAACGATACGGTCGTGCAAGCGTCTTCGATTTTCTTCGGACAGACCGAGGAGTATTACGCGAACGCTTTGGCGGATGAGGAAACTTTGGTGCGTGTTTTTTTCTTTTCTTCTTTCTCTCTCTCTCTCTCTTTAACTCAACGCAGAAAAACCGATCGCGCGCGTGTGTGTCTGTTCGTGTGCGATGATCGCGCGCGCGGAGGGGAGGAGGATGAGGCCGTTGAGCAGCGCGTTCTTCCTCTCTCCGTTGGGGAAGATTTTTATTTTTTAAAATTTCGCGCGGGAAAAGAAGAGGTGAACGAACGAAAAAGACAGAGAAAACGACCAACCCGGACGCTCGCGCTGACATTTTTTTCTTTTTCTTTCTCTCTCTCTCTCTCTCTCTCTCTCTCGCACACACGCATTGAACGCGTTGAAACAGATGACCATACGATTAACGAACATTGCCGGTACAAACGCAAACCCGGATTTGTACGTGTCGTGCGCCGGGACGAATTACTCCTCCACAAACTCCCAGAAGGCTTTCGGCGAAACCGTACAGTTTGTCGCTCCCGCGGGCGCGAGAGCGGATATCCGAGTGGAGATTTTCCAAGCGTCGAGCGCGAACACGTGGGATATTAGTACTAGAGTTCAGCCGTATCAACCAGAACGGGTATCTTCCGGGTCGGTGTATAGCAGATCTTTTCAAGTTGGGTACAGAGATTACTATCATTTGGAAGTGCCGGAAGGATTACATAAAGTGCAATACACGTACAAGCCAAAGGCAAGGACGCAAAGTTCGTATCGGTCGTACACGGATCTTTCTGTGAATGTTCCAAAGCACGAAAACGCTGCAGATTACAAATTATACGATGAGACAGCGGGTGGATATAGGACAATGAAGGTGTACGACGACCAATCCGAGGTGTACGCTACCGATCGGGGGATTGAAATGAAAGATATACGATTTATTTACGGTCCTCGATTGGTCAAGATTTACGCCTCGGCTGGATTGCATGCTGCCACGAGCAACGAAAATCTCGAAAACCAAGACGTGGATGGAAACGGCTTCATCGAGTATACGTTCGTCGCGACTATCGAGAGAGCCGAGACGGCTTGTCACGACGTATCTACCGGTTCGATCGAGTCTTCGCACACCCTCGATTACAACGACGCAAGATTTTACTCCATTAGGGTCGATCAATTCGAAGCGCTCAGTTTCACCTACGCTCAAATGGTTGTCGCTGGTAACGTGAACGTGCAAGCTTCGTCTTTGGCTGAATATCCCATGCACACGGTGTACGGCACGGAATACTTTTACCGCGGCACGAGCTGCTCGTCCCCAAAAACGTGCATTAAAACGCACAATTTTCGAGATTTGAACGAGATTGCCGCCGTCACTAAACCAGGAGCGTGCGCTGGAACGGCGGTAGATGTAGAAGGGGCTAGGTTCATTCACTTTTCAGTCGAGGCTGCTGTAACGTTGAACACGGGAACGAGCGCATACGAGTTTTCCTTCTGGGGCGCCAAGGAAGGTTGCGGCTGGCGTCCGGATTGTAAATCGTGCGCCGCTGGAACTAATGACGACTGCTCCTGGTGCCAAGGTTTTGAGGGGACTTGTGTTGACCCACCGTGCAGAGGGTACTGCGCCAGTGCTGCCGAGCTGCAATCTCCGACGTGGCCGGCGTCGAAGAAAACGTGTGAAGCGGTTTTCAGTTGCCCGGCCAACTCTTGCAGCGCGCAGTATACGTGCAACGACTGCCGAGCCGTAAGCGGATGTGGTTGGTGCGCGGCGGAAGGTCAAAAAGGCGTTTGCGTTCCTGGCAATACGGAGGGACCTATTTACACCGAAGGCACTGGTAACAAGCTCCAGCTCGGCGTTTGCGGTAAGTGGGCTTTCGCCGGAGACGCAGACGGGTGCGACGAAGCGTGCGCGGTGCACGATAGACACCCCACTCCGTGTGTTGCGTGCTCGCAAGAAACGAATTGCGGCTATTGTAAAACGAGTACCGTGGGTGGGTGCGTTGCCGGGAGCGGTTCGAGCTCAACAAACGGCGAGTGTCCGAGAGAAGACGCTCTGTGGGCGTCCACGGTTGAGCAATGCGCGGTGAACGATCTCGCGAAAATACCCACGGGGAAAGAAATCAACGCCGATGGTTCTAACATTGCAATCAAGTTGGACAAAAACGCGTTGATCTGCGCCTTGGGATCGTGTCCGAGCGAAATTTTGCGGTACGAAGTTCCATCAACCGAAGATGGTCCCCACGATATTGTGGCCACGATTCGAACATCCGTTCCGAGCGATAAGACTCTCATCCACGTGCTCGCATCGCTCGATGAAGTTCCAACGGCTGATAACTACATGGCTAAAGCAGTAGTTCCACCGGTTGATCCGAACGCGCGGAATGACGAGCTGGTTTTGCACTTTGGTTTGTGCGGAAACGCCGGAAGTAAAGTGTACTTTGCAATTGAGTTTGACGAAACTCAATCAGGATCGGAAGTTTTGGACGTCACTTTTAAACTCGAAGTTTTACCAGATACCATCGTCGTTTTACCGAAGAACGAAACTGGCTTCGAGGGGACGAAGACGTTGTTAACGTCCGGCGCGTGGTTGTGCTGCGGTCAAAGTCGTCATTTTAATATGCCGATGCCTCGCGGAATGAACTCGGCGCAAACGCACGTCAGCATCATTCCGAGTAATCCCTCTCAAATAGCGTTACTCTCGAGAAGAGGCACGTGCCCTTCGCTCAGCTTAGCTGATGTTATCGCGAAAAACGGTACGGTATCGTCTGCGATGGAAACTACGGAAGATTTATGGTACATTACCGTCGTGGCTAATAATTCATACGTCGGGCACCAAACTTTTAGCCTCTACGGCTGGAGCGCTGATATCCCGAGTGAAAAGAACACCTGGTTCGAGAAATACTTTTGGTACGCCTTTGGAAGCGGTTGTGGAGCTCTCTTTCTCTTCATCTTGGCCTGCATTCGATCCTATCGCATCAAATCGAAGTACAAAAAACGATTGAACGACCAAGTCTCCAACGCGTTGGCTTTGCACAAATCTTTCAAAGGTTTTGGAGACGTCGAAAACGCCGAAAACGCCGTCGCAGTCATTCAAGCGGCGTCCGAGGCGGAAGAACAATTGGTTGATTTGATCATGGACTTGCAAACGAAAGTTCAAGTACTTGAGGAGGACAGAATTGCCAAAGAGGACGTCGCTCGCATGACTGCTGGCGTAAAGAAAAATAGTAACAAATCGGCTCGTAAACCGCCCAAGGGAGGAAGCGCACCGAGTTTAGCCTCGGTGGAAGAAGATAACATCTTGGACCCGATTTCGCCGTCCGTCATAGACAAGAGTAAAAAGCTCGTCTCCGATTGGGACATCTCTGGCGCGACAGGTTTAGGCGCTCCGTCCGGCGCGAAGTATTCCTTTGAGATTTTATGTCCGGACGGCTCCATCATGGAAATCAGCAGAGAACGACAAACTCTCGGTCGTGGCGTTGCGGGTATTTCGTCCAAAAAAATCTCCCGCGAGCAGTGCATGTTATCCGTCGATTTCCAAACCGGCGAAGTAGAAATTGAGACGCTCGGTAAGAATCCAATGGCGAGTAAAAAACCTGGCATGTCGGTATGGGAATCCTTAGAGAGCGGCAAGCGAAGAGACCTCACCAGCCAAGATAAATTTATGTTGCTCAGCCCAGACGCGATGTTACGCGAAGGCATCGAAGACGAAACCGCGTTCGTGTTTACTCTCAAGGTTTCGAAAAACCCTCTCAGACAAGTGTTTGGCGCGGATTCGACGGACAAATCTTCCATGCCGCCGTCGATATCGCCCAGCCCTTCGCCCTCTCCGCTCTCCGGAAGTGGTTGATTGACGAAATCAAAAAAGAAGAGAAAGAGAAAGAGCGAGCAAAGGCTACGTTTCATTCACATGCACACATAAAGGAGAAGTATGTAAATAGCGCGATTATAATCTACCACTTTGTTAAATGTAATATCAAAATCTACTTTTAATTTTATTGTAAGCCTGCGCGCGCCCCCCTTTACAAAGAAGAAGAAGAGCTTCTTTTTCTCGCCAAAACTTTCCCGCCAAAATCGAAAGGAAGAGAGATTTTCGTTGTTGCGTGTCGCCTCACATAAAAGAAACTACACGTAGTATTAAACGCTTTTCGTTGTCGTTCGTTTCGCTTCGAACGAAGTCGACGACGCGCGGATAGAAACCTGACAGCGCGCGTCACACATACCACCACCACCGGATGATGGAGGAGAAGGATTTTATCGGCGGTTGCGCGTTCACCGACGACGATGATTCCGTTCAACAGCGGCATCGTCAGGAGCGGCATCGACTCTCCCGAAGCAGCGGTAGCACTTTGAGCACGAAAAAAATTAACACATCCGCGCGTCAATCTTTTCGAGACCACATCGGCTTAGCGGAACAAATCCACCGAAAATCTATGGACGTGAAAGAAATGCACCAGTTATTGGTGGAACGCTTGAAAGGAATGCGAGAGAAAGAAGAGAACGAGAGAAGAGCGGAAGAAGAAGAAGAAGAAGAATGTTGCGATGGAGGTGATCGCTTTTTCTCATCCTCTAACGACGCCTGCGAGCGACAGAGTCGAAGAAAAGAGGAGGAAGCTTCGCTGTTCGCGCACTCTCCGATGACGAGTTTAAGAAACGCCGGGAGACGAAGACCTATGAGTGACGCCGAAGAAGATGGAAATTACGAAGAAGAAGAAGATACGACCACAACCACGGAGCGAGAAATGATCAAGATGTTGCAAGAGTCGAAAGCAGAAAGGAGCGTGGCGGAGTTGATGATGTTGGAAGAAGAGGAGGAAGATATTTTCGCGAACGAGAACCGCCGCTCGGCGAGGACGGAGGAAGGAGAAGAAACGACGATGGTAGGGTCTTCTTTGTTATCACCGCCTTCATCAAAGCAACAACAGGCGCAGTATCGTCAAACGAACAATAATACGACGACGAGTGTGATGTCGCCGAATAGTAATGGAGGTACCTCTACTTTTCACACCGGCAACAAGAAAAAATCTGCCGCCACGGAAACGGATTATTTAATCGACATCGAAAACTTAAAGAAAGAACGCAACGAGTTAAAACGAGAACTCGCAGAGCTCGGGGAGGACGTGGAGTACCACCGAATGGCCTCGGCGGCGAGCAGAATCGAATGCGATAACAACGAAGACGAAAAGCAACGATTGGAAATTGAGGTGCAAGATTTAGAGATTGAAATAAGAGAGGTGGAGAATCGCTTGACGCGACTGAGAGTGGAAATGCAACAAGCGGACCAAGAGGCGAGTTGCAAGATTGCGTTTTTGAAAGAGTTAGATCACGAGCAAGAGGAAGCCGAGAGAGAGTTGGAGCATTTGAAGGAGAGTTGCCTAGAGGAAGAGCGGAAGATGGAGGAAAAACTGGCAGAGAGAGAGGCGGTGGAGGAAGCTTTGCACAGTTTGAGAGGTGAGTTAGAGGAAGAGAAGATGTGGAAGGCGCAATTTTTAGACGAAGTGAGAGAGGCGGAGAGGCAAGCTGAAGACGCAACGATGGCGATGAAGAACGCAAACGAAAAGACGCGAATCGAGAGGAAGAATTGCCAGCTGTATGATCAAAAGAGGCGGGCTTTGGCGGAAGAGTGCGAGAAATTGTTGGAAATGAAGAGAGATATCGAGACGTTTTTGGACGTGAAAGCGAGAGAAGACGTGTTGTTCCTCGACGAAACGGAAGTGGAAGAAGATGATTTCCCGGTCGTGAACGACGAGGAAAGAGAGCAAGAAAATGAGGAAGAGAACACGCCAGACGGAACGCCGTCCTCGGCTTCAACATTTTCGACGCCGGGAAAAGATTCGGATTACACGCAATACTCTCCAGACTCGCCGTTACCTCTGCAGCATCACAAGAAGTCCTCCCTCACGCCAAAGCAGCAAAACGGGGCTCAAGAACAAGAAGCGTTCACGCCGGGTGGCTCCGTAAAAACGTCCCCGCGCGTCACGGCGCTCATCGAGAAGGCAGCAAAATCGCCTCTCAGAGCAAACGTAGGAAACGGAATAGCAGTAGAAGAAGAGGAAGAAGAAGGAAGAGCAGACGTTCGACGACGAGAACACCATCAACAACAAGATCTCCTCCTATCCCCGTGGCTGATGACTTTTGAAGACACGCCCCCAGAAAAGAAACAAAACTTGATCGATTTAAAAACGCCTCCGGCTCCTAGAGAGGAATCGTACGAGTCGGTGCGCTTACAAGCCGAGTTTATCAAAATGCAGCAAAACGCAGCCACCGCCGCCGAACGAAAAAAGCAAAATAGGAGTAGCGGTAAACCGTCAAAGAAAGTCGACTGCGAAGGAGACCAAAAAGAAGAACGAGAGCTCGCCACTTTGCGCGAACAGCTCGAAACTCAGGAGCGGCGCTTGCGCGAACTCGAATCCTTGAACGCGAGCAAGAATCTTTCGCAACAGCAACACCAACGCGCGGCGAAAAAAATACCGTCGTCGCGCCGCGAGTGCGAGGAGAGAAAAATCGAAGCCCGGGTTCGTTTACTCCGAGCTTTGCAGTTGAAGTAAACGTAAAATAGCATAAAAGTAGCGAGATATAGTAGCAGTAGTAATAGTAGCAGTTTAGCAGTAGTAGTACTGGATGCGTAAAAAGCTAGACGCGCGGTGCAAAAGAAAGAAAGAAAAAGAGAAGAGAAGAGCTCTCCAAATCGGATGCGCGCGCACGCGCGCGCAAAATTTTTCTCTTCCACACGTTGTTTGGGCTGTTGGGGGGGTGCGAATTTAAAAAGTTTCTCTTCCTGGTCCTTTTCTTGCCCATACATAAGCTTGGAAATCTGCCACCTCGCGTTCTCTCACTCAGTCTTCAAAAAAAATCACCCACGCACGCTCAAACAACGCGTTTTGAAAAACCGCCTTCCCCCCCGGCCTGCGTACCTTTTTTGCACCGCTCTTTCACGCGCGCGCGCAAATCGTCTCCAAAAGCGTCTCTCTCTTCTTTCTTTCGCTATCGAGAAGATCTCTCTCTCTCTCTCTCTCAGCGCTATTTCTTCGAGAGAGAGAGAGGTAAGTAAATATTTGAGATTTTTGAGAGAAAGATCAGCTCTTCCTTCCGTTGTTCGGGAAAAGAGAGAACGCGCGAGTAATCGTTTGAAGAAGAAGGCGCACGTTTCCTTTTTGGATAAAAACATCGATCTCGATCGCATTAAGACCGCGCGGATCTTCTTGAATAGTCGACTTTGTGCGAAAAAAGAAGAGAGATATCATGTCCCTCTTCCGAAGAAACGCTTCCCGGAGTAACTCGGAAGCCTCCGAGTCCGAGGATTTCATGTCCGCCGATGGTGGTGGGCGATCGCAGTCGAGGTCCATAATGTCCGCGAAATCCGCACAAAGTTCGAAATACGACGACGCGGACGAAGCGTTCGACGCCGCGAAGGCGAAGGATGGGCAAGGGAAAGTCGTGAAAGCCGATCCGGGGTTGAACGACGACGAAGAGAACAGCGATAAGAGTTCGCAGTCTTCGCAAAGTCTTGGGGGAGGAGAGAAGCGAGGAGGCGTGGCTGGATTGTTTACGAATCCGTTCCGAAGACGCCCGTCGGAGGACTTACCTCCGAATACTACCATCACTAGTGATGAGAAAACCACCACCACTAACAACAACAATCCGTTCCAAACGAGCGAGGCGATGGCGGCGCTTAACGCGGCCATGGGTGAGGACTTTACCGCGGCGGAGAAAAGAAAGTATCGCGAGCAGTTCAAGGAGAATACGAAATACATACCGCCGGAGAGCAGCGACGATCCTACGGTGAATGAACAAATCGCCAGGGAGGTTTTAGCGAAGGCGACGTCAAAGAGAGCTGCGCAGAAAGCGAAGCAGAACGCGAAAGCGAACCCGACGATGGATATGATGATTAGAGACGCGTTGGTAAAAGGTTTTGACGTGGATACCATGCGACGTCTGCCGCCGCCGCAAGAGTTGGGCATCATCAAAGGTTTCATCGTCGTCGACGACACCAAGAGCAAAAAGTACCCGATTTACAAATATTACGTTCACGACGAGCAAGGAAAGTACGATAAGTTGGTCATGTGCTGCCAAGAAGAGCAAACGCTGGCGAAATTCAAAATTGGTAAGAGATACATCTTTTCGACGTGTACGAACTTTAAAGCGGAAGGGGAAGATTACCTCGGGAAAATGTCCGGGAACTTTTTAGGCTCTCGATTTACCGCGTACGACCAAGGCGAGAAGAAGTGCGACGAAATCGAGGAAGAGTTTCATCGCAGAGTCGTGACTGCGATCGTGTACGAACCGACTATTTTTACTTTGGGCGGAAGCTACAGAAAGATGACGTGCCTCGTCCCAACCTTGTACAAACAAGACAAGAATGGAAAACCGCGTTTGGAAAAGTGGGAAGCGATGAGAGATATGAGACACATGCGATTGTTAATGTCGAAGGTCCCAGAGTATAGAATGTTTGATGGGCAGTGGCACTTCTGCTACAAGTACGGTGGCCGAGTGAAGATCCCGAGTAAGAGGAACTTTCAGTTGGTCCGAGACAACAACGAAGACGAAGTAGTCATGGTGTTTGGTAAATTGTCGCACAATGTCTGGGCGTGCGATTACTCTCACCCGTTGAACGCCTACCAAACCTTCTGCATAGCGATGAGCGCGTTAACCGATAAGTTAGCTACCAAGTGGTAAAAGAAAGAAGAGGAAGGGAGTGCATATCTGATGTTTCACGAGAGCGAGAGCTTAAAACGAAAAGCGGAGAAGATATGTATACGCGCACGTACCATTACCACACGCACGTAAAGACATCTTGTATTATTTTAATGAGAACATATACACCAGTATATACATATATATATATATATATAAGCATGTATGTATATTTCGATGCGCCATTCGTGCACGCTATGATTGAAAGAAAGAAAGTCTTCTTCGCTCGCTTCACTTTTCGGCTCCAACTAATCCACAAATTATTTCAGGACCCGAAGAGAGGAGGAGAGCAGAGACACACACACACACGGAGACACAAAGGATCGAAGAGATACAAGGAGAGAACCGCCGTCTTCTCCTCTCGCCCGGCTCTTATTCGAGTACTTCTCATATCTCTTTCTCGCGATAATGCCACCTTTCGTTCGCGTTCCACCCGTCGGGAGCTCAACTATCTTCCCCTACGCGTTGCTCGTTCGTCTCGCACTCATCCTCTTCGGGAAAGTCCAAGACGCGCATCCCACCTTCTTCTCAGGCGTTCGGTACACGGACATCGATTACGACGTTTTCACAGATGCCGCGAGATACGTTTGGAATAATCAATCGCCGTACGAAAGGAACACGTACAGGTACACGCCTTTGCTCGCTTGGATGTTGACACCGAACGTGTTTTGGTTCGAAGAGTTCGGGAAGGTTTTGTTTAGCCTCTTCGACGTGTACTGCGGGAAACTGGTGTACGGCATCTTGCGCCAACGAAAATGTTCGGAGAGTTTTGCCGTTCAAATGACCGCGTTGTATTTGTTTAATCCTCTGACGATGGCGATTAGCACGCGAGGGTCGTGCGACGCCGTCGCGAACGCTTTGGTGTTGTTCTCGCTGAAGAGTTTAATGTTTGGAACGATATTGAGTTCTGCGGCGAGTTTTGGATTGGCGGTGCATTTTCGGATGTATCCGATCATATACGTGGTACCTCTTATTGTGGCTTTGGACGTGCACTATCACGTAAATTGGAACTATTATGGCGGCGGCGGTGGAGGAGGAGGAGGAGGAGGAGGAGGAGGCGAAGGCGGAGCGAGGTTGGGTGATAGCGGCAAGTTCAATAACAACCAGAGCAAGAGCATAGGAGAGAAAGTATCAACCTCCGGATCAGAAAATAGTCTAGAGCAACAAAACAAACAAGCAGCTAACAGCAACCATCGTCAATCGATGATGGCAATAGAAACGAAAGAAATCAGACGTCGGCGAAGAGCGCGCGCTTTAGCGTCGAAAAGCATCTTCGGCGCCAACGGATTGTTCAACGTCGCTCGACTCTTGTTCGCGAGCATCTCCTTCACCGCCTTCGCGATCGCGACGGCCGCGTGCTATTGGAAGTATGGTCAAGAATACCTGAACGAGGCCATCTTGTACCACTTCTCGCGGAAAGACCCGAGACACAACTTTGCGCCGAACTTCTTTAGTGTTTACTTAGACACGGCCATCGAAGATGCCGAATCCGATTTCGGCGCGTATTTCCTCTCAAAATCGCTCACGAAAGCGTACACCGTGGCGAGCAAAATCACCCAATACGGCTTGACCGTCCTCATCGGCATCGCGTTCGCGTACGATCTGCCTTTCGCGATGTTCGCACAAACCTTCGCGTTTGTCGCGTTCAACTCGGTGATTACCTCGCAATACTTTGCCTGGTGGTGTGCTTTACTCCCAATCAGCCTCGCCACCGCCAACTACTCCAACCGCGACTCCGTCGCGCGCGTCACGAGCGCAACGATCACTTGGGTCGTCAGTAAGCTCGTCTGGTTGAAAAATGCGCACGCTTTGGAAATGTTAGGCGAAGAAAACGGGCACTTCAACGCGTGGGCAGCCAGCTGCGGCTTCCTCTTCGCCAGCGCCAACGCGTTACGCTCTGTGATTGCCGAGCAAAAAACGAGGCGACTTTTCGTCAGAGGGAAAGTGTACGCGTTAGAGAAAGAACGCGAACGCCACGCGCCAACGATGATCTTCGGTGGGGGTGCGGGCGATGCTCCCGGCGGTAGTATTTATACGTAGCAGTTTTTTATGCGAAAAAAAACGAGTATTTTAGCAAAGATAGACTTCAGAAAAACCCACTCGCTCACCTAAACACACTTTACACACTTACACACAAACACGCGCGCAAGAATGTCTTTGCTCTTTTCCGCGTCCTCGGCGACGAGTCTCAGAGCCTCTACCGTCTACTCTTCTTCTTCATCTTCTTCTTCCGGCAGACGTCAGCTTCTCGCGTCGTCGTCGTCGAGTAATAGCAACAACAGAAACGGCGATAGAAAAGTTCGCTTCGGAGGGGGAGCGATTCCAATCGAAGCCGCCAAAAAGGACGCGAAACAACTCGCGCCAAAGAAGGGCAACGGGAAACAACAACAATTGGCGGTGTCGTCGGAAACTCCAGAATTCTTGGCGGTGTCCAAAGACGTCGTCTCTTCGCAACCGTTCGCGTTTTTGGTTGGTTTTGTTGGCGCGATTGCGATTATCAAAGCGCACAAGAGAGACAAGACGAACACTTTGCGAAAGAAGAAAGCGGTTCTGAGATACTTCGACGCGAAAGGCGCCGCGGAAGTTATACGAACGTTATTTGCTGCCGCTGAATGCGACTACGAGGATTTTAGATACAAATTCAACATGGTGGATAACAAGCCGACGATTGAGAAGCAACATCCGTTGGACAAAGAACGCGGGTTGTTCAAGCAAAATCTGGATAGATTGCCGATTTTAGAACATTCGGGGATGTCCGTGGGACAATCGAAGACGATCGAACGATACGTGGCGAGAGATTTAGGTTTGTACGGGAAAAACATGGCGGAGAGTTGGAGAATCGACGCGTTCGGAGAGCACGTGAGAGATGTTAAAGACGCGTGGGCGAAGGTAAGAGGGAACCCGTTCGCGCCGCCGGACGACGAGCAGATTGCAAAAAAGGAGAAATGGTACGACGAAGACATGATTAAGTGGTGCGAACGATTAGAAAAAGTTATTGAAAACGGCGAGGAAGGGTTTGTGGTTGGTGATAAAACTTCGTTGGCAGATGTTGTTTTGTATGTGACGATGACGCAAACGTTCGACGATGCTGCCAGAGCGGAGAAAGCGAGAGAGAATTGCCCTAAGATGACTAAAGTGATTGAAAACGTGGGCAGTTTGCCGGGCGTTAAGACGTGGTTGGCGAGTCGACCGGAGAACCGATTCTAACGAAGCGATGTTTAGATATATGGCAGTGATTATGTATTTCGTTTTAACGTACGTCCAACTCGGTATATTATATTACTCACTTTAAAGAACTTTTTGATGTCCACTTTTACTGTACTTCTTCTAAACATTATTATATTATATCTTTACGTTTTATTGTGTCGATTAGTAATCAACATCCAAGGACCCTCCTAAATCTCCGGAGCCGCCCATGGGATCGCAATCGTCGTCGTCGTCGTACCCCCACGACCCTTTTGCTTTCTGCGGCGCAACTTTTGCGGCGTCCACTATGGCGTTGATCTCCTCTAGCGATTGCAACTCCTTCAACATATCTCCATCCGCCGGTCCGGGTTGCGTGTTACCCAACGGCACGTTCGGTGACAAATCATGTCGAAACCACGGATGCTTATAAATATCCTCAATCGACGCTCTTTTCTTCGGATCGGTCACGAAAATTTTCCCCATCAAATCCTTGCACTCCTCGCTCAAAGAACTCGGAATCTCCGTCGTCCCGCTCAACACTCTTTGCATCATCTTATGACTACTCCCGGGATCTTTCGGATCTTGGAACGGATACCTACCAACCAACGTCACGTACAACAAGACCCCGCACGCCCACACGTCGCTTGCCTGACCATCGTACGGTTGCACTCCTGCGTACACCTCCGGCGCGATGTACGCCGGCGTCCCAATTTGCGTCTTTGGCTGCGAATCAAACCCGCCTTTACTAAACCCAAAATCGCAAATCTTCAGCGTCGGCGTCTCGTTCAAATCCACCAGAGTATTTTCCAACTTCAAGTCTCTGTGCGAAATCCTCATGTTGTGTAAATATTCCACCCCGCTGATGAGATGTTGAAAGAAATACCTCGCCTGCGATTCGTTGAACTTCCCTTGCTGTTGCACGTACGAAAAAAGTTCCCCACCCCCGACGGCTTCCATCGCCACCGCTAAGTGCGTCGGCGTTAACAAACACTGCTTAAATTTCACCACGTTCGGATGGTTCAAGTTCCGGTGGTTCACAATCTCTCTCCTCACGTGTTCGGTGATCTTATCCCCGCGTTCGATGTATTTAATCGCGTAGTGCTTCCCGGAGGCTTTTTCCCTCATGAGTTTCGTTAAGCCGTACGAACCAGATCCTAACAGTTTATCGTTCACGGGTTCGTAGAGTTGATCGTGGAGGTTTTCGTTTATCGTGGTGCTGTCGTACGAAGTCGACGTCATCCTTTTCTTTCTTTCTCGTTGTTGCTTTTGTTGTTGTTCACTTGGTACCAGTTTACTTCTTCTTCTTCTTCTCTCTCGCGCCGCTCTCTCTTTCTTTGTTGTTATATTAGGGGATTTTCGTTCCACTACGCTCTTCCTCTCTCTCTCTCGCTTGCAAAAGGAAAAGAGCAACAAAGGATCGATAGAAAAAGGAGTCGCGAGTGCGTTCGCGCGTTTGTTCGTGCGTTTGTGTGCGCGCGTGTGTGTGTATATAGCGCGCGCGCGTGTAAAAATGCCTCTCTCTCTTTCGTCTGTTTTTGAATGTTTTTCTCTCTCTTTGCGCCGTGGCCTAAACCCTAAACCCTAAACCCTTCTTCTTTCTTCTCTAAAACACTCTCTTTTTATTTTTCAAATCGCATGCGCGCGTTGCTTTCTTTCTTCTTCTACTTCTTCACTTCTTCCCGCGCGCGCGCTGGTATTAGCAACGAGAGAGGACAACAGACACACAAAGAGATATAAAGAGACGAGAGATCGGCGATGAGCGCGTCCGAAGAAAGCGCCGGTGGTGGTGGTGGTGGTGGTAGATCGGGCGCGTCGACGCCGTATTATTCGCACCACCAGCATATTTTACAGCACCAAGTCGGAGTTGACTTTCTCTCGTCTTCGATACGGGAGTTTCAGCAGCAACAGCGAGAACAGCAACAGCGGGAACAGACGAAACCGTCCGTTTCGAGTTCGGGGCAATCGCAGCAATCGCAGCAGCAGCAGCAGAAAGCGGCGGCGGCGGTAGCGGCAGCGGCGGCGGCGACAGCGGCGACGTCTCCGTTTTATTCGTCGCACGTGGTGGTGGCTGCCGGATGGTGCGCGCAAGCGGCGGAGAACAACCAAATTATGGGCGAGCTCGGGATGCGTGCGTATTTTAACCCGTACGGTATCGCTTTATCTGGGTGGGATTTCGTCGACCCTCATCGAGAAAGTCAGCAAGAAGGGCAAGACTTTTTGATGCCTTCGCGGTTGAACGAGTTCGCGGCGATCGATGACGTGCACACCTCCGCGGAACGAGAGGAAGGGTATAACATGCGTTTTCACCCGGACCCGGACGCGAGAGAGGCATACGGTGGCGCGATGTCGCTGAGAGAATTGTCAGATGCGATTGATTGGCAAGACTGGAACTGCCGCGACGTATCGTTGGCGGCGAAGGACCAGTCGTTCACGCCGCCGTATTTAGGATTGTTGAGAGGGTACTTGAACGCGTATTTTTTACGGTTAGTGGAAATTGGAAGAGTCATTCAGTGCTTCTCCGACGAAGGACAAGTGGTGTTCGTGGCGTTCCACACTGGGTTGTTGACGAAAAAGGAGAAAAGTGAGTTGTATTGCGTGCTGCAAGCGAGAGATATTTTAGGAGGAGGCACGAGCGGTCAAACGCAGATCTATCAACAACACCCGTACGAACTCGTTGCGTTTGTGACGAAAGATCGTTTGAGGGATCCAAACATGCCGTGGAACTACATCGAGCCTTTGATGCGCGCGCCAGATCCGGCCATCTTTTACGACGATCCCTTAGATTTGGTCTACGACGCGCACGCCACGTTGGACGTGGATGCCTCCTTTTGGGAACAGTTGGACGATCTATCGTTAGTGAGTTCGTTTTTGCCAAAGAATCTTTTGAACTCGCAATATTTGCGAAGAATATCGGCAAAAGAGGCGATTAATCGAGCGGAGAGAATCTGCAAGTTGGATCCAAAGCAAGCCGCCTTGACGTTCACGAGATCATATGGGCCTCGACAGCCGGGTGAGACTCGTATGGTCCTTCCTTTGACGTTTATCGATCACGAAAGCTACAGTGCTTTGGGTGGTGGTGGCGATGAAAGCGCAACTTCGACATCAATCGTTCAATCCTCTTCCTCTGGAGTGCCTTCTCCTCAAATTGGAAACTGCGCTTTGATTTGCACGTTCATGAAATCAAAGCGCGGCGTAAATCGTGCGTATCGAGCCATCGGCTTGCAATCTTTAGAAAGTGCCTTCATGGAAGCGCGCGTTATTGGTTCCGTCGATCAACCGTGGTTACGTCGAGACAGTCCTAAAACTCCATCAACGCAATTGCAACGACCGAGAACGGCGACAGGCGGGGCGGAGGAATACAACGCGCAATTCGAAGCGACGTTGAAACAGTTGCAAGCCGTGCAAACCTCGCGCACTGCCACCACAGCCGCAGTCACCGCTTCTTCAAAGCAAAAAAGACGAGATCAGCAGCCAGCGTCGCCGGGGACACCAGATGGGCAGTACATTTCGTATTCATTCAAGTATGGCGCCAAAAGATCTCCGGTATCTCCGGTTGAGATTGAAGAAGACGATGAAGCTGGTGAGGAAGAAGAGGAAGAGAAAGAGTATGTCATTCGATCGGGCGGAAGAAGAGGGGAGATGGCCTACTCGAACGCGTTAGTTACGGTCACTCCTGCATCCGGGAAACCACCTTTATATGGTGCCGTGGCGGCGGCAGCTGCGAAGCAGGTGAAGATGCACGAGTGGATTGAGCCACGCAGTGTGGTGAAGAAGCAACATCAACAGCAAAAGAAACGCACCGCGGCGTCGGAGGAGGAAGATGCAAAGGCGAAGGGTAAGAAAATATCAACCTCTCATGCGGTTACTTCTGCTGTGATTGTTCCATCGTCTGAAGGATTTGAATACGAAGGTCCGAAGGTGAATATCCCGAATTTGCCCGAGCATGTCTTGGATGAAGTCTACCAAGCCGCTGGTCTGGACGTATCCTATTCAGACATCAGAGATGTGAAGGAGATGCCTGAGAAAGAGAGGCTGGATTACCTGAGGCGCCAAAAGCACGCGCATAAACTCGCGGAAGAAATAGTTTTAAAGGAGTTAGCACCGTTCGGCGAAATTATCGATGTCACCGTCAGACCGACTAAACATGCGGCGGATCAAATGTACGCGGTCGTTACTTTCAAAAAATGGTACGATCTTGAAGCGAAGGAGACCATCGAGAGCGGCGGCTTATTCACCGTTGAAAATTTTTTCAACAAGGAAGGAAAAATCGTCATGCGCAAGAGCGAACGAGATTTTGGTGCACCGATGAAGAAGAAGATTACCGATTCTTCCGCGGATGCCATGTCGAGCAAATTTGCGGGTACCAAGAAAATAATCGACGCCGATGAAGATGCGCGACCGCCGGTGGAGCCTAGACCCGGATGGACAAAAACGAAGCACTCAAGTATTTCTGGGCAGCGCTTGTATCAAGGGAACTGCGGGAAGTGCGAAAAGACTTGCTTTGTACCGTTCATGCCAATAGCTTCAATGCCCATTCCAAAATGTTCGCAGTGCATGAACGAAGAGGTGCGCAAGAAATAGACAGACGGAAGGAGAAAGATAAGAGGAGAGAGATTGTTGCTCGTGACAGGTGCGAGCTCAGAGAGAGAGAGAGAGAGGAAGCAACGTAGAACAAGAACGTTTTCATAAAAAGTAGTTACACATATACATACAGCAGCATCTATTCGCGCGTTCATTTTTCTATCGACTCAGATTTTCTTGAACTTCCTCTTTTGAGACTTCAACCTCTTTAGTCTCTTCGTCGTCTAGTTTCATTTGCGCCTCAGGTACCATTGTGGACTGTACAGACTCACCGGGGACGATGCATTCAGTCCGCACATCTTCGCACTCTTCCTCTTCTTCGGGATAATACCTATCTTTACCAACTTGCTTGACAAATCGATTAAATAATTTTACGGCTGCGACATCCGGAGTTAACATTTTAATCGCCAACGATTTCTTCCCCTGCGAATTCCCGAGCTCAGTTTTGATCTTCCTCACCAGCCCGGAAGCGGCCACGTCCGCGGGTTCCGCCAATGCGTTGACGAACATTCGTCCTTGCTTACCAAACGCGTACCTCCCGCTGGAAATTAGATCTGTGAAGACCATCCCTGGACTTACCGTGTGTACTTTGATCATTTTATCTTTCATCTTTTCGTTTGAACTCATCTCTTTGTTTAACGTCTTTGTGAGTTGACTCAATCCCGCTTTCGTGAATCCATAGGCAGCATATTTTCTCGTTTCCATTCCATCCGAGCCTGCTCCTTCCATGTTAAATATGTGATATCCAAGAGCGTTCTTATCCTTAGTCTGCGTCGCCATCGTCCTCATCGCTTCTCGACAACACAACAGCGTTCCGAGCGCGTTGGTCTTCACCACCTCTTCGATCGTGCTCGGATCTTGATCGATGATATCGTTGTACTCGTACCCGTTCGTCCCGGCGTTATTGATCCAGAAATCAATCCCACCCAATCGTTCCACGCAGTGTTTCGATAATTCTGCGACTTGTTCGTGATCGCACACGTTGCATGCGATCCCGCATACGTTTTCCTCGCCGTATCTCGACTGCAACTCGAGGACGACTTCGTCCACGTTCCCTTTCGAACGAGAGGTGACGCACACGCGATCGCCTTCTCGCAAAAACTGGTTGGCGAGTTCGTAGCCTAAACCTTTCGTAGATCCGGTGATGAGCACTCGTTTCTGACTCATTTTTTGCTCCTCTCCCGTTTCTTCACGTTGCGTCAGCGCGGACGGAGAAACGTTTCTTCCCCGCGACGACGAAGATAATCCAACGGCGCGTTGGGAAAATCTCCTTCTCTGTTGTTGGCTTCTCGAGGAGATATTCTTCGCATATCTCTCAGATCTGTTGCTTGTAAAAGCGCTCGCTGCAATGGAGTAACTCATCGTCGTCGTCGTCGTTGTCGTCATAAACATCGCGCGTGATGACGGGAAAGAGTTATATTTGTTATAAAATTTGTGTCGGCTTCCGCTCGTTCTTGTTTCGTATTATTACATCAAATCAACTTTTAATGAACTGAAAAAAATTTGCTCGCGCGCGTGTCTCTAATTGATCATTACTCTATCAAAAACTCTCTTTGTCTCTCTTTCGTTATTTTTTGTCCCTACCTTCGCTTCTTTCCCCTCCAGCACCTCCCCCTCCGCTGTGTTGTTGTTGTTGTTGTTGTTGTTGGCGCTGTCCGTCTCCGGCCTCTCTTTGCGCTTGTTGTTGGTCTCCGGTTTGAGCTGCGACGGTGCCAGCGGCGGGTTGCTGTTCGGCCAACAATTCGCGAACGACCGTGCTGTTGGGCCAAAATCCTTTCACCTCTTTCGCCTCCTGCTCCGATAGCCGTCCTTCTTTCAAAACTTTCAACACGTATCGCTCCCATTTTTTGTGATCCAATGTTTTGAAATCTACGTTTTCTCTCGCGATGATGTCCACGTAGACTTTCAACTTTTTCAACTCGTTATCGGTCGCTCGACTCGTGTGCGCGTTCCGAAAGGCTTTAATTTTTAACCCCGAGGATGGATTCATGGCGAAATTCCTGCGTAAATCGTCAAACATGATGGTATTGCTGGAATCGTACCCTCGCTCTTTGCTCCACGGCTGCGCCCAAATCCATCCGAGCGGTTTGCAATTGAATATGCCTCGTTCTTTCGTTTGTACGGTAATCATAGATCCCGAATCCACTAACGCTAAGATTTTATAGTTCGGATGAGATAACACCCCTAACTCTTGCATTTTCGTCTTAATCCACAACATGCTCGTGGCGCTCCAGATGACGATGTCGTATCTCTTGTACGCGCTCGACAAAAATTCGTGCAAATACGGCCTCGCCAACTCCTGCGCGTTTTCACCCGGCGTTCGGTGGTCGAATAACGTGTAATCGATATCTAAAACCAGTAACTTCTTTCCTTCTCTCGTCTCATTCAGCGGACTCAACCCTTTATACTTCTCCACCCTTGCTGCTAACCTCGCCACGTACACCGGATCCGAGTAACACAACAAAGGCTCCGAATCCAACACGTCGCTTTCGAAATCATCCAAAATCTCCGGCGCTTTCTCCAGCATTTCTTTCTCCAAATTCTTCAACTCCGTCACGTCCTTTGTCGACTTCCCCAATAGCATCACCTTATTCGGTAGCTTCCCTAAACTCGCGATCGATGCGTCGTCCGGCGCCAGCTGTTTCCCGAGCTTCAAATTCGGCATCTTTTGATTCATCGGCTCTATCCCAGTTTCTCGTTCGATTTTTCTCTTCAGCTGTAAAATGGTGCTTCGCGTGGAAATTTCGATGCGAATCATCGATTTCCCGTGCTTGATGTCAATTTGCGCTCTCTCGTCGTTCGTCGCGTCCTCGTTCGTCGTCGTCATCGTCCGTTTTTTTATCTCAAGCGCTCGTCCCCGTTTTTATATGTGCTAATCTTTATCCACAAAAATTCGCGCGCGCGCACTCTCTCTGAAAACCTTTTTTGAGATATTTTTTTTCGGACAAAGTTCTTCGAGCTTGCTCGTTCACTCTCGCGCTTCCGCAGCTGCTGGTGGTGGTGGTGTCGTCGTTGTTGTTGCTGCTGCTGCTTCCGCGATGTGCGCCCGTGGTTGAAAGTTTTTGTAAAAGTGTCGAAATGTGAATGAATCGACATCACGAAGAATAAAATCGCGGGAAAATCGCGAAAAAAAGCGCTCCGGTCCAACCAAAAATCCAAGTCGCTTTTTTGAAGCGATGAAGCGAATCTTTTTTGAAGCGAAGAAGCTGCCAAAACAGCGGCGGAGTAGTGCCACGACGACGACGACGAACGAGGAAAACGACAAAAAAAAATATTTAATTGTTCGCATTCTGGCAGAGGTGTCGTACGTCGACCTCTGCGAGGAAAAGGAGTATTAGGGAACCGCACGAAACGCGTCACTTCAATTGGAACAACATCAATCACACTTTATTTATTCATTTAAAATGGGACTGTGCGCATCGAAACCGATCGAATCGACGTCGTATAAATCTAAACTAGAAAAGACGAATTCAACCGTCGTGCTTGATTCGAAGTCGCACAAGATCACTCGCGTCAACGGCGCGAGCTTGAAATCGTTGGGAAATGCGTTGTTCTTTCCGGTATGTGTTATGAATTCTGAAAATTATTTTTCCACCGTAACGCGTGTTCTGACCGTGTGTTTATTACGTGTAGGATAAAGCGATGCCGTGCAAGTCGATCATCGTGCCGAACTTTACGTGCCGAAGAGGGAAAGAGTGCGAATTTTCGCACGCGCAGACAAACTTGACGTTCTTTTTGGACTGTTTGAATTCAGCTGAAGTTTCGCTCGATATTTGCATTTTTCAATTGACGTGTAACGAAATCGCGCAGGCGGTGACGAACGCGGTGAAGCGAGGCGTGCGAGTGAGAATCATCACGGATGCAAATAACGTGGACAGCAACGGTTCAGATATACGAGAGTTGAACGAACTTGGAAGTGCGAGCAAAGGGTTTCAGTTTAATCATAAAAGGGGGATTCAAGTCAGATGCGACGAAAGAGTCGGAAGCCAAGGGTGCCAAACGAAGCCGCACATGCACCATAAATTCTGCATAATAGACGCCGGGAAAAGTAGAAAAGATTACACTTCCAACACGAAATTAATGAACGGGAGTTTCAACTGGACGAGACAGGCGGTGTTGGAGAATCAAGACAACGTAATGATTTTAGAAGGCTCGGTGAATCATCCGATGATCAACGCGTATCACACATCTTTCAACATGATGTGGTCAAAATACGAAGGGTTCGTGTTGCCAAGGTCCGGTAATTAGTATCTGAGCCTGCGGTAGTATGTAATGATTATGATTTTGTGTTGCTATTTATTTATTGTACTATTTTACACCGACCAAAAGACTATTTATTTGTCATTCTCTCCCAACTCTGCAGCAGACGACAACGTTTTCTTACTTTTCGACGAGAAGATACCTGTCAAGAACCCTTTCTTCTTCATCTTCATCTTCTTCTTTCCCTCTTCCGCTGAGGCAGGAAAAGCCTTGACATCATCTTCTCCCGCAGCTTTCTTCGACAGAAATGCCGCCTTTCCTTTCTTCTTCTCCATCGCTTCGGCATTCTTCGCATTAATAAAAACCTCCCTCATCTGTTCTGAATACTTACTCGATAACTCGCTCAGATTCTCTTCCTCTTCCACGAGAGTCTCGTAAATTGCGTCGTTTTCCTCCTCCTTCTCATCGTCCCTCTCTCCTCCTCTTTCGTACTCTCCATACACGCATGTGTTATACATATCGTCCTCGGCTTCGTCGTAATCTTCGTCCCTCTCATCGTTCATTTCGTCTCTCGTTTGCGCTAAAAGCGCTTTAATCCGCTCCGAAATTTTCGCCGACGAGATTTGCTTCTCTTCATCTTCCTCCTCTTCGACGAGCTCTACTCCCTCTTCTTCTTTTTCTTCTTCTTCTTGTTGTTGTTTTTGTTTGTGTTGCATTCCAATTCGTCGATATCGTTCCAAAGTGCTTTCGTCGCCCACGTCAATCGACGCCCGCTTCGACCTTCGTCCCGACTCCTCTTCCAACAGTGAAAACTCTTGTTGCTGTTTTCCTTCTTCTTCTTCAACATCTTCTCCTCCTCCTCCTCTTCGGTCGCAGCCGTCGCCCCGACCCGAAGAAGACGCGCTGCCGGAATCTTTCCTCGTCGCAGGACTGCTGCTGTCGTTATTCCTTTTCGCGGAGGAGTTGTTATCGCGAGTGCTCGCCGCGTCGTCGGGGTCGGTTGCAGTCGTCGCGGATAATACTAGGTCAACTCGTTTTCTCGAATTGCGCTCGTCGTTGGCGTCGTCAACGCTCGCTCTTGGACCCAATGCATCGACGCCGCGCGGTGAACCCGAAACCATCGCGAATATGTGTGTGTGTGTGTGTGTGTGTGTTTGCGTTGTTTGAGCTCGCGGTACGCGCACGCGTGTGTGTGTTTTACTAGCCAAGAGAATTCAAAAATGGAGTCGAAAAAGCGTCTCTTCGACTTTTTTAAAGTCTTTGCGCGCACCTAAAAAAATGTGTCTATTTAAAACAATCTCATCTACTATTCTCCCCAATCTATGACGTTTACCTCCTCGCATTCGTCGTCGTTTGCCAATTCCGCTCGTTTCAATTCCCTTTCTTTTCTCACGTCTTCCGGGGTCCAGCCGACGCCGACGGCGACGCCTTTCGGCCGCCTGAGGAGCGGCTTCTCGGCGACGACGAACTTTTCGCCCTCTCGCGCTCTTTCGGAATAGTCGTGGTACTTTGCGAATTCGTGCATGACGATGCTCGACGCGACCGCGACGTTCAGAGATGCCGTGCCGACGCCGTATTGCTTTATGTAGACGAAACCGTCGCAGATTTTCTTTTGTTGAGGCGTCAATCCGTGGCCTTCGTTTCCTAAAACAAAAGCCGTGTTCCCTTTCCACGGATACTTTGCCACGTCCACGCTCTCCTCGGTAATCTCCACCCCTAAGATCTCCTCGCACTTCAACTCTTTTTTAACCGCGTCTCTGCACTCACTCAGCGTCGGATGGTGTTCAATCCGCACGTGCGCGTCCGAACCTTGCGAACCAAAAACGTTGTAATGCGCGTTGCCAACTAAGTGCATGGATTTCACGTCAAACGCGGTGCAATTCCGGCATATGGTCCCGATGTTGTGCTTCTTCGATACGTTTTGGACGATGAAGTGCATCGACGGTTTTTTCATCGTGGCGACCGCATCATTTTCTTCCTCTTCCTCGTCGTTGGTTTTGTCCATCTCTCTTTCTTGTTTAATCGCGCTTGCGCGAGAGAGAGAGAGGGAGAGAGAGAGAGTTTTTTGACGGCGCCCGGACAGCCGGAGTGGAGTGGTCAACGCTTTTTTTTTCTTCGTCAAAAAAAAAAAAAATTCAAACACAGATCTCATCAAATGTCAAACCCACACACACAAAAATATTTTATACACATAACAACTCGAAAAGAAAATATGTCTTTCGCCGCGGCGACGACCGGGAGGAGGAAACCACCGAAAACAGCAGCTCCTCCCGGGGCGGCGACGACCGTCGGTGGTGCCTCGAAGAACAGAGAGACGACGTCGTCTTCTCCGTCGTCGTTTTCTTTCCACTGTTCGGCGACGTGTAGCCACGGGATGTTGAGGTGCGCGCGCGTTCGTTCGTGCGTATTTTTTTCTTTGTTTCTTCGTGTGTATTTTTTTTACCACAAAACGCGACCACCTGCGCGAGACATGAGTCACCGTTTTGAACATCGAGATCGGAGAAGAGAAAGGACGCGAAGGTGGCGTCGCGTGAGCGCGACCGCGGCGTTCTTTGCGCGTTAACGTTACCGTTCTTTTCTCGCTCAGGGAAATTGAGACGTTTTGGAAGAAGCAAAACGCGTCGTTACGACACGAGCTTTCGACCAGTCGCAAAAACGAAACGAAACTGAAAAGAGAGTTGGAGAAGATGGAAGATCGAAGAGCTCACGAACGGAAAGAGATGAAATCGATGCGAGAGGCTTTACGAGCGATGCGAGAGGAGGCGAGGAAGCACGAAAAAGTCACGATCGGTTTGGAGAAGAAGCACGAGGAAGAAATGCGACAGGTGATGGAGGAAAAATATCGATTAGAGATAGGCGCGAGTCACGCCTTTGATGAAGTATTGAGAAAAGTGAAGAGGATCACGATTGTTGATGAAGATAGCAATGATCATTTGTAAATCGTGTATGAGTATCCAATTAATGTGTGGAAAGTGTTTTTATTGATTATTATTATTTCAAATGACCATGCGAGCTACCTTTTGCTTTTCATTGCTGTATTTGTTTCGCATGTTTGCAACGTGCATGTTATACATCTCCGGAATCGCTTTGACTGCTGCTGCGTAGACGATGCTACTGAACTTCCCTTTACCGGGGCCATTGCCTGGATTTTGAAATTGCGTTTTGACCAATTTCAGGAACGCTTCGGTGGAGTCCGTGTCAAACACCCACTCGTTCGGTTTCTTTGATTTTTGGATGTTCGCGTGGCAAATCTCGCATCGTTTTTTGAACTCCTCAAAGTTCTTTTTCCAAGTGTCCGTCATCCAATCGTTGGAAGTCTCGTCAAAATGAACCGCAACGGCTGGCGATCTTGAAGCTGCTTTCATTGGTGTCGGACGCGCCGAGTTTGATGGCGTTGGACGCACAGAGCGAGTGTTCGGCGAAGAAAAGCCCGCGGTGGTAGCATTTTCTGCTCCTCCCCCCTCTTCATCCGTGGGTTTCACGGGTTCATAACCTGGATTCGCCGTTCTGAAGTACTTGTTCATTTTGTCTCGGAGCGTTTTTTCTGTCCAAACAAACTCGATCTGTGTCAACAAATACATCACCATCGCCCTGGACAAAAACGGGCTAAAAAGCTCTTTCGGCGCTCTCATACAAAACTCCTCTATTTTTGAGTTCAACTTTTCTTGTTTATCCGTTCTCGTGGCGTTACCCAAACCAAACTCGTTCGCGTCGTCGTTTATTTTCCCGCTAAAGATTTGGGCGAGCTTCGCAATCGATATTACGATTTCAACTAGTTCTGGGTCGTTCTCATCTTCCGGCTTCCACTCGCCAATCGGTTGCGGTCGGCGGCCAATCGTCGGGTTGCTCACTTTCGTGCCCACTGAACTCACAAATGCCGCGGGTGGCTCGATGCCCTTCGCAATCATTTCCTCCCGCATATTCATCCACTTTCTCGTCATTTGATCTTTAGACAAACCAATCAAAGGTGCGTATTTCTCCGTCGTCGAAGCTAAGTTCACGATGTGCGCCCATGCGTGACCAAATTCTTCCACCGCTTCTTTCAACGCGTTGAGCATAGCCTCCGTCCAACTAATAGTAAAGCCGCGACCACATACTCTCTCCCCTCTGGCCTCCGCTTCTAGTCTCAGCTGTTCTTTCTGTTTGTACGTCAATTCAACTTCGCCTTTCACCGGTGTCGTGCCGTCGGCGTTGACGTTTTGAATTTCTCCTTTGTTCACAAAGAAACCCGAATGTTTCGTTTTCCTCCCATCTCGGTCGAAATATTCGTCCAACTCTTCGTCGTCGATCCAGTCGTCGTCGACGTCGTACCAATCGATGTCACCACGACGGCGTCGCTTGTTGCTTTTATCCTTCTTCTTGGTTTTCTTTTTCTTTTCTTGTTTTTCGTCGCTCCCTGGCGCGCTTTTCGCGGTCTCGTCGTTATTCGCATTCTCTTCACCACCGCCGGCACCTTTATCTCTGTTCGCTTTCTTCTCTTTCGAGGAAGGTGCAACTAACGTCCCCCCGGGCGTTCTCATCGGATGGTCGTCTTCCATCTCCGACCCGCTCGAATCGTCGTCGTCGTCGTCGTCGTCGTCGTCCTCGCTTCCATCCTCCTCTCCTTCGCCCTTCTCCCCGTCTTCTTCACCATCGTCGCTCTCTTCCTCTTCCTCGCTCTCTTCCTCCTCCGAACTTTCCTCGGATGAAGACGAATCGCTATCGTCCCCGGCTTGCACTCCACCTTGATACAGCGCCTCTATCCTCCGAATAACCGCCGCCATGTGCCCGCCGCCTCCGTTCGTTTCCAACATCCTATCCGCTCGCGCCGCCCCGGCGGGACCCCCGTCTCTCTCCTTCTCTCCCGCGGCAGCAGCAGCGCCCCCATCTCCTCCTCGCTTTTCCTCTTTGTGCTTCTTCTGCTCTTTCACCGATATCCCGGTTTGTTCCTTGACGAGCTTTTTGTAGTTGATGACGTTGTCGGAGGTGTCTTCCAAGTCCAACTCGCATTTTCTGTTTTCGCGCGCGCGTGCGTGTATTTTGATTTCAATTTTCAAAAATGGAGAGAGACACACAGGTGAGTCAAAAGAGAGAAAAAAATCTATAAAAAAATGGAAAACGCACAGTCGTTTCGTCGACGGCGGGAGAGAATCCTCGTCGACGACGTTATTATTGTTACCGACGCGGTTCTGCTGCTGCTGCTGTTGGGTGGTGGTGGTGGTCATGCCTCCTCCTCCCGCAGCGAAAGCGCCGTCGTTCGTTTTATCCGCGAGAACCGTAATCGTGCCTCTCTCTCTCTCTCTCTCTTTAATTTTGGAGCGGAGAGAGAAGCCGATTTCAAAAATCTCAACGCTCTTCTCTCTCTCTTTTGGAGAAAACTTTTCTCTCTCCGTGCGTTCAAAAAGAAGAGAGCGCTCGATTCGCGATTACTCTCTCTCTCTCTCTCACCGAGCTCTTCTTATTTCTCTCTGTCTCCGGCGATTGTTGGGAGAGCCGCCGAGCGCGCGTTCTCTTCTTCTTCTTTCGTCAACGTGCGAAGAAAAATGAAAAGTTTTCTCTCTCCGTGTCTCTTCTTTTCTCGTTAGGTTGAGTCCTTAAACCCTAATTCAGGAGCAACAAAAAAGAAGAAAGAAAGAAGAAGAAAGCGCGCACGATTCGCGTCACTGTTTCTTCTATTCTCGTAAAAAAGAGAGAGAGAGAGACATTCATCGTCCGCGCGTTTCGCACCGTTCGCATTAAAGAAGAGCGCGCGAGTGAGAGAGAGAGAGAGAGAAGAGAGAGAAGAGAGACAAGAGAGAGAGACAAGAGAGAGAGAAGAGTAGAAATAGAATAGAATTTTTCGACGTCGATCCCGCGAAAAATTCAATTGCACACTAACACACACACTTCTGATAAAAAAAGATGACAGACGCAGCAGCGGCGGTACCCGCAGCGACAAAACCGACGAAAGTAGCCATAGAAACGTGCGTGCCGCCGCCGCCTCGACCGGGGTGCGATTGCGCGGTGTGCGCGCCGAAACCAGCGCCTGGGGAAACGGAAGCGCAAATCGCGCCTTTGAATTCCGCCTCTCCGTTTCAGCCGTATAAGTTGATAAAAGTCGAGTTGGACGGGACGAGACGTCCGCTGACGGATGCGGAGCAAAAAGCAATGGAGAAGACGCATCCGGATCTTTGCGAGTGGAACGTTCCTCTGTCGTCTGGGAAGAGGAGGTGGCAGAAATCGTGTCAACAAATCTTGAAGAAGTGCACGGCGGCGAGGAAACTGGCGTGGCCGTTTCTCGAGCCGGTCAATTGGGAGGTGTTGAATATTCCGGATTATCCGGTGATTATCAAGCACCCGATTGATTTAAGAACGATTGAGACAAAGTTGAACGCGGGTCAGATTGAGACGCCGGATGAGTTTGTAGCGTTGGTGAGAACGGTATTTAGGAATGCGTACGTGTATAATAAACCGGGGGATCCGTCGGGCGTGCGAGAGTGCGCGGAGCGACTGTCGGAGATTTTTGAGAAGGAATTGAAGAAGCTCGGGTAAAGACAGAGAGAAAGAAGCAAAAGCAAAAGCAAAAACAATGAGAGAGATACTTTGTTGTTCGATACCATTCCTATTTTAATATACTATATACTACTTACTACAAAACACATTAAAGAACTACGAATATATGCTGCTCTAATCAAGAACCAATGTACAGACTCGCGCTGAAGACAATGTCTCTTCTAATCAAGGCCATCGCGTCTTCCATTTTTTGCGATAAACTCGCGTCGCCGATTATTCGGGCGACGTTTTTGACGTCTCGACACGTTTCGTTTAATCGCGTGATGGTTCTCACGATCGTGCCTTCCGGTACATCCGTTAATTGACAAATTTCGGAGAATGGATCGAGCATCGCCCATCTATAAACGACTTCGCTTAAACCAAACTTTAAGTTCTCCGCACAATACTCGTCGCCAATGACGGCAAGACCGAAATTTCTTTGAATATCTCCCGCGCGAATAGCCAGAGTATTCGCAAGGGCGATGGAGTCTTTCAGATTCACAGGTAACGCGTCGTAATCTGGTGCAGACGCGTTCTTTTCTTGAAACACCAACGCCGAGAGTAAAGCCGCAGCTTCTGCAGGGGTCAATTTCTCCAAGCACCCGCCAAAAACGATTTCTGCTCCAATCAACTCATCACCGGTGGATAACTCGCAAGCTACGCGGCCTTTCAGAGTCACTGCTCTCGCTTCGTCGAGGTAGCCCATGTGTTTCAACACTCTCGTTTTCGTCTCAAAATCAGGTGTGAGCGCTAAATTCGCATCAGACAGACCGAATTTCAACTGGTCGATTTGATGGAGCAAATGTCTCTCGCAATCTAGAAGTCTCGACCATTGAGATAACGTTTTCGAATCCACATCAGGCTTTGCAGGTAATTGCGCCAAAGCTTCCGCGTGGCGTCGACAGGCCTCTGCATCGTCGACGTTGGTGATTTTCAAATCTTTCGTGGGATCGAGCGTTTGCAAAAGTAACGAAGACGAAGGAGTATCGTCTTCCTGTTTGTTTCGAATATTTTTCGTTTCGTGTTCGAGAACGGACAAAACGCGCGTCGCAGCTGCGCGCTGATCAGCTTTTCTCGGTGGAGAAGACTCGTCTAAAATGGAATACGCGTCCACGTCTTGAAGTTTCAAGGCTGTCACTGCGTAGATATCGACATCGCGAATGACGAAAACGACGTAATCGAAACCACCCGCGCGTTTTTTCCACGGTAAATCTTTTGGCAACTGCGCATTTTCTTCCGATATCGCGGGTTGAATACTTGCCAGTTGATTAGAACTGGCTTTACTCAATCCTCCTCCCCCTCCTCCTCCTCCCATCTTCTTCCCGCCTTTCTTACCTTTTCCTCCGCCAAATCCTCCGAACATGTCATCGTCGTCATCGTCGTCGTCCTTTTTCTTTTTGGAAACGAGGCGAAGATTTGATGAGCAACTCGCGTCTTCAACTTTCTTCGCGTCTGACGTATCGACCGAGACATCGATATCCTCGTCTTGAAAATCATCACCGTGACCTTCCTCCTTAATCGCCATGACGACGACACTTCTTTTCACCTCACCGTCTTTTTCTTCCTTGATTACCCGTAAAGCGACTGCAAATCTCGTGAATCCACCTTTATCGTCTTTTACAAGTACGACTCTGCCCGGACTTCCAATCGCTTCCCGAAAACCTTTGGATTTAACGATTGCTTCGTTCGCGCGTTCGCCAAGTTCTTCCAGCTGTTTGGCAGCCCGAGAACACACCACCGCTCGCGTCCAGTTGAAAGGATCCCTAGATGCTTCTTTCGATATTAACTCTCTCGCTCGCGTCAACGATATGACCGCGTGTCGAAGTCTTTTCTCCCGATTTCCAACTGTTTTCTGCGCGTGAAACTCTGCAAAAGATCTCGCCAAAACGTCTTCAACTTTTAAATCTTCCGCTCTCGCCACGTTCAAAATCATCGCAAACGTCAATCGAAATTGCGATTCGAGTTTTGTTGCAGTACCAACGAGAAGTTTACGCAAAGTATTCTCGGTTGGAAAATTGTCCCAACACGAAAGAATGACGGTGCCTACGGTGTCTTTTCCGCGTCGTCCTGCTCTGCCCGCCATTTGCGTGTACTCGCCAGGCAACAAGAAACGGAATTCTTGCCCGTCGTGTTTTCGCAAAGATTCAAAGCACACGCAACGTGCGGGGGCGTTTACACCCATCGCGAACGTTTCCGTGGAGAATAAAACTTTCACGTTACCTCGACAGAAGAGCATTTCAACGATTTCTTTTACGATTGGGAGTAAACCGGCGTGATGTACGCCTAAACCGCGAGAGAGCAGTTCGCGAACTCTCGTGACTTGCGGTAACGTTCGGTCCGCCGGGGATAATCGAGACAGTGCTTTCTCGCAAAAGATGTGCGTTTCGTGCTTTTCTTTTGCCGTGGCTAAATCTATGCCCGTGATGCCATCGGCGAGCAAATCGCATTTTCGCTTACTGAACGCAAACACGACCATTGGAAGAAACATTTTCTTCTCCAACGTGCGTATGAGCTCAACCCATTGATTTCTACCGGTGTTTGTTTTCGTCGATTGACCACCTCCGGTCGTTCTCACGGATTGCTTGATGAAACCTTCTCGTTGGTGCGTGCGATTTCTGCTGCCAGCACCAGACCCGCCCCCACGACCGGCGTTCGGCTTCTTTACCTCTTGCTTGTTCAAACCTTGATCTTTCAGCAGCGCCGCTTTCACGCCCATGTCTTTCCTCTCTTTCGCTTTCAGAGCTTTTTGATAGCCGAGTGGTAAGAACTGTTCTTTTTCGCCGACGAGATGAAAATCTTTGTCGGGGTCGTCACCACCAAAATATAATTCGTGCTCGAGTGGAACTGGTCTTTTCTTCGTGCCCATGACGAAAACTTTTTTCCGTTTCGTTTTACCTACCCAGCCAGCGAACTCGCGGACGTTTGGAACCGTGGCAGAAAGCATGATGATACCCACGTGTTTCGGTAGCATGATTATGACTTCTTCCCAGACGACACCTCGCTCGCGATCGTTGACGTAGTGAACTTCATCGAAGACAACCCACTCGACGTCTTTGATGATGTCCGCACCTCTATAGAGCATGGAGCGTAAAATTTCCGTGGTCATGATCAAACACGATGATTCAGGCTTTACGCTCACGTCGCCTGTGAGTAAACCGACGTCAAATCCAGCATCAGTAAAATCTCGAAACTTCTGGTTACTGATTGTTTTGATTGGTGAGGTGTAAATTGCTCGCGCGCACCGTTTTTGCGCTAATGCAAAAGCGTACTCCGCAACGACAGTTTTGCCCGCGGAAGTGTGCGCGGCGACAAAGACGCATTCATCGCGTTCGATTCGAGAGATGGCTTCTTTTTGAAACGCATCTAATTCAAAAGAGAAAGTCTTTGCCGGCGAGTCGCCCACTGTCGATCTGAAAAATGCATCAACGTCGGGCACAGGAGTCGTAATTGCCCATTTTTCTATCTTTTTCATCTCTTCTTTAACGTCTTTGGCGAGTTGCGTAGCCACAGACGTCGATTGCTGGTCGTGTTCTCTCAAAAGATTTTCGATGGGGTCGTCGTATCCCTCCTCCTCGTCTAAATCTTCACTTCCGTCTTCCTTTCCCTCTTCTTCTTCCTCCTCGTGATCTTGTTCCTCTTCTTCGTCCTCCTCCTCTTCTTTAGTATACTCCATCCAATCGTTCTCCAGAACGTCCTCAAAAGTCAACATACCTAATCGTTTCGCCGCATTTTCAGCTTTCCGTTTCATTTCCTGGTCTCTTTCCATCGCCGCCGCGGCAATCTCGCCAACGTGGACGCCACCTTCTTCGTCGTCAAAAGCATCAATCGTATCCGTCGCTTGTCTCTCTCGCCCCGTGATGACGGACCGTTCGAACCCAGGCGGCGCGCATCCCCTAAAAATGGTCCCCCCATCTTCTGCTTCTCCGAGAGAGCCAATATACTCCTCTAACCAAAAGCGATGGGCTCTTCGCCTCCTCTCTACTCTCAACTTCTCCGTCTTCAACGCTAATTCGTGCATTCCACCTGGCAAATGCGGAGCGTTCGTTATGCTCCCTCGAACGAAATCAGATCTGCTACTACTCGCGTCTCCGCCGAAGAACGTGTACGAGTCGTCGCGCCTCGCCGCGTTCGTCTTGCCGCTTCCTTCTTCATCGTCTTCTTCTTCAACGGTAAACCCACCCCCATCGCTTCTGCTCGGCATCACGTTCACGTTCACGCTCCTCGCAGACGCTATAGATAACATTTTCTCGATTTTATCCTTCTTCGTCTCGACGTTGTCAAAGTCCCCCCGCCGCGGCGACAACAAGCGCTCCAGCGTTCGCCTCGCGCTCTCCTCCATCTCCGCATCTAACCTTTTTCCCATTTCATCTTCAACTCGCTTCGATTCGAGCGATCGCGCGATGGACGAGAGAGACGATTTAGGCGCGCAATCCACCGGTAAAATTGCCGAGGAGCCACTCTGTTCCTCCGCGCACACGGAGGATAACTTTGTCGCTATTTCTTTCTCCTTCGCGTCGTTGACGTTGAGCGCAACGGTGGAGACATTTCCACTCGAACTCGGAGCGAAGAAGAGGAGAAACTTTTCTTGTTCTTCTTCTTTATTGGCACCACCGTTCGAGCCGGACGACGCACTCTCGAACTGCATACCGCTCTGGCGCGCACGTTTTCGTAGTCTTCTTCTTCTTCTCTTGTCTCCGCGAGATTATATTAGTCGTATCTATCGCATTATTATATTTCAGGCGAGAAGCGCAAAGTTTGTTTCGCGAATGAAGATTTTGTGTAAGTGTGTGTGTGTGTCTTCAAAGCGAATAGGTATGTGTGTTATATTAAACATGCTCGAATAATCAATGATCGAGTCTCCTCACGAAGGCTGGCAATTCTCGTACCTCTGCTCTCCAATCAACCAGACGCCTTGGTTTTCCCCTTCGCACCCGGGCGATCTGTCGATGCTGTACTCGTCCTCGGGGACCATCGCGAACGCTTCCTCGACGGTTTTCTCCGTCGCGTTTTGCAAGCCGCACGCGTCGAAGAGCTTCGTCCAGGTTTGGAAATCGACGATGCCGGTTTCCGGGAGCATTTCGGACGCTTGAAACGTTTGTAAGGCGTTTTGAGTGTCGACGCCCATGAACCAGAACTCGGCGTCGTCTTCGCCGCAGTTGTATCCGAGGGAAGCGAGCATGGATTGCATTTTGTGGACGGCTAAACCGCCTTCGTCGAGTCGCAAGATGGGCCACTCGACGGACGTGCCGGAGGCGCCTTTCACATCGATGAAATCATCCTCAGCAGGGGGACCGGAATCGATGTCTTCCCCGTACGGATCTTCGTCCTCTTTCGTAGAGACTGCTTTTAACTTCTTCTGCGTCTCCTCGAACGCTTTTCGAGCGATACCTTCGCGACACGAGGCTACGTCTTCGTCTAAAATCGCCCCCGGCGCCGGTCCCCACTCGAATTTCTCTTTCCCGAGCAATGCTAACCACGTTTCCGAGTTGACCATGCCGTTGACTTCTAATGCTGGATTATGCGCGCCTTGAAAATACTCAACCGCCTCTTCCGTCTTTTTCCCGAAATACATCTCCTCCGTGTCGTCTTCGCCGCACCAAAACCCATTTTCCATCAACGCCGCGTGCACTAAAGTCATCAAATACACGTCGTTGTCGCCGTTTCTCAGCAAAGGCCACTCGTGCCCTCGATTGGTTCCATCCCCGGCCCAATTTGCGGCGTCGACGATAATCCCATCTGGACTCGATATCGTCTCTCCCAACGCCGGCGTCAACAAGTCGTTCGCGACTTTATTAAAGTAATCGTCCTTCTCCTTCTGCGTCCGCGAAGCGGTCTTGCTCCCGTTTTCCTCGTCGCTACTACTACTACTCTTCTTCACATTTTTACCCATCATAACCTCCGTCGCGCTCGGCGCTACGAGCGGTTCTCGCTCTGGCTCCATCGCTCGCATCTCTAACTTCATCTTTTGCATCTCTTGTTTTAAGCTCTGCACCGCTTGCAACAGCAGTTCGTTCGTTTCATCCGACGACGACGACGACGACGACGATTTTTTCTTCTTTTTCTTCTCCTTCTTCTCCTTCTTCTCCTTCTTCTTCTTCTTCTTCTTCTTCTCCGCTTCGTCGTCGTCGTCTCCTCCTTTCTTCGCGCGCGCGACGATTAAAGACGACGACGACGACGACGAGACGATTCTTCTCGAAGACAAAGACAAAGACAACGACTCCTTCGTCGTCGGCGTCGCCGGAAAGCGCGTCGTTCTTCGACCGACTAATGCTGTTTGTTGTTGTTGTTGTCGTCGCGAAGACGACGACGACGACGATGACGACATCATCGCGAGCGATGACGACATCATCGCCACCGACGACGACGATAACATCATCATCGTTTCTTCTTTTCTCGCGGCAGAGAGAGAGAGAGAGAAGATGTTAATAAAGCGCTATGCGTTATCGCAATGGAGAGGAGAATTTTCGTCCAATTTCTATCCAAAACTCCCCAAAACTTTCGTCCAATTTTCCCTAAAACGAACGCGCTCTCGGTCTCTTTAAATGCGATCGTTCGCATCGAAAGTAATCCGCGCGTTGGTAGCATCGACATCAGAAGTAGGGTTTTTGCAT
>Ga0181599_1000018_pt1 | contig 131147 bp, 125 predicted proteins | sample 041ome_3_FD_148658 | JGI IMG/M metagenome (GOLD analysis project Ga0181599, IMG submission 148658) | Coastal salt marsh microbial communities from the Groves Creek Marsh, Skidaway Island, Georgia - 041405US metaG (spades assembly) | ecosystem: Environmental > Aquatic > Marine > Intertidal zone...
GACTATTTTTCTGGAAAATGATGTCGATTTCATTTTTTGTTACCAAATATTTTTTCTGACAGTATTCACATACCATTTCAACAACATCATTTTTTAACGATGCATAAATTTCATCTGGATTTATTAAACTTATAGTTTTGAAGATTTTTTCTTGGCTACAAGAGCATTTATAGTTAACTAAATGTTCTTCGTAAATTTGTATATCTTCATCTGGAAAAAGATCGCCAAGGAACTTGCTCGGTGAATTGTGAAGACTCGAGATTTCAATCTGATTTATTGTCGCCCATAATTTATCTGATTTAAAACGGTCATCTTCATTTTCATGGGGAAGTTCTTGAAAAAGAACCCCATAGGATATGGTACTGGTTTGATAAAAAAACACTTTGCTTTTTAATTGCATTGATTGAGTTAAATAATGTTCAATCATATCCTTAACATTGCCTGAGCCAATCTCAATAATCCCCTGATAAGGGGATTTTTGATCTTTATGGACAATAGTGAGAGCAAAAATTGCATCCTTAATAAGCTCTTCAAAGCTTTTTTCTGTCATCTGGTTGAGTTTTAAAGTACCCCGAATATTGAATTGATTATCAGACTCGGCAATCATAAGTTTCAAGTCTTTTTTCCCTTGAATCTGAAGAATTAAGCCCCCATCAAACTTTAAAGTCCCAGCTAACATTGGACAAACGGTAATAATTTGGGTAAATGCTTCTTCTATTTGTTCTGGTATTTCAAGAGAATTTTTTAATTGTTCTAAACTATTTTGAATTTTAATGATATTGCCACGTATGGGGGAATTTTTAATTAAAAAGCGATTTAATAAGTCATTATGCATGTTTCAATTATATCGGAAAAAATATTCGATATTTTTATTGTAATGAGAATCATTCTCATTTAGAATCACAATAAATCTTTTTTTTGAAATAGCATGAAACCAAATTTCTTCACACCCTGGCTTATTTTTTTGCCTTTTGTCACTCAAGCAGGGGATCTTGGTTTATCTGAAATTGATGTGACTGCTCCAAAAGGTATCTACCAAAGTGAATTTTCATCTACTGCAACGAAAACAAATACAAGCATCATGGATGTCCCGCAAACGATAAATGTCATTAATCAAAAACAACTTCAAGACCAACAAGCAACAGATCTTGGTAAAGCGATTACTTATGTTCCTGGGGTTGATCTTGATCAGGGAGAGGGCAATCGGGATGCTTTTATTATCAGGGGAAATAAAACAACAGCTGATATTTTTATGGATGGCATCAAAGATGACGCCGAATATTATAGAGATCTTTACAACATAGAAAAAATTGATGTCCTTATGGGAGCAAATGGAATTCTGTTTGGAAAAGGGGGTGGTGGAGGTATTATTAATCGCGTATCTAAGCAAGCCATGTTTGAAGATTTTAATCGAGCCACAATCCAGTTTGGAAGTTTTGACTCCAAAAGAACTACTTTTGATATCAATCAAACCATCACTGATCGTTTAGCGATGCGCATTAATATTATGGGTGAAAAAAGCGACGCATTTGTGAGTGGCGTTGAATATGAAAAACAAGCCATCAATCCTGTATTTACTTTTTTGCTTGATGATAAAACAACTTTGAAATTTGGGAGAGAGTATTTCCATGATCAAAGAATTGGCTATCGAGGCATACCGTCTCAAAATGGAAGACCCTATAATTCGAACCGTGATCAATATTTTGGATTTGCTTCAAAAAGTCCTAACGAAGTGTCCGTTAATTCAAGTTTTTTTTCAATTGAACATAATTTCTCGGATGCCGTCAGCATAAAAAACATGACTCGCTTTACGGATTACGATAAATATTATTCCAATGTTTATGCTAACGGTGCCGTTTCCAATGATACTTTAAAGCTGAGTGCATATTATGACGACACTCAACGCCAAAACTTTTTTAATCAAACGGATGTTGTATGGACTTTTGATACGGCAGGAATTAATCATACTTTATTGACAGGATTTGAGATTGGTAATCAACAAAATAGACGCTATCGATTAACTGGAAATGATCAAACTGTCTCCATTCAAAGCCCATATGGGAGTGATTGGAGTTATAACATTTACTACCGTGATAAAAAAGCAGATATTCGATCAAACTCTGTCTATATCCAAGATCAAATTAAATTCGATGAAAAACACCAAGTTGTCGTTGGCATAAGGCATGATGCTTATGAAACTGATTTTAATTTAGTTGCTGATAATGGAGCTCTAGTGGGTGATAAATTTAAAATTAATGATGATATGCTCAGTACACGCTTAGGCTACATTTATACGTCAGATGCTAATATTTCTTATTATGCATCTTACAGTAACTCGTTTCAGCCTAGGAATGGAGACCAGCTTGATGCCGTTACCTCATCGAATGCAAATGAGGATCCGGAAAAGTTTATTAACTATGAGGTTGGGGCTAAATGGCAGCTAAACAATAATCTTTTTGCGAGCCTTGCCTTTTATCAATTAGAAAGAGAGCGGATGCAAATCACCGATCCTTCTAATGTTAATAATAAAATTATTGTCGATGGTCAGAGGACAAGAGGCATGGAGATTAATATCAACGGTCGAGTGACGGATAAGTACTCTGTGGTCGGAGGGATTAATCTGACTGATGCAGAAATTACCAAAGATCAAGGTACGGGAGGTAATCTTATTTCCAAAGGAACTGCTCTAGGCAATGTAGCTAATGTCAGTTTTTCATTGTGGAATTTGTATGACATTGATGATAGGTGGTCCCTAGCTCTAGGAGCAATTGGGAGGGGGGGAATGTATGCCGCCACACCAACAACAAATACCAGTGTCACAATTCCAGGATGGATTCGTTTTGATGCGGGTGCTTATGCGAAAATTGATGACAAAACCAAGCTTCAGTTTAATATTGAAAATATACTCGATAAGACTTATTACTCTGCGGCCCATAATGTGAATAACATCATGGTTGGAATGCCTGTCAACGCAAAGGTTACAGTGATTCGAGATTTTTAGTCCATAGCAATATCAAACGATTTACTCACTTTGCTGTTATCCCAAAATGTTAATGCCTGGGTCAGAAGATCGTTATAATTTCTTATATTTTTCGGAATGTTTTGATGAAGCGATTTTAGAATTTGCATTAAGATTTCAAATCTATTTTCAGGAATAACGGGCTCTCCTTGATCACTTTTACTAATTTTTTTTCCATTCAGTGAAAAAATCGGATGGTGCATGTATTTTGGTGAAATGATCCCTAGTTTTTTTTGAATGAAAATTTGTTGCGGTGTTGAGTAAGTGAGATCACTGCCGCGAACAACATGGGTTATCTTTTGAAGATAATCATCAATCACACAACAAAAAATATAAGAAAAACCCTCTTTTCGCTTGATAATAAAGTCACTTTTATGCGATGACGGTATTTTTATCAAACCATAATGTTGATCATAGAAATCTAATTTCATCTCATCAGCCTTTAACCGCATTGCACCATATTTTAAATTTTTTTCGAGGCATGTTTGATTGTAAATAGACCCCGCTAAACCTTGAGGGAGCTGTTGCAAAGTTTTACGCGAACAGTCACAAAAATATGTATCCTTTTCGGATAGCTCATTTAGGTAGTTTTGATAATCTTTAATGTGCTCACTTTGGAAATATATTTCATCAGGAATTAGGGCAAATTTTTCTAAAGTGATGATTATTTCTTCAGCGTAATTTTTTTTTGATCTTTCCTCATCGATATCATCTATTCTTAATTTCCATAAACCATTGTTATGTTTAGCCTCAAAATAACTAACAAAAGCAGATGTCATTGATCCGATATGAAGGGATCCTGAGGGGCTAGGAGCAAATCGACCAATATACCTTTTATTCATTGTGGTAGGGCTCGATATACCAGTCGATCAGTTTATTATTCACCATTACCAAATAACACATTAATCTTATTTCATTATAAGGAGAAGCATAAAAATGAAAGGTACGCTGGATTGAGATAGGGTATTTGCTTCCTTTAATAAATGAAATTTTTGCGCAATAGATTGAATCATCAAGAAATTGTAATTTGTATCCTTTAACTAGGTTATGTGCAAATTGTTTTGCTTTCTCTCGTTTAGAAAGTGCCTCAACAATGTAAATAAGAAAAAATATAAAAATTATAAATAGAAAAATATTCATTCCTGCACCATTTTGATGCATATGATATGAATAAATGATATTTTAAAGTGCATGGTTATGATTTTTTATCTCGTTAATCACTATTTTAACTGACATATCAGTTAGAGTTATATATCAATTTTTTTGGGTTTAGAAGATGGAAAATTTAATCGATCAAAGCAACGTCCTGTTTATTCTTCTTGGTGCAATTATGGTTCTCGCAATGCACGCTGGTTTTGCATTCTTAGAGGTGGGTACGGTTAGAGAAAAAAATCAGGTTAATGCACTGGCGAAAATTATTGCTGATTTTGCAGTATCGACTATTGCATATTTTTTTATTGGCTACTCCTTGGCATATGGGTTGAATTTTTTTGATTCAGCTTCGGTCATTTCAGAGAAAAGTGCCTATGATTTAGTTAAATTTTTCTTTTTATTAACTTTTGCTGCTGCTATTCCAGCCATTATTTCTGGAGGCATAGCTGAAAGAGCATCATTTAAGCCTCAGCTTATTGCATCATTCATCATTGTTGGATTTATATATCCAACTTTTGAAGGCATTGTTTGGAATGGAAATTTTTCCATCCAAGCCTTATTTGAATCCGTGTTCGGCTATGAATTTCATGACTTCGCAGGCTCAATTGTTGTTCATGGATTTGGAGGTTGGTTAGCTTTGGCAGCTGTCGTGATCCTTGGATCTAGGTATGGAAGATATAAAAAAGATGGCTCGTTAGTTGCTTTTCCCCCGTCCAGCATTCCGTTTCTTGCTCTAGGCTCTTGGATTTTAACTGTGGGTTGGTTCGGTTTCAATGTGATGTCAGCACAAGAGTTAAGTGGAATTTCTGGACTTGTGGCTGTTAACTCATTAATGGCTATGGTTGGAGGTACGCTGGCTGCACTTTTTATTGGAAAAAATGATCCTGGATTTTTATACAATGGACCTCTTGCAGGATTGGTTGCAGTGTGTGCCGGTTCTGATTTATTTCATCCATTAGGTGCTTTAGTGACCGGAGCCGTTGCAGGAGCCTTATTTGTTATAACCTTTAATTTAACCCAAAACAAATGGAAGATTGATGATGTGCTCGGGGTATGGCCGCTTCATGGTCTTTGTGGACTTTGGGGAGGAGTGGCTGCAGGAATTTTTGGTCTTCAAACGTTCGGTGGGCTTGGAGGGGTGTCTTTTGGTGCACAATTCACCGGTTCCTTGCTCGGAGTTAGTTTTGCATTTATTTTAGGTTTTATAACCTATAAAGTCATTAATATGTTTTCCCCTATTCGGTTAGACCAAGAATCTGAATACGATGGTGCTGACATTTCAATACATAAAATAACCGCAACACCAAATATCGATCGATAAACTCATGCTAGAATTTGGTGATGAAAAAGATCATCACCATAATTCCTGCCTCAGGAACGGGTTCGCGTTTTGGTTCTGAAAAACCAAAACAGCTCAATTTTATCAATCACGAAATTATTCTTGAAAAAACTCATAAAATTTTTGATGTTGAATGCATTGATAAAATATTGATTGCAGTAAATCAATCCATCTTAAATGATCTTATTCCGCTGAAGAAAAAATTTTCTGTAAAGTCAGAATTTATTTTGTCGGGAGGTGAGACCAGAGCCCAAACGGTCTTAAATACCCTAAACATGATGAGTGATGATGTGAGCTTAGATGATTGGATAATTGTTCATGATGCAGTCAGACCCTATTTATTACAAACAACTCTTTTAAAATTCATCAATGAGGCTGTACATACAAAAAATGGAGCCATTATGGCTCACCCAGTTGTTGAAACTGTGAAAGAGGTTGGTGAGGATTTGCAAGTAAAATCAACTTTAGATCGAAGTAGAATATGGTTAGCCCAAACACCTCAAATGTATCCTTATGGTTTATTAAAGAAATCACTTGAAAACTATCCCAATACACCTACCGATGAAAGCCAAGCCATGGAGTTTTTTGGACATCACCCAAAAGTTATTAGGGGCGATCCAGAAAATATAAAAATAACTTTTCCGAAGGATTTAAAAAGTAAATGATTAACTATAAGATCGGACACGGCTTTGATATTCATCCTCTTGTGACGGGACGTAAATGTATTATTGGTGGAGTTCAAATACCTTTTGAAAAAGGCTTGCAAGGCCATTCTGATGCAGATGTTCTTTTACATGCGCTTTGTGATGCTCTAATTGGCGCAATGGGTATGGGCGACATTGGTCAATTTTTTCCCGATCATGATGATCAATATAAGAATATTGATTCAAGAGTTTTATTGAAAAAAGTTCATTCAGTCCTGCAACAAAAGAAATTTAAAATTGAAAATATTGACTCTACAATAATCTGTGAGGCTCCAAAATTATTATTATTCACAAGCCAAATGAAACAAAATATCGCTGATGACTTAGCATGTGCTTTAGATAAAATAAATATTAAGGCTAAGACTATGGAAAAATTGGGAGCTATTGGCAGAGGTGAGGGGATAGCAGCAGAAGTTGTATGCTTAATTAGTTTTTCTCTAGAAGAGTAATCAAAGCTCCGCTACCACCATCGTAATTTGGAGCTTGTATAAAGCAAATTACCTCTTGTTTTTGGATTAACCATTTTTTTACTTTGTTTTTAAGGACAGGCTCTTTATTTTTTGAGTTATATCCTTTTCCATGAATGATGCGAATACAGCGAATGTCTTTTTGTTTACAGAAAAGTATAAAATCAACTAACGCAATTTTGGCTTCGTCTGAAGTTAATCCATGAAGGTCTATGGAATTTTGGACAACCCATGAACCATTTCTGAGCTTTTTGATAATCTCTGGGGAATGACCTTTTTTTAAATAAAATAATTCATCTCTTGCTAAAAAATAATCGATGGATTCAAAATTATCACTGAGGGCATCACGTAATACTTTTTTTTCATCTTCAATTAACTTTTTTGCAATGGGCTTGGGTTTCGGTTTTTGACTATATATATCTACAGTATCTTTTCTTTTGATCGGCGATACGTCTTGTACCGCTTTTTTAAAAAGATCATCTTCACTCATTGTTACTCAAATATCTTTCGGCATCCAGGGCAGCCATACAGCCAGTACCGGCTGAAGTGATTGCTTGCCTATAGATATGATCTTGGACATCTCCGGCAGCAAATATTCCCGGGATAGAGGTTGAGGTAAAATTTCCATCACGACCATTATTAGTAATGATGTAACCATTTTCCATTTTAAGCTGACCCTCAAAAATTTCAGTATTTGGTTTATGCCCTATGGCTATAAAAACCCCCTTTACAGAGATTTCTTCGGTATTATTTGTTTTTGAGTCTTTTAGTCTGATGCCGGTAACTCCCGTCTCATCACCTAATACCTCGTCTAAAACTTTAAAAATTTTTAAGGTGATTTTTCCTTCTTTGACACGTTTATGAATTTTTTCCATCTCTATGGCCTCAGCTCTAAATTGATCCCGTCGATGCACAAGGGTGACATGATTAGCAATATTAGATAAATAGAGGGCTTCTTCAACGGCAGTATTACCGCCACCAATTACTGCAACATCCTGATTTTTATAAAAGAAACCATCACATGTCGCACATGCAGATACACCTTTACCCATAAAAGCTGTTTCTGAATCAAGGCCTAGATATTTTGCTGAAGCTCCAGTACTAATAATTACAGCATCTGCTGTGTAAGTATCGTTATCTCCAATCAGCTTAAATGGCTTATTGTTAAATTCAACCGTATGAATTTGGTCAAAGATAATTTGAGTATTGAAGCGTTTTGCATGCTCCTCAAATCTAGTCATAAGGTCTGGCCCCAAAACACCATTTGCATCTGCAGGCCAATTATCAACATCTGTGGTGGTCATTAGCTGGCCTCCTTGTTGAATTCCTGTAATTAAAACTGGATTTAAGTTAGCTCGAGCAGCATAAATTGCAGAAGTATAGCCTGCAGGTCCGGAACCTAGAATTATTAATTTTGAATGCATAATTTTGATTGTTGATTAAACTAGCTAGCATTCTAAAGGAGTATATTTTGTAGGGCAAATATTTGTGTGATTGATTCCGAAAATTCTAACCAAGCTGATATAATTTCTAAGACAATTAACCACACACAATCAACTTGATTTTTAACAATAAAAACAAAAAAAAGACAAATGATCTTTTAAATCAAGCCTTGCTTGAAAAGAAAACCATTGACCGAGTGTTAAGAGAAGTTTCATTTCTCCTCTTACTTTTTGGGGGTATCTATGTGATTTTGATTCTTGCATCCTATAATCCATTAGATCAATCATGGTCACATACAGCACAATCACAGGATAAGATTTATAACCTTGGGGGCACATTCGGAGCCTATTTATCAGACGTTCTCATCTATTTATTTGGACTTTCCTCCTGGTGGTTTGTATTTTTATTGTTGTATTCAATCAATCTTATCTATCATCGGATTGAAAATGAACACAAAGTGAAGCGTGTTTTATGGATAAATTATTTAGGATTTATATTATTTATACTTGCTTCATCAACCATTGAAGCCGGGCACATCATCAATCTTCCAGCTTCTTTTGCATCTGCGCAAGGTGGTCTTGTTGGTCATTCAATAGATACCCTTCTTAGAAGTTTTATCGGATACATTGGATCTTTACTCCTATTAGTTGTTGGTTTTGCTTCTGGGATGAGTTTATTTACTGGCTGGTCCTGGTTAACTATTTCAGAGAAAATTGGCGATAGCTTTTTAAAATTATTTTCATCAATTCATGAAAAATTTAATCATTATATGGATACCCGTGCTGGTAAAAAATTTGAACAAAAACGAATTGAGTATGTTGAAAATGAACGTAAAAAGCTTGAGGACAGAAAACCAATTGAAATTGTTGTTCCAAAAAATGAGATTAAAGAAAGTGCGAGAGTAAAACAAGAAAAGCAAACTAGTTTATTCAGTGAGCCTGGCGTCGATGGAGATCTCCCGCCGCTTCATCTTCTAGATCAACCTCCGAAAGAAATTGAGCAACAATCTCCTGAAACAATCGAATTTATTTCGAGGTTGATTGAAAAAAAACTATTAGATTTTGGAATTGAAGCAAAAGTTATCTCAGCTCAACCCGGTCCAGTAATAACCCGCTATGAAATTGAACCTTCAGCAGGAGTGAAGGGTAGTCAAGTGACCAACTTATCAAGAGATTTAGCCAGATCTTTGTCTGTAACAAGCGTACGAGTTGTTGAAACAATTCCTGGAAAAACTTATATGGGGCTTGAAATTCCCAATAACAAAAGACAAATTGTTTACCTCTCAGAAATCATGAGTTCTAAAATATTTGCTGATACCGCATCTCTTACAACAATTGCTCTTGGGAAAGATATTTCAGGTAAACCTGTTGTTGCTGATTTAGGAAAAATGCCTCATGTTTTAATTGCAGGAACAACTGGCTCAGGAAAGTCTGTGGCGATCAATGCTTTAATTCTTAGCTTGTTATACAAAGCAAAAGCAAATGAAGTCAAGCTCATAATGATTGACCCAAAAATGTTAGAACTTTCAGTTTATCAAGATATCCCACATCTTCTTACACCTGTCGTTACTGATATGAGGGAAGCTGGCCATGCATTAAATTGGTCAGTAAAAGAAATGGATCGACGATATAGATTGATGTCCGAGTTTGGTGTAAGAAACCTCGCTGGCTTCAATGATAAAGTTAAAGAAGGAATTACATCTGGAAAGCCTCTAACAAACCCCTTTTCTACTGATCCCGAAAATCCAGAAACAGTTGAGGAATTACCCTTGATTGTGATTGTTATTGATGAGCTAGCTGACTTAATGATGGTTGTAGGTAAAAAAGCTGAAGAACTTATTGCAAGAATCGCACAAAAAGCTCGTGCGGCTGGAATTCATTTAGTCTTAGCAACACAAAGACCTTCTGTTGATGTTATTACTGGTTTAATTAAAGCAAATGTTCCGGTAAGGGTTGCATTTCAAGTTTCCAGCAGGGTTGATTCAAGAACTATCCTAGATCAAATGGGGGCTGAAACATTACTAGGTCAAGGTGACATGTTATATCTTCCCCCTGGAACAGGCTATCCATCAAGAATTCATGGAGCCTTTGTTTCTGATCAAGAAGTTCACAAGGTGGTCAATTTCTTAAAACAGCAAGGTAAACCCAATTACATAGATGAAATTACCAACGCACAAGAGAGTTCAGATTTTTCAGCATCAGCCATGAATGATAATGGAGGAGAAAAAGATCCTTTGTATGATCAAGCTGTTCAACTTGTTTTAGAATCAAAAAAACCTTCAATCTCATATGTACAGAGAAATCTTCGTATTGGATATAATCGTGCTGCTCGAATCATTGAAGATATGGAAAAAGCAGGGCTGGTTTCACCAATGCAAAGTAATGGAAACCGTGAAGTAATTCAACCTAATCATCAAGAGTGAAGAACCTATTTTTATTTTTAACGATCACTTTAATAAAAATTAATTTTTTATTTGCACAACCTTCTTCAGATTTATCGATTCTTCTTAATAAAAATGAAAGCTTTCAAGGAAGTTTCAATCAAATTGTTTTCGACAATCAAGGACAGATTATTGAAGAAGCAAATGGAAAGGTAATCTTTAAAAAACCACATTTCTTTAAATGGATCTACAAAAAACCTCATCAAAATCAAATCATAAGTGATGGAGAGATAATATATATTTATGATCCTGATCTATCACAGGTGATCATGAGTCAGTTTAGTCAATCAAACAGTAACAATCCCTCTTTAATTTTTTTTCAAAAAAATATTGAAAAATTTTTTAAGGTAACTACAAAATCGATTAATGGCGAACTATGGTATCGATGTCAATCTTTATCAGATGATGCAGATTATGAAACATTAGAATTAAAGTTTGATTCACAGGGTAAAGTTCTTGCTATGAATATTATTGATCGACTTAAAAATAAAATATTAGTGAATTTTGAAGACATACAAACAAATATAAAAATAAATGAAGCAACTTTTTTATTTAATGTGCCTGAAAATGTAGAAATTATTAAAAATTAAATATGGATAATCAAAAACCATTAGCAGAACACTTAAGACCAAAAACCATTCATGATATTGTTGGCCAAGATCACCTATTGGGTGATGATTGTCCAATTAGTAGCGCTGTATCCAAAAATAAATTACCCTCCATGATCTTATGGGGTCCACCTGGTGTTGGAAAAACTTCCATTGCTAATGCAATTGCTAATTCCATTAACTATGAATTTATATCCTTATCTGCAGTTCTATCTGGCGTAAAAGATATTCGTGAAGCAGTCGAAAAAGCACAGTTCAGCTTAGATCAACATCAAAAAAAAACTATTTTATTTATTGACGAAGTTCATCGCTTTAATAAAAGTCAACAAGATGCTTTTTTACCTCACGTTGAAAATGGTTTGTTCACTTTTATTGGTGCAACCACAGAAAATCCTTCATTTGAGGTAAATTCTGCTTTACTTAGTCGGTGTCAAGTTTATACGTTAAAAGCCCTGAATAATGAATCATTAGAGTTGATTTTAACTAAATTATTATCTTTTTTAGGCGGCATCAGTATCAATGCTGAAGCTAAACAGTTTTTATTTGACTACGCCAATGGAGATGCCCGGCGGATGATAAATCTTCTTGAAGTTATTAGCTTCAGTAATAAGGAGAATGAATTGCTAATTAATGAGGATTTTATCAAAAGAATTGCATCATCTTCCTATCGAAGATTTGATAAAGGTGGGGAGCAATTTTATGATCAAATATCAGCCCTGCATAAATCTGTAAGAGGCTCTGATCCTAATGCCTCTTTATATTGGTTTCAGCGAATGCTTGATGGAGGAGCTGACCCACTTTACTTGGCTAGAAGGATTGTGAGGATTGCAATAGAGGATATTGGATTAGCAGATCCTAAGGCTCAAACAATGGCTCTCGAAGCGTATCAGATTTTCGAAAGACTGGGCTCCCCAGAAGGAGAATTAGCATTGTCAAATGCACTAATCTACCTTGCTGTTGCACCAAAAAGTAATGCTGCTTATCAAGCTTATAATGAATCTCATTCTTTTATAAAAAATCATAAAAATTTTGATGTACCCACACATTTAAGAAATGCCCCTACAAAATTAATGAAAGATATGGGCTATGGTAAAAATTACCGTTATGCACATCATGAAGCTCATGCTTATGCTGCAGGAGAAAAATATTTCCCAGATGAGTTAGATCCTATACAATTCTACACACCCACTGAACGTGGACTAGAAATAAAAATTAATGAAAAGTTAAATTTTTTGAAAACTTTAGATAAAAAAAGCGATTGAAATGATTGATTTAAATGTTTTAAGAGAAAACACCGATCAAGTAAAAAAATCTTTAAAAAATAGGGGGTTTGAACTTGATGTTGATTTTTTTCAGCAACTCGAGCAACAAAGAAAAGATATCCAAATAAAAACTCAAGATATACAGCAAGAAAGAAATAGTCTTTCAAAACAAATCGGGATACTTAAGGCAAAAGGCGAAGATACCGAAAAGATTATGCAACAAGTCGCATCCATTTCGACAAGAACAAAAGATTATGAAATTCAACTACAAGATATTCAGCAACAATTAAATGATTTTTTATTGAATATACCTAATCTTCCCCATAAGTCTGTTCCCATTGGGCCTGATGAAAAAGCTAATTTATTGTTAAAAAAAATTGGAGATATTCCAAAATTTAATTTTGATGTCAAGGATCATGTTGACCTTGGAAATTCTTTGGGCCTAGATTTTGAGACGGCGACAAAGATATCAGGATCAAGATTTGTTTTTATGAAGCATGATATAGCTAGGCTTCATCGGGCAATTGGTCAATTTATGATTGATACTCATGTTGAAAAACATAATTATATGGAGTGTTACACTCCATTTTTGGTAAATAGTGAATCACTATTAGGGACTGGCCAATTACCAAAGTTTGGCCAAGATCTATTTTTAACAAAAAAAACTGATAACGAAAATTTATACCTCATACCAACCTCAGAGGTATCTTTAACTAATTCAGTTCGTGATGCAATTTTAGAAGAAGAAAGTCTGCCAATTCGAATGACAGCACTGACCCCATGTTTTCGGTCTGAGGCAGGATCCTATGGGAGAGATACAAGGGGTATGATAAGACAACATCAATTTGATAAAGTGGAAATGGTTCAGATTACCAAACCAGAGGATAGTTACAAGGCTCTTGATGAAATGTTGTCACATGCAGAAAATATACTGCAAGCCCTAGAGCTTCCTTATCAAGTTGTTACATTGTCAACAGGAGATATGGGTTTTGCAGCAGCAAAAACTTATGATATTGAAGTATGGATTCCATCACAAAATCAGTATCGGGAAATTTCATCGATTTCAAATTGTGAAGATTTTCAGGCTAGACGATTAAAATCTCGTTATAAAAATGCTGATGGAAAAAATATTTTGGTGCACACTTTAAATGGTTCAGGTCTCGCAGTTGGGAGAGCTTTGGTGGCTATTATGGAAAATAACCAAAACGCCCAGGGTGAAATTTTAATTCCGAAGGTTTTGTCTAGGTACATGAATGGCAATACAATTATACCTAAAGTGAAATAACGCCTATGTCACCATTTTCGATTATTAATGCCAAGTCCGTTATTTTGTAAAAAATACCAGTCTCAACTACCCCTGGCGTAGTAAGAATTTCTTCATGTAATTTTTTGATATCTTTTTCTTTGAATTGATAATCAAAAATATAATTCCCAGCAGATGATATAGAAAAGGCATCACCCGCTGAATTTTTTCTTAACCCACCTTGACCAATACGGTCTAATAATTTTTTAGTTAGGCGCCATGAATTTTTCATAACTTCTATTGGTATGGGGTATTTTTCACCAATAGAGGAAACATGTTTTGAATGATCAGCTATAACAATAAATTTTTTTGCACTTTGCGCCAAAAGTTTTTCTTTGACTAAATCATAACCTCGACCTTTTAATACATTTAAATCATCGGTGACTTCATCTGCACCGTCAACATATAAATCAATGTCGTTTAGTAGATCCATGCTGATTAGCTTTAAACCATACTTATGAGCTTCTAATTCAGACACTGTTGAGCTTGCAACTACTTGAATATCTAGTTTTTCATTTTGTATCTTCGCAGCTAGATGTTTAATAAAAAAATTAGCAGTCGATCCCGTCCCAAGTCCTATGGTGGTTTTGTTTTCAACATACTTTAAGGCTTCAATCGCTATTTTTTCTTTATCTTCCATGGATTTAAACATTTGTGTTTATAATGACACCTAAATTTTAAATGTAAATGAATACAATAACAAAGAAAATTCTTAACTATTCTGCTTATGCTTTCGAAGTAACGCAATTTTATTGCTCAAAGCTGAGTAATGATAAAATACCACTAGTCATTTTTACTCAAGATAGCTATATTGCAACCCGTCTCCAAACCGAAATCAAGTGGCTAAAAAATAGTTTAGAAGTGACTATCATTCCTGACTGGGAAACATTACCATACGACTCAATTTCACCCCATCCTGATTTAATTTCCGATCGATTAAAATCATTGTTTTTAATAAATGAAAAAGTATTTGATATTTTAATTATTCCAGCAACTTCAGCTTTAAATTTTTTACCCCCTAAAACATACATCACCCAAAATAGTTTTTTTTATAAAAAGGGTCAAAAAGTTGAGCTTGATTCACTAAAAAATTTATTAGTCGAAAATGGATACATTAATGTTCAAAAAGTTTTTCATCCAGGAGAATTTGCTGTCCGAGGAGGTTTGATTGATTTATTCCCAATGGGGTCTCTTATTCCCTATCGAATTGATTTTTTTGATGATGAAATAGAAAGTATAAAAACATTTGATACGGATACTCAAAAGAGTATATATCCAACCAACACAATCGAAATATTACCCGCTAGGGAATGTCCTCTAAGCGATGCCTCGGTTGAAATTTTTAGAATAAATTTTAGGGAAAATTTTTCAGGTGATCCAAGTAAATCTGAGATCTATAATAATATTTCTAATAAAATTCCTTTTTCGGGTATGGAATGGTACTTACCTCTTTTTTTTGAGGAAACAAATACTATTTTTGATTACCTTCCTAAAGATATTTTCTTGAGCATTCCAGCAAATTTGACTGCAAGTGTAGAACACTACTGGGCTGATGCACAAACTCGCTTTAAAATGTATGCCTATGATCTGAATCGACCAATTCTTGAACCAAGTCATATTATGCTTTCTTCACAAAAGTTTAATCAACTTTTAGCCCAATACAAACAAGTCAATTTAAAAACCAATGTTGAGGATTTACTCCCCATACATATTGACTATAAGTCAGGTTATAAAAAAATAATTGATCACCTAAGCCAATCATCAAAAAAAATTATAATTTCAGCAGAGAGTTTAGGTAGAAGAGAAACAATCAATAAATTGTTAAAGGAAAATGGCCTAGCACTAAGGCTCACGGAAAAAATTAATTTATTATCTCCTGATTTTAGTTCTAATTTGTTAACCCATAGCCCTCTTAAGGAGGGATTTGCCACTGATGATTTTGAAATTTTTACTGAGTATGATTTGTTTCCAGATTTTATTCATCAAGAAAAATCAAAGTATAAAAACAAAGATTACAACGCTGAAGTTGTAATTAAGGATTTAGCTGAAATTTCAATTGGAGATCCAGTCGTTCATGAAAATCACGGGGTAGGCCGATATCAAGGTTTAGTTCAATTAGAGCTCCTTGAAACAGTGAATGAGTTTTTACTTTTAACGTATGATAACGACGATAAATTGTATGTTCCTGTCACTCAATTAAATAGTATAGCTAGATACACTGGTGGGCCTATTGAATCAGCACCATTACACAAACTTGGGTCAGGACAATGGGAAAAGGAAAAAAAGAAAGCGTTAAAGCAAGTTTATGATACTGCAGCCGAACTTTTAAATCTTTATGCATTAAGAGAAAAGAAAAAAGGACTTGTTTCTAAAATTGATCTTAATGAGTATCAAAAATTTGCAAATGAATTTCCATTTGAGGAGACGCCAGATCAACAGCAAGCAATTGAAGCTGTGATTAAGGATATGGAATCATCAAAGCCGATGGACAGGCTAATTTGTGGCGATGTTGGGTTTGGAAAAACTGAGGTTGCTATGCGTGCCGCATTTATAGCTATCATGAACAATCGTCAAGTAATTATTCTTGTACCAACTACATTATTAGCTAGTCAACATTATAATAATTTTATAGACCGATTTAGCTCATTCCCAATTACTATTGAAGAAATTTCAAGATTTAAATCTGCGAAGCAGCAAAAAGAAGTTTTAGAAAGACTAGCGCAAGGATCAGTAGATATTATTATTGGTACTCATCGGTTATTACAAAAAGATATAAAAATTGACAATGTTGGCTTGATCATCATTGATGAAGAGCACAGATTCGGTGTAAGGCAAAAAGAGATGTTGAAAAAATTTAAAACAAATACCGACTTTTTAACCCTTACAGCGACACCCATCCCAAGAACTTTATCCCTCTCTTTGGAGGGCTTAAGGGATTTTTCAATTATTTCGACTCCCCCTCAAAAAAGATTATCCATTAAAACTATTGTCCAAGACTTCTCAGAGGGGATTATCAAAGAGGCTTTGATGAGAGAGTTTAATCGGGGCGGGCAGGCCTATTTTCTGCATAACGATGTAAATACAATAAATTTGATTCATGACAAAATAAAAAAAATTATGCCTGATTCAAAAATTGCGATTGCCCATGGACAGATGAAAGAGAAAGAGCTTGAGAAGGTGATGCAAGACTTTCACCAACAACGATTTAACTTATTACTGTGTACAACCATTATTGAAACTGGTATTGATATACCCACATCAAATACGATTATAATTAATAATGCAGATCGTTTTGGCCTCTCTCAGCTGCATCAGCTAAGAGGAAGAGTAGGTAGGTCGCACCATCAAGCATTCGCATATTTACTTATTGATCCGAATAGAAATTTAAGTACAAAAGCAAAAAAAAGACTAGAAGCAATACAGTACCTGGAAGACTTGGGCTCTGGTTATTTCTTAGCTATGCATGATCTTGAAATTCGAGGGGCAGGCGAGATTTTAGGTGATCAACAAAGTGGAGAAATTCATGAGATTGGGTTTTCATTGTATTTGAAAATGTTGAACCGAGCGGTTGCGCTGCTAAGAAATAATGAGATTTTAAATGTTGAGGACGATAATAACGAAGAAAATGATATAAATATCCATGCTCCTTGTATATTAACCAATCAATATTGCAGTGACCCTAATGAAAGATTAGTTATTTATAAGAGGCTATCTTCATGTAAGACCATAAATGATTTACAGCATATACAAGAAGAATTAATTGATCGCTTTGGCGTCATGCCTGAACAAACAGAAAATTTATTTACTATTCACCATATTAGGGTTCTATGTAGTGATATTGATGTAATTAAAATAGATGCTGGTAAAAAAATCATATCTTTTACTTTTAAAGCTAAAAATAAAGTCGATCCTGTAAAAATTATAGATCTCGTTCAAACCAACAAATATATCAAATTGGATGGACCAAATAAATTATTTATTAACGGTGAATTTGAAAGCACAAACGATAAATTTCAAGCAATTAAAAAATTTATAAAAAATTTAATAGATTAAATTTCAACAAGTTTTGACTGTCTTAAAAAATAAACTGCTTTTTTAATCTTTTTTTCATTAAAAAATTTAGCATATAAGTTTAATTGTTGTTGATATTTAAGAGCCGTTTTGTTTAGGTCATCATTATCATTTTTATGATATTTATAATCAATAATCCATCTTTCGTTATTTTTTAAAAAAGTTCTATCGATTCGATAGTTCCATAACTCACCTTCATGATAATGAGATACTTTGAACTCACTGTGATCATCATCATACATTTGTTTAATAAATGTTCCAGTATTTGTATTATGTAGATTATCGATACAAAACCTTACCTCAGCTTTTAAATAATCTGTATCAACAAACCCTGGTAAATTTTGTTGATACATAATTTTTTCAATAAATATATCTATATCTAGATTTGTGTGTTGATGAATGAGCTCAAGATATTTATGAACAAAAATTCCTATGAGTATTTCTGGAGACTCATCCTTTTTAAGATCACTTTCATAGAAATCATTGTTGTTGTGATTATTGGTTTCTGGGGTAGCAATCAAGTGCTCAATTGGAATTTGGTAATGAACGGGTTTAAACGACTTGTAATCAAAATTGATGGACTTTGATTTTATGTACTTGGATTGTTTACTTAAAAACTCTTCTTGAAGTAATTCTAGAAAAGTATTTTTCTTTATTTTTGCAGCATCAGGCTCAAGATAGGCAATTAAATCTAATTGTGAAATACTTCTTGTTGTAGCCACATAAAATAATCTTTTTAATTCATTTGTGTCTTTGATTCTGTTTTTTAAATTATGATAATCATGTAACGAAAGTGTATTGTCATGATTATTCTTAATTGAAAAAATAACCTTATTTTGTTTTGTAAAATAATCAAAGTTAATCAATGGTGAGCTTGAGATTCGTGTCGATTTATCGAGGCTGGGAATAATGACGTGGTCAAATTCCAATCCTTTTGATTTATGAATGGTTAAAAAATTTACTGTTTTGTTTTCAGTGCTGATATTTGAAATCATTTTATTATCAATTTCATATATCAATAATTCATCATTAATAGTATTTGATTCAAATTTTCTTATAAGTTTTAAATATTCTTCAATGAGCCCATAATCACTTTTTTTATATAGAGTTTCAGCCCCTTTTAATTCAAACCATAACTCTTTTATGAGGAAATGCCATTGATCAATATATATTTTTTTTAAATACTTTTTCAGTATCGATATAAATACATTTAACCGAACCTGTCCATCTGTTGATATTTTATTTACTATCGGTGAGTTAATTATAGTCCATGGAATTTCTTTATTGTCCTTAAACAGAATAGCCAAGTCTTTAATTGTGAGTCCACATAAGGGTGATTGAAGCAGACTTACCCAATGAATTCGGTCACAAAAATTATTCAATGCCAAGGTAAGTGAAAGCATATCTTGGATACATTGATGATTACCAAGGGGTTCTAATTCAATTGCAGTAATATTAATTTTATTTGAATAGTGCTTCTTAATATAGGTGACAATTGGTTTTAAATGTGTTCGTGATCGTGCAATTATAGCTATTGACTTATGAGGGCTATGAAGAATTTGTTGTGCGACCAATTCTGCTTCAGCATAAATATCACTGAATTCCTTATCGGAATAATAAGGAATTAGGTTTACTTCACCTTTAGTTGAATTTTCTCGTGAGGAACATGATTGGTAGCATATTTCACCTGTGTCTAAATCTGTTTCCTTTTCAAAAATTTTGCTGAATACTCTATTATACCAATCAATTAGCTGGGGTTTGGATCGATTATTAATTGATAGGATTATGTGGTGTAACTTAAAATTTCCAATACCATATTGAATGGTATTTAAAAAAATACTGACTTCTGACTTTCTAAACCGATAAATTGATTGCATAGGATCACCCACACAAAAAATAGTATTTTCTGTGTCCCAATTATGAGTTAGGTGAATAAATAATTTGAGTTGATTATTATTTATATCTTGAAACTCATCAATTAAGAGATGTGAGTATTTAATGCTGAGGTAATGGCTGATGTCTGTATGTTTATTATCTTGATATAAGGCAAATAAAGCTTGTTGAGAAATTTCTGAAAAATCAATTGTTTTATGATTAAGAAAATATACTTTTAATTCTGCACATAGTGTTTTAAGAAGAGGCGTTAAAATCTTAATTAATTTTAAATCATTATCCTGATAAATTTTAAATAAGATATGTTCTTTTTCAATTGAATCATATGTTGGAATTAAATTATTTTTAATCAGTTTTTCAATACGCTCACGATTTTCAATATTAATATTCGATAGATCTATTTTTTTTCTAATTGTTTTTTGTTTCGTATAGAGTTCATCAATAAGGTTAGAAAATTCATGAATACTGAGATCACGTCCAATTGTGATATTTAAAATACCTTTAATTTTTAAAATGGCATTGTTTTTTTCATCATTTAGATAATTGTTAATGACATTTTCTTCTGCAGTGTTAAAAAAATCATAAATCCAGAACTCTCTCTTTATCATAAGCTCAGCTAGATAATTTTCTAATGCTTTATACTCAATATTAAGTATTTCAAGAAGAGAGTGAATATTCTCACTAAATTGTTCTCGATAAATAACATCTTTAATAATGTCATTTATAAATGGGCTGATATCACTTTCTATTTTAAATTCAAAACCAAATTGGCTTAAAAGTGGCATTGAGTTTACAATTTTCTGGTTTAAGGAATCAATGGTTAGAATATTAAATTCACTGATCAATTCATCAAGACTTATATTTCTATGTTTTAATCCGTTAAGCACATCATCGACCAGCTCTTTAGTCAGATCATTTTTTGGAACATGAGTTTTTTTAAGATATCCAATAATCCTATTTTTCATCTCCGCGGCTGCTTTGTTAGTGAAGGTTACAGCAAGAATTTCTGAAGGAGTGTTAGTAATGCTTAACAGTTTTAAAAATCTTTGTGTCAGAAGCTCAGTTTTGCCTGATCCTGCCGGCGCTTGAACAATAAATGAGTCTATTTCTAAACATTGTTCACGTAATATTTGATCATCATTCATCATTGATTAAGATTCAAATTGAAAGTTTTTTTCTGGGATTCTTAATAAGACTTTGCAGTCACAAAAGAGTAAATCAGATTCATTATTAAAAAGATTGGGAAAGTAACCTTGCTGATATTGATTTAAATGGTGACTAATTTCACTGAGCCAAGACCTTTTCAATTCCTTGAGTTGCATTTTTGTATCGGTAATTTGGTAAAAATCAGTTGAAGAAATCTTTGCGATATTGCTTTCAGTAAATACAAATTGTCGAATTTGAGTTTCTTTAATATTAATTTCATAGATCATCAATGTCATACGATCACTTTCTGAAAATAATAGATATAAAGGAAACTGAAAATTTTCAAATGGGCTTTTTAACCAGGAATTATGTGAATTCTGCTTTCCAGTTTTGTAATCAATAATATGGTGAATTTCTCCTTCTAGGTCTTCTCTATCTCGAATAAGATCAAATGAAAAAGATTGTAAATTATAGGTTTGTTTGGTCTCGGATGATTTAATTTTGAAGGATTTGCGTGATTTTTCAATTTCCAATATTTGTAAAATTAATGATGTACATCTTTTAATTTCAAATTGTTTAATTGATTCTTTTAACCTTGAAAACTTAACATCGTTATTAATACAATCAAGGACGAGGTTTTCAACATATTGATCAAGCATGTTAATGGCACAAAGCTCATCCTGTGACTTAATTTCAGACCAAAATTTATTTAGTATTAAATGAATTAAAATTCCACGATTAATTGTATTTTGCTCCTCCGGTGAATTATTTAATTCTTTTGAACAGTGAATTACATCATAAAAAAAACTCCATCTTGGCGACTTCTGCATGCGCTCTAAAAGTCCTCTAAAATTTGAAATTTTATGGGGCTGAATAGGTAAAATATAATTATTTTCTATCGCTTTAGTAATATTATTACCCAGGTAGTTATAATCTTCTATAAATTGTATTTGATTAATTTTCGAAAATTTAATCAACATCATTGGTGAATTCTCAACATCATCCGTTGATAACGCATATGAAATGTGAAAGTTTGAAGTACTTAAATTGAAAGCATTTAATTGTTGTTGTGAAAATTCTTTTTTTAAGGATGCACTATTTATTTGTTTTAAAAATTGATAGGGTAACAAATAATTATGATGTTCAAGAAAGTCATTTCTGTCTATAAAGTTCACTAGATAAATATGATCGTAGTATCCAACAATATCATCAGTAAATGAATATGCATCAATTGATAATTTATGATACTGATTCTTAACTTGGGTTTGATTAACAAAATTTGATAAATGTTGTTGGAATATATCAAAAGTGATTAACTCATGTTGGTTTTTTATTTTTTTTATGGACGCAAATAAAGATTCAAGTTGCCTCAGATCCCTGTGATGATTTTTATCAATATTTATTTTTGTAATAAATGATCTATAAAATTGTTTTTCAATAGTCTCTATCCATGTATATAAAGACATCTTTTTTTTATCATCATTCAAATTGACGCTATTAAATAAATCAATTTCTGGAATATCATTTTTAATTATTTTAATTATGAATGCATAACTTAGTTTTTTTATTCCGCTGGTTTTAAGGTTCGAAAAGATACCCTCACTCTTGCTTAGTAAATTAATATTAGAGTTATACACAACAAAAATTAATAGTTTTAAATCCTCCAGTGATATTGTTTGATTATTAATTACATTAAAGTAAGTTATTAATGCTTTTACAAGAGGTTGTTTGATAAGACTATTGTATTGATTCCTATTAATGATTATTTTCTCTTTATTGTTTAATACTTGATTTTTTAATGCTGGATTATTCAGTGAAGATTCTAGATCATCGGCTATTGCTGGTATATCAAAAGAAATAATGGCAATATTTTTGTTATTTTTAAGATGCATTAAAATTTCATAACTAATTTTTATTAATTCATTGGATGTATCTATATATGCATTTATTTCCCAATTTGTTTTTGATTTTTTTACTTTTAGTTCACATTTAAATTTATTTCTAATTTTTAAATTGAATGGTGTTTTTTGGTGAAAGCCAATAAGTTCTATTTTTTCATCACATTCAACATGATCAATAAAAAAATCTACTGCCTGTTGAAAAGTTAAATAACTATTTTTTTTAATGATTTTTGCATATTCACTGTAAATTTTTATTAATAATTTTGATTCGGCTGTACTTTGAAAGAATGGATGATTAATATCAATACAATGCTCTTGAATTATCGCGAACGCGTTTTGAATATTTTTTATTAAAGAATCTTGATCAAATAATTCATTACTTTTATTTTCATTTATTAAATTATTAATAATTTTCGCAAGTGTCAGGTATTCTTCAAATTTATTGATTATTTTTTTACTTGTTTCGGGTGATAATAAAAAATAGTTATCTAATTTTTGTGAAATATATTCATATAATGTGAATGTATTAAATACAGGACTGTGCTTTTGTTTTATGAAGCGATTATAGTAAATTTCATTTTTGCAGATTGTTGTTATGATATTTTTCACATTTTGATTCTATAGTAAAAGTTTATTATGAGCGAGCACACTTCTTATCTTACAAAAACTGGGTTTTTAATGCTTCGCCAAGAGTTAAACCATTTGTTAAAGGTAGAGAGACCATCGGTTGTTAAAGATGTTTCATGGGCTGCGAGCAATGGAGATCGTTCTGAAAATGGAGATTACATCTATGGGAAGAAACGATTAAGGCAAATTGACTCAAGAGTAAAATATTTATTAACAGCCATTGAAGACTCTAAAATTATTGATCCAAAAGAACAAGAAAATAGATCCCGTATTTTTTTTGGTGCTACTGTTGAATATTTAAATCTGATAGACAGCTCTCATAATCGAATACAAATTGTCGGTGTTCCTGAAATAAATCCAAATGAAAAAAAAATTAGTTGGTTATCACCTCTTTCAAAAGCAATTTTAGGGAAGGAAAAGGGTGATGTTATATCTTATGAAACACCCTCCGGAAGCATTGAAATTGAGATATTATCAATCAAGTATTTATGAATACCAGGATTGATATCTTTTCAGAGTATATTGATAATTTTGGGGATCTGACAATCCCCATTCGTCTTGCAAACGAGCTAGCCTATCTTTACGAAGAAAAAGTAAACCTATTTATATCAATTAATGACGTTTCGAAAGAAGTTCTCAGAATCAATAGACTACATAAAAATATAAATTTATACGATCTTCATCAGGTCAATTTATCAACTAAACCAAGTGATCGAATCATTACAATTTTTAACACTAAATTTCCCAAAAATTATGAAAAAAATATCTCATCTAATGCGTTAGTAATTAATTATGAGTATTTTTCTTGCGAAGAATGGGTTAATGGTTTTCATCTCAAACAGAGCTTAAATAAATCTTTTAAAAAAATAAACTATTTTCCTGGAATTTCAATGCAGGCGGGAGCGCCTATTTATAGTATTAATGACGTAGAGTTTTTTCAAAAAAAAATAGAATTTAATACTTCAAATGTTGTTACATTTTTCTCATATTATAATGACCAGATTCATGAATCCATTAATAATTTAACCAGTAATTTTAAAGATATTTCAATTGTTCAATTTGATTCAAATTATCAAGATATTCATTTAAAAAATAGAACTCAAAACCTCATGAGCTTCAATGCTTTTGATTCTCAACTTTTAAAGAGTAGTATAAATTTTGTTAGGGGAGAGGACAGTCTCATAAGGGCAATTTTGTCAGGAGTTCCTTTTATTTGGCAACCATATAATCAATTAGATAATTTACATTTAAAGAAACTTGAAGCTTTTATTGATCTTTATTTTATTGACTTACCTGATCAATTCAGAGACATATTTATGCTTTGGAATTCTAAAGTAATTCTAAAACAGCATTGGAAGTACATTTTTGATAATTTAAATTCATTAATGGACACCTTTTCTATATCCAAAGTTAATTTTTTAAAAAAAGGACCGGGTGTTGAACAAATTTATTCATTATTTATTTAATAATTTAGTATAATTTACAAAATTTTTTTATAAGGGCAGCAATGAAAACAGCGCAAGAAGTTAGGATTGGTAATGTAATCATGGTCGATGGTAACCCAATGGTTGCATTAAAGTGTGAATATAATAAATCAGGCCGTAATTCTGCTGTTGTGAAGATGAAATTAAAGAATCTTCTCAACGAGTCATCAACGGAAGCAGTTTTTAGTGCCTCTGATAAATTTGATATTGTTGTTTTAGAAAAAAAGGAAGTCACTTATTCTTATTTTGCTGATCCAGCTTATGTGTTTATGGATGAAGATTATAATCAGTATGAGGTAGACCCTGATAGTATGGAAGACGCGCTGAAGTTCCTTGAGGATGGAATGTCCTGTGATGTTGTCTTTTATGAAGGAAAAGCAATATCTGTTGAGTTACCAAACTCAGTGACCAGAGAAATTACCTACACAGAACCAGCCGTTAAAGGTGATACCTCCTCTGGAAAGGTTATGAAATCAGCTAAATTAAATACAGGTTTTGAGCTTATGGTTCCATTATTTTGTGACACAGGTGATTTTATTGAGATCGATACCCGTACTTTAGAATATAAAAATCGAGTTAATAAGTAATTATATTTAAGTTTTAATGTTGAGTGTCAGAGCCGCCAACCAGGATTTCATCAATCTTTAGAGTTGGCTGCCCAACGCCTACCGGGACGCTTTGTCCATCCTTTCCACAGGTGCCCACACCACTATCAAGTGAAGAGTCATTACCCACCATAGAGACTTTCTTTAAAATATCTGGACCATTGCCGACAATTGACGCACCCTTAATTGGTTTTGTTATTTTTCCATCTTCTATCAACCAGGCAAGTGAGGATGAGAATACAAATTTTCCACTAGTAATATCAACCTGGCCCCCACCAAAATTTGGAGCATAAATGCCTTTTTTGACTGATTGAATAATCTCATCTGGACTATCTTTTCCATTTGTCATCAGCGTGTTAGTCATTCTGGGCATAGGAATGTGTGCATACGATTCTCTTCTTCCATTTCCTGTGATAGGCATATTCATTAATTTAGCATTCAGGGTATCCTGGAGATACCCTTTAAGAATGCCATTTTCAATTAAAGTTGTTCTTTGTGTTGGATTGCCTTCATCATCAATATTTAAAGAGCCGCGTCTGTTAACAATTGTTCCATCATCTACAATGGTGATATTTTTATTGGCAACTTGTTCACCCATAAGATTAGAAAAAGCTGAGGTCTTTTTTCGATTAAAATCACCTTCAAGTCCATGCCCAATGGCTTCATGAAGCAAGATTCCTGGCCAGCCAGGCCCCAATACTACAGTCATTAATCCTGCAGGTGATGGGGTTGCATCTAAATTTGTAATCGCTTGATGGTAAGCTTCATCCACATAGTCTTTTAATATTTGATCATTGAAATAATCAATACTGAATCGACCACCACCACCTGCAGTTCCTTGCTCTCTTCTTCCCTTATGCTCAACAATAATACTTAACGACAGACGAACCAGCGGTCTAATATCTGTTTTGAATTCTGACTGTTGATTAACAATTAAAATAGCATCATATTCTGCAGCAATAGATGCATTTACCTTTTTGATTCTCGGATCAACTGCAAAAGCCATTGATTCGATTTTCTTTAAAATTTCAATTTTCTGCTTACCGGTGTTAATAACTGGATCAATTGGTTGGTAAAGCATATGTTTTGTTTGTGAACTAATAACTGGAATTTTTTTTTCTTGACCTTGAGATTTTAAAGCATTAACAATCTCACAAGACTGTATTAATGTTCTGAAGTTAACTTCATCTGTATAGGCGTAAGCCGTTTTTTCGTCAGAAATAGCCCTTACTCCACAACCGTTATCGATGTTAAAAGATGTATTTTTAACTTGACCGTCTTCAATGGCATAGAATTCATTTTTTGAATATTGAAAATACAGGTCATAGTAGTCAATATTACTTCTGTTAAGTTGAAACAAAATTTTGTCAATTGCATTTTTATCCAACTCTGCAGGAGTTAAAATCAAATCATTAATTTCATTGTTCATTTTTTTTATCTTTTTCTTTATCGGTGCTAAATATATTTAATTTTTTTAAAATACTTTCAGAAGGTTTAATAACCTCTTCATCCACAAGTTTGGATAATTCTTCAGACTTTGGTTTGTCTGTTTCAATTGGATCATCCCAGGTTCCAGTAATTTGATACTCATCTGTTAGAACTTTATTGAAAGGGTCTTTTAAAATCTTTTGTGCAATGAATGCAGCGGCTCCAACCAGTGGACCACCTGCTAGAGCTGCTAATGATAAAGAGTCACTGACAAAAGGCTTAACAATCACATGGAGGTTTTGTGTTTCCGCAATCATATCCACTTCTCCATCTATATTTACTTCAGCTGCCGGTCCGATCATTTTAAAATTATTAGAGCTCAGTATACCCTGGTTCATTCTGACACCAGCGCTAATAGAATCAAATATAAATCCTTTTGAGAATAGGTCACTAAAATCAAGGCTCAGTCTTTTTGGTAAATTCTGCAGAGTTAATAGCCCAAATAGCCTTCCAATACCAGGCTCAGCTTCAAGAATTTCACCTTTTTGTACATCCATTGAAAAATTACCTGAAAGTAGTTCTGGGCTGAAGTCGAAGGGACTTCCCTCCCAATTGGCGATACCGTTTAATCTTGCATTACCTTTTTTAACAAGATTTGGATAATTAAATTGTTCAAGAGTTTTTTCTAGATTATCAATTTTCCATTTGAAGTTTAATTTTGATTGACTGTTTTGTTCGCCGGCAATCCATTTTCCATCTGCGATTATTGTATTATGCTCATTAATAATGATTAAATTTTTAATATCCCAGGTTTTATTGTCAGAATTTACTGCTATCAATTCAATTTTTCCATAATTTTTCTCATTAAGAACAATTTGATCAATTTTGAAATCAAATTCTAATGATGCATCAAACGTTTTGAAATTATTTTTTTTGGTGAGCTGTCCGGGCTGCTCTTCTGTTTTTATGATTACCTTATTAAATCGTCCAATGACCTTATTTTGACTTTTATCCCACAGCATATTACCCTTAATCTCATTGGAATATAGAGACAATTTGATTCCTGTTTTTGAGGGAAGTATTTGTGCTTCAAGCCGGTTTAGATTTAAATCATCAATAATCAGTTTTTCAAAATTAATTTTTGACTCACCAAATTTAAAAGTACTTGGTTGATCATTATTTGTTTTAAGTAATGATGCGAAATCACTAAAATTAATTTCCTTAAAATTTGCAAAAAATGATAATCCATTTCTATCCTGAAAAGGTTCATTATTTAAGATATTGATTTGACCTGATAGGTTATTTTTAGCATCTAAATAAACTTTTCCATTGACACTATTATCCAGTGTTAATACAAAATTTGTTTTACCTTTAACTGTTGGTTTTTTTACTACCGATAATAGTTTTACTTCATTTTTTTGTTTTTTAAGGGGCTTGGGACCATCAATAGCAATCCCTTTTAAATCTGAAGTGATTGATAAGCTTGATGATAATTTTGTTATATTTGATTCTAGAATCCAATCTGATGATCCTTCAACTCTTCCCAACCAGTTGGGCCCAAGATTTTTTATAAAAAAGTCTTCGTCTATTTTTCCATAAGCTACGATTTTTGTATTGTCATCTTGGTTACTTAAATCTACAGTGATTGGCATATTTAATAAAGTTGCCTTGCCTTGACTAAATCCATATGAATTATTTTTAATATTTAGTCTTGCATTAAAATTCTCAATCTTAGGAAGTCCAATTCTTGAATTTTCGAAGCTTGCGTTATTTAAATCATAAAAGGCCTTAAATTTTAGATCGTCAGGAGATGAAACCGGGTAAATCATTTTAAGGTTTAATTTACCTTGACCACTTGAAACCAATTGGTTGGTAAATTGAGCTGTATCTTCATATAAGGGAGTATTGTTTACTGTTTTTATAAAATCACTTACCGACCCATCAATTATCCAATCTACATTAATATTTTGTGATTTGTCGGTCAGATCACTTTCAACTGTAAGAGAGCGAATATTCTGGTTTGCAATTTTTCCATCTGTGGAAGCGATTTTAACTAAGTTGTTATTTACTTCAACATGAAAATTTGAATCTACAATTTCCGGATAACCTGTGGCAAACTCAACTTTTGCATTTTTATAGAAACCAGAAATTTTAAATTCACCATCATTCTTATTGAAAGGAAAATTACTTGGTTGACCTTTGTATTTAATAGAAAAGTTTTCAAGACTGCCATTCAAAAGCGAGGTATCAAGCCAACTTAAGATTTCTGGGTCAGTATTTTTTGGATAATATTTTTTTAATTTAGATACATTACCCGCTGTGAAATTAGCAGTTAAATTAATTTCAGGATTTTTGCTATCAGATACATTAGCTGTAGCTTCGAAGCTACTGAAGAGATCTTGATTTTGTAATTTTGCATTCTTGATATTAATGTTGTTGCCATCCCATCTTACCATTGCTCCCAAACTATCAAATTGAATTTTTGATCGGAGAAAAACACTATGATTGATATCAAGATCTTTGCTATTAATTTCTAGGGCGCCAGCTTTATTTTTAATATTTGCAACTGCTGAGAAATTGTTAATCATGGGCCAACTTTCATATTCTGAAATTCCAAAATTAACAAAAGATCCTGAAAGAATAAAATTTGAATTTTTTTCCCATGAAAATTGAAGATTTTTTATTAGTCCTGACGGATTATAATTTTTTAGTTGATTTTTGATTTCCCTAAAAAATGGAGTTTGATTGAGGAGAGTTTCTGCTGCATCAATATTTAATTCATTCACTTTTAATTTTACTAAAACAGGTTGATCTTCTTTGACGCTGATTTCGAATGCACTTTTTTTAAGTTTTATATCTTTAGCATTGAAATTCAAATCATTAACAATAACTCTCATTTGAGACTTATTTTTTTGATACAGTGCTGATCCAGAAAGCTCATCAATTTTAATGTAATTATTTTCATTCACGTTAAAATTGCCGATATAGTTGTCAATGTTGAAGATTGACTTGATCTCCTTGAGCGAGTTATTAGCGAAAATAACTTTAAGTTTTAAATCACCATAACCTTGTTTGACATCAAAAGGGTAATCAATCCATGGTTTAAACGCTGGTATATATGCTTGAGGGATATCTATCATTACATCAGATTTTATTTTGGATATTTCATCAATGGAGCCTAAGTCAAAAGAGCCACTTATAGTTATTCGCTGTTTTGTAGCTGTTGAAATTTTTGTGTTTAATTTAAATTTATGTCGATCTAGATATGAAAGATAGGTAGGTGATGTGAAGTGAAAGTTGATTCCTTGTAAGACTAAATCAGCAGCATTGCGTTTATGATCTCGCCAAGTAATTTGGCCATTAATAATTTTGATGTCTTTTTGGTTGAGTAACCAATCAGATAATTTTGAATCTTTTGATTCAATAATTTCTATACCTGCTATTTTTAACCTATCATCAACAGTTCTTTCAACCAAAACATCAATATCGCCAATGATAATTTGATTTAGTAAGGGTTTAAACTTGAAAATACTGAGCCAGGATAACTCAAAATCTATGGCCTGAAGATTGATGGTTTTATTATTATCTCGATCGGTAACTGAAAAGTTTCTGATTTGAAACCTTGGATTAGTAATATTCCAATCAACATTTAACATTTCAATTGAGACTTCACCTCCAGTTTCCTTAGAAACAAAAGTTTCAATATCAGATTTAATGAGAGCGATATTAGGTTTTAAAAAAAAGTGATAGCCAAAAAAAACAGCAAAAAAAGTTAAAAGTAAAATTGATGAAATAGCATAATAAAAATATTTAAATTTTTTATTTTTTATAAAAACATTTATATACCTAATCATCCATGTATTCTAAACTTTTTGCTTTAATTGATCCAGAATTGCTGGATTTTCAAGCGTAGAGATATCGGCAGTGATTTCTTCATCTTTTGCGATACTTCTTAATAAGCGCCTCATTATTTTTCCTGATCTTGTTTTTGGTAAGTTATCACCAAATCTTATTTCATCAGGTTTGGCAATAGGGCCAATTTCTTTTCCGACCCAAGCTCTTAAATTTTCGACTATAGGTGCAATGTTATCTGCCGTGGGTCTTTCGGACTTTAAAACGACAAAAGCAATGATTGATTCACCTTTTACGTCATGAGGTCGGCCTACAACAGCAGCTTCAGCAACTAAATCATTTGCTACTAAAGCTGATTCAATTTCCATAGTACCTAGTCGATGTCCTGAAACATTCAGCACATCGTCAATTCTACCCATAATGGTGAAATATCCAGTCTTTTCATCCCTCACCGCGCCATCACCCGCAAGATAAATATGACCTCCTAGTTCATCAGGAAAATAACTTGTTTTAAAACGCTCAGGATCATTCCAAATGGTCCGGATCATGGATGGCCATGGTTTTTTTATAACCAATAAACCACCTTGACCCCAATCTAACTTTTGTCCAGTTTCATCAACAACATCTATATCAATCCCTGGAAAGGGAAGGGTGCATGAGCCAGGAACTAGCGGTGTTGCCCCGGGGAGAGGTGTAATTACATGACCACCAGTTTCAGTTTGCCAGAATGTATCTGCTATAGGGCAGGTGGAGTTACCAACATTTTCATGGTACCAAATCCAGGCTTCTGGATTTATAGGCTCACCAACTGTCCCTAAAATTCTTAAAGTACTTAAGTCGTAATTTTTTGGATGTACGCTAGGGTCAATTTCCGATGCTTTTATAAGTGCCCGAATGGCAGTCGGTGCTGTATAAAAGATAGTCGCTTTATGTTTTTCAACTATATCCCAAAATCTTCCTGCATTCGGAAATGTCGGAATACCCTCAAAAACAATTTGTGTGGCTCCCAGAGCAAGAGGTCCATAGGCAACATATGAGTGCCCAGTAATCCAACCAACATCAGCTGTACACCAAAATATATCATCGTCTTTTAAGTCAAAAGTCCACTTAGTCGTGTTCATGGCATGAAGAAGATAACCACTCGATGAATGTTGAACTCCTTTAGGCTTTCCAGTTGATCCAGAGGTGTAAAGGAGAAAAAGAGGATGTTCTGAAGATACCCATACAGGGTCACAAACTTTCATTTGATTTTCACATAATTCATGCCAGTCAATCTCATGTGGCTTTAACTCATATTTTTTATTTGTTCGATTCAGTACAATAACTTTTTCAATTGATTCACAATTGCCAAGCTGTATAGCCTCATCGACTGCTTGTTTGAGAGGTAATTCCTTTCCACCACGATTTTGATAATCTGCTGTGATGATTAATTTTGCTTCAGCATCAATAACTCTTTCTTGAATACTTTTTGCAGAAAAGCCACCAAATACAACCGAGTGAGTGAGGCCAATTCTAGCGCATGCTTGCATGGCAACAATGGCTTCAATTCCCATGGGAAGGTAAATTACTACTCGATCACCGAGAGCTAGGTTAAGGGTTTTGAGCCCGTTAGCAAACTGACAAACTCTTTCATAAAGTTCTTGATATGTTAAATGAGTCGATTTTCCATTATCGGCCTCAAAAATAATGGCAACTTTATCTTTCTTCGAGGGCAAGTGTCGATCGAGGCAGTTATATGAAACGTTTAACTCTCCATCCTCAAACCACTTATAAAAGGGAGCGTTATCAGCATTTAAAATTTTAGTAAAAGGTTTTTTCCAATCAATGAGTTCTTTGGCCAATCCAGCCCAAAATTCTTCATAATTTTCTTCAGCTTGTTTACATAGGTTGTAATATTCATCTAGATTTTTAACATACGCTTGATCGCTTAGAGCTTTTGGCGGGTTAAAAATTCTTTTTTCATGCATTACCGATTCAATAGCCATTCAAACCTCCCTTTTGAATTTTTTGACTTTAGTTCAACGTCATTTGGGTATTGTAGATATAATTAAATATGATTCATTTTAAAAACTATAATACAAGTGTTTTTTTGATTTCCCAAATTTTTAAATTTAATATTAACTTATGAGTTTAAGGCTTCGATTAAATCTTTTAATAACCATTATTATGATTTTATTTTTGATAGGATTATCTATCACGCTAATGAAATCATCAAAGAAAGCTATTGAAGAAGGTGTTGAATCATCACATCGAGTTACCCTACAGCTACTAGATACTTTTATTACAAGCTCTGTTCAAAATCCGGAATGGGGCTACACCCACGAAGTGATTCAACCTTTTCTCATGGAATTGGGGCATGTTAGGAGTAACGTTATTTCCCTTTATGATTTAAATAATCATCTTTTATATCAAACCCCTGAATCAACCTATCGTAAAGAAATTAATCCGCCTAATTGGTTTAAAAGTTATATGACGCCCCCTAAAGAATTAAATGCAAAAATTATTAGATATGGCAGGCTTATTGTAGAGTCATCTCCCGAGGGAGCTATCAGAGAAGCTTGGTTTCACACCAGAAGTTTTATCTATATTTCACTAATCGTTTTTTTAATGATCAATACATTAATTTACTGGCTGTTAGGCAAATGGTTATCCTCAATTAACATTTTAATAAAAGGTATTGAGGAATTCGGTCAAGGAAAGCTAAAAACTCGATTACCTTTTTTTAAAATTTCAGACTTTCAAAGTATTGCTGATAATTTTAATAAGATGGGTCAGTCTTTAGATAATTTTTTAAGTGAAAACAAAAGGCTTGCCTTAATTTCGCAACAAACTGCTGATGCAATTATGATATTAGACTCAGACCAGAAAATAAACTTTTGGAATAATTCGGCAGAATTAATGTTTGGATATAAAAAAAAGGAGGTGATTGGAAAAACTGTCGAGATTATTGTTCCAAAAAATAAAATTTTGGAGTTAAAGTCCAATATTAGCTTTACCCATAAGAATAAAAAAATACAAAATCTAGAAACAAGACGATTAACTAAATCTAAATCAGTCATTGATGTATCTGTTTCAATTTCGCCTCTGTACGATCCTGAAAAAAAGGAAGTGATTGGAGATATTGTGAGCATGAGAGATATCTCTGAAAAAATTAAAGCAGCAAAATCTAAAAAAGCATTAGACCAGAACCGAAAATTAACTTCTTTAATACAGGAAAAAATTGAAGATGAGAGACGCAGCTTGGCCAGGGAACTCCATGATGAACTTGGACAATATGTTTCAGCAATTAAAATATTTGCACAAAATATTAAAAACCAATCTAAAACAAATGATGTAATTAAAAATAGTGCGGAATCAGTAACTTCTGCAGCTAATCAAATTTATGATGGAATGCATAATATTATTCGTAAATTAAGGCCAGGCTCTCTAGATAATTTAGGTTTAGTTGAAACCTTAAAGGATTTAGTAGCAACATGGCAAAAACAATACCCAAATTTACATATAAATTTTAAATCTTTTGCTGTTGATAAACTATCTGAGGATGTGAGTATAAATATTTATCGATTTATTCAAGAAGCTATGAATAATTGTTTAAAACATGCTGATGCTTCTAAAATAGATATCCATTTGTCTATAAAAAATAAAGAATTAATGGTTTCTTTTAGGGATAACGGTAAAGGATTTGATGTCAAAAACTTGAAATATTCGAAGCAATTTGGAATTGTGGGTATGCGAGAAAGAATTCAGGGCTTAAATGGAAAGTTTGAGTTACAATCAAATTCTGATGGGACATATCTTTTAGGGACTATTCCTATTAAAAATTAAATTTAAGGAAATATATGGCAGAACTAAAAGTACTTTTGGTGGATGATCATTCGGTCGTTAGAATGGGCTTCAAAATGCTCATTGATTCTGAAAGGGATATGAAAGTTATAGCTGAGTCGGAGACAGGTGAGGATGGTATTCAAAAATATCAAGAATTGAAACCGGATGTTACCGTTATGGACATCACAATGCCTGGTATAGGGGGCCTTGAAGCTATTGAACGCATTATAGCTAAAGATAAAAATGCTAAAATATTAGTGTTATCTGCTCATGAAGATTCAGTTCACCCAAAGCGAGTGCTCAGTGCAGGAGCAATTGGTTATTTAACAAAAAGAAGCGCTGCTGAGGAGCTGATAAGTGCAATCAGAACAGTAGGATCAGGAAAAAAATACATTGAATCATCTGTAGCACAGCAATTAGCTATTACTCAACTTTCTGGAGAAAATGACCCGACTGAAATCTTATCTGATCGTGAATTTGAGGTATTTATTGCGCTTGCTAAGGGAAAAAGTACCAATGAAATTGCAGATACCATGTGTTTAAGTCCCAGAACAGTGGGCACACATTTGTACAATATTAAGCAAAAATTAAACGCAAATAACTCTGCAGAAATTGCATTGATTGCTATTCGATGCGGTTTAATTGAGCCATAATTATTTTTTGCTGACAAAAAATCCAGAAATAAAAATTAGAATAATGCCCAAAATTGTATCTGTGGCTAATTCCTCCCTGAATATCAAAATACCCCAAATCACAGAGAACACCACGGTCATATATGAGTAAGCGGCATTATTAATGGTTTTCCCTTCTTTATAAGCCTGCGTAACCGCCAGCTGAGCAATTGTTGCGCTGAATCCAAGAATTAACAAAAACAACAAATTTCTATCAAAAGAAATAGGGTGAATATTTTGAGTAAGCATTAGCGCAAAAGAAAGCACAGTAGATAAAAAAGTGAAGTAAAAAACAGTTCTTAATCCAGCCTCTTTCAGTTGACCTAATTTTGCTACCATTATGTATGCGATAGCTGCCCCAAAACCTGAAAGAACACCCATAAGACCCGCTAACAAGTTATCATTAAATACAGGTTTTAAAATTAATGTTATCCCAACAAATCCTATCAATATGAGAAAAATTTTATTTACTTGAAATTTTTGTTTCATTAATAATGGAATTAACAGTCCAACAAAAATTGGTGATGTGTAATTAAGTGTCATTGAGGTAGCTAATGGAAGCTGGGTGATTGCATAAAAAAATAAGAGCAAGCTCAAGAAGCCTACAAAAGATCTTGTGAAATGCAGCATGTTGTATTTCGTATGGTAATGAACGCCGTTCATTTTCATTAACACAACAATGATTATTAAGCTTATAAATGATCTATAAAAAACAAGTTCGTATTCATTAAAATCTGAGGAACATAATTTAACAGACAAGCCCATTATGCTAAAAAAAATGGTCGCAACAAGCATCCATCGAAAGCTTTGGTATTTGGATGCTTTATATTTCTTTGTATGATCGGTATATTTGTTCATCTTGACAATGTTGCTAAATAATATAGTCTATTCTTAAATTTCGGAGGTTATATTTATGAAGAACCCATTAGATTCAATTTTAGGCACTATTGTAGCAGGCGTTATACTTACTATTGTTTTCGTATATCTCTTGAAAAACTTTTTTTAATTAGTGTAAGTATTACTTAATTTATTTATTTGTAGGAGATTGAAATGGAATATGATTATTTTACCGCAATAGTTCGATGTGTTCATGTCATAGTTGGTGTTGCTTGGATTGGACTTCTATATTATTTTAATTTTGTTCAGGTACCAGCATTAAAAAATGCAAATGCCGATGGAACGGCTTCTGGAATCACCAAACATGTGGCTCCTCTTGCTTTGCTTTGGTTTAGATGGGCTGCACTTGCGACATGGATTGCTGGGGCTGCTCTTCTTGGGGCAAATTTTGTTCCTGCCTTTACTTTAAGTGGTGGTTATGAGGCTATAGGTCTTGGCTCATGGCTTGGTACTATCATGTTGTTTAACGTTTGGGTGTTAATTTGGCCAAATCAACAAAAAATCTTGGGTTTGAAACCAGCCTCAGACTCTGAGAAAACATCGGCAAGACGAATTGCCTTTTTAGCATCAAGAACTAACACTATGCTATCTATACCGATGTTATTTTTAATGACCAATGGGCTTTCACATAAAGGGCTAATTGGTTTATAATTAACCTTTAACAATATTTGAAATTCGGCGGCAGTTGCCGCCGTTTTTTATTTTCGGAATGGAATCCAATACATCAATTTTAAATACATACGGAAGACTTCCTATTTCATTTGAAAAAGGATCTGGAGTATGGCTTTTTGATAAACAAGGAAATAGATACTTAGATGCTCTTGCGGGTGTCGCTGTTAATACCGTTGGACATACTCATCCTGTTCTTATTGAAGGCCTTAAAAATCAGCTAGATTGCTTTATTCATGTATCTAATTATGTAAATATAAAAGAGCAAGAAAATCTCTCATCTAAATTAACCGCCTTAACTGGGCTTGATGCAGTATTTTTTTCAAACTCCGGTTGTGAAGCCAATGAAGCAGCAATTAAATTTGCAAGGTTATATGCTCACTCTCATGGAATTCAAAGTCCAGAAATAATTGTGATGGAACAATCTTTCCATGGAAGGACTATGGCTACTCTATCAGCAACAGGAAATAGGAAAGTGCAAGCAGGTTTTGAGCCCCTATTAAAAGGATTTATCAGAGTTCCCTTTGATGACTTAGATTCTGTAAAAAAAATTGCAGAACAAAATAAAAATGTTGTTGCGATATTTGTAGAACCAATTCAGGGCGAAGGTGGTGTTAGATTGCCTGAAAATTTAAACCTCTATTTAAATGAACTAAAAAATATTTGTGAACAGAATAATTGGTTATTAATGCTCGATGAAGTTCAAACCGGAATTGGTAGAACAGGTAAATTATATGCTTATCAATATTCTGATATTAAGCCTGATGTTCTAACAAGTGCCAAAGGGTTAGGTTCTGGGGTTCCAATTGGCGCAACCATGGTAAATAACAAAATAACAGACATTATCAAACCTGGCCAGCATGGTTCAACTTTTGGAGGTAACCCACTAGCTTGTAGCGCTGGGTGTTTAACCTTAGATATTATTCAATCTGAAAATTTACTTTTAAATGCCACAATACAGGGAGCAAAAATAGCTCATGAGTTGAGAACAAATTTTAAAAATTCGATTGTAGTTCAAGATGTGAGGCACTTAGGTTTGATGATTGGAATTGAATTAAACCAAAATTGTACGGAATTGATGACAACAGGTTTAAAGCATGGATTGTTAATTAGCGTGACTTCTGGAAATGTAATTAGAATTGTTCCTCCATTAGTAATTAACGATGACGAGTCAGATTTTTTAGTTGCAAAATTAACTCTCTTGATAAAAGAATTTATTGAAAGTAAATAAGGTATGAAATTAAAACATTTTTTACAATTTAATGACTTAAGTAAAGATGATATCTATTACCTTTTCCAGCGAGCAAAGTGGCTAAAAGATCAATTTAAAAATTATAAAAAATATTGGCCGTTAGAGGACAGAACCCTAGTGATGATTTTTGAAAAAGCAAGCACCAGGACTAGATTGTCTTTTGAATCAGGAATGCAACAATTAGGAGGATCAGCAATTTACTTAAATACCAAAGATTCTCAATTGGGTCGAGGGGAGCCAGTTGAAGATGCTGCACAAGTTATTTCAAGAATGAGTGATGTCGTTATGATTCGAACCTTTGAACAAGAAATAATTGAAAGATTCGCAGAAAATTCAAGAGTCCCAGTTATTAATGGACTCACTAATGAATATCATCCATGTCAGATTTTGGCTGATATTTATACCTATATTGAACACAGAGGATCAATTGAGGGTAAAACCGTCGCATGGATTGGAGATTCTAATAATGTATGCAACACCTGGCTTCAGGCAGCTGAATTGTTAAATTTTAATATGCATGTATCCACACCTAAAGGCTATGAAGTTGAAGTGGAAAGGGCTGGCTTATATGATGATTCACATTTTGAACAATTTGAAAATCCAATGGATGCAGCGGAAGGGGCACATTTAGTCACTACAGATGTTTGGACGAGTATGGGATATGAGTCTGAATTAAAAGAGAGAAAATCAATTTTTGCTGATTGGCAAGTGGATAAAGAGATGATGAACGAAGCTGATAAAGATGCAGTTTTTATGCATTGCCTGCCGGCTCATCGGGGTGAAGAGGTTACTGCAGAAGTTATCGATGGCCCTCAATCGGTTGTGTGGGATGAGGCCGAAAATCGTTTGCATGTGCAAAAAGCTTTATTAGAATTGCTTTTGATAGGAAGGGTATAGCTTAATGAAACAGATCAAAAAAGTTGTTCTTGCATATTCAGGTGGCTTAGACACCTCTGTAATTTTAAAATGGCTTAAAGAAAAATATAATTGCGAAGTGGTTACTTTTACTGCGGATATTGGCCAAGGGGAAGAAATTGAACCAGCCAGAGAAAAAGCTAAAAGTGCCGGGGTAAAAGAAATCTTTATTGAAAATCTTCAAGAAGAGTTTGCAAAAAATTATGTGTTTCCAATGTTCAGAGCAAACACACTTTATGAGGGTGAATATTTACTTGGAACTTCTATAGCCAGACCATTGATTGCAAAAAGACTGATTGAGATTGCTAAGCAAACAGGAGCGGATGCAATTGCTCATGGAGCTACTGGTAAAGGCAATGATCAAGTAAGATTTGAATTAAGTGCTTATGCATTAAATCCAGAGATAAAAGTGATTGCTCCCTGGCGAGAATGGGATTTATTAAGCAGAGAAAAATTATTAAATTTTGCAGAACAGCATGGAATTTCTGTTGACATGAAACATAAAGAAGGTGGAAGCCCTTATAGCATGGACGCAAATTTATTGCATATCTCTTACGAAGGTAGACATTTAGAAAATCCAAATAATCCTCCTGAGGAGTCAATGTGGAGATGGACAAAATCCCCTATGGAAGCTCCAGACAAAGAGGAGTTGTTAACTTTATCATTTGTTAATGGGGATCCGGTAGCTATTAATAATCAAAAATTAAAAGCTCATGAGATATTTCATACACTCAATGAAATTGGATCAAGAAATGGGATTGGTCGACTAGATTTGGTTGAAAATAGATTTGTTGGTATGAAATCAAGGGGTTGTTATGAAACGCCAGGGGGCACGATTCTTCTTAAGGCTCATCGAGCAATTGAATCAATTACCTTGGATCGAGAAGTAGCTCATTTGAAAGATGAATTAATGCCACGATATGCACAGTTAATTTACAACGGTTTTTGGTTTGCACCAGAAAGAGATGCTCTGCAAACTTTAATAGACCATACGCAAAAAAATGTGACAGGCGATGTCAAACTCATGTGTTATAAAGGTTCAGTTCAAGTTATTGGGAGAACTAGCCCACACTCTTTATTTGACGAAAATATTGCAACATTTGAAGACGATGGCGGAACCTATAATCAATATGATGCCGAGGGATTTATTAAGCTAAATGCGCTAAGACTTAAAATTTTAGGAAAAAAAAATAAGGAGTAATTATGCCCAGTTTTGATGTAAGCTCTTCTGCTGATAAAGTCAATCTCGCCAATGCAATTGATGTCGTAAGTAGACAAATTGATAACCGCTATGACTTTAAAAATACCAGTGCAAAAATCGAATTTAATGAAAAGGATATGATTATCACTCTTTATGGAGATAATGATTTTCAAATTAATCAAATTAAAGATATTCTTTATCCTTCATTAGAAAAAAAAGAACCTGACTCAACAAAGCGTCTAGAAGATAAGACTTTAGAATCTGTATCTGGGAATAATGTTAAATTAGATATAACAATTACTCATGGTATTAATCAAGATCTCGGCAAAAAGATTATTAAACTTCTTAAAGATAGTAAGTTAAAAGTGCAAGGTTCAATCCAGGGTGACTCCGTCAGAGTTTCCGGGGCAAAGCGAGATGTTTTGCAAGAAGCCATCGCTCTCTTAAAAAATCAAATTACAGATTATCCACTTAACTTTGAAAATTTCAGAGATTAAATTTTATGGGTAAAACCTTATATGAAAAAATTTTTGATAAGCATCGAGTCTTATCTTCTGATGACACACATTTAATTTATATTGATCGACATCTGATACACGAAGTAACAAGTCCTCAAGCATTTGAGGGTTTAAAAATCAACAATCGACAACTATGGAGAAAAGAATCTATTGTTGCAGTTCCTGATCATAACGTACCAACAATGTCTAGAGATGAGGGAATTAAAGATCCTGTATCTAAGATTCAAGTGGATACTTTAAATGAAAATTGTCAAACTCATAATTTACTTCAGTTTAAGATGAGTGATGAAAGACAAGGTATTGTTCATGTAATAGGCCCTGAGCAAGGTTTAACATTGCCTGGGATGACTATTGTATGTGGAGACTCTCACACCAGTACTCATGGAGCATTTGGGGCTCTGGCGATGGGGATTGGCACATCTGAAGTTGAGCACGTCATGGCTACACAATGCTTAATTCAAAAAAAACTCAAAACATTTAAAATTCAAGTTTCTGGAAAATTACACCCATCGGTAACTGCCAAAGATATGGCTTTGTTTATTATCGGTAAAATCGGCACGGCCGGTGGAACAGGGCATGCGATCGAGTTTTGTGGGAACGCTGTTGAATCGCTCTCCATGGAGGGAAGAATGACTCTTTGTAATATGGCTATTGAGGCAGGAGCCCGTGCTGGATTGGTTGCTGTTGACCAAATCACTCTAGATTATCTTAAAAATAAACCATTTTCCCCCAAAGGGGAAATGTGGGAACTAGCAGTTAAAGAATGGCAAACCCTAAAATCAGATTCTGATGCAAGTTTTGACAAAACAATCATCATCGATGCTTCAGAGATTGAACCTCAAGTTACATGGGGGACCTCGCCAGAAATGGTTGCCGGAATAACTCAAGCAGTACCCAAACTGTCAGATATACAAATTTCAAAACAACCTGATTTTCAAAGAGCTTTAAAGTATATGGATTTAGAAGAAAATATTCCTTTATCCAATATCAGTGTTGATAAAGTTTTTATTGGTTCTTGTACAAATTCTCGTATAGAAGACTTGAGAGAGGCAGCAAAATTTATTAAAGGAAAAAAAGTTAACGCATCCATTAAGCTGGCAATGGTTGTTCCAGGATCTGGAATTGTCAAAAAACAAGCTGAATCAGAAGGATTGGATAAGATATTTATAGAGTCTGGTTTTGAATGGCGAGAGCCAGGTTGTTCTATGTGCCTCGCTATGAATGCAGATAGGCTTGAAGAAGGCGAGCGTTGTGCTTCTACATCCAATAGGAATTTTGAAGGCAGACAGGGTAAAGGGGGAAGAACCCACCTTGTAAGTCCTGCTATGGCAGCAGCAGCAGCAGTTCATGGCCATTTTATAGACATTCGTGAGATCAATTAATGGATAAATTTGTAACATTAAAAAGTCTAGCAATTCCTCTTGATCGATCTAATATTGATACCGACGCAATTATTCCAAAGCAATTTTTAAAATCTATTAAACGATCTGGATTTGGCCCTAATTTGTTTGATGAATGGAGATACCTTGATCATGGCGAACCAGGAATGGATAACTCTGCAAGACCTCTTAATTATGATTTTGTGTTGAACAAACCAGAATATACAAATGCAAATATTTTACTTGTTCGCGAAAATTTTGGATGTGGATCTAGTCGTGAACATGCTCCATGGGCTTTATTAGATTTCGGTATAAAAGCTATCTTAGCAGTAAGTTTCGCTGATATTTTTTATAACAACTGCTTTAAGAATGGAATTTTACCCATTACTCTGTCAAATAATGAAATTGATGAGTTGTTTAAAGTATCGAGCAATCAAAAACTTGAAATTGAAGTTGATCTTCCCAAACAGCGTATAAATTTTCTTAATGATAAATTTTTTGAATTCGAGATTGATGAATTTAAAAAAAATTCACTGATCAATGGCCTGGATGAAATAGGCCTTACACTTGAAAGAACACAAGAAATAAAAAATTTCGAACAAGGTTATTATGATATTTACCCATGGTTAAAATAAGCGAGACAAATAAAAAAATGAATTTATTAACCCTACCAGGTGATGGTATTGGTCCGGAGATTGTAAGACAAGCTACAAAGATTATTAAGGCTCTATCACCAGATATGATTATTGATTCAGCACCGATTGGTGGAGCAGGATATGATGCGGATGGCGATCCCTTGCCTAAAACCACTTTAGATAAAGCTATCAAAGCCGATGCTATTCTTATGGGTTCAGTGGGAGATTGGAAATATGACAAACTTCCAAGGGAAAAAAGACCTGAAAGAGGCTTATTAAGAATTCGCTCTGAATTAGAACTTTTTGCTAATTTAAGGCCAGCTATGTTATTTGATGATCTTGTTAATGCTTCATCACTCAAACCCGAAATAGTTTCAGGATTAGATATTTTAATTGTTCGAGAATTAACTGGGGACATTTATTTTGGTGAGCCACGAGGAATTCACACAAATGATAAAGATCAGCGAGAAGGTTTCAACACCATGCGCTACTCTGAAAATGAAATTAGAAGAATTGGAGATGTCGCATTTCAATTAGCTCGCTTAAGAAAAAGAAGTTTATGTTCTGTAGATAAAGCCAATGTTTTGGAGACAACCGAGTTATGGCGGGAGATCATGATAGAGACATCACATGACTATCCTGATGTAACGCTAACGCACATGTATGTTGATAATGCCGCTATGCAGTTAGTTAAAGATCCAAAACAATTTGATGTGCTGGTTACAGGTAATATCTTTGGAGATATTTTATCTGATGAGGCATCAATGTTAACAGGATCAATTGGTATGCTTCCTTCAGCCTCATTAGATAAAAATAATAAAGGCCTATTTGAGCCTAGCCATGGATCTGCACCAGATATTGCTGGTAAAGATTTAGCCAACCCCATTGCTACAATTATGTCTGCAGCAATGATGTATAAATATTCTTTAAATCAATCAGATAAATCAGATTTAATTGAAAAAGCAATTGAAAAAACTTTAGCACAAGGCTTCAGAACTAAAGATATTATGAGCAAGCAATCTATTGAAGTTGGCTGTGAAGAGATGGGCGATTTAATTTTAGGAAATTTATTTAATGAATAAGCATAAAGTAGGTATTGTTGGCTGGCGAGGAATGGTTGGTTCGGTTCTCATCAAACGAATGATTGAAGAAAAAGATTTTGAAAAATTTTCAACATTTTTTTTCTCAACGTCACAAGCTGGTGAAGATTGCCCTTTTAGATTTTCTGAATCAAATAAATTATTAGATGCTAACAATTTAGATGATTTAAAAAAAATGGATATTATTTTGACATGTCAGGGCAGTGACTTTACTGAAAAAGTTTACCCAAAATTAAGAGATCATTCTTGGCAGGGTCATTGGATTGATGCAGCTTCTTTCTTGCGAATGAATCAGGATTCTGTAATTATTTTAGATCCCATCAATCGAGATTTGATAGATAAAAAATTAGAGACTGGAAATAAGACGTGGGTGGGAGGAAATTGTACCGTATCCCTTATGCTATTAGCCATCAACGGGCTTATTAAAGAGAATATTGTTGAATGGGTTTCATCAATGACTTATCAGGCTGCGAGTGGTGCTGGGGCAAATAATATGAGAGAGTTGCTCAAGCAAATGGGATATCTGCATCAGACTGTATCGGAACTTCTTGAAGATAAAAATGGCTCTATTCTTGAAATTGATCAAACCATTACAAATACTTTTCAAGATCAATCTTTTCCTAAAGAAAATTTTTTAGTTCCTCTCGCTGGAAGTCTCATCCCCTGGATTGATGGTGATCTAGGTGGAGGCTTAAGTAAAGAAGAATGGAAGGGTCATAATGAAACATTAAAAATTCTTGATCACCATTATGATCCAATTAAAGTCGATGGTTTATGTGTTCGTATTGGGACCATGAGATGTCATAGTCAGGCTTTAACAATTAAATTAAATCAAAATTTATCAGAAGACGATATTTTGGATAAGATTTCCAATGGAAATGAATGGGTAAAGGTTATTTCAAATAACAGAGATGAAACAATACAAAATTTATCACCTGCAAAAGTTTCTGGAAAATTAGATATTTTGGTTGGAAGAGTTAGAAAACTGAAATTAGATGAAAATATCGTTTCATTATTTACTATAGGCGATCAATTATTATGGGGAGCTGCCGAACCATTAAGAAGAATCTTAAGTATAATAACTGCTAAATGAAAACACTTTTTAAAAATCTACTATTTATCATTTTTCTTTTTAATGTTTTAACAGTAAATGCTCTTCAACTGGGAAAAATTTCTGTTAATTCTAAACAAGAACAACCTTTAAACGCTGATATTGAAGTTATTCTCACCAAAGCTGATGACGTAACTGAGTTAGTTCCAAGCATCGCTTCTAAAGAGGATTTTGAGTCTCAAGGAATTGAGAGACTGCCTGTACATGCAAATATTAATGCAAATTTTGTTAAAAATTCTGAAGGAAAAATTTATTTAAAATTAAAAAGTTCAAACCCTGTTAAAGATCCTTTTCTTGATCTTTTAATTCAAATTGATTCACCTAAGGGAAGAAACTACAGAGAATACACAGTTCTGTTGGACCCACCTGATCCAATGGATAAAATGATAAATGAGACACTTGAAAAAGAAGCTTCTCCAAAAAATGAAATAAAAGAACCATCCAAGGCAATCGCTGAAGGAAAAAAAGTTGATGTAAAAAAACCAGAAGCTAAACCAGAAGCTAAACCAGAAGCTAAACCAGAAGCTAAACCAGAAGCTAAACCAGAAGCTAAACCAGAAGCTAAACCAGAAGCTAAACCAGAAGCTAAACCAGAAGCTAAACCAGAAGCTAAACCTGTAAAAGCAAATCCAGGTAAAACTTTGTACCAAATTGGTCGAGAAAATAGTATTTCAGGAATTACCCTTGAACAGATGGTTGTAGGCATATATCTAAAAAACAAACAGGCTTTTCAAGATGAAAATATTAATGGCTTAAATAAAAACGAATTACTTATATTACCTTCAAGAGAATTTTTTGATGAATTAAGTCATCTGGAAGCTCGAAAAATTTTAAAAGTCCAAAATAAAGAGTGGAAAGAAAAGTTTAATAGTCCAGAGGTTAAGGTAGCCCAAAAAAAACAGCCAACTGAATTAGATAATAATAAAATTCAGGAACTAGAAAGTAAGTTAGCTGAAGCTGAGAAAAAGTTAAAACAATTATCAGAACCTAAAAATGAGTCAAAAATAAAACCAGAAACTCAATCTGACATCAAACAACAGGCTAATAAAAATCCTGAGGTGGCTAAAGAAAAAAATAATTCAATGAATCAATCTGATATTGTTGATGGTTTTGAAATTGAACAAATTAATTTAAGTGATAACGATAATAATAATGATGATGTTTTTACTTCCTCAATTTCTTTAGAACCAGAACTTGATAAAAAAAATATTATTGATGACAAAGAAAATAAAACAAATAATTTACTAATTGTTTTAATTCTGTTATTTGTGATTATTATTATTGCAGGAATAGTTTTTTATTTTTCTGTGAAGAGAAAAAGTGAAAAATCTTTATTTAATTCAGCAAGTGGTGAGGTAAATATTCAGAGTGATATTATTAATGATCTTTCGACATCAGGTGAAAATAAAGATAATTTTTAAGTGATTGAGCTTTTAAAACTCCTAATTGTATTAGTTTGTCTCAAGTTTATTCACATATTTTCATTTTATAGTAACGGATTAGTACTCTTCTTTTTATTATTAGTTTGCTGTTTAGTAAAATTAAATCCAATTAAATTAATTTTTAAATTGAAGTATTTTTTATTAAGTATCTTTATCATCTATCCCTTATCAATCCCTGGTGAAATTATAATAAATGTAATGAATTTAAATTTTACTTTGGAAGGATTTATTTCTGGTTCCGAGCAGTGCATCAGGTTGTTAAATTTTTTTTTGGTTGCTAAGCTCTATTTGATTTCAACATCATCTTATTCCGTAATTAATTCTTTAATGTATTTTGTATACCCATTAAAATTTTTTTCTTTTAATGTTTTAAGACTTCATAAAATAATGTTATTAACTTTTACTTATTTTGATAATTTCTCAAAAAAAAGTTTTAATTTTAGAGAACCAATAATTTCATTAAAAAAGTTATTAGAAAATAAAACACAAATTAAAATTCGATATACTAAATTCTCAGTTAATCCTATGGGTTATTTCTTCATTTTTTTATATATTGGATCTTTAATATTATTATGAGAATTGCAGCGATAGTTGAGTATTTAGGAACAGATTATTGTGGCTTTCAAATACAACCCAATGTAAAAACTATCCAGCAGTATTTGGAAGCAGCATTGTCAGAAGTAGCAAATCATAATGTAAAAATAGAAGCGGCCGGGCGTACAGATGCTGGAGTACATGCTTTGGGTCAAGTTTTTCACTTTGACACAACATCAGTAAGAGCTAATCATTCATGGATCAAAGGTGTAAATTCTCTATTACCTAAAGATATTGTAATTAAGTGGGCCTCTCAAGCTAGCGATGATTTTCATGCAAGATTTTGTGCAGTTCGCAGAGAATATCAATACTTATTATATTGCAGTCAGAGCCGATCAGCTATATGGGATAAACACTGTGGTTTATACCCATATCATATAAATTTGGATACGTTGGACTCAATTTTATCCAAATTTATAGGTACACACGATTTCAGCAGTTTTAGATCGAGCGAATGTCAATCTAAAAAACCAATCAAAGAAATTTATGAAATCGGATATTCAAAAAAAGATAACTTTTTAATTTTTAAATTTGTAGCCGATGGTTTTTTGCATCATCAAATTAGAAATATGATGAGTGTGATTTTGGATATAGCCAATGAAAAAAGAGAAATTAATTACATTGATTATTTATTTGATGTTAAAGATAGGTCTAAAGCATCAAATACATTTTCACCAAATGGACTTTATTTAACTAATATTGTATATGATGAAAGATTTAATATACCGACTTTAAATAATAAAATACTTGCATGAGAGATATTAAGGTAAAAATTTGTGGAATTACTAATTTAGAGGATGCTTTAGCATCATCTGAAGCTGGAGCTGACGCAATTGGTTTTGTTTTTTATGAAGGTAGTCAAAGATACTGTTCACCAGAAAAGGCTAAGTTAATTAGTAAAAAAACACCACCATTTTTAACGAAAGTTGGACTTTTTGTAAATCATGATAAAAGTTTTATTCGTGGTATTCTTGATCAAAATATAATTGATGTAATTCAATTTCATGGACATGAGAGTAATGATTTTTGTAAATCATTTAATTTCCCATTTATTAAAGTTATTCCTGTTGAGAAAAGCACGGATATTGTTAAAATTAGCGAGGAATTTATTGACGCAAGCTCAATTCTCCTTGATACTTTTGATACAAAACATTACGGCGGTTCAGGTAAATCATTTGATTGGTCGTTAATACCCAAAGATATAGCAAAACCTATCATAGTTGCAGGCGGTTTGAATGTTGAAAATATTCAATCACTAGTTAGTCATTATAAACCGTATGCTGTGGATGTGAGTGGGGGTGTAGAGGATGGCGTCAAAGGTGTAAAATGCCATAAACTATTAAATTCATTTATTAAGGTTGTAAAAAATGCAAAATTATAATTTTCCAGATGAAAATGGCCATTTTGGTCCTTACGGCGGAACTTTTGTTGCTGAAACGCTTATTGAAGCTTTAGATGAGTTAAAGGTTATGTATGAGCAATTCAAGGACGATAAAGACTTTTTAAATGAATTTCATCATGATCTAAAACATTTTGTTGGCAGACCAAGTCCAATTTATTTTGCTGAGCGTTTAACAAAAAAAATTGGTGGCGCACAGATTTATTTTAAAAGAGAAGATTTAAATCATACTGGTGCACACAAAGTTAATAATACTGTTGGACAAGCTTTGCTTGCAAAAAAAATGGGTAAACCAAGAGTGATTGCAGAGACTGGAGCTGGCCAGCACGGAGTAGCAACAGCCACTATTGCAGCTCGCTTAGGTTTGGATTGTGTGGTTTATATGGGATCTGAAGACGTGAAGCGTCAAAGCCCTAATGTTTACCGCATGAAACTTTTGGGAGCAGAAGTTGTTCCTGTAGAAAGTGGATCAAAAACTCTTAAAGATGCCTTAAACGAGGCATTACGTGACTGGGTCACTAATGTAAGTAATACATTTTATATTATTGGAACTGTTGCAGGCCCTCATCCTTATCCAATGATGGTCAGAGACTTTAATTCAGTTGTTGGTAAAGAGTCTATAGTCCAAATGGATGAATTAGTCGGAAAACAACCGGATGCCGTTATTGCGTGTGTCGGAGGCGGATCAAATGCTATGGGAATTTTTTATCCCTACATCCCTTATGAAAATACAAGATTAATAGGAGTTGAAGCTGCTGGGCATGGTATTGAAACTGGAAAACATGCAGCTCCTTTAACTGCAAATAGTCCTGTTGGGGTTTTGCATGGAAATAGAACTTATATGATGCAAAATGACGAGGGCCAAATTATTGAAACTCATTCAGTATCAGCTGGATTAGATTATCCCGGTGTTGGTCCAGAGCATGCATGGCTTAAAGACACAAAAAGGGCAGAGTATGTTGCTATTAATGACGAAGAGGCTTTAGCTGCTTTTCATAATTTATGTAGAACAGAAGGAATTATCCCCGCACTTGAAACAAGTCATGCAATTGCCTATGCGGAAAAATTAGCAAGAGATCTATCAAAAGATAAAACAATATTGGTGAATTTGTCTGGTCGTGGTGATAAAGATATTAATACTGTAGCTGGTATTGCTGGGATAAAAATATAAATGAGCAGAATAAGAAAAACTTTTGATACCTTAAAAATTAGTAATCAAAAAGCTTTGATACCATTTGTAACTGCAGGTGATCCTTCACCAGAAATGACAATTAAAATTCTTCACCAGCTTGTCACATCCGGGGCTGACATGATAGAGCTAGGCATTCCTTTTTCTGATCCAATGGCAGATGGCCCAGTTATTCAAAGAGCTAGTGAAAGAGCTCTTGCAAAAAATGTAGGTATTCGGAAAACTTTGGAGATAGCAAAAGAGTTTAGAAAGCAAAATCAAGTTACGCCTCTGATTTTAATGGGATATGCAAATCCTATAGAGGCGATAGGAATTGATGAATTTTTAAAATTATGCAAATCATCTGATATTGATGGTGTTATTACCGTTGATTATCCTCCTGAAGAGTCAAAAATGTATGTAGAGAAATTAAAACAAAATGACATTGATGCAATTTTCTTATTGGCTCCTACAACTGAAAAAAAGAGGATTGAGCAGATTATTAAACAAGCTTCTGGTTTTTTGTATTATGTTTCTCTTAAGGGAGTTACAGGGGCGCAAAACATAGATATTGAACAAGTGAAAAATAGAGTAGGTGAAATTAAATCCTTAACTGATCTTCCTATAGGCGTTGGATTTGGTGTGCGTGATTCAGAAACAGCAAAAAATGTTGCTAAATTTTCGGATGCAATTGTTATAGGCAGTCGCATTATTCAAGAAATTGAAGTCTCTGATGAATCAAATATGCTTGAGAACATAAGCAATATCTTACGATCAATAAAGCAGGTAATCTGATATGAGTTGGTTAAAAAATGTATTCCCTCCAAAAATTAAAAAAATTGTCGGATCGGCAAAAAAAAGTGTCCCCGATGGTGTTTGGCATAAATGTCTATCTTGTAAAACTGCACTATACAATAGTGATTTAGAAAAAAATCTTTATGTTTGCCCAAAATGCGACCATCACCATCGATTGCCCGCTAGGGAAAGATTAAAGCTCCTGTTTGACTCGATTGGTCAAAAAGAAATTTTTCAGAATATTTTACCAAAAGATCCTTTAAAGTTTGTTGATTCTAAACCCTATCATGAAAAACTTACGGAAGCTCAAGCTCATCATAAAATTGGGGAGGCGCTTGTTGTTATTACAGGCAAAATAGAATCGTTAAAAGTTACAGCTGCTGCTTTTGAGTTTTCTTTTATGGGTGGCTCTATGGGTTCAGCAGTGGGTGAAAAATTTGTTAAAGCGGTTGAGTATGCTATAGAAAATAAGACTCCATTAATATGTTTTTCTGCAAGCGGTGGCGCAAGAATGCAAGAGGGCTTATTTTCATTAATGCAAATGGCAAAAACAAGTGCTGCATTGACTGCATTAACTAAAGCAAAATTACCTTTTATATCAGTTTTAACGGATCCAACTATGGGAGGAGTTTCTGCAAGTTTTGCTATGCTTGGAGATATTATCATTGCCGAACCAAATGCATTAATAGGTTTTGCTGGTCCAAGGGTAATAGAGCAAACTGTCCGAGAAAAACTTCCTGAAGGATTTCAAAGGGCTGAGTTTTTACTCTCGCATGGTGCGATTGATTTTATTGTTGATCGTCGTGAAATGCGTAAGTCTTTAGTAAATATCATTTCAAAACTTCATAGGTAGTTCTTGATAAGCGAGCTCAACTTACTTCTAGCTAAGCTTGAGAATAGGCACAGCAAAGTCATTGATTTATCACTAGATCGTCTTATTAAAATCAAACAAAAATTAAATATAATTCCAAAATTTAAAATTATTTCAGTTGCTGGTACAAACGGAAAAGGAAGTGTTTGTTTCTATTTGAATCATCTTCTCATGAAAGCACAAAATATTAATGTTGGCCTATACACTTCGCCACATTTTTTTAGCTTTAACGAAAGAATCATGATCAATGATCAGAAATGTAATGATGAAGAAATACTTACGGCAATTAATTTTATATTGGCCAACGACCCAGAATCATGTTTAACATTTTTTGAAATAACCACACTCGCTGCAATTTTGATTTTTAATAAAAAAAATATTGACATAGCTGTTTTAGAAATTGGTCTTGGTGGTCGATTAGATGCTGTTAATGCTTTTGAGCCTGATATCTCTATTATTACCTCAATTGGATTGGATCATACTGACTATTTAGGCCCAACCCTTAATCACATAGCATATGAAAAGTCTGGTGTAATGCGTGAAAATAAAATTTGTGTGTGTGGTGAGGAGTTACATAATGAAATGATAATTGACCAGGCTAAGATTAAAAAATCAATTTTATATATTTATAATAATCATTTTAGTTTTGAAAGTTTATTTCCCGATAACTTGAACTTCGATTTATCTATTATTCAAAAGAAAAATTTATCCTGCGCCGTATATGCCCTTGAAAAATTTGGATTTAGTGAAATAAGGCAACTGGTACATAGGCAAGACTTTTTTGATAAATTATTTTTTGGAAGATTTCAAACAATATCCAAGAACCCGGAAATTATCATTGATGTGGCCCATAATGAAGATAGCATAAAAAACTTAGTAAATACTTTGAGCACTCTTGACTTAAAAAAAACTTTTCTTGTTTTCTCGATATTAAAAGATAAAAATTTTAAGGAGTATGCAGGATTTTTTAAAACTTTAAAAAATCAAATAGAGTGGTTTGTCGCTCCTCTAAATTCTCCAAGAACAGAAAGTATTGATCAATTAACAAAAATTCTAAATCAAAATAAATTACGGTTTACATCTTTTTTATCGATCAGAGATGCTTATATTCAAGCGATAAACAATGCACAAAAAAATGATAGAATAGTTGTGTTTGGAAGTTTTTATGTGATTAGTGAAATTTTTAAGGATGACTATGGCGGCAAATGAAGATCCTTTTTCGGAAGCAATACAGTTAAAAAAAGCAAAAAAAAGATTACTCGGAGCTTTAGTTATTTTAGTAATCTTATTGGTCTTGTCTTACTTTTTTTTAGATGATAGATCAATAGGGGACAAACAGCATATAAAAATATCTTTTATTGATGAACATAATGATTCTCTAGATGAGGTCATTGATAGTGAATCTAAAACAATTTCCCTTAATAATTACTATATCCAAGTTGGAGTTTTTTCAGATAAAAATAAATCGAATGAATTAATTTCTCAAATCAAATCTGTTGGCATTGAATGTTTAATGGATGAAATTGCAAAAGATAAACAAAATTTATATTTAGTAAAAACCACAATCTATAATAATTACAGCGAAGCTGAAGCAGCTCTTGATGTTTTAAAAAATAATAAATTTAGCGGCATTATAAAAAAAAATAATTCATGACCTCGTTTGATTATTTCATTATTACTGTATTAGTAATTTCTTCGGTGTATGGAATAATTCGAGGTTTTATAAAGGAATCTCTTTCTTTAATTGGCTTAGTGCTTTCATTTTATCTGGCTTCTACTTTTGATGACTCTATTGCAAGCTTGATTCCTGTTCAAGATAAATCAGAAATTATAATTGTTGTTGCTTTCATAATCATTTTTGTAGGTACATTGCTGTTAACTTCTTTTTTTGTCAAATTGATGAATAAAGTTTTAAAGTTCGCAGGACTTTCTTTAATGAACCGGTGTTTTGGTTTTATGTTTGGTTTAGCAAGAGGCTTAATTATTATTTTAATTTTAGTTTATTTAAATCAATTGATACCTTTTGTAAGTTTGATTAATCAAGATAAGTCTTTAATACTCCCATTTTTGGATCCAATATTTTCATTTATCTTAGACTATTTGCCAAAATATCAAGTAACCCATGTAGAATATGAATATGCTGTTTTAACCAAGGAGTACATATAATGTGTGGAGTTATTGGAATTGTTTCAAACAATCCAGTTAACCAGATGTTATACGATGGATTGTTGGTTCTACAACACAGAGGTCAGGATGCTGCAGGTATTGTGACTACTGATGGCAATCGTTTTTATATGCATAAAAACAATGGTTTGGTTAAAGATGTTTTTCAAACCAGACATATGCGAAATCTAATTGGAAATGCTGGAATAGCCCATGTGCGTTATCCTACAGCAGGTTCATCATCTGCCGCTGAAGCTCAACCATTTTATGTAAACTCACCTTATGGAATTGTTCTTGGACACAATGGAAATTTAACAAATTCAGCAAAATTAAAACAAGAAATGTTTCAGCAAGATCTTCGACATATCAATACCAATTCTGATTCTGAAGTCCTAATTAATGTTCTTGCCCATGAATTAGTAGAATCATCAAAAAAGAATGTCCTTACAACAGATGTAATTTTTGATGCAGCCACATCACTTTATCATCGGTGCAGTGGAGCCTTTGCAGTTGTTTCGATGATTGCAAATTTTGGATTACTCGCTTTTAGAGACCCTCATGGAATAAGACCTCTTGTAATTGGTAAAAGAGAAACAGGCGATGGCCCTGAATACGTTGTTGCTTCTGAGAGTGTTGCTTTGGATGTTCTGGGTTTTGATCTGTTAAGAGATGTTGATCCCGGTGAAGCTATTTTTATTGACTTGAATGGAAATTTCTATTCAAAAAAATGTGTTAAAAATAAGCAGATGAGCCCATGTATCTTTGAATATGTTTATCTAGCGCGTCCTGATTCTGTTTTAGATGGAGTGTCTGTTTATCAAACAAGGTTAAATATGGGTGATTCGCTGGCAAAAAAAATAAAAGACAAATTTAAAAATGAAAAAATTGATGTGGTAATACCAATTCCTGATACCAGCAGGCCATCCGCACTTCAAGTTGCATTGCAGTTAAAAACAGATTTTAAAGAAGGGTTTGTAAAAAATCGTTATATTGGAAGAACATTTATTATGCCTGGTCAGGCAACACGTAAAAAGTCAGTACGTCAAAAACTTAATCCAATTGCTATTGAATTTAAAAATAAAAATGTTTTATTAATTGATGACTCAATTGTTCGAGGGACAACCTCAAAAGAAATAGTAGAGATGGCAAGAGAAGCGGGTGCTAAAAAAGTTTTTCTGGCATCAGCAGCACCCCCAGTAAAGTTTCCTAATGTTTATGGAATAGATATGCCATCAAGAAATGAACTGATTGCTCACAACAAAACAGTAGAGGAAATCTGTAAGGATATCGGTGCTGATGGTGTGGTCTATCAGGATATAGATGATCTTAAAGCTAACATTACTAAAGAAAATAAAAAATTAAATCAATTTGATGCATCATGTTTTGATGGTAATTATGTTACACAAGATATTGATGAAAATTATTTGAACCTGATTGAGTCTATTCGTGCCGACTCAGTAAATCATACAAAACCACAAAACTCTATTACTCAATTAGACTTGAATTTAATTACAAGCGAAGACAATAATACTATAGATGATGTTATTGAGCTTTAGGTAGCTGAGTTGACCATTTAATTTTTTTTATCCATAATGACTTCGCGTGGATTTGCACCAGCTTGCTAGCGCATACAACTATTAGCTAAACTGAGGAATAAACCTGATCAGTCAGGATAATATGAAAAAAAATAATAAAAAATTCGAAACTAATGCAGTTCGCTCCGGAACTGAAAGGTCACAATTTGGCGAACACTCTGAAGGATTGTTTTTAACATCTAGTTTTGTTTTTAAGAATGCCCAAGAGGCAGCTCGTCGATTTTCTGGCGATGATCCAGGATATGTTTATAGCCGTTTTACCAATCCATCTGTCAATATGTTTGAAGAAAGACTCGCTGCACTTGAAGGTGCCGAGCAGTGTATCGCTACATCATCAGGAATGTCGGCGATATTAGCAACTTTCATGGCTCTTTGTAAACCTGGAGATCATGTAATAGTTTCTAAGAGTATTTTTGGAACTTCGGTTCAATTATTTAATAATTTTTTATCAAAATGGGGCTTGGATATTTCTTTTGTAAATTTATCTGATCTAGCATCTTGGAAGAATTCGATTAAAAAAAATACAAAACTTTTCTTCGTCGAGACCCCATCAAACCCTCTTACTGAAATAGTTGATATTTCTAAATTGGCAGAGTTAGCTAAATCTGCAAAGGCAAAATTGATTGTTGATAATTGCTTTTGTACCCCAGCATTACAATTACCCTTAAAACTCGGAGCAGATATAATTATTCATTCGGCAACAAAATACCTTGATGGTCAAGGAAGATGTCTTGGCGGAGCAGTTTTAGGAAAAAGAAATGTCATGTCAGAGATTTTTACTTTTTTAAGAAATACTGGAGTATCTCTAAGCCCATTTAATGCTTGGATTTTTTTAAAAGGACTAGAAACTCTAAAAATTAGAATGGAACAACAATCAAGCAATGCCTTGGCTTTGGCTTTATATTTAGAAAAGAATAAAAATATTTCTAAAGTTTATTATCCAGGACTAAAAAGCCACTCTCAATATATTATTGCAAAAAAACAGCAGAGTTTGGGTGGTGCGGTTTTGTCTTTTAGTTTAAAAGGAGGAAAAAAAGAGGCTTGGTCATTGATAAATAAAACCCGAATGTTATCAATCACAGCAAATCTAGGCGATACCAAATCTACGATTACCCATCCAGCAACAACTACACATTCAAGATTAACTCAGGCTGAAAGGGATGAATCTGGTATAACTGACAGCTTAATTCGAATTGCTGTTGGACTTGAAAATGTGAATGATATTATTACAGATCTTAAGCTTTAATTTTAATATTTAAACTGTCATTAAGCCCTATAATTAGGCTAACCCATGCTAAAATGTAAGTAACATTCATAGCTATTTCAAAAAAAATTATGACTCAATTTGCCAAAGAAACCATACCCGTAAGTCTTGAAAATGAGATGAAGAAATCTTACCTTGATTACGCAATGAGCGTGATTGTGGGAAGAGCACTTCCAGATGTTCGTGATGGACTAAAACCTGTGCATAGACGTGTCTTATTTGCAATGCATGAACTAAGCAATAGCTATAATCGTCCTTATAAAAAATCAGCAAGAATTGTTGGTGATGTAATCGGTAAATACCACCCTCACGGAGATACAGCCGCATATGACACTATAGTTCGCATGGCCCAAGACTTTAGTCTTAGATACATGTTAGTTGATGGACAAGGTAACTTTGGATCCATAGATGGTGATAATGCTGCAGCAATGCGTTATACAGAAATTCGCATGTCTAAAATATCACATGAGCTTTTAGCTGATATTGATAAGGATACAGTAGATTTTGGGCCTAATTATGATGGATCTGAAAATGAACCTCTAATCATGCCGACAAGAATTCCTAATTTATTGATTAATGGTAGTTCAGGAATTGCGGTTGGGATGGCAACAAATATACCCCCACATAACCTCACCGAAGTTATCAATGCTTGCATCGAGGTTTTAAATAATCCTAATATCACAATTGATGAATTACTGGAATTTATACCTGGGCCAGATTTTCCAACTGCTGGAATAATTCATGGTAATTCTGGCATTAGAGAGGGTTATAAAACTGGTCGTGGAAGAGTGGTGATGAGGGGTAGAACTCATTTTGAAGAGGCTGAAAAGGGGAATAAAGAGGTAATTATTATTGATGAGTTACCTTATCAGGTAAATAAAAAAAACCTACTCGAGAAAATTGCAGAATTAGTTAATGATAAAAAGCTTGAGGGAATTTCAGACCTAAGGGATGAGTCTGATAAATCCGGAATGCGAGTGGTCATTGAGTTAAAGCGTGGCGAGATTCCTGATGTTATTTTAAATAATCTATACAAACAAACCCAGCTTCAAGATTCATTCGGAATAAATATGGTTGCTTTAATTGATGGTCAACCAAAGTTGCTTAACCTTAAGCAGGTTTTAGATGCATTTCTAAATCATCGAAGAGAGGTAATTACCAGACGAACAGTTTTTGAATTAAGAAAAGCCAGAGAGCGTGGCCATGTTTTAGAAGGGCTGGCAGTTGCCTTAGAAAATGTTGATGAAATGATTAAAATTATTAAATCTTCACCTTCGCCAAATGACGCCAAGCTTGAGTTAATGAAAAGAGAGTGGAGTTCAAATGTCGTTGTGTCTATGCTTAAAAAAGATGATCCAAAGCAATACCAACCTGAAGGTTTACTTTCTATCTATGGATTAAAAGAAAAAGGCTATAAATTATCGGATACTCAGGCTCAAGAAATTCTTCAGATGAGGCTGCAAAGATTAACAGGGCTTGAGCAGGATAAAATTGTTACAGAATATAAAGAGATTATGGATGTTATATCGAATTTAATTGATATTCTTAATAAACCTGATCGGGTAACACAAATAATCAAAGATGAGTTACTGGAAATAAAAGAAGAATACGGGGATAAACGAAGAAGTGAAATTGTTGAAAATGCAGAAGATTTATCCATTGAAGATTTAATAGCCCCTCAGGATATGGTTGTCACTTTATCTCACACTGGGTATATAAAAGCTCAGGCATTAGATGATTATCGTGCGCAAAAGAGAGGTGGTCGAGGCAAGCAAGCAACGGCTACAAGAGATGATGATTTTATTGATCAGATGTTTGTGGCAAATTCTCATGATAATATCTTGTGTTTTTCAAGCCGGGGACAAGTGTATTGGTTGAAAGTATACGAAGTTCCTCAAGGAAGTAGAATCAGTAGAGGAAAACCTATTGTTAATCTTTTTCCGTTAATGCCAGGTGAAAAAATAAATACGATTCTCACTGTTAAGGAATTTGTTGATAATGAATTTATATTTATGGCGACAGCAAAAGGTACGGTGAAAAAAACTCCATTATCTGATTTTTCTAATCCAAGAAAATCTGGAATCATTGCCTTAAAACTTGATAATGGAGATTATTTAGTTGGTGCAGCTATTACTAAGGGCGAGAATGATGTTGTCTTAGTTTCCAACAATGGTAAAGCAGTCTGGTTTGGAGAGTCGGATGTAAGAAGTATGGGAAGAAATGCTAGGGGAGTCCGAGGCATGAAGCTCAGTGACGGCTCTGAAGTTTTATCTTTATTGATTGCTGAAAATGAATCTCAGTCTGTTATGGTTGCAACTGAAAATGGCTATGGAAAAAGAACACAGCTATCTGAATTTAGAAGATCCGGAAGAGGGACACAGGGTGTCAAAGCAATACAGGTTAGTGATAGAAATGGATCTGTTGTTGGCGCTAAATTAGTTGGGGATCATGATGAGTTAATGTTAATCACAACGGGTGGGGTATTAATCCGAACAAGAGTTAGTGAAATTCGTGAGCTAGGAAGAGCTACCCAAGGTGTGACTCTTATAAATTTAGGCCCTGATGAAAAACTTCGTGGACTAGAAAAAGTTGCTGAAAGTGAACATGACGATGATGATGAGGATGCTGTTTCATGAATCCTTTAGATTCTGTTAAAAATCCTTGTAAATATAATTTCTCTGCAGGACCCTCGATGCTTCCAAAAGAGGTTATGACAATTGCACATCAAGAGTTTTTAAATTGGAATAATACCGGGATGACAGTTCTTGAGATGTCACATCGTGGTAAAGAATTCATGAGTATTTTTAAAAACGTTGAAAAAAATCTTAGAGATCTTTTTCATGTTCCCAGTAACTACAAAATACTTTTTCTTCAGGGAGGTGCTATAACTCAAAATTTTATGGTGCCCATGAATTTACTTGGGAATAAATCTGCATCTTATGTTGTCTCTGGCTATTGGTCAAAACGAACCTATGATGATGCTCAGGTTTTTAAAAATATCAAAATAGCAGCAACATCAGAGTCTAACAATTATGTAAAAGCACCTAATCAAAATGAATGGGTATATTCGGATGATGATAGCTATATTCATTTTTGTCAAAATGAAACTATACATGGCGTTGAATATTTTGACGACCCTAAAATCAATATACCTGTAGTTGTTGATATGTCATCTACAATTCTATCTCGGCAAATTGATATATCTAAATACGGGGTCATATATGCTGGAGCACAAAAAAATATTGGACCAGCAGGTTTGACAATCGTAATAGTTCGAGATGATTTATTGGGACTTAATCAAAAACAAACTCCAACGACCCATAATTGGAAAATTCAAGCTGAAAATGATTCGATGATTAATACACCTACTACTTATAGTATTTATATGGCTGGGTTAGTTTTTGAATGGCTTCTTAAAATGGGTGGTTTAAAGGTTATTGAAGAAAAAAATAAAATAAAATCAAAATTACTTTATGAATTTATTGATCAATCTAACTTTTATTACAATGATATAGATCCAATAAATCGCTCAAGAATGAATATTCCATTTAGAATAATTAATGATGATTTAACAATGAAATTTGTTGAAGAAGCAGAAAATGCTGGACTGTATCAATTAAAAGGGCATCGCCTTGTTGGTGGATTAAGAGCTTCTATTTACAATGCAATGCCAATTGAGGGTGTTGAAGCATTAATTAATTTTATGATTGAATTTGAGACTAAATTTAAATGAAAAAATTAGACAAACTTAGAATAGCAATTGACAGTATAGATAATAAAGTTTTGGATTTGATTTCAAAGCGAGCAAAATACGCAAAAGAAATTGGAGCATTAAAAAAAGATGGTGTGATATATAAACCAGAAAGGGAAGCTCAAATATATCGAAAACTTATTGATAATAATAAAGGACCCTTGTCTGCCGAAAGTATTCGATCAATTTTTTCATCAATAATATCAAATTGCAGAGCATTAGAAAAAAAATTAGCGGTTAGCTTTCTCGGACCCTTTGGAACATTTAGTGAGGAAGCAACAATTAAAAAATTTGGGGATAAAATTGAATTTATACCCACTTTGAGTATTGATGAGGTTTTTAGTAATGTTCAATCAGATGAGAGCCAGTATGGTGTTGTTCCTGTTGAAAACTCAACAGAAGGTGCTGTTAGTCGAACATTAGATTTAATGCTCAATACGGATTTAAAAATATGTGGTGAAATCATTCTTCCTGTTCATCACAATCTTATTTCAAGTTGTAAAAATATAAAATCTGTTAAAAAAATATATGCACATGGTCAATCTCTCGCACAGTGTCATAATTGGATTATGAACAACCTTCCTAATGTTGAAACTCAAGCAGTATTAAGTAATGCAGAAGGGGCAAAATTGTCAAAAAATGAAAAAGGTGCGGCAGCAATAGCGAGCGAGAGGGCTTCAAAATTATTCAAATTAAATATTTTGAGACAAAATATTGAAGATGAAAAATCGAATACAACTAGATTCCTCGTGCTTTCAACGCAAGAAACAAAAAGAAGTGGGCATGATAAAACATCAATTGTGGTGGCAACAAAGAATAAACCAGGAGCAATTGCTGATCTTGTTGAACCTTTTGCTAAGAATAAAGTAAGTATGACAAAACTTGAGTCACGACCAGCAAAAATTGGAATGTGGGAGTATGTCTTCTTTATTGATATCGAGGGACATAAGGAAGATGCGAATATAAAAAAATCATTATTAGAAGTTGAATCAAAAGCGAGTTTTCTGAAACATCTTGGCTCCTATCCAAGATATTAAATTTATATGTCAGTTTCATTTCTAGAAAACCTTGAAAAAATCGAACCCTATGTTGGTGGAATGCCAATTCAGGAATTATCTCGAAAAATTGGAATTCCTGAAGATCAAATTATTAAACTTGCCTCAAATGAAAATCCTTACGGCATAAGTAAAAAAGTTTATAAAGCCATTAGTGAATATGAGGAGTATTTTTTATATCCGGATGGCTCTGGTTTTGATTTGATTAATAAAATATCTGAAGTATTTAATCTAAAACCTAATCAAATTGTATTGGGTAATGGCTCGAATGATATTTTAGAATTATGTGCTCGAGTGGTCGCCAATCACGAATCGGAGATTATATTTTCTGAGCATGCATTTGCAGTCTATGGCTTGGTAACCAAGGCTGTTGGAGCAAAGGAAATAATTATTCCAGCTTTAGATTTTCACCATGATTTGGATGGATTTTTCAAAGCAATTACAAAGAAAACAAAACTAATCTTTATTGCTAATCCAAATAACCCGACAGGAACATTAATTAATCAACAAAAGTTATTTGAGTTTATTCAAAAAGTACCATCAAATATTCTGGTTGTTATCGATGAGGCTTATGAGGAGTATTTAGAAGCCCATTTGAAATCTAATGTTTTTTTATGGCTTGAAGAGTTTGAAAATATTATTGTGAGTAGAAGTTTTTCTAAGGCTTATGGACTTGCTGCATTAAGGGTTGGTTTTGGTGTAGGATCCTTAAAAACTGTATCAAAAATAAACCAAATCAGACAACCTTTTAATGTTAATTCACTTGCTCAGATTGCTGCGATTGAATCTTTAAATGACCTTAAGTTTGTTGAAGAAAGTGCCATTAAAAATAATGAACAAAAGAAAATCTTAGAGGAAAATTTTAATAATTTAAATCTATCATTTATTAAAAGTTATGGAAATTTTATTAGTTTTTCTTTAGGCTCACCATCCACGGCACTTCGATGTTATGAATATTTATTAAATAAAGGTATCATATTACGTCCAATTTCCAACTACGGAATGCCTGATTTTTTGAGAGTAAGTATTGGTACCGAGGAAGAGAATAAAATCTTTATTGAAAAATTGACTGAATTTATAGGAAATATTAAATGATCATTGTTATGGATAAATCTGCTACACAACAGCAGATCGATAATGTTATTGAAAAAATCAAAGATAAAGGTCTTGATGCTTCAGTATCAAAAGGAATTGAGAAAACTGTTATTGGGGCAATTGGCGATGAAAGAATACTTGACCCGGAGTTATTAGAGTCACTTCCAGGGGTTCAGCAGGCCTTGCATATTGTTAAACCCTATAAAATTGTTGCAAGGGAATGGCATAGCGATGACACTATTATTAATATTAAGGGTAACTTAATCGGTGGTGACAACATTCAGGTGATTTCAGGCCCTTGTTCCGTAGAAACTCCATCGCAAATGGCTGCATCTGCTTCTGCTGTAAAAGCCGCAGGCGTCAGAATGATGCGTGGAGGAGCATTTAAACCTCGAACTAGCCCATATTCTTTTCAAGGCATTGGATTTGAAGGTCTTGATATGTTTAAAGAGGCTGCGGATAAAGAAAATTTACCAATTGTAACTGAGCTCCTTGATGTTAGACATCTTGATACATTCTTGGAAAAGGGAGTTGATGTTATTCAGATTGGTACTAGGAATATGCAAAACTTCGAATTACTCAAGGAAGTTGGTAAAATTCATACCCCAGTTATCCTGAAAAGAGGTCTTTCGGCCACTATTTCTGAATGGCTAATGGCAGCTGAATATATTGCCTCTGGAGGAAACCATAATATTATTTTTTGTGAAAGAGGAATTAGAACTTTTGAAACAGCATATAGAAATGTAATGGATGTAACAGCTGTACCAGTATTAAAAAGAGAGACGCATTTACCTGTCATTATTGATCCATCTCATGCTGGTGGAAAAGCTTGGATGGTTCCATCGTTAGCAAGGGCCGCAATTGCTGCAGGAGCTGATGGATTGCTGGTGGAGATGCACCCAACACCATGTGAAGCCTGGTGTGATGCTGATCAGGCTATCAATCCAGAAGAATTAAAAAAGCTAATGTCAGAATTGAGTCAGATTGCTTCAATATTGAATCGTAAGATATAGTCTTAACTCATGAATTCCATGAGTTTTTTTTGCATATTTTTGCCTTAGGGTAAACTTAAAAGTCATTCATACTCTTCGTTGGTTTAATTAAGGGGTTTATATGCACATAAGAGTTTTAGGGTCCGGAGCAGGTGGTGGTTTTCCGCAATGGAATTGTAATTGTGAAAATTGCAAAGGTTTGCGTCAACATAACATCAAGTCATCTGCAAGAACACAATCTTCTATCACTGTAAGTAGCAATGGGGAAGACTGGATCTTATTTAACGCATCTCCTGATATTAGAGCTCAAATTGAATCATTTCCTCCGCTGCAACCAGCGAGGAAAGTAAGAGATACTGGCATAGCCTCAATAATTATCTGCGATGGTCAAATTGATCACACCACAGGCCTCCTTATTCTCAGGGAACATGATAAGCCTTGGGATATTTATTGTACAAAATCAGTTCATGATGATATGACTACCGGTTTTCCCATCTTTAATATTCTTGGACATTTTAGAGGTGTTAATTGGCATGAAGTGAAAACAGATTTAAAGCCATTTGAAATTCCAAAAGCAGAAAATCTAGAGTTTACAGCAGTCCCCCTTAAAAGTGAGGCTCCTCCATATTCACCTCACCGTCACAACACTGTTCCTGGAGACAATGTTGGCTACCGAGTTTTAGATAAAAAGACGGGTAAAAATCTTTTTTATGCCCCAGGTTTAGGTGTGATTGAAGATCATGTTTATGATTTTATGAAGAACGCTGATGTCATACTTGTTGATGGCACTGTTTGGACTAATGATGAAATGTCTCGGTTTGGTATTAATGATAAATTAGCAAGTGAGATGGGGCATCTTGATCAATCTAGCAAAGGCGGAATTATTGATACGCTTACATCACTTGAAAAACCAAGAAAAATATTAATTCATATAAATAACACTAATCCAATTCTTCGTGAAGACTCACCTGAGAGAGAGGTTTTAAATTCTCATGGTATTGAGGTGTCCTACGATGGAATGGATATTATTATTTAGTTTAGAAAGGTACAAAAATGACGGCACCATGGTCAAGAAAAGAGTTTGAAGAAAAGCTAAGAACTAAAGGGCAGGGTTATCATATATATCATCCTTTTCATGTTGCAATGTATGAGGGAAAACTTTCTAAGGAGCAACTCCAGGCTTGGGTATTAAATCGTTTCTATTACCAGATAGGAATTCCAATGAAAGATGCTTCCATATTATCAAATTGCCCTGATGTGGAAGTGAGAAAACAATGGATTGTAAGAATCACAGATCATGACGGGACGCCTGAGGAGCCTTATGGCGGTATTGAAGCTTGGGTTGAGCTTGGGAAAGCTGTTGGTTTAACTCGTGAGGATGTTGTTTCTTTAAAACATGTCTCACCAGGTGTCAAATTTGCTGTTGATGCTTATATTAATTTCTGCAAACAAAGACCTTGGCAAGAGTCAGTATGTTCGTCACTAACTGAGTTATTTGCTCCACACATCCATCAACAAAGAATTAGCTCATGGCCAGAAATGTATCCATGGGTTGATGAAGCTGGTTTGAAATACTTCAAAAAAAGATTAACTGAAGCAAGACGTGATGTTGAACAGGGCTTAAATGTTACACTTGACTACTTTAGCCAGAGCAGGGACATGCAAGAGAAAGCATTAGAAATTCTTCAGTTTAAATTAAATGTTCTCTGGGTGATTGCTGATTCAATTATGTTGCAATCAACTAAAATCACTATGGATGGAAAAGATTACTTAAGGCAACCGGTATATTAATATGAAGATAGAGCATGGTGATGTATATAAAATTTCTCCACACCACCGATTTCAGTGGGAAGAGGCTCAAAATTGTTATGTAATTTTGTTTCCAGAAGGAATGGTTAAATTGAACCCAAGTGCTGGAGAAATACTTAACCTTGTGGATGGAAAAAATACGGTTTTAGATGTAATTACGTCTTTAAAAAATAAATTTAAAGATGCTGGAGATATTGATAAAGATATCATTTCGATGTTTGAATTTGCTTTAGAAAAAGCATGGATTACTAAGGATTAATATGGCTAGTCTTAATAATGGTGTTGAATCAAATGTGACACAAACTCAACCCTTGTGGTTGCTTGCTGAAATAACCTACAGATGCCCTTTACATTGTGCCTTTTGTTACAACCCGACAGATTATGCGGATTACACCAAAAATGAATTAGGTACGGATGAGTGGATTAAGGTATTAAGAGATGCTAGAAAATTAGGAGCCTTACAATTAGGTATTTCAGGGGGAGAGCCGCTTCTTCGAGATGATATTGAAGATATTGTCGTTGAAGCTAATCATTTAGGTTACTACTCTAATCTTATTACTTCTGGAGTTGGCCTTACTGAAAAAAGAATTGATGCTTTCAAATCTGGTGGCTTAGATCATATCCAGCTTTCAATGCATGATATTACTGAAGAAATTTCAAATTTTGTAACAGATACTTCAACTTTTAAACTAAAACAAAAAGTAGCCGCTATGATTAAAGATAGGGGTTATCCGATGGTTTTAAATGTGGTTATCCATCGTTATAACATAGGACACATTAAAGAAATCCTAGAGATGGCTGAAGCACTTGGTGCCGACTATGTTGAGCTTGCCAATACTCAGTATTATGGGTGGTCGCTTATTAATAGAAATCAACTAATGCCAACAAAAGAACAGATTGATGAGGCTGAAAAAATTACGAATGAGTTTAGAGAGTATATTGGCAATAAAATGAAAATATTTTTTGTTGTTCCTGATTACTATGCAGAGCGACCAAAAAAATGTATGAATGGTTGGGGGGAAGTGTTTATGATTGTAACGGCTAATGGTGATGTATTACCTTGCCACTCAGCACGAGTTCTGCCTGATATGAATTTTCCTAATGTTACCAATAACGATTTAAAAGAAATTTGGTACGACTCTACAGCATTTAATAAGTATAGAGGCGATGATTGGATGAAAGAACCATGCAGATCATGCTCAGAGAAAGAAAATGATTTGGGCGGATGTCGTTGCCAAGCATTTTTATTGTCTGGTGATGCTGAAGCTGCTGACCCAATATGCACAAAATCACCGCATAGACATTTAATTGACCAAGCACTCGAAGATTCTAAAAATGAAAGATTGCAAGCACAACCTATTATTTTTAGAACTGATAAAAATTCAAAAGAAATTATTCAAGGCGAACACAAAGAAAGATTAAAAGATTTTAAAGCACTTCCTTAGCCTTATAATAACTTATGTTTTTTCTTAACCCCCGAATACTAATTTTAGCTTCGCTTACTGCACTTGCACCTTTTGCAATTGATACCTATCTTCCTGCATTTCATATCATGGAAAGTGAGTTAAATACTAATTCCAAATTTATTCAACAAACATTAACTTTTTATTTAGTCCCTTATACCCTCATGACATTATTTCATGGTGCAATATCCGATTCAATTGGTCGAATAAAAACCATAAAATTTGGTTTAATTTTATTTATTATTGGATCTATTGGTTGTGCGCTTTCGACATCAATTGAAATGTTATGGTTTAGTAGATTGCTTCAAGGGGTTGGTGGAGGTGCTGGTAATGTGGTTGCTCGCGCTATGGTCCGTGATTTGTATAGTGGTCCAACTGCTCAAAAGGTAATGGCAACTATACAAATAATATTTGGAATTGCACCAGCCATTGCGCCAATGGTAGGCGGAGTATTGCTAGGATTTGGATGGCAGTCCATATTTGTCTTTTTAATGGTTTATGCCATTATTATTTCATTTTTTTCAGTTAAATATCTCCCAGAGACAATCAATAATGAGAATCGACTTTCATTTAGTTTTTTGGAACTATTCACTAGGTACAAAAATTTACTAGCAGATAAGAATTATATTTTTTTAATCTTAGCTGTATCGTTTAACTTCTCTGCATTCTTTTTGTATGTACTAGCCAGTCCAATTTTTCTTATTAATCATTTAAACCTAAACCCATCTCAATTTGGGTTTTTATTTATTCCAACAGTAACAGGAATGATTATGGGCTCAATGATTTCTAAAAAAACTGCAGGTATTATTAGTCCAGAAAAAATGCTGAAATTTTCCTATGCTTGGATGTTTATCATTTCTTTTGCAAACTTAATTTTTTGCACTTTTTTTGAAACTCTTATTTGGTTAAATATTTTATTTATTGCTTTGTACAATATTGGTATGGCTTCAGCTATGCCGCTAATCTCAATTAAAGCACTTGATTGTTTTCCTAAAACAAGGGGGACTGCAGCATCAGGGCAAGCATTTAGTCAGATGCTTGTTTCTTCAATCGTTGCTGGCATTATTGTACCTATTACGTGGTCTTCAACTGCAACATTGGCATTAGGTATGTTTATGATTTTTCTTTTAGGTTTATTCTCAATAATGAAAACTTTAGCCTGGAGAGAAAAGAACTTATTCCTCGATTAATAACTCTCTTTTATCGCTTTTTCCATTAAAGGAGTCAGCGTCAGGTAGGGGATCTTTTCTTTCAGATATTATCGGCCATACTTTTGCAAGTTTTGCATTAATTTCAATAAAGTCTAACTGATCCTCTGGAACATCATCTTCTGCAAAAATTGCTTCAGCAGGGCATTCGGCTACACATAAGGTACAATCAATGCACTCTTCAGGATCAATCGCTAAAAAATTTGGACCCTCAACAAAACAATCGACAGGACAAACATCTACACAATCAGTATATTTACATTGAATACAATTTTCGGTAACTACATAAGTCATTTTTTTTCCTCTTACAATATTTCGTTTATCATTCCAGCAGCAACGGTATGATTTGTGCTGTCATCAATCATAATAAAAGACCCTGTTTTTCTATTTTCAAAATAACAATCAGCCATTATTGATTGTGCAAGCCTAATATTAATCCTTGCTATATCATTTGTTATTATTTCGTTTGATGCAATTGATGTTAAGGTATTAACATCTATTTTATCAAAAATTGTGGCAATTTTGGCTTTTGCAACCTTACTTGTATGCATAATTTTATAGACTCTGCTTGGGTTTAATTTTTCTTCGGAAAGCCAACAAATAGTTGCATTAATGTCTTTTGAAATTTTGGGTAAGTTTTGAGCGTCTGTAAGCATATCACCTCTTGATATATCAATTTCATCATTTAAAAGTATTGAAACAGACTGAGGAGCTATAGCCTCATTTACCGATTCATTGCCTATTAATATATCTTTAATGGTTGTTTGATGATCACTAGGTAAGCATTTAATTTTATCGCCTTTTTTAATTTTTCCTGATTCAATTCGCCCCATGAAGCTTCTAAAATCATGTAAATCTTTATTTCCTGAATCTCTTGGCCTACAAACATATTGGATGGGAAATCTAAAATCTAATGTACTATTTAATGATTGAGTTTCTGCAAGCTCTAATACTTCAAGCAGTGATTCACCTTTATACCAGCTCATATTATTTAAACGCTCAACAACCATGTCTCCATTTAAAGCTGATAAGGGAATAAATTTGGTGTTAAATTGACTTTCTTTATTGACTTGGATGGATTTAAACATTTTTAAATAGTCATCTTTTATAAGATTAAATTTATTTTCATCATATTCAATCAAATCCATTTTGTTGATTGCAACTATAAATTGTTTAATACCTAGTAATTTACAAAGATACGTGTGTCTTTTGGTTTGAGTCAGAATACCTTTACGGGCATCAATCAAAATAATAGCAGCTTGAGCTGTGGATGCCGCTGTTACCATATTTCTTGTGTACTGTTCATGACCCGGAGTATCTGCAATGATGTATTTTCGTGTGGGTGTGGAAAAATAACGGTACGCTACATCGATCGTTATTCCTTGCTCTCTTTCAGCCTGAAGCCCATCAGTTAAAAGCGATAGATCGACTGCATTAAGCCCTCTTTTTTGAGATGTTTTTTCAATTTGATTGTATGTATCAGATAATATTGTTTTTGAGTCATAAAGTAAGCGACCAATTAATGTGCTTTTCCCGTCGTCAACACTTCCGCATGTAATAAATCTCAATAATGAATCTGACTGTTTTTTCATTAAAAATATCCTTCTTTTTTTCTTTGTTCCATTGACGCTTCAGACATTTGATCATCAAGACGTGTTGCGCCTCGTTCAGAAATTCTTGTTTCAGCTGTTTCTTTAATTATTTTTTCTACTGTATCTGCTTCGCTCTCAACAGGGGCTGTACACGTTATATCCCCAACTGTTCTGAACCTTACCATAATATTTTCTATCATCTCATTTTGTTCTGGCGGCGTGACATCAGTGACTGGAACGATAGATCCATTTCTGCGAATTATGTCTCTGTGGTGAGCAAAATATATAGATGGAAGATCGAGATTTTCTCTTTCAATATATTGCCATACATCCATCTCAGTCCAATTGGAAATAGGAAATGCCCTAATATTTTCTCCCTTATGCGTCATTGCATTGTAAAGATCCCATAATTCAGGCCTTTGATTTTTTGGATCCCACTGCCCAAATGCGTCACGAAAACTCATAATTCTTTCTTTAGCCCTTGCTTTTTCCTCATCTCTGCGAGCACCACCAATACAACAATCAAATTCAAATTCTTCTATTGCCTCAAGAAGAGTAATAGACTGATATTTATTTCTTGGTTCTAGTTCATAATTTAACTTTACTGTACCTCGAGCCATTGAGTCCTCGACTGATCTAACAATAAGGCGCTCGCCAAGATCACTTGTTTTTTTATCTCTAAAATCTATAACCTCTTTATAATTATGACCAGTGTCAATATGCATTAATGGGAAGGGAAATTTACCAGGCCTAAATGCTTTTTCTGCAATCCTTAAAAGACAGAGTGAGTCTTTTCCACCTGAAAAGAGTAAGACGGGGTTGCTGCATTGACCAGCGACTTCTCGCATTATATGGATTGCTTCTGATTCAAGCCAATCCAAATGTGATAATTCATTTTGCATTGTTATACCTCATTTTTTATGTAAACCACATTCTTTATGTTCAGGGTTTTCCCACCACCATCTTCCAGCGCGGATATCTTCACCTAATGATATTGATCTTGTGCAAGGTTGACACCCAATACTGGGGAAAAATTGATCATGGAGTGGATTGTAGGCAACATTATTTATTTTTATATAGGCCCAAATTTCATCTTCTTTCCAATTGAGAAGAGGGCTAATTTTATCAATCTCAAAACTATTATCTCTTACAACAAGCTTTTGATTCGCTCGTGTTATCGATTGTTCAGACCTTAGTCCTGTGATCCAGGCATCATGACCTTGAAGTGCTTTTTTTAATGGTTCAATTTTTCTTATACGGCAGCATTCTTTTCTTGAATCGAGTGAGTTATAAAAATCATTGATTCCTCTTGTATCAACATAATTTTTAATCTCATTTGCATCAGGGAAAAAAATTTTAATTTTATTTTTAAAATTCGAATTTATATGAGAAATTAATTCATAAGTTTCTGCATGAAGGCGACCTGTATCTAGGGTAAATATGTCTATTGACCTATTCATTTTATTTATTAAATCATAAATCACCATATCTTCAGCACCCATGCTTGTAGCAAAACAAATATTTTTATAATCATCAAATGATTGATTTAAAAGATTTTGAGCTTGTGTTGATTTGTCAGCAACATCAGTTTTTAGTTGATCTGTTAAGAGTAAGGATTCAGTTTTTTTTGAAGATGTTGTTATAGCCATATTATCTTTTCTTCCAGAGAGGGGGCTCATTAAGAGTACCTTGGTATGAATAGGTAAAATCATTTAAACCCTTTATAGCGTCAATTGGATCGCGACCTTCTTTGATTAAAAAGCTGGTAAAGCCTGAACGCTTGAGAAAAAAAAGCTGATCTTTTAAAATATCTCCCAGGGCTCTCATGTCATTCTTATATTTTAGTTTTCTTCTAATCAAATTACCGAGTGAGAAGATTCTTCCATCAGCAAACTTTTCAATCATTACACCTACAACGGGAAATTCATTAATGTCTTTGTCAAGCTGTTTAAATAAATTAATTTCTTCATGAGAGTATATCCATAACCCAATCTCGCTATATTTCTTTTCTAATTCTACCTTTTTGAGGAGATATAATTTGAGTGGCAATAGAACTTTGCTTGCCTCAGGAAGAATGGTTTTTTCAATATCCTCATGACTAGGGATCTCTTCTCCTGTTGTTTTAAACTGTACAACTTTTCCAGCTTGTTTTTTTACATTTTCTATTGATATTTCTGGAACTACCAATGCCCATTCATTATTTATAAGCTCATTATTTATTATTAATTGTGTTTTCATGATCAATGCTGATAAACCCTTTCTTTAAAAGGTTCTATTCCAATTCTATTGAAGCAATCAATAAATAATTCCTCATCAAGCCTCATTTCTATATATGTTTTTAGAACTAAATCAATAACATTGGGAATTTCTTCAGCCGAAAAAGATGGCCCAATGACTTTACCAAGAGCCGCATCTTCTCCTTGTTGTCCTCCCAAGGTAACTTGGTACCATTCTGATCCATCCTTATCAACGCCTAAAATACCAATATTGCCAACATGATGATGACCACAAGCGTTCATGCACCCAGAGATATTTAGAGTCATGCTGCCTAATTCATAAAGATAATCATAATCATCAAAAAGTTGCTCAATACTTTTAGCGATGGGAATACTTTTTGCGTTTGCTAAGCTACAGAAATCTCCACCTGGGCAGCAGATCATATCTGTAATTAAACCTATATTAGCTTCAGCTAAATTAGTTTTAATAAGTTGGTTGTAAATCTCAAATAAATGCCTTTCTTCAACATCAGCAAGTACCAAATTTTGTTCGTGTGTTGATCTAATTTCACTGAATGAATACTTGTCTGCAAGATCTGCTACATCCCTCATCTGTTGGCTAAGGATATCCCCTGGAGCTTGTTGTTTTTTCCCTTTGAGGGATATAGTCACGGATCGATACCCTTGAATTTTGTGAAGACGAGTATTCCGGTCAATCCATTTCAAGAAATGGTGTTCACTTTTATAATTATTTTTAAAATCAATTGAAGAAAGCGCTTTGTAATCTGGTTCAGTGAAGAACTTTTTGATTCGGTTTATTTCTGATTGATCAATTTTATTTGGTGAATTAACTCCATATTCCCAGTCCTCTTCAACTTGTTTTCTAAACTCCTCAACACCCAGAGATTTCACCAGTATCTTAATTCTTGCCTTGTACATGTTATCTCGACGACCATACAAGTTATAAACTCTTATGATAGATTCGCAATAAGTTAATAAATCTTCAATAGGAAGTTTTTCTTTAATGAGTTGACCAATGATAGGAGTTCTTCCTAATCCGCCACCAACATAAATATTGGCAAAGATTTGTGTATTATCTTGAATTAACTCTAAGCCAATGTCATGGGTTTTGATTAATGCTCGATCTTGTTTTGATCCGCTTATTGAAATCTTAAATTTTCTTGGAAGAAGAGCAAATTCAGGGTGAAATGTGCTCCATTGTCTTATAATTTCTGCAACGTATCGAGTATCTATAATTTCATCAGGAGTTACGCCAGCATAGGGGTCTGTTGTGATATTGCGAATGCAATTTCCTGAAGTTTGAATAGCATGCATTTCAGATTCAGCTAATTTTCTCAATATATGAGGAGTATCTACAAGCTTAGGCCAATTAAATTGAATATTTTGACGTGTACTGAAATGCCCATATCCTCGATCAAATTGATCAGCGATATCAGCTAATGTTCTAAGTTGGCTGGATGAAAGAAGACCGTAAGGAATCGCCACTCTAAGCATGGGAGCATGTCGTTGAATATACAAGCCATTTTGGAGTCGAAGTGGACGGAATTCCTCATCAGTTAAGTCTTTTTTTAGAAAACGGTTAAGTTGATCTTGGTATTGATTAACTCTTTCATTAACAATTTGGCTATCTATATGATCATATTTATACATTTATGTTATTACCTATTAATTTAATCGCAATTCCAATAAGGATAATTACTAACAGTAATCTGATCCATTCCTCATTGGCCTTGGCATTTAATTTTGAACCGATCCAGACACCTGGAATAGAGCCTATTAATAAAACCATGAGTAATTTTGGGTCTACAGTACCAATTGAGGCATGCCCAATTCCACTAATTAATGTTAGTGGTACAGCATGAGCAATATCCGTTCCTATAATTTTTTTTATTGATAAACTTGGGTATAGAATTAATAACATAGTGACCCCGATTGCGCCCGCACCAACTGAGGTTAAGGTGACAATAAAGCCCAATATTATACCTAATAATATTGTATATTTTTTTCGGTTTGTTGAAGAAATTGAAGGCCTTTTTAGAGCTCTATTAATTATTAGTGGTTGAAAAAAAATAGCTATCGAAGTAAAAATTAAAGCAATGCCTAAAAATATTTCAATATAAGAAGTCATATCGCTGTTATTCAACAGATTAAAACTGAGAAAAAAACTAGTCCCAATAGCGGCTGGGGCGCTACCCATAATTAAATATCTAACTATGGACCATTCAATATGGCCATATTTTTGATGATTGAATAAACTAAAAGACTTGGTTATTGATGCGTAAAGTAAATCTGTTCCAACAGCAATTGCTGCTGGGACTTTAAAAAAAAGCATTAGTAATGGAGTCATCAGGGATCCTCCACCTACACCAGTAAGACCAACAAGTAGGCCAATTAAAAAGCCGGAAATAGTAAGAAGCATATAATTTTATAAAAAAAACAGCTTGAACTATAACAGAATTTATATATAAAATAATAATATTAATTACTAATTATATATTAAAAAGTTATATGAAATTACAACAACTTAGATGTGTTTATGAAATTGTGAATAGTAACTTTAACGTGTCCAATGCTGCAGAAAAGTTACATACTTCGCAACCAGGGGTCAGCAAACAAATTCAGTTATTAGAAGATGAAGTAAAAGTAAAGATTTTTGTTAGAAATGGTAAGCGATTAGTTGGATTGACAGAGCCAGGTCAATTTGTGTATGAGGCCATTTCAGACATATTAAAAAAAGAAAAAAATATACAACATATTTCAGATAATTATTCAAAATCTGGAGAGGGAGTGTTTACAATTGCTACAACACATACACAGGCAAGATACAAGCTCCCTGAAGCTGTTGAATGGTTTATAAAAAAATATCCAAATATTAAGCTTAACATTCATCAGGGTAACCCTATACAAGTTACCGAGCAAGTGGAGTCTGGAGAAGCAGATATTGGCATTGCTACTGAGTCTATTGGTCACAATGAAAAAATTTATACTTTACCCTGTTACCAATGGAACCGGATTTTAGTCGCCCCTCATAATCATCCACTTATGAATTTAAAAAAACTTATCTCTTTAGAGGATTTATCAGTACACCCAATAATAACTTATGACTATGCATTTACAGGAAGTACAAGTGTGTCAAAAGTCTTCAAACAAGCCCACATCATCCCCAATATAGTTTTGACTGCAATTGATGCTGATGTAATAAAGACATACGTTAACTTGAATTTAGGTATTGGATTAATCGCGGAAATGGCATACGATAAATATAAAGATCAAGACTTAACACCCATAAGTGTGAGTCATTTGTTTCCTTCGAGTACAACTCTATTAGGAATTAGAAAAGACCTCTTCATAAGAGAGTTTGTTTTTGATTTTATTGGGCGTTTCACAGGAATAAGCCCTGATCATTTAAGAGAAAAATTAAAGGATAGATCATGAAATCAGATTTACATATATCTCAAGAAAAAAAACTCAAAAATATTTCAGATATTGCGAAGAAAATTGGTTTAAAGAAATCAGATTTGTTTCTATATGGCGAATATATCGCAAAAATTAAGAGCATCCCAAAAAGAACAAAAAATGCGAAATTAATTTTAGTGACTGCCATGAGCCCAACACCTGCAGGTGAGGGCAAAACTACAACGACAGTCGGCTTATCAGATGCATTACAAAAAATTGGAAAAAAAACTATTGCTTGTTTGAGAGAGCCATCATTAGGACCTGTTTTTGGAATGAAAGGGGGAGCAACTGGAGGTGGTTACTCTCAGGCTCTCCCCATGGAAGAGATTAATTTACATTTTACCGGTGATTTTCATGCCATTACTTCGGCGAATAATCTTCTAGTTGCAATGATTGATAATCATATATTTCATGGCAATAAGTTAGGTATTGATCTAAAGAAAATTCAAGTTCGCAGGTGTCTTGACATGAATGATCGATCTCTCAGGAATATTTCACAAGATGGCATTCGATATAGCAGAGAATCAAAGTTTGATATCTCTGTTGCTTCAGAGGTGATGGCAATTTTTTGTTTAGCAAAAAATTTAGACGATTTAAAAAAAAGGCTCGGTGAAATTCTTATTGCTTTTGATCAAAAGGGAAAACCGATATATGCAAAACAAATTAAGGCTCATGGAGCAATGACGGCTCTTATAAAAGATGCCTACAAGCCAAATCTTGTTCAATCTTTTTATGAAACTCCGGTACTTATTCATGGCGGACCTTTTGCTAATATAGCGCATGGCTGTAATAGTGTTGTAGCGACTCAAATGGCCTTAAAACTTGCTGATTATGTTGTAACTGAAGCTGGTTTTGGTGCTGATCTGGGCGCTGAAAAATTCATGGATATCAAATCAAGAGCTTTAGGAGTAAAGCCTGATGCAGTTGTAATTGTTGCTACCATAAGAGCACTCAAATATCACGGCGGGGTAGAAAAAAAACACTTGAATCAAGAAAATATTGACGCATTAAAAACAGGATTTGCAAACCTTCAAAGACATATTCAAAACTGTCAAAAAGAGTTTGGATTGAAAGCTGCAGTTGCAGTTAATCGATTCAAATTTGATACTCAAGATGAAATAAATACCTTGAAGAATTTAATTGATAAAGAAGATTGCCAGATGTACTTGTGTGAACATTGGGAAAAAGGAGCCGAAGGGGCGGTCAATTTGGCAAAAGGTGTTGTTAAACTAGCACAAATGCGAAACAAGTCTCATTACGCATACAATATTAAAGATTCTATTATCAAAAAAATTGAATCAATCGCTACAAAGCTTTATAAAGCAAAAAAGGTAAGATTTTCTGTAATTGCTAAACGCAAGTTAAAAGAGTTTGAACGGCTACCTAAAGTTAAAAATATGCCGGTCTGTATTGCAAAAACACAATTTTCGTTTTCTTCTGACCCTTCACAATTAGGGGCTGCTTTAAACCATACCCTTGAAGTAAAAGATATTGATTTAAAGAATGGCGCAGGCTTTATAGTTGCAATATGTGGACCTATCATGACTATGCCAGGATTGCCTTTAAAACCAGCTGCTGAAATAATTAAAATTAATTCAAATGGTGACCTAGAAGGGCTATTCTGATGCTTGTTTTAGCATCAGAAATCACTAAAAAATCTGAGATTAGTGTAAATAAATCAAAATTTATTGGGTTGATGTTGACTTCATCAAGCATAAAAGGGTTGAAGTTAAAGATTGAAGATTTATGGAAATCAGAGTTTAGTGATGCCAGCCATATTGTCTATGCGGTTAGGTTTAAAAATAAGAATGAGGTCATTGAGCCTTACTTTTCTGATGATGGTGAGCCTTCAGGAACAGCAGGAAAGCCATTATTAACTCTTTTGGAAGGCAGATCAATTATCAATACCGCAGTGATAGTAATAAGATACTATGGAGGAATAAACCTAGGTACGGGTGGACTGGTAAAGGCATATAGTGAAGCGGCTCAGATGGTCATTGATCAGGCTAATTTAATCCAGCATGTTGAGTATAATAATTATAAAATATTATTAAAATACAATATGTTAGATAAATTTATTAATTTAATTTATAGTATAAACGGTGAAGTTTTGGAACGTAATTTTGAAGAGGATATTCTTTTAAAAATTCGCTTACCTAAGGGACAGGAAAAAAATATAAAAAACTTTGTAGACTCAAATCAGTTGGAGTTAAATGATGTCTGAATATGTATGGATAGGTATTGTTATATTCTTTCTCGGCCTCATGATATTTACTCTTTTAAAAAAATCGAGCTCAACCACTAATGATGCTCAACTAAATGATCACCATAGAAAAATTTTACTCGACTTCAACGAATCTTTAAATAAAGCGACGGATCGTTTCAATAAATTAGTGAGTGAAGAATTTAAGTACAATAGAGATGTTTTAGAAAGTCTAAAAATGAATCAACAAGAGAGTATCAATCAGTTAAAAGCGGAGGTTGTTGAAAAAATAAACTTAGCTTTAAGTAATCAGGCAAAAATTCAACAAGAATCAATCCAATCATCATTAAAAAATACAACGATGCAGCTTTTGGCCTCAGTCGAGGCATTAACAAAATCGGTAGATTCTCGTCTTGAAGAAATTACTGGAAAAGTCCATGAGCGGCTTGAAGAGGGATTTAAAAAAACAAATGCAACTTTTATGAGTGTGATGGAAAGGTTAGCTACAATTGACGAAGCCCAGAAAAAAATTGATGGGCTAACCACTAACGTTGTCAGTCTCCAAGAACTTCTGGGTGACAAAAGATCAAGAGGGGCCTATGGCGAGCTTCAGTTAGAGGGTTTAGTTAAAAACATCTTACCGCCTGACTCGTATTCCTTTCAACATACTTTTAAAGACGGTTCAAGAGCAGATTGCGTTCTTTTTTTACCTGAGCCCACTGGAACAGTCGCAGTTGATTCTAAATTCCCTATGGAAAATTATCAAAAAATGTTCGACATTAAACTAAATGATGTTGATAAATTAAAAGCAGAAAAACAATTCAAAATAGATGTAAAAAAACATATTAATGATATTGCTAAAAAATATATCATTCCTGGTGAGACTACTGATGGTGCGGTAATGTTTGTTCCAGCAGAGGCTGTTTTCGCTGAAATTCATGCCTACCACTCTGACCTCATACAAGAATCAATGGGTATGAAGGTATGGATTGTCTCTCCAACGACCTTAATGGCTGTTTTAAATATGGCTCGAACAGTACTAAAAGACGTAGAAACAAGACAGCAAGTGCATATAATTAAGTCAGAACTTGGAAAGCTAGGAAAAGAATTTGAGAGATTTGATCAGCGTATGAAAAAGCTAGCAGACAATATTCGTTTAGCGCATGAAAATGCCCAAGATGTTCATGTGACATCACAAAAAATTTCACGTCGATTTTCACAAATCGAAAGAGTTGAGTTAAAAGACAATCCAAATGATCTTTTAGAGTTTGAGGATTCTTTATTAGAGCAAAAAGACGATCATGATGATTAACATTCTTTTTTTTGCACGCCTTAGAGAGGTCGTGGGACAGGGTAGTATTCAATATCAACCTTCACTTGTTAAGCCGCTCACAGTAAAGTTAGTACTTGAGGAAATGAAGTTTCAATTTATACGGCTTCAGGATGAAAAAAATATCAAAGCAGCACTCAACCAAGAATTATTGTCTGATTGGAATACTCCAGTTCAAGATGGAGATGAAATTGCTTTTTTTCCTCCAATTACAGGAGGTTAAATGACTGTCATTGTTCAAGAAAGTGATTTTTTATTACAGCAAGTTATTGAGGAATTGCGAAAAAATCCGAATACGGGAGCTGTTGTAAGTTTTATTGGGTATGTAAGAAACTTTACAAATACATCAAAAGCTGCAGAGGTGGATAATGAGTCTTTTATGGAAATTGAGCATTATCCAGGCATGACTGAAAAATCTTTAATGGCAATTGAAAATCAAACACGTCAAAAATGGAAGGTAAGCGACATCAGGATTATTCATCGATATGGAAAATTAGAGATCAATGATCAAATCGTTTTAGTTGCAGTTTCATCAGAACACAGAACAGAAGCTTTTAGGGCATGTGAGTATATTATTGACTATTTAAAAACAGATGCGCCATTTTGGAAAAAAGAGTTTGATGGCAAGGTATCTCACTGGGTTAATCTAAATCTCAGTGATATTGATAAAAAACATAAATGGTAATCAAATCATATGTTTATATAATTAGTTTTATGATTTTTTTTATTTGCTATTAAGAGTTTCTTAATTAGAAATTTTTATTTTTAAAGTGTGCCTTAAAAAAATGTATTGCTATACTATGATTAATAATAAGGAAACTGATATTTAGTATGCAACAACTTAGAAAAATAATATTCCCCGTAGCTGGTCTTGGATCTCGATTTCTTCCGGCAACAAAAGCCACTCCAAAAGAGATGCTACCGATCGTTGATAAACCACTTATCCAATATGCCGTAGAGGAGGCAATCGAAGCTGGATTTAAAGATCTCATATTTATTACTGGCAAATCAAAAAGAGCTATCACTGATCATTTTGATTCAACATTAGAGCGATTTTCAAATGTTGATGATAAAAAAGCTAAGTTAATGGATGAAATGAACCAAATTGTTCCCAAAGGTGTTTCATGTATTTATATTCGACAAGGTGAACCCTTGGGTTTGGGTCATGCCATCTTACAGGCGAAACCAGTTGTGGGTAATGAACCCTTTGCAGTTTCCCTTGCAGATGATTTGATTGATTCGGAACCTGGTGTCTTAAAGCAACTTGTTGAGCAGTTCAATGAACAGCAAAGCTCTATTATCGCTGTGCAAAAGGTGGATCAATCCGAATCAAAAAAATATGGGATGATAGATTCCAATAATTTAGATAGTGATTTAGTCAAGTTATCGAATATTGTAGAAAAACCTGATCCAGAATTTGCTCCATCTAATTTAGGAGTAGTTGGGCGCTATATATTCACTAATTCTTTAATGAGCTTTCTCGAGAAAACAACCTTTGGGGCGGGTCATGAAATTCAGTTAACTGATGGTATAAAGCTTATGCTCAAGCAAGAGAGTATTTACGCTTTTTTATTTTCTGGTAAACGCTATGATTGTGGGTCAAAATTAGGCTACTTAATGGCTAATATTGATTATGGATTAAAACATAAAGAATTCGGTGATGAATTACGAAATTACATTAAAGATTTAGTATGACCTTATCAAATGGAGATCGATGCCTTTATACCTATGACCAAATTTTAGATGCAATTCATACAATATCTCGACAAATTAATTTAAAAACACAATCAAAAGAAGTTATTTTTTGTCCAGTCATGTCAGGATCTTTAGTTTTTGCTGGACATTTGCTTCCATTATTAAATCATCAGCATTTATCTGTAAATTATCTTCACTACTCGCGATATAAAAGTGACCAAGGTTTAAATATGGGTGAATGGAAATACCTCCCAAAAAGAGAAGAGCTAGTAAATCGTCATATAATATTAATTGATGATATTCTAGATCAAGGTAACACATTACAAGAATGCATAAAAATTCTAAAAAAACTTGGTGCAAAAACTATTTTGTCATGCGTTCTTTTTTATAAACCCAAAACGAAATCTATAATAGATGCTGATATCAAAGGGCTTGAATTGCCCAATGAGTATGTTTATGGTTTTGGCCTTGATAAATCTGGGCTCCATAGGAATGAATTAAACTTATATGTCAAAAATACGTAAGCCTAAAATAAAGGCTAAATCAAAAGACCCTTTTTTTAAAAGAGAGTCACAAAAATATGAAAACCCGATTCCCAGCCGAGAATTTATTCTCGACATCATGAAAGAGCACGGAACACCCATTAAAAAAAACCAATTAATTCGATTATTGGGTATTCAAGAAGCTGAAGAAGAAATACTTTCTCATCGGTTAAAAGCGATGAGGAGAGATGGTCAGATTCTAAAGAACCGAAAAGATGTTTTTTGTGTTGCAGAAAAATTAAATTGTATTCCTGGAAAAGTTCAGGGACATGCCGATGGTTATGGATTTCTTATCCCAGATGATTCAAAACAAAGCGATATTTTTCTTAGTCAGCGAGAGATGTCTAAAGTTTTTCATAATGATCGAGTAATGGTTCAAATATCAGGTTTGGATAGAAAAGGCAAAGCTGAAGGAACCATTATTGAAATACTTGAAAGGAATAATAAGGTTTTGGTCGGAAGAGTTGTTCAGTCTCATGGAGTCACAATTGTATCTGCAGAAGATAAAAGAATAAATCAAGACATTCTTATTCCTTATGGCAAGGATTTAAACGCAGTACCTGGAGACATTGTTGAGGTTGAAATTACGACACAACCAGCAATGAATATCAAACCTATGGGTCAAGTCATAGAGATTATCGGAAAACTTGATGACAGTGGTATTGAAATTGAAATTGCATTAAGAAAACATAATCTCCCATTTCGTTTTGATAAAAAGGTTGATAAGGAGTTAACGAAAATAAAAGATATCTGTGATAAAGATCTTGATGATCGTGTCGACTTAAGAAATCAGATGTTTGTCACAATTGATGGAGAAACTGCGAAAGATTTTGATGATGCGGTTTATGCAGAAAAAGAAAGTGATGGGTACCGTTTAATGGTGGCTATTGCTGATGTAAGTCATTATGTTCAGGATGGGACCGAGCTTGATAAGGAAGCATTTAATCGTGGAAACTCAGTGTATTTTCCAAGAAGAGTGATCCCAATGTTACCTGAAATTCTTTCCAATGGATTGTGTTCATTAAATCCAAATGTCGATCGCTTGGTTATGGTTGCGGATATGAAGATTTCAAGCTCGGGGGATGTTTATGCGTATCAATTTTATCCTGGAATAATAAATTCAAAATTTAGACTGACTTATACCATTGTTGATCAATTAATCTTTAAGGAGATACCGAATAAAGAATATCCCAAAGAGCTTGTTAAAAAATTACTAACTTTAAAAGAGGTATACCAGACTCTAAGTAAACAAAGAACACAGCGACATGCAATAGAATTTGATCGTATCGAATCGCAAATAATTTTTGACGAATCAGGAAAAATTAAAAATGTAGTTCCCTTAGCACGAAATGAAGCTCATAGGCTGATTGAAGAGTGCATGCTTGCAGCAAATGTGAGTGCTGCTGATTTTCTTCTTTCAAAAGACCTGGGACTTTTTCGTAATCATGAAAAACCTAAAGAAGAAAAAATTGAAATATTAAAATCAGTGTTATCTGATTTTAAGGTATATATGGATGGGGGAATTAAACCAGATGTCAAAGATTATGGACTATTACTTGAGAAAATAAAACAAAAAGAAAACTTTCAGATGCTTCAAACCATGGTCTTGAGATCCATGCAGCAAGCGAATTATAGCTCTGAAAATAAAGGTCATTTTGGGTTAGCTTATGAAAAATATACACACTTCACTTCACCTATTCGACGTTATCCAGACCTGGTGGTACATAGAGTTATTAAATCAATTTTAAAAAAACGTAAGTTTAAAACTGAGAACCTTGAATCAATTGCTAATCATTGCTCAGCCACAGAGAGAAGGGCTGATGAAGCAACACGAGATGTTGAAAATTGGCTTAAATGTTTCTTTATGAAGGATCGAATTGGAGAAAAATTCGAAGTGATTACATCCAGTGTTACAAACTTTGGACTGTTTGTTGAGATCCCAAATTTGCATATTGAAGGACTTTTACATGTTACTGAATTGGGCAATGATTATTTTGTTTTTAATAAAGAAAAGCAGTTGCTTGAAGGCGAAAAATCCAAGAAAAAATTCAGACTGGGAGATGAGTTATTAGTAAAACTTATCCGAGTTGATTTGGAGTTAGGTAAAATTGACTTTACATTAATTAAGAAAATCAAAGATGCCTAATTTTGTATATGGAATTCATTCCGTTGAGTCAGCTATCCATGCTAAAAAAGTAGACCATTTGTATGTACTTAAGGATCGACAAACATATAAAGTGAATCAACTTATCGAAGTAGCACAAAAAAATAAAGTTCCTGTTACTTTTGCTGAACTTGGGTGGTTGGAAAATAAATTGGGCGATGTGAATCATCAAGGTGTAGCTGCAAATTTATTACCACAATCCTCTCAAACAATAAATCTTGAAGATTTTTTAAAGAATAACAATAATAATTTATTTTTTCTTATCTTGGATGAAGTTCAAGATCCTCATAACCTTGGTGCGTGTTTTAGAATTGCCAGTGCATTCAATTTATCTGGCATCATTACACCAAAAAATAATTCGGTCGGAATAACACCAGCGGTCATAAAGGTAGCCAGTGGGGCTGTTGACCATGTTCCCTTCTTTCAAGTGACGAATCTCTCAAGAACTCTTGATTTATTGAAGGAAAATACTTTCTTTATTTATGCAGCAGATGGATATTCAGACGTTTCAATTTATGATGAAAAATTTTCTGGAAATGTTGCGCTCGTTATGGGGTCTGAAGGCAAGGGTATTCGTCGTCTGACCAAAGATAAGTGTGACTTAACATTTTCAATTCCAATGCAAGGATCCATTGAGAGTTTGAATGTATCAGTGGCAACTGGTATTTGTGTCTCAGAAATTAGAAGAAAATTAGGATAATTTAAGAATACGTCTGTAGTTTTTCCTAATTATTTCTAATTTTTTTGGTTGTTTATTTAATTCAATCTGATAGCTTGGAAAAATACGTCTAATTTTATTATTGAAATTAGGTATTTCATGAGCAAAACATTTTTCAATAATTTCCAACATTGAGGCAGCAGAAACTGATGCACCTGGAGATGCGCCCAATAAAGCGGCTAATGTTTTTTTATCGTCATAAATTATTTCGGTACCAAACTCAAGCTTTCCAGAAAATCCTTTTGATGGCTTAATAATTTGCACTCTTTGCCCTGCATCGATGAGCTTCCAATCATTTGATTTTGCATTTGGATAAAATTTTCTTAAGTGATGCATGCGCTTTTCATGCGTCAAAATAATCTGTTTAAAAAGGTAATTTACTAAATTTAAATTTTTTATACAAACAGTGAGAATTTCTTTGAAATTCGTTAATTTGATCGATTTTGGAAAATCTAAAAAAGAACCGTTTTTCAAAAACTTGAAAGTAAATCCCGCAAATGGACCAAAAAGTAAACAGTCCTGATTTCCAATTTTTCTAATATCAAGATGGGGAACTGACATTGGAGGTGCTCCCGTTTCAGCTTGGCTATATACTTTTCCTTGGTGTTGTTTGACGATATTTTGATTGTTACAAATTAACCATTTGCCACTAATTGGAAATCCACCATAACCAAATGATTCTTTTATTTTTAGGTTTTGAAGAATTTTGATTGAATTGCCACCAGCGCCTAAAAATATAAATTTAGTAAGCCGCATTCCTGTTTTTGATTTTATTAAGTACCCATCTTTTATTTTCGTTATTTTTTGGATAGGTTCGCTCAAATGAAGCTTAAAGTTATTCTGCTTTTTAAGTTCAGATATAAGTATATTAGTTAAGTTTCCAAAATTTACATCTGTACCATTTTCATAGTTGGTTAAAGCAATATCATCGAGTTTTTTTCTTCCACGAATTAACAAAGGAAATTTCTTTTTAATTTCTTCATAATTGTCAGTGAAGGTTATTCCTTTAAATAACGGCTGTTCTTTAATTTTATTAAATCTTTTCTTTAAAAAATCAACATTTTTTTTATCCCATACAAAACTTGCATGAGATGATTTTGATATGAATGTCTGAGGTTTGATTATTTTATTTTTTTTAACAATATATGACCAAAATTGTAAAGAAAGCTCAAACATTTCATTTATTGATAATGCTTTGTGGATATCAATTACCCCATTTTTTTCAGGGGTATAATTCAATTCACAATTTCCAGCGTGGCCGGTTCCAGCATTGTTTAATACTTCTGAACTTTCTTGGCCACACGCTGGTAACTTTTCATATAAATGAATTTTAAGTTGAGGATTTAATTCATGTAATAATGTGGCAAGAGTCGCACTCATTATCCCGGCACCCACTAAAACTACATCAATTTGATTTACACTTTTTTTTTGCATCGCGCTATTATAAGTAATTATCTTTAATAATTAAAATTATGCATCATATTATTTTATCTGTTGGTTTACTTATTTTTGCAGCACATGCTTTAAACTTTATTTTTAAAAAAACTTATATCCCTGATGTCTTAATTCTAATCATTTTTGGAATCTTATTAGGTCCAATTTTTCATATCATTATGCCCCAAGATTTTGGAAGAGTAGGGCAGGTTATTACCACTATTGCCTTAGTGGTTATTTTATTTGAAAGTGGTTGCTCACTTGATTTTAAAGTCTTAGTTCGTTCATTTAAAACATCAGGTTATTTGACCCTTTTAAGTTTTTTTATAACTACCTTGATTGTTTTAACTTTCGCAATTGTATTTTTAAATATGAGTTTCTTATCAGGCCTAATGCTTGGAGTAATTTTGGGAGGAACATCATCAGCTGTTGTTGTTCCAATAACAGATGTGTTGAACATCCATCCCGAAACTAAAACAACATTATTGCTTGAATCAGCAGCAACGGATGTTTTGTGTATCTTAACATTGTTTTCTTTAATTGAATTTTCTGAACTGAATCAATCATTTGACTTAATTAAATTTATTTCTAGTATCGGCACCTCTTTCGTGATGGCTGTTGTGTTTGGATTACTTTCTGGAACATTATGGCTCATTATTATTGATAAGTTAAAAAATTTTCCTAATTCACTAACCACCACCATTGCATGGCTTTTTATTGTTTATGGTATTACTGAGATATTTGGATATTCAGGCCCAATTGCAGCATTAGCGTTTGGATTAATTTTAACTAATTATCAATCTTTTGGTTTTATCAATAACTATATTCTTGCTCGACATGAGATTAAGCCGCTGACCAAGGTGGAATTAGATTTTTACAAAGAATTAGTTTTCTTATTAAAAATTTTCTTTTTTATCTACCTTGGCATACAGTTTGAAATTAAAGAATATTATTTATTAGTTTTTGCGCTGGGTATTGTCACGGCAGTCTTTATGTCTAGAATCCCGCTTACAAAATATTTATTCAAGAGAGTAGATTTTGAGGATAGATCATATATCTCAATGATGGCTCCAAAAGGATTAGCTGCAGCAGTATTAGCGTCTATTCCACTGACTCACAATATTCCTGGGTCAGAGCAAATTATTGACATTGTCTCGATGGTGGTTGTGTTTAGTATTATCTTATGTGCTGTTTTGGTAATGGCATTTCGGTTTAAATTGATAAAAAATTTATACCGAAAATTTATATAAAAAAACCACACCAAAATGGCGTGGTTTTAAAAATTTGGCTCCCCAACCTGGGCTCGAACCAGGGACACACGGATTAACAGTCCGTTGCTCTACCGACTGAGCTATTGGGGAAGAGAAGTGAGATGGTAAACAGAAAAAAGCATTTGGTCAATATTTTCAAGTATTAAATTTCAATAGCTTTTTTTATTCGGGAAATGGCCTCAACAAGATTATCCATTGAAGTGGCAAATGACAATCTGAAATAGCCTTCAGCACCAAAGGCGGAGCCTGGAACAACTGCAACATTTGCTTTTTCTAATAAATATTCACACAAAGCTAAGTCATTTTCCTCGTTAATAATTTGTTTAGAAAATAAATTTTGAATAGCTTCTTTAGCATAAGCAAATGCATAAAAGGCTCCATCCGCGGGAATGCAATTAAGGCCCTGAATATTATTTATCGCTGATATTACAAATTCATGTCTTAGCTTAAATTCTTTAACCATAATATGAATACATTCATGTGTGCCCCGTAATGCCGTTTCAGCTGCAGCCTGAGAAATTGAACAAGGATTAGAAGTTGATTGAGATTGAAGTTTTGTCATTGCTTTAATTATTTTTTCTGGTCCTGCGGCATACCCGATTCTCCAACCAGTCATTGAGTAAGCCTTGGATACTCCATTTAAAACTATGGTTCGGTCAAGCAATGAGGGTTCTACCATAACAATATTATGAAATGGTTTATTGTTTAGACTGATGTGTTCATAGATATCATCTGAGGCAATAATAATTTTTGGATGTTTTTTGAGAACCTCAGCAATTTCGATTAATTCTGATTTTGTATAAACAGAGCCGGTAGGGTTTGATGGAGAATTAAGAAAAACTAATTTTGTATTTTTATTGATTGCCTTTTCAAGCTGCCCAGCTGTGATCTTGAAATTATCTTCAATGCTGGCTTGAATAGTAACTGCTTTCGCTGCAGTGAGTACAGCGATATCCTCATACGATACCCAGTAAGGGGCAGGAATAATGACCTCATCGCCTTCATCAAGAATCGATAAACATAGATTAAAAATACATTGTTTTCCACCAACGCCAACAACAATTTGTTGAGGGTTATAATATAAACCATTATCATCTTTAAACTTATTGACTATAGCTTCCTTTAAGCTTGGAATCCCTCCCACGGGGGTGTACTTAGTTTTTCCAGATTGAATAGCTTTAATGGCACCTTGTTTAATAAATTCGGGCGTATCAAAATCAGGTTCCCCAGCAGCAAGACCAATAATGTCGATGCCTTGTGATTTAAGTAAAGATGCTTTTGCAGTGACTGCTAAAGTTGGAGATTCTTTGATGCGTTGGACAGCTTGAGATAAAATTTGATCGGTAGACACAGTGAAAAAAAATTTAATTATAGAAATTTGATTTTACAAAATATTTAACAAGACGGAAAGTTTTATTTATTAAATATCTCTTTTAACTCAGCTGCTTTGTCCAAATCAATTTGATTGAGCTGTTCTAAATAGTTTTTAGCTTGGTTTGGATCATCATTTTTTGCAATTTTTGCCAGTTCAAATATGGGATCAATATTTTTTTTATCACATTGGTTAGATTTTTTGAACGCTTCTTTCGCTGCATCCATTTTATTTAATGAGAGGTAGGCGAAACCCAGTTCATACCAAGCCTCTGTATTATTTGGCTCTTTTTTTACCCACTCATTAGCTAGTCTTTCAACGCTATTCCACTCCTCCTTCGCTTTGGGAATAGCGATTCTTAAGTAGTAAGGTTTTTTATCTTCATCTTCCTCCCATAGCGCTTTTCCTTGAATGGGGAATTCATCAAATTCTTTTTGATTCATCAGGTCTTTCAGCCACTCAACCGGGACCGCATAGTAGGAACCATAACCTGTTGTTTTGAAAGTATTTATACCCACTAATTCACCTTGCATATTAAACAAACCACTGCCACTTGCTCCAAGTCTAAATTTCGCACTGGATAAAATTAAATTACCATTATCTATAGGATAAGTAGCAATAATGAGCCCTCCTATGGTTAATGGAACAGGTGCACCATGAGAATGCCCTATACCCACGACTTCACTATTTTTCTTTAATTTCGATGTACCAAGGGGGGCAGGAATTCGGCTCATTCCATGCGTTCCGATAAGACACAGGTCATGCCAGGGGTTTGATTTAACTGATACGATCGAAAAAGTTTGATCGCCTTGAGATACCCAAGGTTTTTTGGTTCCTCTTAGAACATGGCAATTGGTCACAATTTGATTATCGCCAACAATAACACCGGAGCCGTAACCAAGTGACCCATTTTCTTGATAACCACGAATCATGACAACGGAGTTGAATGCATGCATTAATGCAGACTGATCATATGCAAACACTGAAGTGGTTAGCAAAAGGAATAGGGGTATTATTTTTTTCATTACTAAATGACCATGGTCAGACTATAAAGTTCTTTTGCTGTTAAAATTTAAGGTTGATGAAAAAAGAAAAAATTAAAACTTACCCAAATAGTCCTTTTGAGCTATATTTGCCTTTTGAACCCTCTGGCGATCAACCGGAAGCGATTAAAAAACTGATTCAGGGTGTCAATAATCAGGAAAAATTTCAAACTTTATTAGGTGTCACGGGCTCAGGAAAAACATTTACCATTGCCAATGTGATTGCTCAAACTGGACGTCCCACTATAGTGATGGCTCCGAATAAAACTCTTGCAGCTCAATTATATTCTGAATTTAAAGAATTTTTTCCTAATAACGCGGTTGAGTATTTTGTATCTTATTATGACTACTATCAACCCGAAGCTTATGTTCCGGCTAGAGATCTTTTTATAGAAAAAGATTCAAGCATTAATGATCACATAGAGCAAATGAGATTATCAGCAACAAAAGCATTGCTTGAGAGGGATGATTCAATTATTGTCAGCTCGGTATCTGCAATTTATGGCATAGGTGACCCAGTTGATTATCAAGGAATGGTTTTACATATTCAGGCTGGTGAAAAAATCTTACAAAGAAATATTGTGCAACGCCTTGTTTCTATGCAATATGATCGTAATGATTTTGATTTTTCTCGAGGTTCATTTCGAGTTCGAGGAGATGTGATAGATATTTTTCCAGCAGAAAATTCAGAAACAGCATTAAGGGTTTCAATGTTTGACGACGAGGTTGAAACATTAACTCTTTTTGATCCATTAACGGGACAGATGTATGACAAAATAAAAAGGTTTACGGTGTACCCCTCAAGTCATTATGTAACGCCAAGAGAAACGACGGTCAATGCTATCGAAAAAATTAAAATCGAGCTTCACGATCGTGTCAATTACTACCTAAAAGAAAAAAGATTAGTAGAAGCTCAGAGAATTGAGCAGAGAACCAAGTTTGATTTAGAAATGCTAAATGAAATTGGGTTTTGCAAAGGAATTGAAAATTACTCAAGACACATGTCAGGCAGAAAAGCTGGAGAGGCACCACCAACTTTAATCGATTATCTGCCAAATAACGCGTTAATGGTTTTTGATGAAAGTCATGTGACGATTCCGCAAATTGGAGGAATGTACAAAGGCGATCGAGCACGAAAAGAAAACCTTGTTGATTTTGGTTTTAGATTACCCTCTGCAATGGATAATCGCCCATTAAAGTTTGAAGAATTTGAAGCACTTATTAATCAATGTATCTTCGTTTCGGCAACTCCATCCGATTATGAAGAAAAGCATTCAAAAATAATTGTGGAGCAAGTAGCCAGACCGACCGGTCTTGTGGATCCTCAAGTTGAAGTTTACCCAGCAGACTCTCAGGTTGATCATCTCCTAGGTGAAATTAATAAAACTATTTTGATGGAAAATCGAGTTTTGGTTACCACCTTAACAAAAAGAATGGCTGAAGATTTAACGGATTATCTAACTGAAAATGGAATCAAAGTGAAATATTTGCATTCAGACATTGATACCGTCGAGAGGGTTGAAATTATTCGAGATCTCCGCCTTAAAGAGTTTGATGTATTGGTGGGAATAAATTTGTTAAGAGAAGGTTTGGATATCCCTGAGGTTGGATTAGTCGCTGTTTTAGATGCAGACAAGGAAGGTTTTTTGAGATCTGAACGCTCATTAATTCAAACCGCTGGCCGAGCAGCCCGAAATCTCGATGGTCGAGTCATTTTTTATGCAAATTCTGAAACAAGAAGTATGAAGTCAGCCATGCAAGAAATGGCCAGAAGGCGTGAAAAGCAAATTGAGTATAATAAAATTAACAATATTACTCCCGAGGGGATAAAGAAAAAAATTAAGGACATTATTGAACAAGAATTGGATACTGAATCTTTTAAATTAAGTCAGAATGATAAAAGAAAGTACAGGAAGTATGAGGATATGACAGAGCCGCAGCTGATTAAGGAGATTGGAAAATTAGAAAAAAGTATGCAGAAAATGTCACGTAATCTTGAATTTGAAAAAGCAGCAGAAGTGCGCGATGAAATTAAGTTTTTGAAAGTACGTATCTACGGACCCAATCTCAAGGACCACGTTGCTTAATTAGATAGATTAGTTCGATTAAATTATTGATAATATTAAAAATAACAGTATAATTTACGTTTTTTAATCCTTGCCTCACTGCATTTGACAGGAGGCTTTAACCGAGAGGAAATAGTATGCGACACTACGAAGTAGTTTTTATCGTGCATCCTGATCAAAGCGAGCAAGTTCCGGCTATGATCGAGCGATACCAAACATTGCTAAAAACAAACTCTGGCTCTATTCACCGTCTGGAAGACTGGGGCAGAAGACAATTAGCTTATCCAATCCAAAAAATTCACAAAGCTCATTACGTGTTAATGAACATTGAATGTGACCAAAAAACACTTGAAGAATTAGAAACCTCTTTCAAGTTTAATGATGCTGTGCTTAGACATTTAACTTTCGCAACTAAAGGACCAGTTTCTTCTCCATCACCTATGATGAAAGAAGAAAAATCAAAGTCTATTGTTGGCGATAAAGAAGTGTTAGAAGAAAAAGATGAGGTAGTTAGCGGATCTTGAATGAATTAATTTTGGATGGCACGGTTGTTGAACTTGACGATATTCGATTTACACCGGGCAATGTTCCAATTAGAAATTTTAAAATTCATTTTAAAGATTTAACGCGAAAACAATTATATAAACATGTTGAATTTGAGATAAATGCGCTAGTAGTTGGTGATCTTGTTAATAAAATTGAGTTAAACAAAGATTATCAATTCAAAGGATTTTTAGATAAGAGATCACAAAAGTCTTCACAGCTTACATTTCATGTTCAGGAATACAAAATAAGGAGTTAAGAGTTATGGCAAGAGATATGTATAGAAGAAGAAGATACTGCCGCTTTTCAGCTGAAGGTATCAAAGAAGTCGATTACAAAGATATCGATCTTTTAAAAGATTTTATTTTAGAGAATGGGAAGATTATTCCTGCAAGAATTACTGGCACGAAAGCTCGCTATCAAAGACAGCTGACCACTGCAGTAAAAAAAGCACGGTTTTTAGCTCTTCTTCCATACACTGACAAACATTAAGGAGAAGGCATATGCAAGTTATTTTATTGGAAAAAGTTGCCAATCTTGGAAACCTTGGTGATGTTGTAAAAGTAAAAGATGGGTATGGACGAAACTTTTTAATACCTCAAGGTAAAGCTAAGCGAGCAACCGAGGCCAATATGGCTGAGTTTGAAGCTAAAAAAGCTGAATTCGAGAAACATCAATCGGCATTACTCAAATCAGCTCAAGATCGAGCGACTAAATTAGACGGATACACTTTGCAAGTAACCCAAAAAGCCGGTGTTGACGGCAAACTCTTTGGGTCTGTCACTAATTTTGATATCTCTGAAGAGCTTGCTAAAGCAGGTCATGAGGTTGCAAAATCAGAAATTCGTATGCCAGATGGCCCACTCAAGGTGATTGGCGATCATAAGGTTTCTGTGGCTTTGCATGCTGACGTGGTGGTGGAAATCACCGTCGCAGTCCTCGGCGAGACTGAGTAAGTAAATTACAAAAAGGCTGCCACTGGCAGCCTTTTTTTTATCGTTTATAATCATTTAATGGCTGATGAATCAATTAACAAGTTAAGACTTCCACCTCATTCTATTGAGGCTGAACAATCTCTTTTAGGTGGTCTATTAATTGATAATGAAGCCCTCGATAAGGTAGCTGACGTGGTTTCAGTCAGTGATTTTTACCGCCAAGATCATCAAATTATTTACCAACATATTCATCAATTAATTGAACGATCTCAGCCCGCTGATATTGTCACTGTTGGCGAATCTTTAGAATCCAATGCTGAATTAAATACGGTTGGCGGCCTTGAGTACTTGGGATTGCTTGCTGAAAATACACCCACGGCAGCCAATATCAGAGGCTATGCACAAATTGTTCGTGAACGTTCTATCATGCGCAACCTGGTTCAAGTAGGCACAGAAATCGTTGATAGTGCTTTATCTCCTCAAGGAAGAGATGCTCAACAGTTACTCGATGAGTCTGAGTCGAAAATTTTTCAAATTGCAGAAGCTGGTAAAAATGACCGAATTGGTTTTACCGACATTAAAGAGCTTCTTCCACAAGTGGCAGAACGAATTGATCAATTATTTCAACGTGATAACCCATCAGATGTGACCGGAGTTCCAACAGGTTATAAAGATCTTGATATGATGACTTCGGGTTTGCAACCGGGTGACCTGGTGATTATTGCAGGTCGGCCATCAATGGGAAAAACCTCGCTGGCCCTGAATATTGCCGAATACGTTGCGATTGATACCGGACTACCTGCGGCTATTTTTTCAATGGAAATGGCTTCCACACAGCTTGTTTCAAGGCTTATTGGTTCAGTGGGTAAGCTTAATCAACACAAAATGAGAACCGGTCAATTAGACGATAACGATTGGGAAAAACTATCATATGCCCTGGGTCAACTTAATGAAGCGCCTATATTTATTGATGAGGGCTCGGCTCTCAACCCCTATGAAGTGCGTGCAAGAGCGAGACGCCTGCATAAACAATGTGGAAAACTTGGTTTAGTGGTTATCGATTACCTTCAATTGATGGGAACCGCCGGTTCTTCTGAAAATCGAGCTACAGAAATCTCTGAAATATCAAGATCACTGAAATCATTGGCCAAGGAATTAAACGTTCCGGTTGTGGCCCTCTCTCAGCTCAATCGAAGTGTGGAGCAACGTCCTGATAAGAGACCAGTGATGTCAGACTTAAGAGAATCTGGCGCGATCGAGCAGGATGCTGATGTCATCATGTTTATTTATCGTGATGAGGTTTATAACCCAGAAACTCCGGACAAAGGTGTGGCTGAAATCATTCTTGCTAAACAAAGAAATGGTCCAGTTGGAAGGGTGAAATTAACCTTTTTGGGTGAGTTTACTAAGTTTGAAAATTATGCAAACCCGGTAGGGTACGAAATACCAGACTAATGCGTCCGTTAAAAGCCTTAATAAATCTTGATAATGCCAGGCACAATTTAGCCTATATTAAGTCATTAGCCCCTTCTTCAAAAATTATGGCGACCTTGAAAGCCAATGCCTATGGGCATGGGCTAACATTAATGGCTACCGCTTTTAATGATGCCGATGCATTTTCTGTGCTCACAATTGATGATGCCATTGAACTCCGTGAAGCAGGTTTTGATAAAAAGATACTTTTACTCGAAGGTCCCTTTGATCAGGATGATTTAAATATCGCCGCTGCGTATCATTTTGATATGGTCATTCACAGCGACTATCAACTGGCTTTAATTCGACAGCTTGATAAGCATAAAAAAATAAACATTCATTTAAAAGTGAATACAGGCATGAACCGATTGGGGTTTGCTATAGAAAAAATCTCAAAAATTTATCAGCAGTTAAAAAATGATACCCGGGTTGATGAAATTATTTTTATGTCTCATTTTGCAAACGCGGATATCGAAAACGGTACCGATGAGCAAGTTAAACACATTGAGGCTTTACTAAAAACGTTCAATGAGCCTTTTTCTGTTGCCAATTCAGCAGCCATTGTTAATCAAATAAGCACCCAGTTAGACTGGGTGAGGCCAGGGATTATGCTCTATGGAGCAACTCCTTTTGACCTAGATTTCCCTCTAGATCAACTTAAGCCTGTTATGACCTTGCGTTCTGAAATTATTGCGATTCAAGACATAAAAAAAGGTGAGGGCGTCGGCTATGGTGATGAATTTCAAGCACCTAAAGATATGCGCATTGGCATCGTGGCTTGCGGCTATGCTGATGGCTATCCCAGACATGCCGCTTCAGGAACACCGATTATGGTTGATGGCATTCAAACTAAAACAGTAGGCCGAGTCTCTATGGATATGATCGCAGTGGATATTAATGATATCCCGAATGTGAATTACGGATCCAGTGTAGAGCTGTGGGGCGAACACTTAAGTGTGGATCTGGTGGCCCATCATGCGAAGACCGTCGGTTATGAGCTCTTATGTGCGATATCATCGGCATCACGAGTCCCTATCGATATTTATTATGGTTAAAACAAAAGTCCTCTATCAATGTGTCCAATGTGGTGGACAGTCGTCAAAATGGCAAGGGCAGTGTCCTCATTGTTTTGAATGGAACTGTCTAGAAGAGCTGGTGACCAGCGGCTCAAATAATCGGTTTCAAGCGCTGAATAAAAAATCTTCCCTTGTCAGAATAAATGATGTTGAAGTGAATGAGATTCTCAGGCACCCCACCAACAACCATGAGCTCGATCGTGTTTTAGGTGGAGGGCTTGTTCCGGGCGGGGTCACATTAATTGGAGGGGATCCAGGCATCGGAAAATCAACGCTATTGATTCAGGCGCTGGCCTCGCTCACCCAAAACCCAAGCTCCGCATTAAATGTGATTTACGTCACCGGCGAGGAGTCAATTGAACAAATCGCGATGCGCGCTCGACGATTAGATTTAGAGGTATCAGATCTGTTTGCCGTATCGGAAATCAATTTAACGCAGATCATAAAAATGATTGAAAAAGAGAAGCCCAAGGTTGTTGTCATTGACTCCATTCAAACTCTGTTTTCAGATGAGCTGACCTCAGCTCCAGGCTCTGTTTCGCAAGTGAGGGAATGTGCCGCTCAGTTAACCAGGTTAGCCAAGGCGAATGAAATTAGTATGATCTTGGTGGGTCACGTCACTAAGGATGGCTCGATTGCCGGACCAAGGGTGTTGGAACATATTGTCGATACCGTTTTATATTTCGAGGGCGAGGCTAACTCCTCCTATCGATTAATCCGCTCCATTAAAAATAGATATGGCGCTGTGAATGAGTTGGGGATCTATGCCATGACCGAAAAGGGATTAAAAGAGATCTTAAACCCATCGGCCATTTTTTTATCAGCCACATCATTTGAAACGTCGGGGTCAGTCATCACTGTCATGCAAGAGGGGACGCGACCGATCTTGATTGAAATTCAAGCTTTAGTCGACGAATCAAAACAAGCGTCACCGAAGCGACTCTCTGTGGGCTTAGAAAATAACCGAATGGCAATGATTTTAGCCGTACTGAATAAGCATCTCAATTTATCTTGTCATCATCATGATGTATTTCTCAATGCAGTTGGTGGGGTCAAAATTTCTGAACCGGGGGTAGATCTTGCCGTGCTGATTGCCATTGCCTCTTCACTTCAAGAGCAACCGGTCCCTAAAAAAACTATTATCTTTGGTGAAATTGGATTAGGCGGAGAAGTGCGCCCGGTGGTAAGGGGTCAGGAACGCATTCAAGAGGCTAAAAAATTGGGTTTTGAGCGCTTCATCTTGCCTCGAAAAAATCTCCCAAAAAAGGCTATAGAAGGAGTCGAATTATTAGCCGTTGATGATGTAAATTCCGCCCTGAATCTGGTTTTTAATTAGTAATAAAATACATTAAAATAATATAGTAAAATATTGATTTAATTATACTTATTAATAAAAGTTAACACAATAACCCAAATTTTCCTAAACGGTGTGAGTTGTGTGCGTTCGTTTAAAATATTGGCTAAATCGCCTTCTTCAATTCTCAATAAAAGGTCGTAATAGATATTGCCCATCATCAATCCCGGTAATTGTTTAAACCGATCTTCTTTAGGCAGAAGAGTAAAGGCCTTTGCATAAAAATCTTTGGCTCGATCGATTTGATACTGCATTAATTTAATTAATTGGGTATTTCTAGTACATTGTTTAAGCTCTATTTCATCGATTTGATAACTTTTTAAGTCATTTAAAGGAATATAAATACGATTTCGACGAATATCCTCTCCCACGTCACGAATGATGTTAGTTAACTGCAGTGCAATGCCGAGATTATGAGCGTAATCTAAGGTTTTTTTGTTGTGAAAGCCGAAGATCTGTGCGGATAGGATTCCCACTACAGAGGCTGCTCGGTAGGTATAGAGCTGTAATTGTTTAAAATCTTCATAGCGATTGAAGTCTAGATCCATTTTCATTCCATCAATGATTTCAATAAAATAATTCTGATTCAGGTCAAACTGTTTTATTGCTGGGTAGAGGGCTTTCGTCACAGGATGTTGCGGATGGTCTTGATATAAATTATTAATTTCTGTCAGCCACCAATTTAATTTAGTTAAGCCGACCTCATATTCTTGACAGTGATCTGCAATGTCATCAACCTCACGACAAAAAGCGTAAAGGGCGATCAAAGCTCTTTTTTTTGGTTTCGATAAAAATAAAAAGGGCAGAGCAAAATTTGTTTTACTGTCTTTAAGTTTTTGTTTGCAATACTGGTCCGGGGTCATTTGATCATCATACCCTTAATTAATACAACTCCCCAGTCAATCAAGGTCATCCTATTGTTTTTAAATGGATTTTTAGATTTTTTTAACTTTTGGTTTAAGTGTAAACCAGTAGCCACCAGCACCCTCATTTGAAGATTAAAACGTATCGAAGGAGTGTGTATAATCCCAGTTCCGTGGAGAAGTTTTTGTTCTATTTTTTTCGTCCAATAATGCTTAAATGCTTGCCAGTTTTGATTGAATTGTTCAAATTGATCATGGGCGAGCTTGAGTTTGAATTTTTTTTGTAAGGTGATTGGTAAGTACACCCGATTTTTTTTGAAATCTTCTGGAATATCCTGCAGCATATCTAACATGGCAAAGGCGTTACAAATACAATCTGAGTATTGCTTATTCATCGGTTGATCTAAGTGATTGATCTGAAGATAGATGCGACCAGCTGAATGAGCCGCTTTTTGATAATAGGTATCCAATTCCTTTTCATTTACATAGCTTTTTTTCATAGTGTCTTGCAGGAACGCATCGAGAAGATCATCAAAATATTGGGTATCAAGGTTAAATTGGCGAATAATTTTTTGCAGATCTTGAAATAAGGGTATGTTTGGATGGCCGTCTGTTTTGATGCGCTCCAGTTGCGATTTCATTTGTTGTAACAAGGCTTGTCTATGTGTTTTCGAGGATGAGCCTTCATCCGCAAGATCATCTCCAATGCGAGCGAAAGCATAGACAGTAGCTACCGCATGCCTTAATTCTCTTGAAAGAAATCGAGCGATCGGGAAATTCTCGTAGTGCTGATTAATTATTAGATTTTCTTGAAGGCTTGTATAATTTATTTTCGTCATCTTTTTTATTATATAAGGTTAATTTATTTTGCTAGCAATTATTGGAGGCTCTGGCTTATGCCAGATTGAGGGGTTAGAAATTATTCGGCGTGAGATTGTCAGGACCCCATATGGACAACCTTCAGAACCAATGATCTTTGGGATGCTTGGTGGTAAAGAGGTGATTTTTTTGGCGAGACACGGATCAAATCATTCCATAGCACCTCATAATATTAATTACCGTGCGAACATCTGGGCGCTGAATGAGGTTGGTGCGAAGTCTATTATTTCAATCGCCTCTGTGGGCTCAATTCCAAATAACATAAAAGTTGGCGATTTTGTGGTGCCCCACCAAATATTGGATTACACGCATGGCCGCAACAATACCTTTTTTGACGGCAAAGAAAATCCAGTCAAACATATCGACTTTACTCACCCCTATGACATGAGTTTACGTGAGCTGATTATTAAAACCATTACCCAATTAAATTTAAGGGTATCTCCTTTAGGAGTGTATGCGGCAACTCAAGGACCAAGGTTAGAAACGGCAGCTGAAATTGATCGTTATGAAAAAGACGGGGCTAGCGTGGTGGGGATGACCGGCATGCCAGAGGCGTGCTTGGCAAGAGAACTGGAATTAAGTTACGTTGCCATATGCCCTGTGGCGAATCATGCAGCCGGCAGAGGGGAGAGTTCTAAGGGAATTTCATCGGCCATGCTCAATCAAAGCTCCAAGCAAACGATTAAAAATACAATCACAATTTTGCAACAGTTAGTAAAAGCTGATGGCTATTAGGGACATTTTAAAAATGGGTAATCCTGACCTTCTCAAGGTCAGTGAGCCAATCACTGACTTTAATGATGCAGAGCTTTTTTCACTCATCGATGACATGATTGAAACCATGAAAGCGAATGACGGTGCCGGATTGGCTGCTCCCCAGATTGGGGTATTCAAGCGATTAGTGATCTTTGGGTTTGATCAAAATGATCGATATCCGGATGCCGAAGCGGTTCCATTTACAGTTTTAATTAATCCCGAGATTAAGCCACTTTCTGATGAGCTTGAAAACGGTTGGGAGGGATGTCTCTCAGTTCCAGGTTTAAGAGGGGTAGTCCCTCGGTTTAAAAAAATTCACTACCAGGGTTTAGATCAGCATGGAGTCACTATAAGTAGAACTGTTGAAGATTTTCATGCGCGGGTGGTTCAGCATGAGTGCGATCATTTAGACGGCATTTTGTATCCCATGAAAATTGAAGATTATCGATATTTCGGCTTTCATGAAGAAATCTTTAAAGAGTAGTTTGGTTGTAGGAAAACCTATGATAAAATTTGCTCGACGGAAGAGTGGCAGAGCGGTTTAATGCACCGGTCTTGAAAACCGACGTGGGTTCGCGCCCACCGTGAGTTCGAATCTCACCTCTTCCGCCATCTATTTTGTGATAAATTTCTTTCCATTTATGTTCAATAAAAATACTTTATTTTTTTTTATACTCCTTTTTCCTTATTTAGCTTCATGTGAAGAGCTGAAAATAAGTAACTATAAAAAATATAAAGACACCTCTACCCAATTTAGACTTGAACAACTTAACGTGACCCTTGAACATCCCTGGGCTGTCAGTTTTATCAAAGAAAATGAATTGATCGTGACTGAAAAAGGGGGAGGCTTGTTTAGATATAACCTCGATAATGGATCCAAAACAGCAATTAAGCATAAGATTCCTCATATTGCATACAAACCAGGGGGTGCGCAAGGGGGTTTGCTTGATGTGTGCCATAACCCTCTGGATGATAATCTCTATTTCACCTACAGTCATGATGTCGATGGAGCTAATTCCAGTTCAGCCATTGCGAGGGGAAAGTTGGTGCATGATGAGATTGTAAGTTTCGAGCAATTATTGATTGCCGAGCCCAAATTAAAAGAAAATCGACATTATGGGTCTCGCATTGTGATTAGAAAAAATGAACTGTATGCCGGATTTGGTGAAAGAGGAGGTGAGATGATTGCCCAAGACCCTCAAGCCCACCCTGGAAGTATTATTCGCATACACACCGACGGCACAATTCCAAGCGATAATCCGCATTACACTAGCCACCCTGATTGGTTGCCGGAGATTTATGCGATAGGTGTTCGAAATCCTCAAGGCATCACATTAACCCCAGACAAACAACACATCCTTTTTTCGAGTCACGGCCCCAGGGGTGGGGATCATATCGCGATGGCAGACTCAGGCGCTAATTTTGGCTGGAAACACATTTCCTGGGGTGGTACTGAGTACACTGGATTGAGTATAGGGCAGACAGCATTTGACCCGGGGTTTACAAGCCCAATGCTCAGTTGGGTTCCGTCCATGGCGATTAGCAGCATACAATTTTATGAGGGAAGCGTGTTTCCCGAATGGGTGGGGGACCTCATCATCTGCTCTTTAAATGGAGAGGCATTAATTCGAATTGATTTTGAAAATGGCAAGATAGTGGGCGAGGAGATTATTTTTAAAAATAAAATAGGACGAATTAGAGATTTTGACATTGATAAAGATGGTAATATTTACCTCATCAGTGATGCTAGAAAATCTGCCATCTGGAAACTAACCCGTTAATTAATTTAAGGATACCAATGATGATTCGAAGTTTACTCTTTACCTTGCTCTGTTTACCGATAACTCTTGTTGCACAGACGACTGTTATGGATGGTTTTTTAATGCCAGAATCAGTGGTCCAAGATCAACAAGGCAATATATACGTGACTGAAATTGGCGAACGCGATGTGGATGGCGATGGAAAGATTACAAAAATTGATCCGCAAGGAAACCGTTCAGCTTTAGCCGAAGGCCTCTATGATCCAAAAGGCCTGGTTTTGTTTAAAGATAAATTATATGTAACGGATCGTGATGTGGTGATTGAAGTAAATATCAACGATGGAGCATATGGAGTTTTTGCCGGAACGATGAGTTTTCCCAAGAGCCCAGTGTTCTTAAATGACATCGATGTTGATGACCAAGGCAATCTTTATGTGTCCGATTCTGGTGATTTTAAATCAACGGGCTTTATATTTAAAATTAAACCAACAGGCGAGGTTAGCTTGGTGCTTGAGGATCAGAGAGATGTGGTTAAAGCACCCAATGGTCTTTTGATTGAAGGCGATAAACTTTTTATTTTAGATTGGGGCGGGGAGTTTTTTAAAGCCAATCTCAAAACTAACAAGGTTAAAAAAATTGCTGAGGGATTTAATGGAGGTGACGGTATTGCCAAGATAGGCAAAACAATTTATTTAAGTAGTTGGCTCGAAGGCAAAATTTATACAGTGGTACAAGGTAAAGTAAGCGTGATTCAAGAGGGTTATGAAGCGGCTGCAGACATTGCTTTGTCAAACAACAAGGGTCAGCTTCTAATTCCTGATATGAAGGCCGGGACACTAACCATTATGGATCTTCAGTAAACATTTATTTATTATTAATTCGGCTCTTGTTTCTGTTTTTATTGCCCTTAAAGAAACCAGGATGCTCGATCATCCTTAAATAGTCTTGATATTGAGTAAAGTTATCAGTGCCATAATGCTCCTTGATCATGTCATTGGTAATGTAGGTTGGAACAATCACGTCATCACCGGGCTGCCAATTTGCTGGAGTTGACACTTTATATTTTGCAGCAACTTGAAGGGCATCAATAGTCCTGATAATTTCATCAAAATTACGTCCTACGTGCATCGGGTAAGTTAAGATAGTTTGTATTTTCTTTTCGGCATCAATTATAAATACAGATCGGATGGTAGCTTTATGTTTGATTCCAAACGCACTTTCATTCGGATTCGCATTAGGATGAATCATGTCGAAGAGCTTTGCGATATCCATGGAGGTGTCGGCAATAATCGGATAATTTACATCAGGACGATCATCAAATAATGATGTGATTTTATTTAATGAGTTTTCAAGTGATAACTCTTGTTTAATTTGATCTTTATAAGAATTGACATGAGGAATCCATTCTTTGTGATCCTCGAGAGAGTCCACACTTAGGCCTAATAGTTTTACATTTCGAGATTCAAAATCAGGTTGCAGGTAAGCAACTTGCGCCAATTCTGTGGTACATACAGGGGTAAAGTCTCCTGGGTGTGAAAAGAGCACCACCCAATGGTTTTGAGACCAATTATAAAAGTTTAATTTGCCTTGAGTCGTTGATGCGTTAAAGTTGGGTGCAGTGTCTCCAATTTGAAGCGCAGATAAAGGCATGCAAAAAAATACAAGGATTACTAAAAAAAATTTCATTTTAAATTTCTATGTTGTTGAGAGTCTGCTGTTAATTTTTGCACAATCTTTTGACTGACAAATGGAAACAGCGATGGAATAAAGGCGTGAATAATAGAAGTTATTCCAGCGTAGAGCAATAAAAACCCAGCCTTAAAAGCAAAGATAAAATGATTCCAATAGGTCTTATTTGCTTCTGTTAAATGTTTTTTAAATAACATATGATTAAAACTATAATGTAATCAGTCAACTTTGAATAGGTATTATAGTGTTTAATTGCGCAAAAATTATTATAACCACCTTACCAAAAACAAAAGTGAAGACATTTGTAAATAGACTATTGTCGAAAAAGTTAGCCGCTTGTGTGAATATTCTTCATAATGTTGAGTCGGTGTATTGGTGGCAGGGAAAAATCGTGACAGACAAAGAAAGTATATTGCTAATCAAGACGACGAAAAATAATATTAGAAGCATAAAAAACTTCTTTACTGAGCATCATCCCTATGCAGTTCCTGAGCTGTTGATTCAGGATGTTAAAGGGTCCGACAATTATATAAATTGGCTAAAACAGGAGGCAAAAAAGTGACCATAAAATATTTTATTGATTACCCCCAAGAACGAATTGAAGAGGGAGTAAATAATTATCAGTGTTCATATTGCAAAGTTTCAACACTTGAAATTAATGGACTCTTAGAAAAGCACAAGAGTAATTGTAAATACCGCTTAGAAAAAGAAACCAGCTAATGACTGAAACTTTATTAAAAGCAGTTCAGTTTGCCCTTGATGGACAGTGGGATCAGTCTCATCAAATTGTCCAAGAAATAAACACGAATCACTCAAATTGGATTCATGCGGTATTACATAAAATAGAGGGCGATGAATCCAACAGCAGGTACTGGTATGCACAAACAGATCATGACTTCTTAGACTTTGATGATCCCAATCAGGAACTAAAAGCTATTCAATCAGAACTTACTTAACAAATAGGTCCACATATTCGTGCACTGGAGTTGCAGCAAGTTTTTCATAATCGAGATTTAAATTTAATATTTTAGCTGCATGCTCTGGATCAAATTCTCGATTTAGATTTTTAGAGAATTTTTTAATCAATTCAGGAATACCTTCCGTGCGTCTGCGGCGATGACCAATCGGGTATTCAACCGTTATTTTTTCTGAATGAGTACCATCTTGGTAAAATATCTGTAGAGCATTAGCAATTGAGCGTTTGCTCGGATCTAGATAATCTTGAGTAAATTGTTTATTTTCAATACATTGCATTTTTGCTCTTAATGCATCAATCCGAGGATCTTGAGCTACCGCATCCTCATAGTCTTGTGCGGTCAGATTTCCCTTAAGCAGTCCAACCGAAGCCATGTACTGAATACAATGATCTCGATCGGCAGGATTATTGAGAGGACCGGTTTTATCAATAATTCTTATCGCTGATTCATGTGTTGTGATTTCAATTCGATCAATGTGATTAATTTTTTCCAACGTATCTATATTGTTAACATGATTAGGATGAAGTTGAAGCGCACATTCGACCGCGGTCTGTGCATGAAATTCTGCAGGAAATGAAATCTTAAAGAGCACATTTTCCATCACATAAGATCCATATGGTTGGTTGATTGCAAAGGGTTTGCCTTTAAATAAAACATCATAAAAGCCCCATGTTTTTGCAGTTAATGCCGAGGGATATCCCATTTCACCTTTCATCACCATCAATGCTAACCTCACTGCACGGCTAGTCGCATCACCTGCGGCCCAAGATTTTCTTGAGCCTGTATTAGGTGCATGTCGATAAGTGCGAAGACTTTGTCCATCTAGCCAGGCATTCGATACCGCATCAACAATTTGCTCAAAACTAGCACCAAGCATTTTAGCTACCACAGCAGTCGAAGCTATCTTTACTAAAACTACATGATCAAGACCTACGCGGTTAAAACTATTTTCTAAAGCAATGACCCCTTGGATTTCATGTGCTTTAACCATACCAATGAGAACATCCTTCATTAATAAGGGTGTTTTTCCCTCGGCAATGCGCGTTCGGGATAGCCAATCCGCAACCGCCAATATACCACCTAGGTTATCGGACGGATGACCCCATTCCGCAGCAAGCCATGTGTCATTAAAATCTAGCCAGCGGATCATGGCACCAATGTTAAACGCAGCATTGATCGGGTCAAGCTGGTAGCTTGTTCCGGGTACTTTTGCTCCATTTGGAACATTTGTTCCTGGCACAATAGGCCCTAAAAGTTTTGTACAGGCGGGATAACTTAAGGCTTCTAATCCACAACCCAATGTATCCATTAAACAATATCGAGCGGTATCTAAAGCCTCAGAACTTTGAATTTGGTAATCGTTTACATAATTTGCAATGTCAGCAATAACTTGATCTGGCGCAGGTCGAACATTAGAGATGTGAGATGACATGTATTACTAAACCTTTCTTTTATCTTTGATTAATCGGGGTGTAGGATCTATTTTCTGGACCTGTGTATTCAGCATTGGGTCGAATAATTTTATTATCAATACGTTGCTCAATAATATGAGCCGCCCAGCCAGTGGTTCTGGAAATGACAAAAATTGGAGTAAACATTGCCGTAGGGATTCCCATTAAATGATAACTGGAGGCACTGTACCAATCGAGGTTTGGAAACATTTTCTTTTCTTCCCACATCACAGATTCAATTCTTTCTGATATCTCAAATAAGGTATTATTTCCTTGATCTTCTGAGAGTGATTTTGAGACTGATTTAATACTTTCGTTTCTCGGGTCACCAATGGTGTAAACGGGATGACCAAATCCAATAATAATTTCTTTACGAGCCATACGATCACGAATATCTTTTTCGGCCTCATCTGCATTTTGATATCGGGATATGATTTCCATGGCAGCTTCGTTTGCTCCACCATGTTTTGGCCCCCGAAGAGCGCCAATCGCACCAGTGATAGCGGAATAGATATCGGATAAGGTTCCAGAGATTACCCGTGATGTAAAAGTTGACGCATTGAATTCATGCTCTGCATAGAGCACCAAAGATGTATTCATTGCTTTTTCATGCAACTCAGATGGAGGCTTTCCATGCAGTAAATACAAAAAATGACCTGCAATTGAATCCATGTCAGACGTGCATTCAATTTTCTTATGATTATGTGAAAAGTGATACCAATAGATGAGCATAGAGCCAAAACAAGAAATGAGTCGATCGGCAATATTTTTTGTTTGCTCAATATTACGATCTTCAGCTTCCTGTTCAATTGTTCCAAGCATAGAGCAGCCTGTGCGAAGGACGTCCATGGGGTGAGCATTTTTTGGGATTTGTTCTAATACAGATTTAACAGCCTCGGGTAAATCTCGGAGTTGTCGAAGTTTATTTTTATACTCACTCAGTTGACTTTGGGTTGGAAGTTCTCCATAAATTAAAAGGTAAGCAACTTCTTCAAAATTTGAATATTTGGCTAAATCCAAAATATCATATCCGCGATAATGTAAATCATTTCCGGTATGCCCAACCGTACAAACCGCGGTCGTTCCTGCATTAACTCCTGCTAAAGCTACGCCTTTTTTTACTTTTTTTTCAGTTGTCGTCGTTGTATTCATAAAATCTCCTGCTCGTATTTATTTGTCTTGCTTAAAAAGCTCATCTAATTTTTTTTCATAATCATGGTAGTTTAAGAAATCATAGAGTTCATTTCTTGTTTGCATTAACTCGATCACATTTTTTTGAGTCCCATCTTTACGAACTGCTTCATAGACCGATAGGGCTGCTTTATTCATGGCTCGAAAGGCACTTAGTGGATAAAGAATTAAGCTCACATTTGCGCTGGCGAGTTCATCTTTTGTAAATAGGGGAGTAGACCCAAATTCAGTAATATTAGCCAATACCGGAACTTTGACCGCATCAGAAAATTGCTGATACATGGAGAGCTCGGTCATTGCTTCTGGAAAAATCATGTCTGCACCCGCCTCAACACAAGCACAGGCTCGATCAATTGCGCTACTTAAACCTTCAACAGCGAGAGCATCAGTCCGGGCCATAATAATAAAATTGGGATCAGTTTTTGCATCTACTGCAGCTTTAATCCGGTCAACCATTTCGGATTGTGAAACAATGGCTTTATTGGGGCGATGTCCACAACGTTTCGATTGAACTTGATCTTCGATATGAACAGCAGCAGCACCCGCTTTTGTTACAGATCGAATCGTCCTCGCGATATTTAGCGCACCCCCAAAGCCAGTATCAATGTCCACAAGCAGTGGGGTGTCGGTAACGTCTGTAATGCGTCGAATATCAATTAATACATCCTCTAATGTAGATATTCCAAGATCAGGGATGCCTAATGAGCCAGCTGCCACCCCGCCACCCGATAAATATAAAGCTTTAAATCCAGACTTGGTGGCTAGTAATGCATGATAAGCATTAATAGCGCCAATAACCTGCAGAGGTTTTTCTTGTGCTAGAGCTTGTTTAAATTTTTTTCCTGCCGACATTTGAATAACTTTCTATGAAAAAAAACGTTGATTAGCTTCGCCTGGAATATCTTGACCGGTGAGTTTAGCCGTTTGTAGAATCTCCCAAAAATAGCGATACGTTGCCCGGTCATGCAATTCACCCTTAAATTGAATAGGCCCCCAATCGGCATCTTGTGCCAGGATTAGGATTTCAGAACCATCTTGAATCTCTTCATAATTGGGTTTCATCGCATCAACAATGGCGGTAATTTGTGTCGGGTAGATGCTCCACATGCGCATAAAACCAAACTCATCTCTGGCTCTTTTCGCATCAGCAAAAGTTGTTTCACTATTTTTTAAATCTAAGGTGACGTTATGCGCCGGTACCACTCCATTAGCAATTGCTGCGGCGACTACCTCTGTTTTTGCTCGAACTAACAATTTATGCTCAAATTGACCAGGGCTTCTCATTGCCGAGGCAGGAATAGCTCCGTGATGTCCGCTGACAAAGTCCATTAATCCAAAATCAAGCACTTGCAGCCAGGGTAGTGTTGCAATTTCATGCACTTGCGCTAGAGCGCCATGGGTTTCGATTAAGATGTGAATCGGAATTTCTCGACTTATATGGTGATCTTTCGCTACCTTTTGAATATAAGCAATCATTTCTTTTGGCTGGGTCGCATTGGTCGATTTGGGAATAGTAATATAACTTAATATTTCTCCAGCACCTGCAACAAGAATATCAATATCTTTCTTCCAATGGGGATGGGTGTAGTCATGAATCCGGCATCCGGCCATGTTGTGTTTATTCAGTTCTGAATTCAGAACTCTTACAATCATTTCTGCATGAGCTTGCTCTTGTCCAGCCGCTGCACCATCTTCACAGTCACAGGTAATATTAAAAATAGGCCCTAAGGTATCTTGTAACCCTAGGGCTTTTGAAATTAACTTTTCACTCCCTGCAAAGTGCTCACAGGTTGGGATGATCGGAAAAGGTTTTTCTCCAATAAATAATGCATCATTTGGATGAGTCAAAGCCATAGTTATTTCCTTCTTGGAATCAATACAAAGTAATCAATATCGAGAACAGTATTCGAGTTATAAATTTTTTTACCATTTTTTTCTGTGGTAATTTCAGATATTTTTGAACCAGGTTTATTTTTAAATCCAAATTGTCTTAACCTTAAAACACCAGCACCATTGAATTGTGACAGTTCTAGCTTATCCGTAATTTCAGTTCGACAATAAATAGTGTCGCCCGCAAAAGTTGGGTTGGAATGAGTGCCGCTATTTACCCCAAGAATCTGTATAGCGTTCTCTAACCCTTCAAACGACAATGATCGGCACAATGAAATAATGTGGCCCCCGTAAATTAATCTTCTTTTAAAGGGGGTATCTTTCATCATGTGTGCATCAAAATGTAACTTTGCATTATTCTGATAAAGTTTAGTGGCCAAGGTATGATCAGTTTCATCTATCGTAATGCCGGATGAATGATTGAATGCATCCCCAATTTGATAGTCCTCAAATAATTTGTTTGAACCTGTGTCAGCGAGGTCAAGATTTGAAAATATGATTCCTTTGCGCTCTATTATAGAGAGGTCGGCACTATCAGGAAGGGCATCGGGTAATTGTTCGATAATTTTTGCGCCTGCATTTTTTTTTGGAACCATAACCCAGCGAATCCAACTGAGGAGCTCTGTACCGTCTTGATTGAATGCTGCAGATTGAACATAAACAATCCCAGTGGATTTATTAGAATTTTCTTTTAAACCGATAATTTTTGTTTGTGACGAAATTGTGTCTCCAACAAAAGCAGGGTTTTTAAACTGAATATTGGCATACCCTAAATTCGCAACAGCATTTAATGAGATATCATTTACCGTTCTGCCAAAAGCAATATGGAACAGCAATAAATCATCAATTGGAATTGATTTGAAATTAACAGCATTTGCCGTTTTCAGAGAGCAATGTAAGGGGTTTCGATTTCCTAATAAAGCAAGATATAGTGAAGCATCACCTTCAGAAATTGTTCTTGGAATAGGGTGATTGAATATCTGACCTGGTGAAAAATCTTCTAAATAATTTCCTTGTTGAGTACTCATGTGTTATTTTCCAGTTCTTCCATCATTTCATGTTGCACGAGCAGTCTTTTTGCCGCCGTAACATGGTGGTGTTCGACTAGTTTATCATCAACCACAACCGTTCCTCTTCCAGAAGCATTAGCTTCTGCTAAGCCACTAATAATTGCTTTGGCTTGTTCGATTTCTGATGGTTTTGGTGTATAAGCATCATTCGCATAAGCTAGTTGATCTGGATGAACTAGAGATTTACCATCAAAACCCATATCACGGCCCATGCGGCAAGCATACTCAAATGAGGTCGTATCTTTTAAATTACTGTGAATCCCATCAATAACCGATAATCCATAGGCACGAGCAGCCAAAATAACCATAGATAAACTGGTGGTTAATGCAATTCGATCTTGTGTCGTCCGAGCATACATCTGTGATATCAAATCAGATGTTGCCAACACCATGCATATAATTCGATCAGATGCACTCGCAATTTCTTTTGCATTTAAAACAGCTAAAGGGCTTTCAATCATGACCATCACAGAGATATCTTTTCCGCCCGATGCATCTAAATGCTGAATGCAGTTTAAGATATCTTCTTTGGATTCAATGTTAGGAAATAATATGGCATCAGGTTTTAATGGCGCTACGGCAATAACGTCATCCAATCCCCACGGAGAGTCGAAATCATTAACCCGAACAACAACTTCTCTTTTTCCGTATACATTTTGTTTTAACATTTCAACCACATTCTCTCGAGATTGAATTTTTGCATCGAGTAGAATAGGGTCTCCAAGGTCCAAGATGAGAGTGTCGGCACGGAGTGATTTTGCTTTTTCCAGATACCGTAGATTGCATCCTGGAACATAAAGCATGGATCTTCTGGGTCTATAAGAGTTTGTATTCATAAAAAATTGAAATTAAATATATGCATTGATATTTTAATAAACTTAAAAAATATGTCAATAAATAATTTAGTCATATATAAGAGTTTAAAGTAAATTAGCTAAAATTTTATAATATTTATAATAAAAACAATAACTTAACAAAATATAAATTTTTCCATAATATTGTTGATTTTTTATTAAGTCTTATATAAGATATATATAAATTTATTTTATGTGTTTTTATGAATATTCCTTTATATATACAAGTAAAACAAAAAATTACCCAAGAATTGATGTCCGGTAATTGGCGAGCAGGAGATCTGATACCCAGTGAAATTGAATTAGCTCAGAGTTACCAGGTAAGCCAGGGCACAGTTCGCAAAGCTATTGATGAATTATCTATCGAAAAAATACTTATTCGACGGCAAGGTAAGGGTACCTATGTCACAACCCATAATGAAGAACAAATCCAGCTAAGATTTTTAAGGCTTACCTCCTCTAAAGGGAATAAAGAGAAGTTGGAGAGTCAGCTCCTATCTTTTGAAAAAACGAGAGTCAATAGCTATGTTGCGAACCGTCTAAATTTAAGACCTGGCTCCTCCGTGTACAAGATTAAGCGCGTCCTTACCTTTGCCAGAAAGCCTTTGATTTTAGACGAAATTTATATTTCTACCATTCCATTTAAGGGCCTTAATGCAGAAATGATTAATCAAAAAAAAGGTTCTCTCTATCGTTTGTATGAGTCAAATTATGGAATTCAGATGTTAAATGCCGATGAAAAAATCAAAGCGGTCAGCGCTGAGGCTGAAGTTTCAAAATTGCTTAATATTAAGAAAGGGCATCCAATACTTGGAATTGAAAGAGTTTCGTATACCTATGGAAATAAACCCATTGAATGGCGCTTAGGACTTTGTCTCACCGATGAATATCACTATCAAACGGAGCTTGAATAAGATGTCTCTTAAACTTGATGCACTCAAATACCATGAACATCCAAGGCCTGGTAAGATAGAAATTCAGTCGCTCAAACAATGTGATACAGCCTATGATCTATCCTTAGCCTACTCACCTGGTGTGGCAGAGCCTGTAAGAGAAATCCAAAAAAATCCTGAAGATGCCTATCGGTATACGAATAAGGGCAACTTAGTTGCGGTTATCTCTAATGGCACCGCTGTGTTGGGATTGGGAGACACAGGTGCTTTAGCCAGTAAGCCAGTCATGGAGGGTAAGGGTATTCTGTTTAAAAAATTTGCCGGTATTGACGTCTATGATATTGAGGTGAATGAAACTGACCCTGATTTGTTTATCCAGACTGTTGTTGCGATTGCCCCAACCTTTGGTGGTATCAATCTTGAAGATATCAAAGCTCCGGAATGTTTTTACATCGAATCTGAACTTAAAAAGCGTTTGGATATTCCTGTATTTCATGATGATCAGCATGGAACAGCTGTCATTGTTGCAGCAGGCTTACAAAATGCACTTGAAATTGTGGATAAGAAAATTAATGAAATTAAAGTTGTTTTTTTAGGCGCAGGCGCAGCAGGATTGTCGTGTGCAAAACTGATTAAACATTTAGGGGTAACAGAAATTCATTTGGTTGATCGAAAAGGGGTTTTGAATCAATCGAGGACAGATTGTAATGAATATAACAAAGAATTTATAAGTGATACTGCTCACAACAGTTTAGAGGAAATAATTGATGGTGCTGATGTTTTTATTGGTCTATCCGGAGCAAATCTGTTCCCCAAAGAGTATTTACTAAAAATGAAACGTGATCCCATTATCTTCGCCCTAGCAAACCCTGATCCTGAAATTACCCCTGAAGAAGCACTTTCTATTCGTGATGACGTGATTATGGCAACTGGACGTTCAGACTATGCCAACCAGGTGAATAATGTGCTCGGCTTTCCTTTTTTATTTAGAGGCGCGCTTGATGCTAGGGCGCCTCAAATTTCACAAAAAATGATGTTAGCGGCTTCACAGGGACTTGCAAAATTAACGAAAGAACCGGTTCCGCAGTCAGTGTTAGAGGCTTACAAAATCAATGAATTGAAATTTGGACGTGACTATATTATTCCAAAACCATTTGATCCGAGGTTAAATCAGTTTGTGGCAGAAAGTGTTCGTTTAGCAGCATTGGAAGAGTTTAAAAAATGATCAAGTCACCAAAAAATTTAAACCTTTTTACCATACGCTTTCCAGTTCCAGCCATGGTCTCTATTTTGCACCGAGTGAGCGGTGTTGTTTTATTCGTGTTTATGCCATTGTTAACAATATCGCTCTATTGGTCCACAAGAAATGAGGCCATCTTTCATCTTATTCTCGCAGTATTTGATACAACGCTACTCAAAATTATCAAGACATTGATGATCTGGGGCATTATTCATCATTTAATAGCTGGTACACGCCACATTATGCTAGATCTGCATTATGGAATGGATCTTATTGTTGCTCGCTTCACCAGCAAGATTGTTCTTATCATTAGTTTTATAATGACCTTCTTTGTAGGATTTTGGCTATGGTAAAAAATCCTTTTTTGAATTTATTCGGTGGGATGACCCAATGGCTTTATCAAAGATTTTCAGCCATCTCAATTTATTTTTTCATTGGATATTTATTTTTTTATTGGGTTCAGATCGATCAAGTTAACTATCAAGCTTGGGTTCAATTTTTTGATTCAATATTGCATCGATTGATCATCACCGTGCTTTTTTTACTGACTTTCTTTCATGGCTGGATCGGAGTGCAGCATGTGATTGATGATTATGTCAAACACAAAATTATTCATCAAATAGTGTATTTATTATTACTTTTTAGCATGATGATACAGATCATTTTTTTATTATTATTTTTACTGGAAATTTAACTTATGCAACATTTTAAATTTGATGTTTTAGTCGTTGGTGCTGGAGGCGCTGGTTTGCGAAGTGCACTTCAATTATCTGACGCTGGACTGAATGTTGCTGTGATTTCAAAAGTTTTTCCGACACGTTCACATACGGTTGCAGCTCAGGGAGGAATAGCCGCAGCGCTTGGGAACGTGTCGGAAGATAAATGGATATGGCATATGTATGACACCATAAAAGGATCGGATTATTTGGGTGATCAAGATGCCATTGAATTCATGTGTAAAAATGCCGCTGAGGCAATTTATGAATTAGAACACTATGGCATGCCATTTGATCGGAATCTGGATGGAAAGATATACCAGAGAGCTTTTGGCGGCATGACTAAAAATTTTGGAGAAACTTCAATTTCAAGAACATGTGCAGTAGCAGACCGTACCGGACACGCCATGTTGCATACCCTATATCAAAGAAACATAAAAAATAAAACTCAGTTTTTTATCGAGTGGAGCACACTTGACCTCATTAAAGATGACGATGATCAGGTATTAGGAGTCATTGCTTATGAAATGGCAACGGGTGAGTTAGCTATATTTCAAGCAAAAAAAACGATATTTGCTACAGGCGGTGCAGGCAGGATATTTGAAGCGAGTACAAATGCCTATATTAATACCGGCGATGGATTAGGGATGGCTGCACGTGCTAACTTGCCATTAGAGGATATGGAATTTTGGCAATTCCATCCAACCGGGATATCTGGAGCTGGAGTGCTTGTCACTGAGGGTTGTCGGGGTGAAGGCGGGTATCTAGAAAATTCTGATGGTGAGCGATTTATGGAGAGGTATGCGCCTAATGCAAAAGATTTAGCGAGTCGGGATGTTGTTTCAAGGGCAATTGCAACTGAAATCAAAAATGGAAAAGGTGTGGGGAAGCATAAAAATGCCGTGTATTTAAAACTTTCTCATCTGGGGGAAGATAAAATCAATGAGAAATTACCAGGTATCCGTGAAATTGCCATAAAATTTGCAAATGCAGATCCAGTGAAAGATCCCATACCCGTTGTTCCAACTGTCCATTACATGATGGGAGGCATACCGACCAATCTGCATGGACAAGTAAGAAAAAATAGCACAGGTGATTTAGTTGGAAATTTCTATGCTGTGGGAGAGTGTGCCTGTGTTTCGGTACATGGTGCAAACCGTTTAGGTTCTAATTCATTATTAGATTTGATCGTGTTTGGAAGAGCCGCCGGGCAGAACATTGTTGAAACAATAAATAAGCAAGAAAAGTTTCCTGATATTCCGAAAAACGCAGTTGAGTTTACCCAACAAAGAGTGAATGAGTTAAATGATAAATCTGATCAATCTGAAGATCTGGTTACACTTGGAAGTGACTTACGTAAAGTCATGCAAGAACATTGTGGGGTGTTTCGTTTTCCAGAATTACTTCATGCCGGAGTTAAAAAAATTCATGAGATCCGTGAGCGTTCAAATTATTTAAGAATTAAAGATCAAAGTAATATTTTTAATACAGCGCGTATTGATGCGCTAGAACTTAAAAATTTAATCGTCGTTGCTCAAGCCACAATTGAATCTGCCTATGCTCGACAAGAAAGTCGAGGCGCTCATTGCCGGTCTGATTATGAGGAGAGGGATGATGAGAATTGGTTAAAACACAGCTTATATTATGCTGACAAAAATAAAATTGATTATCGTGATGTTAAATTAAAACCATTAACTGTTGAAACATTCGCATTAAAGAAAAGGGTTTATTAGTTATGAAATTTTCTATTTATCGTTTTGATCCTGAGAAAGATAAAAAGCCATACATGCAAAAATATGATATTGCACTGGATGACAATGATCAAATGTTACTTGATGCTTTAATGAAAATTAAACAAACAGATGAAACACTTGCATTAAGAAAATCATGCCGTGAGGGCGTATGTGGGTCAGACAGTATGAATATCAATGGAAAAAACGGACTAGCCTGTGTGACCAAATTGAAAGACTTAAAAGAGCCTGTTGTGATTCGACCTATGCCTGGATTACCTGTCATCAAAGATTTAATTGTGGACATGGATCAATTTTTTAAAAATTACCAGGACGTTAAACCTTATTTTATAAATAATGATCCGCCACCAACAACTGAGCGATTACAAAGTCCGGAGGACCGTAAAAAACTAGATGGATTATATGAGTGTATATTGTGTGGAGCATGCACCACATCTTGCCCATCATTTTGGTGGGGACCTGATAAGTTTATGGGACCAGCAGCTCTGCTTCAATCTTATCGTTTTTTGGCCGATTCACGCGATCAAGGCAGTGAGGAGAGGTTAGAATTTTTAGACCATGAGGATCGTTTATTCCGTTGCCATAATATTATGAACTGCGCTGATGTATGCCCTAAAGGCCTGAGCCCAGCTAAAGCGATTTCGGGTATCAAGGAAATGCAATTTAAAAATAAGAAAAAATCTGTCCGAAAAATATTTTCTTTAAAGAAGGAGTCCTCATGAACATTGATCAGGTTATACGTTATAAGAGCAGAAGAGGATTGCTTGAGCTGGATTTAGTTTTAAATGATTTTTATAAAAATGATTATGAGGCATTGTCGGATTTGAAAAAACAGGTGCTGCTAAATATCTTAAAAAAACAAGACAATGAGCTGTGGAAAATTTTAAGTAAAAAAAATTTAAAAGATTTGATCGATGAGGAGGCGGGCCTATGATAAATGAAAAGAATATATTAAAAATTGAATCCGATGTATTTGGCGGATTCTGGCCAGGCATACAGTTGTATTATCCTCCAGTAAAATATTCTCCATCTACAGGAGGGTATGAAGATTTAGAGGAAGCCTCAAAGCGTTTCAAAAAACACGCCCACCAAACCATTGCACACACCTTGATATTTGACCTTGAGGATGGTTGTCGTCAAAAAGAATTAAGTCGTGAATTATTAAAACTTGAATTACCTGGGCTGAGACAATCTCGACCTGATGTGCAGATTGCTATTCGAATAAATCCTTTTCGAACAGTGGAGTTCGAAAAGGACATTACTTTACTAAAAGTTCTCTCAGACGAGGTGGATGTGGTGATGTTGGCAAAAGCAGGCGAAGCATATGGTTCTGCTGAAGTGAGGGATCTCTCAAGTATCCTTTTAGATCTAAATACTAAGATTACGATACAGCCTATTATCGAACATCCAAGATCATTAAAAATTGTTCCTGACTTGATGTCTTATAACACGGTGAAGCATGTTGTTTTTGGGATTCATGACTTTTCAAAAGCAATGGGAATTAATATAACCCCAACTAATTGGATTGAAGAATTAAGTTATTTTTTAAACCAAATTATGTTTGAGGCAAGGATCGCAGGTAAGGGTGTTATTGGAGGTGTTGAAACATTAATTGGTGAGCATGTTATGCCTGAAAAATTTATCGAACCCCATGATGTAAGGAGGTGGTTAGATTTACATGGCGATGATGAATCTCGCATTGTATATAGACATGCAGTGACTGAGGCTGAAAAAGGTCTAACCGGAAAACAAGTGATTCACCCCGGGCATATTCATTTATGTAAAGTTGCTTACACGCCGTCACCTACAGAAATCAATCTTAGAATTCGTATTTTAAAAGCTGCAATTGAGGCTGATGCACTGTTGGGCGGTGCGATTAAATTTGAGGGTGAAATGCTTGATCCGCCAATGTTCGGTAAAGCACTGCAAACTTTGTTAAGAGCGCATGCTCTTAGATCTCTCAATCAAGACGATACAGATTTTGCCATCAGTGTTCTGAATAAACTTCCAGCTCAAGTGATTCGAGAAAATTGGCCATACGGAGCAATCTTGTAATGAGTATTAAACGTTTTGATTGGCAATGGAATGTGCCTGAAGATATTAATATTGGTCACTTATGCTCATCGATTCATCTTGGGTCAGATGTAGAAAATAAGTTGGCCATGATCGTTGAAAATGATGAATTAGGCACCAGTCAAATCACTTTTAAAGAGTTAGCCAAAAAAACAGATCAATTCGCTCAGTGTCTTTTAAATTTTGGCTTAAAAAGAGAAGATCGCGTCTTAATCCGTTTACCTAATTCCCTGGATTATCCGATTTCATTTTTAGGGGCCATGAAAGCAGGATGTATATCAGTTCCAACCTCAACGTTATTGACTGCAGAAGAGGTGGTTTACCTTGCCAAAGATTCCTCAGCAACTGCACTTGTGACCGATAAAAAAATGTGGGCATCCATAGATGAAAGCTTACTTCCTAATGAGTTAAAATTTATTTTTGTGACGGGATCGGGTGACGTCAAGCCATCGAATAAGTTTGAAGTGATTGAACTGCAATCAACATTAGAAGAAATGGGTGATGTCAATATTAAGGTTAGAACCCATGCGAACGATCCCGCATATCTGGTTTATACCTCGGGGACCACAGGTTACCCTAAAGGGGTCCTTCATGCACACCGGGCTATCATAGGAAGACAGCCGGCTTCAAAATATTGGTTTGATTTTGAGGGCGAGGATGATCGAATTGTTCATTCAGGAAAATTTAATTGGACTTATGTATTAGGTTCTGGATTAATGGATCCTCTTCATTTAGGTAAAACTATCGTTGTCTATGAAGGAAAAAATCATGCTGACACTTGGATGAAGTTAATTCAGAAACATCAGGCTACTATTTTTATAGGTGTGCCCACCATCTATCGTCAAATTCTGCAAAAGACAGATTTTAAATCATCTGATGTTCCGAGCTTGAGATACTGTATGAGTGCTGGGGAACATCTATCGGATGAGGTGTTAAATCAATGGCGGGAAAGATTTGACCAAGATATCTTCGAGGCTGTGGGGATGTCAGAGTTTTCATATTACTTGTCTGAAAATAAATTTAATCCAATTCGACCTGGGTCAGCAGGGTTTCCTCAACCTGGACATGATATTAAATTATTAGATCCTGAGACTTTGCAGGAAGTTAATGTGGGTGAAGAGGGTATGATTTGTGTTCCAGATAATGATCCGGGGTTATTTTTACGTTATTGGAATTTATCTGATGAAACAGCAAAGCATATTCATGATGGATGGTTTTTTACCGGTGATTTTGCTAAATACGACCCAGATGGATATATATGGTTTTTAGGCAGAAAAGATGACATCATCAAGAGTTTTGGTTACCGTGTTTCTCCTTATGAAATTGAAAGAGTGTTTAAATCACACCCAGATATAGCCGATTGTGCAGCCATTGGTGAAGAGATTGAAAAGGATAAGTTGTTGGTAGTGACCTACATCATGCCGCACGAGGGCAAAGATCCTGATCCTAATGATTTATTACAATTTGGACAAAAACATTTAGCTGCATACAAAGCGCCAAAAACAATTTATATTACTCATGAGTTTCCGAAAACAAAAAATGGAAAAATACTAAGAAAACAAATTGATAAATCAATAGCCATAAAACAATCAACCCTGCGATAGCTCATGATAAAAAATAAAGACATTACTTCAAGTGTTGCTGATGCGCTTCAGTACATCTCCTATTACCATTCAGATGATTTTATTCAAGCAATGACCGCAGCGTATGAACTAGAGCAATCAAAACCGGCAAAAGATGCTATGTTACAAATCCTGACCAGCTCAAAACTATCTGCTCTGGGAAAAAGACCTTTGTGTCAAGATACCGGTATCGTGACTATATTTGTTGAGGTCGGCATGAATGCTAAATTTGAGGGAGATGAAATCCTTGAAGATCTCATTAACCAGGGAGTGTCCCAGGCTTATTTAAATGTCGACAATCCACTGCGTGCATCTATCGTGATGGACCCATTGGGTAAAAGATCTAATACAAAAGACAATACTCCAGCCGTCATTCATACACGTTTGGTCCAAGGAGATAAAGTCTCCTTTAGGATTGCAGCTAAAGGTGGTGGCTCAGAAAATAAAGCCCATCTAAAAATGATGAACCCATCTGATGATATTGTGAGTTACATCTTGGATTTAATTCCTCAAATGGGTGCGGGCTGGTGTCCTCCCGGAGTCCTAGGTATCGGTGTGGGTGGAACAGCAGAAAAAGCTGTGATCATGGCCAAAGAGTCTTTAATGGATCCAATTAATATTCAAGAACTCATTCACAGGGGAGCGACCAATAAAACAGAGGAGCTTAGAATGGAGCTCTATACCAAAATTAACAAATTAGGCATCGGGGCCCAAGGATTAGGAGGTTTAACAACTGTTCTGGATGTGAAGATAAAAGATTACCCAACTCATGCAGCCTCGTTACCGGTTGCCATTATTCCAAATTGTGCTGCAACACGTCATATTCATTTTGAATTAGATGGTTCTGGTCCAGCAGACCTCATTCCTCCAAAAATGAATTTTTATCCCAAAGACGAATGGCAACCCAATGCAGAGTCAATTTCGGTAAACATTAATCAAATCACTAAACACGATTTATCCAAATTTAAAGTAGGCGACACCTTGCTATTAAGTGGAAAAATTCTAACTGCTCGTGATGCTGCGCATAAAAGAATTATGTCTCTTATCGATAACGGTCAGGAATTACCTGTCACAATTAAAGATCGATTTATTTATTATGTAGGTCCTGTGGACCCAATAGGAGATGAAGCTGTGGGACCTGCAGGTCCGACAACAGCGACTCGAATGGATCAATTTACTGAGGAAATGCTGAATCAAGGCATTCTGGGGATGATTGGAAAGGCCGAGCGAAGTCAAGCGACAGTTGACTTGATACAAAAGCATCAAGCGACCTATATGATTGCCGTTGGCGGAGCTGCTTTTTTAGTTTCTCAAGCCATTAAAAAAGCAAAAAAAATTGCTTTTGAGGAATTAGGGATGGAAGCCATTTATGAGTTTGAAGTGGAAGATATGCCAGTGACTGTGGCTGTTGACCAGAATGGACGATCTATTCACACCGAAGGACCTAAACAATGGAAAGTAGTAGCTGAATAAAATTAGTTATTTGGGTTTGTACTGATTTTTGGCGTAGGCATTAGAGGTTAAGAAGCCTCTTTTTTTTTGATGTTTAAGACCGATTTCTTTCACCCGTTTTCTCCACAAGACGTAAGATGAGCGCTTGAGATTTTTCTGCATGATACGCATGACTTCATTTTCAGTAAGACCAAATTGAGTGAATATTGCATCAAATGGGGTTCGATCTTCCCAGGCCATTTCAATCAAGCGGGATAAATCCTCTTTATTTAGCTCAGCCTCACTCATTGAAGCACGTAAGTTAAGACATTGTCGTCTTTGACATAAGATTTTAATTGAAGCCATGCTTGAGTTTCAGGGTGATACCATAATTCAATATGAAACTTCTCATCCTGATCTTCCAAAGCTTTTAAGGTGTATTTATTGGCTCGAATAGACTTTCCCAAACTGTTGATAGGTTCTGTTCCATCGTGAGTAAAGTTGAGGGTGAACAATTTCCCGTCTTGAGGATTAATAGCAGTCTTTTGTTGAGTAAAGTTAATATCCCAGTAGCGAAATGTTTGCATGCAGCTCGCGTGTGTTATTTCTTTCTGATTGACCAGAATTTTAAAGTTTGGAGTCGCTTCAATTGTTTTCAAGGCAAAGTTATCTGCACCGTCTTGGGTCTCACTTTGTAGACTGGTTAAGCAGCCATTAAAATTAGTTTCGGTAGCTTTGTGACGATACTTGTAAGCAGGAATAATCCATAATTTCACATCAAATGCCGCATCACTTTTGACTGTTTGATCTTCAACACTAAAGCGATGATGGCCAATGTCTTTATCATTAAGTAACACTTTAAAATTAAATTCTTTCGCGCTCAGAAAAGAGGATAAAAGAAGAAATAATGAGCTGAGAATTAATTTTTGGGCGGCCATGGAAATATCGAATTCGTAGATTGAATGTAATCTTTGTAATGCGGTTTTCGATGAATAATGGTTTCTTCCATCAATCCAGCACCTGAGAATTTAAATAAAAAATAGGTCATGAGTAGCGGAGCTATCAGGATGTAGATGTGCCCATACATTAAAGCGTTGATAAAGATCCCCCAAACAATCAAGAGCTCTCCAAAGTAGTTGGGGTGCCTGGAGTAAGCCCACACACCAGTTCTGCAGACCTCGCCTGATTTCTTAGTTTTTTTAAATTGATACAGCTGCCAATCGGCAATGCTTTCATAAACAATACCTAATACAATCATCAGATAGCTGATTGGAACTACAATGTCTTGAAACAATGAAGTATTTATGGGGTTAAAAATATAATAAAGTGGGTATGAGATAATTAACGCAAGAATCGCTTGAAAGACAAAAATAATGAATAAGCTTTTCACGGCAAAGTGGGGTGAGTATTTACGGCGAATATCTTGGTAACGGCTGTCTTCAGGCTTGTGTGCATTTCTGATACACAAATACGCAGTCAAGCGAATGGCCCAAATGACTAATAGGCTGAACACAATGGTTTGATTAGGGCCTAATGGATCAAAATGAGCAAAACATAACGCATTAATCACAAAAAATAAGCTCCACATCGAATCCACTATATTGACATTAGCCTTAGCCACCGAATAAAGCCATCCTAACAGACCAAATAACAACGAAAATATCAAGGCATTCATGTATTCGGGCATTTAAGACACTTTCTTTTTAAATTGGAATAAGAGAGGGGTGATGCACGCCCAGCTGAGGGCAAGTACATACAAAGTCATAGTGTTGATCATGTAGATTGCGCCTAGTTTTTCTCCGGCAATGTAGGCTAATGGCCCGCCAATGAGCCCAAAAATCATTTGTAATAGCTTTTTGTTTCCCAACCAGGCCAGGGAATGATTAATCGTTAAAGCAAAGGATATCCATAATCCAATAATCCAAACTGGAGAATAATATGCATTAAAATCAATATTATATTGTATAAATTTAAAGTAATTTAGAGATGTGTCGTGAGCAAAACCAATAATAGTTGAGGTCAAAATTAGTTTCAAATCAGGAACCATTAACTTCCCATGCCAGTATTGAACTAATATCAGCAAAAAGCCGATCACTAGCCCATAGAACGACTCATGCGCCGCTGCTAGGATTAAAATAAACCAAATGCTTTGAAATAAAATGAAATTAATTAACTTATGTTTCATTTTTGAAAGAGATAATGACCAACCATCCACTCTTGACCTTGATCAAAGTTCCAAAGTTCCTCACAGGCCATAAAAAAGATCCTCCAGCGCTGTAACCAGAGTTTAGATTGGTGTTTACCATAGCAATGGTCAAAGATTTTTAAAATTTCACTTCTATTGGCGTCGGTATTATTTAGCCACTCTCGAGCTGTTTTGGCATAATGGTGACCGTCCCAAACCCACTGCTGTTGGATGGTAAGTTGATCTTGAAAAAATAAGGGCAAATCCAAGGAGGGCATCATCCCCCCTGAAAAAAAGTACTGACTCATCCAATCGTTTTTATCCTTTATTTCAAACAAATAAGGATTCGTTTTATGCACAAAGATGTGCTTAAAAAATTTCCCATCTTTTTTGAGCCATCCTGCGACTTTGCCATACAAAACCTTAAAATTTCGCATATGCTCAAACATTTCCACGGACACAATTCGATCAAATTTTTGTTTGATATCAAATTCAGTCATGTTGCAGGTGATGATTTTTATATTGGTGAGTTTTCTTTTTTTGGCCTCATTGAGTATATATTCTCTTTGAGATCTCGAATTGGATATAGCGGTAATAGGTGATTTTGGGTATTTTTTTGCCATCCATAGTGTTAATGAGCCCCATCCGCATCCCAATTCTAAAATTGACTGGCCATTATTTAAGTCTGCATGTTTACAAGTCATGTTCAAGGCAAGTATTTCTGCTTCATTCAGTGATTGTGTTTTTTCGTTCCAATAACAAGAGCTGTATTTTTTATTTGGCCCCAAAGCATAATGATAAAACTCTGCAGGAACCTCATAGTGCTGCTCATTGGCTAAATCAGTATCGATTGCAATGGGCGACTTGTTCATCATCCGAATGAACTGAATTTTTTTTTCAGCCTGGGTTTCAGTATTTCCTTGTCTGATTTCTGTAATACGGTCTTTGAGTAACTGTCTGATACCAAAACGAATTATCGAATCTGGTAGAAGAGATTTTTCAGCTAATTTTAGTGAGAATGACATGACGCAAAATTTCCTAGGTTGCTTTAATTAACTTCATGATTGTCTCATAAATTAATTATTTTTCTTTTTTATAAGGTTCTTTTTTTAAATTAATATACAGATAAGAAGTGCAAAATAAGAACGGAAAAATACCTGAATACATTCCTTCAAAATGATTTGCAGCATTTGTCCATAAAAAGATTACTGACCCTATAATTGATGAAATAATTATCGGCTGCATTTTCATTTTTTTGCCAAGATATAACATCAAAACTATAGGTGTAAATAAGTATCCAAGTATAGTCCATGCAAAGATAACAACACTGAATACATTACTGCTGTTTATTAAGGCTAAGCTAACTGCAGTGATTGCAACCAGAAGGGTAATTATTTTTATAAGTTTGTTTGAGTATGTTTTTATTCCTAACAAATCTTGACTGATGTTGCCTGAACAATTAATCACTAAAGAGTCAGCAGTTGACATTGTTGCAGCAAAGACTCCAGCCACAATCACACCCAAAAAAAATGGATCAAATAACTTTTGTGCCATGACAGGAAGGGCAAATTCAGGGTCAATCTGATTAATATCTCCTAAATAAATTCTGGATAACATACCCACGATAAATGATAGGGTGTAAAAAAGGGTAAACCCAATATAATAATAAATCCTAGATTGACTCAGGGCTCGCATATCTTTGACTGCAAAAAAACGTACCATGATATGGGGTTGAGCAATCACAAAGATTCCCGCACCGATCCAACTCAACGCAACCAGGAGGCGGTAGGGAGCTGAATAATCGGTGTTAAAGAGATTGAGATATCCATCAATTTGTGACCATGAGGCAATTACTTTAGAGGGACCTCCTAGCTCAACAATTCCACACCAGGCTAAGGCCCCCATAGCTAAAAACATGACCAGCGACTGCACAGCATCAGTCCAAATTGATGCGCGAATACCACCTGCTAAACTATAGAGAATCACAATAACACCACCAACTAAAACGCCTGAATAAAACGGCCAATTCAAAATAGCCATTAATGTTTTTCCCGAAGCCGCAAATTGTGCTGAGGCATATAGGATTAAAAATAAGAAACTAAGAAGAGCGATGAATTTTGTAACATAGATATTTTTTGCCCAATCCCCAATGATCGATGCATATGTCACTTGATTAGATTGATGAGAGATGGGAATTAATTTTTTAAAAAGAGTCTGCGTTATGATGAAATCACCAATGATCCATCCCAGCATGAGCCATATGGAAGAAAGTCCATTTAAATAAGTAAATCCAATTAATCCAATAAACATATATCCACTGTTATTGGTTGCCATCGCAGAGAGTCCAGACAGAATTGGACTCAATGCTTGGTCAGCAAGGTAGTAATTTTTTAAGGTCGGCTTATGTAGTCTTGAGGAAGCAAGACCAATAAGTGCAATAAGGGTAAGGATGCTTACAAAAACAAACTCCATGCTTTATTTTAACTCGTATGCACCTTTATCATTGTGAACTTCTGTGCCAGTTATGGGTGGATTGAACACGCACGCTAGCGTCATTTCTTGATCAGCACTTAAAATATGTTGATCATGATTATTCAGTGCATAAATCACTCCAGGTTTAATGAGGTGTACTTCATTGGTCGCCATATCTTTAATATTTCCTGATCCGCTAATACAATATACAGACTCGAGATGATTTATGTAGTGCATCTGCATCGATTTATTTTTATAAATTGTAGTGATGTGAAATGAAAACCCCATACCATCATTTTTGAGTAACATACGAACGCTGTTCCAGTTTCCGTTCGGGTCGTTGACCTTTCGATCTTTTTCGCACTCGGATAAATTACGAACGATCATTTGGCCACCTCATAATCGTCATCAAAATAATTAACCTCTTCATCAAAATTCTCAACTTTGGCGCAAACGGTTTCAATGGCACTTTCAAGAATATCCATACCTCGTTTTAAATTTTGATCTGAAATTGTTAATGGGCATAAAAACTTAATCACATGGTCATCAGCTCCACTGGTTTCAATCATCAGTCCATTCTTAAAGGCAAGCTTGGTAATTTTACTAGCCAATTCACCACTGACGCAATTAATCCCCTGAAACATGCCGCGCCCTCTGGAGGTAAAATTTCCTTCACCATAGGTGTCAATAATACTTTGAATGCGGTCGTATATATATTTACCTTTACGCTTTACCTCTTTAGAAAATAAATCATCAGACCAATAATGATCAATCGCTGCTTTTGCAGTAACGAAGGCTAGATTATTCCCTCTAAACGTTCCATTATGTTCTCCTGGTTTCCAAATATCATGCTCTGGTTTTAACAAGACTAGGGCGAAGGGAAGGCCGTATCCACTCAATGATTTTGACATGGTAATAATATCTGGCTTGATTCCAATATCATCAAAACTAAAAAAGGTTCCAGTGCGACCACAGCCTGCTTGGATATCATCAATGATTAATAATAGGTCATGTTTGCGGCAGATTTTTTCTACATTCTTGAGCCAATTAAAGCTAGCAGCGGTAATTCCGCCTTCACCTTGAACGGTCTCAACAATAATGGCTGCAGGATGATCAACGCCACTGCTACTGTCGGTTAAGACTTTGTCGAGGTATGCGGTTGTATCAATTTCATCACCCATGTATCCATCATAAGGTAAGGTATCGACTCCTGTAAGAAGCATCCCCGCTCCACCACGATGATGCTGGTTACCAGTAGCAGCAAGTGCCCCAAGGGTCACCCCATGATATCCATTGGTAAAGCTGATAATCGTCTCACGTTTAGTAATTTTTCTGGCTAATTTCATTGCTGTCTCCACAGCGTTAGCACCAGTCGGACCAGTAAATTGAACCATGTATTCCATACCCCTGGGTTTAAGAATTTTTTCGTTAAATGTGTTTAAAAATTCTCCCTTGGCCTTTGTATGCAAATCGAGTCCATGAGTAATTCCATCCTGCTCTATATACTCAATTAGCTTTTTCTTAAATACTGGATTATTGTGGCCGTAATTTAATGTTCCGGCACCTGCTAAGAAATCCAAATACTGGTTACCTTCATTGTCATAAAGGTATTCACCTTGTGCTTTATTAAACAGTCGTGGAAATGATCGTGCATAACATTGAACTTCGGATTCGATCTCATCAAAAATTTTCATTTATTTTTTCCTTTTTTAATATAAATGGGCCAATTCGAAATAAGTATTCCGAATCATGTTGGTTTAAAAAGTGTATTTTTTGATCAAGAAAATCTTCTTTCTTGATTTCGGTATTTAACGCCTGACTTAACTTATGAAAAAGCTTCAGGGAGGATTCATTGGATTGAGTGACTGTGGTTTCAATAAATTCGATAGTATTATTTTGCTGCAGAATAAAGTGGATTAATTTTTGGGCAAGGCCTTTTCCTCTATAATCTGGGTCAATCGCTACTTGCCAAATGAATAAGGTTTTGGAATTAACAGGGCTAATAAAACCAGAAACAAAACCAACCACTTCGTTAGCATAAGTTGCAATAGCACATGTTTTAGTAAAATAATGTGACTGAATAAAGTAGAGATAGGATGAATTGAGATCTAGGGGTTTACAACGATTTATTAGTTCATGAACTTTTAAACCATATTTTTTAGATGGGGTAGATATAAGTAACTTTTTTTTGTCGTAGACTTCGATTGCCATATTCTACAAGCATTAGTATACAGCATCTTGTTTGTTAGTCTAATTTAACCACCAATGTTTATAAATTTATGTTAATGAAAAAATTCTCATCATATAAAAAATACTTTATTTTTTGTATGTTATTTTGCTACCGGATCATAGCTGGGATATTCAAGTACAGAAATTTAAAAATTGGCGTCCCCAAGGGGATTCGAACCCCTGTTGCCGCCGTGAAAGGGCAGTGTCCTAGGCCTCTAGACGATGGGGACATCATTTAGAAGTCAGTATTCTACTATAAAGTATTAGTAACTACCAACATGTTTGTATGAATTAATTTGAAAAAATTATTTTGTAATTGAGCCTAACTTAGCTTGTCGTCGGCAATATGATATTTTGGATCTTCGAGTAAATTAACCTCAACCATCTCTTTTGCAGTATCTAGTATTTCAAGGCATTCAGGGCTTAGATGAACAAGGTGTAATTTTTTTCCAGCATTTTTATATTTATTGGCAATGTTATCAATCGCCATGATTGCCGAGTGATCTACAACCTTTGATTTTTCAAAATCAATGATTACATCCTTTGGATCGTTCTTGTAATCAAATAACTCTTGAAAGTTTTTAACCGAAGCAAAAAATAAAGTCCCCTCAAGCTGATAAATTTTCCAGCCCCGACGATTAGTTCTGTGATTCACGTTGATTTTTTTGGCATGATCCCAGGCGAAGAAGAGGGCAGACACAATAACCCCAACGATTACCGCTATGGCCAGATCAGCAATGATGGTGATTCCACCTACTAAAAGACCGACGACGATATCTTTCTTTGGCACTTTACCAAACAATCGCAAACTTCCCCATTCGAATGTTTTTTCGGCCACCACAAACATCACCCCAATGAGCGCTGCAAGGGGGATCATTTCAATCCAGCTTGAGAGAAATAATATGAATGAGGCTAAGAATATGGCTGTAGCAATTCCTGATAAGCGTCTAAGAGCGCCGTTATTAATATTGATCATACTCTGACCAATCATGGCACAACCCCCCATACCACCAAAAAATCCGGTCACTACATTTGCTAATCCTTGAGCCATGGATTCTCGATTGGGTCGCCCACGTGTTTCGGTCATATCGTCAATTAGATTTAAGGTAAGCAAGGTTTCAATCAATCCAATCGCGGCTAATAGGAAACTATAAGGAAGAATGATGAGAATAGTTTGCCAATTTAATTCAATCGCAGGAATCTGAAAAAGGGGTAAGTTACCTCCAATAGAGCCGAGATCAGCAACCGTTTTCGTGTCCAAATTAAAATAGATGGTAATAAAAGACACAATGGCAATGGCACCTAATGGTGCGGGAATAAATTTTGTTAGTTTTGGAATGAGATAAATTAAAGCAGCAGTAAATAAAGTCAGTGCTAGCATGGTATAAAGGGCTGTGCCAGACATCCAGGTTGATATCCCTAAATCATCGATCACTTTAAAGTGATTAAATTGAGCTAGAAAAATCACAATGGCTAATCCATTCACAAAACCTAACATCACAGGATAGGGGACCATACGAATAAATTTACCCAGTTTGAAAAAAGCGAAAATCAGTTGCAACAGACCCATTAAGATGACCGTTGCAAATAAATATTCCACTCCATGATTGACAACTAAACCGACCATAACAACCGCAAGTGCTCCAGTCGCACCTGAAATCATCCCAGGCCGCCCACCAAAAACAGAGGTGATGAGACAAACGATAATCGCAGCATACAATCCGGTTAAAGGAGAAACTTGAGCAATTAAGGCAAAAGCAATTGCTTCTGGAACCATGGCTAATGCCACCGTCAAGCCACTGAGGAGGTTGGTTTTTATTTCATTGGTTGAGTAACTCATTTTACACTTTCATGATTTGAACCGTGATTTTACACGGTTATCCATTGATGTAATGCTTGATTTTAATTTTCAAGCGAATATCATCAAGACATGAAAAAAAATATTAGGTATGGTCTGATCGCTTTCGTAGTGATTTACATTGCGCTGGTGTTTATCAACCCAGTGATGTGTCAAAAGATATTTGGTGAGGGCAGTGCAATCTGTAAAGTGACCAGCCGAGGTTAAGCAGTTAACCTCGTTTTAACTGGACCAAGCTCGGCGTGACTTGGGCATGCAGATTTTTTAAAAATTCTAAAGTATCTTCTGGAAAATCAATTTTTTCAAAATAGCGGGGAACGAGGGGACAAATTGAATTCTTGTCACTGCTGTTGGTAAATTCATCTTTTACCGACGTGACTCGACCCTCTTCATTGGCTTCGAAAATATTTTGTTGTGACCAGATATCCCCTTCAATACTTTTGACATCGTAGCCTACAAACTTGGTTTGATCTTCCATGACGTATGCAGAAGCTCTTGCAAATGCGGTTGCCTTGAGTTGTTCAGCTAAGTAATTCACAAAATAAACTTCAAGGTCATCGGTAATGCCCTTGCCACCATTTACTTCATGAAACATCCCGGTAAATAAAAGGTACTGTGTCTTTGCATCACAAAAGGTGATCACTTTGTTCACCGCCTGATGTTCCACAATGGTTTTGTTAAACGACAAGGGAAATGACTCTTTGAGGTATTTGAAATCTGCATTCATATTTAGTTAAGCTTTCTTTAAAAATTTTATTAATGACATAAGTAAGGTGAATAAGTTTAATCATTACATATAACTGTCATAGATCAATGCTATATTTATCAAATCATGGGTGTTTGATGTAATAATTACATCTCATTCTTAAATTTGGGTAAAGGGTTATGCTGTGAAAAGATTAATTATAAAGCTTGTAATTTTCTTTTTAATTCTGATCTGGTTATCGATCAATTATAAAATTGTGTCGACCATTTATTGCAATTATTTTTGTGAAGCTCCTAAGGCTGAGGTTGAGGAGGGTGAGATTGATTATGAATCCATGACCCCTGAAGAATTACAAAAAGCGTTTGAAAAACTTCAACAGGAAAGAGCCAACGAACAGTAATATTTTTCAATAACTCTTTAGCCCATTATTTATGATAAAAAACATTATTACAGAAATTATAGAAAATCAGCTGATGTGGAAAAAGTCTTTAATTGCTTCACTCATCATTGCGGTTATTCTTTTTCTAATGCGTGATCGTTTTTTTTCTGAATTTTGGATTGCCTTACTCACTGCACTCAATTTTTTAATTTTATTTTGTGTTCCTTACATTGGAGTATTTAAAGAAATCAATACAAAAGAGGGTAAATTGATGGCGATTGTATTCTTGTTTTCCCTATTCCTTGTTAACTATTTTTGCTTAACCACCATCTCCAGTTTAAATTAACTCCTGATGCATGATAATTGAGAATCATTATCATTTAAGTGTTTGATTTTAAAATAATATTTTTTTAATATGGTTTGCGTTTTGAACTTTTTTAAGATAATATAAACTAATGAAATTATTGAGACATGTGTACTGATATTCATGAGTATGACAAATTATAGGTCTTGGTTCATTTTTAAGAATTTACTCTTAGTCGTCTTTCTTGGGTTTTTTATGGAAAGCGCGACCATTGGGCAAGAGCAGAATGAGCTCTTTTCCCATTCGAAAAATTCACAAGAAAATACACAGTACGAAACTCTTGGAGACTTGCTTGATAATGAATCTGTCAAAGTATCAGAGTATGCTGAGCAAAATGATTTTAAAATCCAGCATCAATCTGGTTCGAATTTTTTAGTTAATTCACTCCCATCATATTTTAAAAAACCTGATTTCCTTTATTCTTTTTTATCTCAAGCTCCCTAATTATCTCCCATAAGTAGAAATAAATTTTTTATTTTAGGAGAACACCATGTTACAAGAAAATATCGTAATCGATGATTACAATGAAAAAATTAAGGGCTGCACGGTTTTGTGGGTGGATAAAAAACATACCGCTCGTAAATCACTTGAATCATTTATTTATAATAATTATTACAAAGTTCATCAGGCAGAAATCAATCATTATTTTGATCATTTATTTGCGTGTTCTGATGGCTTTCAATTTGTAGCCAGTTTAGGTATAAATTTTCTTAAATCAAAATCCAAGGGTTTTGTTGAGCAGTATTTAGACTGCTCAGCCGAGCAAGCAATATCTCAAGTTGCCAAACAGCCCATCGACCGCAATGAAGTGGTGGAGTTAGGCAATTTATCCTCGATCATGGCTGGAGCGACGCGACGGATTATCTTTAAAATATCGCCTAAGTTACTGGCAAAAGGGGCAAAATGGGCCATATTTACCATTAATAAACCTGTGTATAACGCTTTTAAGAAGGCAGGGCTTGACCCCATGTTTATCATCAAAGCGGATCCCAATAAATTAGTTGATCAATCCACCAATTGGGGCAGCTATTATGACACCGCTCCTGGGGTTTATGCTGTGAGGATCCCTTCATGATTGTGGATCAAAATCATTATTCAATTGTTGATGAAAATCATACCTATCCTTCATCAGAAATCCATCGATTGGCTCGACAATACCAACAGTTAATCCCCGCTCATGCAAAAGTGATCGGTGTGCAGATTGATAACAAAGCAGACTGGATAGCCATTGATATCATGTGCATCAAATCCAATCGGGTACTCGTCCCCATTCCCAATTTTTTTAATTCGGAACAAATTAAATATTTGATTGACGAGGCGGGGATACAAACCTTGATTACCGAGGATAAAAGTTTATTGAAACGATACGGCTTTATGGATAATCGGGACGCGATTGATAATAATTTTATTGGCTCATTACCGGTGAATCTATTATTAAATAAAAAGCCGAGTCTTCACAATGTGCAAAAGATAACATTCACCTCTGGCTCCACTGGATTTCCAAAAGGAATATGCTTGTCAGCCTCTGCACAAGAAGAGGTCGCTAAAGATTTAGCACAGCTCTTAAATTCGATGGGCATTCAAAGACACATGAGTCTTTTACCCTTTTCTATTTTGCTTGAAAATGTCGCCGGAACTTATACCTCAATGTTGCTGGGGGGCACCAACTTTATCTTTTCACTAAAGTCTGTTGGTTTTGATGGCGTCAAATTTGATGAAAGCAAATGCATTCAATTGATTCAAGAACATAAAATTGAATCATT
>Ga0181599_1000023_pt1 | contig 125480 bp, 75 predicted proteins | sample 041ome_3_FD_148658 | JGI IMG/M metagenome (GOLD analysis project Ga0181599, IMG submission 148658) | Coastal salt marsh microbial communities from the Groves Creek Marsh, Skidaway Island, Georgia - 041405US metaG (spades assembly) | ecosystem: Environmental > Aquatic > Marine > Intertidal zone...
CCAACACATAAAAAAAAAAAAAAAAAAAACGAAAAACGTGCGGAGGCAGAGAGCCCGGAAAAAAGTGAACCGAGCGCCGAAAGCGTCAGAACAAAAAACGGTGGTTTACCCCGTATTGCGACGAAGGAATCGCGGAAACGCGACCTTAATCTCATGGAGTCGTTTTCTAAGAGTCCTCCAGGGAAGAGCGACAATCTGTCGACCTCCCCGTCCTGGCGGTACGTCGGCGTTTTGGATTCATCTTTTCTTCCCGTTTCTTACGCCTCTTTTCGTTTCTTCGCGAGGCGGAAAAAAAACGGAAAAAAATTCCGTCTTTTAGACGCGCTAGGGGTATCGCGAAGAAACGAAATCATCTGAAAACGCAGAATTAGAAAGTACATACACTAACGAACGTTTCCTCTTCGGTCTTTTGTGCGCACCAATACATAAACAGGGACTACGAGACCTCTTTTTCGCAGTTATTGAGTGATGAGATTCTTAAATCCGAACCGCGCGGAGATGTGCCGCAACGGAGTGCATCTGCGATAGATTTGGTACGTTCCATTTCGCAATGTCGTACTCATGATTGTTTTTTTTTCGAAAACGGGTTTTGATTCGGATTTCAATCTTCGGAGGTGGCTAAACGCTCTCGATTTCCGTGAGCCGCCACCATAAGAAATTTCGGTTTTTTGCGTTCTGTAGAGGAAAGTTGTGGTCTCAAGTGCGACCGCCCGAGAAGAAAGAACTCTTCTCTCTTTTCAATCTGTCTCAGCAAGTCAGAGTCGTGCACGCGAATCAGGACCGTCTCTCTCTTCCTCTCTTTCTGAGTCATAAGCATTTATACTTACAAGCTGAATATTACTATTTATAACTGAAACAGGCGTATACAAGCACTGCGAATGTTGGGTCCTCGGGTTTGAACAAGACGGGTTTGAACGAGACGGGCGGTTTCGGCGACTCATTTTACTTGAATCAACACGCCGGGAGTTTTGCAAATACGAACGATGCCGCTTCGTTGACGTCAAATGGCAGCAACGCAAATAGCCTGTTAGAACCAAGTGGATCGAGTGGAAAGACGGCAGCTCAAAGTTACGGAGCAGCTTTTACTAACGATACTCTCGGCACGGATGTTCATCGAGGGTTGAATCCAACGAGCTCGGACGGTTTAGCCTCTGCGTTTGGTAACATCGATTTGGCTGGAGTTGCGAATAGTTTAACGCGACCATCAACTGCGCCGTTACCGCCGCATAGTTCTAGAAATGGATTGAATTCTTTACATCATTCATCTCGGCTTGGTGATCAATCGACGAATTCTGCCGGAGTTGCGGCGGTCTCTTCTGGAATGGGCATGTCTGGAGACCTTTCAGGGTTACAAGCACAACAGGCACTTTTACAGCAGCAAGCCCAACTTAATCAGTACACCATGCAGCAAATGCAATACAATACAAACACTGGCGGAGCACAACACCTTCAACAGCAAGGGCTCGGCGGTGCTGCTGGTAGTTTACCAGGGTTTGATACCTCTGCAGTGAATCAAGTTGCAGCGAACGGAGGTACTGTGGCGGAAGTGTATCAAGCGGCTTATGCTGCTGCCTTGTATGCTCAGCAGCAACAACTCCAGCACTTGGTGCGTATGCAAGGTGGCGCTGGTATGCTTAATCCGCAAAACATGGGTTTTCCCGGCGGAAATGTGAACGCAGCTGCTGCTGCCGCTGCCGCTGCCTCAGGAATTAACGGCGTCGGAGGTGCGTATGGAGATTTGACGAACAGTGCAAATGCCGCTGCGGCTGGAATGCTGGCCTCTCAACTCAACGGTAATCCACACTTGGGTTTTACGAACATCGTCAACGGTATGAACCCGCTCATGCATCAACAACAAAACATGGGTGGTAATCTTGGACGAAACGGTCAAAGAAACGATGGAGGTGGAAATAGGAGAGGTTCCAGAGGTGGACGAAACAACGGAAGAAACGGCAACTCTGCATGGGGCAACGATGCAGGTGGTGGTGGTCCACGCGGCAATCCATTATCAAACAGTTCAGAGCTCGCTACTTTGAACTCTGCCGTGCCTGGTGCGAACGGATCACCAACGGCGGAAGAACTCGCGGAGATGGATTCGAGATTTGGGTCCATCGAAGAGTGCGTGGGTCAAATTTCGATCTTGGCCAGAGACCAATACGGTTGTCGTTTCCTCCAACGCAAGTTTGACGAGGATGGTTCCACCGCTATCGACGCGTGCTTCGACGAAATTATCGAGGAAGCAGTTGATTTGATGATGGATCCCTTCGGAAATTATCTCTTGCAGAAACTGTTGGAGTGTTGCTCAGATAAACAAAGAGCTGATGTCGTGCGCGCTGTATCGGTGGTGAATGAGAACGCGAATACGGGCTTACCTGAGTTGGTCTCCATCGCTTTGAACGCTCACGGAACGAGAGCGGTGCAAAAACTCATCGAAACGTTGAGTTCAGACGAAGAGATTGAGCTCACCACGAAAGCTTTACGTCCTGGTGTCGTCACCTTAATCAAGGATTTGAACGGGAACCATGTCGTCCAGCGCTGCTTGCAGCGATTGTCGGCTGAAGACAATCAGTTCATCTATGACGCCGCGAAGAAGCATTCGGTCGAAATTGCTACTCACCGTCACGGCTGTTGTGTGTTGCAGCGATGCATTGATCACGCAACTGAGGAACAAAAACGACCGCTCGTTCAAGAAATTGCGGACCAAGCGTTGACTTTATCGCGGGATCCTTTTGGAAACTACGTGGTGCAATACATTTTAGACCTCGGTTTGTCTTGGGCAAACGCTGAGGTCATGATGCGATTAGTAGGGAATTACGCGGAGTTATCCATGCAAAAGTTCTCTTCAAACGTCGTTGAAAAGTGTTTGAAACTCGCGGACCAGCAATTGGAAGAGCACAGAAACGTCGTTGTTCGTGAAATCATGTCGAGCCCATTGTTGGACAGACTTTTGATGGATCCCTACGGCAACTACGTCGTTCAAAGCACACTCATGGTGACGAAAGGACCATTACACGCGGATTTAGTGGAGAGAATTCGACCTCACTTACCGCTCATTAAGAATTCGCCCTTCGGGAAGCGAATTTTAAGACTTCTTCTCGAGAAGGCGCACAACAAGTAAAAATTGTTCGACGCGCTTTCTCGAAGAACGAAGAAAATTGTTCAAACAGAAATTATAATACATTTGTAAATAATGTAGAAGGTTTTGCTTGTTTTATGTCATATAAAAAACAAGCCAATTGTACGAAAAACATTTGGAGGGTGTTTAGCGGAAAAGAGAGAAATAGATTATGTGGATTAAAATTAGAGGTGGGTAATGTTTAGTCTAGGGCGAATCGGACGCGAGACAGCGCGAAAGATGAGCCGGAGAGAAAGAGAAATAGCAAGAGGGTGAAAGGTAACGTTCGAAGTAGAGTTCGAGAAAGCGTTATCTTTGCTGTATACAGAAAGAAAATTAACAAAATTGTGTTTGTATTAATCAATTGTAAAGCACCGCAACTATTATCAAAAGTTAACATCTGACAGAAAAACATACCGATATCTCGCCCTCTTACGCACACAAGATCAACATTTTTTCAAGGCGTCCAAGACTTCCAAGAAATCTTGTGGAGGTTCCTTAGAGAAATCTAAACTCTCGCCAGTTCTCGGATGAGTAAAGCCTATCGTTCGCGCGTGCAGCATAGGTCTCACGCTTCGTTTCCCGACTGCCTCTGCGTTTGCTTTCTTTATTCCAGGATTGTTCAACAGCTGTTTCTTCACGCGTTCCTTGTTCCCGTCGTACGTTTCGTCTCCAAGGATACCACAGCCGAGGAATTTAGAGTGAACGCGTATTTGATGCGTTCTCCCAGTATCTAACTTCCATTCTAAAAGACTTGCGCTAGTCGCAGTATCAGCTGAAGTAGGAAATGTCTCTAACGTTCTATAATTTGATCTCGCGAAACGCCCTGCTCTAAGACTCGAAGCGATGCTCATTCGAAGCCTATTTCTTGGATCACGACCGATTGGCTGTTCTACAACTCCTATGGATGGATTCGGATAACCTAGAACTAACGCAACGTACAGTCTTCGGACTGATCTCGCAGCAAACTGATCGCAGAGATGTTCATGCGCCGCGCTATTTTTCGCGCAAACGAGAAGTCCCGAAGTCCCTTTGTCCAATCGGTGAACAATGCCAGGACGAACAGTTGTATCCTCTTCTCCTGGTCCTAAGTACGGCATAATTTCATCATCGTCGCCATCGTCTTCGTTGTCATCATCCTCTTCGTCTTCGGCAAAATCTAAGCTCCTTGGAATCTTCCTTCCTTCTTGGACGACCAACGCTGGGCATCCGCAGTGATATAACAAGGCGTTCACGAGCGTCCCGCTAGAATGCCCGGGCGCTGGATGCACCACCATCCCTGCCGGCTTATTTACGACAATAACGTCCTCGTCTTCGTAAATTACGTCTAATTTTATATCCTCCGGTTCAGCCGTTAGCGATTTCGCCTGTTCAATCGTTAATCGAATAACGTCTCCTCTCTGCACTTTGTACGTTTTCTTCATCGTCCTCGTCCCGTTTACGAAGACGTTCCCGTTGGCGATGGATCTCGCCACCGCGCCCCGTGTTATCTTCTCCTCTCGTAAATTTTCCGCGATGAACGCGTCCAATCGAGACGGTTTGACGCTCGCGCTGCCAGAAGCCGAAGCCGCGGCGATAATCTCTCGAACGTGAGCATTTTCTTCCTCGCCACCACCGACTCCGACAGAATCGAGTTCGTTAGACGACGACGAAGGAGGAGAAAGTGGAAGACTACTACTACTACTACTACTACTCGAGGAATAAAATAAACTCCTTCTCCGACTGACGACTGAAGAAGACGAAGAAGAGCACGAAGAAGAAGAAGCCAACGACGCGCAGCTTCGGTGCGCGTGCGCGTAGGTGTGATAATACGAACAGCACCGTTTCGCGCCGAGCAACATTTTTTTTTGTGATTTGTGGTGTACTTAGATGATGCTTCTGCGTGGAAAAAGATGGAGAGAGCAGAGACAGAACCAGACAAAAACAACGGCAGCAGCAAAAGTTTGGGTCGTTGCGACGAACACGAATAGCGCGAAAAGGAAGAAGAAGAAGATAAAAAAGAAATGGGCGCGTGTTGTTCGAAACCAACGGTACAGGACTCGCCGGAAGTCATCGCGGAACGGAGAGAGCAGATGTTAAAAGCTGCCGAAAAGAGACAAAAAGAAAGCGAAGAGAGAGGCGTGAAAACGCAAAAGATGAAGAACAAGTTGAAAACGAACGCTTCTATTTCTGCCGCGTCGACGACGAGAGGAGGAGTGGGGTTGAACGAAGGCGAGAAGAGAAGAGCGGAGGGTGTGGTGGCCGATTGGAACTCTTGAAATGCGATCGATCGATGATGATGCTCGTGATATGATTCTTTTTATGTAAATTACACAACAACTCTTTAGCACAGCAGTTAAAAGCTACTTTTACTTGTTCTTTGCGGCGCGCCCGCGCGCGCGCGCGTTTCATGCTTGAAACTTCAAATCCATCCCGCGCGGTATTATTCTTTTGTTTTCACCGTCAACCCAACTTTCTCGAACTCTTTCTTCAAGCTCCCGTCTTGGTGCATGGTCATCAGAATATCGCTCCCTCCCAAAAACTCTCCGCCGACGAACACTTGAGGAATAGTCGGCCAGTTGGAAAAAGATTTGATTCCGTTTCGCAAAGCGTCCGAGGCTAACACGTTTCTCGACGCGTACGGAATCCCATAGTGGTCTAAAATGCGGCACGCAACGTTCGAAAATCCACACTGCGGCGCGTTCGGACTTCCTTTCATGTAAATCACCACCGTTTCTTTCTTCACGTCCGAGGCGATTTCGTCGTGGACGTTCGACGCGTCCACGTGGGACTTGGCGGCAAAATCGTCGTGCGATTCCGAACCAAAAAGTTTTCGCTGTTGTTGTTGTTGTTGTTGCTTGTATAAACAAGAATAACTCGTCGACGCGACGACGGCGGCTGCGTTCGTCGCGTTGTCGTTGTTGCGAAGGAGCAGGTGTCGAGAGACCGCGCGTCTGCTCGTGGCGAGAAGTTGAGACATATTTATGTTTCTTGAGTGAGTGTTTTTTGTTGTTTTTTAATGACGTCTTTCGGTGTTTTTCTCTCTCTACGTAGGACTCTTCTCGCGCGCGCGAACGCGTCGTCGCCGTATTCGCAATCGAATCAATCAATCGTTTCCATCATCGTCTCTTCTCTCTCGAGGAATTCAATTCGAAATCTAGCCAACGACTCTTGAACTTTCTCTCTCGCTCTGTTCGACCACATCTCGTCTTCTTCGTCTCGTTGTTTTTCTTCTTCTCGTTGTTTTTCTTCTGCCGCTTCTTCGTCTTCTTCTTCTTCTCGGAACAACAACGACGACAGTTTCGGCGTATTTTTCTCTTCTTCTTTTCGCTTCTCTCTCGCGAGCGCAAACTTCCGATCGTCCCTTTTCAACCACGCATACAACTCCACCTCTCTCGTTTTCTCCTCTCTTCTCCTCTTTTCCATCTTCATCTCCATCTCGCTCAGGCTCTGTTTCTTCTCGGCGACGCGCACCTCCGTCTCTCTCGCCTCTCGTTCTTTCTCCTCGCAGACGCGTTCGAGAGTGAAAAGTATCGAACGCAAACGGTCGTTTGCAGTTTTCTGTCTCTCGAGTTTCTCTTCCGCGCGTTCGCACGAGTGCGAGAGCGACTCCGCCGCGGAGAGGAGGTTTTGGATCAGCAGCGCTTCGTCGTTCATTTTTTATTCACGTGCGATAAAGAAAAGCGCGAGCGCGTAGTATTTTTGACGACAAAACACATCTCTCTTCTCTCTCTCTTCTCTCTTTGCTCTCGAATTGGAAAAAAGTTTACTCCTCAGAACAACAACAACAACAAACGTCAAAAAACGATATGGGCGGCGAAGACGACGGTCGGAAGACGAACGAAAAGTGTAACGATGGAAGAGAGGGAGGATCATCGAAGAAGAAGGACGACGATCGATCCTCCTCTCGATATCACGACGAGTGGCAAAAGTTCACCGACGAGGAGGTGCACAAAATACAACTCGAAGAGGAAACTTTGAAGAAAGAGATGGAAAAACTGACCGTGGCGAACGCGATGGAAGAGAAGACGAAAAGAATTCAAAACGAGAAAAAAGAGATGCTGAGAGAGGCGAAAAAGAGGTGGGAGGAATCCGAGGGCGAGGAAATGTCCAGACGAGTCGTGATTGAGAAAGAGACGGAGGTGACGAGAGCGATTAGCGAGGAGGAGTTGGAACAAAACTCTAAATCGTTGCACTTTCGCGAGGTTACGAAATGTTCGTACGAGATAAAAAAGTGCGCGAAACCGACCAAGTTATTCATCGAGAGCGCAAAAGATACGACGATTTCGTGCGCTGGGGTCGTGAAGACGTCGACGATGGAGATTTGGAACTGTAGCAATTGCGAGATTACGTTCGAAAGCGGCGCCGCGTCTACAAAGACGACGCAAATAGACGAGTGTGAAAACGTTACGTTGTTGTTTCCATCGAGAAATACGATTGGGTCGATATATCACGCAACCACGAGTGGATTATCGTTGGTATTTACCGACGAGAGCATGCTGGATGGGAGGAATATTCACCTCGTGGAAGTGGATGAGAAAGAAGAAAACAACGTTGACGACGGTAGTCGCGGCGGCGGCGGCGGCGGAGAGGGAGGTAGCAACAATAATAGCAGAGTCAGGCAGCATGTCACGAGATTTGTGAATGGCGAAATTCTAACGGAACGCGTCATTCGAGGTAAAGACGAGTTTCCGACGACGGCGAGAGAACTCAACGCGAATTCAGTGGAAGAAGCCGAAGCGAAAGCGAAAGAAGAGAGACGCGCGGCAAATAAGGCGAAAGGTAACGAAGCGTTCAAAACCGGCGATTATGGCTCTGCAATCGCGCACTACGAGCTTTCGCTGCAAGATACGGAGTTAGACTCGGATAAATCAATCGTTCACTCGAACAGAGCGGCGTGTTTCTTGAAGCTCGGAAGATTAGAGGAGGGTTTGAAAGAGGCTGAACGAAGCGTAGCGCTAGATGAAAAGAACATCAAGGGTAATTTTAGAGTAGGATTGGCTTTACACGCGCTCAAACGGTACGGAGAAGCCGTGAAAGCTTTGGAAAAAGCTCAGTCGTTGGAGAAGAAGCAAAACAAGGACATAGAAAACGCAATCAGAATGGCTGAATACATGGGAAGAAAGCAGCAACAGGCGGCGTAAAGATTTTTAGTTTCCTAGTTATTAGAGGACAATTCGCGTTTCGAAGAAAATTTAATATCACGCGGTAGATACGCATCAAAACATGCTCAAACACAGAAAAAAGCTACAAAAATGTCGTACAAATGCTAACAGCGATCGATTCAATGGCTATTTGGACCTAATTACCGCGTTTTGGAAAAAAGACAAAATTAATGTCGCGATTTGATTTTCTCTCTCTCCTCTTACATTTCGTCTCTGAGAGCCCACTCGCTGGTACTCGCTACGTTTCGATCTTTCAAACTCAGCGCCCACATGATGGCTGAAAACGCGTTACATTTCGTCGCGTCCGCTTGGTACGCGAACACACACCTCACTTGCTCTCCTCTTCTAACTATTTTTTCAATCTCCTCGTCCGGAATGCTCTTTAAATACGTCAACAACGACTCGTCGATTCTGGCCTCGGGCCATTTGATGGAAATCAACGACCAATCTAAAAACTCTTGAAACGGCAATCGCACCGAATCTGAGATAATAACCGGCACGCAACCGGCGAAAAATGTTTCGTACGTTCTCAATGTCCACGGTGATAAGCCTCTGGGAACGATACAAAACTTGCTATCTCCTAAAATCTCCGCGTATTTAGGCGTCCTACCTGAAATCGCGAGCAAATCTTCCGGATACTTTTTGGACAATTTCAGCAACCGTTCTCTTGGGTGTGCTTTCACGTGTTTCTCGTCCCCTTTCAGCGCTTGACCATCCGGTACGGTCCCCGCAAACGACGCTAATTTTGTTCTCTTACTCGTTCTCTTATTTGTTTCTAAATACGAATCTTTCCTACCATCCATAAATCCCGGCAACACGACATCCTTCCAAGGATCAAAATACGGCGCTAACGTTCTATACGGGTCGGTATAAAACCCTTCCGGAGTTAAAAATATCGAGTTTGGTATTTTACACCGCCAATTCTTATACAAAGTCGGCCCTCTTCCGCTCGGCCAGACGAACACGTGATCTCTCCCCCCTGATTTCTTAATATATGGCAACTTGTCGATGACGCCGTTCAATCTCTTCGCTAACTCGTCGTCCGTCAATCCAGCCCCGTTCGGTGGTGCGTCTAACATGCACTTTGGCCACCCAGGAAGGAAGAAAAAATCCGCATCCGATGGGTTCTCCGTCCTCAACTCCTTCGATTTCAATAAGAACTCCGCGATGTGCACTTGACTCCCGTACATCTTCATCCCGCACACGCCAGACTTGTACGCTTGCGTCTCCTTTCCCGGAAACAAAAGTTTCTTCACGTCCGCGTCGTTATACACGTATATTTTAATCGGCGGAGAGACGTCGTCTTTGATCGATTCTTCCGCTCGAGATGGACTGGCGGTGAAGACCTCTCGCCAAGTGCCAAAAGGTATCGAGGATATCCCAAACTGGTTCGACGACGACGACGACGACGACGACGACGACGACGAATCCGACGAGCTCTTCTTCGCCGAAACTAAACCAACGCCCCCTTTTAAAGTTAGTAGTATGCTAGTCACTTTTGCGAGAAGACAAAAGAGACAAATCGCTTTGCGAGACGAAGAAGAGAGTAAAAGAGACGGCGTTCCTTCGCTCGTCTTCCTCCTCTTCCGCCGACGTAGCCGCTGCCGATTCTTCTCCATCATCATCACTCTCTCTCTCTCTGTCTAGTGATTCTTTCTTTCTCTTCTGCGTCTCCAAGTCTTCCCGAGAAGAGAAAACAACAAAATTTACGAAAACCCTAAACATTTTTATCTCTTTGTCTATCCTCAATCAATCAAAAAAACATCGCGAAACACCCACTCATCATCATATCATCACTTGTTTTGCCGCGCGCTACGCTCGAGAAAAGAGAGACAGAGGTGCACGCGGGGCGCGTTCAGAGAGAGAGAGATACAATATACTGTAATCGTGTATTTATTTTGAAACGGAGAAAGAGAGAGAGAGTGTGTGTGAAAGAGAGAGAGAAAGAGAGAGAGATAATAGAAAAAAAATGAGTTCATCTTCGTGTTCTTCGTTCGCGATGACGGGACTGTCTTCGAGACTTTCTCGCGCGAACAACAGCAGAAGACAGGACAAAACGAACAGCAAGAGAAGGAACACGACGACGACGAAGTGCCAAACGTCTCAAACGGCCTCGTTCACGCCAAAAGGGGCAAAAATTTCCGGCGTTGGGAAAGCGTTGCCGAAGAAGTTCATCACCAACGACGACCTCGCCAAGTTGGTGGAAACCAACGACGAGTGGATACGCACGCGCACTGGTATTGGGAAAAGACACGTGATTTCTGGAGACGAAACGCTGACATCTTTAGCCACAGAAGCCTCGCTCGGCGCGTTGAAAATGGCCAACGTGAACCCGGAAGATATCGATTTAATCATCGTCGCGACGAGTTCGCCGGACGACTTGTTTGGGTCGGCGTGTTTGTTACAAAGCGCGATTGGTGCGAAAGGCGCGTTGGCGTACGATTTAACCGCCGCGTGCTCGGGATTTGTCGTTGGATTAGTCAACGGTATGCATTACATCAGAGGAGGTGGGTATAAGAACGTGTTAGTGGTTGGAGCGGACGTTTTGAGCAGATATGTGGATTGGCGAGACAGAGGGACGTGCATTTTGTTCGGCGACGGATGCGGCGCGGTTGTGTTAACCGCCACGGAAGAGGTGAGCGATTGCTCTTTGTTAGGATTTGACATGCACAGCGATGGATCACAGAATCATCACTTGACTGCAAAGGTGTGTGGAGCGAAAGTGGGGAAAGTCTGGGAGTCCGATTCAGAAGCCGGCGAGCGCACGGCGTACGAAAACATCGGCATGAATGGCCAAGACGTGTTCAAATTCGCCGTTAGGGCGGTACCGATGACTATCAAAGAGAGCTTAAAAAACGCGAACATGCAGCCAGAGGAGATCGATCACTTAGTTTTACACCAAGCGAACCAAAGAATCATCGACGCCGCCGCGCAAAGGTTAGGTTTAGGAGACGATAAAGTGGTGTCAAATATCGCAGAGTACGGGAACACGTCCGCAGCATCCGTCCCGTTGGCTTTGTGCGAAGCCGTCGAGAGTGGGAAGGTGAAGAGAGGGGACGTCGTCGCCATGGCTGGTTTCGGTGCCGGTTTGACCTGGGCCAGTTGCTTGTTGAAATGGTAACACTCAATGACGCTTTGAATAATACTAATACTACTAATAAAAGGCAAGATTTTCTTCACAACTCGGAACTTTCTCCACTTTTTTCAAAGTCTGCGTTGCGTCCCTGCTCTCCTCCTTCTACGTGCTTTATAGTATAATGCCACCGAAACCCGGGCAAAACTCCATCGCTTTGACACGAGTCAAAGAGACACACCCTCCGCCGCAATCTAAATCCTCTTCTTATTCCGATTTATTCAGCGAGGATAAGAAGAACAACACCAAATACATTTCCGTTTCGAGTTTAACGAGATGTGACTTGCGGTTGTTTCCAAAATTTTCAGACGAACACGAATACATCTCCCCCGGGCACGCGCACAACGCGACGAGATGCGCGGTGGAAGAACAAACGACGACGGATACCCGGGATTTTTGCACGGCGATTATTGCCAACAGTGGCAGCGTGTTCAAACGGAACGTAAAGTTTGTAAACGAGACGGCAGCTCTGGGGAAAACGAATGCGAGCATTCCTCGAGACGAAGAAGAGGAGGAGGAGGAGGACACCAACGACGACGGAAAGAAACGGAAAAGAACGACGGATGGAAAGAAGAAATATAAACGCGAAACAGAAATGATCGAAGCGTTTGAAGGACAAGAATACGAAATCATGTGCTTAAAAATTAGAGGAGAAACTGGTGAAGAAACGGGGCATCAGCGGGTGGCGACTGCGGACGCGACTGGGAGGCTGACGGTGTGTAAAGTCCCCAAGACGAGAGTAGCAACAGATGATGATGATGGCGATGACAAAGAAGAGGAAAAAGCGGAGGTGTTATACAAAGCCACGCCGAAGATGTTCAGGGAGTACGAGACGTTCGAAACGTTAGGCTCTCCTGGCTGGGCTGGACTCTCGTTTTGTCCTCTCGAAGAAGACAACATTGCCGTGTGCAAATTATGGACTCGCACGATCGATTGGTTCGAGAAAGACCGAGTCGTTCGAACGAATAATTTGTTAGAGTTACCAACATCTATCGCGCACATGGAAATTCCACAGTCAGGTCGCTCGGTTCTGTGTATAGGAGAGAACAACGAAGTGGTCGTGTACGATCACAGAGTCGATAAGAAGAATGGCGAAGTTGGTCGCGTGAAACAAGTGGGAAGCGATAACGTGAAGCACCAAATTCAAGCGTTGGAACCAGCAAAATTTTCGGGGAATTCAGTCTTGTGTTGCTCGGGAAAAGAGAGAACAGTATCCGTGGTCGATCCACGAAAATGGACCGCGAGGTACAGGTGGAAGAATTGCGCAAAATACGAAGTCACTGGATTATACGCGCCTCGCACAATCGAAGGCTTCGTGTGCGTGGCGTCGTTGGATTATGAAATCTTATGCGGTAGTTACGAAAAAGGGAAAATAGGAGGCGGCTTTACGTTTCGAAACGACGCGAGAGTAGTTGGCATTGGAGGAGCGAAATTTGGAGATAAAAGCGACGTCGTGTGCACGTGGACGGACACGGGGAAGCTCACCGCCGCGAAGATTTCCGCATCATCATCATCGTCGAAAGAAGATGAAAAGTAGTTACAGAAGTAGTATTTTCAGGCGTGCCATTGTGCACGCGATATCGACGAAAACAAATAGACTGGAGATGTGTGTATGTCTTCCATTGCAGACTTGTATTAATAAAAAACTAAATTAGCGCTTGCAAAACTCTGAAACAAACCGGTGGAACAATCGCACCTTGTTCGCGTACATCTCCTTCTTCTCTATATCCAACGCGACGTCGAAATCCTTATCTCCGTCGACCACTAAAACCGGTACAAACGGAAACGTCTTCTTCCCGCTCAGCGTAATCTCAACGAATTTAACCATACCCTTCAACTCTTCCGGTACATTCTCTGTTAATTCTTTCGGGGCCGATGCCGTTCGATCGTCCTCCCGAAACCAATTCTCGTGTTTCTCGTGCAACTGCTGCAAATACTCCAATGTCACTCCACTCTCCTCACCTCGACTTCGAAATCCTAATCGTCTTTTGCACGTCTCCGGAGACGCTCGCAAATACACAAACGCGTCTGGTACCAAAGACTCGTCCCCCAACGCGTCAAACCAACAATTGTACAAATGAAACTCCATATTCGTCAGCCATTTCGCATCCATCAACGAGTCCACAAAGACTTTCCTGTCGCTAAATATGGACCGTTCGCACACTCGAAATCGACTTTTACTGTTCTCATCTTGTGCCTCAAAATCTTTCGACGCGTTGTACTGCAAACATCTCGTGATAAACACGTAGTTCTGAAACGTGTACGCGTACCGTTCGGGTTCCTTGTAGAACGCGTCCAAGACGTTATTCTCGCCTTCGATGCTAGCGCCCGGGATTTTCTGCCAACTCTCCACCGGTTCTGGAACCACAAACGCTTCTTGTTTCAGCGAAGAACTCTCGCCACCGATCACTTCGAAGAGAAACGTGGATTTTCCGGAGGATATGTTCCCTTCCACGCATAAAGTCAAGCCTCTGTTTTTCTGGTTCACGAACGCGTCTTCCGTGCTGGCTACTGGATTGATGTTGTTGTTGTTAGTATTATTATTCGTGCTGCTGCTGCTGCTGCTGCTGCTGCTGCTACTCTGATTGTTATTACTGTTATTGTTGTTCGTTGTTGTACAAGAAGAAATTGCGCGGCTACTTCCGATCCGCGTGTACCTTTGTTTTGCCATCCGTTTCAACTCTTTCGTCGCTCGATGCACGCGCACGTATTCAAATCTGTTCCTCGGCGCCGTTAATAGCGCGGCGACGCAAGGCGAGGCTAAAGAAGACATCGAATTCACCGACGACATCGTCGAAAAAAAGTGCTGTCGATGATGCATCATCACCGCTCTCAAAAAACCCGACGAAGACGAATAATGCTGCTGCCGTAATAACAGAGCACCGGTGGCGGTCAAATTCTGTCGCTGTTGTTGAAGTTGTATGAGTAGGCGAGCGAGGTTTTGGCCGATGTCGCGTCTGCTCATCTCTCGGACGTCCGAGGAGTTATGTGACGACGATTCGATTTCCCGAAAGAAAAAAACGAGAGTTTTTGGCGCCAAAAAAAAAAATAAAAAAGAAATGCGCGAAGAAGAAGAAGAAGAAGAAGAAGAAGAATAGGAGCGCAGCGGCGATAAATAGATCCTCCCCCCGTCATGGCGGCAACGACGACGACAAATAACCCCAGACAGGAACCGAAATGGCCAGCCTGGTCGATTTTACCGGACGACGACGTGTGCTCCATCTGTCTATCGCAACCCGAACAGAGAGGACGCATAGAATCGTGCTCGCACTTGTTCTGTTACCGGTGCATATTCGATTGGAGTCGTGTTGAGACGAAGTGTCCGATGTGTAAGCAGAGGTTTTATTGGATCGAGAGAGAGGTTACGAGGAAGAAGGAGAAGGAGGGAGAGGACACGTGCGATGGTAGCGATAGCAAACGCACGAACAACAACAACGACAACAACAACAACGCTCGGGAGCAGGAAGAGCAGAGAGAGAAACCGATTTACTGTCCTTTGAAGAATCAAGGAAACCAAGGACAGGAGGAGGACGACGACGGGTATTTAGATCCGGCGGAGCACATCATATGCACGATATGCCAATCTGGAGACGACGAGAGGAATTTGCTGCTGTGCGACGGTTGCGACGAAGGGTATCACGTTTCCTGCGTTGGTTTGCAGAGAGTGCCGAGAGGGAGATGGCACTGTCCTTCGTGCGCGAGTTGGGAGCGTGAGAGAGAAGAGAGAGAGGAGAATAGAAGAAGACTTTCTGGTATGACATCGACGACGACGACGACGACGACGACGAGAACGAGAACGGATGGCTCAACTTCGAGAGCAGCGCGAATGGCGAGAGCGCCGAGAGGAGATGGCAGTCCTTCCACTCGATTGGGTATGCTGGAAGCGTTGGTCAACCCTACGAACGAGGACGCGCACAGCGAAATGGCTTTAAGGGAAAACGCGCTTCTAGCATCAGCCGCGAATGAGGATCCAACGCACAGAGAAAACAGATTAGTGAGAGAAAGAAGACAGGCGACCAGAATGCGGAACGGGGAAGTGCGGTTATCGGGTGGAGGTGGCGGATCGAGCACATTTAATCGCGGTGATTCGCACAGAAGACGACAGATTGCCATAGTCCAAGAATTGAGAGAGGCGTGGGAACGACTGATGAAGGAAGAGGAGGAGTTTCCCGACGTTGACGAGGTGGCTCTAATGATAGAAAGTCGTCGTGGCGGAAATCGTAATAACACGAGTAACAGTGATTTAGAGCGCGTGAGAAGTAACGCGAACATTGATGTTGAAACGGCGTGGAAACTCATGGATTCGGCGAGAGCAGAGGAAGAGAAAGAGAAAAGAATGAAGAGAACGAATAGAAAAAAGAAAGTAGCGTTGGGAAGAAGCGCGGAGGAAAATGAACAACAGCCGTCTTCGTCGTTGCAACCAAGGAATGCTTCGTCGACAGATACCGTCAAGCGTCCGAAAATTCGCGTTCGATCGTCGACGGATCACATCTACAACAACAGCAGCAACGACAACAACGTGCTAGGTGTTCAAGGCGTTCCTTCATTTTTGCGCGATACTTTAGGTAATGCGTTTGGCGCTAATAATGCTAAAGACAACGACGACGACGACGACGACAATAACAATGTTAAAAAAGAGGAGGAAGAAGAAGAAGAAGGAGAAAGAGAGAAGCGACTTCCACCGCCTCAAATCATCGATGTCTCTCGCGCAGCCGCAGATGCGGCAAAAGCGTTGCTCATCCAACCGTTCAAGGAGAAAATCTTATCGAAAGACCAGTATAAGAATACGGTCAAAGCGATTGTAAAAAAGTGTGTTGAGGCGGATAAAAACATGCAAAGACTCCGAGCTCGATCAATCACCGACGAAGACATCAAACGAATAGCCAGAATTGACGCAGAAGAAGTAGTATTAGCCGCTGAAAAAAGCAATTTAAAAGTGTGTAATTAAATATCGATTTAAAATTCAACGCGCGCTCGCGTAGCAGGAAAAGGGAATATATTGAGTGTGGCTCCTCAAATCTTTCAAAGGGCACCTCTTGTCTCTTCAGAAATTCGTGCGCGCCTCTGAATGTCACATCGTCGTTAAAAATGGAAGGCGACGACCACGACGAGAACATCAACGAGTCCTCCTCCTCCTCCTCCTCCTCTTCAACGAAACACTCTGAACTCCTGATGAAAGAAATACGTCCGTACATCTCTCGCGCGGATGAGTTTGTAAACGTGGACAAAAAAATTTCCTATTACTGTCGGTTACACGCGGCGAACGTCGGCGTCGCAAAATCCAAAACGTTCTCGAGAAGTCCAGAGTTGACGAATTTGCTCGTCGAACAGTTGGATCGCTTAGAAAAGATGAGAGCGGAGAACGTCGTCGTCGACGATTGCGGCGACGGCGACGGCGGCGGGGACAACAGGGAGTTCAGAGAAAGTTTAGACGTTGAGTTGGATGCCTTGCACGTGGAGAAGTTCGCGTATACGCTGTTCGCGAAAGCGGACGCGCAAGATCGAAAGCATAAGAACAGGACGAAGAAAATCGCGAAATTGTATTACGTGAGCGCGAATGTGTTCGAAGTGTTGCGATCGATGATGATGAATGACGATGATGCAAAAGGGAAAGAAGGAGGAGAAGAAGCAATCGCTGCTGCCGGGATATCTCCGGAGATTGAAGAGAAGCAGAGGTACGCGTTGTGGAGAGCTGGGGAGATTAGCAAGGCGATACGGTTGGGTGCACCGTGCGAGGACCCCCCTGAAACGAGCGGGAAGAGCGAGAGTTTCGAGGAGGAAGTGGTTCTAGACGCAGATGAGGAGAGCGACGGCGACAAAAAGGACGAAAGCGCAGTTGAAGTACCGCCGCCGCCGCTCCCACCGCAGCCAGCCGTGACACTTCAGCCACCGCCACCCCAAGTTCACAAGAAAGGACCGCCCCCTGGCGTCGGTGCGCGAGCCCCTCCTTCGAAGACGACATCGACGACTGCATTCCCGACGAGAGCAGCGACGAAGGAAGATATCAATACGCACCGTCCAGATTACGAGAAAATAGCGTCGGCTCAAACGCTCGCAAAATCAGCCGTATCCGCGCTCGGATTTGAAGACACGAGAACCGCCATTGAGCAGCTTCGCGCTGCACTCGACATCTTGGAGTCTTCTTGAGTATAGTGCATAGTTTAGTACGTGGTAGCTTTTAGAATTGTTAGCATATTTAGATGATAATTTTGCATTACTTAAACACGGCTTGGTCGCCCAACTCTTGTCCCGCCAATCCTTCTACGCTGACTTTCTTGAAAAAGTCTCGCAACGTATCCGTCCCATAACTCGGTGTTTCGTCCGCTTTGTACTCTCCCGTCTCTTGATCCATCACCAACATCGACTCCGCCGCGTAATATCTCCCAATCTTCCCAAACTCCGCGGCATCCGTCATGTTTCCAAAGAATCCGGCGAAGAAATCGAGCACTTTAATAACACCGTCCATGACTTCAATCGGCACCTTGATGAATTTCGGTTCCATCTCGAGGAGTTCAAACAACATCGTACCTTGCTCCAACGCCGACAACGCTTTTCCTGGACCGCCAATCGGCAACACCTTATTCTCCAAACTCACGTCGCGAATGCATTCCGCCATGTATTTCGCCAAATCTCTCTCCGAAATCGGTTTGCACGACGCCAACTGTCCGTCGCCGAACATGACGTAAGGTCCACCTTTTTGCACCGATTCGACTTGGCCGGCTAAAGATTTGAAAAACGCCGTCGGTCTCACGATGGAATACGAAATGTCCCCGCACTTCTCCAACTCCTCCTCAAACTTTAACTTGGCTTTTTGAAACGTCAACAACGGCTTTTGGACGCAAATCGCCGAGAGCAAGACAAACTTCTTCGCGCCGTTCTTTCTCGCCACGTCCAACACGTTCTTCGTCGCTTGGTAATCCACATCCCACGAATCCTTCACGCCGCCAGTTCTGCTCGCCAAGCACGAAACCACCACGTCGTACTTCTCGCCCCCATCTTTAAACGCGTTTTTCTCCACGTCTTCCATGGAGCTGCACACTCCAAATTCTACCTTGGCGTTCGGGAACAATTTTTTCGCGTCCGCCTCGGTATTTTTACCACCAATTCCAGACCTCGGGCGAACATACGCGGTCACGTCGTACCCTTGACTGCACAACTCGTTGGTGACAAATTTACCAATGTACCCAGTCGCACCAACCACGAGGACTTTCACGTCTTTGTTCTCCTTCGGTAACTCGGCCGTGTTCGCGACCGCTTTTATCAACGCTCCCCCCCGATGACGACGATGGTGATGTTGAACACGTCGCGCGTTGGACGACGAAGACGACGCTCGCTGTTGCGGAGAAAACTGTCGAAGACTCGCGCGCGAGAACGATGACGATGATGCGGTCGCTTGCATGATTTACGCGTTACTTTCTTCTCGTGTGGTCGTGTCTTGTGTTCGTGCTCTCGCGCGAAGATAAAGTGAAGAAGAGAGCGTTGAGTTTGGATTGATTATCCTCTTTTTTTTGCTTTTAGATACGCAGGCGGGAGCGTTTGCTGCCGTGAGCTGCTTAAAAGTGCGATGGACGAGCGATCGCGAGAGAACACTCGCGTACGTATTAATAATTTTTTGAGTTTTTGGTGTCTCTCTCTTGGTTTCAATTAACAGTTTTGACACCGCGCGTGCAAAAATTTTTCTTCACGCGCGGCAAAAAGTCGATGTCTCTCTCTCTGTTTCTCTCCGAACACTTTACTCCTCGGCGGGCTCGCTGTGGTGCTCTTTTTCCGCCTTTTTAAACTCTCTGACGTTGCACTTTTTCATCTTGCCCTCGTACTCGTCGACGACGCCGCAGAAGAAGGTTTTGCCGCACTCAACGACCAAGACTGTGGATTGCGGGTCGGTGAGATCCACTTTGTACGTTTCCTCGGGGACGCGAGCTGCAAAGAATTCGATGATTTTCTTAGTCCTTTCCTCGTCGTGTTTTCCCTCGGCTGGACAGTGCTGCTCGAAGCGCACTTCGAAGGTTTTTCGTTTCTCCGGATCCGGTATTCCTTTCTTCGGGAAGTGGAGAGGAAGGACTTCGTCCGCGAGTTTTTCGTAGTCCGAGCTGTCGGCGCAGTTTTCAACAGGAATGATTCGACAAACGTGTTCCAGTTTCGCCCACGTGCCTTCGGCGGCTTCTTCGAGCATGGCTTTCGCCAGAAGCGATGGAGACGCGTCCGTGTCGTCTGGTTTCAAAGCGACGAACAGCGCCGAATCGCACTGATCGATGTACATCGGCACCGCCTCTTTGAACGGCCTCTCGCCTTGGATGCGGTGCGCATTGTATGACATTGAAAAGTACGTGTCGTTGAGCACTTTTGCAGCATCTTTTGCCGCGTAGATAACCTGCGTATGTGTGTGTGTATGTGATCGTGAAACAGTCAGCGAGGGAAGGAAACAACAAACCAAGAAAAAATACGAGAGTGGATGCACCGAGAGATACGAGTCCAAGAGATACGAGTCCAACAAGAGATACAAAACAAAAAAATTTCACTCACGCTCCCGGGCGTCGCCGAAGTGACGAGGAAACCTTTCTTTCCATGGAAAGCACCTTGGGCAACCTCCCAAGCGGCAAACGACGATTGCGTTTTCGCCTCCTCCTCTTCCACTCTCCCGGACGGATACTCCTCGCCTTTCGGAAACTCCGGAGTGACTTTATGTTCCTCCTCCTCCTGCAAAACTTTTGTCGTCAAAGTTTCTTGCTGTTGTTGTTGCTGAGAACTCATGTCGTCTTCTTCTTCTTTAAACTCGGCGCTGGTGATGGTCCGACGCGTTCTCAAAGATCCCTTAAAAATGATGCTTTTGGTGCGCGTAAAACTGTTCTTCTTATTCTTCTCCGCGACGGCACAACAAACACGCGATCCCAACGCGCGTATCATTCACTCTTTTTTTTGAAGATGTGTCTGGCATGTGTGTGGGATTTGTGTTGGTCAAAAAAAGACGTTTCTGGTGTGAGAGATACGAAATTCCACAAACGCAGGAGCGAGCACTCAACTCACATCAAAAAACACTCTTTCTCGTAAAAGCCACGTCATAAATTTGTGTGGGACGAGAGTAATCTTTTTCTCCTTCTCCGCTTGCAAACGGTCAAACAACGGTCGAAGCGACACACGCACACGAAAAGCAACAACAACAGCAGCAGCAGTTAATCATGCGCGCCGCTTTATCTTTAACGTCTGTCGCGTCGACTTCTTCGTCCACGTTCGCGTCGAAAAGAAGAGCGACGAGAAAATCAGTCGTCCGATGCGCCAACGCGCCCGACCTGAGCGATAACAACAAAAAGAATAAGACGAAGAAGGAATACAAACCGCAAAAGCCGAGGCAGAGAAAGGCGAAAACGGGCGCTCCTCCTCCTCCTCCGCCGCCAACCGCGAAGGATTTAGAAATGATGAGCAAATTTGATGACATAGAAGCCGCTGGTGGAGTTAAATACGAAATCTTTGCGAGAGCGAAAGGTCCGAACCAATGGTTTCCAGTCGGCCCGATGGTCGTCAAGGAAGAATGGATGATTGGGAAAGAATTATGGAACGCGGAGGAGCCGTTAAAGAGAGCGGCGTTACAAATGTACCCGAAGTTGGCCGCCGCCCCGGCGTTTGGCAAGTTGGAGTACGGGTTTCGCCGAGCCGATAAGGAGAAGATTAGTGAAGAGGAAATCAGACAAGGCCAAGGTAAGGTGAATCCTTTCGATGATGTCGAGTTGTTGAAGGACAGATCGGAGTACGACGGCGTAGCTCCGGAAAAAACTTTGTTAGAGAAGTTCAACGCGTGGATGAATCCATACACGAATAAGTAAGCTCTATGTTTTAAGCTATTCTACACCTACCTAATTATAATAATACGTGAGAAACAAATCAACTGTTGGAACATACCGTCGCTTTCCCGGTGGCGTGTAACAATCGCCACGCGTACGCCTCTCCTTCCCAATCGTGCCATACCCAACTTGCCATGTTTTTACTTCCCCTACCTCCGTATTGATCTGGACCTTTTGATTTACCTTTCTTGGCGCTAAAACTCGTGATGCCGTACAAGGATAAATGGTCGCACATTCCGGCAAGCAATAAGATCCCGTGGAATCCGGATGTGCCCTGTTTCCAGTCGCTAAACGGACCAAATCCTAACCGCATTAAATCTTTGCGCATGGCGTTCATCACGTTGACTTCTTTCTTGATGTAAGAGTCCGATATTGAACTCACTTTAGCGTTTGGAATGTTCTTCTTACACGCTCGTAAAAGCTGAGCTTGTCGTCCGGGATGCCACAAGATTAAGCTCATACCTTTGGCTTTCCCTCCTTTCTCGGGCATTTTACCTTTCCCGCCTTGGCTTTTCGGACAGCACGCGTGTCGACTGCGCAAATGATTAATCATTCGATAAGTCGTTCTCGTGCCAACGTTTGATGCGAGTTCAGCGGTTAAAGTCATCACGTTGAAACGCATGACGACTTCGTGTTTATCGATAGCCTCTCCGTACGCTTTTGATTTCAACAACGTCCCCGCGTTGCCGACGACTGCGCACGAGTTGTACTTCTTCTTCCCCGAGTTTGGCAGCGCGTGAATGAGAGACGTGGACGGTAACTCCGCCGCTCCTCGCATGGCGTCTGCACCACACTTTGAAATATCTTTTATGCACATTTTCACCGCTCTCAATCCTGGCGATAATTCGTTATCTGGAATCGCGTCAACTCGTACGGCTTTATTCTCGTTTTCGTTTTTGATTTTACCCCAAATTCTTTCGCACCCAAAATACCCTTGGGAGTATTTACCAGAGATTGGAGTGGTACCCGTGCCACCTCGTCTTCTCCCACCTCGCGGTGGTCGAAGCGCGAGAGTGTTCCTTCTTTGTACGCTTTCTACGGGAAAATCATTTTCATCGCCGTGCTCTCCGACAAGTGAAGAAGATGTCGCATTGTTGTAACTCAATTGTAGCATCGCTCTCAGCATCCTCTCGTTTTCCTCCTCGTCGTTGTCGTCATCGCCACTGTTACTATCACTCTCTCCTACCGCTATCAAATCCTCATCGGAAGAAGAAGATTTCAACATCTTTCTCCTTCCCCACCCGCCTCTTTGTTTCTCGCTATTCTTCGCTAAACTCTTCCTGTGCTTCTCCGCTTCGCTCCTCGCCTTCCATCCAAATCCAGACGTTTGCCCTCCGCACCACCTCGCGTTGTGACTGACTTTCACTTTAAACATCGAATCTTCGTTCTCTTCTTCTTCGCCCTCTTCAATTTTTCCATCGCTTTCCTCCTCCTCTCTTCTCTTCTTCCCTCCGGAAACGTACGGTCCTTCCTCCCCCTCCTCCTCGGCATCTTCGTGTTCGGCTAACGATTCCGCAACCTCTTCCTCCGTCATCGGCGCCACGTCGTCGGTTTCGAACAAATCCGAATCCCTCGAATCTCCGTGTATTTTAATCCTCTTGATTGATTTCGTCGGCGCGGTCTGCCCGGTCTGGTCGTAGAATATCGTCGATTTCATCTTTTGGAAGATATCGTCAAAATCGAGAGGCAGCAGGAGCGACGACGAAGAAGAAGACGATGAAGATGAGAAGAACGTTTTCGTCGTTGTCGCTAAAAAGAGCAACGCCATCACCACCACCAACAACAACGATGCGAGCGATGCCGTCGATGTCATCCTCATCATCATCGTCACACTCACCTCTTATTTAGAGAGAGAGAGAGTTGTCCCCCTGAAAGAGACGAGATACTTTTAACGAAGAGTCAAGATTGTGTGGAAACGCTTCTCTGACTCTTCTTCCAAAAATGTCGGCATTTTCAAAGCACACTTTAACGGGGGTCGCGTTTCCGCCATAAAAAGCGTCAAGAAGAAGAAGAAGAAGAGAGAGAGAAAAAGCGAGAGAGACAGACACAGATAGAATATATATATATTTATATCATGGAGAGTGCCACCACAACCACTGCGAATGGCGGCGGCACGCGCTTGCGTTCTGGAAGAGTTTTGGGAAACGCCGGCGGCTTCACTTCTGCGGCCGAAGCGAAAGCGGCGCTGTTATCTGGCGGAGGAGCGTCGTCGTCTTCTCCTCGAGTCACGTTCAGCGCTGAAAACGAACAGCTTTTACTGAGAGGCATCACGGCCGTGTTCGAGCGGTGGGCCGCGCTGACCATGGCGGTCGTCAACGAGTGGGGCGGTTACGAATCCAAGGAGAAAGCGGAGAGTTTGCGACTGGAAACGTTGGATTTTTTGCTGAAAGATTCCAAGAAGGACTCCATCGAAGATTTTCTGTACGATTGCATCTGCGAAGATTTCAACGTTCAGTTGGAAGACGAGTCGCACGAGGAAGTCGGAAAGGTTTTGAGAGCGATGCACGAGGAGTGCGGGAGAGGAGAGTCGAGCTTGGTGGAGAAGATTGAAATGCAAAAGTTACCGAAGGACGCGACGCGGTTTAGAGACGCAATTGCGGAGGCGGATATGAGGAACGAAGGATTTAAGATGGCGGGAGTGGACGAAGAGATGGACGATGGAGACGAGAGCGAAAGTTCGAGCGATGAGGAGATGGACGATGGAGAAGGAGACGCGGAGGAGCTAGCGGCTGGCTTGAAAGGGATGGGGAAGAAGAAAAACGAACCGGATGCCGACGGCTGGACAACCGTTTAGTTTTTTTTAGTTATGTTTGTAGCAGATGTATAGATTTTCTTGTGATAGTTTTCTGTAGATAGATCCTAAATATTATACTGCCTATATTTTGAGTAGATTTAAAGCGGCTCTTCGACGACGGAGATGATTTCTTCCTCTTCTTCTTCGATGGTGACGATTTCTGACTCTTGGTTTCCATAGTCTGCGCCCAAAATCTTCTTGAGCATACCTTGGTACTCGTCGCTCTCGATTTTTCTCTTCTTTTCTTCCACCCATGCTTCCCATTTCTCCTTCGTTTCTTGCTTTGCTTTGTCCAACATCGTTGCTTGTTGGTTTTTGATTCTCTCGTCCTCTTCTTCGAACTTTTTGGAGTATTTTTTCAAATTCTTCTTGATGTCCGCCTCTTGCGCCTTGGAGAGTAAGCTCTTTCCTCTCGGACGCCACAAGAATTGGAAGAATCGTTCTCGCGTCTGCTTGTATAACAAACGTCCGTTAAACGTCCAGACGTGGTAACCGTTTTCCATTTGGTGCACACCAGTCACGGCAGTCGTAACAAATCTTCCAGTTGGGTCCCACTCGACGTCCGTTGCCATGAAGTGTTCGCACGTCGCCATCGTTTCCATCTCATCGACGTTGAAAAACTCAAACTGACCGTTCATAGTTTTCAAACCGGCTAACACGATCATTGACCCGTCCGGGGACCAAAACAAGTGGTTCGCCGTTTTAGACTTCAAAGTCTTCAACAAGTGGACTTTCTTCGCGCCACCTTCGGCTTCAATCATAGAATAGAAACTGACATCGGGTCTCGCACCGTCGCCGTGGATAATGGCGAAGCGGTGACCTTTGGGTTCCCACGCAAAGGCGACAATCTTTTCCGACTTATCTGGCAAAGCGAGGACTTCCATCGGACACATGGGTTCGCGCAAACGAAACAATTCAAAACCACTGTACGTGCTCTTCTTCGATTTCGTGTGATGGTCGACTTTCACCGCGAAATAGTCACCTTGCGATTGCCAGTACATCTTCACGTCACTGACGTTGAACAAGTTCTTCGATCTGACTTCTTCTCGAGAAGGTAATCGCGTCAATGAAATTCTAGCCGGCACATTCCCACTGTTTTGCTCCGGCTGAAACGTCGCTAAAATTGGCTCTCCAGGGGACCAGCAAAATTCGGAGACGCCAGGGAGCTTCACCGATTTTTTATCCAAGAGCGTCATCTCCGGCGCTTTGTACACCTGAACGGCATCTTTCGCCAAGCGAGCGAAAAACGCAGGCATCCCTTTCTTCTCCTCTTCTTCTTTGTTATCAGTATTTGCGCTACTAGAGGTTACCACGTCTTCCGATTCTATGCCGTTCCATTTGAAAATAGGCCACACGAATCCTCTTTGGTTAGCGCTTGCCAAGAAATCTTTTTGCGCACCAGAGAACTGTCTCAACTTTTGTCCGGTGGCAATGTCAAAAAAGTTCACCACTACCGATGCCGGGTTCCCGTGCGACGGCTCGTGCGCCGAGCCTGAACACAAGTACCTCTCGCACGGAGAAAATTCGATGAACTGCACGCCCGAGTGCGAAAACTTGGCCAATCTCCCAAAACTTGACCCTCCCCACAAAGCCACACCTTGTCTGTGCACCGTCGCCAAATACGTCCCTCTCGGGGACCACTGCACGTAACTCTCCGTCCAAAACGATCTCTTGTACTCTTCTACTGCCGTGCTTTTTTGCGCGTCGTTCCAAAAAATCTCCGTCTCGTCCCCGAAACGGCAGACAAACTGATCTCTCCCTCTCTCGTCCATCATCCAAGCCTGCGTGTTTTCTCGCTGCACGTACGGTTTCGGCTCTGGCGCGACGTACTCGTCCGGAATCTTCGCATACTTTTCAAAATCGTCAAACTTGCTCACTTTAAATACGTGCGCTTTATCCAACTTGTACCCGTCGGTTTGCTCCACAGCCGCGTCCGCTTCCGCTTTCGAAGAAAACTCGATAAAGGCGTACCCGCACGACATCTTTGTCGAAGGGTCCATCGGCATGTGCAAACCACCGTCTCTGATTTGCCCAATCTGGCCGAAAATCTTCGTCAAAACGTTCGTCAATTTCACGAATTTCGCCTCCGGCACTTCCGGGAGGTTATCGACGATGATGGCTGTGCTCACGCTCTCATCTTTGGCTGCATCTTTCCCTGCGCCAGCTTGTTGCATTAAATCCTCATCGTCGGACGGGATGCCGTAATTATCCTCCGAGGGAGGTAAATCTATGGAATCTATGTCTACTTTATCCCACTCGACGTACCCATTCTGTGCGTTTATTGAACAATTGAAAGAGAGAAAGAGAGAGTGAGAAAAGAGCGCGTAAGATTTTCTCCAGCCGACAAAGACACACGGAGGAAAGAGAAAATGTGGTTTCGAAACGCCCCCACTCATCGATGAAGATACGCGCAAAGTTACGCGCATAAACGAGATCAAATCGAAACAAGCGAAAAGAAACGTACCGGTCCGCGAGGGAAAGATGCCGGGATCTCCAGTTGTACCATTTTTGATGCTACCTTTATAGCGGAGAAAGTATGTGAAGACAGCCCGTTTTTCGATCGGGAAGGGCTTTTGCGAATATAGTTTAGGGTTTCTAGGTTGTTCAAGACCCAAGCGCAGGAAAAACTACAAAACACATTTATTATTATTATTACACGCCGCCGCTTTGCTACTATTATTGGCACTATCTAAAATCACACTCGAATGACGAAATTCTCCTCGACTCTTCTCTCCAACGATCGAACGATGTACGTTTCAAACGCGTCTCGACTGTTGCCGGTTTCTTCCATGGGTAAGTGCGCGGAGTTTTCGAGCGCGCGGAACGACGTTTGGAAAACCGGAAGAGAACTGTCCGTCTCGATGCTAGTGCTATTATAACTATCGTTGTTGTCATTATTATCACTCAGCGACCGCTGCTGCCTGGACGATGAGATCCTTTTCAGAGTATCGTGCAAGTCTCTCGCTTTGTTGATTGGGGTCGTTTCGTCTTTCTCTCCACAGCAAATATCAACGAAGTTTACATTCAGAGACTCTTCGCACTCGAGGACGAGAGCCGCGTCGTCGCCGAAACCGCCGCCGCCATTGATCGAAGCGCGAAATTGTTGTAGTAAAGCCTTGTCCCAATTTTCGGCCGCTAATGGACGCGTATACGCTTCTCGTGCTTGAGTGGATAAAGAAGCGTACGAGCCTTCACCCGTCTGGACTTGATTCGCGTTTCTCCGCGTAAACGAACGCACCAAATTCAATCCGTAATCGTCGTTGTTAATCAACGTTCGAAACCAAAATAGTTTTGCGAGACGTTCTGGAGACACGCTGTTGCTTTGTTTCGACCAAGGCGAGGGGGTCTCTTTCATCGACGAGGAGGGCAAAGACGGTTTTGGAACAAACACGGCTGGCGAGATGAACATCATTCCGGCCACGTTCAATCGACTTTCCTTCTTCGTCTTCAACTCGTTCATTTTTAACGCCATTTCCATCGCCACGTTCGTGCCCGCAGAATGACCGACCAGAATGACATTCTCAATCTCTAATTTTTCCAAAAACTGTACCATCAACTTCGCCTGCCCGGGCTTGGAATACGCAAACTCGCCGTTTTGCATCGGCCTCGACGTCAACCCGTACGGCGGTCTGTCGATTGCGATGCTTCTCACGCCAACGCTCGCTGCCACCAACGGCATCAATCTTCTGAACGAAAACGTAGACCCGTTCGCGCCGTGCAAAAAAACAATCGCACTTTGCGGCTTTAACAGCGTATTTCTCGGGAAACTTCCCCCCGGCGGTTGTGACTCTTTGTAATGCACCTTCACTTGCTCGATTCTCGCCTCGGCGTCTCGTTCGTTCTCTAGAAACACCTCCAAAAACTTTGAATCCTCGTCCGCTAACTTTTCCACGGGCATGGTATCTCTCAACTCCTCCGGTTTCCCACTTAAAATGGGTTCTCGAATCAACTCATCGAAATCTTTCCGCGCTTTTTTTTCGATGGAAGAGGAGAGGGCGTTGAACAAGTCGAAAATTTCCGCGACTTGGTTGTTATTTTGCGCCGCCTGAACCCGCGCGTTCCTGCTTCTTCTTCTTCCGTGGGCAGAGGAGGAGGTCGACGCGATCGGAGAGTGGTGGTGGTGGTGGTGTGCGCGCGATGTGCACCCCCGTTCCATTCTTTATCTCTTAGTAATAACAACGTTACGCGTGTGTGTTGTGAGAGATATTAGATATTTTATGACGTCGTCGTCGAAAAAAAAAACTCTTGCGTGTGTGTGTTTTTCGTGAGAAAACGCACGAGTTTTTACGCCTCTCACTCTCCTCAAAAGCTTTAAAGAACGAGAAGAAGAAAAGAGACCCCGCCGGGAGAAGAATATAAGAACAGGCACGCAGAGAAGAAGAAACAGTTTCTCACATTCGATTGAGAGAGAGAGAGATGTCGTCGTCTTCCGATAAAACAACCGACGACGACGACGGTAGTGGTGGTAACAAATACGCGCGAGAGATGGTGCGATTTCTAAACGACAGTTGGACGCCGTACCACGCGGTGTTGGCCACGGCGAAGACGCTGCTCAAAAATGGCTATCGAGAAATCTCGGAAAAAGACCGATTTTTAGACGCGGAATTGAAACCGATGGGGAAGTATTTTTACACGAGAGGATTATCCTCCGTCGTCGCGTTCGCGGTTGGTGGGGAATACGAGCCCGGGAACGGTTTTGTTATGATTGGCGCGCACACGGATTCACCGTGTCCTAAACTGAAACCGAAAACGAAAGTCGCGCTGAACTCGCAGACGGATTTGATGCAAGTGGCGGTTCAACCGTACGGTGGTGGGTTGTGGCACACGTGGTTTGATCGCGACTTAGGCGTCGCTGGGAGAGTGGTTTTAGCGGACGAAAAGAGCGGGAAGGTGGAGCATAGATTGGTCAAGATTGAGGAACCGATGTTGCGCGTGCCAAACTTGGCGATTCATTTGAATCGGGACATTTACACCGAGGGGTTCAAGGTGAACTTTCAAACGCACATGGCGCCGTTGTTAGGGTTGAAACCGAAAAAAGAAGGAGAGAGTAGTAGTGACGATAAAGGTAATAATAACGGTGGAAATAATAACCATCATCATTCAGAATTTTTGGAGAAACTGGCGAAAGCGTTGAACTGCGATCCGTCCTCGATTCGAGATTTTGACTTACAATTATGCGATGTGCAACCGTCGCAAATTGGCGGTTTGAACGGGGAGTTTGTCTTATCTGGGAGATTGGATAACTTGGCATCGTGTTATTGTAGTTTAGCTGCTTTAGTGGAAGCGACGACGGAGGAGAAATTGAAGAAGGAGAAAGGCATTCGAGCGCTGTTGCACTTTGACCATGAAGAAGTTGGGAGCGCGAGCACGACTGGAGCAGGTGGGTCGTTGACGGATGAATTTGTCGATCGCGTGACGAGCGCTTTTGGGAACGGAGACGCGGACGCGTTAGCGACGGCGAGACGTAAATCATTCTTGGTGAGTGCGGATATGGCACACGCGGTGCATCCGAACTATGCGGATAAACACGAGCCAGGACACAAACCGAAATTTGGCGACGGTGTGGTGATTAAACACAACGCGAATCAGCGGTATTCGACCGATGCAATCACGTCCTTCATGTTTAAAGAAATTGGCGAGAGACGAAAGATTAAATCGCAAGAGTTTGTGGTGCGTTCCGATTTGGGGTGCGGGAGTACCATCGGTCCAATTTTGAGCACGAGAAGCGGCATTCGAACCGTGGACGTCGGTATGCCGCAGCTTTCGATGCACTCAATTCGCGAGATGTGCGGCACGGAGGACACGAGATTATGCGTCGAGCATTTCAGAGCCGTATACGAGGACTTTTTCGAAATGGACGAAAAAATGATCGTAGATGGATCGATTGGACAATTATGCCGTCCGTGCGATCGATTTGAATCTTCACCCTCCGTGGGAGTAACACCCTTGTCCGATGAAATGAAGAGCATGTCTGCCCGAACGTATTCGTCGTAAAAAGAAAATAGATACATTACATTTTGTCATTCATCAACTCAATACATATACATTCATTACTATTATGCAAGCTAGATCAAGCTAGGTACTCCTATTTTCAATTACCTCCCTCATTAACTGATCACGCAACACCCGCCTTCTGGATTACTCCCCCCGCTGCTTCCGGTGTTCTTCTTCAGCGTATCCGCATTCAAACTGAAAGCGATGACAGAAATATCATCCATTGGTTTGCCAGAATAAGCTCGATCGTCCCAACTTAACATGCAAAGTTTCTTCGACCCTTTTTGAACGTCAGTACCCGAAATGAAAGCCGCTTGCTCGTTCGTTCGCGTGTCCCACAAACCGTCGCTAGCGATTATGACCATGGCGAAAGTATCGTAATCAAACGATATGTTTGTTATATCCGGCTGCGGAAGCATAGAACGCGGGGAGTTTCGATCACCAATCGAACGAGACATTCCATACGACGCTCCCGAGGGACTGAATAAACGTAATTCAGAGAGTTTTGAACCAGAGGGATCGTCAGAAACGAATTGACCGATGAAGGAAATGCGTTTATCTGCGACTTTATACGCGTTTGGATTCTTTGCATTCTCGTCTGGGTCCACAGTTTCGCCGTTCGTGGTATTACTCGCGTCTCCTTCACTCTTCACTGCTGCTATTTGGGATAACTTTGAACCTAATATTACGCTTACGCTTGCAGGTATGTTATCCATGAGCGAATGGTCGTCCTTCGACGACGTGGAGTTGTTATCGTCTTCGTTTCCGTGGTGTTCTTCTTGTTCTCCACCTCGAGTCGAAGTAGATCGAGGACTTCGTTGGCTCCTTCTTTCTCCTTGTACGTTCGTTTTTCCACCTCGCAAGCTTCCACCTCGACTCGTCGCTCTCGAACTGCTCGGCGAATGCATGACGTGTTCTAAATCTTGAAACCGTGCGAATGAATTGCTCCCGTGAATCGAATCGTAGTGTCCTATAATTCTTTCCTGTTCCTCCGGCGAGTTTGGTTTGTGATCTTTCGTAGCGAACACGACCTCATTTCGCGCATTCTTCACCATCGCTCGCGAATCTCCCACGTTTACAAACTTTAAAAACACTCTCTTTTCTCCAAACATGACGAAGCACACGCACAAAGTCGTCCCGCTTGTCGTTTTCTTCTTAATCTCCTCATCTAATTTCATGCACGCGCGTTCGATGGCTTCGTCTAAAAACGCCGAAAAGCCCGTCGTACCAGACACCGGGGCATTCGCTTTATCGTCCACGTACTGCTGGTTTTCCACCATGGACCAAAATATATCGTTGGTATACGTTAAGAATTTCTTCGCGCATCTCGCTCCGGCGTCTTTCCCGCAGTGCGAATCAAAGAGCAGGAAACACCCGTCGCAGATGCCTTCAATTTTCGACAAATGGCAATACGCGTAGTCTTCGTTTTTTTTACACGGAATCATCGAGATGGCGTATTCGAGCTTCGAGCCCACTTCCGGCGAGACGTGCTCCGCTTCCGAGAAGTCGCCAGACGCCATCAGGTCTGGCTTCGGAGACATTTCCCCCCTCTTTTTTTAAAAACGCGAAATGTGTGTAATATATATCCGCACTCGCTCCAAACGACGGCGATGACTGTTGTCGTTAAAACGATGAACTTCAGCCCGCGCGCGCGCAAAAGAGAGCTCGCTTTTCCGCCCAGTTTTTTAAAAAAGCACGCGCTCAAAACAACTCGGCTCCGATGTGAACGCGTTTAAATAGTGCGCGTGTATATTTATGCGTGTGTGTGTGTATACACGCACCGCGTGCAAAAGTGAAGAAATAGATATCCTTGTGAATCCGTCAATCCGCAAAACAAAAAGCGACACAACGTTCCCCAAACGGCGTTTGCTGCCAATTAAATTCAATTAAATTTTGCACGCTCGCACTTGGGCCGGGGGGGGTGCCAACTTTTCAAATTTTTACACAACAGAGAGAGAGGGGAAGAGCCGACGCCAAAAAATTCAAAAAAATAAGAAAAAGATTTCGTAGTGTACCATCCTACACTACGACAAAACTACGCGCGCGCGCGCACCGCGTGTGAATTAAATCACACGCACACACACAAATCCTTATTAAATCTCTCTCTCTCTCTCTCTCATCTTCAGCGCATGCGGGTGAACTCCCCACCTCCTCTTCGCGGTGGCGCGAATGCTTTTGTAAACGACAACGTTGGACGCGACGACATTTTCTTGGAAAGAGAGGAAGACGAAGACGAAAAACAGCGAAAAGCGATACAGCGTTTGTGCGATTTGAGCGACCAAATCGACCAGGCTCGAGACGCGAATCAGTTTCAACGGGCGATAGAATTGATGCGAGAGCAAGTGAGATTGTTCAGAGTGCAAGCGACGATGAGTGAGGAAGAGCGAGAAGCGATGGAACCGTTGATTCAGTCCGCTTTGGAGGAGATTGAAGAGATGCGAGGGAAGCTGCAAAGAGAAGAAGCATCGACGAAGAAGAAAGAAGAAAAAGAGGAGGGGAAGGAGGAGAAAAATAATACGACGACAATGACGACGACGACGACGAGTAAAAATACGTTGATTGAGGTTGATAAAAACACGGTTTTGACGAAAGTGATCTCACCCGCGCCGGGAGCGAAACCGGGAGGGGCAGTTGCGCCGTTCGCTGCGACGAGACGCGACAACGGAGGAAGCGCGACGAGAGGAAACGAAAAACAAGGAGAAAACAAAGACAAAGAAGACAAACGGACGATAACAACAACGACGACGACTGCGAAGGTGTTAGAAACGAAAGCGGCGTGGGGGATACCCGTGAGTGATGGAGAAGAGGAGAACGCAGAATACGAAGTTTTTCGCGTGATCGAAGTAGCGAAACAACAAGAGAAGGAAAAGAAATCCTACGGAGAGTTGAAGAAAGAAAAGGAAGCGCGAGAAGAACAGGAAAAGAAAGAAAAGAAAGAGAAAAAGAACCTGATGGAGCAATTACAAGAGGAAGGGAGAAGAACTCGAGAGGCGTCATCGTCGAAACCACCGGTTCAACGAGTGGTAAACTACGGGAAACCACCGCCATCGATACGCGACGAAAAACAACGCTTGGTGACGACGAGAACGATTGATCCGAGAGAAGAAGAAAACAGAGGACGCCGACAGTCGCCGAGAAAAAATCACAGAAAGAACAAACGCGGTGGTACGTCCGGAGCTTCGCGGTACCGCGTCGATGACGACGACGATAACGGGATGACGTACAACAACAATAACACTAGAAAGAAAGGACACAATAAAAGGATATCTGGGGAAGTGTTTCGCGACGACGACGACGACGATGACGAAGACGTCGTGATTTGTGACGACGAACACCACCATGCCAATGGAGCAGCCGGAGCGAAACCGAAAACCGCGCGGTTCATGACGGCAGGCGATAAGTTAGATTTCGAGCGCGCGCAAAAAGGACTCGCTCCAGTCATGCAGCCGTATCGTGAGGCAAAAGAACAAGCGGTGCTAAAAGCGGGCAGCGTTGGCGGTAGAAATTCAATTCCAGGTGCACCAGGCGGATTTATTGGTCCGTTCGGTCATCTCAACGGTGGAAACGCTAACAATAGTAACGGTCAACAGAAGAACAAAGATGATCCAAACGGTGATTCCGGACCGGCGTTTTCAGAGCTCGCGTTGAAACGGTTACAACCGACTGGTAAAGAAGTCATTCCAGATGAAATTTTAAAACTCGAACGCGACATCGTCGAACGCGTCATCGGCGAAGTTCTCGATAAACCAGGCACGGTTTCCTGGGACAGCATCGTTGGTCTCGAACACGCGAAGAATGCCGTGCAAGAGCTCGCAGTTTGGCCGATGACGAATCCGGAACTCTTCACCGGTGCTCGCGCGGTTCCGAAAGGTTTGCTTTTGTTTGGTCCTCCCGGTACCGGGAAAACCATGATCGGTAAAGCTGTTGCCTCGCAGTGCAAAGCGACGTTCTTTTCAATCTCAGCATCGTCGTTAACCTCGAAATGGATTGGCGATGGGGAGAAAATGGTGCGGGCGTTGTTTGCTGTCGCGAGACACTGCGCGCCATCAGTGATATTCGTGGACGAGATTGATTCTTTACTCTCGGCGCGAAAATCAGAAGGCGAACACGAGTCGTCAAGACGAATGAAAACAGAATTTCTCGTCCAAATGGACGGATTAGGAGGCGAAGATCCAACGAAACCGATGCTTCTGATTGGAGCTACGAACAGACCTCAAGAGCTGGACGACGGGGCCAGACGACGTCTGGCAAAACAGCTCTACATTCCGTTACCGTGCGCGGCGGCGAGACGAGATATGATTTTGAAAACGCTGAATCCAGACGGCGAAGGAAAAGTGAAACACGCGCTAACTGAGAAAGACTTGGACGTAATCTGTGAGAAAACCGATGGATATTCTGGATCTGATTTGAAGAACTTAGTGCAAGAAGCTGCTCGAGCGCCTCTGCGGGAGTTGTTTGCAAAGAAAAAAGCTAGAACTGAGAAAGGAGACGGTGGCGGTGATGTCGTTGACTTGACGAAATCAGGCGAAGACGAAGCGCTAGAGTTGCGCGAAATTCGCATAGATGATATTCGTAAAGCGGCGAAACAGGTACGCGCGTCGGTGACTCAGGCTGACATCGAGTTTCACGAAGAATGGAACAAAAAGCACGGCGCCTTGACCGCGGACGAAGTTGAAGACGATGGCGAATGGTAAATAAAGATCATTAAAATAAGAGACGAAACAAAAAAATATATTATTAGACGACGCGGCATTGCTTGCTACTAGATAGTTGACATATACACATATACAAATAACTAAATATATGATGCCTCCTGCTCTCTTGCGTTGCTATATATCTAATCGTAGACCTTGATAAAGTTCAAAACTTTTTGTACGAGTTCTAAGCTACCTAAATCTAAAGGATCCTCGTAATAACTCGGCACTTCGCTATCGCTATCCGCAAACTTGAACGCCATGTAGAAGTCCTTCGCTCTCGCAGTCTTTGGAACGGGGAAATGCGACGCTACGACCCTATTCGCACCAATAAATCTACGCTGGCACTTTTTCTTCCACTCGCGAATTTCTTCTCTGAAGAATTGAAAGACAATCACGTATACGATGGGTGATACCACGAACTTATTCTTCATCGCGTTAAAGCTCTTCGCCGGATTGATTATGTTTTTCGCATCTGGCGCGATAAACAGAGAAAATAAGGTCATGCGCCTCCATCCATTAATCTCGTCGCTAACATCGTTCGCTCTCTCGACATCTCTTCCGCCTTTAAAATTTAATCCTCGTAAAAGCTTGATTGTAAATGACTCTTCGCTTCCTAAATCTCTCAACTCTTCTTTTGGTATGATATCCGGTGGATTCTCACCATCCACGTACACCGCCGCATCGGTTACGAGCAAAGTTTTGGATTTCTTATGGAAAAAAGTCCCTTCAGAGTACCGATATTGGGACCAAAACAGATTGAACGTGCCTAAAAGTTCGTATTCGATTTCGTTCAACCATTCGGGAGGCGGATTTGAGCTGTCCAACAATTCAGTAGCGTTCGAAATCCCCAACAATGGGTTCGGAAGTTGCAAAGGAAAAGAAAATTGACCAGGAACGACGAATACTTTCGCGTTCTTGTGAGCGCGGGCAAACGATGGGAGAAAAATTTTATGCTCGTACATCGTCGTTCCGAGGACCACGCTCGAGACCCGATAGTCTTTTCCAAACGTCTCTTTCATCAAAGCTATGCACTCTTCGGTTGGTGCGATCGGGTCTTTCACCCACAGCGTCCCATCCTTCAATTTTATCACGGTCATCCGCACGTTCGTGGAGACTCCCAAGCCGAATCCAATTCCTTGTTGTTGCGTAAAAGAAAACACGTTGTCGCAAATCTTTTCAACTTTCGTCTCTCGATAGAGCAAAGGAACCAACGGGAACGGGAACCCGAAAAAGTTCAAGAAGAATCGCTCCTTGCTGTTCTCGTTTTCACTCCCCGTCGAGCCGCTTTCCGTGGACATTGCCGCGGTAGTGGTCCTCGCCGTATTCCTCAAAGCGAAACGAGCTTTTTTGCTTTTTCTCGAACGATGAAGACGAGTAATCATCTCGCCGCTCCCGTTTTTGCTCCTCCTCGTCGCCGTCGTTCTCGCGTTCGCGGCGAACGCGACGACTTCGCGCGCTGTTGTCGCCGCTGTTACTCCACTCATCATTGTTTTTTATTCTCGCGTTGTTCTTGTTGTGCTTTTTGATGACGCTGATATATATGTACACGCGGTTTTAAAGAAGAACGCGAGAAGCTTTGCGGGGGGGGAGCTCTTTGCTGCGTCTGACCAAGCGGCCAAAATCATCAATAATAGCCACGTACGAGTACACGTGTGAATAGTAGAGAGAGAGCTTGAACCCATTACACATTAGGCATTTTATAAACCTCGCGGCGCAGAGAGAGGGCGAGAAAAGCGTCTCGCCAAAAAAAAAGTTGAGTTTTCTCTCTCTCCCTGTTTCTCTTCTTTGCATAAACGCGCGAGGAATTAAACCACCCGGATTTATAAACGCGAGAAGTCTTTTTTTCTTCGCACGTAAAAACTCAAACTACACGCAATGCAATCGATCGCGCAACCGTGCAGCGTTCGCGTCGCGGCTTCGGCGCGCGTGAATTCGACGCGAAAAAATGCCGTTACTCGTAAAATGGATATCGCTCGTACGCCCAAGGCGTGCGCCTTTTCGATGCACTCCGCGAGAGAGTCTCGTTCCGTGCAAGGGTCGAATAGTTTCAAGAGAGACATTTTAAAGAGAGAGAGACTCTCGAGGCGTTCGTTGAAGACGAAAGCGACCGGGGCGAGGTACGTTTTCCGAATCGTTGAGAAAATTTTGCTCGTAAAATTATTCTTTTGCCCTCGCCTCCGTATTATCCCCGTTTTAACGAACCGGTCGGTGGGTGGAAAATTTTTTCAATTCGAGGAGTGCTTTTAAGCTCACGACGACGACGATTCGCGCGCGCTGAACCTCCTCGTCGCGCTCGTTTTATTCTGAGTTCTCTTTTTTTGTTTTTGTGACTGACGCGATGCAATATTACTCTCTCGCACGCGCGTTAAAAAAACAGAGCTTCCGCGCTGTCCGAGTTCAAGGAAAAGTTTCCGGCGGCGGAAACCGCTTTTTACTTTGCGGCGTGGTATTTTCTCAACGTCCAGTTCAACATCATCAACAAGACCATCTACAACTACTTTCCGTTCCCGTGGTTTGTGTCTTGCGTGCACTTGGGCGTTGGTTTGCTCATCATGACGTTCTTCTGGACGACGAGGTTGGTCAAGTTTGAAAAGCCTTCCTCGGATTTTTTGAAGGCGTTGACGATCCCGGCGTTTTTGCACGCGTTCGGACACTGCTTGTCGAACGTGTCTTTCGCCACCGTCGCTGTTTCATTCACGCACACCGTTAAAACGTTGGAGCCGGTATTTTCGGCGCTTGGCGTGTATTTAGTCTCCGGCACCGTGTACCCGTTGCCGGTGTACCTTTCTTTGATTCCAGTCATTGGCGGCGTCGCACTCGCCTCGGCGACGGAGTTGTCCTTCACGTGGATTGGTTTCCTCACCGCGATGTCCTCGAACGTTGCTTTCGCGGCGAGAGCGATCTATAGTAAGAAGCTCATGTCTGACATGACTCCACTCAACTTGTACAACTACGTGACGATTGTTGCGTTGCTCTTCTGCATTCCGTTTGCGTTGTTCTTCGAAGGTTCCACCGTGGCGGCTGGCATCTCGAGCGCTATCGCCCTCAAGGGCCAAAAAGATTTCGTCATGGCTTTGTTGTCCGTCGGTTTCTACTACCACATGTACAACCAAGTCGCTTACCAAGCGTTGGGCAAGGTTGAGCCAGTCACGCACGCCGTCGGTAACGTTGGTAAGAGAATCTTTGTGATTGGCTTCTCCATTTTGGCGTTTGGAAACAAGATTTCCACGCAAACCGCCATTGGTTCTGCGATTGCCATCGCTGGCGCGTCCGCGTACGGTATCATCAAGGCTAAATACGCTGAAAAGAAAACGGCGTAAGGTATGATCGATACCGAATATATATATTAAATATATGTATCTTTTTTGATGTTTAGAAGTTGGGTTGAGACATTCTTCCTTCGCAAAGGCTGATGCTTGTACTATGCCCGTGTGATGATAAAGAGAAAGATTGCATAAAAATGTGTTGTTTTAATATTAATATCTGCTATACAAAGCTATACAGAGAAGGCTATGATGAGTAACTAGTGGTTCATGTGCGCTCCTGATCGTCGCTGTTCAAAAGTTCAGTTCTCAGATACGTACGTCTCCGACTCCCCCAGTTCGCTCCGTCGCTTTGCATTCAACTCTATGATATCCTCCCTCTTGAAATCACTGCTCGGAAATTCCTTCTGCCCTTCCTCTATTAGCTCATAAAGCGCTCTCAAACACCACTGCCTGTTGTGTTCTCTATCCCTGTACCTCCTACACACAATTCGAATCTCGTTCGTCTTCTTCAGAAAACGTTTCCCGCAAATGGCCTTGATGTATTCCATCGCCTCCTCGGACAACCCAGTCTCCTTCATCAGAGCGTCCACGTTCACTCTCATACTCACCTTCTTATTCAAACCGTGATCTTGAGTCCCACCCGCCTCTAAAACCAAATTCGTCTCCCACTCCAATATCCTCCGCGTCCCATTTTTCTCCTCTTCCTCGATTTCCGCCCTCTCTTTCGCCCACCTTTCCTTATACTCGTCCGAATTCTTGATTCTCTCGAGCCTATCTAAAACCTCGTTAAAAACTCTCTCGCGCTCTTCCTCTAACCCAATATGTTCTCTCGTGTCGTATAAGTTCGTTCCGTGCAACTCGTGCGACTCGTACGAATCGATTTCAGTCAACATCCCGGCATACGAACCTTTGTCTTTCCTCGTCAGACGCTTGTTCGTTCTCTCAGAATCGCTGGTCGACGACGAGAGTTCTCTTTCTCCGCCGCTCGAAGAGGAAGGTGGGTCGCTCCCACCGTCACCGTCGTTGTTATCATCGTTACTGTTATTCTCGTCTCCCCCGTCGCCGGCAGCTGCCCGTAAACTCGCGCTCGACGTCGCAAACGTTTTCGTCAAAATTCGTCTTCGATCGAACACGTTGTTTGTTTGGTTGGTGCGCGAAGATCGATACCAGTCGATGGTGTTGGTTGTATTGGCCGCTGCCACCGATGAAAACGACGACGACGACGACGACGACGACGACGACGACGCGGTCGTCGCCGAGGCGACTCTCGCGTTTCGCAGTTGCAGTAAGAAGCGTCGCGACATGAGTGTTTCCGCTCTTTTTTTTGTTGATTTTGCGGCGACGATAAAATGAGGTCTCTTTGCCCAATTTTGAAATCTTTCTTTGTTTGTTTGTGGATTGCACTAATACTATCATAAGTATATATATATACACTACATCTACGTCTACATCCTTCTACTGTTGCTATTGTTAGTGAGATTCATTATTCCACCGTTCGTCGTCGCGTCGGCATCGTTCTCTCTGCCGCCTCGTAAACCATCGGTGATGACGTGTTTCAACGCTAAACCTCTTCCCTGGATGCGTTTCCGCGCGGCTTCGTCCTCGACGCCTCGCAAGATTTCGCGAGAGGTGAAAGTACGCAAGAAATCGCGAGCGAGATCGTTGTATTCTTTCTTCTCTCGGAGTTTTGCGAAGAGGATGTCAATTTTTGCCGTTCGTTGGCGGTCTTCGAGTATTGCTCGACAGAAGAGGCGGTTGAAGAGGTTGATTCGACTGTTCATGTTCTCGAATTCGCTCATCTCCAAGATTCGCAAGGCGTTCGTGCCGAGCGCGTTGGCTGCGATGGTGTGCGCAAAGAACTTGGCCAGGTTGGCTACGCGACGAACAGATGAGGTTTCTTCGTTTTCGCCGGATTTAATTTCTTTTAACTGGTCCTGAATGCACAACCGTAACGTCAACCGGTGTCGCTTTTGGCGCTCGACGAGTTTAGAGGTCAAAATTGCGTAGTATGGGTTGAACGCTTTTTCTTGTAAGCAACATTCAAGGATGACGCGGACGATTTCGCGGTCGCCTTGACCGCTGAGTGGAAGTTTGAGTAATCTTTCCAGACAATCTGCGTAATCTTCCGAGGACATGACGACGCAAAATATTGCACGTCTGGTTTCCGTGTTCATGCGCATCTTTTTTGCCAATTGCAAAAGTTGCGTTTCGTTGCCATCGTCGTCATTGTTTGCATTACTGCTTCTTTCAGCGTTGCGTTTCTTGAACCACTCTTCTGTTCCAGCGGCTTCGGGTAACCACCAGTTGCCCGTTTTTTCTAAAGCATCGTCAGTGAGTATGTCGTATGTGAGTGACCGCAAGGCGACGGTAACCTCACCGACGCGATTGGCCGTTTTCACCCACCGCGATAACGCTATTGGAATGCCGTATTGGTCTTTACCCGAAACATCGCTTTCAGATTTCGAAATCTTGTTATTCTTCAAGTCGAGAACGAGCTCTAGCGTCAAACGCGCACGCTTCGATAAGCCACCACCACTGCCTTCGGCTGCTCCATTTTTACTTTTCAACGCACGAGCGGTCTCGCTCAACGCGTCGATGTACGATTTCATACCCACCGGGTCTTCTCCGCGAAGTTTGCCTCCAGAAACTTTCAAGATAGTGAGCGTCAACCCAGAATCCATTTCTGAGAGCGTTTTTGCTAGTGAAATCAAGCATCCATAAACGACTGCACTCGGGAACAAACCAATGTTGTATAGCTTGGCTAAGCACAAGGCTAAGTTCGATGCAGGTCGAGAAGACTCATCTTTCTGTCGTTCGAGTTCGAATCGTTCGCACACATTTGCCGCAAATCGGGCGGCAAACTCGGGTCCAATCTCGCCGCTGCACCCTGCGACTAAGCACGCAATCGCCGCGCAATAACTCTCTGAGGCTTTCGGTCCTTCCGCGAGTGCTTTGTGCACAAGCTCTTCGCTGACACAATCGCCAACGGTTTTCCGCGGGTGTTCTCTCGCCACACCGGAGATTTCAGCCACGATATTTGCAACATTTGCTTCGCCGAGACGATTAAGCAAACCGCGTATGATTCTTCTTTGCGTTTCAAACGAAGGATCGTCGATGTCTCTCACAGTCTTGTTCTTCTTGCTATTGTTGTTATTGTTGTTCCCCGTCGCAGCAGCTGCTTCCGCGGCGGCTTTCATCGCGGCACGCTGCGCTGGAGGCACATATTTCGTAGCCGACGGTTTAAAGTTTGCGTGTGCCGCTTCTAATGCATCTTTTTTCTCTTTTTCTTCCTCGTCTTCTTCGGATGTCGACATCTCTAGATCCTCGTCTTCCTCTTCCTCCTCCTCCTCCTCCCCCGACGAGGACGACGACAACTCTTCCTCCTCGCTCAAATCATCCGAATCCTCCGAGTCCGACGCGTCATCGTCGCTTTCTCTGTCATCATCACCACCATCACCTAACAACTCTAACCCAGGCAATCCTTCCATGAACAAATCTAACCCATCCTCGATTTTCTTCTTCCCCATCTTCTTTTCCAACTGTTTCGCGTTGAACTCGTCTTCTCTGTACGCGTCGAGTAAACTTTGTCGCATGGCAATCTGTCTAGGAGGCTTGTTCTTCTCTTTCTTTTCGTCTGTTTCTTTCTTCGTTTTCGCGCTCTTTTTCATCTTTGCCGATTTGGTGTCGTCGTCTTTCTCCACTCTCGTCGTCGCCGCTTTCGTCTTCTTCTTCTTTTTCTCAACAACCAAATGCTCCTCCTTCTTCTTATTCTTGTTTTTCGCGCTCATCATCTCAAACCGTCGCTTCTTGTTCATCTTCTTTTCGTTTTTCATTTCCTGCCTCTTTTGTTTTCTGGACATTGTCGTTGAAGTTGTGCTCTGTCGCCCTCTTCTGCCGCCTTTATCGTCGTTCCTGAACATTTCTTCTTCTTCTTCGTCGTCGCCGCCGGCGCTTTTACGAAAATCCGCATTCTCAAACCCAGAGACGATGTCCTCTCGCTCTTCCCGAAAAGCCAACTGCTGCTGGATGTATTTCGGCAGCTGCGGGCCTTTGTCTGATTTCTTCTTCTTTTTTCTGCGCCCGGGCATTTTTATCGATGTTGTGCGACTGTAACGCGCCGCGATTTCGTCGTCGTTTGCGTATTCTTTTGCAAGTGTGAAAAATATGAGGCAAAAAAGGAAAAAAGAGAGAGAAAAGTTATCACACAATCGAGGCGATGATGTATTGTATATATATTTATACCTAGTATGTAAACGGAAGATAAAACAACGCTTGATGTGTGCGACCGACGGCGCACATCAGCGTATCTCTCTCTTTCTCTGTGTTTCTCTTTATTTTGCTACCTTTTTTTACGAAACGACCGTTGTCGTGGTTGTGGTTGTCGTGGTTGTTGTCGTGGTGGTGGAACCGCTGCTCGAACGGTGCAGTTTGTTTTCTTTACCGCTCGTCGTTTCACTGCTGCTCATCGCGTGGGACTTCGGAGGCGAGAACGATACCGTCGTTCGACGATCTCGAGATGAGGCGTTTAGTTTTCGAGATTCGTATCGAATTCTTTCTCGCTCGTCGTAAAACTCGAAATCTTTTGCAAGCCCGTTCTCAGTTTGGTACGCCAACATCACCTCGATGCACTGACGCAAGACGGTTGGAGTAACGTGCTGCGCGTCTCGGCTATGCGTGACTTTTTTTGTTTCTAATTTATGTATTTTGCGGTCGTCGACGATGCGCAAGTGTCTTCCAAAGACGTGGAACGGAACGTCTTTTGCGACGAGCCATTCGACATCGAACGAGCAGTTAAATTTACCTTCGCGCTGCCAAAAGGTTTCATTTTTATCAAAGTCAACGTCAGAAGTCATCTCTGCGACGCCAGAGAAGTAGCCGCTCGCGTTCACGGAAAAAAGAAGGAGTATTCTTTGCGGTATCTTCTTTTTACCCTTTCTAGTATTTTTGAGCGGCGAAGACGATAACGCCGTTTCGTTGTTGAAGTTGACGACGGATCTGTTCTCGTTGGCAGCACCACCGTTCATATCCTCACTGCTTTTACTACCGCTGTTACTAATTACTGAGGAACCTCCTTCTCCCTCTCCACCTGAGATTCTCGCGCGCCAACAGTTGCCACCGCGGCTGCCGCCGTTGCGGCTTTCAAAGTAAAGCTGTTGTTGTTGTTGAAAAGCTTCGGATAATTTCGCGTTCCCTCGCGGAGTTGAACTCCACTTACCGTATTTGATTGATTTATGAATATCATCTTCGCTGAAGGACTTACAGACGAATCCTTTGCACGCCGACCAGTCGATGCCGGCGAAGATTTCGTGCGGATTCGGACGGTTCAGCTTCTCGTGCAAGCTCTTGTACGGACTTCCGAGAGATAATATACATTCCGGGTTGCGAAATCGCGGACCACGAACGGACTCACCGAGCGACAAGTTCCCGTTGATACTCTTACCACCACCGGTGTAATTTATCATTGGATCTCGTCTCGATATATTGTTAATGTTATTATCAGTATTAACTTTCTTGTTCGCGCCGTTTCTGTTCTTCATCCTCAATTTCCCAGCTCTGGCGGCATCTCGATCCGACATCGGAGGTAAAGCAAAGCTCGAAAACGTCGCGGCAGTTGCATCTCCAACGAGAGACGCGAAATTTTCCGAAGCAGACGCAATACTAGCGCTTATGGTACTGTCTTCGCCTAATTCCGATGGCGTTTGCATCGTCGGAGGCGCCATCGGCATCTGCGGATAGTATTGTTGATCTCCTTCCACCTCTTCAGAATACGGTTGATATTGATAATACGGATGGAGCTGGTACGGCATCTCCGACGGCGCCGTCGTCATCATCATCGGAAAATGCTGCTGTTGTTGCAAAGGCACTCCACTCATCGTTGTTGTCGTCGTCGTCATCGGCGGCGGCGGCGAAACGATCCCATCTTGCGGCGAGAGATGTTCGTATCCCCACGAGGACGAAGGCGCCCCCATCATCGGCACCGCCACCGGCGGAGGCACAAACGCCGGTGTAAATATCGCCGTCCCATCCGGTAACGAAGTGTAATACCCGTATCCAAACGAACCATACGCGTAATGCGTATCTCCGAGCAATTTTGCCGTCAAAAAGTAGTTTCCCTCCGTCTCTTCTTCTTCTTCTCCTAGCTCGTTTTCGCACAACTCGACGCACGTCGTATCGACTTCTTTTCCCTCGTTTTCCACTTCCTCGTTCACGCGCGCTTCTTTTTCGATCTTCTCCGCCAGAGCGTCCGCGAACACCGCGATCTTCTCCTCCATCGTCTCGCGTTCCTCTTCTTCCTCGGATCGACCGCTGCTGCTCGAGCGCGACGGGGAAGAAGAGGGAGAAGAAGAAGAGGAAGAAGAGGAGAAGAAGCGCCTCCGAGTCGCTTCAAAACGCTCGCTTTTTTTTTTATTCTCCTCCTCTTCGTTCTTCTCCCTCTTCTTCGACACCAGCAACCCGGCCTTTGCTTTCTCCGCGTACGACATCGTCGCCGTCATCTCGTTCTGAAAAACAACAATTTCAACAACAACAACTGCAACTGCAACAGCGAGACGACGCTCGAGAGTAAATATCTCTCGCGTATTATCTTCTCTTCGCGCGCGCGCTTCGCGAAAAAACTGAGAAGAGCAGAAGAGACTTGTTTTGTTGTGCAGCAGAAATTTTTTTTTTTTTTTTTTTTTTTTTTTTTTTTTTTTTTTTTTTTTTTTTTTTTTTTTCCTTTTTTTATTTTTTTTTTTTTTTTTTTTTCTCCTCGTCTTCCTCTTTTTTTTTTTTTTTTTTTTGTCTTTCTTCTTCTCGTGCTTCTTCTTCTCTCCACATCTAAAGCGTTTCTATCTTCGTTTGCACGCGAGCGCTACACTACTTTTACTACTCTTCGTCCGTCGTCTCCTCCGTTCTTTTCTTTTGTCGCGAAGAACAAAGACGCACTCACGATGATGCGAAGTAGCAGCAGAAGCAGTTCGTTTTCGGAGGAAGAGATGATCGGCACCGACTTTGTCGTCGCGAGGACGAACGGAGAAGAACATCGTCGGCGTCAGAGATATCCTTCTTCCTCTTCTCCTCCTCCTCCTCCCGGGACGACGATGAAGATGATGCACGACAGAGGAACAACAACAACAACGACAACAGCGTCTCCGGCGGAACCGCGCTACGATAACGATAAATACGACAGAAGGACGAGGAAGAAGAGGATGGAACAGCAGCGCGCGATGATGATGGCGAGCGCGAGCAGCAACAGGAGAGTGGACGCGCCGTTAGTGTTTGTGGCTTCTTTGATTTTGTGTCTGGTGATTTTCGTGGAGCTGAAGACGAGTCCGAGGGAAATCGCGCGGCGAGCGATGGAATCCGTGGAGCATTTATTTCATTACGTGGAGAAAGGAGAGTTGCACGCGCAGATGTTGAGTTGGCGAGGGTGGCACTCGTTAGAGGTTGGGGTGGAAATCGCGTGCGCGTTGACGCTTGGGTTTTTGAATTGGTTGCTTTTCGCGAGCTTGTTCGACGTGGCGGGGATCATCGTCGGATTGATTCCGGCGATGGCGACGTTTCTGGGGGTTTTAGTGTTTCGGTTTCACGCACGGTCGTACTTTGTGTTAGGTTTGATACCGCTGGTAGTAGTGCCGGCGATTGGGTGCGCGAAGCTTTTGGAGAGGAGGATGCGCGTGAAGGAGGAGAGGAGAATGAAGGCGAGGAAAGAGAGGAGACGCGAGGAAAGAATGGCGAGAGAAACGAGGCATGAGAATCGTTTTGTAGTGAGCGATAATAGCGAAGATCCGACGAGAGCGCGTGGACGCACGACAACGGATGCGACGGTCATGCGCAGAGCGATGAGTCAAGGGGAGTTGAGTCCAACGGCGCGCGTGGGGAGTTCGGGCGCGGTCGCGTCAAACGGAACAACGATTAAAGGCTTCAACTCGCTCAGCAAAAATAGTAATGGTGGAGTAGCTCCAACGGTAGGAGTAGATGGAGCAGCTGCTGCAGCAGCAGCGCCACCACCACCAATAATGCCGGCAAAAGTGAACGCGTTAGCTGGTCAACCGCGACACGCACGGGGCTCTTCCGCTCCTGAGTTAGGATTCAACCAGCTCGGTTCCTCTTCATCGTCTTTGCCTCGACATCATCATCATCAACAACAACCGGGAGGAGCACAAAATAATGTCGCCGGACCACCGCCACCTCCGAACTTTGGTGCGAATATCTTGGATCTCGGCGGCGTCGAGCAGAACCCCGCGCCGGTTCCGAAACTCCAAAATCCGCTCCCCTTTGCGAACAACAACGGTAACAACAACATCAACGGAGGAGCGGGAGGACCGAAACGCCCGACAACTAACCTCCTCAACGCGAACCCTTCGCGAACGGCAAAACGATTCAACGTCCGAAAACCAAACTTAGAAACCATACACTCGCCGTTAGGCACCGTGGCTACGGCAAACACGTCGTCGCAAGAACCCGGAGTGAGAGTGAGTAACCAGTGGGAGAACGACGACGAGTTGAAATCGAAAGTAGAAGAAAGCTTGTAGTTAGACACCCGGAGAGAAAGAGAGAGAGAAAAGAAAAGAAGGAGAGATGATGATCACTTATTAGCACTAGCACTAGCACTAGCAGTCTGTAACAACACGAACTTGTAGTAAAAGAGAATCAAAGATTGACGCGTATTAAAATCTAAGCGCGAGCGTTTCCCAAGCGACTCTCTTTCACGCGCAAGGTATTCTTTCGAAGAGTTTCGGATTTTTGAATTCTCTCGGGCGGAGACGAACTTTTTTTTCGAATTCTTCATTTGACTGCGCGCGTTGCAGGTACACATAAACGCATAAACGCACACGCACGCACGCGCGCACGCGTCCATCGTCCTTAACGCCCCCACCCGAAAAATGGCCACGCGCGCCGAGCGAGAAAAGCTCGCTTTGCTCGAGGAGAAAAGGTTAGAAAAAGAGGAAAAGAAGCGCCTGTTGCAAGAGAAGCGAGCGGCGAGAGATGCGAGGAAAGCGGAGAAGATGGAAACTTCGACGATGAACTCTTCGCACGTTGGCGACTCGGTCGAGAACGCGGACGGCGATGCCAACGACAACCGGGAGGACGAGCAAGACATCTTGAACGAGGAGGAGCTGAAAGGGGTCTCATCATCATCATCTTCTTCTTCTTCTTGGCATCATCAGAAGTGGTCGAAAGAAGAAGAGTTGCGGTTGGTGGAATCGTTTTTCGAAACCGCCGAGGAGGAATTCGAAACCGCGAAGGCGCGATGGGAAGCGATCGCGTCGAGAATGGCGCAATCGTCTTCGGGGTACTCCGCGTTACAGTGCGTGGAGAAGTACCGCGAACTGTGCGCGCGCATTAAAAAAGGGAGAGAGTTGTACTTGATGCAACAGGCGAAAAGAAAAGCGTCGAGTAACGTCATCGAGCGAGGGAAAGCGAAAAACCGTTCGCACTTGCAACAGAAGCGGGAGTTGGAAGAGAAAGCGAGGATTAAAAAGAAAGAGAAAGAGGAAGAGCTGAGAAGAGAACGGATCGCGGCGAATGGGGGAAGACTCTCCGCGGAGGATTTAGGATTTTTCATACGATCTGGTCCAGATGCGGAGAGGAGAGTCAACGCGAACATGGACATTTGCATCACAAACGTGCAGCTGTACGGCGGGACGCAAGAGTTGATTTCCGATGGAACTTTGAAGTTAGTAAACGGGACCAAGTACGGGTTAGTTGGTAGAAATGGGGCAGGGAAATCAACGTTATTGCGTGCAATTTCGGAGGGAACGATTCCTATTCCCAGTCATTTACACGTGATTCACGTGGAGCAAGAGGCAAGTCCGGACGCTCGGTCGGCGTTGCAAACGGTGCTAGACACGGATAAAGAGAGAACGTATTTGCTGAAGCTAGAGCAGAAAATGTTAGACGAGGAGTTGGATACCGTGGATGGCATCGATTTGAACGAGGTTTACGAACGTTTAGACGAGATTTCATCCGACGATGCCGAGGCCAGAGCCGGTGGGATCCTCGGTGGTTTAGGTTTTGACGCCGCCGAACAAAAAAAAGCGACGCAGGACTTTTCTGGTGGTTGGCGGATGAGAATCGCGTTAGCTTCGGCTTTGTTTATGAAACCAGATTTGCTGCTGCTCGATGAACCGACGAATCACTTGGATGTGCACGCGTTGACGTGGTTGGAGGAGTTTTTACGACGATGGGAGAAAACGGTCGTCATCGTCTCGCACGATCGAGGGTTTTTGAACGAGTGCACGACGGCGACTGCATTTTTGCACCATAAAAAGTTGCGCTATTACGGTGGAAGCTACGACACGTTCTTGAAAGTCAGAGCGGATAACCGAGCGAACGAAGAGTCGACGGCAAAGACGCAGGCGAATCGCGCGAATCATTTGAAAAAATTCATCCAGCGCTTTGGTCAAGGCCATGCAAAGATGGTCAAACAGGCCCAGTGTAGAATGAAAATGTTGGCGAGATTACAAGAAGAAAGAGTCGAAGTCGATACCGACGATCCTTACTTGCGCATTAATTTCCCTTCCGCGAGTCGTTTACCACCGCCGTTGGTTTCTGTTATGGGCGTATCCTTCGGCTACGAGGGTTACGACACGCTGTACGAAGATCTTGATTTTGGTCTCGATATGGATTCCCGAGTCGCCATCGTCGGTCCAAACGGGGCCGGTAAGAGTACATTTTTGAAGCTCGTCGAAGGAGAAATTTTACCTACTAAAGGATGGATTAACAGAAACACGCGCTTGCGCTTGGCGAGGTTTTCGCAGCACCACTTAGAAACCATGGACGCGGAAAACGATAGCATCAACCACATGAAACGTTTGGATGAAGAAATGCCTTTGGAAGAAGCGCGCGCGTATCTCGGCAGATTTGGTTTATCCGGCGAGTTGGCGACGAAACCGATCAAGTTCTTGTCCGGCGGTCAAAAATCTCGATTGGCATTCGCTGAATTAGCGTGGAGGCAACCTCACATTTTGCTTTTAGATGAGCCAACGAATCACTTGGATTTAGAAACCATCGAATCGCTCGCCATGGCTTTGAACAATTTTGAAGGCGGTGTGGTGCTCGTATCGCACGACGAACGTTTGATTTCATTAGTAGTGGACGAGATTTGGTGCGTGACAAAAGGAGACATGAAGTGTAATCCACCAAAACCCGGGCACGTGAAAGTCTTCAACGGGAGCTTTGAAGAATACAAGGCAAAGTTGCGCAGAGAGTTTGAAGGGGGAAGTCTTTTGACGGCGAAGAAGAAAGCGGAAGCAAAGGAGAAAAAGAAGAACGCTGCCAACGAACAGGTGCAAAAAGAAGAAGAGAAAGTGAAGAAACCGGTTGGTACGCTCGTAAAAGACACTACTTTTTCGATGGACTCTTCGACGGCGAACAATAGTAACAATAGTACAAATCCCGAGGCGAGCAGCGAAGAAGTGAAGAAACCGGTCGTCGCCTCCACGGGCGGGTATGTCCCACCGCACTTGCGGAACAAAGAGGACCAAGAGAAGATTGACTCAGCGTTTGATGATTGAGCAACATTTATAAATACATTATTAGATAACATCACGAAAGAAGTCATCGACAACAAATACTATTAATACACGCGATTACAGCCTACTCGTTAATTGAACGGTAAATCATCCCCGGGGACGCTCGAATTCCATCGAATCACTCTCCACGTCAACATCGCGATTGCGCAAGAGGCGCAATCAACAAACAGCTCGCTCGTTTTCGAATTAATCAACAAATCCGCCTCTACATTTTCCCCAACGATATATTCACTCGCTGGTATACCAATGACGTGTTCCAAAGCCTGTCTCATTTCGTTCTGTTCCACTAAAATTAACAAGCCAACCGCGAAACATCCCGCCTTCACGGTTCTTTTCATCGCCTCTGGGAAATCGGCGTCGTAAGCCTCCGTCTCGTACGCCTCCGCAGCCAACGCCCCAAGCACCCATATCACCGAAAGTTTACTTCCGTGTACAAAACTTCCCACCAAAGCCGGTAAGTTTGGCAAAATCCTCGGCACTTCTCTCAAATATTCCGCGTTCAACCACGACGGAGCCTTGTGTTGAGAGAGAGAAACCATCGCCACCAAAACTGTTGCGGATGTTAACACGAGCGCGTCAGCGATTGGCAAACCTCTGTCTTTCACCGTATCCGGCTGGAACCGCTTTTTCATTCGCTTTCCAAATCTCACACCTAATTCTAATTCTCGTTTGGCGTCTTCGAGAGATCGCACATCCGCGCGGTCTTCGTCGATGGAATCTTCGTCTTCGTCGTTGGAAGAGGAGGAGGAAGACGACGCGCGGAGAGCGAACGCGCGTTGGCGTCTCGTTTTGTGATTATTCGCGACCACAACGCTCGCGGTGGTCGCGCGAAGAGGTGATAACGAAAGGCTGCTCGATAACTGCGGCGGCAGCGCTCGGAGTGTGAACATGATGCTCGGAAGAAGAGGATATTATTTTTGACGTAAATGGATTAGTGAAGGAAAGAAAATCCAAAAATTAAACGCGCAGTCGATTGTTTACCACAAATAAATCACGATGATGATACAAAAGAAATTTACCGCCGCTACTTGCTGCTACTGCTGCTGCTGCTGCTAATAATAGTAATAATAATAAGAATCTAGAAATAGTCCAACCCGCACAATCGTCTCAATTGTTCGACTATGGGCATCTGCAACACCATCACGGGCCCCTGCCTCATGGCGGCTGGCCAGAATCCGTTGTAGAGCGCGAAAAAGCCTCGCTCGCGAATGACGTTCGCAGCGAGCGAGATTGAGTTTTTGTTCGTCGATGACATGGCTAAAGTTTTCAACGTGTCCACGGGCTGGGTGACGGTTTGCGCGACGACACCGGAGATGAACGCGCAGGTGAAGTGCAACGGCGGGCTGTCTTCTTTGAACAGGAACGGGGATGTCGTCGCCGACGTCGTCGTCCGTGTCTTTTCGCTTTCGTTGACCAACAAATACCGTTTCGCGGCGTCGTACGTCCCCAACTGCGACCCACTCAACAAACTCGCTCGCGCCACGCACACTCCAACTCCTCTCCACAATCCTCTCACCACCCCTTCCTCTTTCGCAATCATCGAAAACGCTCGAAGCGTGGACGGGTAAAACGTCGTCTTCTGTTGAAATCCACCCCTACTGTCACTTAAAACAACATCTCTGTACGGTTGCGATTGCATGCGAATCCTCACTATATCTATCGGGTTAAACACCGCCGAACCTATCGCCCCTGTCGTCGCACCCGCTAATAGCTTCACCGCGAACTGTTCGCTTTCGCTCGCAATCGCGTTATCGTTATCCATTCCCCTAGAGGATGATGTATCTTTCCCTCGAGTCAGCATCTTCTCCGCGTAATAATCTCTCACGGTTGGATACAAACCGATCCGAAACCCGGTGTAACTCAACCCCCGCATCCACGTCGCCAACAATCCAGGTTGCCATAATCCTCTCATCAAAGACCCGTCCGCTTCCGCGATCGCCGCTTTCGCTAAACGCATCGCGTTCGATTGACTGTTTTTCGTAACAGAAAGTAAAGAAGAAGAAGAAGAAGATGAAGACGATGAAGCTTGAATCTGTCGTCGAACTTTCAAAACCTCCAGCGGGTTAAACGCGGTATCCGCGAGCGCGCACCCGACGCCCGCGGAGAGCCACTCTTTGCAGAGTCGCTCGGTTGGAGACATCGTCATCGAAGGTGGTGGTGGTGGTATTGATGTCATTTTTTTTTAAATGAGGGAAATACCTAATAAAAACATCACCGAAAACGCGCGCGCATCACAAAAAAGCTACGATGATCCAGAGACTCGTTCAACGCGTCGTCTCTTTTACTTTTTCTTTTTCTTCTTCTTTTTCTTCTTCTCGATTGACGGCTTCCTTCTTCTCGTCGCCGAGCAGCGGCAGCGGCGTCGGCAATGGTGGTAAAAGGTGCCACGGGCATTCAATTCCCCTACTAACGGCTTCCGCGATGACGACGACGACGACGACGACGACGACATCGAGACACTTCTCGTCGTCTTCTTCTTCATCAAAATCATCATCATCGGACGTACCGGACCAGCTGCAGATAAAAAACGCGAACAAATACCGCAAGGCGTTGATTGCCGTCATTCAATCGCCGAAAATGTTTCACCAATTTCAAGGTTTCGGCATCGATATTTTGGACGTGCACGTGACGAAAGATGGAAAATTGGCCAAAGTTTTATTCACGACGCCGTTTCACGATCGAAGAGAAAGTTTGATGCGAAGGTTAGAAGCGAACGCGGGGAGGTTGAAAGGGTACGTCGGAGGGATGTTGAAGACGAAAAACACGCCGAGATTGATGTTTGTGGACGCGGAGAAGAGGAAGATGGAGTACGCGCGAGAGGAAGAGGCGTACAAGGAAATCGCGGAGGCGAGGAGGAGAGGAGGAGTAGAAGACGAAGACACGGACAACGATGACAATGGTGACGGAGCAATTCCCAGAGAGAGAGATGATGGATTGTCGACGACGGTAATGTGAGTAGTAATAGTATTAGTGTTAGTAGTGTAGTAGAGACTTAGATTTTTAGGAGTGTATCGTCATCCTTCGTGCTGCAAACAAACAAACAAACTAATAAATATAAACTACCATTTTGCTCTAGGTCCTAAAGTGCCGTTGGAAGGGATCCATCCTCGCGGTAACAAAACACCACTGGTCCAGTGCGCTTTCGCTGGCGCTTGAACGTGTCGCATTTTATACGACAACTTGTTATCGTTCAGAAAGCCATCGAACGGATCGTCGTTTGCGCCTCTTTGGTTGACTTCGACGCGTTCGGGAACTTCGGTGAATTTTAACCAACAGTCTCCTGCCGTGTGCACGTGCGCATCCGGTTCGAAACAAATGTCGTTCGCAATGTCGCACCAGGCAAATGCATTGCACGGGAGATCATTGAATGGGCCACCGCCTCTCCCTGGAACGTGTTCTCGGCACTTTTGCGCGCACTCCTCCGCCGTGGCTGCTTTGTGCCCGATCCCCCATCTCACGGCTAATCCATCGTACGAGGCGTGTTTTTCAATCCACGCGATTTGTTCTAATCTACTCGTTTCCGTGCGATCGAATTCTTTATTCGTGATTGAATTCACCAGACACGGAGGCTTGACGTGCGCGTATCCATCTACAGCCGGCGACCCGCACTCTCTCTTCCTCGTCTCTTGGCCGATTGGTAAACTCGGCTCTATTCTCTTCGCGTCCACTACTTTCGTCTTCTCGTTCTCTATGATATCTTGCATTTTCCTCACCCCGTCCTTCCCAACCTCCGCTCTTTTCCTGTACGGTCCAATCGTACCGCTCGTCCACACGACGTTATCCCCTTTCGCCATCGTCCCCGGCTCGACGTTTTCGTACAATTCTTTCTGTTTCTTCAACCAACATTTTTTCGTCTGTGGATTGTACACAAACACGTTGCACATTTTCGTCATCGTGCACTGCATGCAGCACGCTTCCACGCTCGGCTGATCATTCGTATCTCCCCAGTGCACGACATCCCCAGCGTATTCCGTTCGCGGTTGGATCGTCGACGAGTGCGCGTCGCACTCCGGGCTAATCTTCAGAGGCGAAGGAGGAGGAGGTGGAAACGGAGGAGATTTGGGCGGTGGAGGTGACGAGAAGGAAGACGAAACAAAACGCGGCTCTCGCTCCATCGCGCGCAACGTCGCGACTGCATCATCTCTTTTACCACGGTGTTGTTCTTCTCCTGCCGGAAAATCGCGAAAATCGCCACTACCGCCACTTCTTTTCCCGCTGCTTTCGTTGTTGTTGCTGTTGTTGTTTTCGTATCTCAACTGTCTTTTGCGAACGAAGAAACACATGAGATTCATCAGAAGTAAAATCAACACCACCGAGCGGAACCATTTTTTATTACCGGATGCGTTGCTATTGAGCACTCGGTGTGGGATCATTCTCCGCGCGCGCGCGCGTTCTCTTTACAAGGCGGGTGGGGAGAGAGGTACCTTTTTTCCCCGGGAACGCGCGGACCGACGACGCTTTGATGTGAAAGTTTTTCGATTGATTTTTACAACAAACATGGAATTGTTTAGGGTTTCGGTGTTTTTGAAAAAAATTCTCGCCTCGAAAGAATAAGAAGAAAAGAAGAACTCTCCGCGTTAAATAAAAAGCGCGCGCGCAGAAAGAAGACGCGAGGCAAAAGAAGAAGATAAGGAGAGAGAGAGAAGAGGAAAGGAGAAGTCGTCGTTCTCTCTCTGATTTTTTTTTTCAAAAGAACGCGCTCGTCTTCTCTCGCGTCTTTCGCTCTCTCTTTCGAGTTTGGGAGAGAGGAATCTCAAAAAGCGCCGAAGAAGAGGAAGACGATGATGATGACCGAGGACGACAAAAACGGCGCTTTGGGGGTCGTCGACGGCGAGGAGGAGAGCGAGAAACGACGACGAGCGACAACAGATGGAAAGACGAATGGAAACGCGGAGAATAGTACGAATGATAATAGTAATAGTAACAAGAATAATAACAACAACAACAATAGCAACGCGTTAGATGTAAAGCGAACGAAAGAGTTGGACTCTTTGTTAAAGTTGGAAGACGTGTACGAGTCGGCAAGCGAGTGCACGAGAAGAGAGGAAGTTTTAGGAGAGCTGAACGAAATGCTGCAAGATTGGATCCGGACTCGATCGTTATCGAAAGGCCACCCGGACGAGTCCATTCGGTGCAACTTGTACACGTTTGGTTCCTATCGACTCGGGGTGCACGGTCCGGCGGCGGATATCGATTCTTTAGTCATTGGCCCGAAGCACATCGATCGATCGGAGGACTTTTTCGGCTATGAAGAGGACGATTATGCCGGGTCGTTTTACGACTACATGAGGAAACACGAAGGGACGGAGAAGATTGTGGCTGTGCCAGATGCAGTCGTGCCGGAATTGAAGACGGAGTTTAGAGGTTTCGAGATTGACGTGGCGTATTGTTCCTTACCAGGGTACTCGAACGTACCTTTAGATTTAGACGTCTTATCGGCGAAGATTTTACACGGTTTAGACGATGCCGGGGTGAAATCGTTAGCCGGTTGTCGTGTGGCGGATAGTTTGTTGAAGTTAGTGACGAACCATTCGGAGTATAGGATCGCTTTGAGAGCGCTGAGGTTGTGGGCGGCGAGAAGAGGTGTGTATTCCAACGTCGTCGGCTTCTTCGGCGGTGTGAACTTGGCGATTTTGGTCGCCAGAGTGTGCCAGTTATATCCCAACGCGAGCGCTTCCATGTTAGTGTATTCGTTTTTCCAGATTTGGGACAATTGGGTGTGGACAACGCCGGTAATGTTGACGAGTTTAGACATCGCGCCGAAGGATCAAATTCCCGGTTTGAGACATTGGGACGAACGAGTGAACAAAGCGGAACGGTACCAGATGATGAAAATCATCACGCCGGCGTACCCGGCGCAGAATTCGACGTTCAACGTTAGCTCGTCCACGTTGGAGGTGTTGAAGAGGGAATTCAAGAGGGGAAAGATTGTGACTGGGAAAGTGTTGATTGGCGAGGCGAAATGGACGGACGTGTGGTCCGACGTGCATTTTTTCGCAAAGTATAAGACGTATTTACAACTCATCATTACCGCGGACAACGAAGAAGATTTCAAAAAATGGGAAGGTTGGGTCGGCAGTAGATTGAAAAACTTAGTGCAAGGTGTGGAGACGTTTTCGGAAGGCGCGATGATGGCGCACCCGGGCGTGAAGAAGTTTTACGATCCAGAAAAAGACAAGGAGGTGCACTGCAACGTCTTTTTTGGGTTGTTTCCGAATCCGTCATCGACGACGACGGCGGCTGGTGAGAAGAAAAAAATCAACTTGAACCCGGCGATTGAAAACTTTCAAATGACGGTTGGTAATTACATCGATCGAGCGACGGGAACTGTGAATTGGAAGCCCGGCATGGGGGTCCAAATCAAGCTTTTGCGGAAGAAAGATGTACCGAGTTGGGCCTTGCCGGAAGGTGGAAAGTACGAAGAGAGCGCGTTTGAGTCGGCCGGTTTGCCGCAACCCGCTCCCGAAAATAATGTTGCCAGTAACGCTAACAACAATAAAAGAGCTCGAGAAGAAGAACACACGGAAGAAGAAAAAGAAAAAGTTGAAGAAGAAAAGAAAGAAAATGGTAACGCGACGAAAAAAGCGGTGTCTCCGCCGCCGCCGACGGTCTACAAAGAAGAAGAAGAAAAAGATTTATTATTAGGTAGCATAAACGACAACAAAGAAAGCGAGAGGACGAGAGAAGAAGAGCACGGCAAAGCGAAGAAAATGAAGGTGAGCTTTGCGAGCGTCGTGAAGCAAGGCAGCACTAAATAAAAGCAGGCACCATAAGCATATTATACTACTATAAATAGCAACATCAGAAGAGTAATAAGAAATATTTTTAGATTATTTATACGCTGTAGACTTCTCTCGTTTCGTTTCGTTCCTCGATAGACAATAATAGAGGACTGGTTCTGACGCCGAATGTGGAAAAAGGGTATAAAATATTGATGATTACTATTTTTGCGTGGTATAAATGGAGAAAGGGTACGCAATCGCGGTCGGTTTTGGGAAAAATGTACGCAATCTCGGTTTTACTCGCGAGAGAAAAGTTGCCTCAACAACGAAAAAAAAACAAACGTTTAGGGTTTTACTGAAAAATGTTAGATGAATTTTCTTTCCGCCGCGATTAGGGTTGATGTTACAAAGGTTCCGACGCATTCAATCTGGTGAAAAAAAATGGTGTCTTAGCTCAGTGGTAGAGCATAGGATTGCAAACAGCCAAATTTTGCACCTTATCCTGTGGTCATGAGTTCAATTCTCATAGGCACCTATTTTTTGCGCCCCCGCGTTCGCCGCGCCGTGTGTCGCCATGCGAAGTGCTTTTTGCTTTTAATCTCTTCTAGATTTTATGATACCCTAAATAACACGAACACGACCTTTTGCTTTGCTTTTTTTCCGAGAGAGATTGTCGATGATTCGATGCGAGGTAAGCTCTTTATCAAGCTCTTTATCGAAAGAGAAAAGATGTGTGAGAGAGGGTGAAAAGAAATTATTCGCGGTGCGTGGATTTTGATGCTCTTTTTTTTGCAATAATCGATACTAACTACACGTATGTGCTCTTTCGAAACCGTTTCTCGTTCTATTTGACGACGATATACGACAGAGCACCACCGGCTACATACATAAACTTATTTCTTCTTCTTACCTCCTCCTCCTCCTCCTCCTCTTAGTTTCTGCTTTTTCCCTTCTCTCTTCTCCATCTCTTGCTCTTTTTGCATCTTTCTCGCCGCTAATCCCACGTCCACGCCTTCGCTCGTCTTTTTCATTTTTTCGCGTTGGATGAGTTTCTCGACAAACGCTTTCTCTTTCGACTTGGTGTTTGCCGTGTTGCTCGCAAACGATCGTCGTTTACCTCTGGCTTTGATCTTTTCGTCGCCAGGAATTGGCGCGTTAAACTTTCCAACGCTCGCAGTCGACGTCGCCACTTTATATTGCACGTCTTTGACCAACTGTTTACTCTTCAAACTCTTCGCGCCGACCCGATCGGCCGAACCTCCTCCTCCTTTCTTACTATTGCTATTACTATTATTGTTAGTATTGCCAATCGCTAACCTCAACGTCGCCGGTAACGCTTCCATACCTTTCGTTTTCACCTGCTCCCCTAGATTCCGTCTCCTCTGCATCTCGTTCTTCTCCACTCTCGCTTTCTTATCTTTCCTCTCCTTCAAAAACGGATCCTCCGTCTCGCCCGCTCGGCTCGAAAGTTTTGCCTCGACGATGGCAATCTTCGTCGAATCGTTCGCCCTATCGTACCCGTGCCTCCTCTTCCACTCGTCTTGCTGCTCGTCGAACACCATCTTGCTCCTCTTTCTCTTCTTGATCCCTTTCTCCTCCGCGAATTGCTCCCACTTCGTCTTCGGTTTAGTCAGCGAAGGTAAAGGCAAACTCCTCGGAAATTTCGTCGTACCGGGTGGCAAAAGCGCGAACCGTCCGTTCACGTCCGATTCCGAAGGCAGCGCGAACAAATCGCCCACCAATCTCTGCAAAACGTCTCTCGCGTGCGCTCGCACGTTCTCGTTCCTCTCCTCGTAACTCACGCCGTGTTCCAGGCTGAATTTCTCGCGCTCCAAAACGCTCGTCGTCTCCGAGACGAGGAGGTTCCCGACGTCGACGTCCAACGGACCCGTGTACGCGTTCGTCGCTTCCAAGGTTGTTTCGATTCGCAATCTGTCGTTCGCCGCGGTGGTGGTGGTGGCTGCTTCTTCTTCTTCGCTCATTTTCACGGGTTTTGTGATGTGTGTCTTTCTGTGTAAGTGTGTTTCTTTGTACCGCGCGAAAAGAATGGAGAGACCGCCGCCAAAAAGAGACGGACTTTTTTACCCAAAAGTGCACCATTTTTTCTTCATTATTCTAATAATAGTAAACTGATACACGCATCATCATCATCATCATCGATATCGATATCGATATCGAGATCGAAGCGAGAGAGGTGCGCGAGATGTTCCTTCTTTTTTCATTTTTGTGGACGACGGCTTTCTTCCTCCGCGTTGTTTTTCGTCTCGTCTCGCGCGCATTCTTCTTTCTCTCTTCCTCTCTCTTCCGATTGAGAGCGGAGAGAGAGCAAAAAGCGCATCGCGCAACTACTTTTTTCTCTCTCTCACGCATCATACTTTTTGTATTTGGCGGGTGCGTCATTAGAGTCTCTGTCAAGCCTTTCAAACCCGTGGCTTTGACAGCGCTAACCGCCGCCTAGATGGACACGAACGATACGCCTCTAAGCGCTTCTGTTGGGAGCTATTGTTCGCTCCCGTTGTCGCCCGGTCTTCGTTGGACATTTTTCTTTTTCTTCTCGTTGATTGGAAAGAGAGGGAAAAGGGTGATGAAAATAGAGAGAAGGAGCTCTCTCTCGCGCGCGACGCCAATGAGGAAGCACACTTGTCCGTACCATCTGACTTAATAATCTGATTATCAAAACTTGTGAATCTCGTTAATCCGAGGCGTGCGCGCGTGCATTTCTTCTTCTTCTTCTTCTTCTCTCTGGTGATTCGTTCTCTTGTTCTTGTTGGATACTGACGCGCTTCTTCTTCTTCTTCTCCGTCGCAGGAGGTACGAGACTCTCTTTTCTTTTGGATGAAGGAGAACAACGACTCGACGGACACAAAGACGCAATATACACACGTGCACATGCATGAAAGATGATGATTTCCAAAAAAATATCTTAGGACACCTTCGGAGCGCAAGCTATGAGAAGAACATTTGAAACCTGATTTCATCATGTATGCGCGTGTGTATGCGTAGAATTTTATTCGCTTCGCGGCGTGTGTTTGTGCGAGTTCTCGTTGCAAAGAAAAAAATGAAGTCGATGAAAGATAATCTCAAGGCATAGTTCACTTGATTGCGGACTTGTTCAGGGTCTATAAGCATGAAACTAAACATTTCGAGAATGGAGACTTCTTTCTTTGTCGCTGTTGTTGTTATTCTTCATCGTTGCTATCGTTTTTGGGCGCTTCACTTTACTCGAGTTTGACCGCATTCGTGCAAAAAATTCAAACCTGAGCCATTCCGCGTCCATAAAATAACCCTTAAGTAAAGCGGTTTATTCGTTTGTCAGTAACGTCTCATCCCTAGAGCTTCTGGTACATTCGTATTTGTTTTCGTATTTGCTTTTGGCTCTGTGTGCGTGATGGCACGCGCGTTTACGTATGCGGGTGACGAAAAACCTTTTATGAACAATCCTACTCTGAGTGCCTGGCACGCTGAGGATTACATACCTGATGCGAACTGACGCATATATGAAACGATCTTGCTTTTTTAAAAGTATTGCACGCGCACCGGGGCTTGATTGTTTGCTTGATGATGAGGAAGTTAATGATTATTGAACGCGATTGATCGAGATATCCGTGAAGAATAAAATATACAGAACTCAAAAACTTTTCCGAACACCCAATGTGGACGAATATACGACCATACTCTCTGAGATATCGATAAATCGCGTTCAAAACAGAAGCGGATCATTTCATCGAGAAAAACAATCACTTGTGTTTGTGGATTTCGTTCAAAACTCCACCCTCGTACTCATCGATCGTATTCGTTCTTTTTTTACTACATTAAAATCACAGGAGTGACAATGATGCACAGAGCGTTTCGCACGACATTGCACACGTCAATGGCAGCGTGCGCTGCTCTCGCCGCCACGGCGACGTTAGCTTCGAGCGAAGGCGCGATCGAAAACAAGAACATCGTGCGAAATGTAACGAAAGAAAATGGAAATATGAATAGTAGTAGCAAAAGAACAACAATGTGGGATTACAACTGGGATCGACTGCACTCGAACGAGCAGACGACATCAACGACATCCACGCGCGTCATTCATTTAGTGCGACACGGGCAATTCAATCAGAAAGGTAAAGACGATGCAAAGCACACTTTGACAGATTTAGGGAAGAGGCAAGCCTCGTTAGCCGGTAAACGCCTTCGGGATATCATACCCAAAGGCACAACTCCTAAACGAATCATTTCCTCGACGATGACTCGAGCGGAGGAAACCGCGCAAATCATACGCGACGAGTACTTTAAAGAGATTGAAACGATAGAAAAAACCGATTTATTACGAGAAGGCGGCCCTACTCGGCCTGAACCAGACACTTGGACGCCTTACGGTGGACCATCGGAAGCCGAGTACTGGAAAGACGGCGTGCGAATCGAAGCTGGGTTTCGCTGGCTCTTCCATCGCCCAAAAGCAAAGAAACCGAGCGCATCGAAGGATAAAGAGAACGAGTCGATACCGAATGCGAAAGAAGAGATAAAAACCGAGACGAAGAGAACGAAGAATGCAGCAGCAGAAGAGAAAGTGACCGCACCAAAAGCGGTAAAAAAAGCGGCGGCGAAACCCGCTTCTCCTCCCGCTGCGCAAGAAGAAACCCACGAAATCGTGGTCTGCCATGGAAACGTCATTCGATACTCTCTCCTTCGATTGTTGCAACTCCCTCCAGAAGCTTGGTTGCGGTTTAGTTTATACAATGGCTCCATAACGAGAGTTGAGATTCGCAGCGACGGTTTGTGCAGCGTGCGATGCGTATCGGACGCTGGTTTTATGAAACCATCCGAGATCTCATTCAATTAATATTATTATTAATTTATTTTTGTGTGTGAAAAAAATGCTTGACTATTTTTACACGCGCGCGCGTTTGATTAGAAACCGCACACGCACACGCATTACTTTCCTATTTATTCTTTCGCGAGCGAGATTGAAACGAAATCATCTTTCGCGTTGTTAAAATGTTTGCGCAATACCATCAGCAGCGCGTGACTTCTTCGTCCTCGGCTACGTGTTCTTCTTCTTCTTCTTTGAAAAATCATTCGGAGAGAAAAAGATACGCATTTTCATCGCGCATCGTTACCGGTGTGCAGGGACAGAACAGAAGCGATAAAATAATGGTCGTAAAATCGTCAGAAGGAGAGGATGCGAATATTCCAGCGAATTGCAGTCGCGTCTCAGTGGAAGTACGAAAGCCATTAGGATTGATTTTGGAAGAAGATGGTTTGGGAGGAATTGTAGTAGTCGAGGTTGTCCCAGAAGGCAATTGCGCTAAAACGAAGTTGATTCAGGCGGGAGATAAAATCTTAGCGATATCGGCGCAAATCAAAACTCGCGTTCAAGATTACGGAGGCGTTTCGGTAGGATCGGGAGAGGAAATGATTCGTTTGCAAGTGCAAGGCGAAAAATTCGATACGATCATGGCGGCTATCGGTTCGTACCCGTCGCAAAAGCCGATGAAGATTGACGTGTTAAAGTGCAGTGAGTAAAGTTTTCAACTGCGCGCATGGAGAGAGGAACTGGGAAAGATATGTATCAATTAATGTTTGTAAAGTAGGTACCTGGTACTTGGAGTAGTCTTTGTTATTAGTTATAAATAACGTTTTACGGGGGTTGCCCCCATCCGTTCAGTGTTTTCTTGTACGCGCCTCCGAGTCCTTCGACATTATCTGGGGTATGAATGGAGTTTTGAAAACCCGGAGGTATACTCGTGGCGGAACGACGTTGTGATGTCGATTCCTCATTAAGTAAACTGTCTAACCACTCGTTCTTTTCGAATGCGTCTCCCGTTTGGGCTTCATTGCTCCCGAATCCGTTATTAGTGGTATACGAGGAGAGCGATGAACTGTCGTCGGCAGATGGAATAGAGGTTAAGTGTTGACCCCATACCGACGGTTTTAGATTTTGTTGTTGTGGCTGTTGCTGCTTTTGTTGCAAGTTTACCATCGTATCTTGAACTTTGAGCAATCGCTCGTTGTTGCGTTTCAATTTTTCATTCTCTCTGAGCAGATTGAAGTTCTCGCTCTTCAAATGGTTATTTTCCAGTTCCAAGACGTTTTTCTCCCGGTTCAAGATTTCAATTTCTTCCCTCAACTCGGCTATGGTGAAATCATCGCTTGATGGTTGCGCGTTTGAAATCTGATGATTTTGTCTTCGTGGAGACCGCGGAGATTCGATACCACCACGGTGAGTGACATGCATTTGTTGTCCTTGAATCTGCTCCTCTGGTGTTTGTTGTCGAGGTCCCAGATCAGAAAAGGTGGACTCGCTCGAATCAAAGTTTGTTGGAGGGTGTTTCCCTCGAGGTTGCGCATTCCCAAAAAGCGTTTCATGCATGCTCTTGGATTGTTGTTGCTGCATCAGGTGGTGCTGTTCCTTCCTGCTCATCTTCGTCGGCGACTTTGGCGCTGTTGACGTTGTCTTTTCAAAAACTGCAGATGCGTCTCCTGTGCTTGTATTTTTGTTTTTCTCATTTTTCTCAGCACCGGCACCGGTACTGAGATACTTTTGAAGCAAGTTAGTTATGCGCGATTCCTGCAAACACTTATGCGCATACTCACTCAGAGTTTTCCAATCGTGTCTCCTCGGATCCAGCGTCCTTTTCATTTGATCTTTCAAAGAGGTGCTCTGTTCAAGAAATTGTTTAAAACTGTTATTCCCATTCCGATTCAACTTTTGCGTTTCTTTCACCATAAACACGAGCAATTCTTTATCCGTAGCGGTGAAAGAAAAAGTAAGGGGGGTCGACGCAAGCGTCGTTGCTACCAAATCCTTATTTTTGGCAGTGTTGTTGGTTTTGTTGGTTGTAGTCTCTTTCATGAGAGGGGGTTTTGTGGTTGTCGTCTCCGACGGTGCTTTCCTTTCTCTCGCTTGTAATGAAGGCTTTCTTTGGGTCATACTAATAGTAGTAGCAGTGGCCGTAGTGGTAGCAGTGGCCTTAGTGGTAGCAGTGGCCTTAGTGGTAGCAGTGGCTTTAGTGGTAGCAGTTGTAGTTGCGGTAGCGGTAGGAATGACAGCAACAGCGCTTCCTGGCCATAACAGCTCTTCGATTCTTTTTCTCTCCTCTTCCGACGGAATCTTAATTTCTGGTCGTGCTCGCGCCGGCTCTGCGTTCTTCTCAGCGATGACAACTTGCGTTTTCTTGACAATTTTCGCCGCGTACTTTTCGATCTTATCGTTGGGAAACTTATGCCGAATGAGAAACGCTTTTACATTTTCCTCCAAATCTTTGCCGCTCGAGGGGGAATATCGAAACTCGTGCGCTTCTTTCGTTGTTGGATGTGCTACCCCGAACTTGAAAACCTTCTCCTCTTCTTCTTCTTCGCCACCACCACCACTTTTCTTCTTCCACTCTTTCTTAAGCTCCCTGAAATACTCCACTTTCGCTTTGCAAATCTCTCGTCTCTCCCCCTCGGTCAATTCGTGCTCTTCTTCCGTCAGCGACCCTTCTCTTCTTGTCCAATTTTTACATCGCTTCACCACCGGCGCCAATCGCACGGACGTCATCGTCTGATCGTCCTTATCGTACACGTCCGCTTTATACGCGCCTCCGGATAGCGAGTTTGGATACGCTTGCCAATACACCTTGAATACGTCCATGTGTTTTAAGATATTATACGCGTTGTTGTCGTTGTTGTTGTTGCCGTTTGAAGATTTCCTCGCCTCAGGACCACTATTAGTAAAACTCGTATCTGTATCATTCAACGCCTGAAATACGCTCCCAGTGCTCACCGCATCCACTTCCCCCATAAACCGTCCTTTCGCTCTGTCGATCGTTATATCCACCGGCAGGTGATCTTCCACGTACGGTTCTTTCTCTTGCTCCGAAGTTTCCCGCAGAGATTTCTCCAGCGCTTCTTCGATTTGCGCTTGGAAGCGCCGCTCTTCTTCTTCCTCTTCCGCTTTGGTTCTAGCGTTCATTTTCGATAAAAGTGTTATGCAGAGTACTTTTTACCGCGTGCACCGCGTCGCGCGTGATTCTTATCCGCGCGAAAGCGCTGGTCAAAAAACAAGGTTCTTTGGGGAAAAGGGGGGTCAACAAAATGACATATTTGTTGTGAGAATGCTTTTATTAATATTACAAATGCGCGCATGATACTAGCATCACGACGGCGGCGGCGACGGTGGTGGTGGCGGCGGCGGGGGTGGTGGAGGACTGTGTGGCGCGGGCGGATTTTGTATCCCGTAGTATTCTTTCCAAGTCAACACGTCGTCTAGACACGAACCCATCATTTCCGAGGGCATGCACGTGAAGCCGTCGATGACGCTATTCGTGTCCGACCCTCCCGATTTCATCGGGCTACCCACGCACAGAAGGAGAAATGGGAGCACGAATATGAATCCGAGGAGGATGGCGAAGCCGGTTTGCGCGCTTTTGACTTGCTCCGAGGTAAACGACGGTCGTTCTGGACTGTAATATATTCCCGTTGCAGCCGCTCCGAAGAGGAACGCAAATATTTGAGTCAGATTATCGGTAAACGGGGAGTAGCCAAACAACGCGACGGTGAGGAATATCGCGAAACCGAAACAATGTATGAAGGACAACTCCTTCGTTTTCCAGTAATCCGCGTAGCAAAGCGGAAGGATGGCGGCGATGGCTGATAACCCGCCGGTGGTGACGTGGTCGTTCAAGAAGTACGTGGACGCTAGTATGCCCACAAACGGGCCACAAAAGAGCGGTATGGCGATGTATCCTCCGATATTTCTCTCGATAGGAGCCGCGAGGAACAGGAGAGCGAGTAAAGTGATAACAAACGTCACCACGTTCCCGACGGCGAAGACGGACGTGAACAAGCGCCAAATTTCGGTCTTCTCCGTGACTAACCAACCTAGATTTCCGGCTATGCACGTCGATTTGGCCATATCAAACTTTGACGGTCCTACGAACGCGTTACCGTTGGTGGACCAAGACGCTGAGTTGCAAAAAACGATCTGAACGCCGTACATCATCGAAAGTAACATGGCGAAGAGGAATACCCATCGAACGCTTTGTTGGTTTCGCATGACCGGAAGCAATCTCAGACTCACTCTGTACGCCACGGCGGTTTCGACCGCGTCGCCGTCGTGTCTTATTTCGATCCAGTTTTGGTGCGTTTGCGGATTTCTAAATCCAAAATTGTTGCGCTCGTGGAACGCTGCTTCGTCTCGAGAAGGCTGCACCGGGTAGAACCACGAGTCGCCTCGTCGAATGGGAGGTCCGCTTTGTATTGATCGGTACGTCGACGGCAATTCTGGAGGAATATCCTCGTTTTGCATCCAGTAGCCCCCGCCGTTTCGTTGCTGAGTGTTATTATCGCTGCTTCTATTATTGCTTCTACTGTTATCGCTCGCGCTACTATCGTTGGTGCCGTTACTTCGTGCGTTCCGTCTCCCGTCGATTGCATCGAAAACGCGTCGTTGCGTTTGATTTACAAAGTGTTGCGTCCTCAAAACTTCCCTGTTCACGTTTGCGATAAAGGTCGGCACCGCGCTCGACAGGCTCATCATCCGGCGAACAATATTCGACCTCCTCGACGTAGACGCGGTGCCACTCGCATCGTTGAGAGTATCTCCGCGACGACCAATGACCGGCGGCGCCGTGCTCGATTCGATATCTCTCAACTCCGCCGAGCTCACTAATCGCATCTCGGTCATCCCAACCACCGGCGAACCTTTCAAACCTCTCACGTCCCCTTTCTCGTTCAAAATTTCCGGGCACGTTCTCTTCGCCCACTCTTGTATGGCACTTCTCAGCGCAAAGTTTGGCGCCATTCTCACTATTGACTCGTTCGCCTCCGCCAGCGGCTGCCCAGTCGCCGGACACGTCTTTCCACCTCTCTGAATCCAATCTTCCACGCTCGATCGCTCGTACGTTTGGCCAGTTCTCACCACCACCGGGTCTTTCAACAACTCAAGACTGACTGGACAAAAAAAAGTCGAGCTCGCGCCTAACTGTCTCGCGTAATCGTCTATCTCGTCCTCGTCGATTGCTTTCGGAGGAGTTTGTTCCTTCGAGGATTCCTCTGGTGGCTTTTTAATAAAATCATTCCTCTCCCCGCCTTCGTCGTCGTCTTCGTTTCGATGGTAGCTCGGATAAATCGCGTCCTCCACCGTCCTTCGCACCGATTCCTCCGCGACGACGACGACGAAAGGGTTCTGCCGATCTGCCAATTCAATCTCTTCTTCTTCTCCTCTTCCGGGTGCGACATCAGGCACCCCTCTCGAGTTGGACATCCGATAGTAATTATTAGAAAAAATAACGCACTGAAAAAGGAGAACTTATAACGCTCTCCTTTCTCTCGGTCTTTTTGTAGTGCTATTTAGGGTTGTGCAGCGTTACAAAACCACACGCGTTTTTGTTACTTTTTCGTCTCTCTCTTCTCTTCCAGCAGGCCTCACGGTCCCCACAAAATACACGGAAACGTGGAAAAAAAGCTGACACTCTCGCGACCATGAACAACGCGCGCGTTTCCAAAAGTTAAAAAATGAGGATTGTGAGAAAAATTAATACTTTCGTAAAAAAAAGTCGTCGTGTCGTCTGGCGTATTATATCGTATTGTATATCGTCATTTTCGCGCGCGCGAGTGTTAATGCTAAAATACATAATATCAAACGTTCATGGTTTGCGCGGGATCTCTATACTTTCTATATATTCTCTCGATTTCTTTGTTCACGTCTTCGCCGAGAGGCGGTTGGGTGTACGCTTCCAAATTTTCCTTCAATTGAGGCATGGTCGTCGCGCCGATGATGCTCGAACAGACGAAATCGCGGTCGCGAACGAAACGCAAGGATAAATCGGTCAACGTCGTGCCACTTTCGCGCGCTAAGGTTTGGTATTCCGTCAAGCAGTCTTTCAATCGCGGTTCGTTGAATCTCGCCATGTATCCAGGGAAGAGCGTAAATCGACTGTTTTTCGGCGGTTCTTTGGCGTTTAAATATTTCCCGGTTAACGCGCCGCCGGCTAACGGAGAATAGGCTAAGAAGCTGACGTTGTGATTCTTCGGCGAGCATGCTTCGTTTAAATCGGTTTCGAACGCGATTCGCTGGAGTAAATTGTACCCGTTTTGTATCGTTTGCATCTTCGGGCAGGATTCGTGTTTATATTTCGCCAACGCTCCAAACTCGCACACGCCAAACGCGGTTTCATTCGACGTTCCGAAGTATCTGACCTTCCCGCTTTTAATCAGTCTATACATGCACTCAGCTTGTTCTTCGAACGAAACGTCGTCGTCGCGTTCGCTCGTTCGTTCGTACGGCACGCCTCCGAATAGCGAAACGTATCTGTCCGGCCAATGTAACTGAAGGACGTCGATGAAATCCGTCTTCAGCCTCTCCAACGAACACTCGACCGACCTCTCCATCTGCTTCGCGGTTAATCTGTTCTCTTCGTTTGGGTTTCTTCCTTTCAAAGTCATTTGACTCCTCCCGGCCACTTTCGTCATCAAAACAATCTCCTCTCGCTTTTGATGTTTCAACCACGACCCGATGTACTCGTCTGTTTTGCCTTGCGTTTTCGGATCTGCTGGGACCGCGTACATTTCCGCCGTGTCTATAGAATTCACTCCGAATTCCTTCACCGCAAAATTGAGTTGCTCGTGCGCTTCATTCTCCGTGTTTTGATTCCCGAACGTCATCGTCCCGAGCGTGACGTCACATATCGAAACGTCGGTATCGCCTACTCGCTGATTTCTTTCCAATGCAGAGATGGTATCGGTTTTGCAACGTCTTTTGCTCCCTATTTTTCTCCTTCTTCTTTTGTCGGCGAAAGAAGAAGAAGAAGAGAACGAAGAGTAGCAGCACTGGTGACTTCTGGATGGCGTCGTCGTCGTCGACATGCGGCGATGTACTGTTTTTTATGTAGGATATTACATCGAGTACAGGAAGAAGAAACGAGAGGAAAAGAGGAAGTGTAGGGTTTTAAATGCACGTATTGCCAGGTTTTAGGGTGTAGACACGCGCTCCCGCCCCCACGAAGGGGTGGATGAAATCAATGCCTTTTATAAAGGCTTTAAATCTAAAAGGCAAGGGGGGTAATAGTAAGGCGGGAGGGGGGAGACTGCTTTTATTTTTTTGCGACATGGATCGATCGGGATCTGTGTTTTTTCTCGAGGAGTGTGATCCTTCCCTTTGTGTGTGTTAGTGTGTATTGATTTTATTACAGTTTTTCCCCACAACTCTCCTCTCGAGTTTTGTACTCCCCACACTTTCAAGCTCGAGCCGCGCGGTAAATGTCTAAAACCAAACTCATCCGCGCGGACTGGTCCTTCTCCGTCACCAGCGCCGCATCCGCGAACGCGATCGACCACTCGAAAGCGTTCAACCAAGAGGGCGCGTCGAGAGTCAACCTCAAGTTGGTGGTGTTGAAAAACAACGACGACTCATCATCATTTGTCGCCGACGAAAATGTCAGCGAAAATAATAACGGAAGAAAAAAAGAAGAAGCACATAAAAAAGAGATCATCGCGATGGAGCTGACGCTGCCGCAGTTTTACGAGTTCGCGAGAGATTTAGAGATCGCCAGGAAGAGTTTAGAGGAAAAAATGTAGCTAGCGCGCGATCGGATAGATTTAGTACACATAGTGTGATATAGCTTTTTGTTTTGTATATTATGTACCACGCACGTGAATTTATATTTTTTGGTGTTGTTGTTAGTTTTTCGAGCGCAACGAACGACAAACGCAAAGAAAAAGAAAACAAAAATTTCCACAAAACGTACTTCAGAGATATCAAACGCTTTACGCTTTACGTAATATAAGCTCACACATAAATATCACTACTCACAAAGAGTGGAACCCCGCGAGATAAGTGAGAGAAACCAAGAGCCTTCGTTGGCTTTTTATTAAACGGGAAGAAGAAAGCAAACGGCGCTTTTTTTTTATACGAGTACGTGCGGTAAAAATGTCGACGACGGCGGCGCTCACCGGTTTCGCCTTGGACGACCCGATACACGTTCTCTACGACAAACACAGCCGGTCGCAGCAACCGGAGAGCAAACGCGTGATTTCCGTGCTGCTGTGTTCGGTGATAAACGAGAAGAAGTTGAACCCGTCTCCGGTGAGCGTGTACGCGGCGACGATGGCGTCGTTGACGAGCGTGGCGAATGCCGGCGGCGTTTCTTCGGTGGCGGGCGAAGGCGAGAAGCAAACGACGCACGCCATGCTGACGATATTGGCGGTAGCGCTGGAACATTCCACTCCTACGGCGATTAAGAGTAAATTGGTTGAAACCGTGGACGTGTTGGTGAAAGTTGGGAGGGAGAATCAGGAGCATTCGGCGGCGTTGAGAGCGGTGATTAAATGTCTCGGATTCGCGTTGAGCGCGACGGCGAAGGCCAACGGGAAGGAAGAGTGGGAGAAGATGTTTGGGAAGCAAGGAGGAGAAGACGAGGAAAACAACAACAACAACAACAGCAATCAGTTAGGGAAAGCGTTTTCGGCGCTGTGTCACTTTTGCGTGGATTCGAGGCCGAAAGTGAGAAAATCGGCGCACGAAGCCGTGCAGGAAGTGCTCTCCGCGACGAAAGGCGCCAGAGTCGGGAAGGTATTTTTTCAAAAGACGTTCGGAGCGTTCGCGGTACAAAAATTGAAAGCACCCGGAGATGCCGCGGAGAAAGCGGCAAACATGAAAGGTGCGAAAGGCGCGAAGAAAGAGAAAGATGTCGCGATTGCAACCGCGACGGAGGCTCTCTACGTTTTAGGCGCTCTGAAAAACGCTCTGGCGAGCGTGGAGGAGCCGACGGCTTCGAAGATTGTCGATGCGACGATTGAGATGACGTCGTTGGGAGAACCGATGCTCGAAACTCAGGCGACGGAGACGCTCTTGGCGCTGTCTGTCTCTCCGAATCCAGGGTGCGATGCGAAGACGTTCATGAAGATTCTCGAGCCCGCCGCGAGGTTAGCGAGAGAAGCGTCGCAAACGCAACCGACAAAGTGCGTCACGTTAGCGCGGTTAATTGCTAACATTGCGACTCAAATGTACAGAAAAGATCCTGAAGAAGCCAGAAAAGCGTTACCATTTACGTTCGAAAGTTTGTTGAAGTTATTAAACGCCCCTCACGAAGGCGTCGCGATTGAGACGTGCGAAGCAATGAAGATGTTGATTCGAGAAACAGTAGATAGCGAAATGGCGAGGGACGGCGTGAAATACGTCGCGACGTTACGAGTGCAACAAAAAACAGGAGGGAGCAAGAAAAATAGCAGTTTAAAACCGCCACCAATGATTGGTGTCGCAAAATCGATAGAGTCTGCTTTAGGCATGCGTTACCGGGCGGCTTGGCCGTTCACCATACCGGTCGCAACGCAATGTTTCCAAAGACTAGGCGTCGCCGGCGGCGCTTTGTTGACTGGTTCCTTAGCGGCGCTCGGGGAAATGGGCGCTAATGCCGACGGATTACGGTGTAAAACACAAATAGAAACGTGCATTTCCACAGCGGCGGAATACATCGGAGCCGAAGCGTTGCTCGAACAACTCCCGTTGCGATTGGAGGAGTCCATTGATAAATCTTTAGAACGAAGAGGCGATGACGACGACGTCCAAGACGAAGAGGATATGGATATCGACGATGAATCCGATGGGTCCCGGCTATGGCTAGTACCGCTGTTGCGTAGATCTCTTACCGGTGCGAGAATGTCTTACTTTGGCGAGTTTGTGTTACCAGAAGCGTGTCGATTAGGCGGACGAGCTGCCAAGGCTCAACGCGAAAACAGACTATTCGAAGCGCAAAGGTGTCGCGCCGCAGAGTTGGCGTTGTGGTCGCTCTTGCCAGGCTTTGCAAACTTCCCAATCGACGCCGGGGAGAGTTTTCCAACGTTTGCGAAAGAATTAGGCCAGGCCCTGAGCGCAAGAGAAGATTTACGAGCGCCAATTTGTGAATGTTTGAGAAGATTATGTCGCCAGGCGTTAGCAGCCACAGGTGCAGACGATGAAGAAGGAGACGACGACATAAACTCTGATTTGAATGTTTCCGATCTCGACACGGAAAAAGAGGATAACGATAGTGAAGGAGAAGGTAAAGAGAAAGTCCCTGCGCATTTTACCGTGCAAATCGCCGAGGCGCAGTTGGAAACCGTCTCGAAATTTTCTAAGAATTACATGCCGATTCTCTTCAATTTGTTCGTTACATCGGAACCGCATGCGAGAGGAGAAATTTCATCCACCATCGGTGGCTTCGCGAAAATCGCAAGCAAGGAAACCGTGAACACCTTCTTCAAACAAGTGTTGAAAAAGTTGGTCGAAGCGGCTTCTTCGTCGTTGGTCGAAGAAGACGAGGGGGAGGACGAAGGAGGAGCTACCAAAAAGAAGAAGAAGAAAGCGTTTTCCAAGGAAGAACAGGAAGCAAGAGTGTTGAAAAAGTGCAGTTTCATCGATCTCGCGCACGCTTTAGTTCCTGGATTAGATATGGACGCGTTAGACGCGGCGTTCAAAATCGCCTCTTCAGCCGCGAACGAAAAAGAAGCGGCAAGTCAAAAGCGAGCGTATAAATTGCTCTCGGCGATTTGTGCGGCAAAGAAAGGCGCCTGGTTGGCAAAAAACAGCAAAGACGTAGAAACGTGCCTGATGGATGCGGGTGATGTGTGCGCGACTGCGGCGAGACGCCGTCGGTTAGAGGTTATCGGGTTCGTATTGCCGCACTTACAAAGCCACGCCGGAAACGAAGACGACGAAGATGATAACGACGACGCCATGAAGACGTTACTAGCGGAACTCATCCTCGCGACGAAAGAGCAAAATGCAAAGACACGCTTATTGGCATACCAGCTCTTAGTTGACATTCCAAGACGCATGGAGAAAGAAGCGAGCGAACGACAGGGTGCTATCGCTGATGGACAAGTTGGTAACCGCGCTGGCGTCGCGGCGTGGCTCGCGCAAAGCGACGATGGCGATAAAATCAAAAAGAAAAAGAACAAAAATAAGAATAGAAGCGGTGATGACGGCATGTCAGACGATGATGATGATGATGACCGCGATGTAATTTTGAGTGACGACGACGACGACGACGACGACGACGATGATGATAACGGCAATAACACCAACAACATGGCGATTGAAAAGTTGGAGCCCGTTCCAGATCTTATCGACGAAAGTTCACGCGCCATTCGAGGATTCTTCCTCACCGTGCTCGCCGGCGTCGTCGGTGCGACACCACAAATGCAGTCTGCATCAGTCGTCGCCTTGGCTCGTTTGCTTTATGAATTTTCCGCGAAACTGGTTGAAATCGTTCCCGAACTTCTCCCGGCGATTTACAAGTTGCTTAAAGGTCGCAACAGAGAAGTCGTGAAAGCCTCGCTGGGTTTCATCAAAGTCGTCGCCGTGCGTTTACCACAAAACGAACTCGCTTCGCACCTGCCAGAACTCCTTCCAGCTGTTTTGAAATGGTCCTCAGATTCTAAGAACAGGTTCAAGTTGAAAACGAAAGTTATTGTCGAAAGATGCGCAAAGCGATGCGGTTGGCGCGCAGTGGAAGACGCCATGCCGAAAGAGCACTTAGCATTGGCGTTACACATGAAAAAAGAAGAGACCAAATTAGAAACGAAGAAGAAAAAAGCTCGAGCAGAGGAAACGGCGAGTCGCGCGAGTGGTAAAACTGGTCGTAAAAGTCGCTGGAACGAGGAGGAAATCTTTGGGGACGAAAACGACGACAACAACAACCAACGCTCCGAGTTTGGTGGTTTCGGTCCTAAATCCCACCGCGGCAACAGTGGCGGTTCTGAAGGTGCATTTCGCAACGCGCGCGACGCGCACGCTTCGAGAGCGAGTGCCGGTGCACGACTTCCCGTCGGTGCCGAATTCGATTTACTCGATGATTCGAAAATGCGCAAACACCTACTCGCGCAAGGCGCGAAAACCGCGCAATACCGACGAAACGAGTTTGGCGATGCCGACGACGATGGCACGAAATACAGAACCGATAGGTCTACTGGGAAGCTCAAAATCGTCGAAGAAAACGATCGCAAGCGCGCGCGCGACGACGACGACGACGACGACGACGGCGCCACGCGACGCACCTTCGGCACTCGCAAATCCGGCAAAACCAAACGCACGATGGGGACGAACAAGTCCACCAAAACGAACAAAACCGCCAAAACCTCCGCCACGCACACCGGCGATCGATACAAAGCCAAAGGAGGTGGTGATGTTCGCAGAAAAGGCGAAAAGTTGCAGCCGTACGCGTACTGGCCTTTGGACGCTAAACTGCTCAATCGACGCAACTCCAAACGCGGCGAGGCGAGAGACACGCTCTCCGGCGTCGTTAAATCGAGCAAAGACAGCGGGATATTTCGAGGGAAGAAAGCTAGGAGAACAGAGTGATAAAAGAAAAGATCGTTTATTCATAGCATTGGAATTTGCACGTTTTTGTAACCGTAAAATTCACATTAGAACGATACAAGTAAAGCAAACGTAACGAGCGCTCTTTCGCGACATCCTCTCGCGTATCTTATCAACCTCCAATGCGAAGAACTCAATTCGCCACTTTTTAAAAAAACTTCCGCGCCTACTTCAAAGACGGAAAAGAAGAAACAGAAGACGCCAACGCGACGAGAGGAAAGATGCCTTCGTTCTCTCCGAGGACAGAACGCGCGCTCTCTCTCCTGCTCTTTCTGTGCTTCTCTCTTTTCTCTTCATCCGCGAACGCGCAAAATTCGCTCAGCGCGTCCCCCAGAAGAAGTAATCAACGCGCTTCTTCTTCTTCTTCTTCTTCTTCTTCCAGATCTTCCTCGTCTTCGTTAAACTACAATTCGAACGCGAATCCAACGCTCCAATACGAACCCAGATCTGGAATCATCACGTCGTCCCAGAACGATTTCGCAACCAGACCTGGCGAAGGGAGGCACCGATTGAATTCCAACTACAACCCCGACGGGATACGCACGAGAGGGGTGTGGGATGCAAAATCGAAAAAATTTTACGCGCAAGAAACGCTACCGGGACCGAAGAAGTTTAAAGAGGAGATTGAAACGTTGAAGATTGATAGAAAACCGAAAGATGTATTAGCACATCCGCAAGTGGAGAGGAAGTTTTGGCCGAAAGTTGTGCTCGGGAGGAGCGAGAGCGGCGCAACGAAACCCGTCGGGAAAGGGACGCCGAAAGGCGGCGGCAGAGGAGGAGGAGCAGGAGCTATAGGGGAAGATGGAGGATACGGAGAAGAAGAAGAACAGAATAGTCAGAGAAGAGAGAGGAGACAAATGGTGAGACCAAAAGAGCCAGAAAGAGGTGACGACAAAGCGATCCGCGCCGATCACACTTTCTACGCGGCGACGAATCAACAATCGAACGATCGGTTCGCGAAGATGTTACTGAGAGCTTTAAACGGAACTAAATACGTGCTACAGTGTCAGAAATCCGAAGCGAAGAAGAGCGAGATTCCGTCCCCGTGGCAGTTACTGACGGTGACTATGAGCAGAGCAGATGCACAGGCGCTGTTGCCGATATCGGCCGGGCAGTTGAAGAAGAGCATTTTTGGCAAGGTGACCGATGCAAGAGGCGAAGTGGGGGGATACTCGCGATTGTCCAATCGATTGAACGGGTATCCGAAACCGTTGGATTTTAATCGAGGTTGCGCCGTCGTCGGAAATTCTGGGATTTTGTTGAAACCTCCCGGACATAATAAGAAACCGCTCGGGCCTTTTATTGACGCGCACGGGTTTGTTTTGCGAATGAACATAGCCCCTACCGACGGCGAGTTTACCAAATTGGTCGGAAAAAAGACCTCCGTGCGATTGATCAACCATAAATGGGCTCGAGAATTTGAAGCGTTCGCGGAGAAACATTCGAACGTCTTAGCGGGCGATATCGCCACAAAAAATCGATTGCGACGAGATAGCAACGACGCAGCGTACGCGGTTCGAACTCGAGACGTTGAGGTGGCGAAAAAGTTCGCCAAAATTATCGGCGAAAAGAGAGCGCGGGTGTTCAACGCTCGATTCGTCGACATTTCCCGCATCGCGTTGGCTCAAGTTCGTGCGTGTAAAGAAATGCGCGATACCGGTAAGATGAAACCCCACGATACGGCTCCAGCACCTTCGGTTGGTTTCGCCGCCGTCATGGCGCTCTCCAAAATCTGCCCTCGATTGCGTCTCTTCGGTTTCGACGCGGGTAGTAAAAAGTCGTCCAAAAAAACCGCCGGCATCGACTACCCCTATCAATACTTTGAGGAATTCGACGCGACGGGCGTTCTCAACGTCGGCTCTGCCGCGCACGATTTCGACGTCGAAGCCGAAGCGCTGAGAGGATTAGAGAGAGAGAGCAACACGAGGATCCAAATCTGCGGCGTGGGTGGGAATAATTGCGACGAGCTCGTTTAAAAATGTCTCTCGCGTGTTCATAAAGTTTTAGCCTTTAGCGCTTTTGTTCAGAATAGCTTTTGTTTTAAGGTATTTGGACTAACCGGCATTTTACACACACGCGCATTTTTACATATCGAATAAACACATTCTTGTATTTAAAGACGAAAAACAACAACAACTTCGTCACATCATCGCGCGCAAAGACCATCGCTAATAATGCGTAAGAGCGCGTACGCGCGTACCAGCGGCGCGGCGAATAACAATCAGTCTTTGCAAAAAAACATCGCCGTCTCCGAATGCGACTACGACAACGAATCCAACCATTTTTCCAACGCGCATTCTTCCCACGGCGAACTCCGGTTCCTCTCAAAGGAAGAAAAAATTCGATTCGATCGAAACACGAGGAGGGCGCGAGTGACGTTAGTTCTGTGCACTTTATTTTTGTTCCTGTTGGCGTTCTCGCGACCGATTTACGGTCCGTATATAGATAGATTTGGGGAGGATGGGGATGCGAGTTTAATCGAAGTTGTGAAGGAGCACTTAACGAAACGCGCCGAGCGGCACGGATTGAATGCGCATTCATCGAGACATAATAAAGAGAGCACGTTTCACGCGAGATATAGAAGAATAGAGGAAGAGAGAAGAGCTCTGTTGGAGGAGCACGCGGCAGACGGGATGGACGAGACGGATGTGATGCGAAGATTGGAGGTATTGGAGGAGCGAGCCAAAAATTTGCTGAAAGAACATGCAAAGAAGCATGGGAAAAAGCATACTGGTAATAGTAATCACGAAAGCAGAGGGAAAGGTGCAGGTGGTGATGGTGGTGGCACCGAGTAGATAGAGTTGATGATGTTACTAAGTTATAGAAATGTAGTATAAATAAATAAGCGTAGTGGTAAAACTTTTAGTGTTGAATAAGTGGCGAGGCTTGAAAGCCGAAGCGCTGTCTTCGGTCCTGGACGGCTTGTTCCCATAAAGCTCGCATCTCTGCCAGAACACAACTCGCATCTTGGTAGGACTCAAACGGGCACAAAATGGTTGAACCTCGGATATCGTTGTGGTTCGCAAATGTCGAGCCTTTATTCTTGCTTCTGACTCCTTCTTTTACGACAGTTAATAACGAAGAGGTGAATCCAAAGTCGGGCTTTGTGACTTTATTTTCTTCCCGGAGAGAATCGCAAACGCCGACTTGGACGCACACAGTCTTTTTGTTCACAGAAGAGGAGATGTAGATGGAGGCAACTTCGTGCCATCGAAGGAAACGGGTCGCCGTCGGATTCGTATCGTACTGTTCGATCCAAACCAAGTGCGTGTCCGTGAGACATACGATGGCGTCTGAAACATGCGCAAGGACATAGAAAAGTTCAAACCTACCGAACGTAAACGGGGTCCTCTCGTTTACAGCGGTAGTCACCCGAGTGGATGTCTTTTCCTTCCTCGTCGTAGCATTTTTTTTCGTCGCGCTCTTCTCCTTCTTTTTCTTCATCTTGTTTTGATTGTTTTGACTTACTTTACTGCTTGATTGCAATTCTTCGATGTCGTACACAATCTTCTTTGCGGCAATTCTCAGCAAATCCGCACCTGCCGCCTGCTCTTCGTCATACGTTCGAACGATGCCATCGCCACGCAAAGCGAGAGGTTTTCGAGCTCGAGTGGCTTCCAGAGATCCCGCCGATTTTCCAATTATACCACCCACAGATATGGCTTGAGAAAGCCCACTAAATGCCGTCTCAACTAAACCAACTGCGCCTCCTAACGTTGAAGTGACGAGACCGGTAATACCTTTGATGCCGCCAAGCGCCGCTCCTCTCAAACCTTCTTGACGAAACCCTTTGACTGGTTTGTAAAACACTCCGGCAACCCCAGATAATGCACCCCCGACGAGATTAACGGTACCATCGACATACGCTTGACCAATATTCTTTACGCCCGCGGAGACTGATGTCGTCGCACCCCTTTCTCGGGAAGCGACGATGTTTTTTGACGCATCTCCTGATAGCTCCGCAAGCTTGTCCTGTGCTCTTCGCAGACCTACCGATACCGTACCTGCGTTATCGACAGATGCTAAAATTCTTCCAGATTGTATCGTGAACTGTCTGATAACGTGCGATTTCATCTTTTTCTTCAAGTCAGAGAGCTTGAGCGTTGCATTTGTCGGCAAGCTAAAAGGCGCAATCGCAATAGGTAATCGATCCAATCGTAAAAGATTGAGCGTCGCGCATATCATCATTGGCGCCTTCGTAGGACGAGATGCTGGTGCGGACGTGAGCGTTACGTACGCACGTATTCCATCCGATGATAACGTTCCGACGGATATAAGACGGTCAAGATTTGTAGATACCGTCGTTTGCTTCTTTGCTTTGGAATGATTTTTTTTCGCACCACTATTCTTCATTCTTGAATCCTTCAACAATGACATTTCAGAAGCGTCTCCGCCATCTTCCGCAAAAAGTCGTTGAATTCCAATTTCGTCGACATACTCTTTCAACGCCCACAACAAGGGCTCGTGAATGAGCACATTCAAACCACTCGGCGCCCAAACCATCCGCACTTCTGGAAAGCGATTAATATCTCCCGTTTCTCTCATTGAAAATGAAGCCGCGAGTAAGCAGCCCGCCGTCGCATCGTTGAACATTGTGACTGGATATAACGCATTCTCCAACATGTTATCAAGTTGCGCAGAGACGATTGCAAATTTTGCGTACAGACCTTTTCCGTTATCGCACTGGTTCCCAAACGATGCCTCGATACCATTTACCGTGAACAAACAAAGTTCTCGTCGCGAATCTACGAGGGATATCTGGATGCCATCAAAGATGGCACCGATGTGAAATTCTTGCGATGTTTTCGATATATTCTGAATGCGCTGGAAAGCCTTCAAATCTGCCTCAAAATCGTACGTTTTCCCTCTCTCTTTTCGCTTGTTGCGATTCACAAGCCTGGACATGAAGTGCCCCGTGATGATTGCTGCAGCTGCATCGGCATCACCAACGCTAAGAACAGCATCCTTAGAGTCCTCGTCTAAAATAGTAGGTTGCTTTGAAAAACGCGGTGATCCGTCGCTGTTCCGTTCTTGGCCATCTTGATCTATTTCTACTTTAAACTCTGTTAATCGCAGGGATATGCTTTCTTCTGCGCCGGTTTCGGCGCCGTCAAAGAAAATGCAAGAAAGTCGGTAACAAATTTCATACTTTCCAGAAGGATCGTCGCATATGAGTCCTTCAGCTAGAGTGATACTTCCAAGAGTGCCAAATTCTTCGCCAAAGGAAGAATCGCCGCCAGATGTTTTAGAATTTCTGATGCGAGCGTCACGAAAAGCACTACGCTCCGGGAGTTCAAAATACGACTCCTCGACATTTTCGTCGTCGCCACACGAGAGTCGAACGATCCTGACAGATTTCCCAACTTTGGGAAGCAATGATTCATCCAATGTCTTTTGATTTCCATTCGCAGCAGTGGTTTCTGTGCGACTGTTGGATAAACGAGGGCCGAGCCAATGTGAAGCGCTGCGTGGGAGGACCCTCACACCTTCTCCAAAATTTGATTCATCGTATAATGATGACACAACAGTTCCGGCGCCGCTATGCTTTGTGCGCATGGATGTGCTGCCCCCCACTTTTTTCATTGTCCTCATCAGCCCCACCGTCGGTGCTTTTTGCTTGTTTGCAATATTGTGTTGCTTCTGAACATTCACCTCTCCTCTCAGCAAAATTCGTGAGATATCTGCCGACATGCGAGTGTGATTTTCAATTCTGATGACACTCTCTGCTGAACGATCACTCTTAGCGGCCGAGCCAATGATAATTTGCGTGGATCCAGCAAACTGAGCTGTTTGCAGTCTTACACGAATAAGCGACGTTGACATATAAGAATCACCATCTTTGTTGGTCACAGATCTAGGGACTGCCAGAAGTTGTTCTCCAGATTCTTGCAAAAGATCCATGCGAACCTCAGCGTAGAGGGATTCATAAGAGCGCATATCTTTGCCAGCAGTGCCCGACGCATCGAAAAACATTAACCGCGCACGTTCATGTGAGCTTGATCCAGGTAACACCGGCGCCGCTCCAATCGGAATGGTCATCGTTGAGTTTTTGGACTGCACTTGCCGTTCATCCTCAGGGTTACAATCATTCTTCACGTGCATAATTAAAGGCATGTGTGAGATATTGACCAAAACGACTTCAGGAACAATTGATATTCGAATTGTTCGGCTCATCATTTGGTGAGACCACCAATTCTTACTTTGCGATCGAACAGGATGAAAATGTTCTGCCACGATTTTAATTCTGACCTCACCGTATGATTTCGTTCGCAAAGTAACCAAACTCGGAGCTTCACCTGGTCTGATCCCTCTACTCACGATGCATCGAATGCGTTTGTTTGCATCATCATTTTGGAGATCGTCCGTTTCCTCTGCAAGGAATAGACATTGCACCGGGGTGGAAATTTCAGCAACAAATGCTTTTTGAATATTCTTGAACATTTCATCCACGACTCCCACAGTAGCTCGCACCGCTGCGTCTACGTTCAGCTTTTGTTCTGCTCTCAGAGATACATTAACTTTTCCGGGATCCACCTCGAATAACTCACTATGTGTTTTCTTGATTACTTTGGATTTTCCAAACTTATTATCCGCCACCTCTTCGATCTTTGATAGTTTTAAGAGATTTGTTTCATCTTCTCGTTCGGTACATAATGAAATCGGGAAAGGACAAGCGTTATGAATGACCACGTCGGCGCGAATGTCGACGAACATTGCGCTGATGTTTGATGGTGAGTATTCCTCTTGTTCATAACCTACCGCGCGTCTTACATTTTTCGCGACGTCTCCAGCAATACTGGACACAGTTCTATTCTCAGTATCTCTTGAGATGGCATTCCCAACCTTCTTCAGAGAACCCGAGTATTTTGAGGCAGTTACGAGTAGTTTCGCTTCTAATCTGCGCTCTTGTGCATCTGCCTTTTCCTCACGATTTTTCAATACTACACAACCACGGGTGACTCCATCTGCGAATACTGAAATTGGCATCGGGTCACTCATATCCCATCTTTCGCCTTGCTTTTGCCCACCGCTCGATCTCAAACCATATGCGCAGCTGATTTCTTGCCTCGGGTCGACGCTTTCCGAAATAAATACTTCTTCCCCTGGCTTCATAATCCCATAAACGCATGCTCTCTTATCGCAATAAACTACATACTTCGCTTCGCAAGGGAGCGAATTTCTCAAGACCAGCGGGACCCGAAGCACCACCTGGATATTCTGAGAGAGCGCTCTCTTGTTGTTCTGATCTCCGCGTTTTTGTTTCTCAAGATAAACAAGATAGAATTTATTATCAGCTGTACTTATCACGTCCGGCTCACAATATTCATCGTCTTCTGCCGAAAAAAAGTCCTCGTTATCATTTTTTTTGGCGATCGATTTCCAGCGCTCGCGAAGCGATGAACACAAAATATCACAGGCCTTCATCCTGTCCGTGCAAATTTCATCATTTTCATAATTCAATACGTTTTTAATGCCTTCTTTCTCTTTACTTACAGGAACAAATCGAAGCGCATGCTGCTCTTTGTTCTCAAAACCTACTGGAATGCACGCTGATCCACCACGTTGTGGCACTTCGATAGACCATGAACTCCCTTTCCCCGCTTTAGAATCATCCTGCATCATTGCATAACGTTCTTTCACACTTCTATTACGGTTCATTCTTGGTGTCAACAGTAGACTCGTCTGGGAGTTAATCCCATCTCGTCCATCTCCGGTTGCGCTCGCACTTGAGGCACCTCCTTCTCTCCAAGAGCTATTGCGCGATACATGTGCCTCATCGAGTTCCACCACAGGAGCAATTTTGCGTCTCCACCTTCTCCGTCGAGTACTCGCGAATCTCCGCTTCCAATTTTTTGCATTTTTGAATTCAGTTGGTGGCCATGTGGTCACCCAATAGGCATCATAAGCCCAGCCACCCGTGTTACTCACGGTGCAATTTCCAGGAGGTCTGTCGATTTCCCAGTCACTGATCCAATGGTAACCTTTCGGTAGTAACAAACTTTCCACTTCAGGGAAATGATTCGTGGAGTTTGATCCGTCAATATTGAGCGAATATCGAGCCGTAAAACATGCGTCAAGGATATCATGCGGTGATTTCCAACCAAAAGGTGGGAAGTGGCGCTCAGATTCCCATACGTATCGATATGTCGGATCGTTTGGATCATACTCCTCACACTTTAGACCGTTTCTCTCTTCTTCTGAAGCCGATGCGAGCTTTTCATGAGGGTGTGAGCCTAGCGTTCCTCCCTCGACTTTGGTGGGATTCTGCACATTATCCTTCAATTTCACCAATGTAAGCGAGAAAACTTCCGATGTTTCATTGACGAAGGCTGCCGGAGACATTAGTATACCCAACCTCGGATCTACCGTAACTACATCATGTCCAACGTCTTGATCTTTACGCTCGAAAAAATCTGTGCCGCTAGCAGTTATCGCCGCATAGGGGCCATTCTTCGAAAAGGCAATAAGTGTGTCCTCAGGATCCACCTCTTCAGTTTTTTGGTTCTTCAACGCGTTGATGTCATTCGTAGACAACTTTGATATTTTCAAATTGGGCGAGACGTCAGCGAGTTTCACCCGCATTCGTCCAGAGAGAAAATTTAACTCGAAGTTCTTTGTCAACGCCTGGAATTTGGAAGCTTCTTTAGTTTGAACCTCCAATGGTTCTCCAGAACGCGCACGTTTCGAGGTATGGCGAATCGTCCAACCACCAGATGCAACAGAGCCAGCATTATATATGGTCGGAACTTGTGATTCAGAATCACTTTTTGTAGCGTATTTTTTCTCCGTCCCTTGAGGTTTCCAAATCGGGCCAGGACCAATAGTATGTATTTCTCGAGCAAAATCTTCTCTAACGCAACAGAAGCTCTTTTTTGAGGGCTGCTTTTGCTCCTTTGATTTACTGTTATTAGCCGTAACAACACGCCCTAATGCAACGTATCCTTCTGGAGCAATAGGCGCCCAGAAGCTTACGGAGTTTTTCTTTTCATCCTTCCAAAGTAGTTCGTATCCAACAGGATGTGCGAACGGTGCTCCCGCACGAGGTATTTTACTCGTGACGTGATCATCGATTATCATACGTGCAAGATATCCGCCTGCACTTGGTGCACTGAATCCTGGAACGACTATACAGCCGAATGGAATCTCAACAATACTTTCCTCTTCAGTAGGACCATCTATACTTCTTTCGTTTGAGGCTATTTTGGCCACGGGAATCCACGCCGAGCATTCATACTTTGCTCCCGTGCCTTTCGACCACCACAAAAGCTTGAACTCGTATGTTTTCGTGATATTGCAGTAATCGTCCGAAAACAATAAATCGGTGCTCTTCATTCTTGTTGACACACTTTCGGAGCGTTCAATTGAATCTCCATAATGGTCCATGATGCGATGTGAGTCTACGTTATCTTCCTGAGTGAAATTTTTCAATTCTTCAAATTCGTCATCGTCAAAGTCTGCTATCGTTCCTTCGTAGCTACTGCTTGTATCTGATCTGCCACTGTCGCTATCTGCGTAGTCCCGCGGCGCGCTCACCGCAGACGATGTTGATAACATCCGTTTAAGTATTGTGTTACACGTTCCTGCATTCTTTGCCGAATCGAGGCGACCATGCCTATTAATGTGTATCGGAACCTTCACACTAATGTTGTGGAATATGGATGCTCGTATCAAAATACGAACTTTCGTGGGAATACCTTTTTCATCATGAAGATCAATCCAAACGGGGTTTTCCTTACCGATCAAGAGCGCCAAATTCTGTGTAACAAATCCTTCCGCAGAGAAGCGGGCTTTGGGATCCTCAACAAAATCGTGCGTTGAACACGGTCGTTCAAGATCCACTCTCAAACTGGAATTCTGAAAATCACGCGATCTCGTAGCTGGATGGGGCACGTCCATGGTCATATAACCTGATTTAGCATTTAAAGGGAGAGATACGCGCGAGTCCTCGCCAAAAGCAGCTAATCGCGTGTGAACTTCGTTTTGGAAAGAAGTTTTTTTGCGCGATATAGCCGCGGATCGTAGATTAGCCAAACCTGAATTTGATTTCAGGATGCACGAAATCCTCGAGTAAGTGTCGGGAACACCGGAGGAACGGTTCACATCGTTTCTCATTGATTCCATGGGGTCATCGAGATCAATGATTTCAATCATCATCTTTGCAGTATGGAATTCAAGAGGAGGAGCAATCCGGACGTCCGCGGTGTTTGTATCAACCACTTTTTGCCTCGCCTCACTTGTTTCTTTCCTTATACAAAAATTCATATCAAAATTGCCATGCGGAGGAACGATTCGAACATCTTCCTCCTTCCCGCGTTGCAAACTCTTTCTAGAAACTGTATATAACGTCCGTCCAGTATCATTTTTCATGCGTATGACTTCGCTTTCGACGTCTTCATTAAACGAGGACAAAGTTGCGTGCGTAGTCAAGCCGGTATTCGAGAAGCAACGAAGAACAGAATCCCTGGATTTACTGAGTTCTTGCATTCGCTTGATCAACATCCCTTTCTCTCCCCAAGATTCAGAAAGCGCGGAGCCTTGATCAGGAAAAAGTTCTTTTGTGGCAATCTCCAATTCGCTCATGACGCGTGATGTACCTGAAGGAATAGCTTCGTCGTCCGGGTAGGCAATGGACGATTGATCATCGAGTTGATTCTCCCCATCTGCCTCCGCATCGAAGTTAGCTCGCTTCCTCATGATCTCTTTCTTCGTCTCCACTGCAATTGAAACCATATCACGAGCAAAATCTGTAGTTAAAGTAACATATAATTTAGTTGCTTGTACCGAAGCATAGTTTCCAGTATTGAAGCAGCGTTCCCCGTGTTTGATTGGAACAAGATTTGCTCCAAATACCCATTGCGGAGATACGAGTGGTTCCCACGCGTACTTGCGCCAATTTAAGTGCGCAGCACCTAACGATGCATCAATACCAACGGAAACAACGTCTCCAATTACAAAATTAGCCACAAGTTCGGTTCGCATGAGTGATATTGCGAATACTGGTACATTTTGATGCATTATACTCGCGTTCTCCTGATACGAAGAATCGTCTTCAACGTCAACTGATGCATCCTCATTCGCATCTGCATCGTTTGCGACAATTCTCTGCGGCGCAGCAACGGTTAGAGTAACGAGACCTAATGAAGCCGAAAGCTTTACGATTGGTTTTGGCTTTTCGTATGCAAAGGAATTAATACTGGATCCTTCGTCGCAAAAATCTAAAGTTGATATCGACGGTAGTACAAAAAGCGTGGGACCTTTGTAAATGTCATTCGGCATTTCGGCTTCAGATAAACAGAATGTACCGAAACCACCAGGTACACGCCACATACACATTTCGCTCGTACCAGACTTACCACCATTAATGATAAGTAGCGAAGAGTCTTTCGTTAATGCGGTGACATCCATAGGTGATACAGCTTCACAGTGGGTTCTGCTCAGACACCGCACCGAATCCAGAGGTGGTTTTACATTAGCTGATGAAGTGCTCACTAATCCGCAGCTTACGTAGTCTTCGGATGGAGAAACTGGCCGCCAAAAGGCTGCTTGGAGCTGCTTTTTCGTGCTCTGGAAAACAAGTTCAAAATCAATTGGTTTCACGCACACGTACTCGAGGTCCTCAACACAACGCGTCATGGATGGATGTGCAACGCCATCGACTACGACATCCCCAAGCGATGCAAACCCAGGCGGGGGTAGCGGTCTGAACCCTGTTAACATCTCCCCAGCGTTCCACACCTTCTCAAATTCCACCGCTGTAACAACACATAGTTTCATATCTCCTATATTATCTTCATAATCTTCACCTTCCACAGTCATGGCTTTATTGTGGGCAATTTCTTTCTTTAAGTGACGGCGACGGCGTTTCTGTTCAAGTTTTCGTGCTTGAATTTTCTCTGCGGTTTCGATAGCGAGCCCGAGCGGTGTACGAATGTCGACGAATGATGGAGGTGGGTCTATGAATGCATTCGGTGCTAATGCTTTACCTACTGAACTTACCAGGTGTATCCCAGTCGGGGTATCTATGGACCAGACGTGGACCAGATTACCACTCTTCCCATTACCATGATTGTCCCCCCTCTTATGCACGGCTTTTTCATCATCTAGATTCAAAACTTTACTCTGACCGCGTCGCTGCAAATTATTTACATCGTTTTTGAGCTTATCAAGTTTATCGTTCTCTTCGTCAGACATGGAAAATAATCTTGAAAGTGCTCCCGTAGATTCACAAAGCAAGCTTTCTCTGACGCAGCGCACGCAGCTTGGGTCTGGCTCTCCGTCTTCTTCATAAGCTGCAATTAAACCAAGCGCCCTGTAACCCTTTCTAGCAATTGGCTGCCAGAGCACTAAATTAGAGCTAGAAGATGCATCGGACTTCTTGGGCGGGTTTACGCGCTTAAATCCACTTGGCGGGGAACAGTAGGTTATCGAGTCTCGAATGGATGTTGCCGATCGTGACGGAGAATCAGGGCCAAAGTTTGGGACATCTCCCAACGAGCAATATCCCATAACTGGTCGCGGACGCCAAAATGAAAAGGATGTGCTCTTTGCACCAGTTGCTGCTACAGCCAACGCACTCTCTCGTGCGGTTAAATCTCCGGTGCTGAAGAAATCAGCTGCAGATGCGCCAAAGTCCGCATCGTATCCCGAACCCTCGAATGACGAATATACAAGTGCAAAATGATTACATGGCAACAACGGTTGGGTTGCTACTATTGAACTCACGCGTTGCGCCAGTCGAATCACTCTACCTGCTGCAGCTGGAGAAACCTCGACTCCAATTGGCGATATCATGACGTTAATGGATGTTTCTCTTCTTGGCGCGTAATTTTCGAGTAAGTTGTCACTCCTCTCAGTCTCCTCACCGTACACATCACTTTCTAATGTTGCCGTGATTTTGCAAGGCTCAACCAACGGATTCAACCTCGCACTGTCCGGGAACGAGACACACATGTGCTCAAGTTCGAACGAGCTTTCTATGTTGCTCCCAATAATGTTGACTTTTGAGTGCACGCTGAAAGATGCGCACAACCCATCATCTGGGTTGCGGGAGGGGAAAACTGCAAAATCGATCGAATGCAACCTCAGAACACATTTTAAAGCAGCTTTCTTTCGCTGCTTATCGACAACTTTTAAGATGGCTTCTTTCTGAACTTCCAAGAGAACGTCGCCAAGTTTGTCTCTACCTTTGAGCCCAATTACTGCTCTAGCTCCTTCGATGCGTTTTTTAGCAGAGATGGAGTAACCTGGCTTATTTCGCAATTCTCGGAGGACTGCAACAATCGTTTTAACTCTTCCGCGCCAGGAATTCATCAAGTACTTCATCTCATTTTCAGTCGAACGCCAATTGCGGGATTCTTCGAGGTCGTTCTTTGGGAATGAATCTCCATCCTTCTTTGTGAGATCACTACGCTGTCCGCGAATCAAGTTATTTTTCTCGAGCATCATCTCTTGGCGGCTTAAGAACTGAACTGACCCTGGATCATAACTATACGATCCCCCCGACGCCATCCGAATACACAAATCGAATGTTTCCTTGTCGGGACATACGATGCGACAATTTTTAATGATCAATCTGCGCTTCGGACCAATTACAACGCGGGGCGCGAATTGAAGCTCTCTTTCAGCTAAGTGCACTGCCCGATCGCCGGACTTGGAGTTTTTTGCATTAGCGCCCTCTCTCGCCGTTTTCTCACGATCATCCTTTTTCAACAGAGTATGCTGAAAGTAAATTAAATCGGAATAATCAAGATCGATAGTATGACCGCAACCATCTAAGATGTATTCCTGTACACCAGTTCTAGAAGTCGGAAAGTCCGCTAAAACTCTCTTCGTGCGACTTAATGTAATATTTTCTCTTAATTTGAACGTTTGATTTTCGTCCGTAAAAATTACATCTTGTGGAAGAATATTTTCGCCGGCGCCGAGTTTGGGCTGAAAGACTCGCGCAGCTTCGAGCAAGGAATCGACGGATGCTGTCACTGCCACGCGACCACACTGGCAGTTGATCTCAGAGATATCGCTAGTTGTGACTTGCTCGAAGCTCAAGAACATAGACTGCAAATATTCAGGCTCTTCCTGCTCTCGAGAGACGGTTCGAAGTTCCTCATCGCCTCCTGAAGAAGCTTTTACCTCTTTTGAAGACTTTTCCTCTTGTACTTTTACAATAACTTCATCGCAGAACCCTGCTCGTATCAAATCAATCTTATAACCCTTAAATCTGCAATCTCTCGCGTAAACACCATCGATTCCAACTACCAATTCACTTCGTAATGCATTTCCTGGATTTGACACATTTGCAACCGAAATGCCTCGAATTCCAGCCTCAACAATTTGCGTGACTCTTCCCTTCCCAGCAAAGATACCAATTTGAATGTGATCAATTCGCGCCTGGAAACATTGGTGATTCAAAAAATCCTTCTTCGGTGGAGGCGGTGCCAATGGATACTTAGCTGGAGTCAAATAGCAGTAAGCAAACGGAGTTTGTGTATACGCCATCGTCGATGTTTGTGTGTATCCTTTAAGAATTGTATTCAAAGTTGCCACGTCAGAAGCCGAAATATCAAAAGTGAGGACATCGTTTTCAGGCAACTGAACATTTATATCTAAGCTCGGAGCGTTTGATAATTGTCTTCGCGCATCCAATCGATTCCAGCAAATTGCTTTCAAAGCCACTGGTGCATCCGATCTTTTGATGTGTGGACCAGAGGCACGTAGTAATGGAGATGAGCGGTTCTTCTTTGCTTTAAACGTTGAATCAGCTTTACATGTAAGCGATAATCCGTGTATAAAGACTTCGAACTTGGCCCAATGCGCTCGATTCGCATCAATCGTAAATGATGTGGAGACATCGATTCCTTTGAACGGCTCACTCACATTTTTATCAACAACGCCGACGCATAGAGAAAGCGATGGCGCAAACTCATCTCGAACACTACCTGGTAATACCACGCGAGCACCCATTACATTAGCCATAATCTTAACTTTCTTCGTCACGAAGCCAGGACGCGGTAAAACGAATGGTGGCAAGTTTGGTAGAAAGTGTGGCGGCGATAAAGTCTTGAAAATCGGCAACAAGCAGTTTGCTATGTTAATTATGCAATTTTGATTTGCAAGCACTCGAATAGGAGCAACTTTTGCCTCGAGCTCAATATCTATGTCATCCTCATGCTCATGAGGCAGCCACGTTTGACGACGAACCCATAGAAATGGAATGTTACGAATTCTCTTACGCGCTGATTTTTCCTCCTCCAAGAAAAATGTCGAAAAGTCGCTTGCGGCGTTATCTTTCGCTATCAGATCGCGATTGGCGTGACCAGAAGGAATCGTGGGGTCAGATAACGACAAATTTTCGCACAAAATTTCCAAATCTTTCGTACCTTGCTTACCTCCTCCCCATCCTTGTTTGCCAACAGGTTTGGCGCGAATATGCAGACGAGAATGAAAATGAGATACCGTAGCCTCTAATATTGGTTGTCGCCGAGTATCAACAGCCAATACTGATTTCTTCGGATCGTCGTAAAGTTTAGCAACTAACGAGTCACCATGAAATGTGAAATTGAGCTTGATCTTATGCGCGAGTTTACTCGGATCCATCAGTTTCACGTTTCGCAGCTTTTCTCTCATATTTTCCCATTCTTCACGGGAAGGTGCAAAGATGGAATCGTCATATCTCGAAGGCCAACCCTTTCCAACTGACGCGGGGCTTCTAAAGAGAAATCGGAAGCTGGTAAATGCCGCAATTGGCTCTCTGGCGACGTGAGTTTCGATTGAGCTGACAGCCATTCGTAAATCAGCAGCCTGTTTTCCATATTCAGGATGCGGCGGTAAAAACGCCTCGAGGCTGAAACCAACGCATGACTTCTTCATTGCATCAGTTTTGTACCTCAGGTACTTCGTTGAAAGCTCATCTCTCAGAGGTTCTTCTATGAATACCGCGTCATGGTCCCTACCAATGCCTTCGATGGTCCAACAGTCCTTAATTGCAACTCTTCGGAGCCCAGCACCCAATGTCACGCTACCTTTTGTGGCATCGCAACTCACCGTCAGTCCAGTAACTTTGACGTTCGCCATAGGTCGCTCCTGGAAGCAATCAACGACGTACTTGATCTTTTCATCTTCAGCCAATTCATCGATAAAATAACTCTTCGACATATCGCTGACGTATAAATCAGTCTCGTGATTGTGATGTCTCAAAGGAGCAGCTAGATGAAAACCAAACAAACCCATAGAGAACGTCACAGAAGCACTCTTTGTTTTGTGCTCGTCAACTTTTAGAACTTGCCGGACTTCTTCATGAAACGGCAACAGCCTCGCTTCCATGTTCAATCTAGCTTTCATAACATCACAGATGTCTTTCGACCCAAATCTGAACACGAAACCATTTGGATGATCGCACATCTTTTCAAAGTTTGACTCGATGGAGCGATCGAGCAAAGCTTCGCCAACGATCAAAGTACGGTCATATTCCGAATATTCTCCATTTACGTCATTTTTGTCGTTCATCTTCCTGATGATCTCGTCTCCGTCGATTGAAACTTCTAATTTTACTTTTATTGTTTTTCTTTTTTCGTCGATAGACAGAACACAAACTTCAACTTTTTCTTGAGTGCGGGTCAGAGGGTTCCCAGCTCCTCGCGTTCCTGGCATTTTTAAGACTATTGGTTCCAAGTGATGGACGGAGCCCGCTGGTTTATCAACGATAGAAAGCGTCCCCTCTCGAACAAAGACATCACACGACTCCCAATATGGTGGTTCACCAAACAAATCAGCCGGTACGAGTCGTTCACAGTTAAAGACATCAATATCTCGAGTGAAAATATCATCGGAATCTTTTCGCCACGACAGCATGGAAGAAGGCAAACTCGAAGAAAAGGTAATTTTCTTACTGTCCTCAACACTCTCTAGGACTTTATCGGATTGTGAAGATGCAATGTCGTTACGTTGTTTCTTTTGCTCTTTCATTCTTTTTGCTTCATCTGCAATTTTTTTAGCCGATTCCGTGAACTGCGTGGCCACGCGCAAGGCCATGTTTATACGTTCTGGCGATACAGATAATTGTATAGATGGCAGATTGACGTCAATTACGACGGGGGAATACTTCAGCGCCTCTCGAGGAGATAACACGTAATGTGACGCGAGAATAGTGCACTGAACACGAGATAGTAGAGGAGTCTCGACTCTATTATTTTCTCCAGCTTCCTCGAGAAGCTGCCACGACTTGTTACATTTCCACGCGAAATTGTCTGCAAAACCAATTGAACAGTCCAAAAGCTTACCTTCAATCGTTCTCTTTCGCCAACTTTTGCGAGCATTCGCATCTTGTTCCTGAACATGTGCATTCTGGGCGCTTTTAAGTGTTCGCGCCGTGAGAGGACCAAACCTTGCGATAAGGGTTGTCCCCTTCTTCTTCCTATTTTTTCGCTGGGATGGAACCGCCAGATGGACTTTACCGACAAATATTGCTACTCCAATCTTTGGCAAGCTCAAACCAACGTGAGAGGACGCTCCAGAACCCGCTTCTATAGAACCACGCGGAATTACGTCTAACTCAGGAGTGATTTGCGTGGAAGTCTCGAGACGAGATTGCGTAAAACCAACCTTCATGCGCTTGGTGAAAACGTCGACGATGCGATCAATTGGTCCACGTAGAATTGTGATGAACATAGGTGATAAGACCAGAGCACAGTAGCCAACTTTCTTTTCTACTTCTGTATTTGATTCGAACATCTTAGTAGAAATTGAAGAATCAGCAAGAACCACACTACTACTTTCCGATGATATGGATAGCTCGGTATTTTTGTTCATCATCTTGCATTTTTTCGAAGCCGCGAAAGATACCGCTTTACGTACATGACTCCCGCTGAAGCATCTTGGCCGACCATTCGAGATGGTATCTTCCGCATCGTTCAAATCTGCATTGAACATTTTGGCGAGTTCAATTGGAAGCGAGAAAGTAGCCGTTCCACGATTCGAATGCGAGAGATCATCATCTGTTTCCTCTTCACCAAGCGCCAGTAAATCGCCCTCTGGCGCAGAGAAACGAATAGCATCTACAGTTGACCGAACGTCTATCGCATCTTTCACGAAGGAAGTTCCCATCATTTTCGCTCCTATCAAGACATTCTTGATCGAAACGCTAAATAATTCAGATTCTTTAATTGGTACTTCAGCGAGCGACGAAAAAGAAGAAGACGAAGATGGTGCCAAACTGTCCGAGAAAGCATCGTCGTGGTCGTTTCGCTCACTCGAAGAGGTGTCGAGAATTTTCATCGAAATTTCTTCAAAAGCGATGCACGTCGCAAACATCGGAATCTTACTCTTCTTTTCAAAACTCTGCATCTCGCTTTTCTGTTTCTCCGCATATTCCTGCCTCGATTTCATATCAAAAGTGTCTCCAACTTCGTCCCAGTCGATTTGCGACTCATCGTCTGAAGTAGCACCATCGCGATAATCATACTCCGTCGGAGCGGTTCTCGACGATTTTTGCGGTGTTGCAAAGAGATGCTTAACCGGCGTTGCAGCGTTCCTCTTCCGAATTGCTCTGATTTGTCTCTTCAAGTTTTCTTCGTCTTCTTCGGCGCGAATGCGAGCTTCTTCGATTTCACGTTTTTTGATTGCTTCCATTTCAGCTCTCTCATCTTGTTTCTTCCCGATATTCGTGACGAACCGTTTCGCCGCACCGAGGGGTCTAATCCCTACATTCTTAATGACTTTTACTCCCACGAGTAAACCTTTACCAGCAACGCCAGCAACACCCTTTACAATCTTTATAGGTATTGGCCCCCCTCCGCGTCGAGCAGCTTCACGTCGAAACGCGCGTTCACAACCACCATTTTTCCTCCATTCTAAGTGTGCGAGCTGTCTAAAAAAAGCTATCGTGCGAGCGTTTGCAATCTCACTTTCCAGTTCATCGAGCTTTCGTATCTTTCCAAACGGTTTCTTCATCGGCCAGTTTGAATTTTGCTTCGAAGACGGTGGTGGCGGCGCGGACTTAAGGAGAATCTCATCTACATAAACCTTAACGTACGCTTTCCTTTGTTCGTGTAAAGTTTTGAGAGCTTTCGAGTTGAGGCTGAAGCCTAATCCGAGTCGTTCTCGGCGTTCTCGGTTTTCTTCTATGGTTGCCTCGCACGCGTATTGCCACCAAGACTGAGCATTTCTATTCGTTCTCCTCTCATTGGTTCCTTCGGACGATTTCTCTCCTGCTTTTTCTGAACCATCAAATACTGGAACACCCGGTCGTAGGTGTTCAAACCGTCTATTGTGCATGCTCTTTTTCAATATTTGCGTCGCCCAATAGGCCAAACTTGCGGCACCAGCAGAAACATTCGCGCTGGTCTTTGGAATATTAAGAGTTAATCCGTGCAACGCAGAAGCCGTCCCGGATTCAATGGCTTCCATTCCGGCTCGTTCGTACCTCGCGGTTGCTCCGAATGGTTCGATGACGCGGTTTCGCTTTTTTGACTTTGCACACGCTTCCATAATCTTGCAAAATCTGATCGGGTCTTCGTGTGGTTTCAGATCTCGATTATTGACTTTGTCGAGAAGATGCACAGAGTTCAAATCGCAATACACCGCCGCATTATTGATTTCTAATTTTTTTCGGAGCGTTTCCTTGAATGCATCGACAACAAAAGCTCTCGAATCACCGAGAACATTAGTCGATTCTAAAGTGATACTTTCAAGAGAAGCTCCAACAGCAAATTTTGGCATATTTTCGTCGCCTTCTCCTTCGAAGCGGAAGTGTATATTCTTCACCGTGACTACGGCGTTTGCGAGAACAACATCCAAGAGCGCTCCGAAACCAACCGGTTTCTTCTTCTTTTTACTCTTTTTCTCATAACTATTTCGATCATCATTCTTTCTCTTCCTAATAGACGACATCGCATCGGTATCATTCTCGGGAGTTCGCAACGGAGGTCGATATTCTGGCGTCGCGAACATTTCCTCGCGTCTTTTGGTATCCGGCGAAGAGAACAGTTCTCGTTTCGAAGCCGGTGCCAAATCTCCTCCTCCTCCTCCTCCTCCTCGTTTCGAATCCCTAAACTCTTCGTCCTCCTCGCTATCATCGAAAGAAGAAACAGACGAGACGTCGTCTTCGTCGTCTTCGTCTTCATCTTCGTCCTCCCAGTCTTTTTCTTCTTTTGTGATATCGCCCCAAAATTTTTGCCACAACTCCTCCGCGCCCGGCGTCGGATCTCCTCTCAACCAACTCCGTTCCAAACTCTCCGCCATTCTCCGTTTCTTCGCGTTCATCTGTCTCCTCTTCTTCTCTTTCTTTTCTTCCAACACTCGTTTCATCTTGTTCCATTCGTGTTCGGACATTTCTTTCTTCCCGCCCTCGCTCTCGTCCTCCGAATTCTCGTCATCCTCTTCTCGAAATTCGCACAGCACGTGCAACCGATCAAAAACCACCTCTACCGGCTTCCTCCCCAACTCTCTCCACGGAACTTTAATCCTCAACTCCCCGACGTATCCAGCTTTCACTTTCAAGTTTGTATTTACCGCGGATATCCCTTTCAACGCGGTCGATTTCACTCGCACGTTTTTCAAAGCGACCTCTCCGTTGAGCAAAGACAGTTTCAAATTTGTTTTGTCCAATCCGTGCAAACGGTCCCCGAGAACGCGGTTCAACGCTTTCGCGATTTGACCTTCGAGCACCATTTACGAGTGATTAAAGTAATCTCTCTCTCCCGCGCGTGGTGCGCGGTGGGTGGTATTAATAAATACGCGCGTTTATTGCGCCGATCTGGCTTTTATAATATGCGATGATGTTCACGAGAGATATTTTTATTGCGATGCGGACATCATCTCTCGCGAACAGCCATATTACATATGTGATCAACGAACGACGTCCCGACGCACAAAACAGAGAGAGAGAGAGAATTTCAAAAAAACAAAAAACAAAACACAACAAACACGTCAAAAAACTTTATATTCTTCTTTCCGGCATCACACGCATCGAAGAGAAGAATACACACCACGTACTCAAACATGTTACCACCACCAAACCCGATCGGCGTCGTAGGAGGAGGTTTTTTCACTCCACCGAACCATCTCTCGAGGATGAGAAGGAATGGAAGCGATAAGAATAATAATAACAAGAACAAGAACAACAACAAGCGCGGCGGCGATTCGTCCGCGCGGAGAGAAGTCATAAAATCGGATTCGAATTCCTCGAGGCAACCGAATAACAAACCGACGAATTCGAATTCGAACTCGTCCGCTTCTTCTTCTTCTTCGTCCTCTTCTTCTTCTTCTTCCGAGGCGACGAAAAGCAGCGGTGGATCTTCTTCCGGTGGCGGCGCGTCGTGGAAAGAGAAGCTCACCGGTTGGTCTACCGCCGCCTCCTCTTGGTCCGCGAAAACGTTAGAAGGCGGTTCGAATTCGCTCTCCAAGGCGCTAACGGACTTTAACAAGCAGTTTAAACCGCAGATGGAAGTGGCGGTGGATTTTGTTGGCCCGACGTGGGACCGCGCGGTGGAAATCGCGAAGCCAGTGACGGGACCGCTGAGAGAGGCGTGGTTAGGTTTGAGTCCGCAAACGAGAGCGTTCGTGAAACCGGCGGCGACCGGGACGGCGGTGGCGCACGTTATTCTCGGGTTCCCGAGTCGAAGGTACGCGAGAAAGTTGGAGAGGAAAATTACGGAGATGGAAAAGGAACGGGTGCAACTGATGGTGGATGATTTTTCGTTGGAGAAGGAAGTGTTGACGCTGAGCGCGGAGAATAGGCGGTTGGAGAAGCGAGTTTTGCGAAGCGAGATGGCGTTGCACGCGATTCGAAGACGGGTGGCAGAATTTTCGTTGCCGAATAAAGCCAGGGACGCGTACGGGATTGATGCGAATCCAAACGATACGAACGGAGATGGAATGGACGATTACGGATTAGCCGCGAAGAATTTAGCGTCCAGTCAAGAGATGGCGTGGAGAAAGACTCAGGCGTTGAAAGATGCCGGGGTGTTGCAAGAAAGAGGTGATCATCAACAACACAACGTTTACGAAAATGGAATATCAAAAGCATCGAATAATTCATCGAGTGGCGAAGGCAACTGGTCAGCAGAGCAAAATTTGTGGGCGTTAGGAGCAACGGTAGCGGCGGAGGAAGCATCGTCGTCGACAGATGGATCTGCAGGTACGTTTTTCCCGCCGAAATATTGAAGATAGTAATAACATGCACACACACCCACACCCACGCTCCAAAGAGAGAGAGAGAGTTTGCGCAATTTGCAACATTTGGAATATACAGTCACATATATATTATATTACCAGCGTATTGATTTGGACTCATCTATTGTCTACCTACGATTGTTGCTAAATATTAAATATTACTTGGGTGGTTAGTTGTTTTCCTATTGTTCTTGTTCTTGAAGAAAAGCGTCGATCTTTTTGAGCAACGCCGTGGCCGCGTCGTCGTCTGGTGAAATGAGTCCTTCGTCGATTCCTCTCTGAACGCGTTTCATGTGTTTCTGAATGACGTTGTCTTTGTTATTGATGCATTTCAGCGCATCAGCTGCTAAAGCGACGTTTAAGATTTCAAACGAAATCTCCGGTTTCAAGCCGTCGTTTTGCGACTTCTTCTGCGACGCTCGAAGCATAAACTCTAAAGTTCTCGCGTTTGATTCGTCCACGAGTTCTTTGCCGTACACCCAATCAAAAGCGTCTAAGGTTTTGCCGACTACCCCGACATCATTCGCTACTACTGCATCGTCGCTGATACCTTTGGCATCATTTTCTTCGTTCCCTAAAGCTTTCGCGAGCTCGATTAAAAAAACGGCGCGTTCCAATCTTGTCTCGTACGTTCGTACCCTGAGTCCATTCATTTCGGACACCTGTTCGACGACTTCTCGAAACTTACCGTACCCGACTTGCGGATCCCATTCCTCGCTCTCTCTTTTCATCTTCTTAATCTCTCGAGTCGAATCTACCGCGGATTGAAACTTTGAGTCCGCCTCGCGCACTCTCTCGTTCGCCTCTCCCAAACTAAGCGCTGCGCTCGTCGGCGGTTCCGGACGCCGTTCCATTTCCTCTCTCTCTCTTCTCTCTCTCTCTTCTCTTCTTCGTTGCATCTCTCTCGCATCTTCTCTCAGTTGCACTTTCCTCGCTTGCTTCGACGACGCTTTCCGCTTGGCGACGATTCGTTCCGCCGGCGTTTCCGTTATCGCGCCTCTTCTTCCTCTCCTCAACGAAGAAGAAGAAGAAGAAGAAGAAGGGGGTTTCCTCCGTAAAGCCACGAACGAGCCGCACCATCTTCTCCTCGACGACAAAGTAGGCGTCGACAGCGACGACGACAGCGACGACGACGCAAAAATCATCATCGACATATCGATCCCTTAAAAAATCTCTCTCTCTTTCTCTCCGTCACTTTGTCACTCCTTTCGCGACGTACGGTTTCAACTTGAACTCCTTCAACCCTTCCGGAATCACGTACGTCGGACGTTTCCAATCGAGCAACACGAATCTCCCTCTCCCTCCGCCGTTCGCTTTCTTCTCGTGCCAGCCGGGGGAGATGGAATTCTTACCCTTGTAATATCCAGACTTTTTCGTCAACTTTGTGGTCAATCGCACGAACGATTCTCGGACCGCTCTGCGACCGAGCGAGGCGACGCTCGAGCGCATTATATGCTTCTTCTCGCTCTTATTAGACTCTCTTCTCTCCGCGCGGTTTCTTCTTTGGCGCCTTTTCCCTCGTGAGGAGCTTTTGAGGGAAAAACGAGACCAAAACCCTAAACAAAAAATGTCAAAAAATGTCTCGTATCTTCTCTGAGTGCATCGGCCGCAGAACCTACACGAACGCGCGCACGTTCCATAAACTCTCTCCGCTCAGAAGAGAGAGACAGAGAGCTACTGCGGAGAGAAAAGAGGAAAGAGAAGAGAAGAGAGAGAGTCTTCTTTCCACGCGCGAGCTCCTTGCCTTTTTCTTCTCTCTTCCCCTTTCCTTTGTATAGGACCCTTTTTTCTTTAGATACGGGGTTGGTCTCTCTATCGTCTCGCTTTGGGGGAAAAATTAGCACAAAGTTCGAATAAGAAAGTGAGAGAAGGATGTTGTCCGGACCTCCGAGCAGCAGCAGCGCGGCTTTCTTCGGAGCGTCGTCGTCGACTACTACGAACGCGACTTCGTCTTCTTCAGAATCGACCGGCCCGAGAAGATGGACGACGACGACGAGAAGAAGGCGCGCGAGGATGATGATGATGCACGCATCGTCGTCGCCGCCAAATCGTCCTCGCTGGGAGAAGCGCAAAGACGACGTCTCTTGTTCTTCTTTCGCGTTTTCTCCAGGCGAGGACAATTTGAAGAGGAAGAGCGAGAGGAAGAAAGGATCGAACAGTAACGCGCGCGTCGTCGCCGTCGGGGCGCATTATTACGGCGAATATCATCATCACAGCAGCAGTAGCGGCGGCGGAGGAGGAGGGCCCAAGAAGGATGGGAGCGAGCACACGAAGACGAATGCAATCGACCACCGGAAACAACGGACGGCGCGGAGGAACAACGCGGCGAGCGGACCGACGCCGGTAGGGGAAGGCGAGAGCGGCGGTGGTAGCGGTAGTGCGGGAGTGTCGTACGATATTTCTAACGATGAGAGCGATTTTTTGCAACAGGCTGGGATGTTGGATGGGAGCGAGACGATGAACGGGAGGGAGGTTTCGTCGCACGATCACTCGAGTTTTACGACGACGACGGGGGAGGAAGATGAAAACTGCGAAATAATCGAAGGCGCGGGAGATAGAAATAGAATAGGAGGCGGATGTCACGGACATTCGCACGGTGCTATAGCGGCGGTGGAAGATGCGAACAGAGTGAAGAATAAAGTGGAAGTTGTTTTAGATGTCGTTCTGACAAAGTCAAAGTTGAACGCGGCGGCTGGATATTTGCGAGGACGAGGAAGTTTAACGGTGTTATCATGGTGCTTGTTGCTCGTGGCTGGATTTTGCCACGTGTCGACTTCGATTTGCGCCATGCTCAGCGTCGCGTCGATTATCCCGAGTGCAACGGCGGCGTGGCTCTCGACGTCGGCGACGGCGTTGGTGTATTTGTTCGCCGGAACGCCAGAGTTTGTGGACGTCTTGTACGAAGTCGCGAGAGGTAACATCAACGTGCACGTACTCACGACGCTAGCGGTATTTGGTACCGTCTTACTCGGATGCGCCTTTGAAGGCGCGCTGTTACTCGTGTTGTTCGCATCTGCGCACTACGTGGAAGATAGATTGACGCAACACGCGAGAGGCGATTTAAAAGCGTTGTGGAAAACGGTGCCGCCGTTTGCAAATATTGTCGACATCGACGGTACAACTGGTGATTTCATCGAAGGTTCGCAAAGGAAAATGCGTGCATCAGAAGTGCCCGTCGGAAGCTACTGTTACGTCAAAGCAGGAACGCAAGTTCCTCTTGATGGCATCGTCGTTCACGGTTCAGCGAGAGTGTCTATTCAACACATCACGGGAGAAGCTTTGCCCGTGCGACGCAGAATTGGCGACGAAATTCCAGCCGGCGCGATGAACATCGACGGGGTGTTAATCGTAAAATCTTCTCAGTCTTCCGAAAATAGCACGCCGGCGAGAATCGCGAAGCTCACCGAAAGAGCGCAGCAACGCAAACCGCGCGTGAGTCGATTAATTGATGACGTTGGCGATAAGTATTCGAAGATCATTTTATTTATAACCTTTGCGACGATGGTGACGGCACCTCTCGTGTTGGGAGTTCCCTTTTTAGGTCGAGGAGGAGCGATGTACCGCTCGTTTGCGTTCTTATCTGCGGCAGCTCCGTGCGCGCTTCTCATGTCACCATTAGTGTACGTCGCGGCGATTGGCGCGATGGCCAGAAGAGGTATCCTCATCAGAGGCGGCCGAACTCTGGACGCGCTCGCAAACGTCAATCTCGTGTGTTTAGACAAAACTGGCACTTTGACCTCTGGTGAAATGTCAATCGTGGAAATAAAGAACGTGAAATTAGGGGAAGAGAGCATTGCGAGCTTGGCGTTTAAGAGAAGCGACGAGGAGAGCGTGCGCATCGCAAAAGCGTTGGAACGAGGTTCGGTGCATCCGATTGCTAAAGCCACCGTTAACTACGTCGCTGATGGCGAAAGTAGCGCGAGTAATGGCTCTTTAGACGTGAAAAACTACAAAGTTGAGCACGGTAAAGGTGTCGAGGGAGAAATTAACGGCGAACTCTTCAGGTTTGGCACCGCATCATGGGCTTTAGAGTGCCGCCGCGGGAGCAACTCGGGAGAGGAAGAAAAAGCAGTCGCGCGCGCGACGGAGGAGCACAGAAGTGCAGGGGAAGCGATCGCTATTCTGTGCTCTTCTTCTTCGGCCGATGCTACGGTCTTTCGTTATTCCGACGCACCTCGCGCAGAAGCGAAAGATGCCGTCGCTACCCTTACTAAACGAGGACAGACGGTGCGTATGCTGACTGGAGACGCGACTGCTTCCGCGTTGGCGATTGCCGAACAAGTAGGCATCAAACCAGCCGCGGTATTTTCGCAATTGACTCCGGATCAAAAGTTAGCACACGTAGAATCTGCGAGAGAAAATGGTAATAACGAAAAAAATAGGAAAGCAGTGAGCGTCGCCATGATTGGTGACGGTATTAACGACGCGCCGGCGTTGGCGGCGGCTGACGTTGGCATCGCAGTGTGCTCGACACCTTCAGATGCCGCTTCTTCTGCCGCAGACGTCTTGTTGCTTCAAACTGGACAAGGGCAACTTCAAAGCAAAGATATGGTGAGCGATAGTACCACAACGGTAGGAAACGAAGGCGGTGGATCATCCATGTCGGTGATTTCAGCCGTTCCGGAGCTCTTTGCGCTCGGGCGCATGACGCGAAATATTTTACAGCAAAATATTTTCTTGGCGATTTGCTCTATTCTCGGAGCCGCCTTGCCGGCTTTGTTCGGCGCGTTCCCACTTTGGTTAGCCGTTTGTGTTCACGAAGGCGCGACGCTATTAGTCGCAGCAAACTCGATTCGCTTGTTGGCAACGTTTGGACCACGAAATTCAATGCGCCTTTCGAAGCGCGTGAAGTTCTTGATTGTCTCTTTGACGTTGGTGGGCGTCTTTGGCGCGTTAGGCACCGTGTTCAAACCGCAAGGCATGATGTTACAAACGTTTATCTCCGAACTTATTACCGCTGCTGTCGCGGAATCTTCCATGGCTTTCCATTCGTTGCTTCATCCGGTTTTGAAGTCTGCCTGGGCTGGCTTATTCGCCGGTGGTTTACACACGCTCACCGGCGCGGACCACTTGGCAGCGTTGACGCCGTTATCCGTCGGTCCGTCTCGAGCGAAAAACGCGCTCCTCGGCGCGCTCTGGGGATTTGGTCACAACACCGGTCAGATCATCTTCGGTCTTTTGTTTATGCTCTTGCGAAACAGAATCCCGTGGAACACTGAAATCATCGGCCAATGGGGCCAAGCCATTGTTGGTTTAACGCTGATCTTCATCGGATGCTTAGGATTCTGGGAGCAAGCTGGCCACAGTCACGGCCACTCGCACATCCATTCCCACGGCGGACACTCCCACTCCCACTCCCACTCCCACGGGTCCGCGGACGGCGGAAGCCACGACGAAGACATCGAAAGCTCCCACGAACACCAGCTCTCCCCGCTCCGTCTCGGCGCCTCCTCGGAAGCTTCCCGAATCTCCTGGACCTACATCACCGGCACCATCCACGGCCTCCAACCGGACTCCCTCTTCCTCCTTCTCCCGGCGCTCACCTTACCGAAACTCGAAGCCTACTCCTTCCTAGGTTCCTTCTTCTTCGGTACCATCGTAGCCATGGGCGGGTACACCGCGTTCCTCGGCGCCGGGACGACGCTTCTCGAGAAGGAAAATCCGCAAATGGTCAAATACATCGGGTTAGCCGCCAGTTCCGTCGCCTTCGCGTTAGGGGCGGTGTTCGTTTTGAGTAGTGTTTTTAGCTTGAATTTGTTGTAATAATACTAATAATACTAATCTTTGTCTCGGACAATTATAAGAATACTGGTATTCCCTTACGAAATTGTACGCGCGCGCGCTTAAAAGAATAGGAGGACACGCAAGAGGGTTCAGAGAAACTAACGAACCGAGAGAGAGAATTCCTCATAAATTGAAATTTAACGAACGCCTTTTTTTTTCTCTCTCGAACGACGGACGACGCAAATGTCAACGACCAACGTCGCTCGTCGTCCTCGTCGTCGCGGCGAGAAGATCATGAAGAGATACGACGACGACGACGACGACGATTCGCGCGAAGACGACGACGAAGAAGACGAAGACGACGACGACGAAGAAAGTAACGATCCCGTCTTGTTCAAGTGGCAATGGTACGAGAACACGCACGTGCGCGTGTCGTCGTCGGCTAAAGACGAACATCTTCCGCGCGCGGAGAACGACAGAGTCTGCGAGAGGAGAGACGACGACGAAGTTGAGAACGCGAGCGAGGACGACGACGAGTGCGAGACCGAAGAGGACAGTTTAGAGAGCGAGAAGGAGGAAAATGAGGGCGACGTGCTGAATAAAACCTTGAGTTATCGCGCGTCGTACTGGGACGACGCGTTGGAAGAGCTGATGTTGTCTTCGCACGCGCAAGAGATGACTAATGGCGACGGGGATGATACAGCGGCTACTGGACAGTCGTTTGGAAATGGTGGGAAAGTACGTCAAAGTCGTCGTCGAAGAGCGCGGACGTTGGAGAGTAGTCCGTGGCCGAGGACTTCGGTCGCGCCGTACGTTGCGGTAGTGGGAGAGAGTATTTTTCTCCGATTGTTCGACTGCAACAACAAAAAGGAAGCGCACTTCTACCGCAAAAAGAAAGTCATCGCATCGGCTCGCATGTACGGACAGTTTGGCGACATAGTCGTGCGCCGGGAAGATTTCATACTCGAAAGGAGCATGTGTAAATTTCCTAAAGATTGTTTCGACGAGTATTTTTGCTCGACGGAATCTGTTTCGAGCGCTCAGAAGATTTCGAATTTGTTTTTCCAGCTCGAGTATGAAGACTTAGACGGTGTTAAATCTTTCTCTGCGCCGCAGCCGTGCTTGTTGTGCATCGAAAAAGAAAGCGCCGAGCAGTTTCAGGCTTTCCTCATGGAGCCGACGATGTTTGGAAAGAAATTCAAGAACAGAATCGATCGATTGTGCTCCCGTTGCGGTTTCGTGAAGGACGTCGGGACGGTGTTCACGTTATGGCACACTGGACGTTTGTACGGAGATCTCGGAGGTCATCCACTCTCGGAGGTTGTCACACAATGCTCGAGTGATCCGAATTTTAGGCACATGTGTCCGGATATCTTGATCGAATTGCAGGAGATTCAAATAGATGTGATGTGCTGGTCGATGGAGGTGAAAAATATGCCGGGCAGCTCAGGCGAAGAGAAAGGAGAACAAAACCCAGAAGACATGGAACGGTTTTGGTCTCTGACAAACATGACGCTCGAGGATCTAACGTTCTTGAGTCATTCCCAACTTTGCGGGAAATTATTGTTGATGCCTTTCGTTGTTCCCATAAAGTTCATGGTAGGCGTTGTCTTTTTGGTGAACGGCGGCATAAATGCTGTGGTGCTCAGGCAGTTATCGGAACGAAACGAAAGAAAAGCTATTCGCGCTGCGGGACCATCGTCAAAAGCTTTTAAAAAAGACTCAGAATTGTTTGAGCTCTATCGCGGCTACGTAAATGCGCTGGTGCTCGACAAATGTCGTTCCAGATCTTTGAGTTGCTACCTTATTCTCAATGCGCTGTTTGGGTTGAAGTACGCGTCGATGTTTCCGAGCGAAATCGTTTCACCCGGAGGAATCAGGGGAAGGATTGCTGTTCCCTTGTCTTTTGTCAGCGTCACGTTGGGCGTTCACATGGTGCAAATGGTCTATAAACGTGATATCTCAATATTCGGTTATTTGAGCGGACGTAAGCAGGATCTTTTCGACCGGTATAAAAGAGGGGGTATAGTTTCAATTGCGACTTTGGTGGTTGTCGTTGGCGCGCACGGATCGATAGCGCGATACCAGCGCGCATCGGTCGCAAAATTTTGCTCTTTGAGACCATTACAATCCGCCGACGTCGACGCCGATGAATACAACGGACTGTTGCAATATGACTGTAACGAGATGTTCTCCATACTGTTCCGACAAGAATGCTTACACTTGGTGTATATCTCTGTCGCCGCAGCCGTTCACGCCTCGTACCCAAGAAGCAGCTGGTGGTTTCCTGTCCTGGGATGTATCTCGGGTTTCTTGGCGTACAGCCCGCCGCAGTTTAGTACTTCTGCAGACCTACCGGACGAGGTGAACATGAGGACCTTATTTAATTTGTATGGCTTCGTTGCCATCCTTTTCTTGATAATCTCGATCATGACTTCGCTGAACGTACAAGCGCACTTCAAAAGACAAAGCTTGGATTGGTTTCTCCAAAGTTATTTGCACCAAGAAATGAGGAGCAGAAGAGGAAAAGAAGCTTGGAGACGAAAACTTTCCGCTGTAAAATAAAATATCACGATAATGCAAATGTATAAAGTAGTTCATGATTTCCAGCAAGTACCATAGTGCCTGGTACTGTTGTTGTTGTTGTTGTTGTTGTTGTTGTTGTTGTAAAGTTGTCATTGTTATTGTTTATTTATTAATACTGGTATTAAAAATGTTCACTTTCTTCTTGTCTCTACGCCGAGGCTGCTCTCGCATAGGTGTCGGCTTTCGGGTCATACGCCGAAAACAACACCGCCGAATTATGACCGCCAAATCCAAACGAGTTGCTCAACGCAACCTTCACTTTTAATTTCTCTTTCGTCGTGCCTACCAATAAATCTGTCCTCACGCCTTCGTCCGGCTCCTCCAAATTCTTATTCGGATGCAACTCGCCGGTCCCGATGGCTTTGATCACCGCCACCGCTTCAACCGCGCTCGCTGCGCCTAACAAGTGACCGATTAAACTCTTCGTCGAATTGATTTTCAACTCCTTATTCTCGCCAAATATATCCGTAATCGTCCTCAACTCGGCTAAATCTCCAGCTGGAGTACTCGTTGCGTGAGCGTTGATATAATTCACATCCTCCGCCAACACGCCGGCGTTTTTCAACGCCCTGCCGATGGCCAATCTCACTCCGTTCCCATTCGGTAACGGCTCGGTCATGTGGTGCGCATCGCACGTCGCCGCACCACCCAAAATTTCCGCCAAAATCGGAGCATCTCTCGCCAGCGCGCTCTCTAACGACTCCAACACCAAAACTCCACACCCTTCTCCCATGACGAACCCGTCTCTATTCTTATCCCACGGTCGACTCGCGCCTTCCGGATCGTCGTTTCTCGTCGACAATGCTTTACTCGCAGCAAACCCGGCAATCCCACTGCTCAAAACCGCTGCATCCGAGGCCCCAGCTAAGCACAAATCGCATTCCCCGTTTCTAATGTGATCAACTGCGTTCATCATGCAAAAGTTCCCAGTCGCGCACGCCGCCGCGATGGAATAGTTCGGCCCCATAAATTTCAAATCCATCGCGACTAATGCCCCGCCCATGTTCGTAATGGCGAACGGAATACAAAACGGATTCATTTTCTTAGAACCTCTTCCGGGCGTCCACAACTCAAAGTTCGCTTGCTGAAAACTGTGCATCCCACCCATGGCCGAGCCGATCACCACGCCGCACCGCTGTTTATCCAACTTGTTAAAGTCCTCGTTCCCTTCCTCGCGCATGTCCAATCCAGCCGCGATTAAAGCCTTCTTCGCCGCCGCAATCATGAATGAAATGTACGGGTCCGCTCTTTTAATCATTCTCGGTGCAACTAAACCGTCGCATCCGTCGAAATCGCGTATCTCGCCCGCGAACGTCGTCGTGATGTTCGACGCGTCGAATTTCGTGATTGGTTTTATGGCGCTCTCGCCGTTCAACAATCGATTGTAAAATTCATCCACGTCGTGGCCTAACGCGGTCACCGCACCGATGCCGGTGATGACGACTCTTTTCTTACCCGAGCGCGTGAGGTCGACGCCATCGGTGGAGGCGGCGGATATTCTCAATATTCGCTGCTGCTGTTGTCGATTATTGTGTCTGCTAATACGAGTAGAAGTAGTAGTGTATCTTCCCTTGTTTTTCTTGGCTCCGCTCGGGAAAAACTGTTGTCGATGTCTCGAGCAAGAAGACGACGAAGACGAAGCCGTCGACGCCATGGCGGAGCGGGAGGAGGCTAAGGAGACGCACGATAACATGTTGTACGTTTCTTGCGCGTGTATGTGTGTTATTAACTTTACTATATGCGCAAAGAAGTGCGTCGAGCGCGCGTCGAGGTGTAGCGTATCTGAGATGTGAGTCAGAGAGGGCTGGTTAGATAAGGTTTAGGGTGTTAATGGGACAAGAGCTTCTAAAAGCCGTGCGCCGCGGCGGTTGCCGGGTGCACCATTTTTTGTATCAGTATGTATTCTCTTTCTCTCGTTAGTTAAATATGAGTATTATGTATTATGTATACGTATCGTGTTATCTTCTTCGTCTTTTCCTCTCGCGATGTTTCGCCTCTCGTTCTCACAAACCAAACGCGCGCACGATCTCTTTCTCCTCCCTCTCGCTCGCCCCGCCTTTCTCTCGCGGCGATAGTAATATTGTATTACTCTTCTTCTTCTCATCTCTCCCAGTCGGAATCGACGTCGCCGTATTCGAACATACCGCAGTGCTCTCGTCTCGCCTTGTCGATTTCACCTTGGATGGCCTCGCGGTTGTCTTCTGAGGTTTGCGTGTACCCGACTTTGAAACGGGACATGCGGCACAAACCGGAGGCGGCTAAGATGCCTTGCACTGAACGTTCCGGGAGAAACTGTTCGGGCGAGTAAGGTTTCGCGAATTTTGTGTCTTTCTTCGTGTTGCTTGATGGTTCTTCTTGTTCGTCGTCTTCCACTGGCCATAACGTTAGCGTTAGCTCTGGACGCGCGTCGACGGCGGATGACCAAGCGTGATCAAAGTCAAACTTTTTCATTCGCGCGTCGACGATGGCGTGGAATTCGCCACCATGAACGAGGCGTTGAAACTCAGACTCGGCGACATCTTTGTAATCGCTGTGACGACTCGGCATGGCGATGTGAGCAAGCTGGCACAGTCTCGCTTGAGGAGGGTATGCGTTCAAAGAGACGTTAGAGTGCAACGGTCTCGCACGGCGAATGGATACGCGTTCGTTGTGACCAAAATCGATACACATGACGTCCAGTTCTTTCGCGTTTTCATCTCGATAATTCACCGTGGCGCGGTACCAGCTGTTGTCTTCCGGCGATTTGATCGCAACGAGATCGTTCAATTTCGGCTCAAAACCAGGCGGTGGGGCTTTCACGTCTGGATCGTCGTTCGCGTACTCTTTCTGCACCAGTTGCCACAGTTCGTTGGCGACGGAACGTTCGAGAATTTGCGCGAAAAATTTACCTTCCCGTAAAGTTTCCGTGACTCCGAGCCTAGTGGTAAACACAGGAGGGCCACTGTCTCTCGCTTGTGGATACGGTATGCTCGAGCTGCCTTTTCTATTATCGTATTGGTTTCTAGTAGATTGTTGTTGCTGCTGCGGCTGCGGATCGCTTTTCCTCATGACGGCAGCCGCCGCGGTTGAAGATGCGCTATTGACAGACGACAAGTAGCCGCCCGGCGATGCGTTGGCGTTGTTATTCATGATACCACCTTCGTAACCTGGCGGGGCATTAACTTTACCCGAGCCACTTGGCGATTGAACCCCGTTGTTATTTTCATCGTCATAAAATTTGCTTCCATAAAAGCTCGCCGGATTTTGGTCCTCGTTGAAACCGCCGAGATTATTCGCCTGCATCTCTTCCGCCAAGCGCCTAGCTTCTTCGGCTTCTTCGTCCCAGTCTTTCCAAATGCCAACTCTCGCAATTTTCGCAGCCTTCTCCACTTCTAACGCGCTCGCGTCGCCGTGAAAGGAAACTCTTGCCAGACCCGCGCGAACGAGTTCCGAGGCTAAATCCAAAGTCAACGTGTTGCACTCCAAAGTCCCTCGAAACGTCCCGGTTTTATCCACCGAATTCGCCGCAACTTGCACCTCTCTTTGATTCACTCTATTTCGAACGTAGTTCAAAGCCTCTTTCGCGAATGGTTCGTCTCTGGTCGGGCATCTCACCCCTGATAAACTCAACGTGAACACCGCGCCGGCGTTTTGAGAACTGACTCGAAACCTGTGTCCGTTGATACAGTGCTCCACGACGCCATGGAATTTCCCGGCTCTTTGCAAGAACGGTAAAAACTGCGTCGCCTTCTTTACATTTTCTGAGGCGTCGTTCAAATCGTGCGGAATTGGTGCGTCTTTAGGCGAGTGAATGCCCTTCTTTTGTTGTATAGCTTTACTTTCGGCGACGAGCAAATCGTCGTATTTATGCGATCTGGCTTCATTTTCTCTGTGACGAACTACCGAAGCCAAGCCTCTGATGACTAACAGTTCGGCGAGATTCGGCGCGTCTTCTGGTTCTGCTTCGATTGGAATTCCGTGATTGTTATATTGCGGCGGTTTCTTCACCACCTCGCCGATTAAAGCGATGGTGCCGAATTCGATGATTTTTTCTGGTATATCTCTCGCGTCGTTCCCGGCGATTGTTTTCGTGTATTCAAAGTTAACCTCCACTTTTTTCCCGATAACTCTCGTTCTCACGAATTCTTTTGCCTCTCTCGCGTACGGTTCATCTTTCACACTTCGTTCTCTGGCACCTCTCCCGAGCGGTGCGATTCTCGGCGCTCGAACCGAGGACAACATAACCTTCATCTCATCGCCTGTTCGCGAGTCTTCGACGATGACGGAATCTCCAGAAACGACCTCGATAACCTTTCCTTGAATCTTTCTACTTCTTCCCATGTTTTCGAAATGCGAATCCTCGTTCGATGGTGGCACGTAATCTTGCCAGATTCTAATCCTATTCGTCTTTGCGATTGCCTCGGCGTTCCTCAAAGGCGCCGCACCTCCTAAAGCCAACGCCGCGGAGTAATCCGAAACCTTCGCTAAACCTCTCTCCAAGAGAGCGTTCGCCAAGGGCACGATCGAGCTGTGATCATCTTTCGGTAACACCGACGCAAATCTGTTTCCGTATTTATCTTTACCAACAAAAGCCACTCGCACGTCTCTGTTCAACACGCTCAACTCGGCAAAATACTTCGCCTCTCTCGCGTGCGGTTCCGGTTCTTTTTCGTTCTTCTTCCCCATCGCCGGCGCGACGACTCCGGCTAACAAAATCGTCACCTCCGCACCTCTCGCGGGACCCTCTTCGCACACCGAAACTTTCATCGTGCTTCCATTCAACGCTACCTCTACGACGCAATGAATCGGCTCCACGCCTTTAGCGTCGATGAACTCGTCCACCAATCTCGGATCGCTTTTATTCCTCACAGCTTTATTCAACAAAAGAGGATCGCACGTGTGTTTCCCTCTAAAAAACTGCTTCGCGTCTTCTTCGGCTTCTTTAATCAACTGGTTTCGTTTCATCGCGTTTTCATCGTTCTCGTCCTCCCTCGACGGCTTCCCGACGCACCATCCGTTTTTGCAGTGCTCCAACGCCACGTCTCCCGCGCCGTCTTTAAACACCAACGCGAACTCTCTCGAAGCGTACTCGCTCTCCACTTTAAACGTCACCGGTTCGCCAATCAAGGCGCGTCTCAACGCTTCGCGCGATTGAAACGCGAACGGCTCGTCCGCGTACGATCCATCTCTTCGTCCCTACAAATAGGAGAGAGAATTTCACGGTAAAATGAATCGCATTAATAATAATAGGTAAAAGTACAGCCGCCGCCGCGGGAAAAAAAGAGAGAGAGAGAGAGAGAGGGTCATCAGGTCCGAGTCCAAACCAAAAACCTGTGAAAGGAAAAAGGCGAAGAAAAAAACAAATCTGCTTTTGTGTTCTGCGTTGTTCTGCGTACCATTCTCGGGGCGATGATACCCGCCAACGTGACGATCTTCTCCGGCGGTGGACCCGTGCTCTGTTTTAATAACGAGGGGTTGTTGAGTTTTGTTTGGTCAGCGCTTTAAAACGGACGACGACGAATAAGAAGAACGCGGAGAGAGAGACGAGAGAGAAAAGAACGATCTCGACGGCTGGGCGATGATCCCTTAACTCTGCCTCCGGTCTCGAAGAAGCGAAAAACAAACGACTAAGCGCGCAAAAGCGCGCGTAAAAAAACAACGACGCACGGTTGGTCCGGCGTTGGCGACAATCAGCACCGTGTCCCCGCTCGGGACGGCTTTGACCGTCCCGCGGAGCCATCCGGTGACCGGCATGATTGCTCGCTCTTTTTTTGCGTTTTTGTGTTTTTTGTGTTTTTTTTTCTAAGGTGAAGGTTGTTCGTTTGCTTTTTTTTGTAAGAGAGAGAGAGAGAGAGAGGAAGATGGATGTTTTCTACTAGAATTCGTTTGAGCGTTGTTTTGTCGGCGGTGACTTCTATGCGCTACGGGTTTGGATACACATTACATTTATGCGCACACGCGGGGCAGGCGAGATAAATCTCTCTCTCTCTCTCTCTCTCTCTGTTTTTGTTTCTCTTTTTTTTTCTTTCTTTTTCTCTCTCTCGCCGGGCGAGGCTATCGCGCGCTATGCTTAAAGGAATCTTTGCACGGCGTACGGCTGGAGCGAAAAGTCGAGCTCGTGCTCTTTCTTTTCCGCGAGGTCCGCGACTATTTTCCCGGTGATGCCGGCTAAGGTGAAACCGACGTGTTGGTGGCCGAACGCGTACACGACGTTTGATTTTACCGAGCTTCTGGAGATGACGGGGAGGTAATCCGGTAAAGTTGGGCGACCGCCGAGCCAATCGGAGGTTGGTTCTCGCGCGACGGCGGCGGGGAGGTTTTGGAGGAGTTTGCGAGTGGTGGTTTCCAGCGCGAGGAGGTTTTCGGCGGTGGGTGGTTGGTTTGGGCCGAATTCGACGAGACCGGCGGCGCGGAGACGAGACCGCAGCGGGGAGAGGATGAAGCCGCCGCGTTGGAAACACGTCGCTCGGGTCAAGAGCTCGGACGGGGACGCTTGGTCGGTATCCGAAAACTCGATAGAGTAGCCGCGCTCCGCGATGAGTGGGATGTCGCCATCGCCGCACATGCGGGCGATTTCTTTCGAACGCCATCCTGCGCAGACGACTATCGTGTGCACGTTGGTATACACGTCGCCATTTTTGGTGACGATTTCAGCCTTCGCTTCGTCGTTGGCGTTGTTTCTACCTGTTAGCTCCTCGTTTTGCGCGAGATTTTGTTCTTTTCTCACTTCAACCACTTCGCCGCTGACGCCGGATTTAATCACGACGGAACCACCGTTCGGACCTTTCATTTTCATCGCAAACTCAGCCAACTTTTTCAAAAACACATCCGGCGCTCTCAGCGACCACGCGTCTTTAAAAAAAATGCCACCGTTGGCAACCGCCGCGGCGGTCAAATTCGGTTCCAGTTTTAAACACTCCTCTGGCCCAACAATCTCTCCGTCACCTTCGTGCTCCCAAACGTTTCCCAACAACCGTCTCCGCTCCTCGTTCTTCTCGACGACTTCTTTCGAATCGAACCTGCTCTTCGTGAGCAACAAGTACCCGTTCCGGTTCGCGTGTTGCTCCATGAACGCCTTCGGGTTCACCCCGGCTAACCGCAACGTCTCTTTCCACGAACTCGACGCGCGTTTACACAGTTCCGACAATCCAACCGACGTTTTCGCGCTGTTTTCCGCGCTAGAGGCGCGTAAAAAATGCATCGCGAACCGCATCACTTCCATCGCGTTCGACGACGACAGTTGGAAGCTCAGAGGCGACTTTTCTTCTTCTTCTTCTGCGCTTTTGCTTCCACCAAACGTCAAACTACCGCCGAAAAATGCCTTCATTCCCACGGACAAAATGTTCATTCTGTTCTCGTTTAATCCAAACGTCGCGTACGGAGCAAACGTCCCGGCGTTGCCGTAGCTCGCCGCGTCGCCGTTTCGATCCGCGACGCCTTTGGATGATTTCTCCAATACAGTCACGGCAAAACCTCGCGACGCGAGATGAATCGCCGAGGAGATGCCGATGAATCCACCGCCGACGACGACGGCAGATTTCGTCATGGCGACAGTTTCTTCCACTCTTTCTTATTATTCTACCACAAAACGGCCGCCAGTCGTCATCTCGTGTTTATGCATGTTTGCGTGAAAAGTTTCCTCTCGGGAATGAAGAAATGGATATTTTTGGTGTTCTGTGAAATTAATAGCGCGCGAAAGAGAAAAGATGTCGCGAACGAACGTAACGATGATTCTTGTTGTGTTTCCACGTGCGTGTTAATAAAAAATGTGTGCGCACTGTTCTCTCTCTTTCTCTCTCTCTCTCTTTCTCTCTCTCTTTGTATTAATGTGCTTTTCTTTTTGTACTCTCTCTTTCTCTTTCTCCGCTAAAACGCTTGGACCAACCCGAACAGCGGGTTCGCCCGGCTGACGCTTTGTCGACCAGCCAGTTCAGATTCGTCAAACAAAAACGTCCCGGGGTCGTAGTAGATTTCTTTTTCTGCTCTGTCGTCGCAGAAGACCTCCGAGGTGACGCGTCGACCGACTGGTACCGGCGTGAGTTGTTCGACGGTGAGATGACCCGCCGACGAAATGTTTTCTCGCGTCTCTTCGATGAACTTCAACACCCTCGCGCCGGTTTCTAAATCTAAACCAAAGTTTTCCATGTCTTGCATCATTAGCGGCGCGAAGAGTTGGTTCTTGCGCAAGATGCCATGCATGACAAAAGCCGCGGCGTGTTCGCCCAACCCGTGCTTTTCCAACCATCGGACGGCGGTGCCGTCGCCGAGGAGTTCGCACAGCACGCGCTGGGTTGGAGGCGGCGGCGGCGCTTCGAGTTCGACGACTGGGTAGGAGTCGATCGGGCGTCGGAAGTTGGTACCAACTCGAGAACGTCCAGAACCACCGCTAGATCTTTTCGGGGCGTTCGGATCGCGAGGCTTCCGCGGTTCGCCTTTCGGTTTCTTTGGGGCGACGTAAGGGGCGACACCAACCGCTCGAGCAACTTCCAAGCGACTTCTGTACCGCTTGTTATCCGGGGCCCAGTACGTCGCGTCGTACGATCCGGCGGATGCGCCTTGCGTACGCATGGCGACGGTCACACGCCAAGCGCGGTCGAGGACGGCTCCAGATTTGGCGATGAACACTTTCAGTTGGTGCAAAAGGTATTCTGGGTCGCTGTTACTCACGGTGGGGATAGGACCTACCCATTCCGGCGGCCCCGGTACCGGAGGTAACGGGACAAACTCGTCGCCATTTTCGGTAATTGCCGCCGGTTTCGGAGCTTCTTGTTTTGTTGCCGCCGGTGCCGGTTTCTTCTTCGCGTTTTCTTCTTCTTTATCATTCATGTTAGTCGTGGTTGCTTGCGCTTCGTTGGCTTTAATAGGACGCGACGGAGAAGCTGTAGACGTTTCGTTCTTGTTCGGATTACGCTTCTCAACGCCCCCGTGCGCCACCGAGGTTTGCATGGTTCGCATCGCTGCAGTATTCTCGGTCTTTGCTCGCTTCGCGGCAGGTTCTTCTGCAACTTTCGGTAATTTCACTGGAGATTTCATCAAGCCTGTTTCGACGGCTTCTAAAACTTTCTTCGAGAGCGTGCGTTGTCGGCCAGAATTTCGAGTTGGCGCGACAGCTGGCTTCAGCTCTTCTTTCTTTTCCTTCGTCGGCGAGGGAATATCAATATCCATCTTATCGGCTAGCATAGACGCATGGAAACCAGTCGCACCAGCGCCATCGTCCTCGTTGTCTCCGTTGTTACCGCCATTGTGTTCGTTATCTTTGTTGGTGTCGTCTGGTTTCTGATCGCCGTTCGCTCCGCCAGCGCTGCCGCCGCCAGAGGATGGTCCAGGCCCTTTATTATTGTCGTTATCATCGCCACCATTACCGCTACTACCGCCGCCGCCGCTTCCATCCTTGTCTTCCGTCTTCTTCTCTTCGACTTTCTCTTCTGCATTCTCTTCCTCTTCTTTGACCATGCCCGGCATATCCTTAGGATCTTCCGGCTCTGGCGCGCGCTTTGGCATCGTCGGTTCGCCTTTCGCGTCGTACGTTGCCGCGTCTTTATCTGGAGTGTACGCAGCATCGATGAGCGCATTGAACAACGCTTGCGCTTTTTCCTTCGAAACAACCGCCTTGCCGTCGTCGAATAACTCGTCGAGCACACTGCCGCTCGCTGCTTTCGACGTCTCGTCCTCTCCACCGCCGCCGGTGGTTGAGGTTGCCAAAAGCATTTTTTGCATTTTTTCAATCAACATCGCGGTGGAAACTTTTGCCATTCTTCTTAAACCCATGCGATAACCTAACCGATACGTTTCATCTTCCGTGCAAAACTCGTTAGGTAGCTCTGCGAGAACTCTCGCGGCGTTGTGATGTTCCATCATTTCTTCCACGATCTCTACGCGGTCTTTCGGGGGCGGCGGTTCTGGGGCGTTCGGATCGGCGCCGTTCAAGCGAGTTCTTCGTCGTCCTTCGTCTTTGTTCTCTTCCTCTTTATCAGACTCGTCTCCGAAAGCTCCAGTCGCAGCGTTGATCAAAGCAGCCGTATCCGCAGCAAAAGGCGCGCGCGACGGATCTGCTGCGCCTCGTCGCCTCGCTGTTGGTCTCGGGACGTAGACTAGACCATCGTCGTCATCGTCGTCGTCATCATCGCTCTTTTCGTCGATTAATTTAACTTTCTCGTTCGCTAAATTCAAAACCTCCTCGTCGCCATCTTCGTACTCAATTTTCGAGTACGTTTGACCATCCACAGGCATATATTCTTGCTGAACGATTGTGCCGAAGAACCAATCGTTCTCCTTGGGCCAAAATACTTTGATCTTCGCGCCGTCTGGGTAGGTGCGTTTCGGTTTGCTCCTCGCTCCGCCGCGGTTACCCCCTCTCGACGGGGCCGAGGGTGCAGTGGCCGCAGCGACAGCGTTACCGCCACCACCGCTGCCTAAATTCGAAGCTCTTGGTCTACCAACTGGCTTTTTTTTCGTCATCCCCGGCGATCTCGTCCCGGTCACGCCCGCTCTCGGCGTATTCATCGGAATCGACTTGATCAGCTCGTTCGTCTTGCTCTCGTCCATGTTACAGTCCACGTCCGCGTACTTTCTCTCGTACGAGTGCAAATAGTTCTTGTAACACGTGATCAAATCGTGCCCAACGCTGGTCGCTTTGTGCGTGCTCGTATAATTCGCCAACTTTGGAAAAATCTCTCGACTCCAGTTGATTTTCCTTTCGCACGTGGTTTCGTCCGGGCCCCATCCGCCGCGAGCCACCACTTGTCTGTATATCCCAAACAGATCTAACTTATACCCGTTCAAAGTCTTCGCCGGCCAATTCTCCGGAGCTGTCCACGAGCGATCGTAGAAAAGAAAACGTCAGTGTGCTTCTTACCGCGCGATCGGCGACAAAGAGAGCGATAAAATACGCGGGAGTCTGAAAAACAAAACGAGGAGGTCTCTCCCTCTATACAAACCGCGCGAAACCGCGAGCGCGCGCCATCGAGATCGATCGCCCCTCCGCAGATCGATGATCGACCGCGCCCACGATCTCGTTCATCTCAAGCAGCAAATGAAAAGGGAGAGAGAGAAAGAGTTTTTGAAAAAAAATGAAAGAATCAAACACGCACACGACCCGTCCGGTACCAGTCTCTGCTTCTCAGGAATCGTCTGCAAATGCGCAATCTGTTGATTTGAATACAAACACACAGAGAGAGAGAGATTTGAAAAAAATTAACATGTCAGTAACCGCGCCATGAAATCGCCATCCAAACACCAATAAACGATGGAAACCGAAAAGCGTAATGTCGAGCGGTGAAAACGCACCAAGTCTCGCAGGAATTCATCCTCGGATAAAGTTTCTATCGGCGTTCTCATGATGAGTGATCGTCCGCTGTTTTTCGTCGTCGTAGGGCAAAATTTTCTTCAATTTTTCCAACAACAGAGAGAGAAAAACCTCCAACTTTCCCGCTCGCGTCTCTCGATTTCTAATGCCGTTCTCGATCGCCCGCGCTTTCTCACGTTTCAAAAAAACGCGTATCGGACGGTATCAACGGACGCCGGGTAATATTAGCGAGTCGTCGAACGACCGTTCGGAGGGAAGTTGAGAGGTACGCGGGCGATGCGATCGATCGATGAAAATTTTCCTCCGCCCTCACGCAGAAGAAATGAGGAGAAAACGAGAGAGCGCTTCGTTCGAGAATTCAATTCAAAATGCCAAAAATTTTTTACGAGGTTTTTCATCATCTTTTACACGAAGGGCAGATATTTTGTTAACACAACGAGAGGGAGGAGCTGGGTGAGCGAAAAGAGAGCGAAAGAGAAAGAATCAAAGACGAGAGATGACGACTTCCGGTACTTTCTCGTGCAAATTGTGCGCGTATATATACAAGTATGGGTCTGCTCTCCTCCGCGAGCGCGCTCTTTCTTGTCTCTCTCTGTCTCTCTTTCCCTCTCGCGAGGCGAAGGTTTTTCGCTTTGAACTCTCTCTTCTGTATTCTTCTTCTTCTCTCTTTCTCACGGCGAGAAGCTTTCGACGACGGCTGGAGGAGAGAAAAGGCTCTCCAATCTATCCGCAGCCGCGCAAAGGAGCGTTAAAGTGTCGTCTTCGGTGCCTCTGAATGCGTCGTTCTTTACGATGGATGTTCGTCGTCGTCCGTCGGTGAGCGCGGGCGTTCTTCTCGACGCTTTTGGTTTCGCGGCGTTTTTTGGTTTAGAACCTTTGTTGTTCTTATTGTTATTCGCAGAGTCTGTGGTTGGCGTCGCCGAGGAAAATTTGCTGCGTTTCTTCGTCGGCGGCGAGAAAAGAGTCGGGGTTGTTTTCTTCGTCGATCGGGACGAGCGCGCGGGAGGAGGTTTCTCAGTTTTCTCCTCTGGAGTCGAAGGCGCGGTTACGCTCTTGGATGGATCTAGGGCAAAAAATCGTTGATGATTTTTGTTGACGTTCATCGTTTCTTCGCCGTCGTCGGTGCCAGTCGCCGGTTTCTTCTTCTTCGCGGGCACGCTTAAAGTCGCCGCCGTCGCGTCGTCTGCATTTTCTTTCATCGCCGCCACTTTATCAAACTGAATCGGTTCGAGAGACCCTTTCTTTGCCTCGTCCTTTTCCTCTCGGAGAGATATTTGCTCCATCGAAGCGGTAATAGGCGGGAAAGCTTCCGCTAAAGATCCTTTCGCGACAGGCGCGAATTTAGCGTTTGGTTTTGTGCCACTCTTATTGCTATTGCTATTCGCGTTCTCTTTGCCGCCGCTACTTTTCGTTCCGCTCGTCTTTCTCTTCTTCCTCTTCTCGCCCTCTTCTTCGTCTTTCTTCGCTCCGTCCTCCTCCGCTTCGTCCGTCGTCTGTCTCTTCTTCTTCTTCTTTTTCCCCTTCTCCTCCTCTTCCTGCGTTTGGTTCAACTGATAAAACCTCGCGCGACATTGTTGCGCTGTCCTACCTTCAATATCTCGCGCGATAAACGCCCACCTCGCCCCGTGCGTCTCGAACGCTTTCTTTAACCTCTCGTCCTCCTCCGTCTTCCAGTTCCCTCTCTCCACGCTCGGGTCCAAATGTCTTCGCCATCGTCCCATGCACTGCTGATCGGTTCGACCGCTCAGAGATCGCGCTATGATTGCCCATCGTTGCCCGTGTTGGTCGTACAGTGCCGCTAACTGTTTCGTTCGTCGTGTGTTTTCGGAGAACAGAGAGAGAGAGAAAAAAAAAAGAGTCCGCGGTTAGAAAATACGTCGGGATACGCTTCCGAACGACGTGGGAAAACTACGAACGCGCGCGAGAGAAAGAGAAAGTAGCAGAAAGCGCCCCAACAAAAAAACAAACAAAACAAACGGAACAAACACCAAAACTTCCACGCGTTCGCGATGTCTTCTATTTCTTCTTCTTCTTCTTCTTCTTCTTCTTCTTCTTCTTCAAAAATCCGACATCGACTCGTGTCCTCCGAGACGAGTCTCTTGTCTTTTCAAAAACGAACTTTGAGGGGAGAGAGCCAAAAAAAAAACCGACAAAAAAAGTAACAAAACGAGGTCGTTGACTCGGATCTCTCTCTCTCTCTCTCACGTCCATCGGTCTCTTCTTCCGCGTTCTTTTCGAAGGAACGAATCGAATAATCACATAACGAGAGAGAGAGAGAGATGCAAAAGTAAAAAGCAATCGCGTTCGGTCGCGCAGAGTCTCTCACCTTTTCGTCTTCCTCCTTCGTCCACTTTTCTCGCCTGATGTTTGGATTCACGCGATGTCGCCATCGCTGCGCGCATTGTTGCCCGGTGCGTCCAGGAAGCGACGCCGCGACGGTGGCCCATTTATTGCCGTATTTTTCTTGCATCTGCTGCAGCTTTAAGTCTTCCGCGGTCGTCCAGGGTTGGTGGACCTTCGTCGTTTCCTCCTCCTCTATCTCCTCCTCCTCCTCCGTTTGGTTTCGTTCGTCTTCTTTCCCATGTTGGGACGATGGAGCGTTTTTCTCTCGGATGCCATTTTGACATGCGCCCATCTCTCTCGCTTTTCGTTTCCTCTCTTTTCTTTTCTTCCGGCGCTCGTTTGATTCCCGAGGGTGGTAAACTGAGGAAGTGACGTTCACACGCAATAGGCGCGCCGCGGTTGGAAATGCGAGACGGGTAAATGCTCGAGGAGAGAGAGACACACACACACACACACAGACAGACAGAGAGAGAGACGGAGAGAAGTGGTCGACGCTCCGAGGACGAAAAGTGAAGTCAACTCTTTTTCCTTCACGCGGTTTGCAAAATTTTAAAAAGAGCCTGAGGATAATGATGACGAGACTATGAAGAACTTTTTAGCGCGGGATTTTATTATTATTTTACTCTTGTTCGAGACAAACGTTATTCCGTAGATTGATGATATACATATACAACTTCCCCACAAAAGGAGAGATTTATACCACGCGTCAACTATTCTTCTTCTTTTATCATAATTTAAAGCGTCGCCTTGAGCTTTCCACAGCGATCTTCGCTTCTAATTTTTTCAGGCGTACGAATACTCCTCCGCCCCCGCCGCGTCTCGCGCCGCTCGCACATCCAAGGCGACGACGACGACAAAAACGTGCGAAATAAACACAGAGTATTTCGCTTACGCAGCTTCCGCGGTTCTCTTGGAAGGCGGACGTTCACCGTGCGCGTTGTTGCAGAACTTTTGGACCGGCGCCGCCAAACCTTGCTTGATTTCTTCCGGAGAGAAGTCGTTCTTGATGTAGTAGTCCTCCTCCGTGGAGTCGTTCGGACCAAGGAACATAGAACCCCACATAGGGAAGTGGATCGGAATGACCAACAAAGTAACGCAGATGATGGCAATACCCATATACATGATACCGTCGTAGGTTTCAATGGAGTCCTTGGTGAAGAACAAGGCGATGCAGATGGTGGAACCGGCGTTACCGCCGGCGCCGATGAAACCAGAGGCGACGCCCAACGCGCGTCTCGTAATGTACGGGACGATACCGTAGGAAGCGCCTTCAGACGCTTGGACGCAAATGGAGAACAAGACCATCATAGCGATGGTGGTGCCCAAAGAGTCTTTCGCCAAAGCCATGAAGATGCACATGACACCTTCAACTGTTTGCCAGAGCCACAAGCACCACAATCTTCCTCTCATGCCGAACTTGCGAGAAGACCAATCAGACGCGATACCACCAACGGATCTCGCGAAAATGTTCATCAAACCGTAGCACGACGCCAAAACACCGGCGATGGCTAAATCGACGTCGAATTGATCGTACAAGTACGAAGCGACGATGTTGTTCATGGTCAACTCGACGCCGAAGCAGAAGCCGTACGTCAAGACCATGCACCACATTCTGTAGTTCTTCATGCCAATGACGGTGACTTGCCACGCGGATTTCTTTTCGAGAGCACCAGAAGTGTGCAAGAGTTTGTAGTTACCGTCCGGTAAATCTTGTCCGAGAAACATGACAGCCATGCCGCCCAACAAGTGAGCCATACCCGGGACGATGTACGCCCATCTCCAAGCGGTAAACGCGCGATCTTCCGTAGCTTTGAGCATACCAGCGTAGACCAACGGCATGACGAACTGCGTGACACCACCACCAAGGTTACCCCAGCCAGCGGCCGTGGCGTTGGCGATACCGACGCACTTACCGTTGAACATAACGGACATCCAAAATTGGCACGCGACAAACGTCGCGAGGCCGAGACCGATGCCCAAACGGCAAATCAAAAATCCAGACGCACTGGTCACGAACGGCATAGCGAAGCAGAACGGAGCAGTAATTAACAAAAGCATACCGAGACCAATTCTCGGGCCGACGGTGTCGACGAACGTGCCCATCAATACACGGCAGATGATGGTGCCGGTAATCGACGCCAACGCGGCGTTACCGAGATCCGGCTTGGTCATGTTCAAATCCTCACGGATGACCGGGACCATCGGCGCAGCCGCAAAAGTGGATACAAAGGAGATGAAAAATCCAATCCAGGACATGTGGAAGGACATGTGGTGCGGTCGTTGGAACGAGAAGATGTTCAAAGACATCGCCTTGTTTTCCCTGTTTTATATATTTTTTTCATAGTTGAAAAGAAAAAAAATTTGAAAAGAAAGAAGAAGGTGTGAGTTTGTATCGCAAGGCAAGAAAAAAAGGTAAACGTAAAAGATGGAAATTTCTTTTTGCGGCTATGCGCGTACGCGACGGTAACGCATCGATCCGAATTCAAACTCTCCATCTCAACGCGATAAAATGATGAACAAAACGTTTTTATTCACTTTTATCCGTCTTTTATGAAAAGTTCGCGTTCGGAATCAACGCAAACGCGCGCGCGACGTTTGTACAATCCCAAAACAGGACGAAAAAAAAAGTGACCAAGCGACACCCGCGAAATTTTGAGCACTTTCAAGTCGAAACGGACGCGCGACGCGAACGTCGCACGCGTTCGGTAAAGAACGAATCGTAAACGAAGAATACTTACGAATCGACCGGAATCGTGTGCACGGGGGCCTCGAATTCTTTCGGCGCCATGTTTGTTTGTGTTTGTTGTATGTATAACTTTTCACAAAGCGTCTGAAAACTGAAGTAAAATTTGTCCGCCAGCCAAATGGCTTCTTTTTTTCCCTCTTTTTTCCCTCTTTTACTCTTTTTCGTGTCGTTTGATCGCGCTCACACGTGTCATATGGCGTCGTTTGGTCGCGATATTTTTTTGATATTTCTTTACTTTGCGGCGCTCGTGCGCTTTTTTCACCGCGAACACCAAGAACAAACGAGTTACTTTTACTTCACAAAAAAGAAAAGAAAATCGCGCGCGCGTGACACTATAACAACAACGCACAAATAACTATGCAGTTCACCACGAAATTATTCACCGCCTTTTTGGCGTTGATTGCTTTGATGCAATTCGTCTCCGGGGCGACCTTGTACTCCGAGATGAAAGACGACGCGAAAATCACCGTCGGCGTCTCCGGCGTCGCGTTGGCGGATGGTTGCGCTGCCCAGGTTTGTTTTATCTTTTTGTTCTTTTCCCGCCCGAACGGAAGGGCGCGCGCGAGAGAAGTACGAGATTTCATCGCACGAAGATGAAAAAATACTTTCAACGCGCGATTTTCTCGCCGGTGATCCATTTTCTTCTTCGCGCGCGATGTCCGACTCTCTTTCGCCAGTCGCGCGAAATTTCGAAGAAAAGTGGGCATCAAAGGACACTTTTTTCTTAACGAAACGACGCAAACATTTCTTACTTATCATATTTCTTCTTCTTCTTCTTCTTCTTCTTTGCGGCGATGAATACGACAACAGAAATACATCAGCGGTTCTGACACTTTGACCGTCACCTGGTCCGGTCTCTCGGCCGCGCCGGCGAAAATCGCCATCAAATTGTGCTACACCAGCGACCAAATCGTGGACCGCGCGTGGAGAAAATTCAAAGACAACATCGCAGATAATAAGCAGTGCCAACAAACGGCGGATTCCTCTAAGTTTTTGGTTGACGCGTTTGATTCCACTGGGTTGAGTGGAAGCAAAGACGTGAAGATTCCGTTGAACACGGCGCCGACGACGTACACCGTGCAAGTAATGGCCATTGATGCGGACGGTGCTATCTTCCAATACGGGGACAGCAAGACGTCTGAGTGCCACTTCGAGATCGACACCTACGACAGAACACCGGTGGCGTTGCAAGGTACCATGGGTTTCTTCTGCGCGTTTTCGATGATTGTTGCCGGTACCGTGTGGATCTACGACGTGAAGAAGCAAAACGCGATTGCCGCTCAGTGGGCGCAATAATCAGCTACAGTAGTAGCTGGTTTGTCTGAACATCCTATGGTCGGTCGTTGGTTCTCGACGACGGAAAAGCGTCGACGCGAGGTTGTAGCGTATTTAAACACGAGGGAAGATGTTTTGAAATACGAAACACTCACGTAAAATTGATTGAGAATATTCAAAAGTTCTTGTTGCGATTGCTAGTATTGGGGGACAAACTGTACATATAGAACGTATACATATAGAACATCACCTTGTATATTTCAGGAAATTGTCTTACCTATTTTTTTATTCATACGAAGAAAACTATATATCATCCGGTATACGGGCGACGCGCACACGTCCCGTATAAATACAAAAATATAAATATAAAAAGCAAACGCATCTTCGTCATCAATATTAACAACACTGACGAAAGCTAGAACGACAACAGCGCACATGTGTGGATGGATGCTCTCGTATGTTATGTGTTATATGTGTACACGACAAATAGTATTTAAAACTTCAAAACGTTCTTCTCGCAATCGAAGCCTAAACTTTTCAAGTTCTTCTCGCAGCTCTCAACCATCATCGGCGGTCCGCACAGCAAAACCACATTCTCCTCGCTCGGTTGCGGCAATTGCGTTTTGATCATCTCGGCGTTCACGAAACCAACACTTCCAGTCCACTTATTCTCTTTCGAATACAACTCCAAGCTCGGCGTATCGACCGTGTAGTGCACGGAAAAGTTCGGATCCTTCGCGGCCAACTCGTCCAATTCAGCTTTGCACAAAATATCCTTCGGCGACTGGTTCGCAAAAATCATGTTCACTTTTGTCGTATCGCCGACATCGCTAAAGATTTGTCTCGCCACTTGAAGCATCGGCGTGATACCGGTACCGCCGCAAATCATAGAAATCGATTTCACGTTCGATTTTTTGGCAACTTCGTTCGAGACGGCGTTGGTCACAGAAAATTCGCCTCGCGCCGTGTATCGAATCAAACCGTTCGGGCCTTCAAACTCCACGGAATCTTCTCCAACGACCAACTTATCCAATTGTTGCGTCACGACGCCTTGATCGTAAATTTTCACCATCAAATCCATGAAACCTTTTTCTTGGTCGTTGGTAATCGGCGTGTACGGACGAGACGTTTTGCCTCCGTCGCAGGAAACCATGACGTGTTGTCCAACCGGTAAACCTAGGATATGGTCTTTCGACGGTAACTCGAATCTAAATCTTCTCGTGTTTGCAGAAACGTCTTGCTTTTCGACTAATTTTAACTTGATTTTCTCGCCACTTTTCAATGTCACTAGCGTGCCTTCTGGGTACTCCGTCACCGGTCTCGCCGACTTTGGCGCGGCGTCCTCGGTTTTCATCTTTTCAAACTTAGATTTCGGCGCCGAACACGACGGGCATACGTAATCTTCCGGTAACGAGTCGAACGGCTTCTCCTCGGAATAGATGTACCCACATCCGGTACAAATGTGCGTTTGTTTTCCCAACGCTTTCGGAACGCCTTTGGTATACTGCGCCGACTTGTTGATTTTCCACCTCGCGGCGTTGTTCGGATTTTCCGTCGGCGTTGCTTTCCTCGTCGCGCCAAACTTTTCAATCATGACATTTTCCACGACCGGATACAACTCCGACAAGGCCACTTTTTCAATCTCGGCTTTTTCTTTCAAATGACCAGTTGGACCAACTGTGCCGCCGATGAAAATGTTCACGCCCGGTACCATACCTTTCGCGCCGGACGGATCCTTGACTTGCGCACCCATCAAACCGACGTCTGCGACTTGTACCGGTGCGCACGAGTTCGGGCACCCGGTCCAAATCATGCGCACATCTTTCGGAAAATCGAGCACGGATTCCAAGTGTTCCGCTAACTTGTACGCGTTTTGCTTCGTTTCAATTTGCGCGAATCCGCAAAATTGGTTCCCCGTGCACGCGACGATATTGCCAACAATCCTACCCGGTTTCGTCGAGTATCTCGAAAACAAATCGTCTTTCAACAATTCCTCGACTTTTTCTTTCGGCACGTTCGGAATCAAGAAGTTTTGCTCGACGGTTAAACGAATCTCACCGCTGCCGTACTTCTCCGCCAACTCGGCGATGCGCATCATGTCGTCGCCTTGTAAACGACCGCCGACGACGTTCGCGCCGACCCACTGTAAACCGTCTTGCTTTTGGTCGTGGACGCCGATGACGTTTCTTCTGACTTGCGTTCGATCGATCAAATCTTGCTTCGCCGCTCGCGCTAACGAGTTTGCCCCGCCTGGCATTCTCGATTCGACTTCCGTGCGAAAGACATCCAATCCCATCTCGTCCACCAACCACATCATCCTGGCTTTTTGCCTGTTGCCGCGATGACCGTAATCTCTGAACGTCGTCAAAATCGCGTGCGTCATGGCAACCACGTCCGATTCTGGAACCCACGCGTCCAAAGGAATCGCCTCCGCAGCTCTCGCAGACGAGATGAACCCGCCAACTAAAACGTTGAATCCCATCTCGCCCGTCGTCTCGTTCTTCGCCGGGACAAACGCCAAATCGTTCAACTCTGGGTGTTCGAAATAGTCCGACGAACCAACCACGCAAACGTTCCATTTTCTCCCCAAGTTGGCTATTTCTGGGTTTCCTCTTCCACCACCGGTTACGTACTCTTGAATCTTAGTCGTAAACGGTCTCGTATCGATAATCTCCAACGGGTCGATCCCGGCGATGGGCGACCCGGTTGCGTTTCTCGCGTTGTCCAAACCAGACTGCAACGAACACATCCCCAAACGTTCCAAGTTGACCATAATATCGTGCGCATCTTTCAATTGAATCCCTCGCATTTGAATATTTTGCCTCGTCGTGATATCCGCGCACCCATCGTCGCCATACGATTGTACCAAGCTCGCCAAATACTTCATCTGCTCCGAGGAAACGATACCGCCCGGCAACTTCAATCGCATCATAAATCTACCGTAATGTCCTTTCCTTCGATGAAACAACCCGGCCCACTTCAAACGATGGTCGATTTCATCGCCGTCTCCCAATTCTTGCTCGAACTTTTCGAAATCTTCCTTCGTCGACCCGCTCTTTTCGCCTAAAGTTTTAATCTCGTTCAACGCGATGACCGTCTTCATCGCGTCCTTGGCCAATTTCAACTTTTCGAACGGATTCGTCGGTTTCTGCCACTCCTCTTTCACCACGTAGTACCCGTCTTTATCTTTATACACGTGCGCGTCCTCGCGAACGACCTCTGGAAAGTCCGGGAAGTATTTTTGCTTCGTCTCTTCGTTGAATTTTTTCAACTCGTTTTCGCTCTCCACCACGTGTTTCAGCGTCATCGCACCAGAGGAAGAGGAGGAGGTGCTCACGTCTTTTGTCGCCACCATCGTCTTCGTCGTTTTACCGCGCAAAGCGTTGATCGCGGCGGCCGTTCCAGCCACTCCGACGACAATCGCCGTCGTCATCATCGGTGCCGAAGGAAAAGAAGAAGAGGAGGAAGAAATGGACGCGACGACGTTCGGTGACGCGATGCTCTTCGACGACGGCGTCGAGACGCGACACCATTTTTTCGCGTCTTTTGTCCTCCCATCATCCCTCGGCGCCAGTCGATGATGCCGATGATTACTCTCCGAAGACGACGAAGAAGAGACGCACTGAATTCGCATCGTCGCGATAGATTTCATCGTGTCTCAAAGCAAAAATACCGTATCACCTCTCGTTTCTTTTTGTTGTTGTCGTTGATGTGTTCTCTTTTGTTCTCTCTCTCTCTTAAGCAAAGTGGGGAGTTGCGATGCGCGCTCTCCGCTCACTTTTTTTTTTTTTGTGTGTGCGTGCACAGAAAAA